>OBXR01000004.1_pt1 | contig 415564 bp, 351 predicted proteins | sample 1476651 | NCBI WGS metagenome assembly OBXR01 (sample SAMEA2580175, study PRJEB22360) | human gut metagenome | biome: human gut; feature: human-associated habitat; material: faeces | place: Denmark | collected 2008/2010 | reverse complement strand
CGATGGTAGTGTGGGGTCTCCCCATGTGAGAGTAGGGAACTGCCAAGCATTAAATAAGACAAAAAAGCCAACCCAGTGGGTTGGCTTTTTTGCGTTTAGAAGATCGTATTTTACCTTGAGTCATGCTAACACTTTTTTATAGTTAAGTATCAATTTCAATAAGAGAGCAACTAAGTAATATTTTTACTCCATCGAGTAAACTGCTCTATACCAAGAGCCATTAATATATGGCAGAACCATGCACTATAGTTTTCAGGGTGTTTTTCTACATCATGATAAAGCTCGTTTAATGAAATCCAACGATGATCCATAACTTCATCGGGATGACACTGTGGTGTTTTATCACTAAAGCCTAAAAAAAGATGATCAAACTCATGCTCAATAAGATCATCCGTGACTTTCTCATTATATAAAATCGTACCAATAGGTTGCATATCACACTGCATACCTAATTCTTCATTTAAACGCCGATGTATTGCTTGTGATAGAGGTTCATTGGGTAAAGGATGGCTACAACAAGTATTCGCCCATAGACCACCAGAGTGATATTTAGTCAGTGCTCGTTGCTGGATCAACATTTGTTGCTTAGAATTGAAAATAAATAATGAAAAGGCTCTATGCAAGGCACCAGTAATATGTGCCTCCAGCTTGGGCATGGTTCCTAGCTCATTGTCATTTTTATCAACGAGGATCACGGCGTCTTTCACAAAAATCACCTTGGTAAAAATAAAAGAGAGTTATAACGCGAATATACCATGCATGTATATCAAATAATGGTTAATTGTGTTGTTCCTTTAATGGTATTAGTGGGTAACGCTACTGATAACATCATAATATAGTTGTTTAGTTTTCTAGGTTTAATTGAAGTTTTAAGGGAAATTATCTTCTTTACAATAAGCTATCTTGCCATTCTATAAAATTTATTATTTTATTAACATGTTGTTTTCTTTAAACTAAATAGAATATATTGATAATATCTATTACAGAGTTTACTAGATTCGAATTCTGATGAGGGGTAAGATAAATGTTAATTCTGCTACTTACTGTAGCAAAATCTAAATAAAGGAATTTAGTTATGTCTTCTATATTACCTCGCTCTGTAACATCCCCTAAAAAATTCTTTATTGGTAGCCAATTACTTGCTTCTGTTGGTAATTATATGAAAGATTTCGGAGATAATGCTTTTATTATCAGCGATGAATTTTTCCTAGAAAAAGTAAATAAAGAAGCTTTGTCGTCAATTAAAGAAAATGGGCTATCTGGTTTCGTTGAAAAATTTAATTACGAATGTACAGAAGCTGAAGTGGATCGCTTGGGTAAGATTGTTGTTGAAAATAAAGCGAATGTTATTATCGGTATCGGTGGTGGTAAAACATTAGACGTATCTAAAGCGGTTGCTTATTATCATCACCTCCCTGTTATTTTATTCCCAACGATTGCTTCTACAGATGCACCTTGTACAGCACTTTCTGTTCTTTATAAAGAAAATGGTGAATTTGATAAATACTTATTCTTACCTCAGAACCCTGATATGGTGATTGCGGATACCGCGATTATTGCTTCTGCACCACAACGCTTCTTCTCTGCAGGTGTCGGTGATGCTTTAGCCACTTATTTTGAAGCACGTGCTTGCTATCAAGCTGATGGACTTAATTTAGTTAATCAACGTCCATCACGTACAGGTTTAGGTCTAGCACAATTGTGTTTTGAAATATTGAGTGAAAATATTGATAAAGCAATGGATGCTGTGCGCCATAAAATTACCACACAAGCTTTAGAGCAAACTATTGAAGCGACTATTTATTTAAGTGGTGTGGGGGCTGAAGCAGGTGGTTTAGCAGCCGCTCATGCGGTCAATAATGGTATGTCTGCAGTTGCTTCCTTACATCATGTGCAACATGGTGAAAAAGTGGTATTTGGATTATTAACACAATTAGTGTTAGAAAATGCGCCACAAGAAGAAATTGATGAAGTTATTCGTATTATCAAAGCGGCTGAATTGCCATTAACGCTTGAAGATATGGGAATGAAAGAGTTTATTGAAAGTGAATGGCGTAATGTAGCGAAAATTGCTTGTGCAGAAGGTGATACCATGGGCAATATGCCAATGAAAGTGACTGAAGAAGATGTTTACAACGCAATGATTGCAGCGAATGCATTAGCGCATCGCTATAAATAATCTCAAGTATTTTTTTTAAATATCAAACCCCAAATAAATTGAATTTGGGGTTTGATTTTAATCTAAAGTTGGGTTCATCTGTGCCAGATCAAATGGTGTAATTTGATAAACATAATAATTTAGCCAATTTGCAAAGAGTAAATGGCCATGACTACGCCAAGATACAAGAGGTTTTTTATTAGGATTATTATCGGGAAAATAATTTTCAGGTAGTTGTGGTTCTAAACCAGCTTTAACATCACGATGATATTCGTCAGCTAATGTATTGGGATCGTATTCTGGGTGACCTGTGGCAAAGACAACACGTTTATCTTTAGATGCGAATAGGTAAGCCCCTGCTTGCTCTGATGTTGCTAATATTTCTAAATCTGTATTTTGTTGAATAAACTCAACAGGAAAACCAGCATAACGTGAATGAGGGGCAAAGAATGTTTCATCAAACCCACGAGTCAGTAACGCGAAAGGATCACATGTTGTATGGCGATATACCCCAGAAATTTTTTGTTTTAAGGTATATTTAGGTAAGTCATATAAAATATTTAGGCCCGCTTGAGCGGCCCAGCAAATAAAAAGTGTTGAAGTAACATGCTCTTTTGCCCATGTAATGATTTCTTTTATTTCCTCCCAATAAGCCACATCTTCAAATTCAACTAAACCTAATGGTGCTCCCGTTACAATCAAGCCATCAAAATTCTGTTCTTTAATTTGGGCAAAATCACAATAAAAAGTATCAAGATGCTCAACAGGTGTATTTTTGGGAACACGAGAATCAATACGCAATAATTGGATATCAATTTGTAATGGACTATTAGAGAGCAACCGTAGAAATTGATTTTCTGTTTCTATTTTTTTGGGCATCAGATTGAGTAACAGTACTTTTAAAGGACGAATATCTTGAATACTCGCTCTACTTGATGTCATGACAAAGACATTCTCATTGCGTAAACAACTCACTGCGGGTAGTTCGTCTGGTACTCTGATCGGCATCTCAATAACCTCTAAAAAACATCTAGACATCTAGAAGCCTGAATTTAGCCAATTCAGATCTAAAAGTCGAGGTGTAGATGCTGTATATGAAGAATATTCATATAAGTAAATGTTATAAGCCGAGCTTTATGTGATCTTCGCATGATTTTAGTTTGTTTAATCATTCAACAAACCAAGATCCCTCGAGTTATTTTTGAAATAGCCATTTTTATTCAGCCAAAAAACATTGGTGTAATCACATTGTTAAAAAATGTTTAAATAAAAATGGAATTCATTTTTGATTTTTGTAAAAACTGCATTAATCTTAATCAGGTGTGTAAAAGATTTTAGGGGAATGCAGAATGTCACAATCATTAACTACAGAAGCATTAAGCTTCACAAAACCTTTTGGGATAGCTGAAAAAGAGATATTAAATCATGATGTTGAGTCATTTTTGACTGATTTGGTCAGTCAGTTTTCAGAACGTCGTGACACCTTATTAGCAGAAAGAGAAATTTGGAAACAAAAAGTGGATAATGGAATGCTTCCTGATTTTATTTCAGAATCAGATTCCATTATAAACTCAGAATGGAAAGTGAATCCAATTCCTAAAGACTTGCAAGATCGTCGGGTCGAAATTACAGGCCCCGTAGATCGTAAAATGGTGATCAATGCATTAAATGCTAATGTAAAAGTATTTATGGCAGATTTTGAGGATTCACTTGCCCCGACATGGGATAAGGTTATTGATGGCCAAATTAATTTACGTGATGCTGTCAAAGGAACAATTTCCTATACCAATGAGCAAGGCAAGTGCTATCAACTAAAAGCATCGCCTGCGGTGTTAATTGCTCGAGTCAGGGGATTACACTTGCCAGAGAAGCATGTGCTATGGCAGGGAAAACCTATTCCTGGGTGCTTGTTTGATTTTGCCTTATATTTTTACCATAACTATAAAACATTACAGGCAAAGGGCAGTGGGCCTTATTTTTACATTCCTAAATTACAAACTTGGCAAGAGGCAAAATGGTGGAGTGATGTTTTTCATTTCACTGAAAAACGCTTCGGTTTAGCCAGCGGAACTATTAAAGCCACAGTATTAATTGAAACTTTACCGGCGGTATTTCAAATGGAAGAGATCTTATTCCATATGAAAGAGCATATTGTGGGCCTTAATTGTGGACGTTGGGATTATATCTTTAGCTATATCAAAACGTTGAAGAATTACCCTGATCGCGTGTTACCGGATAGACAGGGTATTACTATGACTCAACCTTTCTTAAGTGCTTATTCCCGACTACTTATTCAAACTTGTCATAAACGTGGTGCATTTGCGATGGGAGGAATGTCTGCTTTTATCCCAAGTCGCTCTGCGGAGCAAAATGGTGTCATTTTACAAAAGGTATTTGAAGATAAAGAGCTTGAAGCAACTAATGGCCATGATGGTACTTGGATAGCTCACCCTGGATTAGCCGAAACAGTGTTATCTGCGTTTGATGCGGTATTAGGAGAGCGAGCAAACCAACTTGATGTACAACGTAATGAAAAGATCACCGCAGAAATGTTATTGGCCCCCTGTGAAGGTGAAAGAACCGCAACAGGAATGAGAGCGAATATCCGCGTTGCTGTGCAATATATTGAAGCGTGGATCTCAGGTAATGGTTGTGTGCCTATTTATGGGCTAATGGAAGATGCCGCCACGGCGGAAATATCTCGAACCTCTATTTGGCAATGGATCCGTCATCAAAAACCATTATCGGATGGACAGATTGTAACAAAAGCGCTTTTTCGCAACATGTTGAAAGAAGAGCTGGAGGTAATTCGCCAAGAAGTGGGTGATACCCGCTTTGAGCAAGGTCGTTTTAAAGAAGCAGCAACCTTAATGGATAACATTACTACCCAAGATGAATTAGTCGATTTTCTGACTTTACCGGGTTATCAACTTTTAAATTAAAAAAGATACGTCATAACGTATTTATAAACTGCAAATATAAAACATCATCACTACCAGATTTATAGGAGTTATTTTATGTCTATGAGTAGATCAGAGCAGATTGCCCAATTAGAAAAAGAGTGGGAACAACCTCGCTGGAAAGGGATCAAACGTCCTTATAGCGCAGAAGATGTCATTAAATTACGAGGTTCCGTTAACCCTGAACATACCTTAGCAAGACGTGGTGCGCAACGGCTTTGGTCATCATTAAATGGTAAGTCGAAGAAGGGATATGTCAATGCATTAGGTGCTTTAACAGGAGGGCAAGCATTACAGCAAGCTAAAGCGGGATTAGAAGCCATTTATCTATCTGGTTGGCAAGTGGCGGCTGATGCGAATACTGCTGCCAGTATGTACCCTGATCAATCTTTATACCCGGTGGACTCTGTACCCAATGTTGTTCAGCGTATTAATAATACGTTTAGACGAGCTGATCAAATTCAGTGGTCAAATGGTATCGGCCCTCAGCATAAAGATTATATTGATTTTTTCCTTCCTATTGTTGCTGATGCGGAAGCGGGTTTTGGTGGTGTGCTTAACGCATTTGAATTAATGAAAGCAATGATTGAGGCGGGTGCAGCAGGCGTTCACTTTGAAGATCAGTTAGCCGCAGTGAAAAAGTGTGGTCATATGGGCGGAAAAGTCTTAGTACCTACGCAAGAGGCTGTGCAAAAGCTGGTGGCAGCACGTTTAGCGGCAGATGTTTCTGATGTTCCTACCTTATTAGTTGCCAGAACTGATGCGGATGCGGCCGATCTCTTAACTTCAGATTGCGATCCTTACGATAGTTCATTTTTAACTGGTGAGCGTACCGCTGAAGGTTTTTTCTGTACTCATGCAGGAATTGATCAAGCCATTAGTCGAGGGCTTGCTTATGCCCCTTATGCCGATTTGGTTTGGTGCGAGACTTCCACCCCTGATCTGAAAATGGCGGCTAAATTTGCCGAAGCGATCCATGATAAATATCCCGGTAAAATGTTAGCGTATAACTGTTCTCCATCTTTTAACTGGAAAAAGAATCTTGACGATAGCACGATCGCCCATTTCCAAGATGAGCTTTCTGCGATGGGGTATAAATTCCAGTTTATCACTTTAGCGGGTATTCATAGTATGTGGTTCAATATGTTCGATTTAGCGCATGATTACGCTAAAGGTGAAGGTATGAAACACTATGTTGAAAAGGTACAAGAAAAAGAATTTGCTGCACTATCGAAAGGCTACACCTTCTCATCTCATCAACAAGAAGTGGGCACCGGCTATTTTGATAAAGTGACGACGATTATTCAAGGTGGTATGTCATCTGTTACGGCATTAACTGGCTCTACTGAAGAGCAACAATTCTAGTCCTTACTGTGATGCACTTTTGTGGTGATAATTCAGGAGCAGGATGCTCCTCTTTTTCATGAGGTCAGTTGATGACAGCTGAAGACTTAGTCGCTCAAACGATCTTACAAGGCTTTGATGCACAATATGGGCGTTTTCTTGAGATAACGTCAGGTGCTCAATATCGTTTTGAGCAAGCAGATTGGCATGGTATTCAATTGGCGATGAAAGAGCGCATCCGCTTATACGATAATCATGTTGGATTAGTTGTGGAACAACTTAGATGTATCCGACATGATATTGATAAAGAAAGTGTTTTCTTACAAAAAGTCAAAGAGCGATACACACAATTATTACCTAACTATCCCCGTTTTGAAATTGCTGAAAGTTTTTTTAATTCAGTCTATTGTCGTCTATTTCATCATCGAGAGCTTAATAAAAAAAACTTATTCGTTTTTTCATCACAACCTGCGTATCGTTTTACGCAAGCCCCTCGTCCTTTATCAAGAACGTTTGTTATACAAAGTGATTTACCCGCATTATTGCAAGATATTTTATCGCGCCTACCTTTGCGTTTACCGTGGCAAAATAAATCGCGAGATATTCAATTTATTTGCCAAACGCTCTATGCGCAATTTAGCCATGAGGAATTACAAAATGCGGTATTTCACATTGCTAATGAGCTATTTTACCGTAATAAAGCGGCATGGATGATTGGTAAGATAGCGATAAATAATCAATTCATTCCCCTGTTATTACCTATTCATAATATTGAACAGCACTTAGTTATTGATACCTGTTTAACGACAACAGATGAAGCCAGTATTGTATTTGGCTTTGCTCGTTCTTATTTTATGGTTTATGCGCCATTTCCTGCGGCATTAGTAACATGGTTACGGGATATTCTCCCTGAAAAGTCTATTGCTGAGCTCTATATGTCGATTGGTTGTCAGAAACATGGCAAAACTGAATATTACCGTGAATACCTTGCTTTTATGAATTTTTCATCGGAACAGTTTATTGAAGCTCCGGGGGTAAAAGGAATGGTGATGCTCGTTTTCACACTGCCTACTTACGATAGAGTGTTTAAAGTGATCAAAGATAGGTTTGCGCCACAAAAAACAATGACCGCAGAGCGTGTCAAAGAGTGCTATCGCTTGGTGAAAGAACATGATCGTGTTGGGAGAATGGCGGATACGCAAGAGTTTGAGAACTTTGTTATTGATAAAAAGCGGATCAGTAACGACTTAATGGCGATCTTAGAACAGGAGATCCCCAACAAATTAGAAGATCTAGGTGATAAGTTACTGATCAGCCATCTGTATATGGAACGCCGTATGACGCCACTTAATATCTATATGGAGCAGTGTGACGATAAACAGTTAAAAGCCGTGGTTGAAGATTATGGCCAAGCACTTAAAGAGTTGATTGCCGCAAATATTTTTCCTGGTGATATGTTATTTAAGAATTTTGGCGTGACACGCCATCATCGAGTTATTTTTTATGATTATGATGAAATAAGTTATATGACAGATATGAATTTCCGTGCCATTCCTCCCGCCCGCTATCCTGAAGATGAACTGGCCAGTGAGCCTTGGTATAGCGTTGCTGAAAATGATGTTTTTCCTGAAGAGTTTCGTTACTTTTTATGTTGTGATAAGCAAGTATGTCATTATTTTGAAGCTCAACATCGTGATCTTCTTTCACCTGAATACTGGCAACAACAGCAGCAAAGAATTAAACAAGGGTATATTGAAGATGTTTACGCCTATCCACAAAGTAAACGTTTCATTGATAACGATATCGGTTAATAAAAAAGAGTAATAAAGATAGATAATCGAATGATATACCTATCTTTATTGGGTAATAATTAAAGCATTAAATTAATGTTGAGCGCCAGCAACAGCTTCTTTTGCTAGCTCAGTAATACGTTGATAATCCCCTGCTTTCACTGCATCACTTGGAACTAACCAAGAGCCACCGATACAAAGTACACTTTCCAGTGCAAGGTAGTTACGGTAGTTTTCTGGCGAAATACCGCCGGTTGGGCAGAAACGTACTTGTGAGAATGGTCCTGCAATTGCTTTTAATGCTTTAACGCCACCATTAGCTTCTGCTGGGAAAAACTTAAATTCATTTAAACCGTAACTCATACCGAGCATTAATTCAGAAACAGTCGAGATACCAGGAATAAGAGGAATAGAGCCTGCTACCGCAGCTTTTAATAGCGCATCGGTTAAGCCTGGGCTAATGGCAAATTGCGCACCCGCTTCTGTGACTTGGGCTAATTGTTGAGGGTTGATCACTGTCCCTGCACCAACAATGGCTTCTGGTACTTCTTTAGCAATGCGACGAATAGCTTCAATAGCGCAGTCTGTACGTAGTGTCACTTCTAAAACTTTTACCCCACCGGCGACTAACGCTTTTGCGACAGGTACAGCTTCTTCAATATGATTAATAACAATAACAGGAACAACGGGCCCTGATTTTAGTACAGACTCTGCACTTGTATTCCAATGATTCATCTTTATCTTTCCTAATCAGAAATAATGAAGAGCAAATAAATAGGCTTGCTCCTCATTAGGCAATGAAAACTTTATGTATTAAAAATCAATACAGCAAGCACCTTGTTCAGCACCTGATAAATGGCGACGTAAATTAACGAACAACTCACGACCGCAACCGCTATTGTTTGCGCTGAGATCAGGTATTTCAGTTTGGCGAGCTTCTAAGGTTTGTTCATCAACTAAGAGTGTTAATTCACCTGTTTTGCCATTAACACGAATAATGTCACCATCTTGTACTTTTGCTAATAGTCCACCGTTTACCGCCTCTGGTGTTACATGAATAGCGGCAGGAACTTTACCTGATGCACCAGAAAGACGGCCATCTGTGACTAATGCCACTTTATAGCCTTTATCCATCAATACCCCTAAAGGAGGCATGAGTTTATGTAATTCTGGCATCCCATTGGCTTGGGGACCTTGATAACGCACAACGACTACACAATCTTTATTCAATTCACCGGCGCTAAATTTAGCGGCAATATCATGTTGGCTATTAAACACAACAGCAGGTGCTTCAATAATTTTATTCTCATCAGGCACCGCCGACGTTTTCATCACTGCTCGACCTAAATTACCTTCCATCACCTGTGTTCCGCCGTGTGAAGAGAATGGTGTATTGATATCGGCAATCACATCTTTATCTAAAGATTGTATTGCCCCTTCACGCCAATCAAGTTTACCTTCATTTAGCCACGGCTCTAAGGTATAGCGTTCAATACCAAATCCTGCCACCGTATTGACATCGCGATGAATTAAGCCTTTTTTCAGTAATTCACGAATAATAAGAGCAAGGCCACCTGCCGCTTGGAATTGGTTAATATCTGCCGGACCATTAGGATAAATACGAGCAATTAATGGCACAACTTGTGATAATTGAGAAAAATCATCCCAATTAATCATAATGCCCGCCGCCCGTGCCATTGCCACTAAATGCATGGTGAGATTTGTTGAGCCACCAGTGGCTAACAGCACAATAATACCGTTAACAATTACCTTTTCGTCAACTAATTGACCAATAGGTAAATAATTTCCTGAGTTTTCTGTTAAGCGTACAATTTGTTTTGCTGCCGCTTCTGTTAATGCTTCACGTAATGGAGTATCTGGGTGAACAAAAGAGGAGCCAGGTAAATGTAAGCCCATTGCTTCCATCACCATTTGATTTGAGTTTGCTGTACCATAAAAAGTACAAGTTCCCATACTATGGTAAGAGGCTGCTTCTGCTTCTAATAAAGCATTACGATCGACCTTGCCTTCTGCATACAGCTGGCGAATACGCACCTTTTCTTTATTGGGTAAACCACTGGTCATTGGACCTGCAGGGACGAAAATTGCAGGCAGATGACCGAATGACAGTGCTGCCATAGTAAGCCCTGGAACGATTTTATCGCAGATCCCTAAATAAAGGGCGCCATCAAACATATTATGAGATAACCCTACAGCTGCAGACATGGCAATAACATCGCGACTTAGCAGTGATAGCTCCATTCCATCTTGCCCTTGTGTCACACCATCACACATCGCAGGCACACCACCAGCGACTTGACCTACAGCACCAACAGTATGCAATGCCGCTTTAATTTTTTGTGGATAATCTTCATAAGGTTTATGAGCGGATAACATATCGTTATACGCAGTAATAATGGCGATATCATTATGAACCATATTCTTAAGTAAATTTTTATCTTCACTTTGACAGGCGGCAAAACCATGAGCCAAATTACCGCAAGCTAACTGGGCACGGTGTACGGTTTGGCTTTTAGCAGCTTCAATTTTTTTCAGATAAGCGCGACGAGTTATTTGTGAGCGAGCAACAATACGTTCAGTCACTTGTTGTACGGTTTCGTTTAATGCGGCGAAGTTGTTCTGAAACTGGTCATGATTTTTCGGGTTCATAATAGTGCTTCCTTTATTCACACAGGGTGACGGCATTACTTATTGCTATAAGAAAAAATATAAGCGCTTAGCAATAACTTGTTACCGGTAACATTGTTACGGGTAACAAGCTCAGTTGCAATACTCTTAAACCAAGCTTAAACAACATCTGTGATCGATATCAATTTTTTAAGATGATAAGTAACAGTTTTTTAATATTTAACGGCTAAAAATGGAAAAAAACGATTTTTGCATAAGCTGAATCGTTTTATTTAAGGAGAAGCCTTCCTAATTTGTACATAAATAAATAGAAAGGCCTAGCTGGGTTAACTTTTTACACCACCATATTCACGGCTGATCTGCTTAGCCGCTTTTATCACCAGTGCACCTAATTCCGTAATGCGTGAATCTGTCATTCTAGATACGGGGCCTGAGAGTGAAATAGCGGCAAAAGGCTGGTGGTGTTCATCATAGATACAAGCGCCGATACAACGTAAACCTAATGCATGCTCTTCATCATCAAAAGAGAAACCTTGTTTACGAGCTTGTTCTAAATTCTCTTTTAATGCGGAAGGTAGGGTTTTGGTATAAGGGGTATAGGCCATCAGACCTTTTTTCTGTAAAAGGGGGAGTAACTTATTTTCCGGTAAAGTGGATAGAAATGCCTTACCTGCACCAGATGCATGCATTGGCAACTTGCCGCCAATTGGGGCAGACATTCTCATTAATGCATTACATTGTACTTGGTCGACAATCACCGCATCAAATTCAACTTGATCAAGAATAGCCAAATTAACGGTTTCGCCTGAATCTTCCATTAATTGACGCAATATAGGGTGCACCATAACCAGTAGGTTACGGGTTTGCAGAAAGCTACTACCGACAATAAAGGCATGAGTGCCCACTACCCATAAACCTAAATCACCCACTTGGCGTACAAAACCATGTTGTTGCAAAGTAGTAAGTAAGCGGTGAGTAGTGGAATTAGGTAGTCCTGCTTGAAAAGCTAAATCAGTTAAAGCAATACCGCCTGGAGATTCGGAAATATATTCCAATAATGTTAAGCCACGGCTTAATGACTGAACGGGGCCACCTTGTGCAGTACTTTGAGTTGCGGGTGTTTTTGGCTTACGAGCTTTTTTATTGGTAGGGGAGACGGTCATACTTACACTCCAGAAATACTGTCCATATTATCCTCTATTATGACCTATATAACGTAATAAAACTCCTCTGATCTGTATATTTTTCAAAACAAAGCATATGAAAACAAATATTGATGTTATCGGGTTATGGTTAGGTGAAAATCTCTCATCTTCCTCTTAGGAATCTTTGCAAAGAGATATGATAGGATAAAAAAACAACGAACTTGCTATATAACGAAAATAACAACAACACAATATTCTTTGGTAGAGGAAGCAATGTGACCATGATAACTCAGCAGCTTACGCAAGCATTAGCCAAACGGATCTTAGTCCTTGATGGCGCAATGGGAACCATGATCCAGCAATATCAGCTGGCAGAAGAAGATTACCGAGGTGAACGTTTTGCCCATTGGCAATGTGATGTTAAAGGGAATAATGACCTTTTAGTCTTGACGCAGCCGCAGATCATTACTGAAATTCATAATGCTTATTTTGAAGCCGGTGCAGATATCGTTGAAACAAACACCTTTAATGCAACCTCTATTGCCATGGCTGATTATCAGATGGAAGGGTTATGTGCAGAATTGAATGAAGAGGCTGCTAAACTTGCCAGAGCCTGTGCTGATAAATGGAGTGCATTAACGCCAGATAAACCACGTTATGTTGCAGGGGTATTAGGGCCAACCAATAGAACAGCATCCATTTCTCCGGATGTTAACGATCCCGCGTTTCGTAATATCTCATTTGATACATTGGTGATGTCTTATCGAGAGGCGATCTGCGGACTCATTAAAGGAGGGGTGGATTTAATTATGGTGGAAACCATTTTTGACACCCTAAATGCTAAAGCGGCTATTTTTGCGATTAAATGTGAGTTTGATAATCTTAATATTGAATTACCGGTGATGATCTCAGGGACTATCACTGATGCGTCAGGTAGAACATTAACAGGGCAAACCACAGAAGCCTTTTATCACTCACTACGTCATGCCGACGCGTTATCATTTGGTTTAAATTGTGCGCTAGGGCCAAAAGAATTACGCCAATATATTCAAACTCTCTCCCAAATATCAGAAACTTATGTCAGTGCTCACCCTAATGCTGGCTTACCTAATGCCTTTGGCGGATATGATTTAGATGCCAATGAGATGGCGGAACAAATCAAGGAATGGGCGCAAGCTGGGTTTCTTAATATTGTCGGTGGTTGTTGTGGCACAACCCCTGCCCATATTCAGGCTATTGCTCAAGCGGTTGATGGCATAGCACCTAGAACATTACCCGTCATTAAAAAAGCCTGTCGACTCTCAGGTCTTGAGCCTTTGGTCATTGATGATAATTCGCTGTTCGTCAATGTGGGGGAACGAACGAATGTGACAGGTTCGGCTAAATTTAAACGTTTAATAAAAGAAGGTAATTACCAAGAAGCCCTTGATGTTGCTCGTCAGCAAGTTGAAAACGGTGCTCAAATCATCGATATCAATATGGATGAAGGCATGTTAGATGCGATAGAAGCAATGACACGTTTTCTTAATCTTATTGCGGGTGAACCCGATATTGCCAAAGTCCCGATTATGATTGACTCGTCAAAATGGCAAGTCATTGAGGAAGGATTGAAATGTATTCAGGGTAAGGGAATAGTCAATTCGATTTCGATGAAAGAGGGGGAAGCCCTTTTTATTGAGCATGCAAAATTAGTTCGTAAGTATGGTGCTGCGGTTGTTGTGATGGCATTTGATGAAATAGGGCAAGCAGATACTCGAGAGCGAAAAATAGAAATTTGTCGGCGTGCGTATCATCTATTAACTGAAAAAGCTGGATTTCCACCAGAAGATATTATTTTTGATCCCAATATTTTTGCTGTAGCAACGGGTATTGCTGAACATAATAATTATGCAGTTGATTTTATAGAAGTTTGTGCGGATATTAAATCTCAACTGCCTTATGCTTTAATTTCTGGCGGTGTTTCTAATGTGTCATTCTCTTTTCGGGGCAATGATCCCGTTCGGGAAGCGATCCACTCCGTTTTTCTCTATTACGCTGTAAAAAATGGTATGGATATGGGGATTGTCAATGCTGGGCAACTCGCTATTTATGACTCATTACCGGATGAACTACGTAATGCGGTAGAGGATGTTATTTTAAATCGCCATGCAGAGAGTACTGATAATTTACTGGCACTCGCAGAGCGTTATCGTGGTACTAAAAGTGAGGAACAGCACTCTACGCTTGCGCAATGGCGACAATGGGAGGTCGAAAAGCGCCTAGAGTACGCGTTAGTGAAAGGGATCACCGAATTTATCATTGAAGATACCGAAGCGTGCCGCCAACAAGCTTCGAGTCCTATCGAAGTGATAGAAGGGCCATTAATGAATGGCATGAACACAGTGGGCGATCTGTTTGGTGAAGGTAAAATGTTTTTACCCCAAGTAGTAAAATCGGCACGGGTGATGAAACAGGCCGTAGCTTACCTTGAACCTTATATTCAAGCGACAAAAAAAGCAGGCAGCTCGGCAGGAAAAGTGTTACTGGCGACAGTAAAGGGAGATGTCCACGACATTGGCAAAAATATTGTCGGAGTGGTGTTGCAATGTAATAACTATGAAATTATCGATCTGGGGGTCATGGTACCTTGCGATAAAATCTTGCAAACAGCCATTGACGAAAATGTTGATATTATTGGATTGTCTGGATTGATCACTCCATCACTGGATGAGATGGTGAATGTTGCTAAGGAGATGGAAAGACGCGGTTTTTCTCTTCCTTTAATGATTGGTGGTGCGACAACATCGAAAGCGCACACGGCAGTAAAAATTGAACCTAATTACAGCCACCCAACCGTTTATGTGCAGAATGCGTCAAGAACGGTCGGGGTGGTCGCTGCATTATTATCGGCCACACAAAAGGCTGATTTTGTCGCTAAAACACGCCATGAATATGAAGTGGTACGTCAGCAGTATGCGAGAAAAAAACCGCGTACGCCTCCCGTTTCCTTAGCGACAGCTCGTGCCAATGCATTGCAGCTTGACTGGCAACACTATACGCCACCTAAGCCGAACCAATTAGGGGTACAACAAGTTACAGCCAATATTGAAACTTTACGTAAGTATATCGACTGGACACCTTTCTTTATGACTTGGTCATTGGCGGGGAAATATCCACGTATATTAGAAGATGAGGTTGTCGGAGAAGAGGCAAGACGCGTTTTTGCAGATGCGAATGCCATGTTGGATAAACTCAGTCGTGAAAAATTACTGACTCCGAAAGGTATCGTTGGTTTATTCCCTGCTAATCGCCTTGGTGATGACATTATTATTTACCAAGATGAAACGCGACAGCATGAGCTATTACGTTGTTGTCATTTACGCCAACAAACAGAAAAAAAAGAGTACCCTAACTATTGCTTAGCAGACTTTATTGCCCCTGTGGATAGTGGTCTTGCTGACTATTTTGGTGCTTTTGCAGTTACCGGCGGTCTAGAAGAAGATGCACTCGCTAATGGGTATGATAATGCTCATGATGATTACAATAAAATTATGGTAAAAGCGCTATCCGATCGTCTTGCAGAAGCTTTTGCCGAATATTTGCATCAACAAGTGAGAACCAATATTTGGGGTTACAGTCCTGACGAAGCGCTCTCTAATGACGAGTTGATTAGAGAAAAATATCAAGGAACACGACCTGCACCGGGATATCCGGCTTGCCCAGAGCACACAGAAAAAGCAAAAATTTGGCAACTGTTAAATGTAGAAAATCGTATTGGTATGAAGCTTACTGATGCTTATGCGATGTGGCCGGGGGCTTCGGTATCGGGTTGGTATTTTAGTCATCCTGAAAGTAAATATTTTGCCGTCGCTCAAATTCAAAAAGATCAGGTGGAAGATTACGCCAAACGTCGCGGTATGAGTATAAGTGAAGTGGAACGTTGGTTAGCCCCTAATTTAGGCTATGAGCCTTAATTAAACGGTATCTGAAGATTGTAATAATGTAATAAATAACAAGGTGATAATCATATCCCCTTGTTATTTTCTCTCGCAGTTCCCATTAAAGATGTATAAGCTGTAAGCCTGTATCAGAAAAAAGGACATGATGATGAGTTATACTTTGTATCTTCAGCAAACCCCAACAGTTGGCACTAAAGTTCCTTTTCCTTCTTTAGCCAAAGGAAATTACCCATTAAATGAAGTTATCATTAATGCGTTTTTAAATCTGATGCAATTAACAGGGAATTTGGATACAGATGCATTATTAGATGAAAAAATGTTTGATAAGATTTGGCTTAAGGCTGAAATGACACCGGCGCGCATGGAAGAAATTGGTGACTATATTTATCATCATATTCCTACACATCCAGCCCCCCTAGAAGAAGAGATCACACTATTTAAGCAAGCTATGCAAGAAGAAGAGGCATTGTTAGCTAAAGAGAGTGAAAAAGAAGGGTGTATTCCAATTTATAAGTTTGCTACAAATGATGGTTGGATTGTGACACCGAAAGAGTGTGAGATTATTGCCTCAGCACTTACAGCTAAGCTTCTCGAAGATAACCATGTATTTGTGGAACAAGTGGCTAAGATGTCTCATATTGCATATCGCTCGTTAGAAATCGCGTTGATTGATTTTGGTAAATTTAATCAATTTGCTAAAAAATATGGTGGTTATCGAGTTTATTAAAAAATAAAAAGCGGATCTTTCTATCGAAAGGTGTCCGCTTACGTTAACACTGTAATAAGGTTGGATATTGTTAGAAAGGTATATTTATTTTTTTAAAAATTCTTTATATGTGTTTATTTTTTCTTTATTCTTTGTACTGATAAACAAACTCTTTTCATGGATGTTTATCATATTGTTGATACAATCAATATTGATTTTTTCTTTTGGTATTGATTCTCTTTCGATTCTGTTGGGGAAAACTTCAGTATAGAATAAAAATTTGAGAGTTTCTTGATTAGGATATGAAGGAAAATCTGATTTATTATTAAAATATGCAAGTGCATTTTCATTTTCATTTAATCTAATTTTTAGTGTTTCTTTTTGTTGATTTAACTCTTTTATTTCCTTTTCCATACTAGCTAATAAATTATTTTTAACTACCTTATCAGCATTCATACTTATGTTATTTTGATTTTTAATTAAATTATAAACTATTTTTTTACTATCATATTTCTCTTTTAATTTTGATTCTATTCCTGTAAGTGCGTGTTGATTTGTATTAATTTTATTCTTGATGTTTTCTATTGGAGCTGTGATGCTATTTTGTGGTTTATAAAAAGTATGAGTATTAACACATGAATCTTGAAAAGGTTGTGATAGATTATATAGTGATTTTATTTCATTTCGTAGTTCTTTTAATTTTTTGCTCTTGTTTATAAAGTTTACATGTATATATTTGACAGTTTTACAAATATCATAGCTTAATTTTATAGACATAACTCCCTCTTAAAGATGATAAAATAAATTAAAAATACTCTATATCATTTTTAAATATAATAATTTTAAATATAAATCATTTTAGCTGTAAAAATAAATAAAAATAGGCTCCTTATTGCAAGAAGCCTATGTTAAATTCTAAAGTCATTGAAATGTTGTTATTCTATTTTCATATCTTAATCTTATTTTTATATTTACTCTATAAATATTTACTAAGTAATAAGTTAAAATAAGGTATCGTGTAGTTTTCTGACAATATTATCTGCATCTTTGCCATCCACTAATAAACATAAGTTATGGGTACTCGCACCATGACTTATCATTCTAATATTATAATCCTCTAAAGTGCCAAAAATCTGGCTTCCTAAGCCATTTACTTGCGATAGTGAATTACCAATGATAGCGACCAATGCCAGATCTTCTTCTACTTCCACGCGACATAATGCGGATAATTCTGTTAATAAAGCATTAGTTAACAGACTGCCTGATGAGCTAGTGGTACCTGTGGTATCCAATGTTAAAGCAATACTGACTTCTGATGTGGTTATCACATCAACCGAAATATGGTGGCGTGATAAAATGGTAAATATTTCTGCCAAAAAACCACGGGCATGAAGCATTTTCAAACTATGCAGGGTAAGTAGTGTCTGGTTTCTACGTAGTGCAATGGCACGAAACACAGGAGGATTATCAGTTTGTGCACAAACCAATGTACCACCTTCTTCTGGTGCTTTGCTTGAGCCGACAAACACAGGAATGCCACTACGCACTGCAGGTAATAACGTTGCGGGATGGAGAATTTTAGCACCAAAGGTTGCCATTTCAGCCGCTTCATCAAAGGCAATATGATCAATACGATGTGCTTGCGGGACTATTCTTGGATCAGTGCTATAAATACCAGGCACATCAGTCCAAATATCGACACGTGACATCCCTAATGCTTCACCAATCAGTGCCGCAGTATAATCACTTCCGCCACGTCCTAAGGTGGTGGTTTTTCCTTTAGGCTCTTGTCCGATAAAACCTTGGGTAACAATCACGGTTTCTGTTAAGCGGGGCTGAATTAAACTTTGTGTTAACTCAGTTAATTGCGCCATATCTGGCTCAGCATGACAAAACAGATCGTTGGTTTTCATTACTTTTCTGACATCAAACCAATCTGCACTTATTCCTTTTTCACGTAACAGTTCAACAAACAATAACGTTGACATCAATTCACCGTGGCTGACTAACTCATCGGTTAACGCATCAGAAGTTGCCAAGGCTGCCGCTTCTGACAGCATTTCAATATTTTCCAATAAGCGGTTTATTTCTTGAGAAATAATTTCTGCTTGTGATAGTTGATTGATGATGGCGTATTCAATATCACGAACTTGAGCCAATAAAGCGGCTCGTTGTGTTGCGTCAACACCTGTCGCAAGTTCGATAAGCAAATTGGTGATCCCCGCTGAAGCAGAAAGAACCACCACACGGACTGATTTCTGTTTTAAGATAATATCTGCACACTTTTCCATCGCCGCAAAATTTGCCACGCTAGTGCCACCAAATTTGGCGATAGTAAAAGGTGATGAAGGTGTTGCAGTATTATCTTTCATTGTTGTATTCCTTTAGTCCCAGTGAGATGTTAAACACAGTTAGGAATATCGGTTATTGCCAAAAGAGTCAATCAAGAGTGAAGGATAATCAATTTAATTAATAATCACTCAGAGATTATCGGTTTTGCCTATGTAAGTAATTAATACTAGATTTGTTGAATGGTTTTGACGAATATCATCAAATAAGAAAGAATTGACCGTAACTATTAAATGACAGGCTACAATCTGAGAATATCGGATTGTAATCTTAAGAGAGTATTGTGAATGAAAAATGTAAACCCAACTCATACCTTAGCTTGGAAGGCATTAGAAGACCATTTTGCCGTGATGAAAGATACAGAAATGAAAACACTGTTCTCTCAAGATCCATCACGCTTTGACACCTTTTCAAGAACGTTTTCAGACCAAATTCTAGTCGATTTTTCAAAAAACCGTATCACCCAAGAAACATTAGATAAATTACAGGCTCTGGCTAAAGAGTGTGATGTTGCTGGTGCGATAAAGAGTATGTTTAGCGGTGAAAAAATCAACTGTACGGAAGATCGTGCGGTACTCCACACTGCATTACGTAATCGTAGCAATACACCGGTTATGGTCGATGGCAAAGATGTGATGCCAGAAGTCAATGCCGTATTGCATAAAATGAAAGTATTTAGTGAGCGTGTGATTAGTGGTGAATGGAAAGGTTACACAGGTAAAGCGATTACTGATGTGGTCAATATCGGTATTGGTGGCTCTGATTTAGGCCCGTATATGGTGACAGAAGCACTGCGCCCTTATAAAAACCACTTGACCATGCATTTTGTTTCTAATGTTGATGGTACACATATTGCAGAAACCTTGAAAAAATGCGATCCAGAAACAACGCTATTCTTGATTGCTTCAAAAACCTTTACCACACAAGAAACCATGACTAATGCACACTCTGCAAGAGATTGGTTCTTATCTGCGGCTAAAGAGAGTGCTTTTGTCGCGAAACACTTTGTTGCGTTATCAACTAATAGTGCTGAAGTAGAAAAATTCGGTATTGATACCGCAAATATGTTTGAGTTTTGGGATTGGGTTGGTGGCCGCTACTCATTATGGTCAGCAATTGGTTTGTCCATTGTATTATCTATTGGTTATGACAACTTTGAGCAGTTACTGTCTGGTGCTCATGCTATGGATAATCACTTTAGAACCACTGAAGCCGAAAATAATATTCCGATGATATTGGCGCTTATTGGCATTTGGTATAACAATTTTTTTGGTACCGAAACTGAAGCGATTCTGCCATACGATCAATATATGCACCGTTTTGCTGCTTATTTCCAACAAGGCAATATGGAATCTAATGGTAAATATATCGACCGTGATGGAAACAAAGTCAGTTACCAAACCGGACCTATTATTTGGGGAGAGCCGGGAACTAATGGCCAGCATGCGTTTTATCAATTAATTCATCAAGGAACCAAACTGATCCCTTGTGATTTTATTGCACCAGCGATCAGCCATAATCCATTATCTGATCATCATGCAAAACTAATGTCGAACTTCTTTGCACAAACCGAAGCATTGGCATTTGGTAAAACTCGTGAGCAAGTCGATGCAGAGTTTGCCTCAGCAGGAAAAGATCCCGCAACCATGGGGTATGTGGCACCATTTAAAGTGTTTGAAGGGAATCGTCCCACCAACTCCATTCTTTTAAAAGAGATCACTCCCTATTCATTAGGCGCGTTAATTGCGATGTATGAACATAAAATCTTTGTACAAGGTGTAATTTTCAATATCTTCACCTTTGACCAATGGGGCGTTGAGTTGGGCAAACAATTAGCTAATCGCATATTGCCTGAGTTAAAAGGTAAGGAAAGTGTTAACAGTCATGATAGTTCAACAAATAATTTAATTAATCGTTACAAAGCATGGCGTTAAGAGAATAAATTAAGTGTGATTAAGCGCTTATAATCAAGGAGGTTGATGGTGACCTCCTTTGTTTTTTCTCAATTTGAGTGAATTCTGATTATCTTTTAACGTTTTTTTAGATTATTTATACGAAATGTTATCAGCTTTTAACTTCCTATCGCTACATCATGATATCCTTAGTGCATAATGATTTATAAAGTTAGGATCATCATAGTTGTGATGATGAAAGAATGTTTAAAAAATCCATAATTACTCACGCACCTATTCACTGGTTATCAGATGAAGAGCGTGAAGAAGTCGCAGAAAATACCTTAAGTTGGCTGCTGGAATTAGGTTCAATGACACGACGTTTTGAGCAACATTGCCATCAAGTGACGGTAATGCCATATCAAGAAGGTTTTATTGAATATATCGAGCCTGCTGATGAACAAAAGTGTTTACCTTATAGCCGACGCTATTGGCTAAGAGAAATCGTCCTTTGTGGGGATAATGTACCTTGGTTATTAGGGCGAACATTAGTGCCGGAAGAGACATTAACGGGTGAAGATCGCCAATTAGTGAATTTGCGTACGGTGCCATTAGGACGTTATCTGTTCCAGGAAACAACCTTAAGTCGTGATTTTATTCATATTGGGCAACAAAATGGACATTGGTTACGTCGTTCCCGTTTCCAGCTTTCAGATAAACCTTTATTATTAACTGAGGTGTTTTTGCCTGCATCACCTGTATATAAGCAGTAGTTAGGGGGAGCTAAAATTGGAGGGAAGTATGACGCACAATAAATGGCAGGCGTATAGCCGTTTAATGCGTATAGATAAGCCTATTGGAGCGCTATTATTACTTTGGCCAACTTATTGGGCATTATGGATCGCCGCTAAAGGCTTTCCTGACTGGCATATCCTAATTGTATTTACTCTAGGTGTGTTTTCCATGCGTGCCGCTGGGTGTGTAATAAATGACTTTGCTGACAGAAAAATTGATGGCAACGTTGAACGAACTAAAAATAGACCATTACCTAGTGGTGCTGTAACGGAGAAAGAGAGCAAGATTATCTTTATTGTCTTGGTGCTGTTTTCGTTTGGATTAGTGCTTACGTTAAATACCATGACCATTTGGTTATCTATTGCCGCACTTGCACTCGCATGGTTTTATCCTTTTGTAAAACGTTTTAGTAATTTGCCTCAATTAATTTTAGGTATGGCCTTTGGTTGGTCTATCCCTATGGGATTTGCTGCAGTTTCTGAAACACTACCTTTAGTATGTTGGTTACTCTTTTTGGTCAATATTATCTGGTCTGTTGTGTATGACACTCAATATGCCATGGTCGATCGCAATGATGATTTAAAAATAGGGGTGAAATCGACAGCCATTCTGTTTGGTCGTTACGATAAAATCATTATTGGTATTTTACAGTTAGTGATGTTGGCATTATTAGTGGCGATTGGCATTTTGCTGAATATGAAAGGGATCTATTATTGGTCATTGTTACTCGTGACAGCCCTGTTTATTTATCAACAGAAATTAATTGCTGAACGGGAAAGAGCCCCTTGTTTTCAAGCGTTTATGAATAATAATTATGTTGGTTTTGTTTTATTTGCAGGTATTTTATTTAATTATTTCTAATAAACATATTACCAGCGCTAGCTGATTACTGAAATTGCATAAAAATAAAAGGGATAAGCCAATTGCTTATCCCTTTTCTATTACTGATTATAGCGCGATTTGCTATTAAGCAACTACTTATCCATGCTGGACTCAGGGTTTTCCTCAATCGCTTGTGCTGAATTGTTATCTTCAGTAACGCCTACACTCTCAATGGTTAAACGAATTTCTGGTGACATTAATTTCGCAATAACTTGGTAAAGTGCAGAGGCATCTGCTTTGAGGATATCTTCATTATCTTTGAGATAACCTTCTTCACGCAGTGTAGAAACTAAAGTGGAGAAAACCGCTTTATCAAAGAACTCAGGTGCGTTAATACCATGCAATACAGAAAGTCGTTGCGCCAAAATGCGGCTTTCTCTTTCTAATAGTGCACGGCTAATTTCAGGAGCAAAATTGAGTAGAGAGAGCGTAATACCATAACGCTGTAGCGTTTCTCTAACACTTGCTGCTAAAAGCTGTAATGGGCGAATACGTGCTGGATTGATCCGTAATATGCCATCATCAGCACAGCAAATTAGACGCTGGCGACAAAGCTCACTAATCAGTGTATTAACCACATCAGGTAACTCCTCTTTTTCATAGCGAATAAACAACTCAGCTTTGATAAGAGGGAAAATTAATTCTACCTGTTTCATTAAGTCATCACGGTGAATACGCTCGTGATGCAAGACAATGCTCGCAATTAATGATGGTGTAACCATTAAGTGAATGGTGTTATTGCGATAATAAGTCATCAATACGGCACTTTCACGAGGCAATATAATAATATCACCAAGACTATCCTGCTCAACTTGGAATTTATCTGTTTGCAAGGCGTGTGCTAATAATGTCTCTGAGCTTTTATCGGGGACAACCATATCTGATGAGTAAGGCACATTACGCAGTAACTGTAGATAACAATCTATTTGCTCTAATAATTGTTCTTTAGTTAGTGCTCGCTGACGGGACGCTAGCAACGCCGTAGAGACAAGGTTAATCGCATTAATCGAAGCAGCATTATTAATATTGACCATAATATTATCCGCTAACGCACTAACTGCAGGATTTAACCAGCTTGGACGTTGTGGCTCAATGGGATCAATATCATCGCGCCAGTCAGGCACTGCCTGATTAAGGTATTGTGATAGCGAAATAGGTTCACCAAAATTGACATAGCCTTGACCAAGGTTACGTAGTTTACGCAATCCTCTGATCATCTGCATAAAACCTTCTTTCTCTTTTGTCGCACCACGCAACTCTTTGGCATAAGTGGCAACTTCCATGACATGCTCATAGCCAATATAAATGGGAACGATGGAAATAGGGCGTGTCTCACCACGTAACATGGCTTGCACGGTCATTGACAGCGTCCCTGTTTTAGGATCTAACAGTCGACCTGTACGGGAGCGTCCACCTTCAACAAAATATTCAATAGAGTAGCCTCGAGAGAATAACTCACCTAAATATTCCCGGAAGATGGTTGAATAAAGTTTATTTCCTTTAAAGGTTCGACGAATAAAGAAAGCCCCTAAATGACGGAAAATCGGTCCTGCTGGCCAGAAGTTAAGGTTAATACCCGCAGCAATATGTGGGGGAACCAATCCTTGATGATAAAGTACATAGGAAAGCAATAAGTAGTCCATATGACTACGGTGACAAGGTACGTAGACAATTTCATGTCCATCTTGCGCAAGTTGGCGCACACGTTCTGCATTAAAAACGTTGATACCTTGATAGAGCTTATTCCATGTCCAGCTTAATACACGATCAGTCATTCGTACCGCTTCATAAGAGAAATTAGCGGCGATCTCTTCCATGATATCAGTGGCATTTTTACGTGCTTTATCAAGCGTAATTTTTTTCGCTTTTGCTTCATCTTCAATGGCTTTTTCAATGGCTTTGGATGCCAATAGTTTATTGAAGAGATCTTGGCGTGCAGGTAGTTTTGGGCCAACTGCTGCTAAACGCTGACGTGAAAAGTGAATACGCGCCACACGCGCAAGTTTTCGAGCAATGCTGGTATCGGTTCCATGTTCATTCGCCATTTGGCGCATGGATACGGTCGGCGAGAAACGGACAAAACTATCTCGACCTAGCCAGAGGATGGCAATAAATTTCTGTATCCCATTTAATAAGCGTAAATGGGGGACGCCATTATGACCTTCTCGACCCGGTGAGCGACCGAACATCACTGAAGCAGGTAACATTTCAATATCAAGATGCGGATTGTTACGATGAGCATCAAGATAAGCATGGAATGTTTTCACTGAATCTTTACGCGGATCGGGAGAGTAGTAACGGAATACTCTAGGACCATCGTCAATAAAGACGTAGGCTGGCAGTTTGGTTCCGTTAATTTCTATGGGTTGCAGAGGATCTGGCAAGCCAAGAGATAAACATTGCTGACGTAATGTCAGTAAGTCTGCTTTAGAGTGATAAGGCAGAACATAAAGGAAAGATCGCGACTTATCTAAGCCTAACTCAGTGATAGGATCAGTCGGAACTCGTTTACTTTTTACCAACAATTTCAGTGGTAAATTCAATGTGTTATAATATAGTTTACGCCAAGCTGACATAAATAGTTGTAGCCTCTTATTAGCAATACTTCGAAAGCATAACAGAAAGTCTTTCGTAGATCTGTGGTGCTGTGACAATATTAATAGAGAAAAGTGGCAAAATAATCGTTTGTTTTCGATAGAGTTTATTATGGCTAATCAAAATAAAGGTCTTACCCGAATCATTAAAGCTGGTGGCTATTCATATCAGGGCTTACGCGCCGCTTGGATCAATGAAGCCGCTTTTAGACAAGAAGCTATTGTGACCTTAATAGCAATTATCCTTGCATTTTTTATCGATGTCAGTGTTCTAGAGCGCATTTTATTGATTGGTTCAGTCGTCCTTGTCGTCATTTTAGAACTGGTCAATAGTGCTATAGAAGCTGTCGTCGATCGCATTGGTACAGAACGTCATGAATTATCAGGACGAGCAAAAGATATGGGATCAGCTGCCGTTCTCGTCGCTATTATATTGGGATTATTTACTTGGGGAACCATTCTTTGGCATCATTTTTTTGCATAAAGTAAAAAAAATCGACAATTGTCGAAAAATAATGCAAAGATGCGTGTTTTATATGCATTTGTAGTTCCCAATCGGCATATACCTGTATATACTCACAGTCTGACTGTATAAACAAACAGGGGGCGGAATGAAAGCATTAACTGCAAGGCAGCAGCAGGTTTACGATTTGGTTCGTGATCACATTTCGCAAACGGGTATGCCACCAACACGGGCGGAAATCGCTTCCCAACTTGGTTTTCGCTCACCTAATGCGGCAGAAGAGCATTTAAAAGCACTTGCTCGCAAAGGCGTGATAGAAATTGTCTCTGGTGCATCTAGAGGTATCCGTTTGCTACTTGAAGAAGAGCCTGAAGGCTTACCATTAATTGGACGAGTTGCAGCCGGTGAACCACTTTTAGCGCAAGAGCATATCGAAAGCCATTATCAAGTTGATCCTATGCTTTTTAAACCGAGCGCAGATTTTTTACTGCGTGTTAATGGTATGTCGATGAAAGATATCGGTATTATGGATGGCGATCTACTTGCTGTGCATAAAACACAAGATGTCCATAATGGCCAAGTGATTGTCGCACGTATTGAAGATGAAGTAACCGTAAAACGATTTAAGAAAGTCGGTAGTAAGATAGAACTGCACGCAGAAAATCCAGAGTTTTCACCTATTATCGTTGATTTACGTGAGCAGAGCTTTACTGTGGAAGGATTAGCAGTAGGGGTTATCCGTAACGGCGAATGGCTGTAATTTGTATCTAAGTCATTCAATCAATACAAATTATTGTATCAGATGCGCCGAAACCTCGTCCTCCAGTTCATCTGGGTGGGGAGAACGTCAAAAAGATGCAGATGATGTGTAAAAACATAAAATCATCTGCATTTTCTCTTTTTAATTTATACAAAAAAACATATGTTCCGCTGACTTTTATCTTTTATCTGCTTAACGAGGTTTATAGTCACCGGTTTTTTTCTGCTTAAGATTATCATCCATACTATGATCATGGTGACAACCTTCTGGATGTGTACAGGCTTGGGCTTCATGGCACTGAGCGCACAGCCCATGAATTTCAATCACACTATGGCGTAAATGAAAGCCATTATCTTTAGCGAGTGTGGTGATCGCCTCTTCAATTTTATGGCTACTTTTTTCTGTGACTGATAAGCAACGATCACAAATTAACATCACCGATGTATGCTCAGCATCATCAAAATGATGACAAAGCACATAGCTATTGGTGGATTCTATTTTGTGAATAAAACCTTGTTCAAGTAGAAATTCCAATCCACGATATACGGTAGGTGGTTTAGCTTGAGGCTCTACTTGGCGTAATAAATCTAATAAATCATAAGCGCTGATTGCGGTAGGTTGTTGCATGATCAGACGCAATACTGCCAGACGTTGTGAAGTCAGGCGAACACCTCGTTTCTGGCAGATCTTTTCTGCCTGAGCGAGCAATTTCTCTTCATTCATAGGATAGGATGCTCTCAGACGTGATTAATTACGATGATCTTACCATATTTTTTTTGAGCAAACCTTTGTGGAAAGTGGGATTTTGAGAAAATAACGCTATAAATTGTCATTATCAGTAAATCAAATCTAACCATGGTGAAAGGGGCTAATACTCATTCACAAGACTTACCTTAACGCCAATGATGAACGAGTAATAGTCAATGGGAAATAGACAAGGTGTGACAATATGATTGGCAAATGCGGGATAAGCATGAAACAAAGAAAAGCCCGTTAATGGGATAACAGGCTTTAGCGTTTGATGTTACATGACTTAGAAGATAAGGTAAGTTCTTAAGTAACCGTCAGAACGGTTAGGTTTACCTGATGCACCACTACTGAAATTGTTTGTAATATTAAAAGGCTATATAAAGGGATGTAGGCGCCACTACACCCAATAAATCACATAAAGTGTAATGTTTTTTGTAAAATTTCTCATAATATTCCCTGTTAAACATTACATTGGTGTCAGATACTACTGAGTAGATGGGGTAGCCAAAAACCAAGTTGTATGGGGCAATTCTGTTTTCGTTAGATTGCACGTTGCCTCTCAATCTCGGCCAGTAAGTGTTGGACTAACCCTGCAGCAAAACGCTGACGACCAACAAGCTCATCTTCGTCTTCATCGTCTTTGCCGTGGAAGCGTGCGTAGGCAACAGACCCCACCTTCTCATAGCCTTCACCATGCTCGTCATCCCCAAAACGCCTGCCGAGCGCCGCTAGCCCGTCCTGCAAAGCCTCTGGGTGCAGCCCTGAACGAATACGCTGAACGAAGAGAGCTGCGACTTCCTGTACCGAGCCTGAGTATCTGATCACGTGGATTAGGTCAGCAGCATCCTTCCTCTCCTGACGTTGATCCAGAGCCAGTGCTTTCAAAATGACAAATGCTGGCACGTCTGCAAATCGCACGATATCTACTGATAAGCCATCACCATCCAGGAGTTGGGCAGATATTTCCTTCTCCCGATACCAATCGTGAACAATTCGAGCATGCTTGATTGTAAGTGCAGATACTTTTTCCCCATCGACACTGATGGTCCGACCTGGTTCCTCATCACCGGCATCCCGGAGAAGTTCAACGACTACCTCGATGTTGTTATTGACTCTGCGGCGCCAGCGCCAGGATGCAGACTGCCCCTCTTCAACCCATCGGGTGAAGCCCCGTGCTTTTAGCTGCTGCGCAAGGCTAGCGTATTCATTGCCAGCTGCCAGTATTTCAAGGTTTAACACAATGTCCACGTCAGAAGTTCCCGCATGCATAGGAACATTAGGCGGAGTAGCTGGTGTGAGGTACCGGGGTACCAAGCCACCGACAAGTCTTAGAGTTTCCTTCAGATTCCCAAAGGCGCTTAGCAGTGTGAGCAACGTCCTCTCGCACGCCAATGTAACATTTTGATCGTATCCAGCCGCTGTACGAGGCTTTAATTCCGTTGCCATAAAGACTCCAATCGTTCTCTAATATGTTCCGCCAGTTCTTTGTTGCGGCCTCGACCATCCAATAAGTCTAAGTAAAGAATGTAAGGACTTGCGAAAAAGATAGGGTGGTCCGAGTGCATATCTCGGTAAAGCAAGCTCGCAGGTTCACGCTCGATGAGAGTAATGTTCGCCCCTTTGCTCACTGGCTTCAGGCCTAAGACATCAGCCATCCTCTCTGCGTAGCCCTTGGGGACAATGATTTCTGCTCCCTCAGTACTGGTCAGCAATGGGGCGTAAACATTAGCCGCAGCAGCACCTGTGAACGCCCACGGATAATCCACCTTCTGGCGATCTATCCTTTCCGCTAGGTGGGCCAGCATATCCTTGGGATTTTCGACAAAGGTGTACCACTTTGACTTCTTTTCTTTGCGCTCCTGCCACTGCTCAGACCAAGCGTCCAAAAGCTTACCAGGGCTAGTGAGCATTCTGCGCTTGCTCGGTCCTCCACCAGTAGACTCCACCCACTCACGCAACGTCAGTTCCTGCAACACGAGAGAGCAGGTGTATGGAGAAGTTTCGGCTTGTTCGGCCAGCTCTGTACCAGTTAACCACCTATGACTATTCATCAAAAGCGCGTGTATTACACTTTCACGAGCCTCAGTGAAAAGATCAATGCCCTGAGTGTTCTTTTTAGTACGGAGAGAAGGCTTTTCGATGTTGATGAACCAGCCGTCATGCTTTAGGTAAAGGCTGCCTCCCAGCTCGAATGAAGCGATATTATGTTTCCTAAGCTCCTGCTTAGCCCCGGGGCTCAATACGCCTGCAGCGAGGAGTCCAATAATATCTTCGTGACGATGACGAGTATTGTCCATGCCCCTGTGGAGCTGGTACACAGCATTCCTTAAGTCTCTTGGGTAGACCTCCCTTTTGACTTCGACGAATACCTGCAGGGTTTTGCCCGGAGCCTTGATCTCGATCATGCCATCAAGCTCAGCCCCAGCCCCACGAAGCTCGTGTGAAGCATCGAGCACTGAGGCTTCGGAGCCAAATGCTTCAGCAAGAGCCTTCACCAGTGCATCCAGCATCTGCCTTTCGAATTCAAACCCTAAATTATGTGAGTAATGTCCCATAACATTAGCCTCCAATCTATCATTAGCTGTACAGCAAAAAAAGTCATTCTAGCTAATCTTAGGCCTTATTATATCATTAGCTGCGCAGCTAACAAGCTTATTTGGGCTAATCTTTGTATTTCCTACCTTATATTGACTAGCACGACTGTATGGATAAGGTTCTGAGTGACACGCTTTTTAAATGGTCGGCGCGTCTTTATCTGCGCCGCCATAGCATTGATCTTTTCGACAACTTCCAGTTATGTAGTCTTTAAGATATGCATCGCATACCAGTGTAAATAGTTGGCAAACGTTGTTAGCAGGGAATGCTGTGTCCCGTTATCAACGATATCGGTCATCGTATCTGCCAACCAAGAGGTAGAGGGCACAGTTAATGGCCCCTTTCTTTGTTTGCACTGAGCAAAATTTCGCAGGTCGTCCAGTTCATGTGGTTTTAAGAAATTTTTGGTCAAAAAACGCTGTTCAAGGTCAATTCCACGAATATCTAAAAAGCGTAGCAAAACAATTAGGTTGCTAGCCGCCGCCGACATCGTTTAAAAAGCATCCCTCTATTGCGGAGTTGTGTTGTTAAATAAAGAGTAGGGTAATACACGGGGAGGCCAGAAGAGTGATTCATCACCATGCAGTAGCGCTCGCCACTGTCCATAACAAATGTTGTAAGCCCGTAGTGATTCTTCATGCACCTACACCTCATAAACTTTACACAATTGCAAGGTACATAATATTCTAAAAGAGGGTCAATAAAAAATTGACGGTTTTGAGATGTCGAATACGAAAAAGCCCCTGTATTAACAGAGGCTTGATAGAAAATTCATGACTAAATGTTCTTAGGTAAATCCTAGAACGGAATATCGTCATCAAAGTCCATTGGTGGTTCATTACTTGGCGCTGGTGCCGCTGCGGGTTGTTGTGCTGGGCGAGATGGTGCACCACCACTAAACTGTTGTGATGCTTGTGGTTGCTGAGGTTGACCCCAACCGCCTTGGCCTTGTGAAGGCGCATTATCTTGACCACCACGGCCACCTAACATCTGCATTGTGCCACCGATATTCACCACAACTTCAGTGCTGTAGCGATCTTGACCACTTTGATCTTGCCATTTACGTGTTTGTAATTGACCTTCAATATAAACTTGTGAACCTTTACGCAGATACTCGCCAGCAATTTCTGCTAGTTTGCCGAAAATGACCACACGGTGCCATTCGGTTTTCTCTTTCATTTCACCGGTTTGTTTGTCGCGCCAGCTTTCTGAAGTTGCTAGTGTCAGATTTGCCACTGCACCACCACTTGGCATATAACGGATTTCTGGATCCTGCCCTAAATTACCGATAAGAATAACTTTGTTAACGCCTCTGCTCGCCATGTGAGGTACTCCTGCGAAAGTAAATTTTTTGAAATCATAAGCGATGAAGTTTATCACGTAAGCTAAAATTTGAATATGATGAGTAATGAATTTCTCCATTGAGAACAGGATCGACATTTTATTGTCTTAATATGGCAAATTTTCATTATCATTCAGTTTCAATATATATACTGTATATCCATTCAGCTAGTTTTGTGTCATAATTATCCGATTCTTTCTTTTTCGGCGACTCACTTAATCCGGGATATATTCATGGATAAAATCGAAGTACGGGGCGCTCGCACCCATAACCTAAAAAATATCAATTTGGTCATTCCCCGCGATAAACTTATTGTTATTACGGGACTTTCTGGCTCAGGTAAATCCTCTTTAGCCTTTGATACGCTTTATGCGGAAGGCCAACGGCGTTACGTTGAATCGCTTTCAGCTTATGCTCGTCAGTTTCTTTCCTTAATGGAAAAGCCTGATGTTGATCATATTGAAGGGTTATCGCCCGCTATTTCGATTGAGCAGAAATCGACATCACATAACCCACGCTCAACGGTCGGTACCATTACCGAGATCCACGATTACCTACGTCTATTATTTGCACGTGTGGGTGAACCGCGCTGTCCTGATCACGATATCCCTTTAGCGGCTCAAACGGTAAGCCAAATGGTGGATAATGTTTTAGCGCAACCTGAAGGTAAACGCTTAATGTTATTGGCGCCAATCGTAAAAGAGCGCAAAGGTGAGCATGTAAAATTACTCAATAATCTTGCTGCACAAGGCTATATTCGTGCTCGTATCGATGGTGAAGTGTGTGATTTATCAGATCCCCCTACCTTGGAGTTACAGAAAAAGCACACCATTGAAGTGGTCATTGACCGCTTTAAAGTTCGTGACGATCTGGCTCAACGTTTAGCAGAATCTTTTGAAACGGCGCTTGAATTATCAGGAGGCACGGCAGTTATCTCTGATATGGACGATAGCAGTGCTGAAGATATTGTTTTTTCTGCAAACTTTGCCTGTCCTATTTGTGGTTATAGCATGAGTGAACTAGAGCCACGGTTATTCTCTTTTAATAACCCCGCAGGTGCGTGTCCTACTTGTGATGGTTTAGGGGTTCAACAATTTTTCGATCCTGATTTGGTGATCCAAAATCGAGAAATTTCTCTGGCCGGTGGTGCGATTAAAGGGTGGGATCGGCGCAATTTTTACTATTTCCAAATGTTGCGCTCATTAGGCGAGCACTATCATTTTGATGTTGAAGCCCCCTTTGACTCATTACCCGATAAGATCCAAAAAGTGATTTTATCCGGTTCAGGTAAAGAAAATATTGAATTTAAATACACCAATGATCGAGGGGATGTTGTGGTTCGCCATCATCCTTTTGAAGGGGTATTAAATAATATGGAGCGCCGCTATCGTGAAACAGAATCGAGTGCGGTGCGTGAAGAGTTAGCTAAATATATTAGCAATCGTCCTTGTGCCTCTTGTGGTGGTACTCGCTTACGTCGCGAAGCTCGCCATGTGTATGTTGAAAATACCACGTTACCTGAAATTGCGGATTACAGTATTGGTCATGCGATGAGCTTTTTCCAAAATCTAAAACTCAGTGGTCAGCGAGCGAAGATTGCCGAAAAAGTATTAAAAGAGATTGGTGACAGATTAAAATTCTTGGTCAATGTGGGATTAAATTACCTCACTCTTTCTCGTTCAGCGGAGACATTATCAGGCGGCGAAGCGCAGCGTATTCGCCTAGCAAGCCAAATTGGTGCTGGATTAGTTGGGGTAATGTATGTACTTGATGAGCCTTCAATTGGTTTGCATCAACGTGATAACGATCGCCTACTGGAAACGTTGATCCACTTGCGTGATTTAGGTAACACGGTGATCGTCGTTGAGCATGATGAAGACGCTATCCGTGCCGCTGATCATATTATTGATATTGGGCCGGGTGCTGGCGTTCATGGTGGTGAGATAGTCGCTCAGGGTACACTGGAAGATATTGTTAATAATCCCAACTCATTAACCGGTAAATTCTTAAGTGGCGAACGCCGTATTGCTATCCCTGAAAAGCGTGTTCCTGTTGATCGCGAAAAAATACTCACTATTTTAGGGGCGAAAGGTAATAACCTAAAAAACGTTAATTTAAAAATACCTGTTGGTTTATTTACTTGTATTACCGGTGTTTCTGGCTCGGGTAAATCAACCTTAATTAATGATACGTTATTCCCCATTGCCCAACGTCAATTAAATGGCGCCACTAATAGCGTGCCAGCACCTTATTTAGACGTTGAGGGATTAGAGCACTTTGATAAAGTGATTGATATTAACCAAAGTCCTATCGGTCGTACGCCACGTTCCAACCCTGCGACTTATACCGGAGTATTTACCCCGATCCGTGAACTTTTTGCTGGTGTACCAGAATCACGAACTCGCGGTTATACGCCGGGGCGCTTTAGTTTTAATGTGAAGGGGGGGCGTTGCGAAGCTTGCCAAGGCGATGGTGTATTAAAAGTTGAAATGCACTTTTTACCTGATGTGTATGTGCCTTGTGATCAGTGTAAAGGGCAACGTTATAATCGTGAAACCCTTGAGATTAAATATAAAGGGAAAAATATTCACGAAGCGCTAGATATGACAATCGAAGAAGCGAGAGAGTTTTTTGATGCGGTGCCCGCATTAGCGCGTAAGCTACAAACATTGATTGATGTGGGACTCTCTTATATTCGTTTAGGACAATCTGCCACTACGTTATCGGGTGGTGAAGCACAACGGGTTAAATTAGCCAAAGAGTTGTCAAAACGGGGTACAGGCCAAACTCTCTATATTTTGGATGAACCGACCACGGGTTTGCACTTTGCCGATATTGAGTTACTTCTTGATGTGCTCCATCAGTTGCGTGATCAGGGTAATACGATTGTGGTGATTGAGCATAATCTCGATGTGATCAAAACCGCTGACTGGATCGTTGATTTAGGGCCTGAAGGGGGCAGTGGTGGTGGTCAGATCTTGATATCCGGTACGCCAGAGCAAGTTGCTGACTTTGAAGGCTCCCACACGGCAAGGTTTTTGAAACCAATTTTAGAGCGTGGTTATTAATAGCACACGGTTTACGCACTTCTTGTCTAAACGCTACAAATTTTGTTTGTAGCGTTTTTCTTTATAAAAAGGAATTTGATATTTTATTAGAGAAATTAATTCTATTAGATAAAACTATTCTTTTTTCGTCAGTCACGCTGATAGCTGCTTTTTATATAATTAACACTCTTTTTATAAAAAAAAGAATAAATAGTTAATTCTGCTGTTTTATTACATTATTTTAACTAAATACGAGATAACAAAGCTAAATAGAAAGGATTATCATAGTATATCGTGATGCATAGCACAGTTTATTCATGGATTTGTTTCATTTGTTATACTTGACTATTATTGTATAACAATAGTGATATTGTGTTATATTTCAATATGTTATGTGAATCAAAAGGTTGCCGTAGGGGGAAGGTTATTATTTACTGTTCCCTTTGAACAGATAATCCTACTTTTCTCCTTGTGAGAGAATTATTTCCCAAAACGTTTTCAGCTATCACGATTTATAACAACTTTTTTCTCCGCAATATTTCCTATCATTTACCCATAATAAAAATACCTGCAAAAAGTAAGGCTATTAGGTCATCGCAAAGTTAGATAGTTCTTTTTACCCCCAAAATTCGTTTTGCTATTAACAATTACAATATAAAAAGTGAGTACTAATATGGAAACGGCTTCCTCAAAAACAGAGACAACAAGCTATCCCGCAACTAGTGCTGGCGCTCGCCGAGCAGGTATGACAGAAGAACAATGGCGTGCAGCAATTAAATTTGACGGCAATGATGTGGGCTGGGTTATCATGAGTATCGGTATGGCTATCGGTGCAGGGATTGTTTTTTTACCTGTACAGGTTGGCTTAATGGGATTGTGGGTTTTCTTACTTTCCTCCGTGATTGGTTACCCCGCAATGTACCTTTTCCAACGCCTATTTATTAATACGTTGGCTGAATCTCCTGAGTGTAAAGACTACCCAAGCGTTATCACCGGTTATCTCGGTAAAAACTGGGGTATTTTATTAGGTGCACTCTATTTTGTGATGTTAGTGATTTGGATGTTTGTCTATTCCACAGCTATCACGAATGACAGTGCTTCTTATCTACAAACTTTTGGTGTGACTGACGGTTTATTATCAGAAAATCCGTTCTATGGTCTGATTTTAATCTGTGCGTTAGTGGCTATTTCTTCTCGTGGTGAACAATTACTGTTTAAGCTATCAAGCTTTATGGTAATGACAAAACTACTGGTTGTTGCGGCATTAGGTCTTTCAATGATTGGTATGTGGCATCTGTATAATGTTGGCGCATTACCACCTGCCGGACGTTTAATTAAAGAAGCCATTATCACACTACCTTTTACATTAACTTCTATTTTGTTTATCCAAACATTAAGCCCAATGGTTATCTCTTATCGTAGTCGTAACCAAAATCGTGAAGTAGCGCGTCATAAAGCATTACGTGCAATGAATATCGCTTTCGGTGTGTTGTTCTGTACGGTGTTTTTCTATGCAATCTCCTTCACATTAGCAATGGGACATGATGAAGCAGTAAAAGCTTATGAGCAAAATATCTCTGCATTAGCGATTGCGGCAAAATTCTTCCCTGGCGGTTGGGTAACCGTAGTGAGTGTGATGTTGAATATTTTCGCAGTAATGACCGCATTCTTTGGTGTCTATCTCGGTTTCCGTGAAGCAACACAAGGGATTGTGATGAATATTCTGCAACGCATGATGCCCGTTGAAAAAATCAATGAAAAATGGGTACAAAACGGCATTATGATCTTTGCTGTGCTGTTAGCTTGGGGCGCCATTATTCTCAATGCACCAGTACTGAGCTTTACCTCAATTTGTAGTCCTATCTTTGGTATGGTTGGTTGTCTTATCCCTGCATACCTAGTGTACAAAGTACCGATGTTACATAAATACAAAGGCGCATCACTTTATCTGATTATCTTTACGGGTCTGCTACTTTGTGTTTCTCCGTTCTTGGCATTCTCATAGTCGTCAACTGCGGTTCGAGTTAGCTGTTATTAAAAACGATATTAATCCAAGGTGTTAGATTATGAGCCAGAACAATAATTCTCATTTATGGTCGCAGTTTATTCGTCAATTACGTGAAGGTGTTAAGCCAGCAGTAGGTTGCACTGAGCCGATTTCATTGGCATTAGCTGCGGCAAAAGCAACCGCATTATTAGCTGAGCCTGTTGTTGGTATTGAAGCGTGGGTTTCGCCTAATTTAATGAAAAACGGAATGGGCGTAACAGTACCAGGAACGGGAATGGCGGGATTGCCCATCGCGGCTGCATTAGGGGCGACAGGGGGCAATCCGGATGCTGGCCTTGAAGTATTACTTACAGCATCACCACAAGCTATCGCTCAGGCTAAGGCATTGGTTGCTGAAGGAAAAGTGACGGTTGGCGTGAAAACGCCATGTAGTGATGTACTCTACTCGGAAGCAAAAGTATATGGTCAGTCAGGTTATGCCATTGTCAGTATTGCTAAAGAGCATACCCATGTTGTGCGCTGTGAGTGTAATGGCAAAGTTGTTTTTGAGGATGATAAAACGAGTTTGACTCATGCCGGGGATAGCGTAGAAGAAAAGCCTTTTGCGACGGTTTGTGCTGAAGATATTTATCGCTTTGCACTCAATGTACCTATAGATCAAGTCGCCTTTATGCTTGATGCGGCTTATCTAAATGGTGCTTTATCAGAAGAAGGGCTAAAAAATAGTTATGGATTGGCGATAGGGCGGACGCTGGTTTCACAGCAAGAGAATGGCTTATTAGGTAAGGATTTACTGAGTGAAATCATGATAAGAACGTCTGCCGCTTCAGATGCACGTATGGGGGGCGCTGTATTACCTGCTATGAGTAACTCAGGCTCCGGTAATCAAGGCATTGCTGCAACATTGCCGGTAATGGTAGTTGCTGAATTTATTCAAGCAGATGACGAAACTTTATTACGGGCATTAGTTTTATCGCACTTAATGGCGATTTATGTTCATAGCCATTTCCCACCTCTGTCTGCATTGTGTGCGGCAACCACTGCATCAATGGGGGCGGCTGCGGGTATGGCATGGCTACTGACTAAAGACTTCACCACTGTAAGTATGTCAATCAACAGTATGATTGGTGATATTAGTGGCATTATCTGTGATGGCGCGTCGAATAGCTGTGCAATGAAGGTATCAAGTAGTGCGGCGAGTGCGTATAAAGCCGTTTTGATGGCGATGCAAAATCAAAGTGTAGCGGGTACTGACGGGATTGTCAGTGATGATGTTGATAGTTCAATTGCGAATCTCTGCGCATTAGCCAGTCGTGCAATGCAACATACAGATATTCAAATTATTGAGATCATGGAAGAAAAAGCACGCCGTAATGCCGGGGAAAAGCAGCAAGCTGTCAATGCATAAAAGGCAAAGACCTAAAAAGACAGTGAAAAATGTTGTAATGCAGTAAAGAAAATACCTGCTTATGAAAATAGGCAGGTATTTTTTTAAGCTAATATCAGCAACGAATGGTTGGTTATATTAATTAACTGACGGCTGCAAAGGCTTGTGCAATGCGCTGCACATTATTGTTATTGACACCCGCCATACAAACACGACCTGTACCAATCAGGTAAATACCAAACTCTTCACGTAATCTATCTACTTGCTCTGGTGAAAAGCCGGTATAACTGAACATACCGCGTTGTGTTAATAAATGATCAAAGTTTTTCTCAGGTAATGCTTCTTTTAAGGCATTAACTAAAGTTACACGCATCTCTTTGATGCGGTCACGCATATGAGCCACTTCTTTTTGCCATTGTGCGGTTAATACATGATCTGATAAAACTTGATTAACCAGTTGTGCGCCATAGTTAGCAGGACTTGAATAGATACGACGTGCGCCCGCTTTTAATTGCCCTAATACATGCTCACACTCTTTCGCGTTATCACATACAATCGATAAGCCACCCGCCCGCTCCCCATAAATCCCGAAGATTTTAGAGAATGAGTTACTGACTAATACAGGTAACCCCGCTTTTGCCATAGCGCGAACCGCATAAGCATCATCATCTAAACTTTCAGCAAATCCCTGATAAGCAATATCAAGGAAAGGGATTGCTTGACGCGCTTTGAGGATCTCAATGACCTGATCCCATTGTGCTTTGGTGAGATCGGAGCCTGTTGGATTATGGCAACATGGGTGCATCAGTACGATGCTTTTTTCAGGAAGTTTTTTAAAGCAATCGATTAATGCATCGAATTTGACCCCTTTGGTTTCGGGATCAAAATAAGGATAATAATTTACTTTAAAACCGGAGCCCGCAAAAATAGACGCATGATTGTCCCAAGTGGGATCACTGATCCAAACTTCAGAGCTTGGAAAATAGCGATGTAGAAAATCTGCACCGACTTTTAGCGCTCCGGAGCCACCTAATGTTTGTATGGTAGCAATCTTTTTGTCTGCAATAAGCGGGTTATCAGCACCAAAAAGGAGAGTCTGTACTTCGTGGCGATAAGGGGCGAGTCCTTCCATTGGCAAATACAGTGTTGCGGTAGGTGTCATCGCATTAAGCTGCTGACGCGCCACAGACACAGTGCCTAGAATGGGGGTTTTGCCTTCTTCATCATAATAAAGACCAATACTTAGGTTAATTTTATCTTGACGTGGATCTTTATTATAGACATCCATTAATGAGAGAATCGGATCTCCCGCAAACGCTTCAACCTGTTGAAACACGGCTTTTATTCTCCAATCACTTTTTGTGTGCCAGATAGATACAATATCTTGTGTGCTATTGTTCGTCTAGGTATTCCATAATGACGCGCGAAGTTAATTTGGTAATTAATTCGTACGCGCTAATACCACTATATTTGGCAATTTCTTCTACGGGTAGCACATCTCCCCATAAAATAGCTTCATCACCAACACGATCAATTAGCTCAGATCCCAAATCGACGCTGATCATATCCATGGAAACGCGTCCAACAATCGGCACTTTTCGACCGTTGATCCAAATAGGAGTACCAGAAGGTGCACTACGTGGGTAACCATCACCATAACCGATAGCAATAACACCCAGATAAGTATCTTTTTCACTTACCCATGTACCACCATAACCAACGGGTTCACCTGCTTTATGTTTACGAACCGCAATAAGGCTCGTTTTTAGTGTCATTGCCGGGGTTAAACCAAAGTCTTTACCTGTTCTGTTATCACCCGTTGGTGAGATACCGTATGTGATGATCCCAGGGCGAACCCATTGATAATGGACTTGTGGCCAAAATAAAATTCCCGCAGAAGCAGCGATAGATTTATCACCCGCTTTATCTTGGATAAAGGCTTGAAATAGCTGAATTTGATTTTGTGTGACTTCAGGAATATCAGGCTCATCCGCGCGACTAAAATGACTGACCAAATTGACGGGTTGTTGGACATTTTTACAAGCACAAAGTCGTTGATAAAAAGCCTCAGCTTCTTCAGGACGGACGCCTAAACGATGCATTCCAGTATCGAGCTTCATCCAGACTTTTACGGGTTCTTCTAAATCGGCATTTTCTAACGCTTCGAGTTGCTCTTCACTATGAACAACAGTCTCAATATGGTTAACCACCAAAATGGGTAAATCAACAGCATCAAAGAAGCCTTCAAGTAGTAGGATGGGTTTCACAATCCCCCCACTACGTAATGTTAAAGCTTCACCGATACGTGCTACGCCAAAACAATCAGCATCATCCATCAAAGTATATGCTGTTTCTAATAACCCATGACCATAAGCGTTTGCTTTCACGACAGCTATCAGGTGGCTATGTGGTGCATAGTCTCTCACATGCTGAAAATTGTGACGCAGAGCGCGGCGATCTATTACTGCGGTTGCCGCTTTCATGTTATTTCTCTATTTCCTTTTATTCCGTCAAGGTGGATGGTTATTCGTCGTCGTAAGCAGGGCCTGCGTAGTTATCAAAGCGAGACCATTGACCATTAAAGGTCAATCTTACCGTACCGATAGGGCCATTACGCTGTTTACCAATGATAATTTCTGCCACCCCTTTTAGGTCGCTATTTTCGTGATAAACTTCGTCACGATAGATAAACATAATTAAGTCGGCATCTTGCTCAATAGAGCCCGATTCACGTAAGTCAGAGTTAACTGGGCGCTTATCAGCACGTTGTTCCAAACTACGGTTTAACTGTGACAGAGCGACAACAGGAACCTGTAATTCTTTAGCTAATGCTTTCAAAGAGCGTGAAATTTCAGCAATTTCTAAAGTTCGGTTCTCAGATAATGAAGGTACTCTCATTAACTGCAAGTAGTCAATCATGATTAGGCTTAAACCGCCATGTTCACGATAAATTCTTCGGGCACGAGAGCGCACCTCGGTGGGGGTTAAACCAGAGGAATCATCAATATACATATTACGTTTTTCAAGCAAAATACCCATGGTACTTGAAATACGCGCCCAATCTTCATCGTCAAGTTGCCCAGTACGAATACGGGTTTGATCCACGCGAGACAATGAAGCGAGCATACGCATCATGATTTGGTTACCTGGCATCTCTAAGCTAAAGATAAGTACAGGTTTTTCTTCCGTCATTGCCGCATTTTCGCATAAGTTCATCGCGAAGGTGGTTTTACCCATAGAAGGACGTGCTGCGACAATAATTAAATCTGATTTTTGCAGTCCGGCGGTTTTTTTATCCAGATCTTGATAGCCACTGGATACCCCCGTCACACCATCATGAGGTTTTTGGTAGAGTTGCTCTATTTTTTCAACGGTTTCTTCTAAAATGGCATCAATTGCTTTTGGCCCTTCATCTTTATTGGCGCGGGTTTCGGCAATTTGAAAGACGCGAGATTCAGCAAAATCGAGCAGATCTTCGCTGGTGCGTCCTTGGGGATCAAATCCAGCATCAGCAATTTCATTGGCGACTTTGATCATATCGCGAACGACAGCACGCTCACGAACAATGTCGGCATAAGCGTTAATATTGGCTGCACTTGGCGTATTTTTGGATAGTTCTGCTAAATAAGCAAAGCCTCCAACGCTTTCTAATTCTGCGTTTTGTTCTAGTGCTTCTGATAAGGTTATCAGATCAATAGGTTTACCCAGCTCAAGTAAACGCTGCATTTGCGCAAAAATAGTGCGATGAGGTCGGCTATAAAAATCATCGGCAGTGACACGCTCGGAGACATTATCCCAACGCTCGTTATCTATCATTAGACCGCCTAACACCGATTGTTCGGCTTCTAGCGAATGGGGGGGAAGTTTCAACCCTTCCATTTGGCGATCTTTTATCTCAGACATTAGCTTGTCAGTGGTCTTGTTTCTGGCCATAAATCCTGCACAAAGTCGAAAAAATATCAATCAGCGCATTAGTATACGCTAACCCAATAATCTGTGCCTTGTAGAAATAACGATCATTTGTCATTATCTCTACAGGTCGTTACAACGCTGGTTTATATAATCCTAGGTCAATCATCAATCTTATAAAGGAGATTACGATGGCTAAACGCATTCAGTTTGCAGCTCATGGTAATGCCGATGTACTCGAGCTAACTTCATTTACCCCCGCCCCTCTAGGCGATAACGAAGTACAGGTTGCCAATAAAGCTATTGGCATTAATTATATTGATACTTATGTGCGTAGCGGATTATATCCAGTAGAGCATTTCCCAAGTGGCTTAGGAACTGAAGCTGCCGGTGTTGTGATTAAAACAGGCGCTCATGTTACTTCACTTAAAGAAGGGGATAGAGTTGTATATGCACAATCTCCATTAGGCGCCTACAGCGATACGCATAATGTACCAGAAAATAAAGTAGCCCGCCTGCCTGATAATATCTCTTTTGAACAAGCCGCCGCCTCTTTTTTGAAAGGATTAACGGTTTATTATCTATTCAATGAAACATACAAATTACGTGCAGGGGAAACCTTTTTATTCCATGCAGCGGCTGGAGGCGTCGGGCTAATTGCCAGCCAATGGGCGAAAGCGATTGGCGCTAAAATGATTGGTACCGCAGGCAGTGATGAGAAAGTGGCTAAAGCTAAAGCCGCAGGTGCATGGAAAGTGATTAACTATCAAACTGAATCTATTGTTGAACGTGTCCTTGCGCTCACCAATAACCAAAAAGTACCCGTTGTGTATGATTCTGTTGGCAAAGCAACTTGGTTGGATTCGTTGCACTGTTTGCAACGCCGAGGCTTAATGGTCAGTTTTGGTAACGCTTCTGGTGCGGTAACAGGGGTTGATTTAGGTATTCTTAATAAATTGGGTTCACTTTATGTTACTCGTCCTTCTATTTCCGGCTACATTACGACGCGCGAAGAGTTAGATGCAGCAAGTGAAGCACTATTTACGTTAATTGGTCGTGGTAAAATTGATGTCAGTGTGCCAGATAATCAGAAATTTGCATTAGCTGATGCTAAAGCCGCACACCGTTATCTTGAAAGTCGTCAATCTCAAGGTTCAAGTCTATTGATCCCATAGTTTTTAAAGGTTACAAGTATAAAAAATCCATCTTTATTAACTGATTAACTAAATAGTTGATTAAGCAATTTGAGTAAGATGGATTTTTATCACGGGTTAAAAAGGACTATTTTTCGGTCACAAACTTGAGCGCATTCTCTAGCACGGTTAAATCAGCACCTTGTTTGTGGGCATTTTCACTTAAATGACGACGCCATTGTCTTGCCCCGGGAATACCTTGGAAAATTCCCAACATATGGCGGGTGATATGACCTAAATAAGTGCCTTGTGAGAGCTCTTTTTCAATATAAGGATACATGGCTTTTACGGCAGCGACGGCATTAGTAACAGGTAACTGATTATCAAAAAGCACGTGATCCACATGAGCCAATATTGATGGATTTTGATAAGCTTCGCGACCTACCATAACACCATCCATATATTTTAAGTGCTCCTGCGCCTCTTCTAGTGACTTAATTCCCCCATTAATTGCCATAGTGAGATGCGAGAAATCACGTTTTAATTGATAAACACGAGGATAATCTAAAGGAGGCACTTCGCGGTTTTCTTTGGGGCTTAATCCCGATAACCAAGCTTTGCGAGCATGAATAATAAAGGTATCACAGTTATTATCACGGCTGACGGTATCAATAAAATCACATAGAAATTGATAACTATCTTGGTTGTCGATGCCAATACGTGTTTTTACCGTCACAGGAATATCGACCACATCACGCATAGCTTTCACGCAATCTGCAACGAGTTGTGCTTCACCCATTAAACAAGCACCAAAGCGTCCATTTTGTACCCGATCAGAAGGGCAACCTACATTTAAATTAATTTCATCATAGCCACGCTCTTGTGCCAATTTTGCACATTGCGCTAACGCTTGTGGATCACTGCCGCCAAGCTGTAATGAGATCGGGTGCTCTTCGTTGCTATATTTTAAATAATCACCTTTGCCATGAATAATGGCACCTGTTGTGACCATTTCAGTATACAGCAAAGTATTTTTGGTAAGCTGGCGAAAGAAATAACGGCAATGGCGATCAGTCCAATCGAGCATAGGTGCAACAGAGAAGCGGTTAAGTGGGTAATTCCCTTGAGTGCCCTGTGTTTGCTTGTTTTCTAGTGTTTTATCGGTTGGTGTATTTTCGTGCATTATAACCCATTTTAGTGTGTTTTCTCTTTATCAGGACACCAATGAGGACACCAGATTTTGGTGTTTTACTGAGAGTAAGAGAGGATTTATATCGAGATGGCTTACTATAGCATAACAAAATGTGATAGAGCAGGTGGTGTGATCTTTCCCTAAAACGAGGCCGATATAATTAGATTTTATGTACGAAGCTTAATTATTGATGAACTAATCTAGGTTTAATTATTAGAGGGTTGAACTTAATAAACAGAAACAGAGTACTGTGCTTAAGATATCAATAGATAAGTTATTAGATCGAAAAGGGCTCCTATAAGGAGCCCTTCGAAAATATCTCGCTAACGGGGTCTAAGACCAACCAGCTTCACACTGTACCGCGCTTTCAATCTAGTGACGTTTCCGTCGATGATTAGATTCTAGTCAATTCCCGATTTATGTCAAGTAGCTTGTTCTTCAACGGATGTATAGATATACTTTTTTATCATCAGAGTGGAATATCAATATGCCTGTAAAATCAATAATTAAGACGCTATCTAACTCTCGACTCTCTACTTACAAACAACCACTCTTATGCGATTTTACGCTGTAAAAAGTCACATCAGATATTTTACACCAACCAATCAATGCAGAAGAGACGCAAAGCTTGGCCTTTAACGGTTGGTATTGATGTTACTTTCATTCCAAAACCAGCCTCAGCTCAAGGCAACCATCCCAATGCGACTCAAGTAAAACAATGAAAAAGATTTATATTGTGCACTCACTGGTCTGGATCTTTGATCCCATTCAAATGGAAGTGCATCCTGTCTAAGAAAAACTAAATTATTTAATGAGTATAAATACACATTATATTATCTTAATAATTAAATTTATCTCAATGCTATTAAAAATGAAAATAGCCAATGCTCAAAAATCTACGTTATAAAACAAAAGTAAAAATAAAAAATAGAAAAGGAGCATTGGTTATGAATATTGAAAGGAAAATACTAGTCAAACTAAAAAATATACATTCACTTGATCAAAATAAAAAACTATTACGCTCTGGTTACCATAATCAATATAATACATTTTTATCTAATATTTCTTTTGTTCCAGTATTATCATCATCACAATTACCACCTAAAAATCATCTTTCTCTTACATCAAATCATTTAAATGATTACTATTATTTAAATTTACCCAATGATAACACATATACATTAGATGAAATTATTAAAATATTAAAACAACATCCTGATATAGAATATGTGCAAAAAATTCCAAAATTACCTGTACAGCCACCTAATATTACGCCGGATTTAACTCGCCATCAGCATTATTTAAAAACCCCAAAAATAAAATCAAATGAAATAAACGGGTTAGGTATTATAGACGCTTGGAATAAAAATGCTTATGGGCAAGGTATACAGGTGGCCGATATTGAGTGGGATTTTGATTTATCACATCCCGATTTGTTAGCTAATAATATCACTCCACTTTTTCCTTTAACTGAAAAAACCGATCAAGCCGACCATGGTACGGCAGTGGCGGGGTTAATTATGGGGAAAAAAGACGGTAAAGGTATTACTGGGCTTGCCTATAAACTAGATATGTTTTATGCCATATCAGAATTAAGCAGTGGTCGTATTGAAGCAATTATTGCCAGTAAACAGAAATTACACGCGGGTGATATTGTTTTATATGAGATGCAGACAGTTTGTGAACATCATGCTTATGTTCCTGCTGATTATGAAATGCATATCTGGGAGGCAACTCGTACATTAACAGAAGCGGGGATTATTGTGATCATGGCTGCCGGCAATGGGGGGGTTGATCTCGATTTACCTTTTTATGATAGCTATCGTCAACGTAGCGATAACCACTCTATACGTGTCGGTGCTGGCTCACCTTATACGCTAAATCGTTTACCTTTCTCAACGCATGGCTCCCCCATTCATGTGCAAGCATGGGGAGAAGATGTGACTACTGCCGGATATGGTGATCTTTTTCATGGTGACGGGAATAACAAATATACGGCTAATTTTAGTGGAACATCATCAGCCTGTGCATTAGTCGCGGGGGCGGCTGCGGTTATTCAATCTTGGTATAAAGATAAAACCAACACGGTATTAACGCCAATAGAGATGCGAGAGCTACTGATTAAAACAGGAACTTATCCATCATTAAATGAAAAGATAGGCCCTTTGCCTAATGTAAATAATGCCATCTTACATTTAAAAAATTTAATCCAATATAATTAATAGAAAGGATACCTTCTATGGCTTAAGACTATGGAAGGTATTTTTAGTATTTATCTTGCTGAAAATAATCTTTTTTAAGTCTGTTTTAGACTTGAAAATACCGCGATAGAATGATTTGTGATAAAAAATTTATTTAATCATAAATTAAAATAATTTATTAGTATTTATACTTATTATTAATTATTTGATTATATTCTATTTTTTGTTTTTTATAACAAAGTCGAGAGTTATGATGAAAAGCTTAAAAATGAATAGTTTTTCATAAGAAATGTACCTTTTTGCTTTCAATTTTACCTCACTACGTTTATCATTTGCCCCTTGTACTATACATACGGCGTTGCTGGTTTTGGGCTTCTGTGGAGCATACTGCTCCGGCAGCTCACACAGTCTTTTCCGGCGGCGGTTCTATCTGCATTATTCTTCGGGATAGAGTATTACCTTAAATGACTGAGAAAACATCTCTGACACCACTAGTCGAATTAAAATCCTTAAGTAAAGGTTTCGACGGAAAACAAATCATTTCCCGCCTCGATCTGACTATCAACCATGGCGAGTTTTTAACCATACTCGGCCCTTCAGGCTGTGGTAAGACGACGGTATTACGTTTAATTGCGGGCTTAGAAGACGCGGATGATGGACAAATTATCCTAGATGGACAGGATATTACCCATATTCCAGCAGAACAGCGTTTTGTAAATACCGTTTTCCAAAGTTATGCCCTGTTTCCCCATATGACCGTATTTGAAAATGTGGCTTTTGGTCTACGTATGCAGAAAACACCTGCTGCAGAGATCAATAGTCGCGTTATGGAAGCGTTACGTATGGTGCAACTGGAGGACTTTGCCCAACGCCGTCCTGCTCACCTTTCAGGTGGTCAACAGCAACGCGTCGCGATTGCACGGGCGGTGGTCAATAAGCCGAAGGTATTGTTGTTAGACGAATCATTGTCTGCTCTGGATTACAAATTACGTAAGCAGATGCAAAATGAGCTAAAAGCCTTACAACGAAAACTGGGGATCACCTTTATTTTCGTTACCCACGATCAGGAAGAAGCACTGACTATGTCAGATAGGATCGTGGTAATGAAAGAAGGGCGTATTGAGCAAGACGGCACGCCTCGAGAAATTTATGAAGAGCCAACTAACTTATTCGTTGCGCAATTTATAGGTGAAATCAATATCTTTGATGCACGTGTCCTACATCGTATTGATGAGACACGTATTAGAGCGGATGTTGAAGGGCACGAATGCGATATTTATACGCAATTACCTGTTACTCAAAATCAGCAACTGAAAGTGTTACTCAGACCAGAAGATCTGCGCGTTGAAGAGATACACGATCTTGAAAACCTTCCGGGACTTATCGGTTATGTTCGTGAACGTAACTATAAAGGCATGACGCTAGATTCTGTTGTTGAAATGGAAAATGGCAAGATGGTGATGGTGAGTGAATTCTTTAATGAAGATGATCCGGATGTTGATCACTCGTTAGACCAAAAGATAGCGGTAACTTGGGTTGAGAGCTGGGAGGTCGTGCTGGCTGATGAAGAAAACACGTAAACTATTTCAAAACATCGTTATTACTGGTGTTGTGGGTTGGTTAATGGTGTTCGTCTTCTTACCGAATATCATGATCATCGCCACCAGTTTTTTAACCCGTGATGATGCGAATTTAGTCGAGATGGTTTTTACGCTCGATAACTATTATCGCTTATTTGATCCAATGTATGCAGAAGTATTACTGCACTCTATTAATATGGCATTGGTAGCGACCTTAGCTTGTTTAATATTAGGTTATCCTTTTGCTTTTTTTCTGGCAAAAATGCCTAAGAAAATACAACCATTACTGCTGTTTTTATTAATAGTTCCCTTTTGGACTAACTCACTTATTCGTATTTATGGGTTAAAGATTTTTCTCAGTACGAAAGGCTATTTTAATGAGTTTCTATTGTGGATAGGGCTTATCGATAAACCGCTAAGGATCATTTATACCCCAGAGGCGGTAGTATTAGGGTTGGTTTATATTTTATTACCTTTTATGGTTCTGCCACTCTATTCCAGCATTGAAAAACTGGATAAACCCTGTTTGGAAGCGGCTCGAGATCTCGGTGCGAATAAATTACAGACCTTTATTCGTATTATTATCCCATTAACTATGCCGGGGATCATCGCAGGTTGTTTATTGGTAATGTTACCTGCGATGGGCTTATTCTTTGTGGCGGATTTAATGGGGGGCGCGAAAAACCTACTTATTGGTAACGTAATAAAGAGCCAATTCTTAAATATTCGCGACTGGCCATTTGGGGCAGCTACCAGTATCTGTTTAACACTGGTGATGGGGTTAATGCTATTTGTGTATTACCGAGCCGTAAAACTACTGCATAAGAAGGTAGAAATAGAATGATAGGACGGTTATTGCGGGGTGGATTTATGTCCATCATTTACGCGTATCTTTATATCCCGATTATCATTCTGATAGTTAACTCTTTTAACTCATCACGTTTCGGGATCAACTGGAAAGGCTTTACCACTGACTGGTATACCATTTTATTAAATAATGACAGCCTGCTACAAGCTGCAGGGCATTCATTAACGATGGCAGTCACCTCAGCAACCTTTGCGACGTTGATTGGTTCATTGGCTGCGGTGGCGCTTTATCGTTATCGTTTTCGTGGTAAAAAGTTTGTTGGTGGTATGCTGTTTGTGGTGATGATGTCGCCAGATATTGTGATGGCGATTTCATTATTGGTTTTATTTATGCTATTAGGCATTTCCTTAGGGTTTTGGTCATTACTGGTGTCGCATATTACCTTTTGTCTGCCTTTTGTGGTGGTCACGGTCTATTCGCGACTCAGTGGTTTTGATGTCAAAATGCTTGAAGCCGCTAAGGATCTAGGGGCGGGTGAATTTACTATTTTACGTAAAATCATTATGCCATTAGCGATGCCAGCAGTAGCCTCGGGTTGGCTATTAAGCTTTACGTTATCGATGGATGACGTGGTTGTCTCTTCTTTTGTGACTGGACCAAGCTATGAAATTTTACCATTAAAAATTTATTCAATGGTAAAAGTAGGTGTTTCACCGGAAGTGAATGCACTGGCAACCATCCTTTTAGGGCTATCATTAGTATTAGTATTAATTAGTCAGTTGATCTTACGAGATAGAACTGGCAAAGCGTAATTTAAAAGTATTAGTGCGAGTTTCTCGCACTTTTTACGGTCTTGATGACCAAATCTGTTGGAGGTAGGCGTTACGCCTATTTGATATTAACGCATCAACCACTGAAGGAAGCCTAAATGAAAAAGTGGTCCTCTGTACTTGCTGCCAGTGTAATGGCATTAAGTATTGGTACAGCATCGGCTGATGATGGTAAGACAATCTATTTCTATAACTGGACGGAATATGTACCGCCAGGATTGCTGGAACAGTTTACAAAAGAGACTGGGATTAAGGTGATTTACTCCACCTACGAATCTAACGAAAGCATGTATACCAAATTAAAAACCTATAAAGACGGTGCTTATGATTTGGTGGTTCCTTCAACTTATTTTATTTCTAAAATGAGCCATGAGGGGATGCTACAGAAGATTGATAAATCGAAGCTCAGCAATTTTGATAATCTTGACCCAAGTTTATTACATAAATCATTCGATCCTCAAAATGACTACTCAATCCCTTATATTTGGGGAGCGACTGCGATAGGGATTAATAGTGATGAAGTTGATGTAAGTAGCATTACTTCATGGGCTGATTTATGGAAACCGGAATATAAAGATAGTTTACTGTTAACGGATGATGCACGTGAAGTATTCCAAATGGCTTTATTAAAATTAGGCTATTCAGGTAATACCACAGATCCAAAACAGATTGAAGAAGCCTATAAAGAGTTACAAAAGCTGATGCCTAATGTACTGGCTTTTAATTCGGATAATCCTGCCAATCCTTATATGCAAGGAGAAGTGAATCTAGGGATGATCTGGAATGGCTCTGCATTTATTGCGCGAGAAGCCGGTGCTCCTATTGAGTTGGTATGGCCAAAAGAGGGCGGTATCTTCTGGATGGACAGCTTAGCTATTCCTGCAAATGCAAAAAATGTTGAAGGTGCGCATAAGCTTATCGACTTCTTATTACGCCCTGAAGTTGCTGCAAAAGTGGCTGAAAATATCGGCTATCCAACACCTAATTTAGCGGCACAAAAATTATTGCCAAAAGCTATCACAAAAGATAGCTCACTTTACCCTAGTGAAGAGATTATCAGTAAAGGCGAATGGCAAAATGATGTGGGTGAAGCGACGGTTTTATACGAAAGTTATTACCAAAAACTGAAAGCGGGTCGTTAATTAAGTTTATCAGTACCAAAAAGCCACCGTTAAACGGTGGCTTCTTATTTTGTATAGAAAAAAGAGAACATTATCATTAAATCAACGATAAAATAGATGACAGTGTGTATTTGAACCGAAAGGATAATTAAGTTAAGGGCGATTAGTGCCATTTTTTATACAAGCCTCGGCAATCAGCAGGCTGTTTTTTTCTTGTATATTTCGTTGTTGCTCAATATTAATCATATAGTTACTTTGTAAGAAATAGCTGATATGAACATCAAACTTTTCAGTAATTAAATAAACAAACTCAATACTGATCCTATTTGTTCCTCGTTCATACCGTGAAAGTTGTTGCTGACTTATGCCTAACTCTTTGGCAAATAGTTTCCCCGAATATTTTAAATTTTTTCGCAAGTGACGTATTCGTTGTCCTATACGAAAATTAATCGTTTTGCTGCTATCAATCATTTCATCAGCCTTAAAAATTCAAATCATTATTGATAAGAAAAAGTGAGACTGGCTAATCCGTTTGCTTTACCCGGTTTTAGTGTCCCAGTCGTGATATAGCGAGTTGACAGGTTTAATATGTAGTTTTCGTTGTTAGAAGTTGTTATATGGAGTAAACGTTGGTTAGGTTGTCCTATCGCACTGATATCAGGGCCATACACCACGGGAGTTGGATTATCATTAAAGAAAAATTGAATACCAATACCAGAAGCATCAGAGTCTGATGTCAGTGTGAGGATATCTGTATTATTAGAATAGGTAGACTGATCGGTCATGCTGGCATATAAATGCACATTACTATCGCATGTAACAGAGATGGGTTTAGCCTGACTTTTTGATGTTGAACCAATGTCTGCCATATCTCGCATTGAGATATCACCTAATTCATAGGTGAGATTTTTGGTATTTACGGTACAGCCTCGAGCTTTAATAGTAATAGTGACGGGGTTAATTGCTACGATAGAGGTATTATTGCCTTTATGGCCTCCACCATATTCAGACCATGTATTGGCGATAACTGTATATGGAATGTTATAAACGCCAGTCTCAAGATGTTTATCTGTCACCACAAAGACGACTTTGCCTTTCAGTGAAACGCGATCCACATTATGGTTAACGGTAGAGCCTACTGCAGGATAAATCACCGTTGCACCCGTACCGTTATCAACATCAATAGGTACGTAAGCAACGCTATCATTGTTATCTTTTAAACCAAAAGCATAGCCAATACCTTTGACACCAGGGAGTGAATAAACAGGATAACGATTACTACCTTCGTAATAGTAGATCCCGCTAATTTTTGAACCAGTAGCATTAGCATAGAGGGTTTCAACCCAACATTTTTGCAAAAATTTCTTCTCACATTTGAAACCATTATGGACAGAGGTTTCACCTATCCAAGTTGACGTGATGGGCGTTCCTGCGGGAGTACCATCGGCGGCACCATCAAAATTCATAGGTGGAGGGGTTACCACTAATGGATCTGCAATAGCCCATGCCATTTGGCTCGGGATACAAAGAAGAGAAACCAGCAATGTGAAGAAAGAAAAAGAGCGTGTCATTATTGGTACTCCAGTAAAAAGGTTGCTGTTGCATTCGCCGATCCGGCTTGAACAGGAAGTTGAGTCGCTACATAGCGAGCATAAAATTGCAGGGTATTATCTTGGTTAGGCAATAAGGTATAAGACTGGCTTTTATCGTTAATATCGATGGAAGCTCCTGAGTTATCCATAATGGAAATGGCAACTCCCTTGGCACCCGTTGCATCAATGGCGAGTAAGGTGTTATCAATAGGATCCGCACGACCATTAAAACTGACCTTCACAGCACTGGCTTCAGGTTGGCAATCGACTAATTTAATACTAAAAGGGATAACAGGCGTACGTTGTTGCGTTATCGTCGTAGAAATAAAATCTTTTGTGGCGATTTGGCCTAATTTTACGGTAATACGTTTTGAGTTTGTCTCTACCGTACATGTGTTTCCTGTTACTCTGGCATTAATGTGTACCAATGTATCGTAAGCAGATCCCTTAGTGGTAAACAGTAATGACAACGCTACAATAAGCATTAATTTGTGCATTATTGGCACTCCTGTGTCATTTTCACAAAAGGTTCATCAAGTTGAGAAGCGGGTAATTGATAGTTCACTTGACAGTATTGAGAGGCATTATGCCCCCAGCGGATCTCTAATTTTCCTGAATCAGGGACACCAGATAAGTAGAGCAAGCCATCATCGCCAACAATACCGGACAGATGATTTTGTTTATCAGTTGCTATTGCCCCAAAAGGGAGTGGGCGACTTTGGTGTTGTAGCGTCAGTAATAAGCGATACCCTTTTTTAGCATCAAACTGAACTTTAATGACGGCGCCTTGTGTTGGGATCACTTGCTTAATGTTTTGCTCAATTTCAACATTATCGGGTAATGCGGTGGTGTCTAATGCCACTCGATTTTGTCGATAAGCAGTAGCATAGGGAATAACGGCAAACCCTCGCCAGTCAGTATAAACCCCTGTCGCATTATCAATCGGTACATCCGCAGTATTACGAGCATCTACTAAAATGGCATTAGCGCTTAAGGGTTGGCTTAAGGTTAATCCGCCACTATGGAGTAGCATACCTCCAGCGAGGCTATAGTTAATTTGTTGAGCATCTTGATGATAGTTATAGCTAGCATTTAAATTGCCATAGCGACTTTGATAACCCAACGCCGCACTACCTGTATAGTTTCCACCTTGATTGCTATAACCTTGTTGAACACTGTAATTAAGGGTATTGTCTTGCAATAATGTACCGGCAATACCCGCATTATGTGTCGAGTAACCGTTATTATTGTGGCTGTAATTATATGTGAGATAAGTACTATTGATGGATTGATAACTTGTCGGCATTAGCAATTGTAATGGGATAGAAAGACCCACAGACAATGTTTGGTCACGCTGACCACTATTCATCATTCTGTTATAACTATAAATGACGTTATAAGAGAGCCCTTTAATATTGCCATTGTAGCCGGTTTGTACTAGGACATTTTTCTCATTAGTTCCCCAATAATTTTGCCAGTTGGTCATCATAAAAATAGAGCCATAATCCCCCAGTTGTTGTGATAAATTAATTTGTAGGCTCCCTTTCTTGCGATTATGCAAATTAAAATAACTCAACGGTTTTTTTTGATTATCTTCATACAGATAACCGGACATACGTGTATTTAATGTCTCATCTAATGTGTAAAAACCCGAAGTAGAGTAACGATAACCGAGCAATTGAAAGTTTGTGCCAAATTGGTTTAACGACTTGGCATAAAGAAAACGTAAAGAATAACCATCTGATGTTGAGTTATTTGGCAATTGGCTATGAGCAAAGGTGATATCGGTAGAGAAGGCACCTAGGGTACCCATATTTTTACCTGCTCCTAGGGCATAAGATTGGTAATCTTTTGTTGCTAATGCACCGCCATAGACAGTGGTGTCATAGGGTAAGCCATAAATAAGATGACCTTGTATAAAGCGAGGTTTTTTATTTTGGTTATTTTGGCGTATTTCACCGGCTTGGATGACAAACTGTTTTTGGCCTTCTCGCTGTAAAATAGGTACAGCAGAATAAGGCACAACATAGCTGTGTTTGCTACCATCATTTTCTTCAATGGTGACATAGAGGTCGCCACTATTTGACGTTGGATAGAGATCACGGATTTCAAAAGCACCCGGAGAAACAAAGGCTTGATAAATCACATAACCGTTTTGGCGGATCACCACTTTAGCATTGCCTTTAGCAATACCTCTGACCACAGGTGCAAATCCTCTTTGGCTATCAGGTAGCATAGTGTCGTCACTTTCTAATGAAATACCTCGAAAATTAACACTGTCAAAAAGTGTTGATGAGGTATAACTATCACCAATTTGTAATTGGCTTCTTAATGACACAATATTGCGTTGCAGATAGGTATTGATATGGTTCCATTGGTTTTTCCCGTTTGACGAATTCCAAGTGGAATAATCGCGTAATCGCCAAGCACCAATATTGATCCCACTACGTAGATTTAAATAGTAGCTATTATTATGAGAATTTCCCCAGCTATTAGCGCCACTAAAGGTGTAATTTAAAATACCTGCTGTTATACCGTTATCCCATTTTTCTGGTGGAATATAACCGCGCGCTTTCAGATCTAACGCGGCTTGAGGGACTTGAATATTTAAAGCTTGTTTCTCAATATCATAATTAACAACAGAATCTGGAATGATTTTTTCAATATCAATACATTCATTTGCCGAGAATTTCTCAAAATCAGCAAATAGTTTAATATTGATCCCGAGTGATTGATAATAATCTCGATTTAAACAAGGAATAACATGGTTATCTTGACTAATAAAATGAATGTTTTCACTACGCAGATACTCATGATTAAAAACAATATCAAGAAGATAATCACCGGGTTTAATGCGATTGCCTGCTTCAAAATAACTTAAATCGGTGACGGCATCAGGAGAGTCAGCCAAAAATGCAGGATTAAATCGGTTTGCGCTATATGATGAAAAGGACAGCGTCAATGACAATGCAATGACACTTGGAAAGAGAAAATAAACGATATCTTTATTAGTATTCTTATTAACCATGGTTTTTGACCAACAGGGTTGAAAACGATGCTGTGATTAATGAACGATTTCTTTTTTTAAAACAGGAGTCTGTGCGCCATAATCATTAATGGTTTGGAATGAAATGGTATTAGCATTCTGATTAACTTTTCCTAATGTTAATTGTGAAAATGGGTTAATCATAATACTTGAAGGAAGTTGACTATCGGTTGCGGCTAAATTGACCATAGTAATATGATAAGGTGTTGGATTATGGGCAATTAACTCCCCACTTTTATAGGAGAAAGTCACTTCATTGGCATATTTTTCAGTATAAGCGGACAACCCACTAGGGCGGTAGAAAAGCTTTATCCGACTCTGGATGGCAATTTGTAGTGTATTTTCATTGGCAAGCTTTTCATCTAAAGCAGGAATAGCTTTGACATTCATCCAAAATAAACTTTCGCGATCTGCAGGTAAAGGTTCACCTGTATACATAATTCTTAAAGCATTCTCTTTATTAGCGTCAAGAATATATAAAGGAGGGGTAACAATAAAATCATTATTTTTATTACCTTGATTATCAGATACCCATGATTGAATTAGAAAACTATTCTCTTTATCTGAATTAGTCACAACAAGATTAGTTTGTTTAATATTAGAATTATAAATAATACGCGTAGCACCTAATGAAACACCATTAGAATAAGCAATAAGTGGGAATAAAAAAATAATAAAAGCAAATATCTTTTTCATAATAAATATTTATTAGCTAATGAATATGGAGTAATAATACTTTTGATAAAAATAGGCCGTCCTTGGCGATAAGACATCAATCAAAAGTGATGAAGTGATTAAGAGTAAGTCACCATAAAGTTAGTTGTAACGTTTGCGCTACCTGCCTTCACTGTATCATCAGTGGAAATAAGAGAAGCGTTATAATTTAATTGGTTTTCACCTTCGATTAATTTTTGAGTTGAAGAAGGTTGCCCTGGAACAACATTTTTGCTGCTTGAATCGGTAATTTTTAACGCTACATTGGTTGCTGCGCCACTGCCTTGTAATGCGAATGCAGTTGCATCACCATCAGAAGCTGTACCGTTAAAGGTAATTGCCGCTAATGATGAAACAGTAATATCGCAGTTATTTAATTTAATGCTAAAAGGAATACGTCCTGTTTCATCACCTTTTTTAGTGAATTCAGCGACACGGAATTGACCCAAACGAACAGTTTGGTTACTTGAACTACTATCAACACCACAAGCAGCATTAACGACAGAACCTTCAAAGTTAATAGTACCACCATTAACTGTAACTTCTGTTGGTGCTGGTGTACCAGTATCTTCTGCTAGTGCAGGTGTAGCAATTATGGCCATTGCTGAAGTAATAATTGCAGATAATAATAACTTTTTCATTAAATGTTCCTATATTTTCAATATATATTTAATACTTAGCTTAATAAAATAAGCTAATATTTAATTCTGTTTTTATTATTAATAATAAAAAACAAGGATTAAATTATTTTTGGAAAATGCCAAATAAGACTATTTTATTTATTAAAACAAAAGCGAGTGATAGCAATCTTCGTGAAAACGAATAAATTGCCATATATTCACTTAAGTCAAATTTACAAAAATTATAAATGTGGTAAAAAAAATAGAGAAATCGTTTTAAACGATCGTTTTTTGCTGGTTTTATAGATAAATTCTATTAATATCTGCTCAACTATCGGTAATATTTAATTGTTAAAAAATAGAAAAATATATTACTTTGTCTAATGTTTTGTGAGTGAATTTTTATCTGGTTGATATTACTTGGTTTTTTATTTGATTTTATTACATCTATCTCATCATTTATCTGATGCATCGTAAAAAGATAGCGTATTTATACTTATAAGATGATGTTTCATAAAATGTATTTTATGGACAGTTTTTTTATAAAATGAAACGAAAAATGGCTTTTTGTTAAGCAAAAAAGCACGCTGAAAGGGGGCATTTGAGTAAATTTTAAAATGAAAATTTATTATTTGTAAATAAAATAGAAATATTGTTTATTCATTTTTATTGGAAATTACAAAGCGTATTTTTATCGTATATAAATAAAAGATACTTTTATTACTCGTATTGGGAGTAAATCAATATATTTAATTTACTATATTAATTGTAACAAAATGTTTCATTTTCGAGTGCGCTTCTTCTATAGGGAGTGAGTAATTCAAGCAATTACCCCGATTCTGTTTTACTATCGGCTATATAGAGAAAAACTTAAATCTGAAGGTATAAACATGATTTCCAGTACATCAAAAGGAACACTCTATGGCATTGTGGCGATATTCCTTTGGAGTACCATTGTTGGGTTAATTCGCAATATCAGTGAGTATTTTGGTGCGGTAGGGGGTGCTGCACTGATTTACACAACGGGAACGCTATTTTTGATTTTGATCTTAGGGGTGCCTAAGTTATCTCTTTTTCCTAAGCGTTACCTTGCTTGGGGGGCACTTTTATTTGTTAGCTATGAAATCTGTTTATCGTTGGCGCTAGGATTTGCTAGTGATAGAGCACAAGCTATAGAGCTTGGCATGGTTAACTATTTATGGCCCAGCTTTACACTGGCATTAGCGGTGTTCTTAAATAAACAGCGATTCTCTATCCTATTGATTGTGGGTTTATTATGCTCATTCAGTGGGCTTGTTTGGGTTGTTAGTGGTGATAATCCACTGACAATAGAAAGCTTATGGAATAATATTTGTCGTAACCCTCTCAGTTATATTTTGGCGTTTATCGGCGCCGTGTTATGGGCATTTTACAGTAATGTGACTCGTCTTATTTCGGGGGGACACAATGGTATTGTGCCTTTCTTTTTCTTAACGGCATTGGCACTTTGGGGGCAATATATTTTTTCTGCTCCAATCGAGTGGGTGGTTAATGTAAAAAGTATCTCACTGTTACTTATTACTGGGGCTGCGATAGGGTTAGCTAATGCGGCGTGGACGGCAGGAATGATCAGCGGTAATGTGACATTGTTAGCGACGCTTTCTTATTTTACTCCGGTAATTTCTACGGCTTTTTCATCCCTACTACTCTCTACAGCACTCTCTTTTTCATTTTGGCAAGGCGTTATGATGGTGACAGGCGGCTCTTTAATTTGTTGGTTAGCGACTCGTCAAAAAATGACAAAAATGCCAAAAACGAGCAAATCGAATGTAAAACAGGGTTCTTAAGTCAAATTTTCGTGCCAATTGGGGGTATTTGAATAAATACTCTCGATTTTAAAAAAGTCTCATTGGTATAAGTTGAAATTTTTTCACTATGCGACAAGGCTAATATCCGCTTATCTATATTACTTATAAGTTAAAAGATCTAACTTCTATTTAGATGCTACCTATATGATAAGAACAAAGGGATTGCTATGAAACTTGAGACACTTTCTGTTCACGCTGGTTATTCACCTGATCCAACCACCAAAGCTGTTGCGGTGCCTATTTACCAAACCACCTCTTATGCATTTGATGATACACAACATGGTGCTGATCTATTTGACTTAAAAGTACCTGGCAATATCTACACGCGTATCATGAACCCAACCAATGATGTATTGGAACAACGCGTTGCCGCCTTAGAAGGGGGGATTGCGGCAGTTGCTGTGGCATCGGGTATGGCCGCGATTACTTATGCTATCCAGACCATTGCACAAGTGGGCGATAACATTGTGTCGGTTGCGAAACTCTATGGTGGTACATATAACTTAATGGCGCATACTTTTCCCCGTATCGGTATCGAAGCGCGTTTTGCCCCCCATGATGATCTGCTGGCACTTGAAGCGTTAATTGATGAGAAAACCAAAGCGGTATTTTGTGAATCTATCACTAATCCAAGTGGTAATATTGTTGATATTCAAGCTATTGCCACTGTGGCTCATCGTCATGGTGTCCCTTTAATTGTTGATAATACGGTAGCAACGCCTTACCTATGTCGCCCTTTTGAGCATGGTGCTGATATTATTATTCACTCACTCACTAAATATATTGGTGGTCATGGTAACTCTATTGGTGGGATCGTCGTTGATTCAGGTAAATTTCCTTGGGCTGAACATAAAGATCGTTTTGAAATCCTCAATACACCGGATGTCTCTTATCATGGGGTTAATTATGTTGAGCACTTTGGTGCGGCTGCTTATATTGCGCGATGCCGTGTTGCTCCATTGCGTGGAACAGGAGCCGCCCTTTCGCCATTTAACGCCTTCTTAATTCTTCAAGGTCTAGAAACATTAGCGTTACGTATGGAGCGTCATACTGAAAATGCGCAAAAAGTTGCTGAATATTTGCAAAATCATCCTCAAGTTGTCTGGGTTAAATATGCAGGTTTAACCAGCCACCCAGAGCATAATTTAGCGGTACGTTATATGTCAGGTAAACCTGCTGGTATTCTCTCTTTTGGTATCAAAGGCGGTGCTGAAGCGGGTGCGAAATTTATCGATGCATTGAAATTGATTGTACGTCTTGTCAATATTGGTGATGCTAAATCCTTGGCTTGTCATCCTGCATCAACCACTCATCGCCAACTCAATGATGACGAGCTAGAACGCGCGGGGGTTTCGCGTGATTTAATTCGACTTTCAATTGGTATTGAACATATAGACGATATTATCGCTGATCTAGAACAAGCATTAAACGCCAGTTTTTAACCGTTATTAATAATAGTTAATTAATAACGATTAAGTAATAGTAATTTAATTAATAATAGAAAGGCCTTCTTTAAATTTAAAGAGGGCTTTTTATTTTAAAACAAACAAATAATCGCTCTTTTAAAGGAGTGTTTAATTTATTCTCTATGAGAGAAAGTGTGTTTTATTGCGTTACCACATTATTGAAATATCTTAATGACTATTTATCCTTATTTTTAATTGATAATTATCAAGTTCTCTTTTTTTGTTGTTAATTAAATATTTTATTGAGATCAAAACTATAAAATAATTTTATTATTTAAAATTAAATTTGGTTTTAAATAAAGTAATGTGAAGTTGACAACATTATTGGCATATAATAAGGCTCACTCTAATAGTGCTTGATTTTGATCAATAAGGAACATACCGACTGGTCGGTATTATCCTACGCATGAATACAACCGCACATCACCGAAAAAAAGATCCTATCCGCGTCCAAGAGCAGTTATTAGAAGCGGCAAGTATTATTGTGGCGAATGAAGGAATTGCTTCTTTATCTTTAAATGCCGTAGCCAAAGAAGCGGGTGTCAGTAAAGGCGGATTATTGCACCATTTTCCTGGGAAGATAGAACTGATACAGGCGGTATTCAAACGCTTACTCGGTATTATGGATAAACGAATTGCGTTAATTATGGCCAACGATCCGATAGAAGCAGGGCGCTTTTCTCGCGCTTACTTAACCTATATTTCTGATCTTAAACAGTCAGATGAAAGTCGCCAATTGGCAATACTTTCTTTAGCTATGCCTAACGAGCCAATAATGCGTCAATGTTGGCGTGATTGGATGTTAGGCCATTTAGCCAAAGGCGATAAACTTGATAATAGCTACTTAGGTACCTTAATTCGTTATGCTGCCGATGGCCTTTGGTTATCAGAACTCACAGAAGGCCCTACGATTTCACAACAAGAGCGTAGTGCATTAGTTGAAAGATTATTAAAAATGACATTTGAATATATGGCCGACACAGCAAATCAGTCATGTTAATTAGGATGAATGAGGGCACAATGAAATACAGAATAAATGCCTCAATTTATTACGACGCAACGGATGGCGCGATATCGTTAGAAAAAGGTGACGTTGATACACATCTGTCTATTACCGCTAATGCGTTACTCTTTTATTTTATTCAAAATCCCGGTGTAGTAAATCGTGATGAAGTATTAAAACGCGTGTGGGATGACAATGGGCTAGTTTCTTCAAATAGTAATTTAAACCAATATTTAAGTTTATTGCGTAAAACATTTCGTCATTATGGTATTGAAAATATTATTGTCACTATCGCCAAAGGGCGATTAGAGTTTAATCCTGATATCTCTGTTGAATTAATTGATGACTCAACACTGTTACCTGTTACGCAAACAAATGATCACGAAGGTGAAACAAATCAAAGTCATATCACATCACCAATTGAGACATCGTTATCATCCGAGCCTGATAATCTAGACAGTGAATTAGAAAAAGAGCCTCAATTATCGGTAACATCGCCACAAAAACCAGAAATTTGTTGGTATTTAGCCAGTATTGGTTTTTTATTTGGCGCCATATTTCTTGTGGTGATCATCTTTTTAAATCAGCATCAATCAAAGCCTATCACATTAACACCTCTCACCCATAATGATTGTGAATTACTCTCTAACGAGGCCATGATTAACTCCTCTGTCAGTGATAATTATATTCGCAATTTTGACGCTGTAAGAAAGAAGCTTAATTTACAGTGTGTGAAAGGGGAGCGCTTTGTTTTTTTCTATGGTGATAAATTACAAACTAATGGCTTAGGGCGTGTCTTTTTAGCGCATTGCGCTAAGAACGAAGATAATCCATTTAGCTATTGCGATAATTACTTTTACTATTCTTGGAAATACTAATGAAAATCTCAGGGAAACTTTTATGTTTTTTATCGGCCCTGATTTTTATCTTGGTCGCCACTTATGCAGCAACAAGATTATTAACTATCAAAAATGAAGGTATGATGGTTTGTTCAACAAAGGGCATTATGCGCTTTGAAAATATGGAAGATGAGAATGTGAATGGCAATATTCATTTCTCTTTTGGCGCTAATGGCAAAGGCTCTATTGTGGTTGAGGGGTATACCACCTCTAAAGCGGGTTGGCTCTATTTACAACGTTATGTGAAATTTGATTACACCACAAAGCGGGTTTCCCCCACCGAGCGTCACTATTTTGTCAGTCAATGGGAGTCTAGTGCCTCCTCAATTGATGAGTCTCCCGATGTTATTTTTGATTATTTTATGCGTGAAATGTCAGATAGTCATGATGGATTATTTATTAACGCACAAAAGCTAAATGAAAAAACGTTATTACTCAGTTCGCTCAATTCCCCACTCTATATTTGTACCTTAAAACCCGGCAGTAAATTCGATTAAAAATCCACATTACTTTCTCGCTCAATAAATATTGGGCGAGCGTTGCGACGTATTCTTGCGAATATTCCCTCTCTCATACTGTCCCCCCATCGACGGAAACATTGACTATTTATGCCTGCTAAGGACGCTGCATGATGAGTTCGGCTTAAGACATAAAGGGCTAACCTAGAAATAGCACTTTTTGTATATAGACTAGATTTAGCTTTTTCTCATCCTTGAGCTGGCATTGAAATATTAGTGATATCCCGCACATCTTTCCCGCTGATTTGTACTGCCTTTTTGCACCTTTTCAACATCCTTCTAACAAACTTAAATTGTCTTTTTTTTCATCTTCTTTGCGTGTTTTTTTATAAATTTAAACAGATAAAAAAAGGCAATTAACAGCACAGATAAATAAAAATAAGGCTAAATAAGCATAAATATCAGAATATAAAACTATATGTTTATCTTTTATGGATTTATATGTTGTTTTTATTTTTAGCCGTTATAGTGAATTTGAAACCAAGGTCTGCGTTTAAAAAATCACCACGCAGACATGATGGGTAACTGTAAACCGTTAAACGGCTTCCTGGAGGAAATAAAAATGGGTGATGCATTAGGTCTGATTGAAACTAAAGGGTTAGTGGCATGTATCGAAGCCGCTGATGCGATGTGCAAAGCCGCCAATGTTGAATTGATTGGTTATGAAAACGTTGGTTCAGGTCTCGTGACTGCGATGGTGAAAGGCGACGTAGGGGCAGTGAAAGCTGCGGTAGATTCAGGTGTGGAATCAGCGCAACGGGTGGGTGAAGTCGTCACATCACTTGTGATTGCTCGTCCTCACAATGACATCAACAAAATTGTTATCAAACACAAGGCATAGTCTTTGCCTTAGGAGAACGTATGGGTGATGCATTAGGACTTATTGAAACTCAAGGGCTAGTGGCATGTATTGAAGCCGCTGATGCGATGTGCAAAGCCGCCAATGTTGAATTGATTGGTTATGAAAATGTTGGCTCAGGTTTGGTCACTGCAATGGTAAAAGGCGATGTGGGTGCCGTTAAAGCCGCTGTAGATTCTGGCTTAGAAGCTGCTCAACGTGTAGGTACGGTGGTCACTTCATTAGTCATCGCTCGTCCACATAACGATATTCAAAAAATCGTTGCCCAGTACAAAGTGACTGAATAACGAAGGAAATAAATATGAAAGAAGCACTCGGTCTAGTGGAAACCAAAGGTCTAGTCGCTTGCATTGAAGCTGCTGACGCAATGTGTAAAGCAGCCAATGTGGAACTGATTGGTTATGAAAACGTCGGTTCAGGTTTAGTGACAGCCATGGTGAAAGGCGATGTCGGTGCAGTTAATGCAGCGGTTGAGTCTGGTGTTGAGGCGGCAAAACGTATCGGCACAGTAGTGACTTCTCGTGTTATTGCAAGACCACATAACGATATCGAGAAGATTGCAGAGCAACATAAAGCCTGATTATTCAGGTGCTGCCAAGCAAAAAACGTTATTCAGCTAAATTTTTAACTCCTGTATGGGGGAAAACATGGTTGCATTAGATAAAGATTTGCAATCCCGACAACTGGCTCGCGAGCTAGTTCGTAACGCGAAAAATGCACAACAACAATATGCGAAATTTTCGCAGGAAAAAATCGACAATATAGTCAAACACATTGCATTTGAAGCTGCTCGTCACGCAGAAGAGTTGGCAAAAATGGCCAGCGAAGAGACCGGCTTTGGTAAATGGCAAGACAAAGTACTGAAAAATACCTTTGCGTCATTGCGTGTGTATGAACATATGAAAGACCTAAAGACCATTGGCATTATCAATGACGATAAAGTGAAAAAAGTCATGGATGTGGGGGTACCTTTAGGGGTTATTACAGCGTTAGTGCCTTCCACTAACCCAACGTCAACCATTATCTATAAAACCCTAATTGCACTGAAAGCAGGTAATGCGATTATTTTTTCACCGCACCCTAATGCGAAACAGTGTAGTTTCCGCGCGTTAGAAATTGTCAAAAAAGCCGCACTAGAAGCGGGAGCACCTGAGGGAATTGTTGATGGTGTGACATTACTGACATTGGAAGCGACAAAAGAATTAATGCACAGCAAAGATGTGTCATTAATCTTAGCCACTGGCGGTGAAGGAATGGTGCGTGCGGCTTATGCATCAGGCACACCAACTATCAGTGGTGGTCCAGGTAATGGTCCTGCCTTTATCGAGCGTAGTGCGGATATCAAAAAAGCAGTGAGCGATATCATCACCAGTAAAACATTTGATAATGGCGTGATCTGCGCTTCAGAGCAATCCATCATCGTAGAACGTTGCATTTATAACGAAGTTCACCGTGAGCTATTAGCGCAAGGTGCTTATTTTATGAATGATGAAGAAGCAGCGAAAGTCGCTTCTATGTTATTGCGCGCTAATGGCACGATAAATCCTGCGGTGGTTGGTAAAGATGCTATCTATTTAAGCCAGCGCGCCGGTTTTACTGTACCTGCCAATACCCGCGTCTTGATTGCACTACAAGATACTGTTTCACCGAAGAATCCGTATTCACGGGAAAAACTGTGTCCAATCTTAGGTATGTATATTGAAGAAGATTGGCAATCAGCCTGTCATCGTGTGGTGCAATTGCTCACTAACGAAGGCTTAGGTCATACCTTAGTGATCCATACCCAAAATGAAGATGTTATTCGTCAGTTCTCTTTAGAAAAACCCGTTAATCGTATTTTAATTAATACTCCGGCGGCATTAGGTGGTATTGGCGCAACAACCAATATTACTCCTGCGTTAACCCTAGGTTGTGGTGCGGTAGGCGGTGGTTCTAGCTCAGATAACGTCGGCCCGATGAATTTACTGAATATTCGTAAAGTCGGTTATGGGGTACGTAGTGTTGAAGAGTTAAAACAACCTTGTCCATTAGCACAAGAAGCTGCTCAACCTGCTGTTTCTAGCGCAAATTACCACACCAGCATTCTTGATGATGATCGTTTTCGTTCACCTTCTTTAACCCCTGTTCATGCGGAATGTGCAACAGCACAACGTCAAACACAAGGTGATGATCGCTTTGGCGCGTCCCCTTATACAACGACAGTCAGTGCGTGTGCACAACAAGTGATTGAACAAGGTGAGATCACCGAAGAGAACGTGGAGCGCATTATCAAAGAAGTTCTCGGACGTCTGGGTAAATAACTCATTGATAGAAGGCGATATAAACCATGATCCTCGCAAAGGTAATCGGACACGTAGTCGCGACACAAAAAAGCCCTGAACTGAAAGGAAGCAATTTATTAATGATAGCGACCTTAGATGATGAGCTTAATCCACTGAAAAATAAAACCTATGTTGCAGTGGATAGTGTGGGTGCAGGTATCAACGATGTGGTGTTGGCTGAAGAATACTTCGCACTAAATAAAGATCGTTACAAGGCGATGTCCGTGGTTGCCATTGTTGAGAAGGTTTATCGGGACAGTAAGGAGTAATAACGACATGAGTGAGTTTCTGATAAAACCCAAAATTCAGTTTGGCACCAATGCACTGAATTTTCTCTCTGGGTTAACTGCCCGCCGCGCATTTGTGGTGACAGATAAAGCAATGGTGAAGTTTGGCTTTGCAGATAAAGTCACTGAAAAATTAATGCAACGAGGTATTGAGTTTCAAATCTATGATGATGTTGCATCAGATCCTGATATTTCTGCCATTGTCAGTGGTATGAAAATAATGGATGCCCATTATCCTGATTTGGTTATCGCACTCGGCGGTGGATCTGTTATCGATGCTGCTAAAGCCGTTATGTACTCCCTCTGGCATACCCGTAAAGAGCACAGTAGAAGTAAACCGCAGTTTATTGCGATCCCCACGACCAGTGGTACTGGCTCTGAAGTGACCTCTTTTTCAGTGATCAAATCACGCAGTGAAAAACTGGTATTGGTCGATGAGTTTATGTTGCCTGATATCGCGATCCTCGATCCTGAACTTGTGAAATCTGTACCTCCTGCAATTACCGCTGATACGGGTATGGATGTCCTTTGCCATGCATTAGAAGCTTATGTGTCTAAAGCTGCATCTGATTTTTCTGATGCGATGGCAGAAAAAGCAGTCAAATTAGTGTTTAGCCATCTGCTTGATTGTCATCATCAAGGGGATAACTTACTTGCTCGCGAAAAAATGCACAATGCATCTTGCATCGCAGGTATGGCATTTACTAATGCGTCGCTAGGTATTACACACAGTCTTGCCCATGCATTAGGCGGTGTTTTTCATGTCCCTCATGGCCGTGCGAATGCGTTATTGATGACACATGTTATTGCCTTTAATGCCAATCTTCATGGTGATTGTAGTAGCGAAGCAGCGAAGCGCTATGCCTACCTTGCCCAAAGTTTAGGATTACCTGCGCAGACGGTAAAAGAAGGCGTTATCAGCCTTATTGTCGCCATTAATGTATTGAAAGATGAAATGGGTATGCCGAAGAGTATTCGCGATACCGGTGTCAGTGAAGCGGACTTTTATGCCCGTTTAACGGAAATGGTCGGACAGGCTTTACGCGATAGCTGTACGCCGACAAATCCGCGTGACGTAAACACACACCAATTAGAAACATTGTATCGTCAGGCATTTGCCGGTGTATCACACAGTTAATGCTCAATTAATACCGATTAGGTCTAGTAAAGAACATCAGGAGAGCCTCACATGGCCAAATATTCTTTGACGCCACGCGTAAAAATGCTGGCAGAACGTTTAGTTTCACGTAACAGTTCTATTAGCACAGAGCGTGCGACGATTTTTGATTCATTAGATAACAATATTGCCGGTGTGCCCCAAGCGATTAAACCTGCACAACGCTTTTATCAGTTTATTCGTCATTTTCCAAGCTATATCGCTCAAGATGAGCTTATTATCGGTAGCCAATCCTCAACACCACGTGGTGCGATTTTCCACAGCGAAGAAGAAGTGCGTAGTGACTCTATTTATCGCTTTTTAAGTATCAATAATAGCGTTGCATCACCTGATTATATGCTGGTGGTGAATCAAGGTTTCTTAGCCATCAAAGCACAACTTGAAGATAGAATGAGAAGCATTGGTAGTGCGGTAAATCGTAGCAGTATGGATGAAGCCAATTTCTGCAAATCGGCGATTTATGCATGTGATGCGGCACTTTATTTTGCACAACTACTGTCAGCTAAAGCGGAAAATTTAGCCGCAATGGAAGGTAATCCATACCGTAAAGCTGAATTATTAGAAAGTGCGGCTATTTTACGTAAAGTACCCGCCAAGCCAGCAGAAACCTTTAAAGAAGCGGTACAAGTTTTCTATTTATTACAGCTTATTCTTCATCTGGAGAATGGTAGCTACGCTATCAACCCAATGGGCTTTGATAAAGCACTATACCCATTCTATCAACGTGATATTGACCAAGGCCGTTTAACGCCAGCACAAGCTTATGAGATTGTTGAAAGTCTTTGGCTAAAACTGGCTGAGCTATCCGAAGTGCGCGCAACGAAAGAAGTCGATGGCTATCCAATGTTTGATGCCATGACCCAAGGTATCGATATTAACGATCCTCGCGTCAGTATTAACGAACTTTCAGAAATGTTGTTATCAGCGCGCGCTAATCTATCAGCATTACACAGTTCACTACAAGTCCGTTTATATAACGGTCGTATGAATACACCACCGCAATATGCTTCACCTTCAGCCAATGTTGTTACACCGGCGACAGCAAATGGTGAGTTGACTGTAATGGAAGGCTTAACTCCCCGTCTACAGCGCCTGCGTAATCGTTATTTAGAGGCTCGTCCTAGTGTTTCAATTTATAGAGCATTAGCCTTTACTGAAATTGCTCGCAATAATCCTGGTTTACCGCCTATTTTATTGCGTGCTAAAGCTTTCCGCCGTGCTTGTGAAACCGCACCTATCTTAATTCAAGATGAAGAGCTTATTGTGGGACATCCTTGTGGGAAACCGCGTGCTGGCGCTTTCTCTCCTGATATCGCATGGCGTTGGGTACGTGATGAACTCGACACCATGAGCACGCGCCCACAAGATCCATTCCAAATTTCGGAAGAAGACAAAAAAGTCATTCGTGAAGAGATAGTGCCATTTTGGGAAGGTCGCTCTTTAGATGAAATCTGTGAAGCGCAATACCGTGAAGCGGGTGTATGGGAGTTCAGTGGTGAAACCTTTGTCAGCGATCTCTCTTATCATCAAATTAATGGTGGTGGTGATACTTGCCCTGGTTATGACGTGCTGTTATTCACCAAAGGGATGAACGGTATTAAAGCTGATGCACAAGCGAAATTGGCTGAATTAAGCATGGAAAATCCTGCTGATATTGACCGTATCTATTTCTATAAAGCGTCGATTGAAAGTTGTGAAGGTGTTATCGCTTATGCTCATCGTATTGCCGAGCATGCCCGTGAATTAGCCTCTAAAGAGAGTGATCCACAACGTCGTGAAGAGTTATTGACCATTGCTCAAGTCAATGAAAATGTTCCTGCTAATCCACCAAAAACATTGCAAGAAGCACTGCAAAGTATCTGGACTGTAGAGTCATTGTTTGAAGTTGAAGAGAACCAAACGGGACTTTCTTTAGGTCGCTTAGATCAATACTGTTTCCCAATGTATGAAAACGACATTAAAACAGGTCGTTTAACGCGTGAACAAGCACTGGAAATGATGCAGGCTTTTATCATCAAATGTGCCGAATTAATGTGGATGTCTAGTGAACTTGGCGCAAAATATTTTGCTGGCTATCAACCCTTTATCAACTTAACGGTGGGGGGACAAAAACGCTCAGGTGGCGATGCTTGTAACGATTTAACTTACTTGATTATGGACGCAGTACGCTTTGTGAAAGTGTATCAACCTTCACTGGCTTGTCGTATCCATAACCAATCGCCACAGCAATATATGGAAAAAATCGTTGATGTGGTCAAAGCGGGAATGGGCTTCCCTGCCTGTCACTTCGATGATTCTCATATCAAGATGATGTTGCGCAAAGGCTTCGACTTTGAAGATGCACGCGATTACTGCTTAATGGGCTGTGTTGAACCACAAAAATCAGGTCGTATCTATCAATGGACATCAACGGGTTATACCCAGTGGCCAATTGCCATTGAATTTGTATTAAATCGTGGTCGTATGGTGCTGTTTGATAGCTACCAAGGCTTAGACACCGGCGATTTACGTGATTTACGTACTTATGAGGATTTCGATCGCGCGGTTAAAGAGCAAGTCGCACATATTATTCGTTTATCAGCAATTGGTACGGTTATCAGCCAGCGCGTTCACCGTGACATTGCCCCAAAACCACTCATGTCGCTATTGGTTGAAGGTTGTATGGAGCAAGGTAAAGACGTGACAGCGGGTGGTGCGATGGTTAACCACGGACCGGGTCTGATCTTCTCTGGTTTAGCCACTTATGTCGATTCTATGGCGGCAATTCGCAAACTGGTTTATGAAGACAAAAAATATACCTTAGAGCAAATACGTGACGGCTTATTAGCTAATTTTGAAGGACACGAAGAGTTACTGCGTGACTGTTTAAATGCACCGAAATTTGGTAACGACGATGATGTTGTTGACCAATATGCGTTAGATATTACCGAATGGACTGAACGTGAATGCCGTAAATATAAAATGCTCTACTCCACATTTAGTCACGGTACGTTATCTATCTCTAATAACACGCCAATTGGTGAATTAACCGCAGCAACACCAAACGGTCGTTTAGCATGGAAACCATTATCAGATGGGATCAGCCCTACACAGGGTGCAGATAAGCATGGCCCCACTGCCATCATTAAATCCATCAGCAAGATGAATGTTGAAACCATGAATATCGGTATGGTTCATAACTTTAAATTCCTCAAAGGCTTGCTAGATACCAATGAAGGGCGCCAAGGATTAATTACCTTATTAAGAACCGCCTCTATTTTGGGTAATGGTCAGATGCAATTTAGCTATGTCGATAATGAAGTACTGAAAAAAGCCCAATTAGAGCCTGAAAAATACCGTGATTTAATTGTCCGGGTTGCTGGCTACAGTGCGTACTTCGTTGAATTATGTAAAGAAGTTCAGGATGAAATTATTAGTCGTACAGTGATTGAAAAATTCTGATCATAGACCTAAGGAGGGCTAAGTGTCCTCCCTATTAATCGCGACAAGACAAGATGTAAATTTATCGAACAAGGATGTTTGATGCAGATTTGGAGGCGTAAAGATGGAGACGGCAGCAGAAATAAGAGGGCGGATATTTAATATCCAAAAATACTCTATTTATGATGGTGATGGTATTCGTACTCTGGTTTTCTTAAAAGGCTGTAATATCCGCTGCCCTTGGTGTTCAAACCCAGAAGGTCTTAGCAGTGAATTTCAGGTGATGTACTCTCGCGATAAATGCGTAGATTGCGGTAAATGTGTTGATGTGTGTCCGGCAGGTGTGCATTACATGACAACCAATGAGCAAGGGCAGCAAGTTCATCGCGTTGATCGCGCCGTTGATTGTATTGGATGTCGTCAATGTGAAGAAGTGTGTCTTTCTGATGCACTGGATATTATGGGTAAAGATGTCTCTGTATCTGAATTGATGGACATTATCATGCAAGATTACGACTTCTATATCTCTTCCGGCGGTGGTGTCACAATCGGTGGCGGCGAAATGAGTTTACAAACGGATTTTGCTGTAGCTCTGCTACGTGAATGTAAAAAGATGATGATCAATACCGCGGTGGAAACACAAGCAACCACTAATGTGGCTAATTATGAAAAATTAGCGCAAGTCGTTGATCAGTTTCTAATTGATATCAAACACATTGATACTACTCAGCATAAAGCATTATTTGGCATTGGTAATGAGAATGTCCGCCGTAATTTAGAGCGTTTGATGGATCTCGGTGCAAATGTGGTTATCCGTATGCCTTTAGTGCGAGGTTATAACGACTCTTATGATGCGATTACTGGTGCGATTAACTACGCCATGGCGTTGTCAAAACGCGGTAATCTTCAGCGCATCGATATCCTACCTTATCACCAATTTGGCCGTAATAAATACCAAAAATTGGAGATGATCTACCCCATTAAAAACGATCCGGGATATACGCCAGAAGAGCTCGATCGCTTAGAAGCCTTCTTTAAACAATTTGATTTTGAGATCCGTCTTGTCCGCCACTAATCAGTAGGAGAGAAAGATGAACAGTTTAGGTGTGATTGAAACACGCGGATTAACCGCTGCGATCCAAGCTGCTGATGCCGCTTGTAAAGCTGCCAGTGTTGAAATTATCGGTTATAGAAAAATTGGATCAGGGTTAGTTTCTGTCTGTTTTCAAGGTGAGATCAGTGCGGTAAAAACAGCGGTTGAGCATGGTGTAGATGTGGTGAGCCAAAAAGAGTTGGTTATCGGATCACTCGTCATAGCAAGACCTGAGCCAAGTGTTATCACCAAATTGCTGACTATAAAAGGTAAGAAAAAAAGCGCTGTTATTAGTGAAGAAACACAACAGAATGCACTCAAAACGCTGGCTGAAAACAGGGTTGAAACTGTCATGAAGCACGAAAGTGGAGATAGTGACGCGACAAAAGAAGTTGCAGAACGACTGGCTCAAAATAGTGCCCCTGAAACTAAAGCAATGACAGCAGATAAAGCACTAAGCAGTAAAAAAGAGAGTAAACCTGAAAGCCGTAAAGGTAAAAAATAATGATTAATCAACAACTAATGGGAAAAATTCTCACTCGTTTAAATATCCCCAATGTGGGAATGGGCATAAATCAAGGGATCGCTATTCCTGTTGGTATTTCTAATCGACATGTACATCTTTCACAACAAGATGTAGATGCGTTATTTGGTCACGGCTATCAGATCACCCCGTTTAAAGATCTAAAACAACCAGGACAATTTGCCGCCAAAGAGTGTGTGATGGTAGTCGGGCCTAAAGGCTCTATCAGTAAAGTTCGTGTTTTAGGGCCGGTTCGTCCACAAAGCCAATTAGAAATTTCAAAAGCAGATTGTTTTGCATTAGGTATAAAGGCACCCGTGCGTGGTTCCGGTGATTTGGCAGGCTCTGGTAATGCGGTTTTAATGGGGCCTGCGGGATATGTGGAATTAAAACAGCAAGTCATTTGTGCTCAGCGTCATATTCATATGAATAATATTGATGCTAGAGCGTTAAATGTGATCAATGGTCAGAAAGTGCATGTAAAAACAGAGGGTGAACGTAGCCTGATTTTTGATGAAGTGATTGTGCGCGTCAGTGATAAATTTGCATTGGAATTTCATATTGATACTGATGAGGCAAATGCGGCAGGACTTAGAAATAACGACAGCGTGTTTATTGTCAGCTAAGACCATGAGGTGAGGTAATGGACAATCAATTAATTGAACGGATTGTTGCAGAAATAGAAAAGCGTATAAAAAAGCCGGTGTTGTTAGTTTTAACACCTGCGCCGGGATATCGTGATGAAATCTATCAACGCATTAGCCATTTTTCCACTGTACGGGCCTCTATTTTTGTTACCACACAGGCACAGCAATGCCATGATTTATCGCAGTGGTGCCATGTAGGGGATATCACTAAAGCCGATGAGTTTGATCCCCATAGGTTATCCGCTTATCAGGCATTATTTATTCCCTATTTTGACAAAAAGCTGGTGGGGGAAATTATTAATGGGTTAATGATTAGTGAAGAAGGAACACTTATTCATTCCGCATTGGCTAAAAATATTCCTATTATTGCATTACCTTACTTTTGTCAGCCAAACAGTGAAATTAATGAAATTTTAGGTTTAAACCAAAATGAACACTATAACTTAGTGCTAAAACAGAATATTGAACGATTAATATCAATGGGTATTACTTTTTGCTCAATAAATGAAGTTGAAGATAATTTAAAAAAGAATGCTTTTGATCACAAGTTAAAATTTATTAATAAAACGGAAACAAAACAACCGAATAATAATCGCTATATTACTTTGAAACAAGTAATGAGCAACCCTGGGAAATACCAATTATCACAAGATAAATTAACCGATTCTGCTATTGAATATTTAAAAAGTTTGAAAGATTAAAATATACCATATCTAAAAATTTAGGAGTCTTATTATGTCCCCAAAAGCAAAATCATGGCTTTGGATGCTGGCGGTTATTATTTCAGAAACCTCAGCAACCTCGACCTTAAAAATGTTTGATAATAGTGAAGGAATAACAAAGACATTATTATTAGGATTAATTATTGTTCTTTATATTGTTTGTTATTATTCATTATCTCGTGCAGTTAAAAATATCCCAGTAGGCTTAGCTTATGCCACCTGGTCCGGAACTGGTATCTTAGTTGTATCTACTTTAGGTATGGCATTTTACGGTCAACATCCTGATACGGCTGCTATTATTGGTATGGCAGTTATTGCCAGCGGGATCGTCATTATGAATCTGTTTTCGAAAATGGGTTCCGAAGAAGAGTCAGAAGAAACGACGGAGTTACCGAATATAAAACAGACTGCATCGTCAGTGAATAAATAAATCTATTTCTTAATAATCTATATTTAATAAAACTATTTTTTAATAAATAAGTACTTTATTAAAATAAATAAGGATAACCATTATGTTTACCGGATTCTTATGGCTGGCGCTGTCTATTGGTTCTGAAATCACGGGTACCTCAATGATTAAAAAGACCAATGGTTTTAGTAAATTAGCCCCCTCTGTTTTAGTGATTGCCGCTTACTGTATTTGCTATTTCGCCTTAACACGTGCAATGGGTTATATCCCTGTTGGTGTGGCATATTCCTTGTGGTGTGGATTTGGTATTGTTGGGGTAACATTAGTTGCCATGATTTTATATAAACAAAAACCCGATCTACCCGCTATATTCTCAATGGCATTGATTATCTCTGGTGGGATAATTATGAATACCTTTTCAACGATGTAAGATAAGTTTATAAATAAGAGACTAAATTTTCTTTTAATTTTAAATGCCGATATGTTATTCAACAATATCGGCATTTTTATATTCACTTATATTTATTTCTTAAAATGAACATAAGTGAGAAAAGATGTTTTTTTTATATTTTAAAGTTTTTATCAATATAAAGTTGGGAGACTGTTATGTAAAATTAAGTTATAAAAGGGTGATATATGCCAAAAATAGTTTCTTATATAAGTACAAAATTTAATAGCGTAAAAAATGCTTTAGGAATAAAAGATACCACGGGAAATCCTAATTTCAGTAGTGTTAAGAATACTAGTGCTATATGGTATACAGAAATTTTATCTGAAAAAAAAGCACCTGTTCTCTATATGCGACAAAATATCAATAACGTAAATAATATCCAAAGATTAGTATCTACAGAAGTTCTTAACAAATTATATTATGATGTAAACTCACTTCAATATGATAAAAATAATTATCAATGTGTACCTAATTCTAGATATGGTAGTAGAATACCATATTGTAAAAAAACTTTAATAGAATCTAATGGGGTATTATTACCTACTAATAATGTGAGTGTTAAGAATTCTCCTTATGTGACTTTTGCAAGCCAATATCCTCTTAATGATAAAGAGAGTTTAAAACATTATTTTAATATGTTATTTGATAATGATATAAAGACAGTTTATGTTTTAGCATCGAATAATGATATTATAAAAGATAGTTTAACACTGTTTGATAAAGATAATGAAAGCAATTTTGAGAAAGAAGGGTTTAAATACTTTAGAGAGGATTTTGATTCAGATAATATAGAATCTCACCACTTTAAGAAGTGGGATTTCAGTCGTTTTAAAATAAAAGGTAAAAATGGGAAATTTATAGAAAATAAAAATGGAGATAATGAAATTTTAGGAAATGAAAGAAGTTTAGATTGCAAAGTATATATTAATAAATTAACTAAAAAAGGTTGTGATGAAAATAAAGATATAAACTTTGTACATATTTATAATTGGGAAGATCATACAGCAATAGATGCGACAAAATTAAAAAATACAATTGATTTGATTGGCAAACAATTAACAATAAACCCAACAAAAGAAAATATAGCTGTCCATTGTCTTGCGGGATTAGGAAGAACAGGGGAGTTTATTGCTTTAATGGAGATGATGAAAATGATAGAGGCAGGAAATACAAAAACAAAAAGCTTAGAAAGTATTCTCGTTCATTTAAGGGAAAATCGCAGTTGGCAGCTACTTAAAAGGAAATCACAAGTTGATGAGCTGATTAAGTTTGCAATAAATCATAACATTCCTTTAGTCAATGATCATATTAAAATAAAATAATATTTATTCAAAAAATAACTATAACCATCCCCATTGTATTTACAATGGGGATGGGTTTTACGACATTACCGCTTGTTATTTTTATTGCTCACTGATTTGCTGTAATTGTTTTTGACGCTCAGTCTGAGCGCTGACTTGATGATTTCGTGCTAAGAAGCTGTACATTGTGGGTAATACAAACAGCGTAAATAGCGTGCCAACTAACATACCTGATACAATAATCAACCCTAATCCATAGCGACTATTCGCTCCAGCACCACTGGCAAATAGCAGAGGAATAAGCCCGATAACCATTGCTGCCGTAGTCATTAAAACAGGGCGTAAGCGGATTTTTGCTGCTTCAATAATCGCCTCACGTCGATTTAGATTTTTATGAACTTGTAATTCATTAGCGAACTCCACCATTAAAATACCGTGCTTACTGATAAGTCCTATCAAGGTGACTAAACCAATTTGAGTGTAGATATTTAATGTCACCATACCTAAAGCTAATGGCACTAATGCACCACAAATTGAGAGTGGTACCGTAATCAAAATAATCAATGGATCAACCAAGCTTTCATACTGTGCGGCTAATACCAAATAAATAATGATAAGGGCGGCAATAAACGCAAAGACTAAGGTATTTCCTTCTTGGGTAAATTGGCGAGCATCAGATTGCCAATCATGGCTAAAGCCAGCGGGTAAGGAATTTGCCACATTTTCAAGAAACGCAACAGCTTGCCCCATGGTGACACCCGGTGCCGGAATAGCTTGAAATATAGCGGCATTTTGTTGATTAAATTGCGTTAATTTATTGGGTTCAACTTGAGTGGTAATATTGACCACGGTTGATAATGGAATTAACAGGTTATCTTGAGTACGAATATAGTGCCCTGCAAGTGCTGCCGGAGTTAAACGTTGTTGACGTATACTTTGGGGGATCACATCATAAGAGCGACCATCCATACCAAAGCGATTGATATAGTGTTCACCCACTAATAAGGATAGTGATTCGCCAATATCTTGCATGCGAATACCAAGGGTATTGGCTTTGGCACGATCAATAGTGATCTGTACAACAGGGTTGTTGTAATCAAGATCACTATCCACTACGACAAATAGACCACTTTCTCGTGCTTGCTGTTTGATCTCTTCCATCGTGTCAAATAAAACGGGATAACCTAATGGGCTACGTAACACCATTTGGACAGGTAATCCGCCGACAGAGCCAGGTAATGATGCTAATTGAAAAGCAAAAATACTGCTTCCTTCAACATCCGCAACACGATTTTGTAGGTCTGCCTGAATTTGATTGGCATTACGATCACGACCTTTCCAACCATCAAAATTAATCCCACCAAAGCTTGCTGAAGGGCCATCAGTACCATTAATGATCCATGTGCTGTCTGTTTCTGGTAGGCTCATATAAATATCATCAAGTTTCTGATTGAAATGTTCCGCATAGGCAAGATTTGCATGTTGTGGTGCTTTTACCGCGGTTAAAACGCTCGCTTGATCTTCTAAAGGTGCTAACTCTTGTTTTGTCTGGCTATATAAAAACGGCAAACTAACAAACACGGCTAAGGCGAAAACGACGGTTAACCAGCGATGGGTTAAAGAAAAATTAAGCAAATAGCTATAGTAATATGCCAATTTATCAAAGGTATATTCGGCTATTTTAGCCATCCTACCTTCATTTTCTTTCGGTTTGAGCATTAATGAGCTCATGACCGGAGATAAGGTTAATGCCACAATACCCGATACAATGACACTACCAGCAAGTGTTATGGCAAATTCTTTAAACAGTGCACCAGTTAATCCTGACATGAGACCGATTGGCGCGTAAACGGCGGCTAAAGTGATGGTCATGGCAATAACCGGCCCCGCGACCTCTCGTGCCCCCACTAATGCGGCCTGCACTGGTGATAATCCCTCTTCAATATGACGATGTACGTTTTCAACCACCACTATCGCATCATCGACAACTAATCCAATGGCTAAAACCATAGCTAGCAAAGTAAGCAAATTAATACTAAAACCAAATGCCAACATTAATCCGGCTGCCCCCAACATAGATAAAGGGATAGCAAGCACAGGAATAATTACAGAACGTAATGAGCCTAAGCAGAGATAAATAACAGCAATAACAATTAAAATGGCTTCAATTAATGTTTGCACCACCTGATCAATAGAAGCTTTAATAAAACGTGAAGTTTCAAAGGCTAGCTCCACATTTACACCTGGAGGGAGTGTTTTTTCTATATCAGTAAGGTTTTCGCGGATACCATCAACAATGATTAACGGGTTACCTGTTGGTGTTGGAAATAGGCCTAAGAAGACGGCTTTTTTGCCATTCATGATGCCACTAGTTTCAGTGGCAGCCGCACCTAGCTCGACGGTGCCAATATCACGTAGACGTATAAGATTATGGCCATCATTGTGGATCACCATATCTTTAAATTCTTCCACATTGGTTAAATCGGTATTGACATAAACATTCGCAATAACAAACTCACCTTCGACCTTCCCGGGAGCTGCTTGGTAATTATTACGGCGAATGGCATCAGCGACATCACTAGCAGTTAAGTTTCGCCCTGCTAATTTATCAGTATCTAGCCATACGCGCATTGCCAGTTGTTGTCCGCCAAAGACTTGTACTTTGGCGACCCCATTAATGGAGGAAAACATCGGTTCAACCACACGAGATAGATAGTCAGTTAATTCAGGAATAGAAATTTGCTCACTGGAAAAGCCAACATAAGCGACTGCGGTTGATTCACCAGAAGAAAGTTCAATCACAGGATCATAAGCTTGTTCTGGCAATTTATAACGTACTTGATTGACCTTGGCCATCACTTGCGTTAATGCTTGTGTCGGATCGCGATTTAACTCCATTCTTACCGTGACGAAACTTTTTCCTTGTACTGAAGATGAAGAAATATAATCAACGCCTTCCACCGAGGAAACGGCTTGTGTAATAGGTTGAGTCACAAAACCTTGCATCAGTTCAGATGATGCGCCAGGGTAGTCTGTTGCAATGGTAATCGTTGAGTTTTGTAACATGGGGTATTGGCGAATAGGTAGTTTACTGAACGCAAATGCGCCCAGTAAAAAAATCAAGGTGCTAACTACTAACGCTAAAACAGGTCGTCGCACAAAAATATCAGTGAATTTCATGAAACACTCCTGTTATGGTTGACGAGTAGTAGATTGGGCCAGTGTTAACGTATCTTGCTCTATGGGGGCTATTGAGGTGCCATCACTAAGTTTGATTTGCCCTGAGGTAACAACTTGATCTCCCTGATTTAAGCCTTCTTTGATCTCGATAAGGCCGTTGTAGCGCAATCCAACTTTCACAGAGACACGCTTAGCGATAAGGTTTTTTTGATTGTCAGATTGCGCTACAAACACGGTATCCCCATAGGCAGTATAAGTAACCGCTGTCTCTGGTACGGTTAATGCCTGATGACGAGTAGGGGAGGTAACTTGAACACGAGCAAACATGCCCGCTTTTAATTTGTTATCGGTATTCGGTAAAATGGCTTGTACTTGCACAGTGCGAGAAGGGCCAATAAGAGGGTCTATGGCATTAAGTGAGCCGGTAAATGTTTGATTAGGATAAGCATCAACTGCAATATTAATAGGTTGATGAGTTGAAAGCTGTGGCGCCACTTGCTCATCGAGTGAAAAGTTAAGTTTTAAGTGGCTTGCATCCACTAATGAGGCAACACGTTCCCCAGCATTTAGATACTGTCCTTCATGCACGAGTTTTATGCCGACAATACCATCAAAGGGAGCTTTAATTGTTTTTTGTGCAATGCGCGCTTTCACTTCACGGATAGAGGCTACAATCATATCGCGCTCTGATAACGTACTATCTAATTGTGCTGCTGCAGCCACATTTTTACTATAAAGTTGGCGAGTTCTTGAATAAAGTTTTTCTGCATTAGTTAGTTGTGCTTGTAGGCGTAATAATTCTGCTTGCTCTGGCTCATCATTTAATTTTACTAAGATTTGTCCAGCGGTGACGGTTTGTCCTGATGCAAAGTGGATCGTGGCGATGCGCCCATTTGTTTCTGCCGCTAAATAGACTTGTCTAGCGGCTTCCAATTCTCCAACACCATGCATGGTATTAGGTAATTCAGCAGATTGCGCGGTTGCTAATGCCACTTTTGTTGGTGGATAAGCGAATGGCTGTGTTTCATCTTCATCAGATCCCATTGTTGCATAAACCATTGCCCCTGCACTTAATAAAAATAGTGAGGCACATAAAGTTAACGTCAATTTCTTATTCATTTTACCGCCGATCCCATAGTGAAGTTTTTATCTATTTTTAGGCTGTTATGAGTTAAATTTTTTCCATAATGCTCTGAAGTGGCTAGCCATTGCGGTTGCCATTAGTCCTCCAATCACAGAGGTATGCTCTATCGCAAAATACATGGATAACATCGCTTTATCGCCCGTCATATTCCAAAAGGTATGTACAATCACAATGGTTAAAAATAAGAAAGTGGCTAATGCACCAGCACCTAACCATAGATAGCGATCAAAAAGGACTAAAATCGATCCAGCGAATAAAACAATGGCGCTGGCAAGATTAAAAAACCAATCAGGGTTTAATCCAGCTGCACGCATCTCAGCCAAACTATTCTCATAATCAAATACCTTGGCAAAGCCCGATGATAAAAATAACAATAGAATTAGCACTCTTGCGACAATCCATAATGTTTGGCTTTCAAGAATACGTGCAATTGAGTTAGGCATGTATCAGTCCTCAATAAACTTAAAAATAAAAATCAGACAATTGGCTGACTTGACTTTGTATTGGGACAAGACTATAAAACCTCAAGTTAACTTGAGGTCAAGTGAAAAATAAAAAAGGTAGAAAATGAGTAAAGAGAAAATAGATTTTAATCGAGCGCTCACGGTTGGCGAAGTGGCAAAACGCAGTGGTGTACCCATCTCTACACTGCATTTTTATGAAGAAAAAGGATTGATAAAAAGTTCTCGGAGCCCTGGAAATCAGCGCCGTTACCCGTCAGTGGTACTCCGTTATGTGGCAATTATTAAAGCAGCGCAGAGTACAGGTATTCCATTAAAAGAAATTCAGGAAATATTAGGGAAATATCCACCAAATAGTAAATTAACTGCAGAACAATGGCATGAAATATCAACGGATTGGAAAATACGGCTCGATGAGCGTATTCGGCGTCTTAAGCGATTACGTAATGGACTTGATCACTGTATTGGCTGTGGATGCCTATCATTAAATGATTGCCCATTACGTAACCCTGATGATATTTTAGGGGAAAAAGGGCCTGGTGCTCAAATGTTATGATCACAATGAAAATGTCACCCTATCAGGCTTAAAAAAACCTTCGAATTCATCATTGTTATCAATCATACCTAATAATTCTTGGGTGACTTGATGATAAAAACCTTGATAAGAGAGCCGTGAAATTAGTGCTTGATTAATCAAGTTTTTATTTTCATGATGCTCTAATTCACTTTGTTGGTGTGCATAAACTAATAAAGCTATTTGTCGCTTCTCTTTTAACGTTTGATTGCCTCCATCTTTGACATCAAATTGGTCTAATAAAGTAAGAATATCATTAGCATGGTTAAGATCCGCCTTGCTTAAATCTTGATAAAAAGTCAGTTTCAAATTTTCGATAATAGGATCTGATCCTTTTCTCGAAATATTGTTAGCACTAGATAAAGTCGAAGGAGAGTTATATACCTGCTGTGCGCGGAAAGGATCAATTTTCATTGTTATCCTCGTTTAAAATTGGTTTTCTTGAAGAGAGATCGTCTGAGGGGGTAAATGTATTGATAAAGTTTAATAGCAGTTGTTTGATGTTTTGCTCAAAAATCGGTTGATAAGTTTCAGAAAAAGGCCGATGAAATTGTGTTCTTAGATCGTTGAGAAATATGGCAGGATCAAAAAAAGTAATTTGATCACCGGTATGAATAGCAATGGTCTTGTTGCTATGGCAGTTTAACTTAATATTGCTATTGTTGAGTTCACTCTCAAAATAGCGCTGTAGTGTTGTGGGAATATCGAGTGTCACTTTTTGCTCAAGAGGAACAGATGACATCAGATATTGAGTGAGTTTAACTTGTATTTCAGGTGAATCTAAGAATTCCCCGATCGTTGCGACGAGTTGTTCTCGTTGCTGAAATTCATATTGTACAAATTTTTCTTGATATTCAATTGAGAATTTTATGATATCAGCTAATAAAACCTGTAATCCTTTAGCATAAGCTTCGTTAGCTACCTTATTACGAAGTTTATCTAGTTTATGATTAAAGTGATGCAGCATTTTTTTTGCTGCTTGCTTAGTTGCTAATGTTGTTTTATGAATATTGTCGAGCTGTCGTATATAGTGAGCTCGTATTAATACACCTTCACAGGTATATTTTAAAAGGTTATCAGGTAACAAGCGTAGCATAATCTAATACCAGTAAAAAAAGTGTAGGAGATAAAACAAGTGATTTAGGAAATTCAATATTAATTGATAAAGATTTTGGTGAAAAAAGTAATTTAAAACGTTGAGCTAGTGCGTTCGATATTAGCTTAATAAAATTAAATAGTAATTGATAGCCAATATCTATGGGGGCAATATCTTTTAGTGACACTAATATTTTGCTATCGACAGTCCTATTTAACATAGGATAGAGAGCTAAAAATGCTTTTAATGAAGGTTCTAAATGATAATAATTTTGTGCTAATAGCGTATGACGAGAATAAAAATAACCTAAAAATAAAGCACAACGAGGAAAAGTGTGCCAATGAGTAAATATTTTTTCTACGGTAGTATCAATCTCACAATCAATATGCAGTATAAGTTGATATTGCTGAATTAAATGACGATTAGCTATTTTTTGCCATAGGGTATTTTCTTCTGGCGATGCTAATACATCGTAGTCTGAATGGATATAACTTAACGGTTCATACATTACATTAGAGATCAATTTAAATTGTTCAGCAGTCAGATTACTCATTCTCGCTTACCATTTTATTGACTTGTTTACGACGATAAATAATCACTATGACCACAATTATTATAATTAAACTAATTACTGATAACCCTATGAGTAACCAAGAGTTACTCAATGATGTCGTATTATCTTGGTGAAGTTGATTATTTAATATCGTAAATTTATTGATATTCCGTGGATATAATAAAACAGTAATATTACTCTCATCCATATCATTAAAAGCATTATGGATAAAAGCGCGAACATCGTCACTTAGCTGATCACTATCTATCATGCCATCTTCATAGAAAACTAAAGCAGAAGCATGAGGTGTTGGCGTTATACGATCATTTGATGATAGTGGATAACTGACATGTACTCTCGCATCGATAAGATGATCAATGGTTAATAATGATTGTTCTAACCGTTGCTCAATGGCTGAAATTAAACGTGCTTTTTCAGCTTGAGGCGATGAAACTAATGCATCTGATGGAAATAATTGTGTAATTTCAATACGAGAAATTGTTGGTAATTGATATTCTTCTAATATTTGAATAGCAATCCCTATATTTTCCTTTTTAACAGAGATCTCAAATAATCCTTTTCCTAACGCAGTACGAGTACTTGTTATTTGGTGTTTCTGTAACACCGCTTGAATTTCAGTTGCTTGCCTTTGACTTAAATTAGTGAGCAGTGATTGATCCTTACAACCGTTTAATAAAGGAAGTAAGCAACATAAAAATAGTAATAACAAATACCGTCTATTCATTACTATTGAGCCTTAAGTAGTGTTTCCACAACATTGAGAGATTTTCTTGCTAACGTACTCGCTAAGCTCATCGTAATAGAATAATCGCTAAGTTCTATTTGTAAATTTGTATAACTTTGGGCATCACCTAATTGGCTTAATGTTGTTAACTTTTCTTGTATCTTTTTTTCATATTGCATACTGCTAATAATGCCATTTACCATGACAGTCGATAAACTATCATCACTTGTATCTTGTCGCTCTTTGGTTAAATTAACCGGAATAATAGTTGCAATAGCCATATATGATCTCCGTAAAACTGATGTTAACGCATATTACCAATAATGCTCATTGCTAAATCTTTAATGACTTTGATTGATGTAGATTGGGCATTACGTGTAATATTATATTCGGCAAGTTTGGCTTGATATTCGGCTAATGCCGCGGCATTAGATGTATCAGCTTTTAATGCTTCTAAGGCTTCAGATAACTCATAGCTTTGGGTTTTCACAGGCTGATGAAAATATTGGTCAACTTTGCTAATTGAACTTACATCTGTTTCAACAAGACTCGCAGCCATAAATTACTCCTTTGTGCTTAAATTTGTTATGTTACTCATCATAGCTTGATTATCCTTGAGGAAAATAACGATGCTGATTATCAAGAAAAATATATCCATTATCTTCTTGTAGCATTGCTTTATTTTTCAAGTTGATATTAACTTTATTTTCACGATAAAAAATAAATTTTCTTCCAAAAAAAGCCGCCTGTTTTTTTATATAAGCATTAAATTTTTCTTTGTCATTTACGCTTAGCTTATCATCAAAGATAAAAATTAAGCCGTTATTTTTTTCTTCAATAGTATATCCTATTGTTTTAGTAAAATTTAGCTTGTTTATCTCTTCAACAATTTTAGCAATTGATAATTCTTTTATGATTGGCTGACAATTTTTGGGAAAATTGTCATTGATGGCTTGAATGATTTTTAACTTTTCATTTTTATTATAATAAAAAAAACTCACTATAGGTTTAGTGTTGTCTTTTAAAGTAACGTGAATTTTATTATTAGTTGCTAATTTGATAATTTTTTCTTTGTTCAAAAATGAAATTTTTGTTTTTGAATCACTATCTTTTATTGAATTTTTAGAAGAGTAAGGTTCAGTGTAAATACATAAATAACCATTTTCTCCTTTAAATTCATTTGAATATGAACTTTTAAAAGCTAATTCCTTTGGTTTATTTTCTAATGGTTGTGAAACATTCATAAAAGTAAATGATACCATAAAAAATAAAATAACCAATATAAATGATGCAATGATTTTTCTATTAATTGTCCATTTTTTTGAATTTAAATCAAAAGATGTTATAGATAAATCATCTTTCTGACTAATTAAGAAAATAGGAAAATTGTTAATATATATAGGCTTATCGAGTTCTAATGGTAGTTCTTTACTAATTTCTTTAGAAATTAAACCATCTTCTATTTTATATTTATTATTTTTTGTATTATGCTCATCAAGCATAATCGTAATTATCTTTTCATGTTCTTTCTTGTTGCAAGGAATGTAAAGTGTTAATTTCTCATTTTCTATTTTATTTTCAATATGTTCTTTACTATGTAGAATTAATGAGTATTGATTAGGTAGCAAAGGCGTTATTATCCCTTTTAAAGGACCACTGAGAACATAAATATAATACAGCATAGAGTTAACCCAATAATAAATGTTAATTAATTCATGTTATAAATATATTTTAGTTATATAAATAATAAAATTCTTTAAAAAAACATAGGTGTTTTATTTGAAAATAAATGTTGATATATTACTGTTGTTTTTTTAATAATAATCAATGAGAATTGTTATTTATTTTTAAAGTTAATTCTAGGCTATATTATTATAGTGTTCTATAGATGATGGCTATAATAACATTTTGAAAAATATTTTGTTTTTTTGAACCCTTAATAGATTATAAGTATAGGTTGAGGTATTTACCATGTTAATAAATGATATAAAAATAAGTGGCGATAAAAATATTTTATCAGGGAATTTATTATTCATGTGTATTCCTTTAAATGATGAATATCCAATAAGAATATACGATGATAAAACGACTAAAATTATAAAGGGAAAGGCTTTTATTTATAATTCAAAAAATGAAAATGTTATTTTTCAATCAGAAAATCAGTCATGGCGTATTGAAAAGAGATCATTTTTTATTTGTGCCAGATTATTGGCATTTATTGATTATGCTAGAGATTTTTCAAAAATGACAGCAGTTGGCACTAATTTTGATATTAATCAACAAATTTTTTATATAAAAGAGGGGAGTGGAACATTAGAACATCTGATTATTAATGAGGCACTGAAAGATGAAAGCCAATTAGAACCACTTTTTGTGACAATAAGACACAGTGAAAGTTACTGGCTTATATTACATCTGATTAGTTATTTGGATGAGAAAAAAAGCAATATTGCACAAATAGGTGAACGATATGGTGTATCAGGGACACATTTTAGACGGCTGTGTAAACGTTATTTAGGTAATTGTGGTAAAAGTCAATTACGTTCATGGCGTGCGGCATCTTCTATTTTGACAACGCTATCAACAGATGAATCATTGACTCAGATTGCAGTCGATAATGGTTTTAGTTCAGCATCTCATTTTTCTAATGAAATTAAGACATTATTTGGTATTACACCAACTGAATTTCGGCGAATTGGCCAATATCTTTATGAACATAAAAAATAAAATTTACTGTATCATTGGAATTATCATTTTTTATAGCTTCTTTTTGCCAACACAAGCGGCAGAAGGAAAGGTTATTTATACACATCAGGTTAAAAAACCTGATGTTTTTGTTGCGGTAAATACACATATTGAACAGTTTTTCCTAGTGCTATCAGATAAATTAAATAAACCTTTTATTTTAAGCAGCGCCGTAAAAAAAGAGCGGATCAGTGGAAAATTTGATATTTCTTCACCTGAAGACGCCTTTGAATTAATGGTAAAACGTTTGTCATTACTTTATTTTAATGACGGAGAATCTATTTATATTTATCGCGATAATGAGATACAGCAACAGCTATTTCAAGTGAAAAATATCAGCTTGAGTAAACTGAAAGAGTATCTACAAGATGTTGGATTATATGATCTCCGCTACCCATTACGTGCAGGTCACGATCAGCGTACTTTTTATCTCTCAGGTCCTCCTATTTATATTAGCCTAGTTAAGGCTGCTGCTGAGCTTTTGGATAATGATGTACAAGAACAAATTAATGAAAATATCAATAATCAAGTTCCAACCGGAAGCTCTCGTTATGGCGATGAGTTTGTGCAGATATTTCCATTAAAAAACACTTTTGTACAAGATAGAACCTATATATTACGTGATGAAAAAGTGGTTTTACCAGGTATAACAACGGTTTTACAACAGCTATTTATGCCATCGGGAGAGAAAGAAAAAACAGTCAGAAGAGCGCGTGAGATTATCGAAGATAATGATAAATATCAGGATGATAAAATTACCAACGATATACAAGATACTTATTCACCGATTATCACTCAAATGGGCAAATATAATGTTGAGCTCGTTCCTTTACCAGGATCAAATAGCCTGTTGGTTAAAACGAGTCGAGAAGGTTTAGCTTTAGTTAGTTCACTTATTTCACAATTAGATAAACCGAAAAGACAAGTTGAGTTGTCATTATGGATAATTGATATTTCTAAAAGTAAAGCCGATAGTTTGGGGGTGAATTGGCAGGGGAGTTATGGTTCGGGTAAAAATACATTTTTCTTTAATACCGCTAGCTTAAGTGCTGTATCTGGTTTTAGTTTTTTAAGTAAAATCAAAGCACTCAGTGAGGAAGGGGAAGCTAAAATGGTTTCTCGTCCTATTTTGTTAACTCAAGAAAATACCCCCGCCATATTTGATAATAACACCACCTTTTATACACAAATTAAAGGTGAGCGAGTTGCTTCATTAGAATCTACAACATTCGGCACTATGATCAGTGTGTTGCCTCGTATTAGTAATAGTAACCAAGAGATTGAGATGATTATCAATCTTGAAGATGGCGCCGAGAAAAAAAGTGATGATGAAGATAGAGAAGAAGGGATTGAAAAATTACCTGTTATTAATCGCACAAATATCAGCACCGTGGCGCGAGTTTCTGAAGGCGGTAGTTTATTAATTGGTGGATATACACGAGAAGATAACATAAAAGCAGAAAACAAAATTCCTTTTTTAAGTGCTATACCTTTAATTGGCCGAGCATTCAGCTATCAGTCAGATAATAATAAAAAAATGGTGCGTATTTTTATGTTACAACCGCGTTTATTAGATAAAACTGATACGCACGGATTGGACTCTTTAACTGAACACCCATTTTTACCGATGGATAAAAAAACATCTCAAGCGCTAAAACAAATTCAGGCATTTATGAGGTGATATTATGATCGGACCAATTAATACTGCAACTTCGACAAATGGTGCCAGCAACAGTATTAGTAAAGAAAGTCAGCAAGAAATAGAATATAAGCAACCACAAATAAACGAAAGTGAAAATTATCAAAATCAATTAATAGAAATATCTGATGATATGTCTATGGTGGCAACTCTTTTTTCTCAGCGATTAGGAAAATTATTAGACAAAAAAGCCAATAAAGGGCAAGAAGCTTTATATATTGCAGAAGATGGTGCTGATGAGAAACTTGATAAGGTGATGCTCCAATTTAGAAAGTCGGGGAGAAGTTTACAGGAATTATTGCAATATTTACGTAAAATGTTCCCTGATCCTAGTGATCTCGTTATGGTTTTACGAGAATTACTTAGGAAAAAAAAATTAGGTGCACAATTAGATGCAGGTATTGAAAATGAGATCAATAGGTTACTTGCAGGTGAGGAGGGTAAGCAAATTAAGGCGGGCATTAATATTGCTCTCCAAGCTAAAGCCTTTGCTAAATTACTTTGTTTAGATGCATCAGTATTAAGAGACCTTTACCGTAATTATATTATTCTGGATATTGAGCCTATTTATTTTTTCAAAATGTGGATAGAAAAATATGATATAAAAAAATGTTCAATTATTTTGAATTTTCTAACACAGAGCTTGATTTGTGATATGAAATCGTTAATGCCAAGTTGCTCCCAAAGCTCAGAGTTTGGTTATCTTTTGGAAAAGGTAAATAAATTACGATTATTATATAGCTTTATAGAAATGAATATAGAAAATTTAGTGAAAGAAGATTTAAAGAGTTTTATAAAAGAAGATGATTTTTATCAACTAACTGTTAATGGAATGATATCTCCAGAAAAAATGGAAAAATATTTAATATCACTTATGGATAATCAATGGAAAGGTTATTTTATTAAAATAAAAATGAGGTTGCTACAACAGTTAAAGACAATGTTCAATAAATATCCTGAATTATTATACTTATCTAATGATTTTAGAAATGAATGCCAAATAATGATACAAAAAATTATAGATAATTATATTAAGCAAGAACAATATCAATTAAGAAAATAAAAAACAATTAATTATTGGCAAAGTTTATGATTTATAAATTTCTATTAGCAATAAAAAACAAACCAGAACTTATCGTACTATCAGTGATGATACTGGTTATAATGATGTTAATTATACCTTTGCCAACTTATTTGGTCGACTTTCTTATAGGTTTAAATATCACTATTGCGATTCTTATCTTTATGAGTTCATTTTATATTAAACGTATACTGAACTTTATGACATTTCCTGCATTATTGCTTATAACAACTCTTTTCCGGCTTGCTTTATCAATAAGCACCAGCCGTCTTATATTATTAGATGCAGATGCAGGAGAGATCATTACCTCATTTGGTGAGTTTGTCATTGGTGAAAATCTTGTTGTAGGTTTTGTTGTCTTTTCCATTGTGACCATAGTGCAATTTCTAGTGATTACTAAAGGATCTGAACGAGTAGCGGAGGTCGCTGCTCGTTTCTCTTTGGATGGTATGCCTGGAAAGCAAATGAGTATTGATGCTGATTTAAAATCAGGGATCATTACGAATGAAGAAGTTCAGATCAGAAGGAAAGAGTTAGGACAAGAGAGTCAATTATATGGTTCATTCGATGGTGCCATGAAATTTATAAAAGGGGATGCGATAGCCGGCATTGTCATTATCTTCGTGAACTTAATTGGTGGCATATCGGTAGGTATGGCTCAAATGGGGTTATCTATTACAGAGGCATTACATACATATACACTTTTAACGATAGGGGATGGATTAGTTGCACAAATTCCTGCTTTACTTATCTCTATTAGTGCCGGATTTATTGTAACACGTGTCGGTGGTGAAAATAATAATTTGGGCTATAGCATTATGAACGAGCTATTGGCTCAAGATTTTGCTTTGCTTGTTACGGCTATTTTGGCTTTTGGTATTGGTTTTTTACCTGGATTTCCCACACCTGTTTTTCTTATTTTATCTGCAATGCTTGGCGTCTACTTTTTTAAAATAAAATGGAAGAATAGTAAAAAAGAATATAAAAAAGAAGATGAAAAAGATAATCATAATGCTACTAATGCCGACAGTAAAAAAGGACTTATGTCAAATTTATTTTCTGGTAAACATGATCAACAAGTAGATAATAGTTTATTAACAGAAAATATTACCTTATCACAAGCTGAAACTTTGCCATTAATTATAACTCTTTCTACTAAGAAAAAAACATATTTAACAAAAATAGTTTTTGAAAAATGGTTACAAAAAGAATTTATTTTACAATATGGTATATTATTACCTGATATTGTGATTCACTATTCAGATAAAATAGATGATGATAAAATTATAATTTTAATTAATGAAGTTAAAGCAAAAGAACTTAATTGTCCTTTTCCTCTTTTTCATATAGAAAATCCTAATGATGAATTGTTCTCTTTAGGCTTTAACTTAATAAGTATTGAAGATGATAATAAAACCCATTATTGGATTGAGCGTGATGATGAGTCTAAGTTAGCTCCATTAGGTTACAAAGTTGAACGTTCAGAAAGTTATTTTTATAGAAAATTCTCTGATCTGATCACATTAAATATTACAGAGTTTCTTGGTATTCAAGAAACAAAAGATATCCTTGATAAATTAGAAAAGAGTGCCCCTGAGCTTTTAAAAGAATGTTATAGACAAGTTTCTATTCAGAGGATAAATGATGTTTTGCAACGATTAGTACAAGAAAAAATTCCTATTAGAAACATAAAGACTATTATAGGGGGCTTAGTTCAATGGGGGAGCAAAGAAAAAGATCCCGTGCTACTTACTGAACACATTAGAACGCTTCTTGCTCGTTATATTAGTTATTTTTTTTCAACCGATGGGAAGTTTAATGCAATTATCTTATCTAACGATATGGAAGAGATAATTCGCAGTGGAATAAGACAAAGTTCTTCTGGCACATTATTGAATTTAGAACCTGCTGAATTAGATATGATAATAGAAAAAATATCTATGGTTATTGATGATATTAAATATATTCAGGATTATATATTTTTAACATCAATAGATATAAGGCGTTTTGTAAAAAAACTAATAGAAACTCAATATCCTCAAATACCGGTATTATCTTATGATGAGATAACATCTGATATTGAAATTAATGTATTACAATCTATTTAGGAGTGATTATGTCTTTTGATCTTGCTAGCTTACTTATGGATGCAATGAATGTTATTGGTCGGAATGATTTATTCTCAGGGGGGAAATCAATCGATAACCATTCAACAATTACCATTAGTTTAGGTGATATGCCAGATATTAATTTATTGGTTGTTGACGAGGTTCCTATGATTTGGTCGGTGCTTTGTGATTATGATGAAAAATTACTTACACAAATTAGTGCCGAATTATTATTAGATAGCATCAATAATCAAACAGAAAGTTTTTACCCTGGACAACCTGCCTTGGTGAGAATTGAGGACTCTTTAGAATTAAGAGCATCATTTATGCCAATTGCATTGCAAAATGGAGAAAGCATGGCTAGAGCCATTGATGACTATTTTCAAATTATGAATAGTATACACCAACGGTTTATTGGCTAAATAATGAACGCCCGATTTTTAATGTTTCATAACGCCGCGCATCCTTTACGAATACAAGGAAATATTTTAGAAGTGATGTTACGTGATGTTTTTATTGGGGAGGTCTGCCAACTAAAAGAAAATATTTTCAGTGAAAATATTCTCGGTGAAGCTATTGTTATTGGGTTTCATAATAACATAGCAATATTAAGTATGATGGGAAGCGCTCAAGGTTACTCTTTACAAATTATAGTTGAGCCAACAGGAAAAACATTCTCAGTTGCCCTAGGCCCACATATATTAGGTAGTATGATTGATAGTAAAGGGAATTGCTTATTACGATTTAATACAGAAATAGCCGAGAAGACTTTTAATACCTCATGTCCTATCGAAGGTCGGCCACCTTTGTTTAGTGATAGGCTGCCTATTACAACACTATTTAAGTCAGGAATACGTGCTATTGATGGATTATTAAGTTGTGGATTGGGGCAACGAATGGGGATTTTTGCTAGTGCAGGAACGGGTAAAACGATGTTAATGAATATGATTATCCGTTTTGCACAGGCCGATGTTTTTGTTATTGGCTTGATTGGTGAACGAGGAAGAGAAGTTACAGAGTTTATTGAAGAATTAAAGCAACATAAGCGATGTGAAAATACGGTTTTAATTTGCTCAACTTCAGAACAATCAGCGGTAGAAAGGTGTAATGCGGCTTTAGTAGCAACAACAGTTGCCGAATATTTTCGTCAACAAGGAAAAAATGCCGTTTTATTTATTGATTCTATGACTCGTTATTGTCGAGCGTTAAGGGATATCGCATTAACAGCGGGTGAGTTGCCCGTACGTAAAGGATATCCAGCATCTGTATTTGATAAACTTCCCGCTATTTTAGAGCGTCCAGGGGTGACAAAAACAGGCTCTATTACGGCATTTTATACTGTTTTATTAGAGAGTGATGATGAGCCTGATGCGATCGGTGAAGAAATTCGTTCTATTTTAGATGGACATATTTATTTATCTCGAAAAATAGCAGCATCAGGGCACTATCCTGCTATTGATGTATTAGGTAGTGTGAGTCGGGTTTTTCAACAAGTCACTGATAGTAAACAACAAAAATCTGCTTTAAAAATAAGACAAATATTAATGCGATTACAAGATATTAAGTTATTGCAAGAGTTAGGAGAATATCATGAAGGAGATAACGAATTAAATGATATCGCGGTAAGAAAACAAGCCAAGATAGAAAGCTTTCTTACTCAATCCTTTAAAGAAAAAGCCGATTTTCAACAAACATTAGAACAAATGTATGAGATTACCGCTTAAGCATCAAGCATTGATTAGTACCATTGCCCAACGGCAAAAAAAAAATAGAAAAAGAACAATTAAAATATAAAAAACTTATTACAGAAGCTGAACAGAAGAAAAAAGAGCAAGAGCAATTAATTAGTGCTTTAAAGAGCGAAGTACCCGCTTATGAAAAAGCCGGTGTTTATTCAATTCATTCATTTCATCAACAAAGAAGGAAGCAAGCTATTGTTTTACATTCAATAAATTTTTATGTCGCTCAAGTTGAAGAAATAAAGGATAAACTGAATGATTTAGAAAAAGAGAGTGAGGCGCTAAAAAAACAACGACAAAAGACCGTCAAAAAACAAAATAAAATGACACTTTATTTTGAAAGAAAAGCATTAGAGAAAGAGCTATATATTGAAAGGTTAGAGCAGAATGAAATACAGGAGATAGCATTATATGGTTCAGGGAATATCTAACTCAAATAAGATGACGCTATCTAGTGAAAAAACGGAAAGTGATATTCCAACTGAGTCTTATAGCGTAAATAGGTATTTGAATAAATGTCAGCTTACACCTGAAAGTATAAAAAAATTAGCAGAGAAATTAGATATACTTAAAAAAATAGCGAGTTTAAAAGACAATATTTCCAGTCATAAGGATGAGAAAGATCTTCAGGAAGATAAAACGCCAGAAAATCATGAAGGTTTACTATTAAGTCATCGGTATTTACTATCATCTGGTGGTTCTAAAACTAAAAAAATATCTTTAGATATAAATATAAAAAAAGGATTTAACTCTCTATATATAGGAAGAGAAGAAAAAAAAGCACAGCTCACTAATCAGCGAATAAATAAAAAAACATCTAAGATAGATAAAAAAACATCTAAGATAGATAAATACAAACTACAACCCCATGTAGGAACAGAAGAAAAAACTGTCATTAAAGGAATAATAAGAAAAAACAATGTTAAAACGATGGTTAATGAATTCTTATCGGCAAAAAAGAGTTCAGTATTTCCTATTTTCGTAGATAAAAAAATAAATCAACAACGGCATATTAAGTTAGTAGAAAAAATAATTAAAAAAGAACCCGTTAATAATGATAATGTTGATTTAGTTAGCAGTGCAACTAAGCAGGAAAAACAGGCTCAAATTCATCAGAAAGAGAATAACAGTGCATACAAGAATATTGAATCTAGTATGGCAATGTCGCTAAATAACGTATCAAAAGTTGATACAAAAGAAGAGCCGGAAATTTATCAAGAAAATATCAATGAAACTAATAAAGTTGTTCCTTTTTCTTCGCAAGTTACACCAATAAAAACGGTAATTGCATTACCAAAAGTAGCCAAAATGGTTTCACAGCTACCTGCTTGGCAAGTAATAGATAAAAAAATATCTATGCTGACTCTACCACCAAGCATTACTTATACATTTACAAAATGGAAGAGTCGTTATCATCAGGCTAAAATTCATTTTATTGATAAACAAGTTCAGTTAATTGCCTCCTCAGGACGCGTTTATCAAACTGCATTAGAGAATTTGAAGCAATATAATGGGGGGTTATCCATAGATCTAACTAATAGCCATAAAAATAAATCGTGGTATATCAACTCTATTAATGCTATTTATGAAAGAGAGGATGAAAATGAATGAGTATTAACGTAGAGGTAGATAATAACCATAAAGAAACAAATAAAATTAATGACATGGTAATATTATCTTCTATCTTTGGTACAAAAAAAATAACAGAAAAACAGCTATATTTTGTATTGAGATGTGAGAATAAATTAGGAACCTTAACGGCGTTAATTTCAGTTAGTCAAGTCATGGATAACTTATATCCTGAAAAAAAAATTGATTGGGAGTTAGTGCCTGAAAACTATTTAATTGCTCTTTTTTCACAATCTTTATCAACATTATTATTTCCTTTTTCTAAAGAGCCAATGTCATCATGTGTTGATAATATCTGTTTAGGTGCTGAAAAAGGATCTTGCTATCCTTGTGTTGATACCACATTAGGTCATGTTTTTATTTGCGATATTAAATGGAAATATGAATTGACAGTATTTCCAAAAAATAAAATAGGTTTTATAACAAGTTTTATTTTAGGTTATAGTAAAATATCACTTTCATTATTAAAAACAATATTACCAGGGGATATTTTATTAATAGATAATATCCATTTTTCTTTTAATGTTGGTGATAAAAAATATTTTTATTTTTCATGGGATGAGGGTAATAGTGTGACATTAGATGCTATCGTTGAAAATAGTGAAGAAAATGAAGAGGATGAGCAAAACGATGCCATAATAGAAGATAGCATTGATTTAGCTCAATCACTTGATTTAAATTCAATTGGCGCTATTCCGATTACAATATCTTTTCTTTTAGCCAATAAAACATTATCAATTGATCAACTTGAAGAATTAGCACCAGGGAAGAAATTTATTTTACCTGATAATGCTATTCGTCATATTAATATTTTAGCAAATGGTAAAGCTATTGCCCAAGGAGAATTAATAAAAATTAAAGATATGTTAGCGGTAGAAATTAATAAATTATCTATAAAATGCGAATAACATATGGAAAGCTCAACACAATTAATCTTGATCCTAGCTCTTGCCACATTGGCTCCTTTTATTATTGCTGCAGGAACTTGTTATTTAAAGTTTTCTATCGTTTTAGTCATGACTCGTAATGCATTAGGTGTGCAGCAAGTTCCTTCTAATATGGTACTTAATGCTATCGCTTTAATGATGGCTCTTTTTGTTATGACACCAATTACTAAAAATATTTGTTACTATTTTATTGAAAATAAAGTGGATATGTCATCTCCAGATGCGATCGAGTCATTTTCAAATGAGGCGTTAGGCGATTATAAAAAATACCTATATCATTACTCAGATCCTGATTTATTAGCTTTTTTTGAACAAGCGCAAGAGAATAGACCGAATAGTGATGGTGATAAAGAAAACATAGAAAATTCACTCTTATCATTATTACCGGCATATGCACTTAGTGAGATAAAATCTGCTTTTATTATAGGTTTCTATCTTTATTTGCCTTTTATTGTTATTGACTTAGTTGTCTCATGCATTTTATTAGCATTAGGTATGATGATGATGAGCCCTATTACATTATCTGTACCTTTAAAACTTATTTTATTTATCGCCATGGATGGTTGGGGACTATTATCTAAAGGACTCATTAATCAATATCTTGATTTGATGGCGGTGAACTAGTGGATATGGTTTATGCGGCTAATAAAGCTATTTATTTGATTATATTGCTTTCAGCTGCGCCTATTGCTATCGCGACCTTTATTGGATTGCTGATTGGGCTATTGCAAACGATCACACAGATACAAGAGCAAACTTTACCTTTTGGTGTCAAGCTTGTGGGGGTTTTTGTTTGTTTACTTATGATGATGGGATGGATGGGAGATAAGTTACTAATTTATGCTAAAGAGATGTTGACAATTGGGTTAGCAGGGTAACTATCATGCTAGTACTGTTGCAATATATACAATCTTATTTAATCGATATTTTTTTGCTCATTGCTAGATTATTTCCTATTTTTATGTTTATTCCATTCCTCAATAGTCGAGTTCTCAATAGTCAATTATTAAAATATATTATTATTTTTTATATAGCATTAGGAATAAAACCTAGCATCACGATAACTGGGGTTTTAAGAGAGACTTGGGCTATTGTTCTAATCAGTGAGTTAATTATAGGTCTAGTTATCGGCTTGCTACTTGCCACGCCATTTTGGATAGCTTCTGCGTTTGGCGAATTCGTTGATAATCAAAGAGGAGCAAGCATAGGAGATACAATTAATCCTACTACAGGTATTGAATCGTCAGAATTTGCGTCATTAACCGGATTGTTTTGTATGGCCTATTTTTTAGCTACAGGTGGGCTCGTTGTTTTAATGAATACCATAAAAGAGAGTTACGATGTTTTTCCTATTGGGTATATTAATAAAAATATCGGTTACGATTTTATCGGTCATTGGCTAAATGATATGGTTAAAGTGGCGATTATTTTGGTCTCTCCTGTATTAATTATCATGTTCTTAAGTGAAGTTGCATTAGGGGTTTATTCATTATTTTGTCCTCAACTAAATGCATTTTCTCTCTCTCTTTGTATCAAAGGTATTATCGCTTTTTTAGTATTACTGCTCTTTTTTACCTCAGCGATGACGAATTAATTATATCATTTTTTTAACAGTAGATACTTTTATTCTATTTTTATGAGTATTTATCATGGCTGAGAAAACAGAAAAGCCAACACAGAAAAAGCTTGATGATTCAGCAAAAAAAGGACAATCGTTTAAAAGTAAGGAACTGATTTCTGGTTTAGTCTATTTCATCGGTGTTATATACTTATTTAATCAAGTGAAGTTGGATGAATTTAATCAATTTTATCAATCACTTTTACTGCATCCAACAGGTATTTCTTTAAAGAGTTATGTTGAAATTATATCAAAATTATTCTTTGATATTGTACTACCGATCATTATTGTGACTTTTTTATCTGGCGCAATCCCTTCTTTATTTAGCTCCCATTTTAAACTTGCCACTGAAGCAATTAAAATTGATTTTAATCATATTAACCCCATTTCTGGATTTAAAAAAATATTTAGCATAAGAACAATAAAAGATTTTTTAAAAACAATATTATTTATTATTATATTTTTAATAACTTGTTATGTTTTCATGATTTTACATATGGGGGAAGTCGTTATACTATATCGCGCTGATTTAGAGGGGGTGATTGATAAATGGTGCTCATTGGTTGTTAGTTTTATATTTATATTTTTTATTTTATCGATACCTATTCTTATTTTAAATATTATTGCTGATTTCTTTTTATTCATAAAAGATATGATGATGGAAAAACATGAAGTTAAGCAAGAACATAAAAATATGGAGGGAAATCCAGAAATAAAATCAGTACGTAGACAACTTCATCAAGAATTACTCGATGAGCCAATGAAACGTGTGATCCGCGACTCATCAGCTGTTATTGTCAATCCCACACATGTCGCGGTAGGTATCTACTTCGATCCTGATAATGGCATAATGCCAATAGTTTCATTGAGTTGTACTAATGCTAAAGCATTAGCAGTAAAGGCTTATGCCAAAAAAGTTGGCACGCCCGTTATTCGTTATCCTGAATTAGCAAGGAAGTTACATCATAAATATCATTTATTTGAAGTGATAATAGATCAAGATTTATTAGATGTTATGGATGTTCTTATTTGGCTAAAAAGAGTAGAAATTGAAGGGTTATCTCGAGAAGAAATGGACTATATCAATAATTAATAAATTTAGTCGAAATATTTATAATTATGAATATAGACGTGTGTTTTATTAAAGTGGGTAATTAATAATTAAGTTAGAATATTATTATTAATTATTCATCATAGATGAAAGGATTATCATAATGTCAGCATATGAAAAAATGTCAGAAAAAGAATTAGATCAGCTCGCAAACTACATTGTTTCTATTGTACAAAATGGCGCATCTATCAAAGATGAAAGTGAAATTCCAGATGGATTTATGGAAGGAATTTATTCATTTGCGTATGATTTTTATCAGAAAGGGAAGTTAGATGAAGCTGAGGCGATTTTTAAGTTTTTATGTCTCTATGATTTTTATAATGTTGATTACATTATGGGACTTGCTGCAGTTAATCAATTAAAAAAGCAATATCAAGCAGCTATCGATCTTTATGCTTTAGCTTATCTAAATGCTAAAAATGATTATCGACCTGTTTTTTATGCTGGACAATGTAATTTATCAATTGGTGAAAAAGAAAAAGCTAAATATTGTTTTCATCAGGTGGCTCAAAATATTAATGATCAAACGATAAAAGAGAAGGCTAATAGCTATTTAGAGCTATTAAAAGATATTCCTCTTGTTGTCCTTAATAAAGAGGAAGAAAAGGAAGAAAAGGAATAATAGTATGAATAAGATTAATCAAAGTAATGAACATAGTAGATTAGCTTCGCCTTTTGTTTCTGAAGAAGTAAAAAATGTTATTAAAAATACTACTAAGCAAGCAAATGCAATTAATAATATAAGTAATTATGTGACTACTCAACAACAGAAGGAGAATCAAAGTAAGTTTGATATACCACTTCTTAGAGCCCCTCATGAACAGGAGAGGAATGAGAAAAGAATTAATATTCAAGATGATCCACAATATAAAATGACGACATTTTCACTAGAAAATAATGAAGACAATGCTAAGCCTTCCTTAGCAGGAGAAGAACCGAAGAATAATAAAAAAAAAGATGATCATCTTGACGTATCTGCACAACAAAATCCATCATTACATCCTTCCGATCCCGATCACTTAGAAAATAAAAAATCCAACAAAGATTATGATTTTTTGTTTTTACAATTATCTTACCAGCATGTTATACATGAAGATATTTTGAACAAAATTAAAGATCCAGAGAAATTTGATTATTACAGAGATAAATTACAAAAGCTATCTAATGGCATAGATGATTTAAAAGAACTTTTTAAATCTGGCTTCAATGAACTTGATAAAACCAAAGGTGCTTTTGTTGATTACTGGATGGAAGTTTATAGCCAAATAAAAGAAAAGAATTTCAAAAAAGAGTCTGAAGTTAAAAGTTTTTTAAATAATTGCAATATTCCAGATTCATTAATTCAACAATTATTATTAGGAAATATTCACTCGAAAGCGGATATGGAAAAAACCCTTGAAGATGTTTTTCCTTTCTTAAACTTTCCTAGTGATTTTTCTAAGCTTTCATTAGATGAACTAGATAATTTATCTAAAAAATTGGATGGTTTTTTTGATGATTCTTTTAATTACCTACCAAATATTTCTTTAAGTGAAGATAAAATCAATAAAATTACTTCACATGCTGATGAATTAAAGGCATTGATCAACAAAAAAGAAAGTGAATCAATAAAAAAACAATTAGCAGAAATAAGAGATCTATTTAAAGAACTGACTATTTCACAAAGTTCCTTGGAGCTTGAAATTGCATCTAACTCTTTATCCGGTATGTCATTACTGACATTTCTGTTATCTAAGACACGAGAGCTGACGTTAAAGGTCATGTTACATCGTTCGGAAAGTGAACAGAAACTTTTTAATGAAATGCAAGAGGTGACTGAAAAATCACTTAAAGATAAAGTTGAAGAGCAAAAATCATTAATCAAAAAACAAGAAGAAATTCAGTTTTGGGCTGGTATTGGTTTAAAAATATTAGGCGGATTATTAACGCTTGTTGCAGGTGTTTCTTCTATTTTTACCGCTGGCTCTTCAATGGTATTAGTAGGAGTCGCAACAACCTTATTTGTTGCTGATGCTGGATTAACTATTGCTGATGAGGTGTATCAATCTATTCATAATAAATCTTTTATGGATGAGATTATGCAACCCATATCAGATGCGGTTATGGAGGCTATCGATAAGGTTAGTGATTTCTTAGTGAGTTTAGTTAATAGTTCTTTGGATGGACTCAAAGAATTAGGGCTAGATAAAAAAATCATCGAAGAGATGAAAAATTCAATACAAGACAAATTGAAAATGGCAACTAAAATACTTGTCACTGTCGTTTTATTTGTTGCCGCTACGGCATTGAGTTTTGTTATTGGACCTGCCATGAAAGGTATTTCAGATGCGGTTAATAAAATATCGAATCAGCAAATTAGACAAATACTAAAAAAAGTGCTCAATGATGGACTTGAAGCGGTATTGGGGAAAATGATCAAAGATATCATTATTAAAGCGCTTGAAGAAGCACTGGAAAAAATTGATAAGCAGTTAGCTAAAGAGATTTCTAAAAAAGCAAGTATTATGTTGAATAGAACGGTGGTTGCTTCTAAGTTAACCAATTCAGCAGCAACAAATACGGTTAATATTTATGGTTCTGTTATCGCGTCAAAAATAATCCAGTCTATTGCCGGTAGTAAAAAATTAACTGCAGTTTTAGATATTATTCAAAAATTAATGGATAAGATAATGGAAACTTATCATGAGAATATTGATTCTATAACAGATATTTTAAAAAACCTCAGCGATAAATCTTCAGTAAGTAATAAATTAAAATCAGACATGATAAGAAATATATCTATTTAAATAAAAAATTAGTGAGGTATAAATATGAGTATGAAGATTAATAGTGATAATCTATCTAATCACTATCAAACCACAATCAATAATGCTGATGAAGGTGAGGGTATTATTGATAGAAATAAGTTATATAAAGAGGTTGCACCTAGCTTAAGCAAATTAACAGGAATAGAAAGAATTAATCTAAAGCCTGTTTTATCTGAACCAGAACATATGACCAAGCCGGATCTTAAACAGATATTAGATTCATTAGAAGTAGATAATGATAATGATAATGATATTTACGATCATGCTAAAATAGAAAAAACGGGAATTTTTAATTTTGTTTCAGACGATATGATGAAATTAATAGATCTCATTGTTAAATATTTAGAAACAATGATAAAAAAATTTGAAGCATCCAGAGAAATGGGTGTGATGCTAATGAATATTGAATTGGATATAGCCGATAAAGTAAAAGATAATCTTAATAAAAAAGCCAATATTATGATTGGTTCTGCAATTACTAGTGCTGGAATTTCTATGGCTATACATGGTATGGGAGCCACTTTTTCTATTAAAGGGATGGGGAAAGAGCTTATTGGGCATTCCAATCCAACCATAGTGATGGGAAATACTATTTCATCTTTGGCAGAGCCATTAGCAAGGGTTGCAGACCAAACTATACAATCTGAAAGTAGCACAATTGAAGGTGAACAAAAAGTATTGGATGCGAGAGGAAGTATTAACAATAATGTGATTAATAATAACAATGAGATACAGCGAGAAGTGACTGAAGTTATAAGAGCATTATTACAAGCAATAGAAGCGATAATTCATGCTCAGCAGGATGCAGCCTCTACGATTTCTTCAAATGTAAGAGCTTAATTTAAAAGATAAAATCATATTTATTTTTATAAACTTTTATTTAATATAAAAGGTTAAGATTATGTCTAATGATATTTCAGTTTATACTGAGGGAATTAATGATTTACCTCATTTAAATACTAGAGTAAATACGGATAATTATTTCGAAAATCTGCTAGAAGATGAGGGTTTTTTATCTTGGGATCCTAATCGGGAGTATCAAGATATGAATTATGATAATAATAGAAAGAATAAATTTATAGAGGAGTTACCTGATACAAATAAATATTATTATTTAGATGATGATTATAATAAAACCATTAATGATAAAAATAATTTCTTAAATCAATTTTCTAATGATCTAAATGATCTTCGGAAAAAAATAAGAGTTATGAGACTGATTCGTTAAGTGATCTTTTTAATAATGTTAAACAATCCATTGTTTCAGGAAAAGCAGATTATCTTGATATATTAAAGGATATCTTTTCTAACTACATGAATTTTGTCAATGAACTTAGGCAAACTATCTCTAATTTAAATAAATATCAGAAGGCCGGAAGTAAAGAAGGTATGGTGCATTTTGATTTTAAATCTTTTTTTAATGACTTATCTAAAATTAGAGATAAATATAAAATTCCAACAGGCACTGTTGGCGATCCTTTTGTTTTTAAAACTCGTTTATTTTTTCAACATCAAAATAATGGGACATATTTACGTACCATTGATGGCCAAGAAGTTCATTATAGCGATCTACAACAGGTGAATAATGCTGTAGATGTATTAGAAAAATTATTGAAAGGTATAAATGGAATAAGTGTATCAATACAAAGGCGTGGGGGGGAGCCTGATGTTGACGTTGATTGTCGAGGTCGAATTGATTGTACTGACCTAGAAACATTGCTAAATGATTTATCTAAGAAGACATCTAATACGGATGATATTCAGCAAACTGAATTTGAACTATTTAGAAAAACTATCGACGCATTAGATAAGAAAATTAACACTAATTTAGATGAACTTTCCAAAAAATACAGTACAGCAAATAGTAATTATGATAACTTTGTTAAGATTGTCAGTAGTACAATGAACACTTTATTAGAAATGGCAAAAGGATTTTTACGTTTCTGATATTTTATTAATAGATTATTTTTTGCATATAATATGGATATTATAATATTGAAAAATAAGCGCTATTATTTTTTAATAGCGCTTTTATTTATAATTGAGTGAGCTGATTAGAATTTATATTCAGCGCCTAGCCAATAATTACGCCCATCCTCGATATAACCTTGTGTATATTGATAAGATTTATCAAAAAGATTATTAATGGAAGCATTAACTGAAATACCATATCCAACATCATAATCTAACCGTAGATCGGTTTTTGTATAGCCAGCCAGTTTATCATTCTCATCTATACGGTTATAAGTCCAACTTTGTGCTTCTTCCATAATAGTAAAGCGCACTTGTTCAACAGGAATAAAGGTTAACCACATATAGGCTTTATGTTTTGGTAAACCTTCAATATGGTCAACTTGCTTTGGATCACTATGGATATAGCTATAATTTAGGCCAAGTTCTAGCCAATCGGTCATTTTCCCTTTAGTACCAATATCCAAGCCTAGATAATCAACACGTCCACTGTTTTGGTTTTGAAATAGCGCTTCACCGTGACGATAAAGCGTATGCGCCATAATGGCATCACTTACACGATTGTAATATAGGCTAGTTTGGTAGCCCCATTTTTCATTGAGATAACCTTCGTAGGTCATATCAAAGGATAATGCGCGTTCTGGATCTAAATTGGGGTTAATAATCCCTCTTGATCCATCTTTGGGTTTTTCGGTGGTATAGCGCTCTTTTTGGGTAGGGAAGCGACTGCGATCAGAGATTGTAAAACGTATATTATCGTCATTGGCTAATGAATATTTAGCCATGATTTCCCAGTTAATGGCATTTTGTTTGTTGTTATCAGCCTTTTTATCTGTATCGATACTTTTGCGCCAGTCGTAACTTATGGCGCCAACGACATCAAGATCGTTATTCACTACCCATTGGTATTCTGTGGCTAATGACCAAGTTCTATCTTTAAAACGTACCCAATCACCGTTTTTTTCTTTTTGGGCACGGTGAACGTCATCTTTCCAATGTACGGCAAAAGAGAGTAGATCACTTTCATTCGTATCGATACCGAATTGTAATGCAGCGCCTGTGCTGTGATCATCATAATGGCTATAATCGACCCTATTACCTTTTTTAGGGTACATATAAAGGGTATTTTCAAACTTATCATGATAAGCACGACTTTGTAGATTTATGCTATCCGTAAGTTGTGTCACACCACTATAGTAGTAACTCTCTTTATTATAATCTGGCCATGCCCAATATTTATATCGACCTTTGGCATTAGGATCACTATTCGGTGGACTATTTTTATTACCATCTTGTTTTACATAGGTGAGGGTATATTCGTCAGAAGCGCGTGGTGTCCAACCCACTTTGATCATTCCTCGTTTATCATCTGTTGCTGAATGACTACGACGTCCATGTATCCCCACTGCGTTATTATTTTCATCTGCATTAGGTATGGGGGTAAAACGTTGCTGGAGTTGACTGCCACTAATTTGGATAAAACCATATTCAGTACGTGCTCCTAAACGAGCACTCATGTTATGAGCATAATCAGCACCACGAGCAAAACCTTGCGAATAAGCAATATGACCTTCTAATGGTTTGCGAGGCGTTGCGGTGGTGATATTAATTGCACCTCCCATCAGATTAGGGCCTTGCAGTAATGAGGTATAACCTTTGTTAACTTCGATACTGGCGAGATCGTTAGTGGTAAAACGCGCTAAGTCGAGATTGCCATCATAAGGCACGTAGGTTGGAATACCGTCAAAGAACACCGGAACTTGGCGACTATCAAAACCACGTACTTTAAGGGTATATTCGTTACGATTACCTGATTTTTGCATCACAATACCAGGTAATGTTGCCAGTGCTTGTGCTGCATTGACTTTATTTTGTTCGAGCATTTGCTGTTGGGTTAATACATCGGGATTTGCCGCAATGGGACTGCTCCAAACGGTTAATACATCAGGCATTGATTGCTGGTAAGTTGTCTGGGCTATTACACTGCAAGGCAGTAGAGTAAGGGACAAACAGTATAGGGGGGTTAGTTTCATTATTTTAATCTCAATATATAATTATTTATATAACGATAGACGCAAGTTAAAGTTACAAAGCGAGTGCTTACCTAATGTAGGCACTCATCTTTATCAGTCAATAAACTAATATTTTTATCTGTATTTTTTATTTAATTTTTAGGATAAAGGCGAACTTTGATATCACTAGGTGGTGCGTAATAAGGTGCTGATGTCACCATTAAGCCGATCCCTGTTTGGGCATATTTTTCAATGGTATTTAGATTAATTCCCCCAGCGACAGAAAGATGACAGCGTGGGGCAATTTGCAGAGCCTCTTGTTGTAGTAAGGTAATATCTTCAATAGAGAATTTATCCAGTTGTAAGATATCAGGCTGCGCTTTTAACGCGTCTCTTGCTTGTTGTAAGTTATCTGCTTCCACAACAATGCATTTTTCAGGTGCCGCTTGGCGTAACTGTGTAACCTGTTGTAACCAATTATCTGGCTCGGATAAAAAATGACGATGGTTAGCAAAGAGTAAAATAGTTTCAGAACAGCCTTGGCGATGAATAATACCACCGCCCGCAAGTACCGCTTGAGTGGCCAGTAATTTGGTATTAGGGATATTTTTACGTGTACAGGCAATTTGCCCTTTAGGTTGGTAGCGATGATAGATTTCGAGCATTTTTGCCATATAGTCACTCACACCACAACTCCATTCCAGCACGTTTTGCACCACTTTCCAGCCTTGGTGTAGTGCATCTGCTCGACCTTCTGCACTAATTAAACAATCACCTTGCTTAGCAAAATCACCTTCTTGTAGATGTGTGGTGACAGTCAGTCCTAATTTTTCTAATAAACGGCAGCCTAGGGTGATACCACTGACACAGCCTGCTTCACGACATGTAAAAGTTATTGTGCCTAATTGATGGTTAATATTGAGTGCGCGACAAGTCAAATCGCCATATTGAATATCTTCCAGCAATAAATTATCAAGAAAGGCATCGGGATAATAAATCATAAGGTTAGCTCGCTTTCAGGAACGACATCCCAAGAAACCATCGCCCAATCACGCGTTGGCGATATAAGGGCCACATCATTTTTCATACTTTCATGATAATAAGTGGTTAAGTGTGCAATTTCATTTTCGTTTAAAGGCCCAACAGAGAAGTTAATACTGTCAATAAACTGCTCAAGGCTATTAAAATTATTTTGGCAATTACGGCTACGGATATAATCTACTTTAGGGTGGATCCCCATTTGGTTAAGGATATTGACTGCGTAAATATAGGTCGGCAATGTGGGAACATTGCGACCTAATAAACGAAGAATACGTTGATCAACAAAAGTGGGTGATACAGTGTGAGTGGTATAAACCCGTAATTTAGCTTGGCGATTTAGTTTTAACAGCGCAGCTTTTAAATCCATCACCAATGTGGAGCGTGAAGCCACCGCAATATCACAAGGTGGAAGCGCATCCCAATTATCTTCCCATGAATAATGAAGAAAATCAGCATGATGAATACCCGCTTGTGCGGCTCTACGTTTGGCAACAGTTAGCATGCCGGTACTATAATCTATCCCGATTATTTTTTTAAACTTGTCAGCAACATGAATACTGATAGAGCCAGGTCCACAGCCGACATCCAATAGTGTTTCAGCATCGGAAAAATCCATCATTTCACGAAACTTGATCAAATAAGGATCGTTTGGATTCGCACAGTTTTCTGCCATTTTTTCAGCGCGTTTATCCCAATGTTCAGGCTCTTTTTTGGTTCTTTGTGCCTGTTGCATATGGTTTTTATAAAGCTCAGCAAAATCTGTGGTTTCAATGGTGTTCATATTCTTGCCTATATGGATTGTTATTATCAGGGTAGGCGTAAAAGTGCGCCTGAATATCAGTGGGTTTCACATTATAAAGCTGAGCTAAATGTTCGGGGGTGAGCAAAAGCTCAGGTTTATCTTGTAAAACGTGGTGATGAGGGGTGAGTAAAATCACCTCATCTGCCAGTAAAGCAGCATGTTGTGGATGATGTGTAGACATAAACACACTTATACCCAAGGCTTTTAGTGTCTTAATTTGGTTAATTAGCTTGATTTGGTTACCAAAATCAAGGCTGGCAGCAGGTTCATCCATAATCAGTAACTTAGGTTGTTGCACCAAAGCCCGTGCAATCAATACCAACTGTTTTTCACCACCACTTAGCGTATCAAAAGTGCGGTGAGCAAGATGCGAAAGAGAGAGCATTTCTAAGGTTTCCATTGCCATTGCTTTATCTTGTGAGCTAGGCATCGAGAAAAAAGAGATATGTGCTCCACGCCCCATAATCACCATATCAATCACTTTAAAAGAGAAAGGGAGGTGGGTTGCTTGGGGAACATAGGCAATCACTTTGGCCAAATCAGTTGGTGACCACTTACTTATTTCTTTGCCTTCAATGATAATATGACCTGCAAGACTGGGTAACAAACCAAGTAAGGTACGCATCAACGTGGTTTTACCACAGCCATTTGCGCCTAATAAACAGACAATTTGCCCTTGTTTAATATGAAAAGAGAGGTTTTGGATCAAGGGTGTTGTTTTATAGCCAATTGTGAGTTGTTTTGCTGCAGTGATGATCATCTATCCCGCCTTGTTTTGAGTAATAACATCAGAAAGAAAGGCGCACCAATAGCTGAGGTTAAAATGCCTAAAGGCAACTCAATATTAGCAATAGTTCGTGCTAGTGTATCCGTTATTAATAACATTGTTGCGCCCACAAGTAAGGAAATAGGCAGTTGATATCCGAAGTTAGCACCAACTAACAATCTTGCGATATGCGGAACAATTAAACCTAACCAGCTAATAATACCCGCAATAGAAACTGCACTCGCGGTGATTAATGTGGCCGATAAAATAAAGATAAGTCGGATAATTTCTACATTAAGGCCTAAGGAGCGCGCTTCTTCATCAGAAAGGCTGAGAATATTCATTCGCCAGCGTAATAAAATCAGTGGAATAAACCCGAGTAGCATTAAAGGTGCAACAGAGAGTAAATCAGGCGCCGTGATAGTTGATAGCCCTCCTAACAGCCAAAAAGTGATGGAAGGTAGCTGAGTATAAGGATCAGCTAAAATTTTCATTAATGAAATAGCTGAGCCACATAAGGCGCTAATCGCAATACCGACTAAAACGAGAGAAAGGACCGGATCCTGTTGTTTCGCCAATTTGGCAATAAAATAGACTAAAGCAACAGTGATAAGTCCTCCCACAAAAGCAAAAAGCTGAATTGACAACATGGAGTGACCAAGAAAAATACCCAATACAGCACCGACTCCAGCCCCTGATGACACTCCGAGAATATCAGGTGATACTAGTGGGTTACGGAACATACCTTGATAAGCCGCCCCCGCAATAGCAAGTCCACCTCCAATTAAAATGGCAGCAAGTACTCGAGGCAAGCGTATTTGCCAGAACACAGTTGCTGTTCGACTCTCTTCAATATGCCCGGTTAATTTGCTACTGATGGCTGTCCACAGTTCATTGAGAGTAAGTGAATACTTACCACTAGTGATAGCAATAACTACAACCACTGAGAATAACAGCAACAACAGTGTGATACGTGCTGATTGGCTCATGAAGACCTCATCAACAGCTGGCATTGCTCAGCACTTAACGATGTATGGTAAAAATAAGCAAAGTAATTTTGCAGATCTTGCGTGGCTTGTTTTGCTATTCGATGGTCAAAATGGCTCTGTAAGCGACGCATTCCCATTAAACGGTTGATACCAGGAGGGCCATCTAACCAGCCAAATGGTAAGCCTTTAAATAATAACACTTTATTATTTTTAACAGCTTGGATATTTTTCCATATAGAGTCTTGCCTGATTTGCTGATAGGCATTTTCATCTTGTGTGATGATAACTTCAGGGTTCCACATAAGGAGCTGTTCAGGGGAAACATCAGTAAGACCGGTAAAACCAGCAATATCAGCGACATTTTCGAACCCTAATAGTTCAATAGCTTCAGTATGAATAGATCCTGTTGAGCCCGTTTGTAAGCCTTTTGCACCACGTGCAAGGTAAAAACGAGGTCTTATTTTTAGAGTAGAAGCAAACAAGGTCGCATCACTAAGATACTGCTCTGCAATAAGTGCTAGTGTTTCTGCTTGTTCTGCCACACCTAATAAAGCCCCCGTTTGGCGTAACTGAGTTGGGCTGTCTTTTAAGCTGCCGTCAATTAACACATAAGGTACACCTGTTTGCGTACTAACACGTTTAGCTAATGAACGATAGGTTTCATCAACATTACCACTATCAATAATGATATCTGGCTCTAGCGCCATTAATGTTTCTAAGGAGAGTGTACTACCACGGCCAGACAGACGGCCTAAATGGGGCAATTTACGCAACTTGTCGGCAAATAAGCTACTTTTTCCTAGATTAAGCGAGGAGAAACCTAATAATCTTTCTGGTACTAAAGCTAACAACAGTTGGTCGGTTGGTGGGCCTGCGCTAATAACGCGATGAATATTTTCTGGTGTAGGAAGCACACCAAATTGAGCGGCGATACGCGAAGTGATTGCCGCTCTTGCACAACGTGGCAGTGCTGATAATGCTGCAAGCGTCGTTAAATAACTCAGAAATTGTCGTCTGTGGATAGCCATAGGTTCACACTGTAGTGTTGTTTTATATTAATAATCGTTATTTCATAAATTATATAACGATGCATACTATATTTCCTTTGGCTTAAGTCAAGGGAGAGGCATTCAAAATTAAATCTAAGAAGACATCCGATAAACTTTATTCGAAATAGTGTATAACCTAAGGATATAATCAGGTTTGTTAAATAAACCTCAAGTGCGTATTAATACTGATATTTTGGATAGTTACGATATAAAATGAAAAAAAAACGCCCCTCATTACAGGATGTTGCCGACCGTGTTGGTGTCACAAAAATGACAGTTAGTCGTTTTTTGCGTAATCCAGAACAAGTTTCCGAAGCATTACGAGTCAAAATCGCTCGTGAATTAGACAGCCTGAATTATATTCCTAATCGTGCACCTGATATTTTGTCGAATGCGACCAGCCATGCGATTGGCGTATTATTGCCTTCTCTTACTAACCAAGTGTTTGCACAAGTTATCCGTGGCATTGAATCTGTGACGGATAAATATGGTTATCAAACCATGTTGGCGCACTATGGCTATCAAGCAGAAAAAGAAGAAGAGCGTCTTATTTCTCTGCTTTCTTATAATATTGATGGCTTGATCTTAGCGGAGAGAACACACACACCCAAAACGGTAAAAATGCTGGAAACGGCGGGTATTCCGGTGGTGGAAATTATGGATAGTGTTTCACCTTGTTTTGATTCGGCGGTAGGGTTAGATAATATTGAAGCCTCGCGAAAAATGGTCAGCGAAATGATCCACCGTGGTTGTAAACGAATTATCTATCTTGGGGCAAGACAAGATGAGCGAACATTAATGCGTTTACAAGGATATGAACAAGCGATGCAAGAAGCAGGCTTACCCATAGGTCATGTGATGACACCTAAAAGCTCTTCTTATTCGTTAGGTACAAAACTTTTACATGAGGCACGCAAGCAATATCCTGACTTAGATGGGCTCTATTGCACCAATGATGATATTGCGATAGGGGCTATTTTCGAATGTCAGCGTATGGGGATTGCGGTACCTGAGCAAATTGCTATTTCCGGTTTCCACGGTCATGATGTGGGACAAGTCATGACTCCACGGTTAGCCAGTATTTTTACGCCACGTGATGAAATGGGACAACAAGCGGCGGATTTATTACTAAAAAGAATGAAGGGTAAAATTGCTCGTGGGCAAGTGATTGATGTGGGATTCCGTATCATCACCGGTGAAAGTATTTAGTTATTTATTTGATTATTAAATTATTTTGTTCTTTGGTAGGGTTTTTTTATTGACCCTATTTGGGATTATAGAGTGGTATATCATAGCGTTTTTTTGCTTTGTAAAAATCAGTCGTTAACTTATCAATTACTTATGATTTTGTTGTAACTTTGTTGTTTTTCCACAATCTATTTGCGAGACGCTTCACACTTTCATTTCATAGTTTGTTTTGTAGGTTGTTTTTATCTTTCTGGATCGAGTAATGTTACCCGTAACAGTTACGGGTAACATTACAAAAAAGTTAATAACTGCCTAAAGGAGCAATATATGAAAGATACCCAATCCCTACACCATGTCTTTATCTTAATGGGGGTATCAGGCAGCGGTAAATCAGCGGTTGCAAATGGTGTAGCACAACGTATCGGTGCGGCATTTTTAGATGGCGATTTCCTTCATCCACGTGCAAACATCACTAAAATGGCTTCAGGTCATGCTTTAAATGATGAAGATCGCAAACCTTGGTTACACGCTCTCAATGATGCTGCTTTTGCAATGCAAAGAACCAATAAAGTGTCATTAATCGTTTGTTCCGCATTAAAAAAACAGTATCGCGATATGTTAAGAGAAGGTAATCACTGCTTACATTTTCTCTATTTAAAAGGGGATTACGCGCTAATTGAAAGTCGTTTAAAAGAGCGTAAAGGTCACTTCTTTAAACCACAGATGTTGATTACTCAATTTGAAACATTAGAAGAGCCAACGAATGACGAACCTGATGTTTATGAAATAGATATTTCGCCATCTCTTGATAACGTGATTGAAAATGTCATCAACACTATAGAATCTGTTACTAAACCTATTACTGAGGAGAGTGCGGTATGAGTACATTAACACTGGTGCTAACTGCAGTTGGCTCCGTCCTATTATTGCTCTTCTTTGTAATGTATGCGCGTTTACACGCCTTTATTGCGTTAATGATTGTTGCTATTGGTGCAGGTATTTTCTCTGGCATGCCGTTAGAAAAAATCACGCAAACCATGCAAAACGGAATGGGGGGAACACTGGGTTTTCTCTCCATCGTGGTCGCCTTGGGGGCAATGTTTGGTAAAATTCTGCATGAAACGGGGGCATTAGACCAAATTGCGGTACGGCTACTGAAATCCTTTGGTGAAAAACGGGCTAACTATGCACTGGGTATTGCGGGTTTAGTTTGCGCATTACCTCTGTTTTTCGATGTTGCGGTGGTTTTACTGATCGGGGTGGTATTTGCTGTTGCCCGTCGTACGGGGGGAAATGTTGTTAAAATGGCGATCCCTCTCTTTGCCGGTGTTGCAGGGGCTGCCGCTTTCTTATTACCGGGGCCAACGCCTATGTTGCTTGCTGACCAGATGAATGCTGATTTTGGTTGGATGATCTTAATTGGTTTATGTGCAGCCATTCCAGGTATGTTATTAGCGGGGCCTATTTTTGGTAACTTTATTAGCCGTTATGTGACCTTAGAATTACCGAAAGATTTTGATGAGCCAAGCTTAGGACAAAGTAAAATGCCTTCTTTTGGCTTCAGTCTTGCATTGGTCTTATTACCATTAGTCTTGGTTGGATGTAAAACCATTGGTGCGCGTTTTGTTGAGCCTGACTCTCAGCTATTCAATATTCTTGAGTTTATTGGTCACCCCTTTATTGCCATCCTTGTGGCGTGTTTAGTGGCTATTTATGGCTTGGCTATTCGCCGTGGAATGAGCAAAGAAAAAGTCATGGAAGTATGCTCTGCGGCTATTCAACCTGCAGGGATCATCTTATTAGTCACGGGTGCTGGTGGCGTATTTAAACAGGTGCTGGTGGATTCAGGTGTGGGGCCAGCATTAGGGAATGCATTAATTGGTGCCGGTATGCCGATTGCTGTGGCTTGTTTTATTCTTGCAGGTGCTGTACGTGTTATTCAAGGCTCTGCGACTGTGGCTTGTTTAACTGCGGTTGGTTTAGTGTTACCGGTGATCAGTGAATTAGGTTATAGCGGTGCACAAATGGCGGCGTTATCGGTTTGTATTGCTGGTGGCTCTATTATTTTAAGCCATGTTAATGACTCCGGCTTCTGGTTATACGGTAAATTTACTGGTGCGACAGAAGGACAAACCTTAAAAACATGGTCATTAATGGAAACCATTTTAGGTACTACAGGCGCAGTGGTTGGAATGATTTTCTTTGCATTTTTATAAAAATGAGCTGTTCCTTTTTAACAAATGGCGCATCAATAGGTGCGCCATTTTTCATTGCTATAAATCACCATTAAATCTGATAGAAAATAGTTAACAACTGATTAATCTACAGGTCTTATTGTTTTGTGAACATGGTGAGGCTGATATTTTTATGGGTGATTATAATTCACTGTTTAAACAGCATACGGAGTGTAATATTCATACTATTACACTTATTCGTGATTCCATTTTGGCATCTAGTCAGAAATTACAAGAAAAGCTAGCATTGCTGGAAGAAATGGAACATCTCTTTAATGACATGCTTATCAATGCAGAATCATTAGTGGTCTTTTTTAATGAAATTGATGAGCATTTTACTCATAGTAATGAAGAAATTGAGAATTTTGCTAAATGGCTAAATAAAATAAAAGATAGCGCTAATAATATTGATAAACTGTCAAATCAAGCCAATATATTATCAATTAATTCAGCAATAGAGGCAGGACATATAGGTCATGCAGGTGCAGGATTTTCTGTATTAGCACAAGAGATGAAAAGCCTTTCACAAAAGATCCAAAATCAGGCCTCAGAAATAGCGTCTATCAACAATAATGTAAGTGCCCGCTTTACACCAATAAAACAAAATACTCAGAAAAATCAAGAACAATTGAAGCAAATAAAAAATCTTGTTACGGAAGGTCATGCTAATTTATCTGCGCTTGCTCAACAAGCCAATGATTTAAAAAATATCTTTCAGTTTATGTCGATACAACAATTTTTTAATACTGTGAAAATAGATCATGTTTTATGGAAAGAAGCGATTTATATTCACTTATTAAATAATGATGATGAAAATTGTGTTAATCAGCATACTGAATGTCGTTTAGGAAAATGGTACTACCAAGGTGAAGGACGCAAATTTGCTGGCAGTGAAGCTTTTCGTCGTTTAGAAGAGCCTCATAAATTGGTTCATCAAAGTGGGCGTCTTGCATTGGCGGCGAATATGGCCGGTGATCAGGATGCGGTAGTGAAGTATATTCAGCAAATGGAACAAGCGAGTGTTGATGTCATTAAATATATTGATGCTTTACATAATTAATAATGCGATGACAGAGAGTCTACATAACGAGAAAGGAGCTGAGGCTCCTTTTCGTTATAATAATATCTAACTTTTATTAATCAGCGCTGATAATTGGCTATAGAGAGTATTTGCACTACTTTCATACCCTTCACGAGAAAGGTGGACACCGTCCGGCCTTGCAAGATCATAAATAGACCATGCTTTAATTGAGCACTCTCCTCCCATATAATCGCGCCAATCCCAGAATAATGTACGCTCTTGTTGAGCGACTTCCTTTTGGATACGAATAATATCGGTTAACCATTGGGGTTGCTGAGAGCGACAATCTGATGCGTCTTTATTCTTAATAGAATCCGACGGACCAATTAATAAAATGGCACTATTCGGGGCTTGCTGGCGGATTTGACGAATTTTTTCAACAAGCAGTTGTCGGTAAGCCACTAAATCAAAAGTATCATTAAAGGCTTCATTAGTGCCATAAGCTAAAATCACCATATCAGGATGTAATTGGCCTAATGTTTTACTCCACTGTGCTCCCCATTTATCCATCATATTAATGGTTGCGCCGTTAATACCTAATGCGGATAACATCACCCCTGGCTTTTGGTTGCTAATTAACCAACCGCCTAATTTTATCGGTTGGTTTTTACTAATCGTAATATTGATTGGGAAGGTGATCGTTGTGGGTTTAGAAAATTGCCATTCACCTTGTGTCTGTGAAAGTGAAAGTGTTTTACTGCCAGCGGATTGTAAATGGATTTGTGAAGCCGTAGGCGCCTTATATAACGCTTGTAATTGGTAACGCTGACCTGTTGTCGGATTTTCATTTAGTTGCAATGCTGACCATTTCGCGACTGGCTCAGCGATAAATCCCCCTAAGGGAAAATCAGGATCGCTTTCTTTGCGACTGGAAAGTAAATCCCACGCTTTTTTACTGCTTTGATATTGGATATTGGCAATACGTTGACCCGCAATAGCGGTGGGGGGAATAAAACCTATACCACCATTGCCATAATCAGCTTGAAAACGTTCACGTAGTTTACCACTGAAAAAATCTGCAGCGGTATGTGAATCACCCAACTGTACGATATGTACCCTTTGGCGCCGTTGCTTTAACTTTTGTGCAAAAGTGGCAAAGTTGGGATCGTGGTAGTTGTAGAGTTGTCTTGAACCATCTGCAGGTAACACGCTAGGTGTTGATAGCGTAAGAGATTTATCTTTCTCTTGGTTACAAGCGACTAACAGCGAAACCAAAGCCAGTATAATCGAACGACTGACTAAGGTTCGAGGTTTAAGGATGTGCGTTAATTGTTTCATTTGGCGTGACCATATTTTTGTCTGTTACATCATCTGGCACATCATCAACTTTTTGCAGATGGATACGCGAGAATACCTGCTGAGCAATGATTTGTTGCCCTTTTAAACTAAAGTGAATACCGTCGCCTGCTCTTAGTTTCACGCGGTTGCTACCATCACCGATATAATCAGAATAAATATCTTTTTCATATTTAAACATATCATTGACAGAAAGGTAAATTTCTCCCGTTTTTTCTGCTTCTTCCCGGTAAAGTTGATTTAGATAAGCCATACCTTGAGATAATTTTTGCTTACGCATATTCGGAGGGCCAATCCAAATCACGCTCACATTATGTTGGCGTGCATTATCGATAATGCTGGCAATACGTGCGCGATATAAGGCGCCCCACGCTTCACTGGCAAATTTTAAATAACGTCCGCCACCATCTGGGGGCATGTCCCAAGGATCATTAGGCCCTAAAAAAACAACCAGTAACTTAATGGAATCATCGCTAGCTAACCGATTAGCAATAGTTTGAGGCCAATTAAAAAACTTAGGATAGGCTAATCCTGTGCTCTGTTTGCTCAAATCAATACTGCTTATATTATAATCTGTTTGCAATTGGCGTTTTAATAAGGGGGCAACGCCTTGCATCATTGAATCTCCAGCAAACAGCACTTTGTCTTTGGGAGATAATATGACATCTGTTTTTTGCACAATAGGTTTTTGGGCTTCAGCAGCGGCTTTTGTCAGATCAATAGTTGATGTATTTGCTAATGTACCTTGTGCATATTGACGTTGTAGGAGTTGCGGAAACTGTTGTGTTAATTGCGAAGCGGGGCGAGTATAGCCATTGATAAAATGTAGCCCTACTGCAAATCCTTCTGGAAAGGCGGTTTGTTCTTGACGAGGCGTTATTGGTTTGGCCTGATTATCCGGGTGATTAACTCGCAAATAATCACTATAGCTTGTTACTGCGACAAATACGCCATCTCGCAACTGACCTCCCACTTGCCAAGCATAATATTGTGATAAACCCGACCAAGGGGCTGGGCGATGGTATTGTTGTTGCCAAAAGCGCTCTAATGATGTTTGGTTTAGCCAAATAAGAAATAGTGTGCTGAAGAGCACCATTAAAGCCACTTTTACGGTCTTTTTTAAATTTGAACTGAAATCAAAAGCTGGCATAAATAAATCCCGGAACCCCATCAGGAGACAACATAAATATAATTGTAAGGATCAACGCTAATGGTAGTGGATAAACATACCAAGGCACTCTTTTCTCAAGTCGCGCAATAATTGCCCTTAAAGTGACAAAACAAGGATAAAGTAAGAACAGCCCCCAGAACATAAACAGGGTTAGCCCTTCGGCTTGTAGCGACTGCCAAGCACCTGCACTAAAGAGTTGTTGGATTAATATCCAAGCATCATTGACGGTTTGGCTGCGAAAAAAGATCCACGCAAAGCACACAAAATGGAAGGTAATTATCCAAGATAACAACATTTTTAATGATGCTAGCATGCTATTGGCGTCATGTTTGGCGGCGGGGAAAAGGCGGTGTTTGATATTTAATATCACCACACCAATACCATGAATGGCTCCCCAGATAATAAACGTCATAGCTGCGCCATGCCATAAACCAGAGATAACCATCGCGGCAAAGGCATTCATATTTTGTCGAATAACGCCCTTACGATTTCCCCCCAAAGGGATATAAACATAATCGCGAATAAACGTTGATAAACTTATATGCCAACGACGCCAAAAATCAGCAAGATTGATGGCTAAATAAGGTGCATTAAAGTTACGAGGGACAACAAAACCTAGTAATAGCGCAATACCTGTCACTAAATTGGTATAACCCGAGAAGTTAAAATAGATATGCCATGCATAAGCATAGGTCGCCACCAGTACTTGTCCGCTAGTGGCTAAATCAGGGGCATTAAAAATAGGATCGACATAATTTGTCGACAACCAACCACTTAACCAAAAGAGCTTAGCGATTGCTAATACAATCAGCATGATAGCCCCTTTATAGTCGATAATTTTACGGGTTGGTGCTTGAATTTGTGGTAAAAATTGTTTGGCACGATTAATCGGTCCCGCCACAATGCTTGGGAAAAAGCATAAGTAGAGCACGACATCAAGAAAAGGGGCTTTAGGGATCTCTTTGCGACACACTGAAACGACATAGCTAACAGAGTGGAAGATATAAAACGATAACCCTAATGGTGCCAGTAGTTCAATAATTGGTAATTCAACACTTAATCCCCACTGTGAGAATAGTTGTGCCAATGATTCTTGGAAAAATGAGTAATATTTAAAGGCAGTAAAATAGAGGGCAACTAACAGCCCCAGTAACCAATAAATCACTTTCGTTGATGTATAGCGGGTGAGTATATTGGCTAATGAGTAAATCAAAAGCGTATAGCTTAATAAGATAACAGCAGGACGGTAGTCGACATAGAATAGAAAAGCATAACTTACTATGATGAGTAAGATATTTTGGATCTTAACCTGTTTTTGGAAGAGCCAATAGATAATAAAAAAGCTCGTAAAGGCTCCGAGAAACTCGAATGAAAAAAAATTCATAAATGGCTCTAAGGGTGTGATTTAACAGTCATACCAAATGTGTTACTCCCTATATTATGAATTATTAGCTTGCTTTCAATCAAAAGATTATCTTGTGATAAATAAAAGCCACTTTTCAGATAAATGAAAAGTGGCTTTTGTTTGCTATGAATAGCTATTTAGGACTAACTTTCTCGTTTCGACTGTAACTGAACTTGCGTGATCAGCTTCTTATTTGAGTCGAACATTTCGGTCAGATAATCATTGTAACTTGAACCTAATTCTGAATAGCCTTTCAAGTCGGTGATTAACTGGCGTGGATCGAGTTGCTGTTGCGTCATTCTTTGCTGTGCTCTTGATGAGCGCAGTGAATTATAGGCGCGGTGCGTATTGAGATTACGCATATAAGCAATCACTGAGCCTTCAATATCCGGGTAGGCTGCATAGCCTTTGGTTTTCCCAGGGACATTATTGCAAGACCGGTTACCACATCGCATACCGAATAAGTTATTGTTTTGCTGTGCCAATTTTGATGTTCCCCAACCTGATTCTGTTGCGGCTTGCGTTGCGACAAAATGAGTCGGAATAATATCAACGCGAGCCAGTAACGAATCCCAATTCACTTTTTTGGGGCTGGTACATGTTACGCCATAGTATTGACAGATTTCACGCAGTTTTTTCAAATCTGCGCTGCCCCAGTGTTGGGCTTTACGTTGAGCGGTTAACCACTCACGATCTCTCAATATCTTATTATTAATGTTATCAATAATAGGAACTATGACATTTAAAAACGCTTTCTTACGCTGAGTTCCCGAGGGATATTTTTTCAAATCTGGCAACGAGGTTGTCGTGCTTTTGAATGTATCCGCCTGCAGCATTCGGGAACTGCCGGTACTGGTAGAGGCAAAACTCACACCAGTAAAGAGTAGTGAAATCAAGAAAGCGAAGACGGCACTTGTCCTCATCAATTGAGAGGGCATTGCTTCTCCTCGTTTAACTGGATAAAAATCGAACGAATACTAGCAAATTACTTTTTCTATAGCTACAAAATATCGCCTTACATTAGGATAACTACGAGTGCATTGTTAATAAAATGTATCTTATTTACTGGAACACCTCGTTTTATAATCGCTTTTTTCTTTTAACAAAAAATGTGATTTTTGATTATTGTTCAGTTATTCTTATATAAATTAATGCTATTTAACTCAAATTTATCATAATTTAGCGTTTTTAATATGTCAATTTTGTTCAATATTTAGTCATTTTTTGTTGTTTTTGGTCGAGTTTTTTGATCGATTTGGCGAGCTTTTTCTGCTAAATCAGCAAAATCCGCTTCTTTCCAATAAGTTTTAGGGACGGGTAAATTTGCCATCTGTTTAGTAGGCCAAAGCTGAAATTCTGCTAATTGTTTTAAAGAATAGCCTGCGTAAACATCGGGTAATGTCAGGTAATGAGGTGGAGTTGTCTCCCCAAAAGGCAATACCGGATAGCGTTTATCAGCAAGATGATAATCACGCTTTAATACTAAAAATTTATCGGGTACCCGCTCTTGGCTATTCCACCATTGACCATCAATTAAATCAAACCACTGCTGGGTGACTTGACGAGGTTGCGCCTCTAGTTGAGCGAGTGCTGAGGGAATAATACGCTGCATTGATTGGTTATAGTGCTCAAGGTTTGTGGCATCACCATTGAGGATCAGGGTAAGTGATAAGCGCGCCCCCATTAGGTTAGAGTAGAGATCTTCTGGTGAAAATGCGGAGATCCCTTCTGAAAATCCCGCCACAGAGCGATAACCGTACCACTGTGCAATCTCATGCCATACGGCAAGGCGATAAGCTAAACGCGCGGCAAGATAAGCACTTAAGGTATAACGTTGTCGATCACTACTAGGAGGAGTAAAGCGGTTAAAGTGAATTTTACGCTGTGCTAATTCTTCACTGAGTGTTAGCGTCCACTCTTGGCCTAATTTGGGATAGATATGGCTAAAGAGATAATAAGTATAATCTGCGGTATCACGAATATGGGCGATATCAAGAAAGCCCCCTTTATGTGAATAGACTATGCCCGACTTTTCACTGCCTATGCCTAATACTGCGGCAGTTCCCAGCCAAAAATTATCGTTATAGCGATGATCACCTAAAGTAGAAGCTTCAACAATATTATCGATACGATAAAAAGGAATAGGTATTCCCCATGCTTTGACTTTTAAATTATAGCCAAAAGCACAGCAAGGCCTTAATCCATTAGGCGCATCAAGTACGGGGGGCGTTTGCCAAACTTGTGAGGCTTCTTCTTGAGTCTCACTTTCCAGATGAGCAGCAATGGTTTCAGACACAGATGAGGTAGTGCATCCTGAAATGACCAATATGAAGATGATATTAAAAATAGCCAAACGCGTTAACATCAAAATGCCTCACCCACTTGGAAATAAAATCCGGTGCTCTCTTTACCGACACCAAAATCGAGGCGTACATTCATGCGTGGTTTAAATTCAAAACGATAACCAATACCAACACTGGGTAGCCAATGTCCTTTACCGAGATCACGTGCTTGATTACTCAATGTGCCACCTCCGGCCCATAATGCAATACCATGACGCCAACTAAGTTTTTGCCGATACTCTATCTGACTAGAAAAGACATGATTATCTTGATAACGCCCTTCATAATAGCCACGCATCTGATGGCCGTTGCTTAATTTAGACAGTTGCGTCCATGGTACATCTCCTGAGGTAAAGCGAGCATAGCTATCAAAGGCGAGTACCGCATCTTCGGTTAATGGATAATAATAGTTGTACTGCATTTGAGTTGCATTAAAACGGTTATTACTACCAGTATCCGATGAATAATGAGTATAGCTAATATCAAAGGCTTGGCCTTGGCGAGCGTTAGGCAAAAAATCGCGACTGTCGTAGGTAAAGCGCACACTTAATCCTGAACTGGTAGAGCGTAATGGCAAATGACGTTTGCTCATATAGGCTTTAAACTCATCATCAGGTGCTGCTGCTTGTAAGTTAGCGTAATCCCAACCTAAGCCAATATAGGTGTTTTTGGTAATTTGACGTAGCAATGTCGGCGTTAAATGTAGCTCTTGTGAACGATATTGTGCAAAGTTCTTTTTAACTCGTCCTTCATGATAGCCTTGTCCCCAAAAGTTGGTCGGCACATTATTTAATGCGCCAGTAAGGTAAAAGCGCCATGTATCATCAGCAAGGTAAGTATAGTTACTAAAAGTCATACCAAAAGCCCCGGTTGATGAACCAAAGCCACTTAATGACAGTGATGAAATTTTACTGTCGGGACGACTATCTGCTTGATAAAGCCCAACAACGGCGATCCCAAGCCCCAACTCTAATTCAGGGGTATAGAAAGGCCCGGGTAAAACGCCCCAGTCGATGGTTTTACTGCGATCAAAATTATTGCTCCCTCCTAGTTGATTTAACCATTGGTCGATTTGTTGTCTATCAGGAAAGAGTTGGGCATTCGCTGTGTGTGAAATAAATAGGCTGGCAAAGGCCAGCCCATAAATAAAAGATGTTTTAACCATTAAAAACGGAACTCACCAGAAACAAAGAAACTATTACGATTATTAAAGCCCACTTCGGTGATCACATTAAAGTTACGGGTGACTTCTAAACGAGCCCCTACCGTTTGGTTCCATTTATGAGCAAGATGTTGTTCAACGTCGAATTTAATATTGCCACCAAATGAATTAACCATATCTTCAAAGTTAGCTGGTAAGCTTAATTTACTTACGTCACCTTTGAAGCGTTGGGTAATATCTTGATACATGGCACCTGTCCACACTTGTAGCTTGGTATTACCTTGGCCGGTGATTAAAGGTTGAAAAACAAATTCATAGCCAACACGAGGTGAAATGACTAAGGCTTTAATATCCCCATCAAGAATGTCAAGACTTGTTTTGGTGTAGTTTAAATCAAAAGTACCAAAAAATTGGTTATAACCACCCGCTAAAGTAAAACCAGCACCATAGGTTTTTCCTTCAAAATCTAAATTAAATATTTCATTTTTAGCAACAGGGATAACCAAAGGGCCGATTTGAACATTAACATTTTTTAAGACTGAACGAGATGTACCTTTTGTTTTACCATATAAGCCATAAACATTGAAAAAAGGCAAAACCCAACTATCTAATTTGAGCATATGAGTTTCACTCTTTTCGCGTGTATGTCCAACATCAATTTTGACTATATCACTAAGTTGAGGTAGTGCTGGTGATGAAAAACCAATTTTATCCACAATAATATCTTGACGTAGATTCATATAGCTATAGCTTGCACCAAATGGCTCTGGTAAATCATAACCACGGGCGCGAGCTTCATCACCCCAAATAGGTAATACGCGAGATTGGCTTGCAGGAGTACGGGTATCTAACGAACCTTCGCTATTTAACGCAGTGCCGCCAGATTGGCTTACACTTAAAGAGAGCAGAGGGCGATCGCTATCCGCATAAGAAAAGCCAGTAGCAAGAAGAGAGGCAGCAAACACTACCTTATTAAAATGAGAAAAGTTCATATATAACCCACAAAAATAAAAAATAACCAAATAGTAAGTAAAAGAGTAGCGCGAAATTTTAGTCTTTTTCTTATATATGGTCACCAGCTATAAGTGCTAATTGCAGATAAAAATGCTTAGCAATATGTATTATCACGGTATTATCTAAGTGTTTTTAACTAATAATCATCTTTATCTTCAGTTATTCTTAATAAAAGCAGATGATTTTATGGTGATAAATAACGGGGTTTACCAAGCGTGATTGTACTATTTTTGTACAGCTATTGATAAGTTCCGATTAATTGGTCGCATTGATAAGTAACTGCGATAAGATATGCAGGATACCAAACTGGGGTGCAATAACATTAAGGAGTTGCGATGACTTATGATGAATTATACCAATACGCTATATTTATGTTGTCGCGTCGTGATTATGGCACCACTGAGCTAAAACGCCGTTTAGCACGAAGGATCAATGAAGTCGATAAAGCTAAACAGAGCACAACCGATGAAAGATGTTTAGAGCAAGTGATCGAGCGATTATTAGAAGGCCAATATCTGGATGATAATCGCACGGTATATGCTTTTTTTCGTCGTTATTTAAGTAAATCTTATGGCCCGCTGCGTATTCGCCAAGAATTACGGCAAAAAGGCTTTCCTAGTGAAATTATTGAACGAGTACTAGAAGAAACAGAAACTGATTGGTATGCACTTTGCCAAGATCTTAAAGAGAAAAAATTTGGTACAGGTAAACCCAAAGATTTTAAAGAGAGAGCCAAACAAATTCGCTATCTACAATATCGAGGGTTTACTTCTGATTATATCAATGCGTTATTTTAATTGATTAACGAAGTGTCATGGCATATTTATCATCAAACTAATTTTTATAAAGAATAGTTAATTTAAGTGAAATGTTAATTTAAAACTATTCTTTAATAATAAACTTATTTTATATACTCTTGTTTATATTTTTATTATTTCAATAGTTAATCATCATCTAATAAATATTAAATGGCTGTTTTAGTCTCCTTTTAATATTAAATTAAATGACGATATTGCTCACAGATTTTAATAAATATATATTTAATTATCTATTTTTGACTAATATTTAATATGATTGACATAATCATTATATTTTAAAAAAATTAATTATTATTGAGGATTATTATGAAGAAAAATAAACTTATGCTATTTACTGCAACATTATTATTATCATCTGCAGGTATTATTTCAACAGCGTCCGCTGAGGTAACATTAAAGCATGGTTATATTGATATCCCACCCAGCAGAGCTTTTCTTTGTTCATCCAAAGGGGGGAATTTAAATAAAAATTGTGGTCCGATACAGTATGAACCGCAATCCATTGAAGGGGATAAAGGGTTCCCTAAAGGTGGTCCTGCAGATGGTGAAATTGCCAGTGGTGGAAAGGCAACTTTTTCTGCTTTAAATGCACAAAGTGCAGATCGCTGGCATAAAGTGGCAATGAAAAGTGGTGAAAATACTTTTAAGTGGACATTAACTGCAAAACATAGCACTGAATCATGGCGATTCTTTATTACAAAACCAGGGTGGGATGTTAATAAACCATTGACCCGTGCTGATTTTGATTTAACACCTTTTTGCCAACGAAATGATAATGGGAAAATACCCACAGAAACCGTAACATTAAATTGTAATATACCAGAACGTTCTGGTTATCAAATTATTTTAGGTGTTTGGGATATTGCTGATACGGGTAATGCTTTTTATCAAGTCATTGATGCTGAATTTAAAAAATAACTCGCTATATTTTATTTAAATAATTATTTTTGTCATACTGTTAATCTTAACACTATTAAGATTTTGGCTAGGATTAATAGCAAGAATTATATTAATGATGAGGGTTAAATAAATATAACGGTTATTTTTTTGTTTAATTGTTAGCGCCGTGAAAATGGCGCTATTTTCATTAAACTGACTGGAAATCCTTCGCTCACAATGCTACTTTCTAATCTATACCTATAATTATTTAGCTTAAAACCAACATCATTGAGGCGCGATTATGGAAATCTATTTAGATACCGCAGATATTGAAGAAGTGAGAAAACTTTCACAAGTGCTTCCTATTGCTGGTGTCACTACCAATCCTTCTATTATTGCTCAATCAGCGCAGCCCATTGAAACACTATTACCTGAATTAAAAGCCGCTATGGGCGGTAAGGGGCGGATATTTGCGCAGGTAATTGCCCGTGATATCGATACCATGATTGAAGAAGCATTGCGCATTGGTAATATTGCCGATAATACTGTGATTAAAATTCCCGTCACTGAAGCTGGCTTGGTTGCTATTAAACAATTAAAGCAAAAAAATATGTTGGTATTGGGGACTGCTATTTACAGTGTGTCTCAAGGGTTGATGGCGGCGTTAGCAGGGGCTGATTATATCGCTCCTTATGTGCATCGTATGGATAGACAAGGCTCTGATGGTGTGAGAGTAGTAAGAGAGTTGCAAACGCTGATTTCCATGCATAATTTACCCACTAAAATACTGGCAGCTAGTTTTAAAACACCACGCCAAGTGGTTGATTGTCTGTTGTCTGGCGCTTCGGCAGTAACACTTCCGATAGAGCTTGCCTACTCTATTATCCGTTCACCCGTAGTCGATGATGCGATTAATAAATTTACTGATGATTGGTCATTAGCCTTTAATCGCCAATCATTGTAATGATTTTATTGTGTTTGTTATTTGGCGCTATTTAATGTTAATGGCGCCAATAAAATAATAATCATAGGTAAAATAAATATTATTCTTATTCAATTTTTCTGTCTATATTAAATAAAAACTCTATTGATGAATTAGACTATTTAAAAAGAATAGAATGCTGAGTTTTGTACTGTATTGTAGAAATATTATCTGATTAAATTGCGCAATAATAATTTATTGTATCGATTTATGTTTTTAAAGTAAGATCATTCTCTGCTAAATTATCGTATACGTGGATAAGGTGTAATTTAATCAATTATTGATTTATATCTAACAATAAGTTGCCTTTGTGGTAATCTAAAAATAAATCTATTACTATAACCTTAGCATTTTAATGGATTAATAATATAATATTTTTATGCTATTTTGTTGTTTATAAACACTTTTATCATGTTCTTTTATTCTTTTTGTCCGTTCTTACTGTAAACTCAGTAAGTTGATTTTATTTATTTTCATTAGTGTTATTTTATATTTAATAACAACAAAATAAATTGTAATTAATGTGTTAATTAAAGAGTTTGGTTGTTAATGATATACAAAATATTATTTATTTTTAAATAACTAACTGAATGAATTAACAGGGAAAGCCGATACTCCGCGGTTAAATAAAATTAACATATAGTTATTATCTTTATTTAGAGATAAATAAACTTTGATTTGTAATATTGTTGGAGTAAATATGTGTGAAGAAGACATAAATAAACCACTCTATTTGTTAATTGCAGACTGGGTTCAAGAGCAACAACGCTGGGTGAGTGCGAAAGAGATCGCTAAAAATTTTGATATCCCCCAATGTAATGCGATTAATATCGTTTCTTATATTCTTTCTGATGTAAAAGAGATTGAGTGTGAAACCAAAAGTGTTCCTAATCAATTGGAAGGAAGAGGGTGCCAATGCCAACGGATGATCAAAGTCAGTCATATTGATCCTGCTCTTTACTCTCGTTTAAAAGGTCATACGCAAAGTAAAAGTCGTTTAAGCGCCCCAGAGAAATTAGCAGCTATGATCCCCCATGGGCTGAATCACCAACAAAAATGGCAATGGATGTTGTCAAAATCACAACGGCGTTAATTGATAGCCGAGTGTTAAAATAAAGCAATACGACAGGCGTTTGTTGTGCCTGTCGCTGTTGGTTTATTGACCTTTAGGTTTTACCTCTGTCGTGCCCCTTAAACGAGGACGATTAGCTTCAGGGGCTGTTAATGGTGTCGTTTCAACTAAGCCTTGACGACAACGAACAGTGAGATCTTGATATTCACGAGTATTCATACGTTTCCACTGCATATCTTGGTCGCTAATATCACGTACATGTTTTGCTGGGCTTCCCATTAACATCTGTCGCGCCTGCCCTTGAAAGCCCGCTTTCACAAAGCTCATGGCGGCAACAATACTTTCCTCACCAATGATCGCACCATCCATAATCACGCTATTCATGCCGACTAGGCTATCACGACCGATAATACAACTGTGAAGAATAGCACCATGACCAATATGACCATTTTCTTGCACAATGGTATCCATATCCGTATAACCATGCATAACACAGCCATCTTGAAGATTTGCACCTGCTTCAACAATTAAACGGCCATAATCACCCCGTAATGAAGCCAAAGGGCCAATATAAACACCAGCACCAATAATGACATCGCCAATTAGTACTGCTGATGGGTGAATGTAAGCTGTTGGATGAACAACAGGAATAACACCTTCAAATGCATAGATACTCATCAGTTTTCCTCTTAGTTGTATTATCAATTCAAGTGATAATTACCGTCCTTTCCATTCAGGTGAGCGTTTTTCGGCAAAGGCTAGCGGGCCTTCGAGTGCATCTTCTGAATGTAAAACACGTGGGTAATATTTTAGAACACCACTGCGCATTAATTTGTAGCCTTCTTCAATCGAAAGCTCGCTAGTGGCACGGTAGATCTCTTTTAATGCAGCGACTGCAAGTGGCGCACTGTTGGCGATTTGATCGGCTAATTCACGGGCGCTATCCATCAGTTCAGTCGCACTGACAACGCGGTTAGCAATGCCCCAGCGTAGCGCCTCTTGTGCATTCATACGACGGCCAGTCATGAGCATTTCATTGACAATTGCAGGAGGTAAGCGTTTAGGTAAACGTAAAACACCGCCACTGTCAGGAACAATACCTAATTGTGCTTCTGGCAAGGCAAAAGAAGCATTGTCTGAACAAATTATCATGTCGGCTGCCAGTGCTAATTCAAAGCCACCCCCAAAAGCATAGCCGTTAATGGCAGCAATGACAGGTTTATTAAGATCAAATAATTCCGTTAAGCCCGCAAAGCCACCAGCACCAAAGTCTGCATCAGGGGCTTCTCCTTCAGCTGCGGCTTTCAAATCCCAGCCGGCACAAAAGAATCGTTCACCAGCACCTGTAATAATGGCAACGCGTAAACTAGGATCATCACGAAAACGCATAAATACCTCACCCATTTCATGGCTGGTTTTGGCATCAATTGCATTGGCTTTCGGTCTATCTAATATAATTTCAAGCACTGAACCACGTGTTGTTAGATGTAATGATTGGCTCATGTCATATTCCTTTTTCAATAAAAATAAGCAGTTATAATTAACTGTCACGAAAACCCACTTATGGCTTATTGCAAATGCTTTTTGATCACTTTGCCTGAGCAATTACGTGGTAACCTCTGTTTAAACTCAACGGCGGAAGGCACTTTAAATTTCGCCATATTCTGTTCACAAAAGGCGAAAAAGGCTTCTTCACTTAACGTTTCACCGTCAACCAGTACCACAAAGGCTTTAATGGCTTCATCGCGAATATCATCAGGTACACCAATTACTGCTACATCTTGGATTTTAGGGTGTGATGCGATGATATTTTCAATTTCAATACAAGAGACGTTTTCACCACCGCGTTTGATCATGTTGCAACTGCGATCAACAAAATAGAAAAAGCCTTCGTCATCTCGATAACCATAGTCACCCGTGTGTAACCAACCATCAGGCTCTAGCGCTTTTTCTGTTGCATCGGGGCGATTGTAATACTCTTTAAATAAGGTTTTTCCCGCTTCACCTTTGACGCAGATCTCACCGACTACACCGTTAGGAACTTGCTGATTTTGTTTGTCGCGAATTTGCGCTTGATAACAAAATCCCGGTCTACCAATAGATGGCCAGCGGCGTTTATCGCCAGGTCTGTCACCGATTAAGCCAACAATGGTTTCTGTCATGCCGTAAGAGGTGAGTAATCGCACATTAAAGCGTTCAATAAAGGCATCTTTCTCCTCATCTGCAAGATTGAGGTAAAACATCACTTCGCGCAGTTTATGTTGCTTTTCATCTGGTGAGACTGGTTGTGCCATTAAGGTGCGCATCATCATGGGTATGCATTCTGTTACCGTTGCTTGGTATTTGAGAATTTGCTTCCAGAAGGCTCTCGCACTGTATTTTTCCAGTAGTACAAATGTGGCACCTACAGAAAAAGCAGGAAGTGATGCGGTACACTGACAATCGATATGAAAAGCAGGCATGACTGTAAGATAGATATCATCTTCCCGTAAGGCGTTCTGCCATGAGGAGTAGTAGCCAGCAAAACGTAAATTATAATGCGTAATAACTACTCCTTTGGGTTGTGAAGTGGTTCCTGAGGTAAAAAGGATTTCAGCCGTGTCATCCACACTTAATGGGGTGTGATGATTAAGCGTAACGGGATGCTTGGCTTTTTCACTTAAAAAATCAACAACCCCTTGTTCAGTGGGGAGACAGTTTTCTGTTATTAAAAACAGTTGCGTTAAAGGAGAGTGCTTATCGTGCAACATCGGTTGGTAAATTGGAGAGAAATTATCACTTGTTACCACAAAGTGTGCTTGGCAATGGTTAATGATCCAAGCACTCTCTTCATACATAAAGCGGGCATTAATGGGCACCATAACAGCGCCAATTTTTGCCAGTCCAAACCAGCAAAAGAAAAATTCTGGGCAGTTATCAAGATGTAAGGCAACATGGTCGCCTTTTTTTATACCACAGGCATGAAAAAGATTTGCGGCTCTGTTGATCTCTTCATTTAATTCACTGTAGCTAAATTGTCTGACTTTCCCTTGTGCAGATTCAAAAATTAGCGCTGTTTTTTTATCATAAACTTCAGCTAAATCATCCCACATTTGCCGTAAGTGTTGTCTGCCAATCACATCCATTAAACTGTTATCCCATGCTTTTGCCGTAAGCTCAGGTATTGTGGGATAGTGCCACTTGTACCTGAGTCTAACGGTATTTACTCTACGATTTTAGCTAGCCCTTTATCGACTAGCTCCCTAATTTGTTCGTCGCTATAACCGATATTTTTCAAAATCGCATTGGTATCCATGCCGTGAGCAGGCATACCACGCCAGATTTTTCCTGGATTATTTTTGAATTTCGGCATGATATTTGGTCCCTTACAGGTTTCACCACTCATCGTTTTCCATTGAGTAATTGACTCTCGAACCACGTATTGTGGATTGCCTTCTAATTCAGGAATGGTTAACACTTTTGCACTGGCAATATTGAGTTCAGATAGGCGTTTTAGTACGGCGGTAATCGGCTGGTTGGCTAGCCATTCATCTAATTTATCTTCAAAGAGTTGACCATGAGGGCAATTAATACGGTGGATCAGTTGTGTCCCTTTGGGGACTTCAGGAGTACCTAATAGATGAGCAAGACCAATATCTTTAAAAATTTCTTCAATTTGAGTGATGCCGACCACTTCCATCACTATATAACCATCTTGGCAACGGTATAAGCCACAGCCGGCATAGTATGGATCTTTGCCTTTGGTCATTCGTGGACAGATTTCTCCGCCATTAAAATAGTCCATCATAAAGTATTGCCCCATTCGCAACATTACTTCATACATTGCAATATCAATACTTTCCCCTTTGCCCGTTTGTTGCACTTTGTACAGTGCCGCTAATGCTGAGGTGGTTGCCGTCATACCAGAGAAATAGTCAGCGGTATAAGGAAAAGCGGGCATAGGTTGGTCTTTATCGCCGTTTTGAATGAGATAGCCACTAAATGCTTGGGCAATAGTGTTGTAGGCTGGAAGGTTGGTATATTGCGGATCGCCATATTGACCAAAGCCGGATAAGTGCGCGATAACCAATTTAGGGTTATGCTCCCATAAAACCTCATCGGTAATACCGCGACGGGCAAAGGCAGGACCTTTGCTGGCTTCGATAAAAATATCCGTGGTTTCCATTAATTTTAGGAAAGCATCACGGCCTTCGTCTTTGAAAATATTTAACGATAAAGCATGTAGATTGCGACGGGAAAGCTGTGGATAATGGGGTTGAACACGAATGGTATCCGCCCATGCAACGTTTTCAATCCAAATGACCTCTGCACCCCACTCTGCAAACATCTGTCCTGCAAATGGCCCGGCAATCTCAATACCTGAAAACACCACACGAACTCCAGCTAGTGGCCCAAATTGTGGCATGGGTAAATGTTCTGTCATAATGTCACCTCGTCAGTGGACTGTTTGAACACTCCCTCACTTGATGTTAAGAGAGTGCTCTGCGATTAATTAACGATACTGTTTCAGTACAGCGCGTCCTAATGTCAGGATCTGCATTTCATCAGAGCCACCAGATACACGGTCAACGCGTAGATCACGCCAAAAACGTGCAATACGGTGTTCACCTGCGATCCCCACACCACCCAGCACTTGCATCGCACTATCAACCACTTCAAAGGCTGCATTCGCACAGAAGTATTTACACATTGCAGCATCACCGGAGGTAATTAAGCCATTGTCACTTTTCCATGCAGTTTCATATAACATGTTGCGCATTGAATTGAGTTTGATCGCCATATGGGCGAATTTTTCTTGAATAAGTTGGAAGCGACCGATAGTCTCACCAAATTGAACCCGTTGGTTGGCGTAGCGCGCCGCATCTTCAAACGCACACATGGCGGTACCATAGTTAGTCAGTGCCACTAAGAAACGCTCATGATCAAACTCTTCTTTCACACGGTTAAAGCCGTTACCTTCGCGACCAAACATATCTTTTTCTTCGAGTTCAACGTTGTCGAAGGTGATTTCACAGCAGCTATCCATACGTAAACCCAGTTTTTCTAACTTAGTGACTTTAATGCCGGGTTTACTCATATCGACAAACCATTCGGTAAAGATGGGTTTATCAGGGGAAGCCGCATCACGACTCATCACGACGATATAAGGGGTATAAGCACTACTGGTGATAAAGCATTTGCTACCGTTGAGGTAAACTTTGCCATTTTTACGGGTATAAGTGGTTTGTAAGCTGCCCACATCAGAACCGGCCCCCGGTTCAGTGATCGCTGAGTTCCACATCTGTTTGCCTGTACCACGAAACGCCATGATTTTGTCGATTTGTTCTTGAGTCCCTTCACGCAATACGGTGTTAAATCCCCCCGGTAATTGATAGAGCACATAGGTTGGCGCACCTAAACGACCTAATTCCATCCAAATTGCGGCAACAGTAACAAATCCGGCATTTAAGCCACCGTGCTCTTCAGGGATAAGCAGATTGTCAATTTCCATATCCGCTAAGGCCTTAACAAAACGCTCTGGGTATTTACTTTCGCGATCACACTGTGCGAAATAAGCTTCCCAGTTTTCACTGGCCATTAATTCGCGGACACCGTCAACAAACAGTTCCTGCTCATCATTCAATCTAAAATCCATGTTAATAACCTCTTAATGTGTCATTTTTTGCGTATAGGGAGATCAATCTTTCCAGTGCACTTTGGCATCTTTTATAAAGGACAAGGTGACCATGATATTGACGAAAAATAGTGGGCATCCTCCGGCAATAATGGCGGTTTGGATCGGTTTTAAGCCGCCTAATGCTAGTAAAATAATGCCGATAATACCGACTAATACAGACCAGCCGATGCGTACCAATAATGGTGGTTCAGCCCCTTCTTTCATGGAGCGACAAGTTGACATTGCTAGTGTGTAAGAGCAGGCATTGATTAAAGTGACGGTGGCGATAAAGCAGAGAATAAAGAAGCCCCACATGGTTGCTGTACTGAGGGGTAAAGCGGCCCATGTTTCGATAATGGCGCGTGGCACACCATATTGATCAATCAGTTGCGGAATATTAAGGATATTTTGGTCAATCAGTTGTAAAGTGTTACCCCCCAGAATAGTCCAAATCAGCCAAGTCCCCGCGGTTAAACCTGATACCATTCCTAAACATAATTCACGAACAGTACGACCTTTAGAGATACGCGCTAAGAAGATACTCATTTGAATGGCGTAAATAACCCACCAAGCCCAATAGAAGACAGTCCAAGCTTGAGGAAAACCCCCTTTACCAATAGGATCGGTGTAAAACAACATACGTGGCATATACATCAGCAATGTACCCACAGAATCTGTGAAGTAATTGACAATAAAGCTGGCACCACCCACGATAAATACCCAACCTAACATTAAGAAGCTCAGGTAAGTACGCACATCACTGGCGATTTTTACCCCTTTTTGTAGACCAAATGCCACACAAATAGCGTTGAGTAAGATCCAGCAAGAGATAATAATGGCATCTAATTGTAGAGTGTGAGGAATACCAAATAAGTATTGAATACATTCAGTTACCAAAGGCGTTGCAAGCCCAAGGCTGGTGCCCATTGCTAGGATCAAAGCGACCAAATAGAAATTGTCGACGACAGTACCAAATAAACCATTAACGTGTTTTTCACCCACTAATGGCGTTAAAGTGCTACTTGGGCGGATCACTTCCATTTTGCGCACAAAAAAGAAGTAAGCGAAGGCGACAGACAGGAAACTATAGGTTGCCCAAGGTAGCGGGCCCCAGTGGAATAAGCTGTAAGCTAACCCTATCTCTTTGGCTGGTGCGGAGTAACCTTCTATACCGAAAGGAGGACTTGAAATGTAGTAGTATATTTCAATTGAGCCCCAAAACAGCACAGCCGCTGATGTACAAGAAGCAAACATCATAAAGATCCAGCTTGCCGTACTAAATTCTGGTTTCTCATCGCCCAGGTGTTTTTTGGCATAACGTCCAAAAACCAACCAGAACCAGCCCCCGAACATGATCACCATATACCATTCGAAGGCCCAACCCCAGACATTGGTAACATAGCTGAAAACGGCATTGATCACTTCATTTGAAGCATCAAGATCGCGTACCGTTAACCAGCATAAAATACCAACAATGATTAATGGCGGAAAAAAAACCTTCGGTTCTATTCCTGCCTTTTTATTATCTTTGTTCATAGGTAAATTTTCCAAATATATTTAGCGCAGAAGTTTAATAAGTGTAAATTCCTAATTTCGAATAAACTCTTTTAGTTAGATCCTATATATTCCATTAATTGGTTTTTATCATAATCAAAAAACAAGTCGATTGGCTAATTTATAAAATAATTAATGAAGAAGAATAATGGATATTATTAATGTTCCATTCTGTTATTCACTTCACACTATTCTTTTTGTCGATTTTATGTTACGTTTTATAACCTTTTATTTTCATTTTAATTAATTGATAAATAAGGCTATATTTAGGTTTGTAATAAATGTGTTATATTCGCTCTTTCAATATTGTTGATCTTTGTGGCAATATTGAATATTAAATAAATCATTTCTTATTATGTTCAATATTGTTGATCCAGATAACAATATTGAAAGTTAATCACTTTAATTAAATTTAATTTCAATATTGGTGATGTGTTTAGCAATATTGAACGCTATCCATCTCTTATTTAATAATCTTCAATATTGGTGATCTAGATTTAATTTCTTAATCATTTAATTGTGTTAATTGTATATTACATTGCCAGAGTAAATGACATATTTATTAATTTCAGGAGATGTAATGAAGATTATTACATGTTACAAGAGTGTTCCCGATGAACAGGATATTGTGGTCAATAATGCCGATGGTTCACTCGATTTTTCGCGCGCCAATAACAAAATTAGCCAATATGATTTAAATGCGATTGAAGCGGCAAATCAGTTAAAAACACAACTTGATAGTATCCAAATTACGGCAATGAGCGTAGGTGGTAATGCGCTGACTAACGTTAAAGCACGTAAAGATGTGTTATCTCGTGGTGCTGATGATCTCGTGGTGGTGGTCGATGAGCAATTGGAAGCTTCTCTTCCTTATCAAACGGCAACAGTGCTTGCGGCAGCTGCAACTAAGCAAGGGTACGATCTTATCTTATGTGGTGATGGCTCGGCAGATCTAAGTTCCCAACAAGTGAGTTTGCTGGTGGGGGAGATCTTGAATATTCCTGCCATTAATGGGGTTAATAAAATTGTTTCTATTACAACTGATTCCATCACCGTTGAACGCGAATTAGAAAACGAAATTGAAACGCTTACTATCACCTTACCTGCGGTGATTGCCGTTTCTACCGATATCAACTCTCCGCAAATTCCATCCATGAAAGCCATTTTAGGTGCCGCTAAAAAGCCGGTTCAACAATGGAGTGTGGCCGATCTTGGTTTAGAGCCCATAACACCACGTTCAGAGCAAACCGTGTTAGCACCGAAACAAAAAGTACGTCAGCGCATCATTATTGAAGGTGATGGCGACGATCAAATTGCTGAATTTGCAGAATATTTACGAAAAATTATTAAGTAATAGGGGGAGTTATGAGCCAGTTTTCAACTGTTTGGGTGTTGAGTGATGTACTTTCCCCTTTACCAGAATTAATGGGAGGTGCTTCTTCATTAGGTCAATCAATCAATGTCTTTACCTTTAATGATGAGCAAAGCATCGCTGCCTTTAAATTAGGGGCGACAGCGGTTTTCCAATTAGAAGGTAAACCTGATGATCGCATTATGGAAGATTATGCACAAAGTATCGTTGAAACCATTAAATCACATAGCGATGCCGGCTTGGTTTTACTGCCGAATACGCGTCGTGGCAAATTATTTGCCGCTCGTTTAGGTCACCGTTTAGCCGCGGTAGTATCAAATGATGCACAATCGTTAAGTACCCAAAATGATGCATTAGTGGCAAAACATATGGTTTACGGTGGACTTGCCTTTGGTGATGAAACATTAACAACACCTTATTGTGTTGTTACCGCAAGCACTGGTGCTTTTGACGTTGCATCAGAAACACAGGCTACGGGTACGGCACAAAAAGTAGCATGGATTGCCCCTTCACAAAGCATTATTTGCCAGTCAATTCAGCCAAGAAAAATCAATGCCGTCGATCTGGATAAAGCCCGTTTTGTGGTCAGTGTTGGTCGAGGTATTGGCAGTAAAGAAAATATTGCTATTGCAGAAGAGTTAGCAAAAAAGATTGGGGCTGAAATCGCCTGCTCTCGCCCTGTGGCTGAAAATGAAAAATGGATGGAGCACGAGCGTTATGTTGGCATTTCTAACCTGATGCTTAAGCCAGATCTGTATTTGGCGGTAGGTATTTCAGGACAAATTCAACATATGGTTGGTGCAAATGGATCACAAACCATTATGGCGATCAACAAAGATAAAAATGCACCTATCTTCCAATTTGCTGACTATGGCATTGTCGGTGATTTAATGAAGATTTTGCCTGCACTTACCCGTCAACTATCTAACTGATTTAGTCAGCAGAGAAGATAACTTCTCTGCTTTATTTGCAAGTTCTGGAGATGTTATGTCCGATTCCGAAGATATTTTCGATGCCATTATTGTTGGCGCAGGATTAGCGGGCTCTGTGGCTGCACTTGTTTTAGCCAGAGAAGGTGCGCAGGTATTGCTAATAGAAAGAGGGAACTACGCCGGCGGAAAAAATGTAACGGGTGGTCGTCTATATGCCCATACACTTGAGCGCATCATTCCTGAATTTGCGCAACAGGCTCCGGTTGAGCGGGTGATCACCCATGAAAAGCTGTCATTTATGACACAAACAGGGGCTATGACTATCGACTATCAAAACGCTGAAGCCCATAACCCTAATCATGCCTCTTGGTCTGTATTACGTGGTGAATTTGATCAATGGCTAATGGCGCAAGCCGAAGATGCAGGCGCCCAGTGTATCACGGGCATTCGTGTTGATAAGTTAGTTGAGCGTGACGGTAAAATTGTCGGTGTAGAAGCAGATGGTGATGTATTAGAAGCCAAAGCGGTGATTTTGGCTGATGGTGTGAACTCACTTTTGGCTGAACAGTTAGGCATGACAAAACGAGTTGCAGCTGAAAATGTTGCCGTGGGCGTAAAAGAGATCATCGAACTGCCTGAAAGTGTCATTAAAGATCGTTTTAACCTAAAAGATAACGAAGGTGTGGCTTGGTTATTTGCCGGCTCTCCTACCGATGGGTTAATGGGGGGCGGTTTTTTATATACCAATAAAACGACGCTTTCTTTGGGGCTTGTCTGTGGGCTTCACCATATTAAAGATGCCAAAAAATCGGTTCCACAAATGCTAGAAGATTTTAAACAACATCCCGTTGTAGCACCGCTAATTGCTGATGGAAAAATGGTGGAATATAGCGCCCATGTGGTACCTGAGGCAGGTTTGCGAATGCAACACGAACTTGTTCGCGATGGTGTTTTGATAGCAGGAGATGCGGCAGGCATGTGTATGAATCTAGGCTTTACCATTAGAGGGATGGATTTAGCCATGGCATCAGGGGAAGCTGCTGCAAAAACGGTGCTTTCAGCAATGGCAAAAAATGATTTTAGTAAACAAACCCTTAATGAGTATCTCAACCATTTAGCACAGGGGCCTTTGCGCGATATGAAAGCATATCAACGTATGCCTGATTTACTAGATAATCCGCGTATGTTTACTGCTTATCCTGACATGGTGGTTGGTATTGCAAAAGATCTCTTTACTGTCACCGATGATGCCCCTGTACCGATGCGTAAAACCATCATGCGTCATAGCAAAAAAGTGGGGTGGATGAATTTAATAAAAGATGGGATCAAAGGAGTAAAAGCAATATGAGTTCTCCTGTAAATGTCGATGTCAAATTGGGCATCAATAAATTTAATGTCGATGAAGAAAATCCACATATCGTCATTAAACAGCAACCTGATATGCAAGTGTTAGACACACTGGTAAAAGCTTGTCCTGCGGGTCTTTATAAAAAACAACAAGATGGTAGCGTCAGCTTTGATTATGCAGGGTGCTTAGAGTGTGGAACCTGTCGAATTCTCGGTTTAGACAGTGCGCTTGAAAAATGGGAATACCCACGCGGAACGTTTGGCGTGGAATATCGTTACGGATGATATATCGCTACTTTTCTCCCAGCGCTGTCTCCGGCCTGGGAGCTTTTCTTTCTTTGGTTAAAAAAATAGACTAGGACGCAGTCATGCAGCCCAGAAACTTTGATGATATTCGTTTTACCTCAGTACATCGTCGAGTGATGTTATGGGGAAGTGGCGGCCCTTTTCTTGATGGTTATGTATTAGTCATTATTGGTGTGGCGCTCGAACAATTAACACCTATATTACAGCTTGATACGCGATGGATTGGTTTGCTTGGTGCGGCAACATTAGCAGGGCTTTTTATTGGTACCTCACTTTTTGGCTATATTTGTGACAAAGTAGGGCGCCGTAAAATGTTCCTCGTTGATATTGTGGCTATTGCGGTGATTTCTATTGCGACCATGTTTGTTTCAACACCAATAGGGTTGTTAGTGATGCGCTTCCTTATTGGGATTGTGATTGGCGCTGACTATCCTATTGCAACTTCGATGATCACCGAATTTTCCAATAAAAAGCAACGTGCCTTTGCCGTCGGATTTATTGCTGCTATGTGGTATATCGGTGCGACATGTGCCAATTTAGTGGGTTATCTTTTATATGATGTCCAAGATGGCTGGCGTTGGATGTTAGGCAGTGCTTTTATTCCTTGCGTTATTATTCTAATTGGTCGCTTTGATCTCCCTGAATCACCGCTTTGGTTAATACGCCAAGGGCGTATTAAAGAGTGTAATGAAATGATGATCAAACTCTTTGGCGAGCTTGTGGTCTTTGAAGCAGAAGATGCTAAAACGACCCGTTTTATCGAATTATTTAATAAACGCCACTTCTCATTTGTGCTCTTTGTTGCCGTAATTTGGACCTGCCAAGTGATCCCGATGTTTGCCATTTATACTTTTGGCCCTCAAATTGTCGGTTTATTAGGATGGGATACAGGAAGAAGTGCGGCATTAGGCAATGTCGTGATCAGCCTATTTTTTATGTTGGGTTGTATTCCCGCAATGTTTTGGTTAAACCAAACGGGGCGACGCCCACTGTTAATTGGTAGTTTTGCGATGATGACTTTAGCATTATTCACGCTGGGGATATTCCCGAATTTACCGATTTTATTCGTTATCTTAGCGTTTGCTACCTACGCTTTTTTTTCGGGAGGACCTGGCATTTTACAGTGGCTTTATCCGAATGAATTATTTCCAACCGATATCCGAGCATCGGCGGTGGGGGTTATTATGTCGATAAGCCGTATTGGGACGGTTATTTCCACCTGTGCGCTTCCCGCTTTTATTGCCACTTATGGGATCAATACCACAATGTTGGTGGGGGCGGCTATTTCTCTGTTTGGGATGATGGTATCAGTACTGTTTGCACCAGAAACGAAGGGATTAACGTTAAAGCAGACATCAACGATGCCTATGCGACGTGGTAAAAAATCCCTTTAATTGATCATTAATAAAATAAGTTAAGTACTTTAAATAATTTTTTATTTAGATGTTATAAAAATTAATTGTTATTGTTTTTATATTATTTTGATTTTAATGATTACGTTAATGTTTATTGATAAGATTTTTTTATATTCTTAAATGATTTGTGTGTTTTTATATTGAAAAATAGAGTGGTGTTGTTTTCTTATTTAAATAAAATACCGCTCTCTTTTTTTATTAATAATAACACCTTTATAACGCCTTGATTTCAATTTTATCTTATTGTTATTAATTATACTTCAATTACAAATTATATTTAACTCACCAAATATAGACCTCAATCACAAATCTCTCTCAGATTATTCAAATGACGAAAAACAGTTCGTTATTTACCAAGAATGAATTATTTCCCCTACCCAGAATAAGGTCATTACAGATGTAAACATCAGAAAAGAAGCGGTTAAGTAGGTATTTATGACCTTATTAGAAACGACAGTTAAAGAATGTCTAAACAATGTAGTGAAGCAATATGCGTCACAAACGGCCTTAATTGAAAACCAAAGTAAAAAAACACTGTCTTGGCAACAATTACAACAAGAAGTCGAGAGTGTTGCGCGTGGCTTTTTATCCATGGGGTTAACAAAAGGCGATCGTTTAGGTATCTGGTCTGCTAATAGTAAAGAATGGATAATTTGTTTTCTTGCAGCTGCTCAAATTGGTATTCCGGTTGTTTGTATTAACTTTCATTTAAAAAAAAGAGAGTTATTAGATTTATGCCGATTAACTGGAATTAAAGCACTCTGTTTTTCTGATGGTTTTAAAAGTAATCATTTTATTGAGGTTATTAATTATCTTTCTAAAAAAGCATCAAAAAATAAAGACGCATTACCTCAATTATTTATTAGCATGGGAAATCAACAGGCAGAAAAAAGCGTCTCTTTATCTCAATTAAAAGAAATTAGCCAAAAAATATCAGACAAAGCATATCAACATGCTATTGAACAAGTTAGCGTAAAAGATTTACTAACTATTCAAATGACCTCTGGCAGTACAGCAATGCCGAAAGGTGTCATGTTAAGCCAATATAATGTTATTAATAATGCCATGCTGTCAGCACAGCGCTTAGGTGTTACGCATGATGATGTGATTTGTCTTGCGGTTCCGCTATTCCACTGCTTTGGACTCTCTTCTTGTCTCTTTTTTGCGTTAACAACAGGGTGCCAACTTGTTCTTCTTGATAATTACAACGCTGAAGATGTATTAAAAGCCATTCAACATCATCGTTGCACCATTATGCATGGTGTACCGACCATTTTTAGTCGTTTAATGAAGCATGAACAATTTTCTCACTATGATTTATCGAGTCTTGATAAAGGCATTATCGCAGGAGCAAGTTTCCCTCCTGCGTTAATTGATGACATTGAAACTATCCTCGGCATGAAAGGGATCACTATCTCTTATGGTCAAACAGAAGCCTCACCGTGTTGCACGCAAACTCTCCCTAATGATGCTTTAGAGATAAAACGTCATTCTATTGGTAAGCCTTTACCTTTTGTTGAAATGAAAATTATTAATCTGAAAACAGGTAAACCTGTGCCAGTAGGCATTTTAGGTGAAATTTGCACCCGTGGCTTTCATGTGATGATGGGTTATGACAATGCGCCAGACAAAACCAAAGAAGCGTTAGACGAAGAGGGTTGGTTGCACACGGGGGATATTGGCTATATCGATGAACAAGGAAATTATCACTATGCCTATCGTATAAAAGAGATTGTGGTACGCGGTGGTGAAAATATCAGCCTGTGTGAAATAGAAGAAGCCATTGCTGAATATGTGGGTGTTGATGCAACAAAAGCATTTGGGATCCCCTCTGCCGATTTAGGTGAAGAAGTGATTGTCGCTATTTGTGTGCAAAAAGGCTACAGCATTGGTGAAAGTGAATTACGTGAATTTCTACAAGAGCGATTAGCTCGCTACAAAATCCCCAAAGAACTCCATTTCTTTACAGAATTTCCTCATACCCCTTGCGGAAAAATTGATGTGCAGGCGCTGAAATTGCAATTGGGTTATGGCGTTTCAATCAAGGATGAAAAAAACATGGTAGCGGGTTAAGTGGCAACGGATTTATCCACATTCTGACAACAGCAGTATGAAGTCTAAAAATAATTAGGAGAAGAAATGACAAGTCATAAAGCACTGGAAGGTGTCACCGTAGTTGAATTGGCGACCTTTATCGCAGTACCTGCAGCGGGGCGTATTTTAGCTGATATGGGTGCGAACGTAATTAAAATCGAATCTCCAAGTGGCGATAACTTACGCTATACAGCACCAACAGAAGGCCGTCCATTAGATCAACATGAAAACACCAGTTTTGATTTAGAAAATGCGAATAAACGTGGGATTGTGTTAAATACGAAAACAGAAGCAGGGAAAAAAATCCTGTTTGAACTATTAGAAAAGGCGGACATTTTCTTAACTAACTGGCGTCCCGGCGCAAGAGAGCGTGCAGGTTTAGATTATGAAACATTAAAACAACGTTTTCCAAAATTAGTGTACGCCAGTGTGACGGGGTATGGCGATGAAGGCCCAGATAAAGACTTACCGGGCTTTGATTATACTGCATTCTTTGCCCGTGGTGGTATCTTAGGTTCTCTGTACCAAAAAGGCACAGTACCGATGAATGTGATCCCCGGTCTTGGCGATCACCAGTGTGCATTAGGCTTGGTTTCAGGTGTGTTAGCCGCTTATATTCGTGCTAAAAACATCGGTCAAGGTGAGTACGTTTCAACAAACTTACTGCATACCTCTATTTACACTCAAGCGATTATGATCCAAGCGGCGCAATATCCAGATTATGGCCAAGCTTATCCTATCGATCGCCGTACAACTACCAGCCCATTTATTTTGGCTTATAAAACGAAAGACGATCGTTTTATTCAAGTCTGTATGCCTGTTTACGATGCTTATTATCCAACCTTTATTTCGTGTATTGGTCGTCCAGATTTAGCAGAGGATGCTCGTTATACACGTCTACAAGAAGTGGCAAAAAATAATCGATCTCCTGAACTGTATGATCTGATTTGGCAACAAGTAGAGCAAAAAACAGCGTCAGAGTGGGCTGATATTTTCACCAAAAACGATATCCCATTCAGTATTGCTCAAACTTGGGAAGAAGTGTTGGAAGATAAACAAGCTTGGGCAATTAACACCTTCTACCACATGAAATACGAAAATGGCAGTGAAAAAGCCTTGGTTCGTCCACCGATTGATTTCTTGGAAAGTGGTTTACCTGAATACCGTCGTGGTCCTTTGTTAGGCGAAGACACACCGTCTGTATTAGCTGAATTAGGGTATAGCGCTGAAGAGATAGCAAACCTTGAAGCCAATAAAGACGTGATGACGTGGAAAGAATAATCCACTGATTTTTTTAATTTTCAGGAGAGCAAAGGCATGCAACAAGACATTTTCACAATGGGCGTTGATATCGGATCGTCTGCATCAAAATGCATCATCATGAAAAATGGTGACACTATTGTCGCGAAGTCGTTGGCATCAGTAGGAGCTGGAACCTCTGGGCCTGAAAAAGCAATCAATGAAGTATTACATCAATTTGGTGGCGATCTCAGTCAGATCAGCTGGATCTGTGCAACCGGATATGGCCGTAATTCTCTGAAAGAAGCCAACAAAGAGGTGAGTGAACTTAGCTGCCATGCGAAAGGTGCGCACTTTCTTTTTCCGGGTGTGAAAACGGTGATTGATATCGGTGGCCAAGACGTTAAAGCACTTCATATGGATGGTACAGGCCGTTTATTAAACTTTGTGATGAATGACAAGTGCGCTGCGGGTACAGGACGTTTTTTAGATGTGATGTCGCGAGTATTAGAAACCAAGATTTCCGATCTCGCTCAAGAGGGCGCTAAGTCCACTAAAAAAGTCACTATTAGCTCAACCTGTACTGTGTTCTCTGAATCTGAAGTTATCTCCCATCTCGCGAATAACGAAACAATACCCGACGTCATTAATGGTATTCATCGCTCAGTGGCTAGTCGTATTGCCGGTCTTGCCAAACGAGTCGGTGTGGAAGCTCCTGTTGTCATGACAGGCGGTGTAGCCAGTAATTTTGAAGTTGTTCGTTATGTTAGCGAAGAGCTGAACGTCCCTATCGCCACTTCACCATTATCACAATACAACGGGGCAATAGGTGCAGCCATTTATGCCTTTGAAGCGTATCGCCATCAACTGGAAGACGATGCGTTAACAATAGGAACATTAAAATGAGCAATATAGATATGAATGCGCCGGATTACATTCCTGCGAAAAAACGACTGCAAAAAATCGCTGCTGATGCTTATCAACGTGCGTGGGATGCAAAAAACAGCGGTGAAAAAATAGGGTGGTGTGCCTCTAACTTCCCTCAAGAAATTGCTGAAACATTAGGTTTATGTGTGGTTTACCCTGAAAACCAAGCCGCTGCAATTGCAGCGAAAGGTGCGGGTTTAAAAATGTGTGAGCATGCAGAAAGCATGGGATATTCCAACGATATCTGTGCTTATGCTCGTATCAGCCTCTCTTACATGGATATTAAACAGTGTGAAGAGATGGATATGCCACAGCCAGACTTCTTACTGTGTTGTAACAATATCTGTAACTGTATGATCAAGTGGTATGAAAATATCGCTTATGAGCTGAATATTCCGATGATCCTTATCGATATTCCTTATAAAAATGACTATGACACCGATGATGTCACGGTGAAATACGTTCAAGCTCAATTTGATGATGCCATCAAACAGCTCGAAAAAGTTACAGGCAAAGTGTTCTCCGAAGAGAAATTTAAAGAAGTCTGTGAAATTTCGCAACGTACAGGGCGTGCATGGTTAAAAGCGGCTGAATATTGCCAATATGAGCCGTCTCCAATGAATGGCTTTGATCTCTTTAATCACATGGCTGTTGCTGTTTGTGCTCGCGGTAAATTAGAAGCTGCTCTGGCTTTTGAGCAACTGTGTGAAGAGATGGAACAAAATATCAAAGAGAAAAAATCGACTTACCGCGGTGAAGAAAAATACCGTGTTCTCTTTGAAGGTATTGCGTGCTGGCCTTACTTACGAGCCACATCGACCCCGTTAAAAGAGCAGGGTATCAACGTGACTGCAACTGTTTACGCCACTGCATTTGGTGTGATTTATCAAAACAGTAACGAGATGATGCGTGCTTACTCTTATGTCCCTAACTGTGTCTCTGTTGAGCGTGCTGCTGATATGCGTATTAACGTGAGCCGTCAGAATAAAGTTGATGGTGCGATTATTCATGTTAATCGTAGTTGCAAGCTCTGGAGTGGCATTATGCCTGAAATTGAGCGCCGTATTCGTCATGAACTTAAGATCCCTACTGTGACTTTTGATGGCGACCAAGCTGATCCTCGAGTTTTCTCTGAAGCGCAGTATGTCACCCGTGTTGAAGCATTGACTGAAATTATGGCTGCTAACAAAGCAGAAATGAAAAAGGGAGACTTCTGATGAAGACATTAACGCAATTGTTTGATGAGTTACAAGCCGTGGTGGATAACCCAGTTGCTCAATTAGATGGTTTTATTCGTAGCGGTAAAAAGGTTGTTGGCTGTTTCCCTGAATATACGCCAAATGAAATCGTCTATGCTGCGGGTATGGTGCCTTTTGGTATTTGGGGCGCAGAAGGACGTGAGATCTCAGAAGCAAAGAAATATTTTCCTCCCTTCTATTGTGCGTTAGTGCTTTCTTCTCTTGAGATGGGATTAGATGGGGCATTAAATAAGTTGTCTGCGGCATTAATTCCTTCTCTTTGTGACACCTTAAAATGCTTAGGGCAAAACTGGAAAGCGGGTGTACCACAAGTGCCTTTTATTCAATTGGTACATCCACAGAACCGTAAAACGCCAGCAGGTATTGCATTTTTAACTGAACAATATAAGAAAATAGCGTTGCAATTAGGGGAAATTTCAGGCCAAACGGTGACTGACGATGCACTGAAAAATGCCATCCGTCTTTTTAATCAGCGTCGTGCTACATTACGTGAATTCTCTCAAATAGCAGCACTCCATCCAAATTTAGTCACACCACAACGTCGTAATACCGTGATCAAAAGTGGCTATCTTATGGATGTCGTTGAACATACAAAAGCTGTTGAAGCTATTGTCACACAATGCAAAACCTTGTCTCCAGAACCTTGGAAAGGGCACAAGATTGTTGTCACAGGCATTATTGCCGATAGCCCTTCTATTCTACAAATTTTGGCTGATAACAAAATGGCGATTGTAGCGGATGAAGTCGCGCATGAATCTCGTCAGTTTCGCCAAGACATTCCTGAAAATAACTCACCTTATGAAGCGATGGCAGAGCAAATGGCCCAGCTAGAAGGGTGCTCATTGCTGTATGACCCAGAGAAAAAACGTGGTCGTTTAATTGCCGATATGGTGAAAAACACAGGCGCTGATGGTGTCGTCTATTTGCTGACGAAGTTTTGCGATCCTGAAGAATTTGATGCCCCTATTGTGAAGAAATTCCTCGATAGAGAAGGTATTCCTTCCATCATTATCGAAATTGATCAGCAAACTAAAACATATGAGCAGGCAAGAACGGCGCTGCAAACTTTTGCAGATGTGCTTTCTGCTTAACAACGTTAATTAATAGTCACAAAAGGCCTGTGTGCTTTACGCAGGTCAATTGAACCCTAACACCTATAAGTGGGGCAATCATGGGTATTATTTGTTTAATCATCGGGCTTGCGATATTAATGATTATGTGTATGAAAGGCATACATATTTTTATTTCGGTCTTTACCACCAGCCTGTTTCTTGCTGTGACCGCATGGCTTGTATCACCAGATATGCTTAATCCTGTCGATGCACTATTGCAAGTGTATACCGGCGGATTAGGTGGTTATTTCGGTAGCTTCTTCTTCATTTTTGTACTTGGTGCGATTTTTGGCAAATTAACCGCTATCAGTGGCGCTGCTGATAGTGTTGCCTCTTTTATTATTGGTAAATTTGGTGAAAGAGCCGTTATTCCTTCATTAGTTGCGGCTTGTGCCATTTTAGCCTACGGCGGTGTTTCAGTGTTTGTTGCACTGTTTACCGTTTATTCAATGATGGTGAGTTTATTCCGCAAAGCGAATCTTCCTCGCAGACTTATTCCGGCTGTCTATTTTGCAGGTGCGGGTACCTTTGTGATGATAATGCCAGGATCGCCTCAGATCCAAAATCTTATCCCAATGAAATTCTTAGGTACCTCAGCAACAGCGGGTTTAGTACCGGGTATGTTGACCGCGTTGTTTCAAGTCACTTTAGTGATTATTTATCTCACTTGGTTATTTAAGCGTGTAAAAGCAAAAGGTGAAGGCTGGGTTGAAGACGAAAAAACAGCGAAAGCAGAGGAAGGTAAAAAAGATCGTCAATTACCTAATGTGCTCGTTGCATTACTGCCGATGCTTATTCTGCTTGTCGTGCTGAATATCCTGAAATGGGATCCGGCTATTGCGCTGTTCTGCGCCATTATTGCCGCCTTGCTTGTGTACTTGCGTTATCTCGATTGGAAAAAACTCGTCCCTAATTTAGCCGCAGGGACAATGGAAGGGGTGACCTCCCTCTTTAATACCGCGGTGATTGTCGGATTTGGTGCGTTAGTCATGACATTACCTGCGTTCAAAGAATCATTCCAAGCGATTGCGCAATCGGGACTTAATCCCCTTGTCGTCACGGCGATTTCCGTCGGTGCTCTGGTGTTTATCAGTGGTTCAGGCTCTGGGGCGTTAAGTATCGCCATGCCAATGATTGCTGCGATGTTCCCTGCCACCGTGGTTGATCAAGGTTCATTACACCGTGTCGCCACAATGGCATCTATGAGTACAACACCGCCATTTAACGGATTGATTATTACTGTCTTTAGCGTCTGTGGTGTCAGCCATAAAGAGGGATACGGTCCTGTGGGGACATTAACCCTCGCTATCCCACTGTTAGCCATGATGTTTATGTTGCTGCTGTACACCTTTTTACCTGCATCTATCGCGACGATGTAGAAATAACGTTAACCCATTAATGCGTGCGATAAGACGACAAACGTGAAATCGCACACCGTAGAGATAACCCTAAATATTCTCAGAGGAAAATAAACATGGATTTTCAGCTAACAGAAGAGCAAGTCCTGATCCGCGATACGGTCAGAGAGTTCGTTGAAAACGACATCAAACCAATTGCAGGTGCAATTGATAAAGAGCACCGCTTTCCAAGTGAAAGTATTGCACCTATGGCTGAATTAGGACTCTTTGGTTTCAATATTGATGAAACTTATGGCGGTACAGAAGCAGATGCAATTAGTTATGTATTAGCCACCGAAGAGATGGCAAAAGTGAGTGCCTCTCACGCAATGATCATGGGATCACAATGTTCTTTAACCGGACCCATTATTCAAAAATATGCTGATGAAGAGACTAAAGCACGTATTTTGCCGGGGGTGGTTTCGGGTGAAAAATTAGGGTGTTTCTGTTTGTCAGAACCTAGTGCGGGTTGTGATGCAGCGGCTCAAGAGACAACAGCCGTTCGCCAAGGTGATAACTATGTGATCAATGGTTCTAAACTGTGGATCACGGCGGCACCTCAGGGTGCTTTCTTTATCGTGTTTGCCATGACAAATAAAAGCAAAGGCGTAAAAGGGATCACGGCATTCTTAGTTGAGCGTGATAACCCAGGTATTAGCATTGGTTTACCTGAAGACAAAATGGGGATGAATGGCTCTGAAACTTGCTCTGTGAGTTTCAGTGATTGTGTTGTTCCTGCTAGTGCAATGCTAGGTAAAGAAGGTAAAGGCTTTAATATCGCAATGGAAACCTTAGATGGCGGGCGTTTAAGTTGTTCTGCACTTGCATTAGGGATCGCACAAAGTGCCTTAGATGCCACGATTGCTTACACCAAAGAGCGTATTCAATTTGGTAAACCCATTGCAGCTAATCAAGGTATTCAATGGGTATTAGTGGATATGGCAACGCGTGTTGATTGCGCCCGTATGCTGGTTTATCGCGCTGCTGCCGCCAAAATGGCGGGTCTTCCTTACACGCGTGAATCTGCTCAAGCCAAACTTTATGCCGCAGAAGCTGCCACTTATGTGACTCAAAAAGCCGTCCAATTACATGGCGGTATGGGTTACACCAAATCCTATCCTGTTGAACGTTTAATGCGTGAAGCAAAACTCACTGAGATTTTTGAAGGCACAAATGAAGTACAACGTATGGTCATCGCTAAGCATATTTTAGCGTAATGAGATTAATTTGTTGCATTGTGCAAAACGGAGAATGTGAATTATGAAACTTATTGCCTGCTGTAAGGTTGTTCATGACGAACAAGACATCACAACACGGCCTGATCGTACACTCGCAACCGATAATGCGGGTTTAAAAATTAGTTTGTATGACTTGAATGCAATTGAAACCGCCGTAGAAATTGCCTCTACCCTTGGCGATAGCACAGTCACTGCATTAAGTGTAGGAACACGTGCCATGGTTGAAAACGCGAAAATTAAAAAAGATATTTTATCGCGTGGTCCTGATGCATTAACTCTGGTGGCGGATGATGCATGTCATGCGCTTTATTCAATGGATACTGCCAATATTATTGCGCAAGCAGCACAGAAAGTGGGTTTTGATTTATTGGTTTTCGGTGAAGGTTCTGGCGATTTATACGCTCAACAAACGGGTTTAGCGGTAGGTGAATATTTAGGTCTACCTTGTGTAAACGCCGTAAACAAAATCACTGTTGAAGGTGACAAAATTATTGTTGAGCGTGATTTAGAAAATATCACAGAAGAACTTGAACTGACATTACCTGCCATTGTGTGTGTCACTTCAAGCATTAACACCCCAAAACTCCCTTCAATGAAAGCGATTTTAGCGGCGAATAAAAAGCCGGTCGAAAAACTGGGATTAGGCGATATCGGTGTTGATATTTCTGCTCTGACGGTTGTGCAAACACAAGTGAGTGCCCCTGAGCAATCTGATCGCCTTGGGATTATTTTAGACGGTGATTCAGATGAAAATATTGCCACTTTTGCTGAACATTTACGCCAAGCGGTTAATCAATAAGGAGATTAAAAATGGCTAGTTTACTACCTACTACCTTTGTTTATGCCGAAAAAGCGGATGATTTAGCAAAGCTGATTGCGTTTGCTCGTGACCTTGGTGAAAAGGTTAATGTGCTGTTTATTGGTGATGATGAAAGCACGCGCGAATGTGTCAACTTAGGAGCTGACTGTGTTTATTGTTTTGCCCCGCAAGACGGTGTGATTGCTGAAGATTATGCAGCTTCTTTTGCCGAAATTATTAAAGAAGCGGGGGCAAATGCATTGGTTTTACTTGCTGCATCAAAACGCGCAAAAGCGATTGCGGCTCGTCTTGGTGTGATTTTAAAAGCTGGTGTTGTCAGCGATGCTTTAAGTCTTGCTATTGAAAATAATACTGTGATTGCCACACATCAAGTCTACGGTGGTTTAGCGCATGCGAAAGCAGAAATTCGTTCACCTTATGCTATTGCTACTGTGGGCAGTGCATTAGATGTGGAAGCCATTAAAGATGCACCCAATGCACAAGTGGTGCAAAGTATCTTTATCGCTCCCGCACATACATTAAAAGTATTAGCACGTAAGCCAAAACAAGGTAGTACTGTTGATTTAGGTAAAGCGCATTGTGTTGTGGGTGTCGGACGCGGTTTTGGTAAGGCTGATGATATTGCATTAGCGTCAGCATTAGCGAAAGCCCTCCAAGGCGAAGTGGGTTGTTCTCGTCCAATTGCTGAAGGTGAAGGCTGGATGGAACACGATCGCTACATTGGTGTTTCAGGGGTGACCTTAGGTGCAGATGTTTATGTCGCTGTCGGTATTTCAGGGCAAATCCAGCATATGGTGGGTGTGGATAGAGCAAAAATCATTGTTGGGATCAACAAAGATAAAAATGCCCCTATTTTCAATATGGTAGATTACGGTATTGTTGGCGACCTCTACAAAGTGTTACCTGCATTAACCGCGAAGCTCGGCGACTAATCACCGTAGGTCGCTTAGTGATAATGTACTAAGCGACCACACATAATAAAAGGATAGGAAAGTATGTCAGACGATATTTTTGACGCCATTATTGTGGGTGGTGGACTTGCTGGTGGTACTGCTGCCTATGTATTAGCACAAGCAGGGTGTGATGTTTTAGTTGTAGAGCGAGGTAATTTCGCTGGCAGTAAAAATATGACGGGGGGACGTTTATACGCGCACAGTCTTGAAAAAATCATTCCCAATTTTGCTCAAGAAGCGCCAGTTGAGCGCCTTGTAATGCGTGAAAAAATTTCCATGCTAACGGAAACAGATGGGGTCACTTTAGATTATCAGCATACTCAACAAGAAGAGGAAGCCGCTCGCTCTTATACCGTATTACGTTCTTCTTTTGATCAATGGCTAATGGAGAAAGCAGAAGACGCAGGCGCACAAGTGATCACCGGTGTTCGCGTTGATGAAGTGTTAGTGAAAGACGGAAAAGTTTGTGGTGTTAAAGCGGGTGATGATGAAATTGAAGCTCATGTGGTGATCTTAGCAGATGGTGTGAATTCACTGTTAGCAAAGCAATTAGGTATGACACAAAAGGTGGATCCTCACACCGTAGCTGTGGGCGTTAAAGAGCTACTCGAGTTTACACCACAACAAATGGAAGACCGATTTGGTTGTACTAATGATGAAGGTTTAGCTTGGCTTTTTGCTGGCGCACCTTCAGGTGGGTATTTAGGTGGTGGATTTTTATATACCAATAAAAATACAGTTTCTTTAGGTCTTGTATTGGGACTACATAATGTCGACAAATTCGAAAAAACGGTTCCTCAATTATTAGAAGATTTTAAACAACATCCGGTTGTTGCTCCACTTATCAAAGACGGAAAATTATTAGAATATTCAGCACATATGGTACCTGAAGGGGGTATGAATATGGTGTCTGAGTTAGTCAAAGATGGTGTACTAGTTGCGGGAGATGCTGCTGGATTTTGCCTTAACGTTGGCTATACCGTAAGAGGAATGGATTTAGCCATTGCTTCAGGTGAAGCGGCTGCAAAAGCGGTATTAATGGCGAAAGAGCAAAACAGCTATAGCCAGAAAGAACTAAGTTGCTATCAATCTTTATTAAATGATAGTTTCGTCATAAAAGATATGAAGTTATACAAAGATTTACCTTCTTTCCTCGATAATACAAGATTCTTTACGGATTATCCGCAAATGGCGGCCAATGTCATGCATGACTTATTCGTGATTAATGGTCCAGAAAAACCAGTGCGTAAGAAAATACTGTCTCAGGTTAAGAAAGTCGGTGTGATGAACTTAATTAAAGATGGATTTAAGGGGGTACGTTCTTTATGAGTCAGGTAAACGTAGACGTTAAATTAGGGGTCAATAAATTTAATGTGGATGAAGAAAATCCACATATCGTCTTAAAGGATGATATTGATCCGGCTCAATTTGAAATCTTAATGAAAGCCTGCCCTGCTGGTTTATATAAGAAAGATGAAAAAGGGCAATATCTTTTTGATTATGCCGGATGTTTAGAGTGTGGTACTTGCCGTATTTTATGTGGCGAAACGATTTTAAAAAAATGGGAATATCCGTGTGGCACATTAGGGATTGAGTTTCGTTACGGCTGATATGATAACTTTTATCCCCCTTCTAGAATAACATCCAAAAATTTAACTAGAGGGGGAGATAATAAGTTTATTTATCTTAATGAATGTATTTTCCGATACTCTGATGGGGTCATAAAAAATTCAGATTTAAACTTTCGACTTAAATTAGAAATATCGCTAAATCCACATTCATAAGCTAATTGTGTAATATTTTTCTCTGCTAAAAGAGGATTTACTAAAGCCGTTTTATAATTCTCAAGACGTTTTTGGTAGATCCAACGAAGTACAGATGTATTTTGTTCTTTAAATAACATCTGTAAATAGCGCACGGAGATCCCACAAGCATTTGCACATTCATTCACGCTGAGATCTGGATCAGACAGATGTTGCTCAAGATAGTGTTGAGCAAAATAAAACAGTGTTGATCTTCCTAAGCTTTGAGGTGGAGTTGCAATACTGTATTCACTGAAAGCTGACGTAATTAAATTCAATAAAATATCAGCTAGTTGCTGAGCATGTTGAGTGGGCATAGAATCTAAGAAAGGGATATAACGCATCACAAAGCTATAAACGAGGGAGCCTGTAATACTATTACCTCGTATTGCTCTTGCTGTTAGGTTCTGTGTATTACCTAAACGTGGTGCCAATTTTTCTCTTGGGATCAAAAGCTTAAATAACGAATAGTCGTTATCGAACGACCAAGAAACGGGTCTTGCCATATCAAAAATACAGAAATCGCCTTGTCGTAGAAAGGCCGTTCTGCCATCTTGAGTCAGATGACTTGTACCTGAGCGTTGGAGTTCTATTTGAAAATGCTCTTCTAGACTCAATTTGTTTCTTAAAGGACGGCTACTTGCCCAATGACCGTTAGATTCTAGCTGAATAAAGCGAATATCAGCCACCTTCTGCTCGACAATGTTGGCATAAAATCGAGAATGAGGCGGTAATTCGACTTCATTGCATTCATAAGACGATAAAAAGCGGTCTTTTATGGTATCCCTGAATACGGAAAACCGATCTACGTCAGGGAGCTCTCGAGTCGTAAACATGCTTTTCATAGTACGCCCACTTTATTGATATATTTTTGTTGTGTTGCTACTTATCTGGTATAAAAACGAGGTTAAACCAGATAAGAATAGAATAATTTTTATAATAATCTTATTTTAAATAAAATATTTATATTGCCAAGAGTGTTAATAAAATAAAGCTAATATATTTTTATTTATTTCCAATTTATTAAATGGAAATTATTATAATCTATATGGTTGGTTTATAGCGATTTTTAATTATATCATTTTTAAATACCTTGTTCTAAGCTAACTATTTATCTTTAGATAGAGATCTCATAAATTTATAAATAGTAAATCCATATTGATATTTAAGTTGTTTCTTTTATTTCAATATATGAGTAGATATGTATTTTATGTATTTAATGCAATGGATTGTTAAATTAAATTTTTATTTATTGTTAATAATAAAGGCATTTATTATGTAGCAAATAAAATTAACATTAATAATGTTTATATTATGTATACATTTTTATTTTTAAGACCATACAATATTAATTGTAAAAATATTTAACCATATTCTGTTCACGATATTCCCTTGTTCACTAATCTTGAACAGATGCATATCGTGAACATGGAAACATGAGAAAGATTGTTAGTAAGGATTGTACATGGGTTGTAGTATTCCAATTAATCAATGATTTTTGGAGTGGGTTGCTCAATTTATAAAACATGATCTATGCCCTATTTAGCCCACTAAAATAAGTGAGCTAAATAAGGTTAATTTATCTCTTTAGCGCAAACTCTGCACACTTTCTACTAAATTCGCCAACTGTGACACTACGCGATCGCCAATATCAGCATTATCGCCACCTAATGCTTTGTTGTGCATAAAATCTTTTTTGATTTGCTGCCAACGAATAGCATCTTGTTCGGTTAATGTGCCACGTATTTCCGCCAGTTTTAATAAGTTCTCTTCAGCACCCGTTGTGAGTAATTGGGCTTCGCCAAGATAGTGATCGTCGAGTAAGCGTTCAATTTCTTTCTCATTCATAACCGCAGAGACTTTTTCGCTTAATTTGTTCATATTGCGATAACTGCCTTGTAAGCGGAATGCAGGCTCAGTACGATATTTATCGGATTGTGCCGCACTTGCTATATATTGTTGATTTACTTTTAAAATCACATCACGCAAAGTAATTAGATGTTTTAATACCATCACAATTTCATTAATTTCCGCATCCGAATAAGGATAACTGAGGGAATTGGTTGAAACTGATTTACCCATGGCTTTATCAACAAAAAGATAGAGATCGTTTAGATCACGTAAAGCAAGGGGAGCAAGAACTGAGTTAGAGGTTAAGCTATTTTCAATATAACTGAGTGCAAAGGCGTCATCCATTCCCCCTAATACCTCACCAAGATTATAGATATCAGCACGGTTAGCTAACATATCGGGGATCTTAAATAGTTCACCAGACTCGGTATAAGGGTTACCCGCCATCACCACACAGAATTTTTTACCGCGCATATCATAGGTTCGGGTTTTCCCTTTCCAAACCCCTTCAATACGGCGTGTGCCATCACATAGCGAGATAAATTTTTGTAGGAATTCAGGGTGTGTATGCTGAATATCATCGACATACAACATCACATTATTGCCCATCTCAAGGGCAAGATTGAGTTTTTCTAGCTCTTGTTTTGCTGTTGCGTTTGGCGCTTGCTCGGGATCTAATGACAAAACATTATGACCTAAAGCAGGACCATTTATTTTCATAAAGATCAGTCCCAAACGATCGGCTACATATTCCATTAAGGTCGTTTTACCGTAACCTGGTGGGGAGATCATTAATAATAATCCCATCAAGTCAGTGCGTTTCCCTTCACCTAATGCACCGATCTGTTTTGCCATATTGTCACCAATAATTGGCAAATAGACATCGTTAATCAATTTATTACGCACAAATGAACTGAGAGGTTTTGCTTTAAACTCATCCAGTTTTAAACGCTGACGCTCTTCAAGAACAATTTTTTGTCGTAAAGTCAGATAATGATTAAAGGCGGGAATAAAGGTTTTACGCTGTCCGCGCATACGGCTGAAATAATCATCTAAACTCAATGAAAGTGTTTGATTTTCAATAGTAGGATGCTCACCTAATAATCCGTTTACCTTAAAGTATAAATCAACCTCGCTATAACGTGCAGAGGCGATTTTATCTAACATAATAATGGCAATTGCCCCCGGAATATAAGGGGTTAGATGAGCATGATCGGCTTGAGAGCACAATCCTTGTAGCCAATTTTGGATCAATGCCCAACGTTGTGCATAACGTGAGGCTAAATTTTGTTGTGAACGATTAAAATCAATCCACATATGAGCGGCTTCTAATCGGTTTTGTAAGGCAACAACGAGCTCTTTGGCATATTTACTGTAAACCAATTCTATTGGTGTTCTTGCTAATGCAAAACTTAAATATTCAGCGGCTTGGATCGGAACATAAGATCCACATTTAATCGGATTATCAGTAAGGAATAGGCGGATATCCGCTTCTATTTCTGCCTGTAAATCAATTAATGCATCATCATTATGAAACAGTTGTTGAATATTCACTGCCGTTCGTGCGCGCTCTGGCCATAATGCTGGGTATTCATTAGTTTGTATTTTTTCCCAGAAAATAGCAGCAATTGCCCGTGCTGTTGGATTATAACGAAGCAGATCAGCACTTTCACCTACAGGTAGGAGTTTCTTTAGAATGGCGATAGCATCATGATCGTGGATCCCTTTTTCATAGCCTTCTTTATAGCGAGGTGTTGCGAAATCACGTACTAACTTTTCTAATTTTTCAGGTACACTCAGTGCTTCTTTTAAGATTTCTAGGGTTAATCCATCTTGACGTTTTGATGCAGCATAGATAATTGAATAGGCGAGATATTCCGCACGATACACCGTTTCAGATTCTGAACTTAATGTCGCATTCCAGTAAGGGCGCAGTGTTTCAAGCTCTGGATGGTCGATTGGCTCTTGGAAATCGGTACCGGTTAGATATAACCAAAGCTTATCTTCTTTCGGTAAAATAGTAAGATCTAGCTCTTGTGTATTAACACTAAAACGGTGACGAGGGCCTAATTTAATAACATTGCCACCCTCTTCAAAGATATCCGTTTTATCACGTAAGATACGGATGGCTTGATCACGAGACGATTTAAGACGGGCATCAATATCATCTGCTTTAACGTTGTCATTGATTTCTCTTAGTTTTTCAATGATTTCACGTGTTTTTAATGCTAAAGGATCAGAGGCAAAAAAAGCATTTAATTCATCTTGTGATTGCAACCGAGTTGTTCTACGTTGCAGATTTTCTAAGAGACGATTAGCAGCAGTTAATAAGCTTTGTGAACGACGTTGACGATCGTCAAGTAACGATTGTTTATGCGCCTCAAAAGTCTCTAATAACTCTTCACGTTTTGACAAGATATCATCAAGAAATTCATCATGCTGACTAAATTGGCTTTCTAATTCTTCTAGCTGTACTAGCAGTCGTGAAAGCTGCTCTTCACAACGTTCCGGATCTGTTGCCAGTGATAAAGCATTGGTGATCCCCTGACTAAATAGGCGGAATTGCGCACCAAATTGAGCGACGGTTTCTACGCTACTTTGTGATTTTCTTTTTTGCTGTAAGCGAGCTCGTGATTGATTGAGTTGTGCATAAATTTGGGAGATGGCATCAATAATCTGTGTTTGTTGCGTCACATCCTCAAAGGTGAGTGATGCCATCAGATTTGACAGCATGTCTAAATCTTCTGACATCTGCGCCATCTCATTCATTGGTACATCAAGCTGAGCACTGTTTTGTGCTTTTTCTATCTGTTGTTCAAAAGTAGTAAGCTGTGTTTTAAAAGGCTGTAGCGCTTTGTCGCTGGCAAGAAATTGGGCTGTGGCTTGCGAAACACGTTGCTGTGCCTCGGTTATTTCCGTTTCCATTTTATTTAATTGCGTTAAATCCATATAACGGAATTCACGCAAAGAAATAAGGTGTCCATGGTGTGTATTGAGCGAATTTAAACTATCAACAAATTGTTGAATATCAGTCCAACTATCAGGCAGTGTCAGTGATAACAGAGATTTCTGACGGTTGATCGCTTCTTGCATTGATCTCGCTGATTGTTGACGAATACTTTCGACTTTTTCATATTCATCAAGCACTAATTCACTTGTTTGAGCGATCTCTTTTAGTAAGGGGCCAATACCTAGACAGTGTTCATCATTAAACCAGTAATAGAGATCTAATAAGCTTTTTGGTTGTTGGCTAAGTTGCTCATAACGAGCGATGGAAACTTGGCTACCTTCAATTTCTTTAGCAACATGTAAAATTTCTGAGATCCCGCGAACTAAATCGGCATTACCAATACGCCCATAAAAGCCGTTTCGTGGTGGTTGTTTATCGGCAAATTCTTCAGAATAGAAGGGCGTTTGCCAAACTTGCATCGGGTGAACACGGGTAGCTTCTTCGCCTTCTCCTTCAAATAGCACCATTTTGCCATCTTCTAGCATGGCATAGCCATGACCGACCAATGGTGTCGCCAATTTACGCTCAATCATATTGTAATTAAATAGCGCGAGACGACCTTGTGTCGGTGAATAGAAGACATACAGCACATCTTCACCGTTAGGTGAACGACGTAAACGACGAAAATACATACCTTCCATTGGTTGATCAAAGGTTTTGTAATCGCCATTTTGTAGATAGTAGCCACCGGGAAAAATGATACCGTGATCTTCCGGAAGTTGCACACAAGCTTGCCCAATGGCATCAATACGCTGAACACTTTGTGTTAGTGTGTTATAGACTAAATAACGCCAATTCTCTTCGCGGTAAGGAAGCACTTTTAATAAAATTAAACTGCCAGTTTGTGCATATTCAATTTGTGCATCATCAAGGGACTGGTTTTTATCTAACACCGCTTCACGATAAATTCCTAAACCATCTTCGGTATTGTTTTCACATTTGACAGTCAAATCGCCACCGGTGGTTTCTACAAAGACTGTATCTAAAATGTTGATATGAGGAAAACGCCCATTTACCGTATCTTCACGTTGTGTTTTTATCCAATCAAAATCGTAAGCAGGGGGGAGTGCTATATCGCGTTCGCCACGATTATCAATATATTCAATACGTTGTTTGTCACTGGATATCGACCAACGGAAGACGCGTACATCGGTAATACGATCGCCAATTTGAAAACTAGCGAGTAATTTACCATCACGCTCAACTAGCTGTAGTAGTTGCGTATTTTTATAGTAAGTGTATAACTCGGTAAAATCTTGGATAAAGCGATTATCATTTAAAAAAGTGCCTTCATAAGCAACCGCTTCAACATCAAACTCGCCATCATTATCAATTAAGCGATAAAGTGAAAAAACATCTTCAAGGTGCGTTTCTCGTTTTAAACCGAGGAAAACGTTATAACCAAATAGTAACCATTCACCAACGCGAACAATATCTCTTGCTTGGCAATTATTCTCTGTTCGAATACGAATACGGCCAATGATATCCATTTGGCTTTGACCAAATTCAGCTAATCGATGCTGATTGAGTTCAGTGGCTTTTACATGTAACTGCTGACCTTGCTCGGTAAGGCGTTTACGCAATATTTCATATGCGCCACCTTGTGCAACAGCGCTATCAAGTATTTCCTGTTCGCGATTCGTATCATGAATATCAGACATGGTATAACGGATTTCCTTGGCTTAAACGATAGAAACAATCGAAAAGACATAGAGAATTTCTCTATGTCTTTTCCTCTCCTTTTAGAGCGATATTAATCTTCTTTTGGGGTGTCTGATTTTGCTGTGACTTCTTTGATCAGTTGACCCGCACCTTTAGTCGCCATAAATCCATTAATTAATTCTTGAACTTCTGGATTTTTTAGCAGTGAAGCAACATCTAATTTTTTATCTTGCTGAGTACGATTAATCAATTTCTCAACGTTCTCTTTGGCAAAGCTACTTTTATCCATAAAACCATCAACCGCTTTACCTAAGCTCAGTGCTTTCGAGAAGGTATTAAAGAAGTTGCCATCACCACCGACAATTTCAATATTCGTTTTGCTCAGTGCAGCTGCTAATACATCCGCTTGCTCACGAGCAATCTCTTTATTTGCTTCAATAGAAGCCATGGCTTGTTCAAATTGTTTTTCAAGGCGCATACGGAACTCTTCATGAGCACGAGCAGTATCACTGAGGTGATCCATTGACTTGAATTTATCTGTTAAACCGTCAGCTTCTGCTTTCAGACGTTGGCGGATCACTTCTGCTTGTGCTGAACCTAATTGACCTTCACCACGCGCTTGAGCAGCCAGTTTTTCTTCAAGAATTTTCGCATCAGCAAGACCCAGTTTTTCTTTGGCATTCGCTTGTTGCTCTTCACCGCGAGCTTGAGCTGCTAATTTCTCTTCAAGAATTTTCGCTTCAGCAAAACCTTGTTGTTGTTGCGCTTGTGCTTTTGCTTCCATGACTTGCGCTTCGCTTAAGCCTTTTTCTTTCAAGCCACGCGCTTGTGCCAACAGCTGTTCCGCTGTGATATTGGCTTGTACTAAACCTTCTTTTTCTTCTGCTTCGGCAGTTGCTTGACGAACACGTGCTTCGGCAAGGCCTAATGCTGCGTGTTCAGCTTCGATCCCTTCAGCTAAGCGTTTTTTCGCTTCAGCTTGTTTCACAGAGGCTTCTAATTCTGCTTTTGCCATGGTGCTGATTTCTTCAGCTTTATGTTTTGCACTTGATTCATCTGCTTCGGCTTTTTTCACTTGGCGTACTAAAGATTCTTCGGCTTCAGCTTGCGCATTAATCACCGTCACTTGGCGCATACGCTCAGCTTCTGAGACTTCACGTACTTCTTTAATACGCTCTTCTTCTTGTGCGACCGTTTTTTCAACAGCAACACGCTCGCGGATCACATTTGAAATATTTTTGCGCTCTTCTTCTAACGCTTTTTCTTTTTCAATACGTTGTAGTTCAACTTCTCGCTCACGAGCGACAATTTCTAATTCACGGGCACGATTAACACGCTCTTGCTCGATAGCTACCGCTCTGGTGCGGTTTTGTTGCGCGACTTCGACTTCACGCATACGGTTTTCTTCTCGTATTTCAATTTCTTGCTGAGTTTGAATACGAGCTTGCTCTGCTTTTAGACGCTCTTCTTCTTGTACTCGTAAGGTTTCTGAACTTTCACGGGCACGGATATTATCAATTTCACGCTGTTGGCGAGCTTCTGCATCTGCTTGTTGGCGCTCTAAAGCCAGACTTGCTTCGCGAGTTTCAACATTTTTCTTTTGAATCGCTAACTCTTGGTCACGCTCTTTTTGATTCGTTTCGATATTATGTATTGCAGTAATTTCGGTAATTTTGCGAATACCTTCTGAATCAAAAATATTATTTGGATCAAGGGCTGATTTAGGGGTCTGCTCTAAATAGTCGATGGCCACATCTTCTAACGCATAACCATTGAGATCTTTACCAATCACATCAACAATACGATCACGGAAATTTTGTCTATCTTCAAATAATTTCGATAACTCAAATTGTTTGCCGACGGTTTTTAAAGCTTCAGAGAATTTAGCACTAAATAATGTACTCACGGCTTGATGATCTGATGCTCTATCTACACCAATCGCTTTAGCGACTTTTAATACATCTTCCGTTGTTTCATTAACACGCAGGTAGAAGGCGACAGTAATATCTGCACGTAAATTATCTTGGCAAATTAATCCATCTTTACCACGGCGATCGACTTCTAAGGTTAAAAGCGAAATACGCATAAACTCTTTTTTGTAGATAACCGGATAAACTAAAGCCCCAGTAAAATGAACTTTAGGTTGTGATGTCATGTCGTTAACAATTAATGCTGTACCTTGTGGAACCTTAATATAAAACGCTTTGAATAAACCAAAGAGCCCTAAAATAACTAAGATCACACAGCCAATAATTGTTAAGAAAGGCATAACGAAAGCCAAATCCATACATTTTTCTCCATAGGTTCAGACGATGTCGTCATTTTTAATCTTAATGTGTCTGTTAACTTATTTTCCTTTCACCGAATTTATCATTAGCGGTGAAATTCATCTTCCGTTACGACTTGATAACTATGAGTAGGCGCGTCATAACTAATAATAATTACGCTATCCCCTCGTTTAATATTTTCTGTTGCTGGTGCTCTGATCTGTAAAATTAAACCAGCACCACCATCTTCTAATAGGGCTTCACCTTTATTTTCTGTGACATATTCGGAGCGTACTACAGCAAATTTTCCCACTAATTGGTGAACTGATTTAGGTTTGCTACGAGAAATGAGCTTATTGCGGATTGGTTTTAAGCATAGCGCTGTTAAATTAAGAGAAACAAAGCTGATGATAATAAAAGCAATAAAGCCGATAACATAACGCAATAAATCTGTTTCAATAAAACGAATAAACCAATGTACGCAAAAGTAACTAATAAACCAGCCGAACAAAGTGAAGAAGGTTAATATAATGGTTACCGGAATGCCGGCAAGCCCTAATTTAGTTAGCCAACCCGCAAGGCCCGTCGCATCGACATCTAATTCGCTATCGATATTAAATAAATCGATATCTAATAGTCCAAAAGCAGCACATAGCCAATAAAAGAGGATAATAATAAGTAAGGCACTAAAGATAATGCTAGGAAAGGCTAAGCTATTTTGGAAAAAAAGGTTCATAAAGCGTTCTCTTAAATTAACGAGATGAGCGTGTCTCTTTTAGGTTAATACTAATAATACTATGTTAAATGGTTGCAAAAACATGTGGTTGAGAACACATTTTGTCTATCTTAATTTATTTTTATGTTCATTGGTAGTTAAGATAAATGACTGAGATAGCAATGAGATAGTATTAATTCTTCTGTATTAGAAAATCAGATCATTCTTTAAAAAAGATAAAAGTGATTTTACTCTGATGGCAATACCTTATCTTAAGGTAATAATTATTTTGTTGTGCAAAAAATAAATATATTGAGTGAATATTCTATTTCATTAAGAAGATAGGAGTATTGTTGAAAAATACTGAAGAAAAGATCGACTAAAAATAGTAACCACAATAAAAAATGGGTAATAATATTAAATGATTTTTTTTAGTTGATAAAAATGATAAATTTATTGCTGTCATAGAACTAAAAGCTCACCAATAAAAGGATATTTTATGCGTAAGTTAGTCGTTGGTTTGGTTTTGCTTCTTATCATTATTTTTGTTGTATTGATTAATTCTTATAATAAAATCCAGAAGAATGACGAGTTAGTTACTGCGGCGGCATCAGAATTATTAAATCAATATCAACGTCGTTTAGATTTGATCCCTAATCTAGTCAATACAGTTAAAGGGTACTCAAATTATGAAAGCCAAGTATTACAAGATGTTGTAAAGGCAAGAGCGTCTGTTGGACAAATTAATGTCAATACGCGTTTATTTGAAAATTCTACACTTGCTACCAGTTATCAAAAAGCACAGGATGATTTGGGCAAATCTTTATCACGTCTTTTAGCTATTTCAGAAAGATATCCTGACTTGAAAGCTAACACATTATATCAAGATCTAATGGTGCAATTAGAGGGAGCCGAAAATCGTATCTCTGTTGCTAGAGGGCGATATATCGAGGCAGTTCGTCATTATAATACTCAGATTAGACAGTTTCCTTATAACTTCATAGCTATCGTTATGGGATATGATAAAAAAGTCAATTTCACTGTTGAGAGTGAACAGGAAATAAAAGTAACACCAGTGGTGGACTTTGCCTCATGATACGTAAGGTTTTATTCTTATTCTCATTGTTCTTATTTAGCTTTAGCGTGATAGTGAGTGCATCAGCGAATGATATTCCTCAACTAAAAACAGATAGAGTGATTGATAGTGCAAATTTATTGACTGCACAACAATTCAAAGCGTTAAATACTTTATTGGTTAACTTCGAAAATAGTCGTAATGATGGATCACAATTTGTTGTCTATATCGTTCCAACGACAGGGAAAGAAACCATCGAATCCTTTGCTTTTCGTGTTTTTAATCAATGGAAGATAGGCAGAAAAGGGAAAGATAATGGATTATTGCTCGTGGTGGCAATTAATGATCGTAATGTTCGTTTTGAAGTCGGGTATGGCTATGAGGGAGCATTAACTGATGTACTGGCAGGACGAATTATTCGCAATGAAATGTTGCCATTTTTTCGTTCAAATAATTATTATGCAGGCATCGAACAAGGGGTTAAAAAGGCTATTCAAGCCGTTAATCATGAACCAATAAGTTTCACTAACTCACAGATAAATACTAATACACTTAAAATATTCCACACACATTTCATCCTAATTTATTTGGTAATATTAGGCGGTGTTTATTGTTTTCAGTTGATATTCTCGACGCGAAAAATAAAAAACAAAATTAATCAATTATTAGCGCCTAGAGGAAGAAAAAAGAAAAATCCAGCAGACCAAAAAGGTAAGTTAAGTATAAAGCAACGTAAACAGTTGAAAAATTATCTGCAATATTCGTACTATTTTCCTACATTTTCAACGTTATTTTTCCCCATGACACTCTGTTTTGCGGCGGTGATGTTTTATACACAAGTCTTTCTTGATGGTATTATTGATAATTTTGTTTTAGTGATAATAGTCATATTGTCATTATTATGTAATTTTATCGTATTAGTGGTTTTATTTGGTATTATCAACCTGTTATTTCCAATTTATCGGCAACAACGAAAAGAATGGAAAGCGATTTGTGTCGCTAGTCCGTTTGGTTCACCGTTTAATCAACTGCCATATTCAAAACGTATTCGTAGACGTAGTGGTTATTCAGGCTCTGGTGGTTATTCGAGTTCGTCTTATTCATCAAGTTCATCAAGTTCATCCAGCTCTTCTAGTTCTTCTAGCGGTGGTGGCGGTGGTTCGAGTGGTGGTGGGGGCGCTTCAGGGAGTTGGTAGAGGAATATGTCGCTATTTTTATCTTATGATGCAATCACCAGAGCGTAATCTGCATGTTGTGAAAAGGCTATTAGGGCATGCCAGTATTACATCGACATTAGAATACATTGATGAAAGTGTTGATAACTTGCGAGATATACTTGAAGCGGAATTGATGGGGCGAGAATATTAGAAGTAGTATTTGACTACGATATAAGTAAATGCGGTAGAGAGTAGTAAAAATAAAAAAAACAGCCTTGCAAAACAAGCCTGTTTTATTTAAGAGTTTCAATATAAGATGATAATATCAAAATATATTTTTCTAACCCTTAGTTGTTCTCTCAGCTATTTAAATTGCTGATTAACAAGTTTTAAAATGGTGCCCGGACTCGGAATCGAACCAAGGACACGGGGATTTTCAATCCCCTGCTCTACCGACTGAGCTATCCGGGCAACGAGGCGCATTAAACCGTATTCAGCGTGATGCGTCAACGTCTTTTTAATAAAAAATGCAAAAATAAGTTTGTTTGCTCTCTTTTTATTCTATTTGAGTCTGATTTTTCAGCACAAGCGATTTTCTAATAAAAAGTGCTTAAATAACAATCAGTAAAGATAGTCCATTTTTATCTTTTAAAGAGATATTTTTCCTTTGCTTATCACTTAACCGCTTTTCTCTTCCCCTCATTGAGAGTAATGGTATAAGAGAATGAAATGAGCAATTACTCTAATTGCAATATTGATATGCAATCAGCTTAGCGCACCATTTTTACGACATTGGGCGATTTTAAGAATATCTTGAGCTAATAGTTTTGCTGTCGTGATATCGTCAGCGTGACGATTGACCATTAAGCGACTTAAACAGCCTTCTAAGATGAGTTCCATTTGTTTAGCGACTAACTCACTATCTTCAAGATCAAGCTTGCGTAGTAGCGTTCTAGAGTATTCAAATGAGCTTTGCTTTTGGCGCTGGCTTAACTGATGGATTTGTGAATGCTCATCAGGATAAGCACTACAAGCCGCGACAAACAAACAGCCTGGGAAACGATTTTTTTCTAAGCGCATAGCCAGCTGATCGTAACGTGCTAGTAATTTTTGCTCTGTGGTCAGCGTTTCATCTAACATCACTTGACGTTGCCAAATATCAATTTGCTGTCCATGATGGCGTAGACAATCAAAAATTAACGCGTCTTTATCAGGCCAAAAAGGTTGGAGTTCAGATTCAGTAATAGCAAATCCCTGCAATAACTCAGGCAACGTAGCGGCAAGCCCATGTTGCTCTAATTGGATAAGTACGTGGTCTAATAATGCTTCACGTTGCACGGAAATCTCCTTAAATCATAGTGTCGCAAGAACACCATAATTAACAGATTTTAATCAGAAATGAAAGTAACAGCCGCGAGTGGGGTAGTGTCAAAATGAAATCCCCTCATCCATTTGGGTGAGGGGATTTATTTTTATATTTAGTTAAAAAGTAAAGCTTTTTGCAATGTCTTTTTAAATATTGGTTTTAAACTACAAAATCATACCGCCGAAGAGGAAACCAAATCCGACCGCTAATATCACACCGATAGTACCAGGGATAAAGAATGGATGGTTAAAGACTAATTTACCAATACGAGTTGTACCTGTGTCATCCATTTGAACGGCAGCAACCAGTGTTGGGTAAGTTGGTAGAATAAATAGACCAGAAACTGCTGAGAATGATGCAATTGCTGTTAATGGAGAAACACCTAAAGCTAAAGCCATTGGCATTAATGCTTTTGCTGTTGCCGCTTGTGAATATAATAAGGCAGAGCAGAAGAAGAAAATAACCGCTAATAACCAAGGATGACCTGTGATTAAATCACCGGCAGTCAGTTTGATCCAATCGATATTACTTGAAACGAAAGTATCACCTAACCAAGCAACACCCAGAATACAAATACACGCACTCATACCTGCTTTAAATGTACTTGAGTTTAAGATGTTATCTGTTTTAACTTTACAGAAAACAGTAATAAGTGTTGCCACACTCAGCATAATGATAAGGATAGCGTTAGTGGTGTTCATTAACGGCTCTTTTACAATGCCTAAACTTGGGCTATTGATAATGGCATAAGTGACCACACAAATAACACCAAGTAAGAATAGCATTACAGAAGATTTAGCACCCGGTAATGTTTCTCTACGCTCTTTACTATTACGTAATTCAACTAGACCTTGCTCTAAACGTTGACGATAAATCGCATCATCAGACAGTTTTGAGTTAAATACCCAAGAGATGATGAATGACATCAGAATAATAGCAAGGAAAGTCGCTGGTAATAAAATAGATAACAGAGTGATATAACTTACTGTATTACCTTCACCGACCATTGCAGGGTTTTCCATGACAGATGCCATATAAACAACCGCAGCAGAAATAGGTGATGCTGTAATACCAATTTGCGCAGCAACCACACCTGTTGATAATGGGCGACAAGGTTTGATGCCTTGCTCTTTAGCAACTTCAGCAATAACGGGTAATGTAGCTAAAGAGATATTACCTGTACCTGCAAAGAGAGTTAATAAATAAGTCACAATTGGCGCAAGTATTGTGATGTATTTAGGATTACGTCTTAATAGTTTTTCTGTTTGATCAACTAAATAATCTAAACCACCAGCAACCTGCATCGCAGAGATTGCGGCAATAACAGCCATAATGATGGAGATCACATCAAAAGGGATAGTACCTGGTTTAACACCGATAGCGGCTAATACTAACACCCCTAAACCACCGGCAAACCCGATACCAATTCCTCCTAGTCTCGCACCGAGGAAAATGGCCAGCAGAACGATAATCAATTCTACGGCTAACATAGCGTTTACTCCTTGAGATAATTAAAAAAATGAGAAAGATAAGTTAAATTTTTGTTTTTACAATCAAGTAAAAAGGCACGTCTCTTAAAGAGTCCGTGCCTTGTATTTTTAAGAGCTCATTCTTATGTTTAACATGATTATGTTATGAAACATAAATATTAATCATCGAAGCGTTTTGCTTTGTAAGCCGGGTGTTTTAGGTTCTCAACAGAGAAGATATCATCCAGTTGTTCTTCAGTTAATAAGCCACGTTCTAATACCACTTCACGTACGCTCTTACCTGTTTCTGCACAAATTTTACCAACGATGTCGCCGTTGTGGTGACCGATGAATGGGTTTAGATAAGTTACGATACCGATTGAGCTAAATACGAAGTGTTCACAGATTTCTTTATTAGCAGTGATACCATCAACACATTTTTCAACTAAGTTACGGCAAGCGTTGCTTAATAGAGAAATTGATTCAAACATTGCTTGACCAATAGCCGGTTCCATTACGTTTAATTGTAATTGACCTGCTTCAGCTGCCATGGTGACGCAAGTATCATTACCGATAACTTTAAAGCAAGCTTGGTTCACAACTTCTGGGATAACTGGGTTTACTTTAGCTGGCATGATTGAAGAGCCTGCTTGTAATTCTGGCAGGTTAATTTCTTTCAGGCCGGCACGAGGACCAGAAGAAAGTAAACGTAAGTCATTACAGATTTTAGACATTTTCACTGCTAGACGTTTTAATGCAGCGTGAACCATCACGTAAGCACCACAGTCAGAGGTTGCTTCGATTAAGTCTTCAGCTGGAACGCAAGGTAAACCAGTTACTTCTGCTAATTTTTCAACAGCTAATTTTTGGTAGCCAGGTGCAGTATTTAAACCAGTACCGATAGCAGTTGCACCTAAGTTCATTTCTAACAGTAATTCAGCAGTACGTTTTAGGTTTTTGATTTCTTCTTTCATTAATACTGAGAAAGCGTGGAATTCTTGGCCTAAAGTCATTGGTACAGCATCTTGTAATTGAGTACGACCCATTTTCAGGATGTCTTCAAATTCAGTTGCTTTTCTATCAAAACCTGCTTTCAGTAACTCAATAGACTCAGTTAATTTAATAACAGAGTTATAAACTGCGATACGGAAACCACAAGGATAAGCGTCGTTTGTTGATTGGCTCTTATTCACGTGATCGTTAGGGTTCAGATATTGATATTCACCTTTTTGATGACCCATTAATTCCAAACCGATGTTTGCGATAACTTCGTTAGTATTCATGTTTAATGAAGTACCAGCACCACCTTGGAATACATCAACTGGGAATTGATCCATGTGTTTGCCTGTTTCTAAAACAACATCACAGGCTTTGATAATCGTATCAGCGATTTCGCGAGGAATAGTGTGAAGCTCTTTGTTTGCTAATGCAGCGGCTTTTTTCACCATGACCATACCGCGGATGAATTCTGGAACATCATTGATTGTACGATCACTGATGTAGAAGTTTTCAATTGCACGTAAAGTGTGGACGCCGTAGTAAGCATCAGCAGGAACTTCTCTTTTACCTAACAGGTCTTCTTCGATACGAGTTTTATTTGACATGAGAACCTTCTTATTAAAATTTTAACTGTCTAGTTATGCGCTTGTTAATAAAATATATCGTTAACGGTTAATAATGTAATATAACTTACCGTTTTGCTTGGTACTGACACGATCATATTCGGGTTGTAAGCAAATACCTTTAAGCTGGATCACTTTATAAGTAAATAACGCTGAATTATTTTCTTTTTGTGATCTATCTCATGGATTTTACAGTTCTACTTCTCTTTTTATGCTCCCTTGAAAAGGAGGATTAGGCTCCCCATTATTATGTAGATAAACTAAGAAAAAGCGAGTGTATAAGCTGTTAGCTTAGAGGTGGTTCACACTCCTTTCTATTAATAATACGAATCTTTTTTATAAAAGGAGAACCAAGTGCGTTGGCTCCCATTAATTGTTATCTGCCTTCTTATTTATATAGAAGCTGTGATTTTTGTGCATGTTGCCTCTTCAATTGGCGTTCTTACAACCCTATTCCTAGTGGTACTGACTTCTTGTGTCGGGATCTCTTTGGTCAAAAATCAAGGTGTGAAAAATATTGCTTCAATGCAACAAAAATTAGCCATGGGAGAAGTGCCTGCGGCTGAAATGGTGAAAAGCGTTTCGTTGGTGTTGGCAGGGATTTTGTTATTGATCCCTGGCTTCTTTACTGATTTCCTCGGCTTACTTTTATTGTTACCCCCATTACAAGCGCTATTGGTAACAAAACTGATTACGCGTATCAAAATTTATACCCCCGGACAGGGCGGAAATGGCTTTTCTTCCCATCAAGGTGGGAGTACTTTTGAAGGTGAATATCAACGTAAAGAAGATTCACCTAGTAAGCAACTGAATAATAAGGATGAACATCAGGATAATGACCATTTTTCTGATAAAAAATAATTAACTATAAGCATAATCATCTAAAAAGGGGATTTTTTGAAAAAAAACACTTTTCTCCCCCTTGAAGTTTTATTGGATGCCCCCACTTGTATCGTCATGGTACTGGTTCATCTTAGGCACTGGTATCAACCTTAATCCTGATATGGACTTTTTTATAGGAGATCTATTAATGAAGATTCGTCCATTACATGACCGTGTTATTGTTAAACGTAAAGAAGTCGAAGCTAAATCAGCAGGTGGTATCGTACTGACTGGCTCTGCAGCGGGTAAATCAACTCGTGGCGAAATCTTAGCAGTTGGTAACGGCCGTATTATGGAAAACGGTGAAGTCAAACCACTCGATGTTAAAGTTGGCGATATCGTAATTTTTAACGATGGTTATGGTGTTAAATCAGAAAAAATTGATAACGAAGACGTGCTTATCATGTCTGAAAGCGACATTTTAGCAATTGTAGAAGCATAATTTTTCTCTTTTAAGATCTTCTTAAACTGAACGAATTCAAAGGAAATATACGATGGCAGCTAAAGACGTCAAATTCGGTATAGACGCTCGTAATAAAATGTTACGTGGTGTTAATGTTCTTGCAGATGCAGTTAAAGTAACTTTAGGCCCTAAAGGTCGTAACGTTGTTTTAGATAAATCTTTCGGTGCACCTGTTATCACTAAAGACGGTGTTTCTGTTGCCCGTGAAATCGAATTAGAAGATAAATTCGAGAATATGGGTGCTCAGATGGTGAAAGAAGTTGCTTCTAAAGCTAATGATGCGGCAGGTGACGGTACTACAACTGCAACAGTGTTAGCACAAGCAATTATCGCCGAAGGCTTAAAAGCAGTTGCCGCTGGCATGAACCCTATGGATCTGAAACGCGGTATCGATAAAGCCGTTGTGGGCGCAGTAGAAGAACTGAAAAAACTGTCTGTTCCATGTTCAGATACTAAAGCTATTGCTCAAGTAGGTACTATTTCTGCTAACTCTGATGAAACCGTTGGTACTCTGATTGCTCAAGCAATGGAAAAAGTGGGTAAAGAAGGTGTCATCACTGTAGAAGAAGGTACTGGCTTAGAAGATGAGCTGGATGTTGTTGAAGGTATGCAGTTTGACCGCGGTTACCTGTCTCCTTACTTCATCAACAAACCAGAAACAGGTACAGCTGAGTTAGAAAATCCATTCATCCTATTAGTTGATAAAAAAGTCTCTAATATCCGTGAATTACTTCCTGTTTTAGAAGGTGTTGCTAAAGCAAACAAACCTCTGCTGATCATTGCAGAAGATGTTGAAGGTGAAGCACTGGCAACATTAGTCGTCAACAACATGCGTGGTATCGTGAAAGTTGCTGCGGTTAAAGCACCAGGTTTTGGTGATCGCCGTAAAGCAATGTTACAAGATATCGCTATTCTAACTAATGGTACTGTGATTTCTGAAGAAATCGGTATGGAGTTAGAAAAAGCAACGCTGGAAGATTTAGGCCAAGCGAAACGTGTTGTTATCAACAAAGATACGACAACCATCATCGATGGTCTGGGTGAACAAGAGGCTATCAGTGGCCGTGTTGCTCAAATCCGTCAACAAATCGAAGATGCAACTTCAGATTACGATCGTGAAAAACTGCAAGAGCGTGTGGCTAAATTAGCTGGCGGTGTTGCGGTAATTAAAGTCGGTGCGGCAACTGAAGTTGAAATGAAAGAAAAACGTGCTCGTGTTGATGATGCTCTGCATGCAACTCGCGCAGCAGTTGAAGAAGGCGTTGTTGCTGGTGGTGGTACTGCACTTGTTCGCGTTGCTAATGCGCTGCGTGAAATGACAGGTGATAACGAAGAACAAACAGTTGGTATCCGTGTTGCACTACGTGCAATGGAAGCGCCAATGCGTCAAATCGTTGCTAACGCAGGTGAAGAGCCTTCTGTGGTAGTTAACGATGTGAAAGCAGGCCAAGGTAACTACGGTTATAACGCTGCAACAGAAGCTTATGGCGATATGATCGAGATGGGTATCTTAGATCCAACTAAAGTGACTCGTTCTGCTCTGCAATTCGCAGCTTCTATCGCAGGTCTGATGATCACCACTGAAGCTATGGTGACAGATTTACCTAAAGACGAAAAAATGGATTTAGGTGCTGCTGGTGGAATGGGCGGCATGGGTGGAATGGGCGGCATGATGTAATTCATCAGCTAGCTGTTTTACACCAAAAACCCGAGCTTAGGCTCGGGTTTTTTTACATAATAAGTCGTTCTGGCTGTTTATATCATTTTTATTGTCTTTAACAGAAACCGAAGATATTACCTAGCAGCCATATAAGAAGTAATATGGTAACAATACTAGCAATGCTTGTTGCAACATACATTAAAAGAGAAATAGACAGGATACTTCCATTAAGTGCTAATGCTATCCGACAAGAGTATTTATTTTCATGTCGAATAAATGAAATTGCAGTAAAAATAATCCCTAATACACTCAGAACTAAACCAATTTGTTTGATTTGTTCCATCCGATTTAACAATTTTTGCCTCTGTTCTGCCTCGATATCTATAGAAGCAGCTTGATAAGTTTTCCCTTTTATCGCATCAACGACTGATTTTTTTAAGCTACTCACTTTTTCATGGACGATTTGTTCTAGTTTGGGGCTCATTTGAACATATTCGCGCTCCAAACTTTGATTAATCAAAATAGTAAAAATACTCAGTACACCAACGATGATAGCAATAATGTTAAATTTGTTATTGAGCCAGTACATAATGATTTAATGTTCCCTATTATTTAAGTATCAAAAAATAATTTCTATCAATGGCCTATTGCCTGATTATGCCATTAAAGCAGAGGACTAGGCTAAGAACGACAACCAAATAATGTGCCCAGTCTCGCACTGTGGTGTCTGAAAAGCACACAATATGTTTTAAAAGCCGCAAAGCGGTGTAAAATAAATAGATATTGCTTTGTCTATCTTAAAGCTAAATCATTAAGTCAAAATAAGTAACAAGTGGAAATAACCTCTTAAGACTATAGGCTAATGTAAGATAGTGATGATTTATTTTTGCGCTTAAGAGGAGTGACAGGGTATATTGTTGTCATGACTAAACGGACACTCAAAGAAATGAGGGGATCATGCGAATTAAATTGTTATTGGGAGCCACTGCAGCGTTGTTGTTAGCAGGCTGTTCTGCAACAAATACATTGACCAGTGCAGGTTCACAGGTACAAATTACTGATACGCAACCAGGCAGCGAGTGCCAGTTATTAGGCACAGTAACCGGCGTTCAGAATAATTGGTTATCAGGCTCTCGTACTGAAAGCCAATCACTACGTGGTGCTGCTAATGATTTACGCAACAAAGCAGCCGCTATGGGTGGTAATGTTATTTTTAATGTTGGTACAGGTGCAGGTAGCATTGTCGATAGCTTTGCGCCACTAGATAGCAAAATGAGTGGACAAGTTTATAAATGTCAGTAACAAACAATGGTTGTGTACATTGATAAGCTAGCTCGTGACTAACACATCTGGCCCTAATGTTTATCAGGGTCAGATTGTTTTTTATCAAAATCAGTAAACTAATCGTTTCTAAATTCGACTGAGGGCTGTTTTAATCGCCTCGTCACCATCTAATATAGGAATGCATTTTTTAAATGTATTCGGCTTATCTAGTATCTCTGCTAATGTTGCCGCGACATTATCAATAGTGATTTCACCTTTTGTAGCATTATCTTCCAATTTGGTCGTAATTTTATATGTGCCTTGTTTTTCAGTTAAATAGCCTGCTTGAACAAGGGTGAAATCTAACTGGGTACGATCCCGTAAGTAGAGGTCGGCAAAATATTTAGCGGTAAAATAATCAATTAATTCAGTCCATTTATCAGGTGATAATGAATTAATCGCACTGAGCATAATATATCTTTTTATTCCTTTTTTTTCTGCTGCTTGCATCGTTTTAACAGCACCGTGTAAATCAACTTGTAATAAATCCTTTCCTCGGGAGCCTGCCGTAAAATAGATAGCCTCTAAATTGTCTGGCAATAAATCGGTGATGGATGATAACGGCTTTGTTATGTCCAATTCAATTTCATGGTACTGTGAGGGATGATGTACTGATGTGTTGGATAATTTTCGGGTTGTACCTATGACATGATGACCTTCGGCAAGTAATATTTCGATTAAACGCTGACCTACTCGACCTTTAGCGCCAATGACGAGAATATTCATATTTCCTCCATTCAAATCTCAATTTTGTATTTGAAGCTCCTCTTTACACTGAACTTAATTTTAAAACTTATTTTTTAATCAGGTAAATTATGTACCGTAAAAAACTATCATTTAATGATTGTTACTATAAGCATAGTAGGATTTTTTTAGAGCCAAATGAAAATAATAAATTAAAAAATAAAATTCTACTAGGATAGATAATTATATGACTAATAGATAGTTTTAATAAGTGATAGTATTTAATTTATATTAAATGAGAAGCACATATTAATATTTTCATACTGATACTATCATGATGTTCTATCATATTTACTATAATAAAAATACTTATATATCAATGTGTATAGATGCTGATTATTTTTTTATTGTAATTTCAATAGATAAAATTAAAAATATATCATAATTAGATTATCTGTATAAGATATTTTATATAAGCATCATAAAAGTAAATTAATAAATTATAAGAAATAACAAAATATGACTATTTAAATTGGAGCGGTTTAGTTTTTATTATTTATTTATAATCAATAAAAGATAATCTAATTAATATTTATCAGGAGGTTATTTTAATAAAAAACAAAATTAAAATCATAACCATTTGTTTTTAAAGGTTATTTTTTATTTTATCGTATGTATATAATGTAAATTTATATATAAGTAAATGTAATTTTTTCTATTGTGGTTGCTTTACTTTCCCCAATTCAAAGAATATACTGATTTAAGAATTAATATTTCTCATTAAATTTTTAACTTGGCTTAAAATAATATTTTAATATGGTGAGATTTAATTATGTGATTTAAATAACTCCGCTGTTTTTTCAAAAAATATATTATGCTTACTTTATACAGTGAGTGAGTATATATATATTTGATGTTTCTGTGATTTCAATGTTTATTTTTGTCATTTTTCTGATGAGCTAAAAATAAATACTGAGAAATGCAACATTATATGATGTTATTTTTGATGTAAAGTTAGTTTTATTAATGGGTTATAAACAATCGTTGTAAGGATCAATATCATTTATATAGTAAGGATCACATGTTGGCTTAGTACAATACGTTGGGTCTAAATTATTACGATATTGATAATTTTTAGATTATTTTATAAGAGAAGTTAATATGAAATTCAATAAATTAGGCGTAATGGTTGCTGGTGCACTTCTTATGGGTTCTTTATCAACTCAAGTTATGGCCGCTAAAAACGCAGACGTTACATTTTCTGCACGTTTAGTTGCAGCAACTTGTGATATCAGCGCAAGCCAAGATCGTGTTGATTTAGGTACTTATGCAACTACTGATATTCAAAATATTAACCAAGCTGTATCTGAAAAAGATTTCAACTTAGTGTTAAACAACTGTACTAAGATTGGTAAACCAGCTGAAGGTGAAGATCCTGCTGTAACTGTATCTAATATTGAATTATTAGCAAGCGGTAATGGCCTAGTTGGTAATGAGCAATTATTTGCTAGCGCTGGTGCAACTCAAGCTGGTATCAAGTTAACTGCAATGAACTCTGTAGTACTGAAACCAAATGAGTCAACAGAACTGCAAAACTTAAAAGCAGAAGGTGAAGGTAACCTGATTATTCCTATGAAAGCAGGTTTATTTGCTACAGAAACTGGTGACTCACTGAAAGCACAAGATATTAATGTTCCAGTAACCTTTAGTGTTGCTTATAACTAATATTAGTATGTTATGGGAAAGGAATTTATTCCTTTTCCATAATTTTGTTTTACTACCAATAGTAAAGTTGCAGTGCAATAAGGTGATAGGCAGATGGTAAACAAAATACGCTTTTTTCAATATATTTCGTTGTGTGTTTTAGGAGTATTATTTTTATCATTTCAGGTTCAAGCCGGTGTCGGTTTAAGCCAGACTCGTATTATTATTAATGGGGATACTAATACAGCCTCTATTAGCGCTAGAAATAATAATGCACAACCTTATTTAGTCTCTAACTTTATAACCGAAAAACTGGATACCTCATCACCACCTTTGAGTGGTATGTTTGTTATTACTCCAAACATTTTCAGGTTAGCTCCGGAAAGTGAAAATACAATAAAAATTCAAATAATACCAACAAATCTTCCTAAAGATAGAGAATCACTTTATTACTTCCACTCGCGAAATATTCCATCAACAAATAAAAATGAAGATGGGATAAAAATAGCGATGGAAAATATTATCAAGGTATTTTATCGCCCTATTAATTTAGCGATAAACCCAAAAGAAGCCGGTGATAAATTAGTTGTAAAAGCAACGCCTAATGGGATCAGTATTGAGAACCCTACGCCTTATTATATTAATCTTTTTAAGATTACCGTTAAAAATGAAACGATAAAATTAAATAAAATTAATAATATGATAGAACCATTTTCTTCTAAAAACTATGTGGTAAGTAATAAAACAGGTGCTGTTAATATTCATATTATCAACGATTTAGGCGGAGAAAGTGTCTACAATAAAAAACTTTAAAAGAACAGTATTGTTAGCGATGATGGTGTATGCAGTAAACTGTCAATCCGCAAATAATGGTACTCTCAACTTTTCTGCTAATGTAACACGTGGCACTTGTGAATTTAGCGATAGTAATGAGCTGAGTAAACATGTCTCATTTGAACAGTTTTTTACTATTGGTGATGCAGAAGACACACCAATAAAGGCGCCTATTAAAGGTAGTCTCGGCACTAAGCAATTTACTTATCTTATCGATTGTAAAGAGTACGAACCTGATAGTGAGAAAAAAATCACGATTAATGTAAAAACAGGCGCGAATACTGAATATTCAGATCAGGTTTTTTATGGAAAAGGCGATACGACTCAAACAGGTTTTTTAGTAAAAGGTTGTCTTGAAGGTGAAAATGCGAGTTGCCAAATTCTAGAAAACAATAAAAAGTTATCTTTTTCTTCTCACTCTAATTCAGCGATAAGTATTAACTACATCGTCGATTTTGTTAGACGCAACAATAATAAAATGACACCTGGTGATTCAACGGCGACTATTTTATTTGAATATATTCAGGATTAATTATGCAGACAAAAAAAGTGTCAATATTAATAGTTAGTCTTTGTTTATTATTGACGAGTTGGGCTTCAGTTGCAGCGCAATCAGTGAAATATAATTTTTCAGTCGTTTTTCTCGCTAAAACGTGTGAAATTGTTGTTCCAGATAATATTACTTTCACTAGTGGTGAAGGGGCTAGTTCTGTTAGTGCTAATGACATAAAAAATAATAAAATTAGTCAACAGATCCCTATCTCGTTAACTAATTGCTCAACAAGTTCTTTAAGTGGAACGAGCGTTTATATATCTCAAGGTGTTACTTTAACCGGAACTCGAGATTTTTTTAATAACAATGTTTCTGGGTCATTTGGTGTTCAACTTACAGACGACAGTGGTAGTAAAACATATAAAATAAATAATAGCTCTGTTTTTAAACCTTCTGATGATTCTGTTGTGTGGGATAATATAACCTCAGAAAGTTCGACTAAATCATTAACAGCAAAGTTGCGTTGTCAAAAAGAGGGATGTGCTCCAGAGGTTGGCCCTTTTACGGCAACAGTAGTGCTTAGCTTTTTTTCTGATTGATTAAAGTATGAATATATTAAAAACGATTTCATTACTTTTTAGCTGTTTTATTTTTTCTGCATCATATAGTTATGCAGGGCTATCTTTGTCACAAAGTCGCATTATATTTTCTGAGGGAGATAAAAGTCAAAGTGTACAAATAAATAATGATACAGATAATCTTTATTTATCTCAAAATATGATAACGGCTGATTTAGATGGCAAAAAAGATGAGCATTTTATTGTATTGCCACCGTTAAAACGATTAGAGCCTCAGTCATCGGTATCTATAAGAATTTTACCACGCTCTTTAGATACATTACCAAGTGATCGGGAATCACTCTTTTTTTTCACTGCATATTTGATACCTGAAACAAAAAGAGGGCAACAAAATAATAGTGGTGATTTATCACTAAAAATTAATATGGTAACAAAAATTATCATAAAAGGATTTTATCGACCAAATGAATTAGCCATAACATCACTAGATAGTCATGCTAAGAAGATAACCTTTAAAAAAGTAGGTAATAATGTGCAAGTCAATAACCCAACACCTTATTATTTTACGGTATCAAATTTAAAATTCGATGGCAAAAGTTATCAATCAGCAAATGCACCTATGGTTGCGCCATTTTCGTCACTCAATTTAGCTATAGATAAATCAATTAAACAGGTTAGTTGGCAATATATTGATGATTTTGGTGGATTATCAAATACATTTGAAAATAAAATAATTGTGGAGTGACTAAATGTTATCTTTTTTAAGAGGTAGAAAAAAAAATATTATCCAGATAGTCATATTCTGCCTATTTTTTCTATCTTATTCAGTCACATCGAAAGCAGTTGAAAAAATAGCAAACGATACTGTGGATCTAACAGATTTCGGGAAAAATGGTTTTTCTTTTGTAGTAAAAAGATATATCTATCTGGAAAGTGATATAAAAGGTATCTCTATCTCTTTAAAAAATAATAACAATAGTGCTTATTTAATTAATAGCTCTATTTTATTTAATGATGATGATAAAAATGTACCTATAGTGAATAAAGATCGTGAAAGAACACCTTTTATGATTTTACCACCTTTGTATCGTTTAGAACCCTCTAGTGAATATAGCTGGAATATTCGTCGTATTAGTGAAGGTTCTAATGATATGGCGTTACCAAAAGACAGAGAAAGCTTATTTTGGATTGCATTTAGAGCAGTTCCTCTTAAGGATAGTAAAATTGAGGAAAAGAAATCTGTATCACTAACGATAACACCTACTTTCTTCTTCAAATTAATTTATAGACCTGAGTCAATAATGGCATTGGAAAATAAAGATGTTATTGATGATGTTATTGTTGAAAAGGTAAATGAGAACATAGTTATAAATAATAAATCACCACTTTATATGACTTTTGAATATTTAAAAGTGGGCGAGGTTGAAATAAAAAATGATGGTAGAGCAATAACGGTAAAACCATTCTCTACAGTATCAGTTGAAGCACCTAAAAATGTTCAAGGAAAGCTGAGTTGGAGATTCAATGATGAAAATTTCTTTATAATAAAAGATAAAGAATATTAACTTAACAATAATTCTTATTTATGGGTGGTCTTTGGGGTGGTTTATGAAACCTATGTTGCATAAAATTCTTTGTATCAATCTTTGTGTTTTATCTGTGGCAATGCCGAAAATCGCATTGTCTGATAATTACTTTGATCCGAATCTTTTACTAAATAATAACGACAATATTGATTTAAGTAATTTCAGCAAAGAAGACTACATTGCACCAGGAGACTATAGTTTAAGTGTTTTTGTTAATACTGAGCCATTAGGTGAAAAGACAATTTTATTTAAAGCAAACAAAGAAGGTAAAGTTGTCCCTGTTGTTACAATCAAAGATTTGAAGCTATTTGGGGTTAATGTTTCAGCGATAAGTAAGCTAAGTCATCTGCCCGAAGATACAGAAATTGATAATATAGAAGCGTATATTCCTAATTCAAGGCTAACCTTTAATATTAATAAATTAACATTAAATGCATCTTTTCCCCAAGTTAATATGGATAAGAGCTTTCAAGGTGAAATTCCCGCAGAATTATTAGATGATGGCGTGAGTGCTGTTATCCTTAATTATATGGCTAACTTTATTAAAAACAGAACGACAGGTGATTATTCAAGCCATAATAACAACTTTTTCTTGAATCTTAATGGTGGTGTAAATATAGGCCCTTGGCGTTTAAGAACAAATTATTCTTATAATAAATCGAGTGGTTCAGATCAGCGTTCTTCAAGTGATTCTGAATTTAGTAATACCTATGTAATGCGAAATATCGCTTATTTAAAATCAATGCTGAAAATTGGTGAAATTACCACTGGAGGGAATATTTTTTCAAGTATTCCGATAAAGGGGATTTCTTTAGCCACTAACCAACAAATGTTACCAAGTAGTATGCGTGGATATGCTCCTGTGGTAAGAGGTTTTGCCAACAGCAATGCAACCGTTACCATTCGTCAAAATGGTCAAATTATCTATAAATCTTTTGTTGCTCCTGGGAATTTTATTATTAATGATATTTCCGCCGGCGGTATTGGTGGGGACCTTGAAATAACCATTGAAGAAGAAGATGGCTCTAAGCGTGTATATACACAAGCCTATTCATCGCTGCCTATCATGTTGCGTGAAGGGCAATTTGAGTATGAGTTTAGTGCGGGGCAATATGATGGTGGTATCACGACAGATTCCAAAAAAAGTAAATTTGCTTTAGGAACGTTTAGTTATGGTATCAATAACTCAATCACTGCATACGGTGGTTTATTAATTGCCAATGGTTATACCTCTGGTGTTATCGGTTCGGGTGTTTCTCTTGGGTTATTAGGTGCCTTATCTGCGGACGTCACTCTCGCCAGAGCTAATTTGGATAAAACTTATCACGGTCAATCATATCGGGTTCGTTATTCTAAGAGTTTATTATCTACAGGGACTTCGTTTGATTTAACCGCATTACGTTATTCAACTAAAGATTACTATGACTTTAGTGATTACAATAACTCAGGTTATGAATTGCGAGAAGGTATTGCACCTTGGTTAAGCCAACGTCAGAAATCTAGTTTTCAAACCTCAATTTCACAATCATTAGGAAAATACGGTTCCATGTATCTTCGTGGTGAAACCAGCCGTTATTGGGGGAATAGCCGTGTTAATAATAGTGTCACATTAGGCTATAACACTGTTCTGAAAGGCATTGCATTTAATATAGATTATTCTATTTCTCGCCTAAAAAGTGATGACAATACATGGCCAGAAAATAGACAAATTAATTTTAATATGAATATGCCACTGAGTGTGTTCTCAAATGCAAGTGGCTTGCAAAATATGAATGCAAGCTATCTTTTGACACATAGCAATGATGGAAGAACTTCGCAACAAGCCGGTTTAAATGGCTCTGCATTTGATAATCAACTCTCTTATGGTATCTACCAGAATACAGATAACAAGGCAGATAGTTATAGTGGCAATATGAATATGAGTTATTCAGGAAGTAAAGGAACGCTTTCTGGGGGTTATAGCTATGGGAAAAATAGAAATAGCTTTAATGGTAGCCTTATTGGTGGTGTTGTTCTGCACTCAAAAGGAGTGACATTATCAAGGATGTTAGGTGACAGTATTGCCATAGTGAGCGCAGATAAAGCAAAGGGCGCAGAAATCAATGGAAATGTGAAAATAGATACATTTGGTAATGCTATTGTCCCTCAATTAAGTCCTTATGATACAAACAGTATTAGCGTAAATGTCAGCACATTACCTGATGATGTGACACTTAATGAAACGTCAATGAAAGTCTATCCAACCGAAGGGGCTATTTTAGCAAGACAATTTCAAACTAAAGTGGGTTATCAGGTTATTTTTGATATAAAAACAGCGGAAAATATAGCGATACCTTTTGGTGCAATGGCTTCTTTGACAGATGAAAAAGATAAACAGGTAAATACCGGTATTATCGATGCCTATCAATCTCTTTATATGAGTGGGTTACCCAATGATGGGAATGTCGTGGTGACTTGGAATAACAATACGGGCAAACATTCATGTCAATTTAGTTATTCAGAGCTTGAAAAGATTGAAGTATCACAACAAAACCCAATAAGAATGGTGACCGTTAATTGTCAATAATTTTTATAATAATTAAGTTAAACAAGGTGATAACCAGCAATGCTGTTATGTAAAGGCAAAGAGTAATGACGTTCCCGCAAATAAAAAAATGTATGGTTACTTTCTATTGGAACTATCAGTGGATATTCAGTTTACGCTATTGGTGCGTTAGAGCCGGGAAATTATAGTCTAGCCAGAGATCATTCTTTGCAATTTAATGTAGCTATTAGTTCTGGATTTTCAATTGATGCTAGGCCTTATTTTTTAGATTCTAGTACAAAGATAACAGTCCATGCATTAAAAGCCTGCGATGTGACGCCACAAACAGCAACATCGATTAACTACCGTAGTCAAATAGCACAAAATTTTGCTACACCGACTAAACTCGATGAGAATATTGCCAGTATAAATGTTGATTGTCCCTATGCTGGGAATGTACATATTACATTAAGACCGTTTAATACCTTAGTCAAAGGCAGTAATACGGGAATGGAATTAACCGGCACTAAAGCGCAGGAAAGCGGTTATGTGGTGACTTCGCTAACTAGCCAACAACAAAATACTATTTGTGAACCTAATTCCAGTGATGCGTTAAGTTATGTCGGTAGTAATAAATTAGTTAATGCTATGCCCAAAGTTTTTAATCAAACGTTATATTTTAATCTTTGTGCAAATAGTAATATTCCCGCAGATAGATACTCGGGCAGTGTCGATGTAGCGATTTTAGTCGAGTAATATGCATTAAAGTAATATTGGGCAAATAAGAACGCGATCATTCTTATTTGCTTTTTATGAGGTACTACTATTTTTACCGGATAGGCCTATTGTCTAGGCCAAATAACGGTATTCAATGTTATTTTATAAGTTCCTATCCACTATACTTGTCGTAAGCCTAAATCAAGCAAGGTTTTGCTTGGCTCTCCTCCAATTTCACGCGTGAGTTTAGGAACCATATAGCCAGAGACAAGACTCATTAATGATTTCATTATTTCGCGCGCTTCACTGTCTGGTACCATAAAATGAGCCGCTCCCTGTACTTTATCTAGCACATGAAGATAATAAGGCATAATGCCTGCGTCAAATAGTGCACGACTTAAATCAGCAAGGGTTTGGGCATTGTCGTTAACCCCTCGCAGTAATACCCCTTGGTTTAATAGCGTAACATGGGCATTTTTTAGTTTTAAGCAAGCTTCTATTAACGCATCATCAATTTCATTTGCATGATTGATATGCAATACCATAATATTTTGTAAACGTGACTGCTGTAAGCGCTGACATAACCTATGAGTAATACGCGCAGGGATCACCACAGGTAAACGAGAGTGAATACGTAAACGTTTAATGTGGGGGATGGCTTCTAGCTGAGTAATTAACCAATCTAGCTCGTCATCTTTGGCCATCAGCGGATCGCCACCCGAAAAGATGATTTCATCGAGTTTTGGGTTATTTTTGATATACTCTATTGCCTTTTGCCAGTTAGCTTTGTTTCCCTTGTTATCTTCGTAAGGAAAGTGGCGTCGGAAACAGTAACGGCAATTGACAGCGCAACCACCTTTGACCAAAAGCAATGCACGATTCTGATATTTATGTAATAAACCCGGCACCGCATTTTGTTGCTCATCTAATGGATCCGTAGAGAATCCCGGCGTTAGGGTAAATTCAGCATGTGCAGTTAATACTTGTAAAAGTAATGGATCGTTAGGATCGCCTTTTTTCATGCGCGCAACGAATTCACGGGGAACCCGTAAAGGAAAAAGTCGTCTCGCCTGAGCACCCCGTTGTAGTTCAGCGTGATGTTCCAGCGCTAAAAGTTGGAGTAATTCAACAGGATCACTGATTGCCTGCGCGAGTTGTGTTAACCAGACTTCTCTGGTGGTGTGATTATGAGTTACAATGTGTGCCATTTTTGGCTATGCCATTTTAAATTAAAAAAGTTAGAGGATATTCATGGCTTCTTATAATACCAACGATTTTCGTTCAGGTCTTAAAATCATGTTAGATGGCGAGCCAGCCGTCATTACTGAATGTGAATTTGTGAAACCAGGTAAAGGTCAGGCATTTGCTCGTGTGCGTCTGCGTAAACTGATTTCTAACAAATTACTGGAAAAAACCTTCAAATCTACTGATTCTGCTGAGGGTGCAGATGTCATGGATATCAACTTAACTTACCTGTACAACGATGGTGAGTTCTGGCATTTCATGAACAACGAAACCTTTGAACAATTAGCTGCAGACGAAAAAGCGGTTGGCGAAAATGCTAAATGGTTGATTGACCAAGCAGAGTGTATTGTTACACTGTGGGATAATCGTCCTATTGCTGTTGTTCCACCAAACTTTGTTGAGTTAGAAATCGTTGATACCGATCCGGGTCTGAAAGGGGATACTGCGGGTACAGGCGGTAAACCAGCAACATTAAGCACTGGCGCTGTGGTTAAAGTACCTCTGTTCGTACAAATCGGTGAAGTGATTAAAGTGGATACGCGTTCTGGTGAATATGTATCACGCGTAAAATAATCATCGCGATTATTTTACCGAACGTTTATACCAATATAAAATACCACATATGCTCTCTTGATTGTGGTATTTTTATTTTATACGCAAAAAAATTGATAAATATAACAAATTATCTTTAAAAAAATTGATTAATTTACTTTAATACGGTGTTTTATAAAATCGTTATATAGATAAGTGATATAATATAAAATCAATATATTATTTCATTCTTTATTTATGCCAAAACAGCATGAGCAATGCCAGATTGGAATTGGTAAAAAATAGCCATTTTTTTACAATGTAGTTGTTGATTATTTTGGTAAAGATAATCCACAGCAATATTTATTTAATTTATTTTGACCTTTCCTTTTAGAGATATTGAAGAATATAGATAAAAACTGTAATCCTGTAATATTATTGATATTTATTTTTATTTTTTTGTACTAGGGAAACTATTTCCAATATAATACTATATCTAAAATATCTCTTTTATTTTTTCTTTTCTTACGTTTCGTTCTTATTTATCTGATAATTAGCACTTTTTATACTGGATTGATGCTTTTTGGTCCTTTTTCTATACGTAAATTCTCTTAAGTGTAAATTCATAATCAGATTAGTATATTATTTTAAAAAAATTTTTTCCTATCCTATAAACACAATTTTATTGTCATTAATTTTTTTGATTTTCATCAAAAATAAAACCTTATGATTATGATGGTTATTTAAAATTCTCTAAATTGATTACAGAGAAATTTAAAATTTTTGAATATAAATAAAATATTTATCGTCTATACTTTAATAAGTAACAACTCATTGAGTGAGATATTTTTATTTGGTTTTAATGATTATCAATCAGATATCTTTTCTTTGACCACGACTCTCAATTTATTTAGGAGGCGATATGGAACAGAAAATAATTGTGATGGGGGCAGATCCTTCAGGTTATGAGCTTAAAAATGCCGTCAAATCTCATCTACAAGCAAAAAATTACACAATAAAAGATATTACCGAATCAGGGCCTATTGGTTATTGTGATGTTGGTGATAAAGTTGGCGCTATTATTTCAGAACATCCTGAATATATTGGTTTTGTTTTTTGTGGCACAGGAATGGGAGTAAGTATTAGTGCTAATAAACATAAAAATGTTTATTGCGGGGTTTGTGAGAGTGTTACCACTGCGCGTTTTTGTAAAGTGATTAATAATTGCAATATGCTAGCCATGGGTGGTTTACTGATTACTCCCTTTAAAGCCAATATGATGGTAGATGCTTATTTATCTGCAATCTTTACACAAGGGTTTTCTGAAGCGACCCCAGATGATTTACAATGTGGCTTACAGACCATGAAAGAGGTTGAAAAGCGCATTTATACTGACTAATCCCTTTTTTGTAAGCCTGCTTTTGCAGGCTTTTTCAATCATATTACTCTTTCCCACCACTTAAGTGTCAACGTCATAATTGTCGACACGTCATCAAGCAAATTAATTTTTATTTATAACATGTTGATTTTTAACAAAAATAAAATATCACTGCTCTTGGCATGAAATATGCTTCATCTAGAGAAAAATTAACGACAGTCGTGAGCTGTTAAACGTTTTTCTCGGAGGATGTGGCGAATGAATCGCTTTGTTATTGCAGAGCCACAACGATGCATAGGGTGTAATACCTGTATGGCAGCTTGTTCGGAAGTACACCAAGCTGTGGGATTACAGGCGCATCCGCGTCTTACAGTGGTAAAAGTGGAGGATCAGACCGCCCCGATGCTTTGTCGGCATTGTGAGGATGCTCCTTGTGCTAGTGTGTGCCCAGTCAATGCCATTACTCATGAAGATAATATGATCTTTCTTAATGAGAGCTTGTGTATTGGCTGTAAGTTATGCGGTTTGGTATGTCCTTTTGGTGCGATTACACCATCAGGCAGTAAACCCGTTAACTTACCGGCTGTGTTTGACCATTTTGTGCCTGAAGAGATGCTGGCAGATGTGCCCGCAAGTCTTCCTACTACCAATCCATTCCTTGCATGGAATGCGGGTATTCGCGCAATAGCAGTGAAATGTGACTTGTGTGCTTTCTCAGATGAGGGGCCTGCTTGCGTAAAAGTCTGTCCGACAGATGCCTTACATCTAGTTGAAGAAGATAGCCTTGAAGAGCAGATGAAAGCGCGTCGTTTAGACTCTGTGATGGAACCTATGACAAGTCTTGATGATCTATCTACGTTGACACAGGAGCGCAAGTAATATGGAACCTCTTCAGTTACTGATGTGGTCAATCATCCTGTATGTTGTTGGTGGCGTTATTGCACTGTTTTTAAAGAAACAGGAAGGATTGGCAATCCTAATATCGGGGATCAGCGCAATCATCGGTGGTGTATTAGGTGTTTTAAGCGCATTACCGGTTATTTTAAATGGTGAAACAATCAGTTTTGCTATGGCTGGACCATTTGATTTCGCCGCTTTTGTGGTGCGTATGGATATGCTTGGCGCCTTTATGGTGTTTGTCATTTCTTTACTCGTCACTGTTTGTGCGTTGTATTCACTCTCTTATGTTCAAGAATACAAAGGTCGCGGCGCATGGAGTATGGGATTTTTTATGAATCTCTTTATTGCTTCCATGGTAGGACTGATTGTTATGGATAATGCGTTTTACTTTATTATCCTATTTGAAATGATGTCGTTAGCATCTTGGTTCTTAGTCATCGCTGACCAAGATGACGAATCTATCCACGCCGGTTTACTCTACTTCTTTATCGCTCACGCAGGCTCTGTACTAATCATGATAGCCTTCTTCTTAATGTGGCGTGAAAGCGGTAGTCTTGATTTTGATTCATTCCGTCAACTTTCTCTTTCCCCTGCAATGGCTTCTGTGGTGTTCTTACTGGGCTTCTTCGGGTTTGGTGCCAAAGCCGGTATGTTGCCATTACACAGTTGGTTGCCAAAAGCGCACCCCGCAGCACCCTCTCACGCTTCAGCATTAATGTCTGGGGTGATGGTGAAAATTGGTATTTTTGGCATCATCAAAGTAGGCATTGATTTATTAGGTGCTTCACAAATGTGGTGGGGAATTGTCGTTCTCGCATTCGGTGCTGTCTCTTCTGTATTAGGGGTTATGTACGCATTAGCAGAGCACGATTTAAAACGTCTCCTTGCATGGCACACCGTTGAAAATATCGGCATCATCTTGATGGGCGTGGGAGTTGGCATGGTAGGTATGGCAACCGATCATCCAGTGATTGCCGCTCTCGGTCTGCTTGGTGCGTTATACCACTTATTAAACCACGCGGTATTTAAAGGATTATTGTTCTTAGGTGCCGGAGCCATTATTAATCAAATTCACACTCGTGATATGGATAAGATGGGTGGATTAGCCAAACTAATGCCTTACACTGCAACGGCATTCTTAATTGGTTGTATGGCAATTTCAGCATTACCGCCATTAAATGGTTTTGTGAGTGAGTGGTATACTTATCAATCACTATTTACGATGAGTTACGATGGTAACTTTGTCATGCGCTTAAGTGGTCCTATTGCCATTATTATGTTGGCAATTACCGGGGCATTAGCGGCAATGTGTTTCGTCAAAGTTTATGGCGTCAGTTTTTGCGGTGGCCCACGTAGTGAGCAAGCGACTAAAGCTAAAGAAGTACCGTTGCCAATGACCATTGCTATGGGGTTATTAGCACTTTTCTGTGTTGTATTAGGTGTGGGTGCGGCTTTTGTTGCGCCAATTATTGCCAATATTGCAATGTCACTTAGCGAAACCAGTGCATTAACAGTGACTCAAGGTGCGATATTAGTCCCTGATAGTGCATCACAAGCGATGTTCTCTCCTGCCTTAACATTTATTTTATTAATCGCCTTACCACTAATTCCATTCTTAATTTATCTCGGCTTAAAAGGTGGTCAACCTGCATTTCGCCGTAAAGGTAATCCATGGGCCTGTGGTTATGTCTGGGAAAAAGACATGGCGGTGTCCGCTGGGGGCTTTACTCAAGCACTACGTAGTATGTTTGCACCACTTTATCGCATGCGTAAACAGCTTGATCCATCACCTTGGCTTTCACGTGGCTTTAATAAAACACAGCGCGGTGCTGAAAAGGTCGAACCATTCTGGGATGAAAGCATTATTTATCCATTGGTTCGTGGTATCCAACGTTTTGCTAAACGTATCCAATGCCTACAAGGCGGCGATTTCAGACTCTATTGTCTATACGTGGTGGCAGCGCTGGTCATCTTGCTTTTAGTTATCGCAGCGTAAGGAGAGGGAATGATGACTTTCCAAGAAACACCTTCGTTTATGATGGGAATATTCGCGGTTATTCAAGCACTCTTTCTGCTGGCGATAACCCCATTATGTACAGGTATTTCTCGCCAAATTCGTGCCAAGATGCATTCGCGTCAAGGTCCTGGTATTTGGCAGGATTACCGAGATATTTTTAAATTACTTAAACGTCAATCCGTTGCCCCTGAGCAATCCGGTGTGATCTTCCAAGTGATGCCTTATGTGTTATTAGGCAGCATGTTATTAGTGGCAATGGCATTGCCTGTCTTTACGGCAACCTCTTTGTTTGGCGGTGCGGCTGACTTAATTGCATTAATTTATCTGTTTGCACTATTTCGTTTCTTTTTCTCTTTATCGGGTTTGGATTCAGGTAGTCCATTTGCGGGTATTGGGGCCAGCCGTGAACTGACATTGGGTGTATTAGTTGAGCCTATTTTAGTGCTTTCGTTGATTGTGGTGGCATTGATTGTGGGTTCAACCAATGTCGGCACTATCAGTGCGACACTCGCCCAAGGTTGGGTATCACCCACAGCTACACTTTTAGCCTTATTGGCTTGTGCTTTTGCGGCATTTATTGAAATGGGCAAAATGCCTTTTGACGTCGCGGAAGCAGAGCAAGAATTACAAGAAGGACCTCTAACCGAGTACTCCGGCTCTGGTTTTGCCATGGTTAAACTGGGTATTGGTTTAAAACAAGTGGTGATTGCTGAGCTGTTCCTTGCCGTATTTATTCCTTTTGGCAAAGCGACTGAATTTACTTTTGTCGCGCTTCTTGTCGCCTTAGTGTTAATGGCCGTGAAATTGCTGGTCGTGTTTGTATTAGCGTCATTAGTTGAAAACAGTTTAGCGCGTGGTCGCTTCTTACTGACTCAGCATGTGACATGGTTAGGGTTCGGTGTTGCGGCACTGGCTTTTGTTTTCTATTTAACTGGTCTATAAGGAGCGATGATTGCAATGGAAAATATAGCTCTTGCGACCTTACTCATCCCATTTGCAGGGGCGTTAATTACGTCCATACTGCCAAATCGGATGGCGAAGTGGTTATGTACACTGTTCGCTTTATTAGCCACATTAGGTACTGTTGTTTTAGGTTGGCAGTTCCTCGCTGAAGGTAAAGTCGATACCACAATTACGCTAGTACAATATGGTGATGTTGCGCTATTTGGTTTTACCATTGATCGCGTCAGTACCTTAATTGCTTTTGCTGTTGTGTTCTTAGGATTACTCGTTAGTTTTTATTCAACGGGTTATCTCACTAACGGTAACCGTGAGCACCCCCATGATGGGACTCGTCGTTATTATGCTTTCCTGTTGATCTTTATTGGTGCTATGGCAGGTTTAGTACTGTCATCTACCATTTTAGGGCAACTGCTGTTTTTCGAAATTACCGGTGGTTGTTCTTGGGCATTAATTGGTTATTACCAATCAGAGAAGTCATTGCGTTCGGCAATGAAGGCATTGTTAATTACTCATGTTGCGTCAATCGGTCTGTATCTTGCAGCAGCAACCTTGTTTGTAAGTACGGGTTCGTTTGAATTAACTGCGATAGCAACATTAGATGAGCCAACAAAACTGATTGTCTTTGGCGGTATTCTGTTTGCTGCTTGGGGTAAATCAGCACAGCTTCCTTTACAAGCTTGGTTACCTGATGCAATGGAAGCACCAACACCTGTAAGTGCTTACTTACATGCTGCGTCAATGGTTAAAGTGGGTGTGTATATCTTTGCTCGTGCCATTATTTCTGCCGGTGATGTCCCTCATATCATTGGTTGGGTGGGGATCGCCATGGCGGTTATCACTCTGATTTATGGCTTTATGATGTATCTGCCACAAAAAGATATGAAACGTCTGTTAGCGTGGTCAACCATTACACAGCTTTCTTATATCTTCCTCGCGTTATCTATCTCAATCTTTGGACCTCGTGAAGCCTTTAATGGTGGTGTGGCTTATATCTTTAACCACGCTTTTGCTAAAAGTTTGTTCTTCTTAGTCGCAGGTGCTCTGAGTTATAGCTGTGGTACTCGTATGTTACCGCGCTTAAAAGGGTTAATTAATAAATATCCATTGCTGGGTGTGGGCTTTTGTGTTGCTGCGTTAGCGATTGCAGGTGTACCACCACTCAATGGTTTCTTTAGTAAATTCCCTATCTTTGCAGCAGGCTTTGAATTATCGAGTGTGTTCTGGGTAATGACACCTATTATGGTTCTGGTACTGATTGAATCTGTTGCAAGTTTCACTTGGTTTATCTACTGGTTTGGCCGTGTGGTGCCAGGAGAACCAAGTAAAGAAGTTGCGCAAGGACAACCGGTTCCTATGGCAATGCAAATTGTGATTGGAATCCTGATTATTATGTCTTTCGCATCCAGTGTTATTGCTGTGACTTGGCTAGGATAAGGGGATAAATCATGACTGGAGCACTTATTGTTAATAATTTAGCGGGGTTAATGATGATCACCTCGCTACTGGTGATAGGCGCAAGAAAGCCTATTGCTTCCTGTTGGTTTTATGCTCTGCAATCCTTTGTTTTGGTGATGATTTTTGTCACTTTAGCAAATACGCTAGATGCACATCAACTGACACTTTGGGCGATAACCGCCTTCTTTACCAAAGTTCTACTCGTTCCACTTATCTTAGGATTTGCCTTCCGCAAATTATCCGATCCGAGCGCCAATATCAGTGTCATTAAACCGGCATTATTGATGTTATTAGCCGCCGTGATTGTGATTTTATGCTGGTTTGTGGTTGAGCCAATTCAAATACCTATGGTGGCGGAATTGAAACCTGCATTAGCGGTCTCTTTAGGCCATTTTATGCTAGGTCTACTGTGTATTGTGACTCAACGAAATATTCTAAAACAAGCATTTGGTTACTGCTTAATGGAAAACGGCTCTCACTTAACACTCGCTTTATTAGCGTGGAGGGCACCAGAGTTGGTAGAAATTGGTATAGCAACGGATGCCATTTTTGCTGTGATTGTCATGGCAGTATTGGCGCGTAAGATTTACCGCACGCTCAACACACTGAACGTGGATCAACTGACCGCGCTGAAGGGGTGAGGAGATGAATCAAACAACCATGTTAACAATCTTAATGTTTGCACCGCTGGTATTTTCGATATTGGCATTTTTAAGCCCATTATTGAAAGCAGCGGCACGTCCTATCGTTACAGGCATTCATACTATAGGTATTTTTGTCTTAGTCATTGCCGCGTTAGGCACTGTTGCTGATGTGATGTCCCATGGCGAAATACTGGCAGCAGCGAAATGGGTTCATGTTGATAGTTTAGGGGCACTATTTCTAGCCATTTTAGGCATCATTGGTTTTTTAACCGGCCTGTATTCTATTGGTTATATGAATCATGAAGTGGATGAGGGCGAAATTTCTGTTCGTACTTTATGTAACTACTATGGTTTCTTCCACCTCTTCCTTTTCACCATGTTATTAGCGATCACCAGTAATAACTTGATCTTGATGTGGGCGGCGATTGAAGCCACAACATTAAGCTCTGCTTTCTTAGTAGGGATTTATGGTCAACGCTCTTCATTAGAAGCTGCATGGAAGTACATTATTATCTGTAGTGTCGGTGTCGCATTTGGTCTTTTTGGCACAATTTTAGTTTATGCCAATGCAGCAAGCTTTATGCCTGATCCTGATCAGGCCATCTTCTGGACGGAAGTGTTGAAATATACACATCAGTTAGATCCAACACTGATGCATTTAGCTTTTGTATTTATTTTGATCGGTTTCGGTACCAAAACCGGGTTATTCCCAATGCATGCATGGTTACCAGATGCTCACAGTGAAGCGCCAAGCCCTGTTAGTGCGCTGTTATCTGCGGTGTTATTAAACTGTGCGCTGTTAATCATTATTCGTTACTACATTATTATTGATGCAGCAATAGGCACTGAATTCACTCGTAACCTATTGTTAATCTTTGGCTTCCTCTCTGTTGCTATCGCCGCGTTCTTTATTCTGATCCAGCGCGATATGAAACGCTTATTAGCGTACTCCAGTGTGGAAAACATGGGGTTAATTGCAGTGGCTCTGGGTATTGGTGGCCCGATTGGGATTTTGGCGGCTTTATTCCACACGTTAAACCACAGCTTAGCAAAAGCATTGCTGTTCTGCGGCTCTGGTAACGTGTTACTGAAATACGGTACACGGGATCTAAATGTCGTGAAAGGCATGTTTAAAGTAATGCCATTAAGTGCTGCATTATTTGCTGGCGGTGCTTTGGCATTAGGGGGCATGCCACCATTTAATGTCTTTATCAGTGAATTTATGATTGTTGTTGCAGGCTTAGCAGCTAAGCATATGGGATTAACAATTCTATTATTATTGTTATTAACCGTAGTATTAGGTGGATTAGTTCGTATGGTAGCTAAAACGGTATTTGGTCCAAAACCGGATGTGGTTGCCAAAGGTGAATTAGGTCTGTTAACCACACTACCGATGATCATTTTGATTGCGCTTATGTTGTTAATGGGAACACATATTCCTAAGCCAGTCAGTGAGTTATTGGAGAACGCAGCCAATATCGTGATGAATATCGATGAGAGTGGATCACCAAATTATACATGGCCAACAACGTTAATCAGCAATCCATCAATATCGGTTCAGGAGAAGTAACGTGAGCTATCAAAATTATGTCAGTAGAAAAGAGGGAAACGAACTCGGTGCGGGTTATGTTGCTAAAGTTCGAGAAAAATTCCCATCAGCTATTCTTGATGAAGAGCGACAAACCGCTGATCAATTGACGATAACAGTTAAAACGGGATCACTGCCTGAAGTGGTGGAGTATCTATATTACGGTTTAGGAGGCTGGTTACCTGTTTTATTTGGTAACGATGAACGTAGTTTAAATGGTGATTATGCCGTCTATTACGCCTTATCGATGGAAGAGGGTGAAAAGTGCTGGATAGTCGTTAAAGCACACGTTAGTCCTATTACACTTGAATTTCCTTCAGTTACCCCGCGAGTTCCTGCAGCAGTATGGGGAGAGCGTGAAATTCGTGATATGTATGGTCTTATTCCTGTGGGATTACCGGATGAGCGTCGTTTAGTGCTTCCAGATGATTGGCCTGAAGATATGTATCCGTTACGTAAAGATGCCATGGATTATCGCCAACGTCCAACGCCAACCACAGAAACAGAAACTTATCCGTTTGTGAACGAAGGCAAACAAGATGCGCGTGTCGTTCCTATCGGCCCTATGCATATTACGTCTGATGAACCGGGACATTTCCGTTTATTTGTTGACGGTGAAAATATTGTTGATGCTGACTATCGCATGTTCTATGTACACCGTGGTATGGAAAAATTGGCAGAAACCCGTATGGGCTATAATGAAGTCACTTTCCTATCAGACCGTGTCTGTGGGATTTGTGGCTTTACACATAGCGTGGCATATACCACTTCTGTTGAAAATGCGTTAGGTATTGAAGTGCCTCGTCGTGCTCATACTATCCGTTCTATTTTATTAGAAGTTGAACGTCTACATAGTCATTTATTAAATATCGGTTTAGCGAGTCACTTTACCGGATTTGATACCGGTTTCATGCAATTCTTCCGTATTCGTGAAAAATCCATGCAGATTGCTGAAATGCTGACGGGAGCACGTAAAACCTACGGCTTAAACTTAATTGGTGGTATTCGTCGCGATATTTTAAAAGATCAACGTATTAAAACTATCCAATTAGTCAGAGAAATGCGCAAAGAAGTCACTGAATTAGTCGACATCTTACTTTCTGCGCCAAATATGGAACAGCGTACCGTTGGGGTCGGGATTTTAGATAAGAAAGTCGCGCGTGATTTCAGTCCGGTAGGCCCGATGATCAGAGCCAGTGGTTTTAAACGTGATGTACGCTTTGATCACCCATTTGCAGATTATGGCAACTTACCATTAACCCTATTTAGTTATGAAGGTGGGGATGTTTTCTCACGTGTGATGGTGCGTATTAAGGAAGTGCTTGATTCTATGGCGATGATTGAATATGCCTTAGATAATCTGCCAGAAGGACCGTTATTAACTGAAGGCTTTACCTACCAGCCTTATAAATTTGCACTTGGTTTTACCGAAGCTCCACGAGGTGAAGATATTCACTGGAGTATGTTGGGTGATAATCAAAAATTATTCCGTTGGCGTTGTCGTGCGGCCACTTACGCTAACTGGCCAGTACTACGTTATATGTTACAAGGAAATACGGTTTCTGATGCACCATTAATTATCGGTAGCCTCGATCCTTGTTACTCCTGTACTGACAGGGTAACGCTTGTCGATGTGAAAAAACGTAAATCGAAAACAGTTTCTTATAAAGAAATTGAACGTTATAGCATCGAACGTAAAAATTCGCCGCTCAAGTGAGGGACTGAACGATGTTAAAATTGTTTAAAACCATTATCAAAACAGGCGATGCAACAACAAAATATCCTTTTAAACCATTAGAACTCCCTGATGGTTTTAGAGGAAAACCTGAGTACTCACCTGAGCAATGTATTGTTTGTGGGGCTTGTACTTCTGCATGTCCTGCGAATGCACTGACCATGGAAACCAACCTCGAAACGGGTGAACGTCACTGGCAGTTATTTATTGGTCGTTGTATTTATTGCGGTCGCTGTGAAGAAGTCTGCCCAACACGGGCAATTGTATTATCAGATATGTTTGAAACGGCAGTCACACAAAAATCAGATCTTTATATTAAAGGTACATTTAAATTATTAAGCTGCCGTGAGTGTCATCAACCCTTTACACCTAGAAAATCTGTTGATTACGCTATGGCACTGCTGGTGCAATCGGGTTGGGATGCACAAACTGTTGAGGCAATGCGTCCACAATTTGAAACTTGCCCTGAGTGTAAACGTAAACATAACCTACTCTCTGATGGTCAAGAAAATATTAGTATGGGCAATGTCGGGAGTGTGAAAAAATGAGTCTACCAGAAATTCCCATCAATCATCATGTCAGCCAACCTATCACATTAAGTGATCAGGTGAAAAAGCTGAAAAAAACGTTATTGAAAGATATTCAACGTTCCGCGTATGTTTATCGTGTTGACTGTGGTGGTTGTAATGGTTGTGAGATTGAAATTTTCTCTGCAATTACACCTGTTTTTGATGCCGAGCGATTTGGTATCAAGGTGGTTGCTTCACCTCGCCATGCTGATATTTTGTTATTTACTGGTGCCGTAACACGCCAAATGCGTGTACCGGCATTACGTGCTTATGAATCAGCACCAGATCCCAAAATTTGTATCTCTTATGGCGCTTGTGGTTGTGGTGGTGGGATATTCCACGATCTCTATTGTGTATGGGGTGGGAGTGAAACCATCGTTCCTATTGATGTGTGGATCCCTGGTTGTCCTCCGACACCTGCAGCAACTATTTATGGTTTTGCTGTGGCATTAGGCTTATTAGATCAAAAACTAAAAGGTCAAAATCACACTGAAGTGGATAATGAGCAAGCGTCACTGTTACTGCCGTCGATCCCTCTTGATACTCGCGTAATGATAGAGCGTGAAGCTCGTCGTCTTGCTGGTTATTATCAAGGGCGACAAATTAGTGATCATTTCCTCACTTTACTTGATGGTGCCACAGTACAAGAAGTCAGTGGGCGTGTTGATGAATGGTTACGCCAAGCGAATGATCCTCGTTTAGCGGAAATTGTAAAACGACTGGTGCATTCATTAAACCAAGGAGGCGTTCATGTCTGATGACGCTAAAGTTTACTTTTGGTCATTAAGACAAAAGTTTGTTGATAGCGATGATGATATACCTGAGCAGGCGCAACAAGTGATGTACTACTCGTTGGCGATTGGTCATCACGTCGGCATGATTGACTGCTTAAAAACAGAGTTGGTTTGTCCTTTAGAAAAATATCAAGCATGGATTGATTTATTACCTGAGGGGGAAGCAAAACGAAAAATGCAAGGATTGCTAACTTTCGGTGAGATCAATATCAATTCTGAACATACTCACATGTTAGCTTTAGCTTTCGATCCTATTGCCCAAAGTGATGATCCACTTTTTAGTGAGTGGAGCCAAACGCTGATTAATTTATTAGGTGAAATTGTTATAGAGCCAGCGATTTATTTGATTGTAAAGAGAAAACCATGAGTGAAACAATGACAGCACCTAAGGTCGTATTAACGGTAGGAAATAGCATGATGGGGGATGATGGAGCCGGTCCTCTATTAGCGGACTTAATGGAAGCAAACCCGATTGATGGTTGGATGGTTATCAATGGGGGAAGTGCGCCAGAGAATGTTTCTTATCAAATAAGAGCATTACAACCGCAATGTGTTGTCATTGTTGATGCGGCTGATATTGGTTTAAAACCTGGTGAAATAAGGGTAATAGATCCTGATTATATTGCAGAAATGTTTATTATGAGCACCCATAACATGCCATTAAACTTTCTGATAGATCAATTAAAGGACGATATCCCCGATATTACTTTCTTGGGGATCCAGCCCGATCTGGTGGGATTCTATTACCCAATGACCGAAGCGGTAAGAAACGCTGTTGATAAAGTTTATCAAGGCATTAAGTCTTGGCGAGTTGATTACTTTCCTGAGCTTGAAGTCTGTGATGAAGACGATATCGAAGAATAGAAAAATTAAAGTATAAAAAACATAAAGTATAAATAAGTATCCATAAGTAAAAACATCCGTTCTGCGGATGTTTTATATTAATGAGTGATATAAGTGTCACAACCGCCAAAAAAAGACAGTTTTGTAACTTATATCACTCATTGGTAAACAGTCATCTTGAGCCTATCTTTTTTAAAAAACGCACATCCTTAACCCTTTCTTCATCAGTATCAAGACAAAATTAATTATACTTAGCCTAACTAGTGGATTTTAGAGGCCTAATTGGCTCAAAAAGCGCACTTTTTGATTAATGTTAAGTGTAACATAGCAAGATTAGCTTCATATTAAGCTAACTATCTTTGCTACCCTGAATGCCCTTAAGCAAAAATGTTCACAACAAAATGTTTCTGTCTTATTAAAAAAATAAAAGGTTCGGTATGTCCTCTTCTTTTCCTCAATTAAGTATTGTGGTAGCGGTTTTTAATGGTGAAAAATTTTTATCACAGTTTTTTAATTGTTTACATGCACAACAACTGGAAAATTGGGAACTTATTTTAGTTGATGATGGCTCTACTGATAACTCTCGTCAGATCTTAGATAAATGGGAAAAACACTTTCCCAATGTCACTATTTTAACACAAGAAAACCAAGGTGTTTCCGTTGCGCGTAATACAGGATTTGCTGTTGCAAAGGGGGAATACGTTGCTTTTCCTGATATTGATGATGTGATAGATAAACGCATGTATCCCCGATTACTTGAAATTGCCCAAGCCGATAATTTGGATGTGGCAACCTGTAATGGGAATTATGTTTATGATGATAAAAACCGACCAACACGCCCTATCTTTCCTTCAACGCGTTTAACAACCACAGAGGTATTAACCGGGCCTCAATGGCTTGAACGTGCTCTTGAGTCGAAAAAGTTCTTACATGTTACATGGTTAAATATTTATCGACGTCAGTTTTTACTGGAGCATGGTTATTACTTTGAGCCGGGTTTGCATCACCAAGATATTCCTTGGACGACAGAAGTGTTATTAACGGCGAAACGGGTAAAATATATCGATGAGCGTTATTACGACTATTTTATTCATTCTGGCTCCGTGTCGCATACGACACCCGATGATCGTATTCATGTAAGAACAATTTATAACTATATGAAAATACTTGAGATGCTGGATGCTATTAATCAACGCCATGCTGAGATAGCAAAAACGATCAATGCTTGTTATTGGCAAATAGCCAAAGAAGGTTTAGGTATTATTCATTCTATTGATGCGATTAGTTCACCAGAAACCAAAAAACAGATAGTTAAGGTATTTTTTGAGCGGGGAATTTGGGCATTAATTTGGAAAAATGCGAAAGATTTTAGATTAAAATGGCGTTTAGGGCGGCGTTATTTTCGACTGAAAAAAATATTAGCAGAATAAATATAAATGGGTGTAATAATTTGCACCCTTTATTTTTTCATTAATATACTTATCGTAAAATTAGGTTATTTCGTAAAAATAGCAATTTATTTTGTTATATGCTCACGATTAAGAATAAGCATAACCTATATAACTGATTTATTAGAAAAAAACTGTGCTCTATTTAAAAATTTGTCATATTGAACGCTATTGCTTGATGAAAGTTTATGTAAAATCAATAAAATGTTGGATATTATTCGAGTAATTCAAGAAAAGCTTTTATGATGCCAAGCAATTAATCCTTTTGTCTGCATCAATGTGCAGAACATCATAATAACAACAGTTAACTTATTTCTTTTCTGCCTCTTTCAAACAGATTGAGACTGATGATAAGTCGTATCTAAAAAATCGGAGAATATTTATGTCTATTCGGTTTAGTTGGCGAAAATCGTTTATTGCTTTATCCTGCTTAGCCGCACTTAGTGTTCCTGTTACTACTTCAGCACAAACCTTAAAATTAGCCATTGGTGAAGAGCCGACAGAAGGTTTTGATCCCATGTTAGGGTGGAGCCATGGTAGCTACTTACTGCTACACAGCCCATTATTAAAGCAAAATGCGGATCTGAGTTGGTATAGCAATATGCTCAGTGATTATCAGCCTAGTGCAGAGGGCACAACATGGAAGCTGACGTTAAAACCAGATTTGAAATTTTCTGATGGTTCCCCTTTAACTGCAAAAGATGTTGCCTTTACCTATAACAATGCCGCGGCAAGTGGCGGTAAAGTGGATATGGGAAACTTTCTTTCTGCAACGGCAGATGATGATTTACATGTCACTATTGCTTTAAAAGCGCCTCAAAGTACTTTTGTTAATGTATTAGGCTCGCTAGGCATTGTTTCAGCTGATAAATATGATGAAAAAACCTATGCACAAAAGCCGATTGGTGCCGGTCCTTATCGTATGGTCAGTTTTCAACCGGGTCAGCAACTCATCGTTGAGGCAAACCCTTATTATGCGGGTAAGAAAAATGATTTCGAAAAGCTTATCTTTGTTTTTCTTGATGAAGATGCCGCTTTTGCTGCCGCTCAAAGTGGACAACTAGGGGTTGTTCGTATTCCTCCTGCCACCGCAGCCATTGCTAAAAATTTGCCTAATGTAAAATTGTGGGAAAGAGCCAGTGTTGAAAATCGTGGTATTGTCTTTCCTATGGTGAAATCAGGTGAGAAAAATGAACAAGGGTATGATATCGGTAATGATATCACTGCAGATATCGCCATCCGTAAAGCGATTAACTATGCCCTTAACCGCCAATTACTGGCAGAGCAAGTATTAGATGGATATGCAGTTCCTGCTTATACTGGCGTAAAAGGATTACCTTGGGATCAAACCGAGGCCGCATTTAAAGATGGTGATATTGAAAAAGCCAAACAAATTCTTGATGATGCGGGTTGGAAACTCAATAAAAATGGCATTCGAGAAAAAGACGGTCTAGAAGCGAAATTAACACTCTGGTACACCAGTGGTGATGCAACTCGTCGCGATTTAGCTGAATCAATTCGTGCGTTAGTGCAACCTCTTGGCATTCAAATGGATCTTAAGTCAGGAAGCTGGGATACCGTAGAGCGTTATATGCACTCAAACCCGACTTTGTTTGGTTGGGGAAGTCTTGATCCGATGGAGCTCTATCATCACTATAGTATGAATGCCGCAGGTGTGGGTTACTATAATCCTGGGTATTATAAAAATCCTGCCGTTGAAAAGCATTTACAAGCAGCATTAGATGCACCGACATGGCAACAAGCGGTCCCACATTGGCAAGCGGTAGAGTGGGATGGTAAAAATGGCGTCGGTATCAAAGGTGATGCTGCTTGGGCTTGGTTAATGAATATTCAGCATACTTACTTAACCGATCCTTGTGTTGATTTAGGCACTGGCGCTCCGGAAATTCACGGTTCATGGTCATTATTAAATAGCGTAGATACTTGGAAGTGGACTTGTCAGTAATACGTCAAACAGTAGGATTTTTCCTGCGATTATTATGCCTGCTGCTGGTAACAACAGCAGGTGTTTTTATTTTATTAAGTTTTTCGCCGATTGATCCGATCAAGGCCTATATCGGTAGTGATTTGCTAAACGTTCCGCCTGAGCAGTATCCGCTGATAGCGGCTCGCTGGGGGATGGATCAGCCACTATGGATGCGTTTTTGGCTCTGGTTTAGCCAGATAATCCAAGGTGATTTTGGTTATTCCATGCTCTATAACATGCCGGTTATTGATGTTATTCGCCAACGGGCAGGGCCTTCGTTTATCCTGCTTTTTTCTGCGTGGCTATTTTCAGGTGTAATAGGGGTGTTAATGGGGTTAGTGGCAGGACGATATCTTAATCGTTGGCCTGATAGGATCATCTCAACCCTCTCTTATTTGCTGGCCTCATTACCGACTTTTTGGGTTGGATTGCTGTTGTTATCGCTGTTTTCGGTAACGTTACACTGGGCACCCATTTGCTGTGCATGGCCGATGGGCAGTAGTGCTGAAGCAGCCACATTGGGCCAACGTTTTTCGCATCTTATTTTACCTATGATAGCGTTAGGATTATTAGGTACAGGTAATATCGCACTGCATACTCGCGCAAAAGTTGCTGAAGTGATGGGCAGTGAATTTATTCATTTTGCTAAAGCCCAAGGTGATAAAGGTTGGGCTATGATGCTTTTTCATGTTCTACGTCATGCCATTACTCCCGCACTTTGCTTACAGTTTGCATCAATTGGTGAATTGTTAGGTGGTTCATTATTGGCGGAGAAGGTTTTTGCTTATCCGGGATTAGGGCAAGCGACAGTAGATGCCGGATTGCGTGGGGATATCCCCCTATTAATGGGGATTGTTGTATTTAGCACAATTCTCATTTTCTTTGGAAACAGTATCTCTAACTACTTGTTACGACGAATTAATAAAGGAATTTTGCGCGACTTATGATTTACGATCCCAATAAGCCTTTATTTAGACTGCTATTTGTCTCAATCGTATTAGTGGGGCTGGTTATTTATGGCTTATCTGTTTCTCATACTGATATTGTGATGGATTTTTTAGCTAGAAACCAAGCGCCATCTACTCAGTACTGGTTTGGCACGGATAATTTAGGCCGTTCACTGTGGTTACGCTGTTTTCAAGGTATGTTAAGTAGCTTAAATATCGGTGTAACTAGTGCCGTTGTCAGTGGTGCTATTGCTTTGATATTCGCTGGGATCTCCTCCATTAATCGCCATTGTGATTTATTGGTCAGAGGGGTGGTTGATGCCTTGTTAGCATTACCTCATTTACTGTTGTTGATCTTGATCTGTTTTACTTTAGGTGGGGGACAGCAAGGTGTTATCTGGGCTGTTGCATTAACCCATTGGCCCAAATTAGCCCTAATTTTACGTGGTGAAATTCAACGTATTCGTGAAGCAGATTATGTGATGCTATCTCGCCGTATTGGCAATACACCTTTTGAGTGTGTGAAAAAACACTATATCCCAATGTTATTACCGCAATGGATTGTAGGAACGTTGCTTATGTTTCCACATGCGGTATTGCATAGTGCTGCGTTGAGCTTTTTAGGTTTTGGGCAAGCAGCGCATGAGCCTTCTCTTGGATTGCTATTAGCGGATGCCTTACGTTATTTAAGTACCGGTGCTTGGTGGATGGTGTTTTTTCCCGGATTAATTTTAATGTGCTTGGTATTGATATTTGATCAATTTGCTAAAGCCATGCAGCAACTATGGTTAAGAGGGGCAGGATGTTAAGTTTTGAACAGCTTTCCATTGATATTGCGCAGTTTCGTTGGTTAGGAAAGCGCACTTGGCAGCCTTTATTAAAATCTATTTCTCTTGATATTAAACCTGGCAAAATGCTGGCTTTAGTGGGGGGGAGCGGTGAAGGTAAAAGTTTACTCCTGCAAAGTGCATTGGGACTATTACCTGCTAATATGCGAACCCGAGGCACAATTAAACTTAATGGGCATCCGTTAACCGAGCGAGAGCTTATTGCTTATCGTGGTAATACTTTTTGCTATATTCCCCAAGGTGTAACAGCGCTTAATCCGTTAATTAGCATTGGTGAACAACTGGGCCGTTCAGCGCGGTTAAGTGGTGCTGATATCACCTATGAAGATATTAAACACCAATTTGGTTTATATCACCTCTCTAGCTCGTTAGTGAAAACCTACCCCGCAAAATTATCGGGGGGAATGGCTAAACGAGTACTCGCCTGCAATGCAACATTATCTAATGCACAATATATACTGGCTGATGAGATAACATCATGGCTTGATGATGAACACGCTTGTTTATTGCTAGAGCATTTAAAAGAGTTATGTCACCAAGGTAAATCAGTCCTATGGGTCACCCATGATTTAGCTTTGGCTGCTCGTTATGCCGATACTATTGCTGTGTTGAGGCAAGGGGAGCTAAATGAGATAGTCGCTGCTAAAGCGCTTTATCATCATGGTGGGAGTGAGTGGCTAAAAACATTGTGGAATGCACTGCCTGAACAGCAGTTTTTAGATCGACAAGAGGGTGCTTGCAACCCATACTCATATTGAGTAGTGATAGATTATCTTCTTTATATACCCTTTTCTTTTAGAGAACCCTATTTTTGAGGTTATTTTTATGCCACTTTTAGCGCTACAACAACTCTCTGTGCAACAAGCCGGTAAGATGTTATGGCATGATCTCTCTTTTTCATTAGAGGCAGGAGAGCGCTTAGGCATTTCTGCGCCAAGTGGTAGAGGAAAAACAACGTTAGGTCGCGTATTAGCACAATGGCAAATGCCGACTAGTGGGCAAATTCTTTTTAATCAGCAACCTCTGCCTAAGAAAGGTTATTGTCCCATTCAACTGGTTCCGCAACATCCTGATAAATGTTTTAATCCATTTAGAACAACCGGAGAGAGTGTACGTGATGCATGGGTGCCTGATAGCCTGTGGCTTGAAAAATTGATGATAGAGCCAGAGTGGTTAACCCGTAGGCCTAATGAGTTATCAGGAGGAGAATTGGCACGTATTGCATTACTACGAGCACTTGATCCTCGAACACAATTATTAATTGCAGATGAAGTGACTGCACAATTAGATGCTCAGATCCAAGCCAAAATTTGGCAAGTATTAATCGATGAAAGTCAAAAACGTCCTTTAAGTTTAATTATCTTTAGTCACAATAAAGCCTTACTAGAAAAAGTATCTACCAGAATATGGTGGGTAGATAAGGGAAAAACATGTTGATAGTAAAAAGGATACTGGAGCGATTTTAATAAAAAAAAGCTTCCTGTATTTTGAAATATAGGAAGCAAACTATTACTACTAATTATAATAATAATAAGGAATTAAAAACGATATGTATAACCAATACCCATATGAATATCTTGATGACGATAAGGGGTCATTTGCCAATTTGTTGTCGTATTAACAGATGACTGTTTATCTAGTTGGTAAGTTAGCCCTACACTAGCAAATGGACGCTGTGCTAACTGTTTTTTGTTGTCGTTATAGTTAATTTTTTGCTGGCCTAGATAATCAATATCACTTTGGAAGTCACCTTGGTGATGTGATAAATGCCATAATAAACCCGCTTTGCTGTCCAGTTTGAGTTTGGCATTGACCGTATACTCTATTCCTAATCCTATTTTTGCAAGCAATGAATGTGCATTAAGTTCTTGGTAATGGACTGCAAGTTTAGTCCCTTGTGTTTCGCTATAAGCAGAGCGTGATGTTTGATTAAAAGTAAGTCCTGCAAAAGGTGTTACAGTGATAAGGTTATTGAGTGTGTAAGGGTAATATCCTTGTAAATCAATATAATAACCGGAGATCTTTGCGTGGCCTTTACCCGCTTCGATATTATCTAATATTGGTCTTTTAATCGTGACTTTGCGGTTTACATACGCCCCTTTTAATGAAAGATGTAATGCATTGCCATTTGAGGTTGGGTTTAGTGACGGGATTAAATCAACGCTAAAACCAATTAACGGTAAAGGGTATCCTTGATATTCATAGCCTGTCGGTAAGGAAGAGTAGCTATCGCTATCAATAGCAAGACCAACCACTAATGGTGTTTGATTGATATCAAAACGATAAGCTCCACTAATGCCCGTTTGTATAGCGTTGGCTTTATCAATATTTTGATAGTGTGTGAAGCCACTAAGACATGCTTTTTCAGTACCGACAGAACAGGTGGCGGAAGCGAGATAGCGCAATTGACCTTGTTGCATATCGATAAGTTTATAGCCATTTTCAGCCATTAATTGCATGGATTTATAGCTGTTTTCTACATCGATTGGTTTGCTGATAGCTGTCGATGATTTTGCTGTTTCTTTCTCTTTTACCTTTTCTTTAGCCTGTTGTACTTGTTCATCTTCTACAGGGGGAAGTTCTTTATCAGCTTGCAGTTTGGCTAGGCGCTCTTGCTCCGCCTTTTCTTGCTCAGCTTGCAGTTTGGCTAGGCGCTCTTGTTCTGCTTTTTCTTGTTCCGTTTTTTCTTGCTCAGCTTGCTTATCTTTTTCATCTGCAATTTCTTGTTGTTCAGTATTGAAATATTTATCATCGATTTCATCATTTCTCCAAATAACTTGACGCCAGTTATTACGTTCATTAGTGGCTACACCATAAATGATTCTTCCATCATCTGAGATGGCATGTGCTTCTGAATCTTTTCCCCCGTCAAGTGTTCCTAAGTCATACATATGATTATTGAAATAAATAAAACCATGACGATGAAACATGATAAAGGCATGAGGACCAGTGCCTGTTAGATCTTTGGGAATGGTTTTTAAGTTATACTCATCAGTTTCAGACCACCCTACAACATATTTACCATCAGCAGTAATATCAAGTGCTCTAGCATTTCTAAATTCCGATTCTTCTTTTTTTGTAGAAAGGTTACCAATATTGATGAGTTTATCATTAGAGAAGTCATAGAGTAGTGCTTGACTAAAAATTGCTGAAGAAGTTTTTGTTCTAGTAGGTAACTTAATTGCATAATTATAATGCCAAACATCTCCCCAGCCAACACTATAGTTCCCATCTGCTGAGGTATCTGCAAGTTTTGTCGATCCAAATTCAGAGAGACTAAGTTCTCGTATAGGGCCTGATGCTGTTGTGATAAAGGCAACTTTAGGATATTCTCTATCCAGTAATTTCTTTTTAGGCAAATCTCGGTTTAGCTGGCCAATAAAGACTTGACCATTATCACTGATTTTTTGAATATCAACACCTCTTCTTTTTATTCCCTTTAAGAAAGGATATTCAGTAATTGGTGAAAGTAAAATTGCTTTTTCTGGATGATTAGCTAAATACTTATTAACGTTATCGAATGTTAATTCGAAGCCTTCTTTTTTATAGATATCATAAATATATAGCTTCTTTCTCTCATCACCTTTGTATTCATATAAAATAAAATTACCATCTTTCGTTAAATATCTAATCTCCATGTTTCTATCTAAAATAGAAAATGTATTGTTATATACGTTATAGGCAAATACATAACATCCATTGTATGTACCACAACCGATAGTATCTTCAAAAATACTATTATTTTTAACCATCTGCTCTAATCTGGCTCTAGCACCTGCAAAGGCATACCCAACAACAGTTTTACTATTTTTTGAAATATGGGAAAGGTAAAGAAGATCTAATTGCGAATTATTTTCTTTATTTATTTTTTTTATGGTTTTTCCGCCATCTATACTAATAAATAATTCATTTGGTAAGAGTTTTTCTGAGAAATAAACGGTTTCTCTAACATTATAATTAGGTATATTTTTTTGAATATTACGTTCACCTTCATCAGCTATACGATTATATAATGAAAGTGTATCATCATTTATTGTTGCATATATGTAAGTGCTTCCAAACGGCGTCATTAACTGTTGGTTGTAACTATGCTTATCTAAGACACGGCCGTGGAGATGTTTAATGTATTCATATCTATTATGAGTAAATTCATAAAATTGACTTGCATTATTTGCAATACTAAAAGGGTTATAAATTGAGTCTCCCATATCATTTATATTATAATTGCTGTAGCAATTAATAGGCCATATATAGAGAGGACACAATATATATAATATTGATTTATTTTTCATTTTCATTTTATATACCAAAAATAAGATTTTAACTGGAGGTTAACCTCTGTGTTAATTAAAGTCAATTGGATAAAATGAAATGAATTTAATATATAATAATGAGTAAGAAATTATTATTATGTATATATATTTGGTGTTTTAATTAAATTTACTTTTCTAAGTGTTAATTCATTTTGTAGATTTATGATTTGTTCTTTATTTGCGGAACGCCAATTCTTCGCTTCACCATATACGCCATGCTGATGAAACGCATTAATACGAATTGTAATTGATTCACCAAGTGAATTAATAAAATGAGAAAGCGGTTCTATATTCTCTAAATAATCGGTTTTTTCTGGAATATATAAAAGGCGTAATTCTGCAAGTAAATTATGCTCACTTAACCATTTGATTGATTTTTTAATACGTTGATTACTACGTCCGGTTAAATAAATATGTGTTTCTTCACTCCAACTTTTTAAATCAATCATCGCTCCATCCATAAAGGGGGCGATTTTTTGCCAACCATTAAGTGAAAGAGTGCCATTACTGTCAATTAAACAGGTAAGATGTCGAAGATCAGGGGCTTCTTTGATTGCTTTAAAATAATCAATTAAAAATGGAAGTTGTAACGTAGATTCCCCGCCACTTACGGTTACCCCATTGATAAAGGCTGCATATTTACGCGTAATTGCAATTAGTTCATCAACCGTATAGGTCAATGTCATAGGGCTTGATTGGCGAGGACATTGCTGAATACAAGTATCACATTGCTCACAACGGTGAGAGTTCCAACTTACTACTCCGTTTTGCAACGAGAGAGCTTGCTGAGGGCAAGTGGCAATGCAATCCCCGCAGTTATCACAAATCCCCATAGTGTAGGGATTGTGACAGTTCTTACAGCGTAAATTACATCCTTGTAGGAAGATGGCGAGGCGATTGCCTGGGCCATCAACACAAGAAAAAGGCAGTATTTTATTTATCGAAGCGCATCTGCTGTTCATGGCTAATCACTCGTGGTTTTCGTTCAGCAATATGGCAATTGGTTGTCGCTTCATCTCCTAACCAAGTTGTATTTAGGCGAGAGCCTTCTTCTTTATATTTTTTTAAATCCGATAACCGCACCATATACCCAGTGACACGGACTAAATCATTACCACCCACATTAGCGGTAAATTCGCGTAATCCGCAAGAAAACGCCCCTAAGCACAGTTGCATTAAAGCATCAGGATTTTGTTTGATAGTTTCATCCACGGTTAAAATATCACTAATACCTGAGGTATAAAATTGATGGTGGGGGGCAACGGTCATTAAATGAGTAACAGGATCAGGCTCTGTTCCATAAGGAATTCGGGTCGCCGGTGTAGTACCAATATCAGAACTTATGCCTGATTGAGCATGTAACATGGCACGCTGTTTCCAACCATATTTTACAGGGGTCTGAGCAACAAACTGGGCTAATTTTTCACTAATAATATAGCTAAGTTTATTGGCCGCTTCGCTATGACCATAGTTTGCTGTATGACCTTCTTTTTCAAGTAATAGAGAAACTGCTTCAGCCATACCATAAATGCCAAACATCGGGGCAAAACGATCGGGTGAGATCAAACCTTCTTCTACTAAAAAGCTTTGTTGAAAAAAGTTTGATTTTTCATAGAGGAATTCGCAACGAGCATTGATGATCTCGATTTGTTTTTGCATATAAAACGGCAATACATTCTCTAGAAAGTCGGCACTATTTTGGCTGCGCTTTGCTACTTCTTTGAGATTGATACGAACTAAAGTGCTACCGCCACCACTTTGCGGCAGAGAGTTATAACAACTAACAATACCGTATTCATCTTTACCAAATACAGCATCTTGCAATGTACCGTTAGCAATATGGGGTTTACTGCTATGACAAATATTGGTGATTGCTTGGTGCAATAAATCAGAAGGTGTTAGCGCCGCGTCATAAATAAAGGTGAGATTCGGGGCTACTTGTTGAAGTTCAACATCTACCTTAAGAATTAAACGTGTAATGATAGAGTCTTCAGGGCCAATATTAGCGTGCATAAAGGCATCAGGAAGGGTTCTATCAAGATAGCGCCAGAAACGCTTTAATTTTGGATAGAGTTGCTCTTGCGTCAAGCTCCCCACATAAGGTAGTAAGATTTTATCAATACGACCTAAATAAACCGGCATTGAAGTGACAGAAGGAACATGATGATAAAGGATAGTCAGCATATTTAGCGCATCATCAAAATCTTGGGCAGGTTCAAGCTCTAAATAGCGCGAGCCTTGTGCTAAGAATTTTGCGTAATCAGGTAACACATAGCGTGGTTTATAAGGGGCATGACCTTCATACATATCGCAGATAACCCGTTCATTTAGCGCAAGGCTCGCCTCGTTAGATAATGTCGGGTACGGCAACATATTTTCCGCTTCTAATGCTAGAAAATGACGTTTTTGTTCGGGGGAAAGGGTTGGATTTTCTACGATTTGTTGACAACGTTGGATAACAGATTGTTCAGTCATAACCACCTCAGCAACTCAAGAGCAAAAGAAAGATGTAAGATTTATTTATCGCATTAGGTTAATAAATTGACTGAGATTTACTGTGATTTTAAACAAAGCCCATTCAAAGTTTAAGGGAATAGCACGAAAATACGTATAAATTAGATATATCTAAAATAATTTGACCTATTTTAGAGAGAAATATAGACATGAAGGTGAGTACTAATGACTCACCTTATTATGTTAATTTGTGGCAGTGTTATTTAACTTCAGATCTATTTTCTGTTTCTTCTTGCTGATCACTTTTTTGTTCATCATCTTCTTTTTCATGACGAGTGGGTAAACTTGCGGTTAATAAATAGGGCGATTGCTGCCAATGCACTGGTGTTAATTGCAATAAGCTGTGGGACAGTAAAAAACCAATCGCCAGAGCAACCAATAGCATCACACGCAATAAATTGGTGGTGTTATCGACTTGGCCAGATTCTGTGACAAGTTGGTGTGTATCTAACGTCAATCTTAGAAAACCCTTTGGCTGATCTTGACCAGGGATAGGTACCACCAGCTGATGATTAAAAGAACCGCCACTTTTTTGTCCTTCTAAGGCCAATCGCTCTTTTACCGTCACATTTTCACCACTATGCGCTATTTGTGTGCCATCTTGCCAATAAAGACTTGCATCCAGTACCCGACTATCGTGAGTTAGATGATTTAAATTAGCTATAATGTGTGGATTTACGTTATCTTTGCTACTGTCATCCATATAATTGGATAATGAGAAGGCAACTTGTTCTGCCAGTGTTTTGGCAAGCTCTTCAAACTGGGTGATACGGGCGTGCTGATTTGCACGGCTAAAATAAGAGGCGCCTTGCATCAAAAAAGCCAATAATGCGATACAAATCAGTATAATCGCTGTTTTTTGTAGTTTGAATTTTAGTTTATCTTTAAGCATGTTCAACCTTTTGCGTAAGCAAGTATGTGCATGTTGCCAGATGAGTCACAGATAGAATAGGCTGAATAACAATTATTTTGTTCAGACAGGGGAAAACAGGAGAATAAGTATGTCAAATAGTCTGACCTATTGCTATTTACCGGATGAGATCCGTAAATGGCCAGGTCTACCGCTATCACTTAGTGGTGAAGAAGTGATGCCACTAGATTATCGTGCAGGCGATAGCGGATGGTTACTTTATGGACGAGAACTTGATAAAAAAAGAATAAGTGAGTTCCAGCATAAATTAGGTGTGGCTATTGTGGTGGTTTCTTCATGGCGTATTGATGATTACCAAGTGGTACGTATTGCGGGAAGTTTAACCCGTCGTATTCGTCGGTTATCTGATGAATGTGGTTTAGATGTTGTACCCTTTGGGCAGATCCCGCGTTTACGCTCTCCGGGACTTTTAGTGATGGATATGGATTCTACGGCTATTCAAATTGAGTGTATTGATGAAATCGCTAAACTGGCCGGTGTCGGTGATAAAGTGGCCGAGATAACGGAGCAAGCGATGCAAGGTGAAATGGATTTTAGTGAAAGCCTAAAATTGCGTGTTGCACAATTAGCGGGAGCTGATGCGAATATTTTACAAAAAGTAATGGATAATTTACCTCTGATGCCCGGGTTAACAAGTTTAGTGCGTAAACTTCAGGCGATGGATTGGCAAATTGCGATTGCATCAGGGGGATTTACTTATTTTGCTGATAACCTAAAACAGCGATTACGTTTAGTTGCAGCGGTTGCTAATCAGCTGGAAATTAAAGATGGTAAATTAACGGGCAAAGTCAAAGGCCCTATTGTTGATGCTAAATATAAAGCGCAAGTGCTTACACGCTTAGCTAAAGATTTAGACATACCGCTGGAACAAACCATTGCGATAGGTGATGGCGCAAACGATCTTAAAATGCTTAGAAAGGCGGGTTTAGGTATTGCCTACCATGCCAAACCTAAAGTATATGCACAAGCCAAAGTTGCTATTCGTCATGCTGATTTAATGGGTGTGATGTGTATTTTAAGTGCAGGATTAAAGCACGAAGAACGATAAGTTTTCAGTCAAGAAAATAACGGGGAGAGCAGTGTGGCAAAAGCAGCCAAAAGAGCCTTTGTATGTAATGAATGTGGTGCCGATTACCCGCGTTGGCAAGGACAATGTTCTGCGTGTCATGCGTGGAATACCATTACGGAAGTGCGCCTTGCGGCAGCACCTTCTGCCCGTAACGATCGTTTTAGCGGTTTTGCCGGAGATGCGAAAGGAATAAGTCGTGTCCAAAAGCTCTCTGAAATTAGCCTTGAAGCATTACCTCGCTTTTCGACAGGATTTAAAGAATTTGATCGTGTGTTAGGCGGAGGGGTTGTGCCGGGAAGTGCCATTTTAATTGGCGGAAATCCGGGGGCGGGTAAAAGCACACTATTACTGCAGACCATGTGTCGTTTAGCCACTGAAATGAAAACCTTGTATGTCACGGGAGAAGAGTCATTGCAGCAGGTTGCCATGCGGGCGCACCGCTTAGGTTTACCGACAACCGAATTGAATATGTTGTCAGAAACCAGTATTGAACAAATTTGTTTAATTGCCGCTCAAGAGCAACCTAAATTAATGGTCATTGACTCGATCCAAGTAATGCATATGGCCGATATTCAATCTTCTCCGGGCAGTGTGGCACAGGTACGAGAGACAGCCGCTTATCTGACTCGTTTTGCTAAAACGAATGATATTGCCATTATTATGGTGGGTCATGTCACCAAAGATGGCACATTAGCGGGACCTAAAGTATTAGAGCACTGTATTGACTGTTCAGTGATGCTTGATGGTGAAACGGACTCACGTTTTAGAACATTGCGTAGTCATAAAAACCGCTTTGGTGCGGTGAATGAGTTAGGTGTTTTTGCCATGACTGAACAAGGTTTACGCGAAGTGAGTAATCCATCGGCTATCTTTTTAAGTCGTGGTGATGAAGTGACTTCAGGCAGTTCTGTTATGGTGGTGTGGGAAGGAACGCGGCCATTACTGGTGGAGATCCAAGCGTTAGTCGACCACTCAATGTTATCAAATCCTCGCCGTGTTGCGGTGGGTTTAGAGCAAAACCGCTTAGCAATATTATTAGCCGTTTTGCATCGTCATGGTGGTTTACAGATGTCTGATCAAGATGTCTTTGTCAATGTTGTTGGCGGTGTCAAAGTAACCGAAACCAGTGCAGATTTAGCTTTATTGCTATCATTAGTATCGAGTTTTCGTAATCGTCCTTTACCGCGTGATTTAGTTATTTTTGGTGAGGTAGGACTCGCGGGAGAAATTCGTCCTGTACCAAGTGGACAAGAGCGAATTGCAGAAGCAGCAAAACACGGTTTTAAACGTGCTATTGTGCCTAATGCGAATATGCCAAAGAAAAATCCACCTGATATGAAAGTGTATGGTGTGAAAAAACTATCAGATGCGTTATCTGTACTTGATGATTTGGACGACTTCTAAAGGAGTAAATCATGGGATCTTTTGATTATATCAAACAGGCAATAAAAAAGAATGGCTATACTTTACAGCAAGTTGCCGATGAAAGTCAGATGACAAAGGGCTATCTTAGCCAGCTTATTAATAACAAAATCAAAAGCCCCAGTGCACAAAAAATGTCCGCATTACACCAATTTTTGGGATTAGAATATCCATTACAACAGAAAACCATTGGGGTGATTTTTGGTAAATTCTATCCTCTTCATACTGGGCATATTTATTTAATTCAACGAGCTTGTAGTCAAGTGGATGAATTGCATGTCATTTTATGTCATGACGAACCTCGTGATAAAGAGCTATTTATTAATAGTGCGATGTCACAACAGCCGACGGTAAGTGATAGGTTGCGCTGGTTATTACAAACTTTTAAGTATCAGAAAAATATTCGTATTCATGAGTTTAATGAACATGGTATCGAGCCTCAACCTCATGGTTGGGAAATGTGGAGTGAGGGTATCAAAGCTTTTCTACAAGAAAAACAAATCGCGCCGGATTTTATCTATACCAGTGAACGAGAGGACGCCAGTCAATATGAAGCATTTTTAGGTATTGAAACGGTACTGGTCGATCCTGAGCGCTCGTTTATGAATATTAGCGGTAGTCAAATCCGTCAAGCGCCATTTAAATATTGGGAATATATTCCTACTGAAGTAAAACCTTTTTTCGTGCGTACAGTGGCTATATTAGGTGGTGAATCGAGTGGAAAATCGACCTTAGTAAATAAGCTTGCCAATATTTTTAATACAACCAGTGCGTGGGAATATGGCCGTGATTATGTCTTCTCTCATTTAGGAGGAGACGAAATGGCATTGCAGTATTCTGATTATGATAAAATCGCTTTAGGTCATGCCCAATATATTGATTTTGCAGTTAAATATGCTAATAAAGTTGCATTTATCGATACTGATTTTGTAACAACACAGGCTTTTTGTTTACGCTATGAAGGAAAAGAACATCCTTTTGTACAGGCATTGATTGATGAATATCGTTTTGATTTAGTTATTCTGCTAGAGAACAATACGCCATGGGTTGCCGATGGTTTACGTAGTTTAGGGAGTGATAAAGAGCGTCGTCGTTTTCAAACACTGTTGATAGAGATGTTAGATAAAAACAATATTGAATATGTCAAAGTAGATCCTCCTGATTATGATGAGCGCTTTCTTCGTTGTGTCGAATTAGTCAGGGAATTGCTGATGATGCAATCAAAGCATATCGAATAAGTATTTTTAAAAACGCCATTAATTGGCGTTTTTTATTTATAGCTAGCTATATAGTCACAATAAGAATGAAATTTTTATTTAAACCTAAAGTATGGATAAAAACGGCTGTTCATTAAGCGATTAGCATAATAATGCTATTTTTTTCAAATTAGTGAAAATGATTACTGCAAATTAATGGTAGATCTCTATGATAAAAGTTAGGTATAGATATATCGGTGTGTATTTCTTTTTCTCTTAAGTGTGAGGAGTCACACACTTTGTCTTCATAAGCTTAACCAATTGAAGAAACAGATTTATTTTCGCAAAAGGACAAGATAATGGCGCAACCTTCCCGTATTTCACTTCAGATCAAAAAAACAGTTATTTCATTAGCCATTGCTGCTTTAGGCTTTACGGCTTCCTCTTCTGCATTGGCTTATCAAAAAGTCCATCAACCCGATAATAGCTATCAGCAATATATTTCTCAGCGCCAAACGGTGGATATGTTGATCCAAGATGCATTAGAGGCATTTAAATCGCCAGCGCGTGTTTCTGACGCTGGATTTACGGGAAAACTACCTTCTAATATGGAAGTCGTAGCACAAAAGCTACAACAAGCTTATAAATTAGAGCCTTATCGCTTAGATTTACTATTTAGTGCCGCCAGTGCTTATGTCTATAACAATCAAATTGAGCGTGCGGTAACGATTTATAAACAAATTTTAGAAGCCGCACCGGATGATATTGATGCATTAATTTATGTGACTTCTTGGACGCGTTTTGAAGGTAAAGATAAAGAAAGTGAAGCCTATTTTAACAAGTTAAAATCCCTTAATCCGGCAAAAGCTGAAGAGCTAAGCCGCTTTTTTGCTCAAGTTGATCGTGTAAGCAAAATGCCATTAAGTGATAAGTTAACGCCAGCAGATTTGGCAACGCTAAATAAAACCAAAGGAAATAATGCCATTGTGACATTGGGTTATGCACTTAATCCAGATGGTACGATGAATCAGATCTTGATTGATCGTTTAAATAAAACCCTTGAAGTCGCAAAACAGTTACCTGATGCAATGATTGTTGTGACAGGTGGTGTGCCGAAAGCACATCAAACTGAAGGTAAATTAATGGCGGATTGGTTAGTTAAAAAAGGTATTCCCGCAGAACGAATTTTCCAAGACAATTATGCACGCTCAACGGTGGAGAATGCGTTATTTAGCCGTTATGCATTAACCAAACATCGAATTAAAACAGCGGTGATTATTAGCTCTGGTAGCCATGTTCGTCGTGCTGATGTTATTTTTACGGTTGCGAGTTGGCAAAGTGGCCCCAGTGATATCACTTATTTAACGGTTGTAGTCCCCGATAAGCCATTAGCTGAATTACAAAAAACATCAAAATCTGATTTGCAAGGTATTTATCGCGATGGCTTAAAAGCATTGGGATTATGGAGCTTCCGTAGTTATCCATTAGAAGAACGTTGATAGACCTTTTGAATATTATTTTGCTACTAAAACTCCACAAGAAAACTAAAAGATTGTGGAGTTTTTTTATTATTCTAAGTGATCAAATTCATACACTAATAAATCCTTATTGAATTGATAACAATTATCATTACTATAAGTTCTTACCTAAATTATAATGAGAAAATACAGTGAGAACTCCTCTAATGATCTGCGCATTGATGGCCTCTTTTTCTAGTTTTGCCAATTGCTTATCAATAACAGAAAATAAAGAAATATCAGGTCAGTTTAATCACGATAAGGCACTCTGTTTTACTACACATTTACAGAGCCAGCGTTATGCTGAGTTAGATGTTAAAGGTATACAAAATCTGCAATTAGCAAACCAAGATGGCACTCATATTCGTCGCTTATTAAAAGATGTGCCCGTTGATGGACAACAACAAAAGATACGCTTCCTATTACCTGAAACGGCAAATTATCAGTTTATTGCCCAAGGAGAAGTTGGGGTACAGTGGCATATCACACTGAAAACATACCCTTATCAGCCTTTAGATAAAGATGCGGGTATAGCATTAACTAGCCCTAGATTGCAAATGCTGGCACAAGATCTCACCGCCAGCAATATACAGTTATTCTGGCAACAGATACAGCAAGAGGGAACTCCCCTTGTTGAACCTTACGATAATCATAACAAGCGTGTGACTTTTTTATGGCAAGGTGCGCAATCTAATGTATATCTATTGGGATCGCCTGCAGGTGATCATGATCCGTTAACGCGTTTAGCCAATAGCGATATTTGGTATCGTAGTTATATCGTGCCTAACGATACATTAATGCAATATAAATTAGCACCAGATGTGCCAGTCATTGAAAATGCAACAGCTGCACAGCAACGCCGTGCTATTTTAACGACGGCACAGGCCGATCCTTTTAATCTTCACCCTTCACCAAGTAAAGCGGACGATCGTTATAATTACTTTTCATTGCTGTCACTTGATTATCCCCGTGAATGCCAGTTGCCAGATATCTTAGATAGGGCAATGAATGGCAATACATCAATCAGTCGTTTTCATAGTGAAATTTTAAATAATGATCGAGAGATTGCGCTTTATTTACCCGCACAGAAAATGACGACGCCGCGACTATTGGTGCTATTTGATGGACAAATTTATCGCCAACAATATGGCATAGACAGATTTTTTGATAAGTTGATTGAAGAGGGGAAATTACCTCCTATTGCTATCTTATTTGTCGATAGTATTGATAGTGATCGTCGTAGTGTTGAATTACCACCTAATCCTGATTTTCACCGCTTTTTAGCGGATGAACTTTTGGTTTGGTTAGAGCAAGAGAAAGGCCTGCAAGTAGCCGCTAAGGAAACTATAGTCTCAGGCTCAAGCTATGGGGGGTTAGCCTCTGCATGGGTGGCATTTAACCGTCCTGATCGCTTTGGGAAAGTGCTTAGTATGTCCGGCTCTTATTGGTGGGCGCCAGAAAACGAAGCCCCAGAGTGGTTAATTCGCCAATATCAACAGGCGGATAAAAAACCATTACAGTTTTTCTTAGAGGCTGGGTTATTTGAGTCTCGCGAAGGCGCTGGAGGAATATTAAATAATAATCGCCAATTAAAGCAGGTTTTACAGCAAAGGGGCTATCCTGTGCAATCGCTAGAGATGGCGAGCGGGCATGATTATATCTCTTGGTGTGAGGCGCTTTATATCGGCACTAAAGCGTTAACTAACGATTAATTATTCATCTTTTTTATCTTAAAGGGATGTGAGTGGTGGTGAACTACACATCCTTTTTCTTTAGGCTAATTTGTCATTTATTTGCCATAAAGCTGTCATCTAAATCGCTTTTTTCTTTCATCTGTTTGTCATTTTACTCTCGTAAGCTCTTTGTGACTTAAAACATAAACCCCAAAATTCTTTATTTTTTTGCGTGCAAGGAAAAAGCTATGTCTCTACGTTATCAACGTTCTGCGTTATCTGTAGTCGTCGCAACACTCTTTACAAGCGTGAGTTTCTCTTCTTTTGCAGCACCCGTCACTGCCGATACTATTTTGGCGCAAGATCGCGCAGCAAAAGGTAATATTACGGAATTTGGTGGTGCTCGTCGTATAACCTCAGATCAAACTGAAGCATTAAAAGCAGCACTTAATAATCATCAAGCTAAAAATGTGATCCTATTTATCGGTGATGGGATGGGGGATTCTGAGATAACGGTAGCACGTAACTATGCCGAAGGGGCTGGTGGCTTCTTTAAAGGGATTGATGCGTTACCGATGACCGGCCAATATACCCATTATTCTTTGGATAGAAAAACACAAAAACCTAATTATGTAACAGATTCAGCCGCATCAGCAACAGCATGGGCTTCAGGAGTTAAAACCTATAATGGGGCATTAGGGATTGATGTGTTTGGTAAAGATCACCAAACGATTTTGGAATTAGCAAAAGCGAATGGTAAAGCGACGGGGAATGTCACTACCTCTGAAATCCAAGATGCAACGCCGGCTGCGCTATTTTCACATGTTACCGGGCGTAAGTGTTATGGGCCTGTAGAAACGTTAGCAAAATGCTCAACGAATGCGCTAGAAAATGGCGGTAGAGGTTCAATCTCTGAGCAATTGTTAGTGACTCGTGCAGATATTACACTGGGAGGAGGCGCGAAAAGTTTTGCTCAAACAGCAACGGCCGGTGAATATAAAGGGAAAACGCTCGAGCAACAAGCGATAGAGCGTGGCTATCAAATTGTGAAAGATGCTAAATCGTTAGAGGCGATTACGCTAGCAAATCAAGATAAACCTGTGTTAGGTCTATTTCATGACGGTAATATGGCCGTCGCTTGGGAAGGGCCAAAAGCCACTTATCAAGGTAATTTAAAGAATCCTCCTTTAGAGTGTAAACCGAATTCAAAATTAGACCCGAATGCACCAACATTAGCGCAAATGACCAAAAAAGCGATTGATTTGCTGAAAACGAATGAAAATGGTTTTTTCTTACAAGTCGAAAGCGCCTCCATTGATAAACAAGATCATAATGCTAATCCTTGTGGTCAAATTGGTGAAACGGTGGCATTAGATGAAGCGGTACAAATTGGTTTAGATTTCGCTAAACAAAATGGTGATACGCTTATTATAGTGACCGCAGATCACGCTCACTCTAGCCAAATTATTGAAGCTGATGTGAAATCAAGTGGCTTAACACAAGCATTGATTACCAAAGATGGTGCTGTCATGGTGGTGAATTATGGTAACTCAGAAACGGATTCACAAGAGCATACTGGCGCGCAATTACGCGTTGCCGCTTATGGTCCACATGCTGCTAATGTCGTAGGGTTAACAGACCAAACAGATCTTTTCTTTACTATGCGCGATGCAATGGGATTGAAATAATCTAATAAGGTCACCGAATCGTAGTCTGTCTGAAATGTAGTTGAATTGTCTTACTAAAATTGTTGTATTTTCACGCGACTTAGAGAGATACCCTCAAGTCGCGTTTTTTTCTATGATTTCTTTACAAAAAATAAGAAAACGATAATAAATCAAGACGTTATTTACAGTCTGATTTTGAAAGTTACTTTTTGTTTGCTATAATTAACAGAATTTACAATGATATTCTTATACTATTCTTAACTTCTCCATTGATTATTGCACTTAAGTCGCAATATCTTTTTGCCTAATAACGTCGTTTTGATTAGGGCGTTATCTATAAAAATCATTTTTCAGATATGGTTATCTGCGTAGGATCTCTCTCTTTTATGGCATTGAAGGAGAAATGAGCCAATAAACAACGATAAAAAATAAGGTGACTAATTTCTATGCTAACACTGCTTCATTTACTCTCATCCGTGGCACTTTTAGTCTGGGGAACACATATTGTTCGCACCGGTATTATGCGAGTGTTCGGCTCTGATTTACGCCGAATTTTAGGTAAAAGTATTAATAAAAAATCGAATGCTTTTCTTGCAGGTGTCGGTGTTACTGCCTTAGTACAAAGTAGTAATGCTACGGCATTGCTAGTGATTTCATTCGTCACTCAAGGTCTTATTTCTATTACACCCGCTTTGGTGATTATGTTAGGGGCTGATGTGGGTACAGCGCTAATGGCGCGAGTGCTGACATTCGATCTTTCGTGGTTATCACCGTTACTGATTTTACTGGGTGTCATGACTTTTTTAAGTCGTAAAAAAGAGCGTATCGGGCAACTGGGTAGAGTGGGAATAGGCCTTGGTTTAATTATCTTAGCATTACAACTGATTGTGACTTCTGCTGAGCCGATAACCCATGCCAGTGCAGTACAAGCTATTTTTACCTCTTTGAGCGGGGATACTATTTTAGCACTACTGGTCGGCGCTATTTTTGCGATGGTCAGTTATTCAAGCTTAGCGGCGGTATTACTTACCGCAACATTAAGTGCAACAGGCTTTATGCCTTTATATATTAGTTTATGTATTGTTATTGGTTCTAATATTGGTAGTGGATTGTTGGCATTAATCAGTAGCCGTGGTCAAAGTATTAGTTCACGTCAAGTCGTCATAGGGAGTCTGTTTTTTAAATTAATTGGCGCCTTGCTGGTATTGCCGTGGATCACCATCATTGCGACAAAAATCCAACAATATGATTTTTCCCCTGCGGAAGTGATTATCTATTTTCATGTGATTTATAACTTAGTGCGCTGTGTGTTGATGTTGCCATTTGTGGGACCAATGGCGAAATTATGTCAAAAATTAGTGCCGGAATTACCCGTTACTGGGACAGAAGTTGCACCTCGTTATTTAGATCCATCCGCCGTTGATACTCCCTCTTTAGCTATTGCTAATGCAGTCAGAGAGACATTACGGTTAGGGGATGTGGTTGAACAGATGTTGCAACGTTTTCAAGCCTTAATGGAAGGAGATCGTCTGCAAAAAAGGGAGATTAGCCAGCTAGAAGAGGAAGTGGAATTGCTCCATAGCAGTATTAAATTGTATATGGCACAAATTCAGCAGCATGATCTTGGTACTGAAGACTCTCGTCGCTGGGCAGAAATTATTGATACCGCGATGAATTTGCAACAATCTTCCGCTATCATAGCGCGTATGTCTGGTGAGGTGGTGAATAAAAGTTTAGATCATCACTTAAATTTATCGGAGGAAGGACGTCGTGAATTACAGACACTCCTTGAGCGTCTGCAAAGTAATCTGAATCTGGCGATGTCGGTGTTTGTTTCCGGCAATATGGAGCATGCGCGTAAATTACGCCGAGCAAAACATCGATTCCGTTTACTCAACCAACGTTACTCGTTTGCTCATGTAGAACGTCTTCATTTGCATAATATGCAAAGTATTGAAACCAGTTCGCTGCATACCAGTTTGTTGGGTGATATGAAACGGTTGAACTCCTTATTCTGTGCAGTGGCTTACCACGCATTAGAGCGGAGCGGATCTTCTTCAGAACAGGTTAATCTTCAACAATGAAAAAAAATATTCGTTTATTAACACATAATGAAATCCCTCGAGTTTGGGAAATTGATAGAACAGAACTGATTGAAAGGCTATATGTTTTACAGCAAGGGCAACTGGTGTTATCTGAACAGCGTTTTGATATGAAAGGCTGGCCTGAAGGTGAGGCAGAACATTACACCCCTGTTTTACTTGAAAGCGCTGAGCGCGGTGCCCCTTTTTGGGGAGTCTTTGAAGATGACAAATTAGTCGCTGCTGCCAGTGTTGATCCACAGTGGCGAGGCCAAGATAACACCTTGTTACAGCTCTCTTTCTTACATATTAGCCACCAGCAGCGTGGGCAAGGATTAGCCCGTATATTGTTTGATTATTGTGTGGAATATGCGAAGCAAAAAGGGGCTAGCGGATTATATATATCCTCAACGCCTTCTGAAAATAGTGTTAATTTTTATCAGCATATGGGCTGTCGTTTAATTGATGTGCCTGATACTGAGCTTTATGAAAGAGAGCCTGAAGATATTCATTTAGTGCTTAATTTTAATAAAGAAGATTAATCACTTATTTTACATCATCATTTGATGACTCTAAAACGCTTTATCGTTGGCAGCGGTAAAGCGTTTTTTGTTTAACCTCTTTAAAATTAAGGTTATGGCTACTTTTTTTTCTTGATAGACATTGAGTTAACCAATGTGTTATATAATAATGAAAATCATTATCATTAACGAATGGTGACTCTCATGGCTAAATCAACACGTATCTCCTCTGTCTCTTCTTGGACATCTCGTATTAGTTTATGGGAAATGTTGGCCGTTGCTTCGTTATTTACTGTGATCACCCACTCTATTGCAGGAACAGCAGCATTTACATTGGTTCTTGTTATTTCTATGTTGCTATCTACCATTATGTTATTTCATAAGAAATTACAAATGTGGGTGATGATCCCCGCCGGCGTTGTGATCACCTATAGCTTAATGACCTTTTTTTTAACCTATCATGGGTAGATAACCGTAAATAAAGGCACGATAACCTGCTGATAATAAAAAGGAAGGAAGTAAATACCGAAGACCGCCAGTAGTTGAAAAATCAATTACTGGCGGTTTTTATAATAGTGCTGGTGATTACTATTTCTTGGTTGCTTGGTAAACTTTGAACTTACCTGTTGATGCAAGCACTTCATGAGAGCCAAACACGTGATCAAGAATATCTTGATAAGGTAAGAAAGCATTGGCAACAATACGCAGTTTACCGCCTTTTTTCAAAAAGTTAGGTGCGAGACGAATAATGTCTTCCGCAGCTTGATAGCTGGTACCTAAGCCATCATGGAAAGGAGGATTAGAGACTATCCAATCATAAGTTTCTTCTACCGCAGAATAGACATTGCTTGCAATAACCCGTCCTTCTAATTCATTAACGTTTAACGTGGCAATACTGGATGAAATAGCGGCTGCATTGACGTCACAGAGTGTGAGTTTTAACATCGGGTTTTTCTTGCCTAATACAGTGGCAATCACCCCACAACCACAGGCCATATCCAGTAAATCACCTACCATTGTATCATCAAATGTAGAGAGTAATAATCGGCTGCCTTCATCTAATGCGGTTTGACTAAAAACACCGGGTAATGCCATCACCGTTAAATCGTCATAACGATAAGTTTGCCACCAGTTATTTCGATCAAAGAGTGTTTGATAGGTTAGTGAACCAAAAAAGAGGCTACAACGACGTGCTGAATCTATTTTTTTTAGCTTTGCTATACCATTCATTAATTCCGTAGCACTTTTTACACCACTACGGTTTTCGCCGACGATGAAGATTTCAGTCCCGACAGATAAACTTGCGCATAAGCTACGTAACTGAAAAGTTGCTTCATTCTTATTCTTAGGCCAAAAATAAATCAAAGTGTCGCAATATCTTACGAATGATTGATCTGCCGCTAAACCAAAAAATGCATTATCACCCATGGATTTGAGTAGCGGTAGCCACTGGTGATATTGATTTGTATAGGCTCTAACACTTTTGGCCTGAATTTGTGATGCTAGCGTGTCTTGAAGATCACCTGCTATGAGTACGTGCCTGTCTGCGAAATGATCTAGATGACGAAGAATAACTTCGCTGGCAGGGGACAATGAGGACATTATGATTATTACTCCTTAAAAAACATAAAACGCATGATATCAGATATAAAGAAACTGACGCTATTTATTGGCGTAGTTTATGCCCTCTGATACTATGTACCGTTGTTCTACACTTGATAGGTAAATATCATGAGCCGTAAAGACAAAATGTTAGCCCAACTTGGAATTCGTCAATGGGTTCTTCGTAAGCCTGCTGTATTAAAAGGCGAACATTCTGTGCAATTTCCGGATACCACTCGTTTACTTATCATTACTGATGATGTTGTTGATCTAAATAACGGGCTTTTCTCTGATATTTTTAGCACTATGGGAATAGATAAAAGTGAAATCTATTGTATTACCTCAGAGGATGTGAGCCTGCTCACAGGATCATTTACACCAGCCTGTTGGCTATTAGGTACTGATATCACTCTACCTGCTCAATATACTTCTCTGAGAAGCCCTTCATTACATCAATTATATTTTGATGCCAATGCAAAACGCGATCTTTGGAAACAAATCTATCAACATGAAGACCATTTCCCCATTAAACCCTGCTGATTTACCTTTAGCATGGGAAATTGAAAAACTAAGTCATTCATTCCCTTGGAGCGAAGAAACATTCTATAGTAACCAAGGTGATCATTATTTTAATCTAAAAATTTGCATTGATAATATTATGGTAGGTTTTGCTATTACGCAATTAATATTAGATGAAGCAACGCTTTTTAATATCGCAATACATCCTGATTATCAAGGTAAAGGCTATGGAAAAGCATTGTTATTAGAACTTATTGATAATATTGAAAGAAAAGATATTGCTACATTATGGCTTGAGGTAAGAGAATCCAATCAAAAAGCATCTAATCTCTATGAATCTATAGGATTTAATTCAGTATCTGTACGTAAGAATTATTATCCAACAGCAACGGGAAAAGAAGATGCGATAATCATGGCTTATCCAATTAAATTCTAATTAAATACTTATTTAAGTTAAATTAAAGACGTCTTCTATTAGGCGTCTTTTTTTATTTTATGTGAAGTGAGTAGACTTTTATTCTTTTATTTAAATTTTACCTAATGGATATTTTGGTAAATAATTTTACTTTAGTTACAAGGGGTATTTAGTAAAACATATTGTGAGAATAATAAAGACAATATGAAGGGCGTTAAAATAAGTAAAACGCATGTTTACTTTTGTTCTTAAATTTATCGTTAGTTTATAAAAAGCCTATTAAGATAGGAAAATACTGAAGTGAATCCCATCAAGTTGAGCCATTTATTAATTTACATTCTAAATTCATTATTAGTGACCTTGCCTAGTAATTCGTTACTCACAGTTTTAAATAGTTTCGCCAAAGTATTTTGCAGGTAAACTTGAAACTTATCCTGAGCGAGGGTTCTATCAAATACATCTGTTGGTAAGAAACGTTTCATTTCTGCAATGAATGCTTCACTAGATACAATACTAGGAAGTCGTTCGAGAAAGTTTTCCAACATTTTGTTGAAGTGCTCAAGTTTATAATCTGACACCTTATTTTTAACTAAGTCCATATTGAGTGTCGCGCCTTGTTGCTGTAACCAAGCTAAATCCCATATATCTCGGTGGCGGACATACCTTGTAGTGGCTGGCAAAGAAATGATTTTATCCGCCATGATTTCATCCAAACTTTCTGTCAAAATTAGCATATCACTGTATCCATCAGGCAAAAAATCATAGTTTATTTGCAGAGGTTGGGGCTCTCTTGTATAGGCTGGAATGTTTGCCACTTCTACTTTGATTTTTTGTTTTGGTAGATCTTTTCTCTCAGGAGAAGTCACTACTGCTATTTGCCACTTATCAATGCTCAATTCAGAATATTTAGGATCTTGCTTTAGATCTTTTGGTTCTTTTACTGTTACTTCTAGCCCGTATCGTTCGCCAATGTATTTTTCTATACAATGTTTCATATCTGCCAACATTGCTGAGCTAAAATCCTTCCCGCCAGCAAAATCCAGATCTTCGCTGAAACGATTACCACCATAACAAAGACGTAATGAAGTGCCACCTTGAAAAGTCAGTTTGTTTAGAAGTCCACCTTTTTCTAGCGCAAATAAAATATCGTAGTGTAAGAGTTCTTTCTCTATCACGGAACGCATGTGAGATACATTTCCGACCTGCATTGCTTTATTCACCAATAGCGCGAAATTTTCTTGATCAATTTTCATATAGTTCCTCCTTGCTTACTAAATGTGTATTTCGGCCGACTCGTTTTAAGTCTCTGTATGCAGTTTGTTTTGTTGCTAATCTAAGTGGTCTGCCGACTAAAGTGGTATTCTCTATAATGTCGATTGGAGCTCGTTTTGTATGTGTAAATTCAATTGTACCCAAAGGCGTTTTGAATTCACCGGAACGTCCCGTTGTCATAACAGTTAAGCGATCTACTGGAATTTGCGAAATAACACCAAAATCAGAAAGGGCAGACTCCAAGCTAATGTAGTTATATTCCCCACGTCGAATAGTTTTAGCAATTTGCTCCAACGTATCGCTGCCTTTTGACTGCGCTAAATTGTATAAGTACACACCATTAATGATCCTAGTGAGTAAGCCATCGTCTTGCAAACGTTTAATTCCTGCACGCAATGCCCGTTCATTATCTTGATGAAAGATGTTGGCCAGATCTGAATTAGTAAAAACGCAGCGACCGCGCTTGTCATATTCTAAGAGCTTTTTAATTGCCTCAATCTTTTTCACAACACACCTTTAGTTATCAAAAATAACACTTAAACATGTCATAACTGTATACTTAATTTTGGTGTGAATCAAGTAAACAAAAATGACACTAAAAAGGGTCAAATTTGTTTACTTTATTTATGGGGAGGATTAAAAGGATGTTCATCAGCTAAAAAAACAACGATTACAAACAACGACAACAGAGCATTGGCACAATGCTGAGAATAAATAGATAACCATTGATTGTTTATAAAGCCAAGATAGGCGAAAATAAGCGCCAACTAAGATTAACTTACGGGTGAATGTGCTTTATAGTCACTTAATAAGTCGTTATAGAAATATCTCAGTGCAGTGCATTCACTTGTTTATCAACTAGAAGATCACTATTGATGTCTAATCCTATTTTTCAGCAAGAAGTTGCTCGTCGTAGAACTTTTGCCATTATTTCCCACCCCGATGCGGGTAAAACAACCATCACTGAAAAAGTGTTGTTATTCGGACAAGCTATCCAACGTGCAGGAACAGTAAAAGGGCGTGGTTCAAATCAGCATGCTAAATCAGACTGGATGGAAATGGAAAAACAACGTGGTATCTCCATTACCACTTCTGTTATGCAGTTTCCTTACGCAGATTGTCTAGTTAACTTACTTGATACCCCAGGGCATGAAGACTTCTCTGAAGATACTTATCGTACTTTAACTGCCGTTGACTGTTGTTTAATGGTCATTGACTCTTCAAAAGGGGTCGAAGATCGTACTCGTAAATTAATGGAAGTAACTCGATTACGTGATACGCCAATTTTGACCTTTATGAATAAATTGGATCGTGATATTCGTGATCCGATGGAATTAATGGACGAAGTTGAAACTGAGCTAAAAATTGCCTGTAGTCCTGTTACTTGGCCGATTGGCTGTGGAAAACTGTTTAAAGGGGTTTACCATATCTTAAGAGATGAAACCTATCTTTATCAAACAGGCCAAGGTCATACTATCCAAAACTCACGAGTAATCAAAGGGTTGGATAATCCTGAGTTAGATGAAGCGATTGGTGATGATTTAGCCGTTCAATTACGTGATGAGCTAGAGTTGGTGTTAGGTGCATCACATGAGTTTGATCATGAAGCTTTCTTAGCGGGTGAATTGACTCCGGTTTTCTTTGGTACCGCATTAGGTAACTTTGGTGTTAATCACATGCTTGATGGTTTGGTGAAATGGGCGCCAGCGCCAATGCCTCGTCAAACTGATATGCGAGAAGTGACAGCGGCTGAAGAGACATTCACGGGTTTTGTCTTTAAAATTCAAGCTAATATGGATCCCAAACACCGCGACCGTGTTGCTTTTTTACGGGTGGTGTCAGGCATGTATGATAAAGGGATGAAACTGCACCAAGTACGTACGAAAAAAGATGTGGTGATTTCAGATGCATTGACCTTTATGGCAGGGGATCGTTCTCATGTTGAGCATGCTTATCCTGGTGATATTATTGGCCTGCATAATCACGGTACCATTCAAATTGGTGATACTTTTACTCAAGGTGAAATGTTAAAATTCACCGGTATTCCTAACTTCGCTCCGGAATTATTCCGCCGTATTCGTCTACGTGATCCGCTAAAACAAAAACAATTGTTAAAAGGTCTGGTGCAATTATCTGAAGAAGGTGCGGTACAGGTGTTTAGACCCCTAGCTAATAATGATTTAATTGTTGGCGCAGTTGGGGTGCTACAGTTTGATGTCGTGGTTGCACGCTTAAAAGGTGAGTATAACGTTGAAGCCATTTATGAATCTGTGAATGTATCGACGGCTCGTTGGGTTGAATGTAGTAACGAAAAGAAACTCGAAGAATTTAAGCGTAAAAATGAGCAACATCTGGCATTAGATGGTGGTGATAACTTAACTTATATTGCACCAACGATGGTTAACTTAAATTTAACCCGTGAACGCTATCCTGATATTGAGTTCCATCAAACGCGTGAACACTAATTTTCTGTTATAAATCATATAAAAAGCCATATTTTTATGGCTTTTTTCACAATGATGTATTGTAAAATCAACCCCAGTATCTGTTTAGATTTACTCAATAATCTTATCTATACTATTTATATTCCGTCGATATTCTAATAAAAACTACCCTTTAATCAGCTATTACTCTTTCTATTCTCTGCTATCCTAATAATGATATTTTTATACTCATTGTATAAATAAAATAAAAACTTTTTACATATAAATGGCTATTTTTCAGATTAAAATTACAAAAAGTTATCTTTATTTACTATTTATTACTTTATTTGCTACTCATAACTTAGTAGTGTAACTGAAGTACTTGTTAATAATTTGATAAAAAATACACACATTTCCTGTCATGATTAATTTATGAGCAGGGGGAAGCAATGAATCAACAAAAAATAAAATTAGTATTAGCGCTAGTCACGGGTATGACAGTGACAATGATAAGTACAGCAACTATTGCGGAGACATCGTGGTATAACGAAATTGATAAAACTACCAGTAATGTTAACAATGAATTAAGCGATACGGCAATATCGAAAAAAATCGAAGAAACACTATTACCTAACCCCTCCATTGACAGTGGATCACTTTCAATTCGTACTGAATTTGGTCATGTCACAGTTGCCGGCTTTGTTAAAAATGCAGAGCAGGAAAAACAAATCATTCAGATCATTGAAAAAATTGATGGTGTAAAAAGCGTTGAATCATCAGTGAATATTCAAGGCTAACTTAATAGCGACTTAATTTATTTTAATTAGTGATTAAAAAGAATGACCTTGAAAACAGGTGCGAGTATCCTTATAAGGTTGTATTAAGGAGACTCTATGGGGAAGTATATACCGGTTACATTAAATAATATTACTGCACTTGAATTTCAATCATCCTTACCACAAGGCAAAGTTGCATTAGTTTGCGAAGGCGGTGGGCAGCGGGGCATCTTTACTGCCGGTGTTCTTGATGAATTTATGCGCTCTCAATTTGATCCTTTTGATCTACTCCTAGGGGTATCCGCGGGGGCGCAAAACTTATCTGCTTTTGCTTGTGGACAAAGGGGTTACGCCCGCAGAGTCATTAACCGTTATACCACCAATAACCAATTCTTTAATCCGATTCGCTTTGTTCGTGGGGGGAATTTACTCGATCTTGACTGGTATATAGAAACCACTTCGAAAGAAATGCCTTTAAATATGCCTAAAGCATTACGTCGTTTCGATAGTGGTCGCGAGTTTTATATGGTGGCAAGTCGCTCCGACAATTTTAAGGCAAATTATTTTCAGCCAGAAAAAAGCACATGGCTTGATATTGTGAAAGCCTCCAGTGCGATCCCCGCGTTTTATCGCAATGGTGTTTTATTTCAAGATGTTGTTTACCATGATGGCGGTATTAGTGATGCGATCCCAGTAAAAGAGGCTTATCGTCGTGGTTGTCGTACAATTGTCGTTATACGAACAGTACCGTCTGAATATCAATATACCACCGAGTGGGTGGATAAAATGGGAAAATGGTTTGAGAATGGCCGTTTTCAACGCTTTCTCAATATGGCTCAAGTCCATATTGAAACTTATACTGACACACTAAGATTTATCCAATCTCCACCTGAAGATGCCGTTATCATTGAAATATATCCACCAACAACACTACAATCTAGTGCATTAGGAAGCCGTTTAAGTGCATTAAATCATGATTATCATGTTGGTAGACGCTGTGGGCGCTATTTTCTAGCCACTATTGGTCAACACTTCTCTAAGAAAAAATTTCAGCAACACGATAAAAAAATATTTAGCCTATTTGAAAATGAAGCAAAAGCAGATAAAGCGGAAGATGCCGAAATCATTCAAAAAGGAACTCGGAGTGTGCACCCTGAAGTAAGGAGTGTTCAAGAATGAGTCGATTTATTGATACGCATTGTCATTTTGATTTTCCCGTCTTTTATCACGACCTTGAGAATAGCCTTGCTTTAGCACAACAGGCTCAGGTAAAAAAAATTATTATTCCTGCGGTTGCTCAGTGGAATTGGGACGCGGTAACGGAATTGTCTCGTTATAACAATGCATTATATTGTGCACTAGGTTTGCATCCTTTATATATTGAAGCGCATACAGAGCAGCACTTGATTGAACTTAAAACACGCCTAAAAACGACGCCACGTTGTGTTGCAATGGGGGAGATGGGTTTGGATAACTATATGACAAATCCACATCCGGAAAAACAGCAACAATTTTTAATAGCACAACTTAAATTGGCGATAGAATTTGATTTACCAGTGATCCTTCATTCACGTAAAACTCATGATAACCTAAGTGCTATTTTGCGCCGTTATTCAGTTCCTCGTAAAGGTGTGATCCATGGTTTTTCCGGCAGTCTGCAACAAGCAGAACGTTTTGTTCAACAAGGCTATTTCATTGGAGTAGGGGGCACTATCACTTATCCACGCGCACAAAAAACACGTCGTGCAATTGCCTCTCTACCTTTAGAGCGCTTGTTATTAGAAACGGATGCGCCTGATATGCCTGTAAGTGGTTTTCAAGGCGAGCCTAACCGCCCTGAGCGAATTCTCGCTGTTTTTTCTTCTCTTTGTGAATTGCGTCAAGAGTCAGCAGAGGTTATTGCAAACCAACTTTACCTGAATAGTCTACAATTATTTCAGTTAACAGATGATGCCTAGTTTTAAGTAAATTAGTAATTATTCTGCCATTCGTATTACCGTTTTTTATTAAACTGCTAACCACTTTTCCAAATAAACTTTATCCATTAAGTGCGTTTTTTGCTTTTTAGTGTGATTTAGATCTCATTTGTGACTTTTATGTTACTTTTTTAAGATGCTAATTGTGATGGATATAGAGGGTTCTTTTCTGGGACTAGGTATAATTATCTGGCAAAAAAAGAGTCAATAAACTTAGTAACAAGCTTATTGATAATCCATTAAATTTTTATATGAACAGGGATCCTTCAATGCACCTCATTATGAGCTTGGTCGGAATGGCCACATTGATATTGATAGCCATTCTTTTCTCCAGCAACCGACGTGCAATTAAATTACGCACGGTCGGTGGCGCATTCCTTATTCAAATTGGTTTAGGCGCATTTGTACTTTATTCAGAAAGTGGCCGTAAAGTGTTATTGGCTATTTCTGATGCCGTTAAAAATGTCATCGATTATGGTGAAAACGGCATGAGCTTCCTTTTTGCTGGCTTAGTTTCTGACAAAATGTTTGAGCTATTTGGCAACGGTGGCTTCGTTTTTGCTTTGCGTGTTTTACCTGTTATTGTGTTCTTCTCTTCATTGATAGCAGTACTTTATTACTTAGGTATCATGCAATTTGTCATTAAGATTTTAGGTGGCGGATTACAAAAAGTATTAGGCACTTCTCGTACTGAATCAATGTCTGCAACAGCCAATATCTTCGTTGGACAAACAGAAGCACCACTGGTGGTTCGCCCCTATATTGCTAGAATGACAACCTCAGAACTTTTTGCGGTGATGTGTGGTGGATTAGCATCAGTGGCAGGTTCGGTACTGGCAGGTTATGCAAGTATGGGTGTGCCATTGGAGTATTTGATCACCGCTTCATTTATGGCAGCACCCGGTGGTTTACTCTTCGCAAAACTCTTGGTTCCTGAAACAGAAACACCTGATGATCAAAAAGATGCTTTTGATAACTTAAGTGATGAAGAAAAACCCGCTAATATTATTGATGCTGCGGCATCAGGAGCTTCTTCAGGATTACAACTTGCGTTAAACGTAGGTGCAATGCTACTCGCTTTTGTCGCATTAATTGCCTTAATTAATGGTATTCTTGGCGGAATTGGTGGCTGGTTCGGTTATGAAGACTTCTCGCTAGAATTAATCTTAGGCTGGGTATTTGCACCAATCGCCTTCTTAATTGGTGTGCCTTGGAGTGAGGCAACCATTGCTGGCTCTTTTATTGGTCAAAAACTGGTGATCAACGAATTCTATGCTTACTCGGAGTTTAGTAAATATCTGCAAGATGAATCACAATTAGCAGCAGCGGGTTTAATGGCCTTGTCTGAACAAACAAAAGTGATTATCTCTTTTGCGCTGTGTGGATTTGCTAACCTTTCCTCTGTTGCGGTATTACTGGGTGGTTTAGGGGGAATGGCACCAAACCGTCGTAAAGATGTCGCACGCTTAGGTATGAAAGCCGTTTTAGCGGGTACACTCTCTAACTTAATGAGTGCAACCATCGCCGGCTTCTTTTTTGCATTAACCGCAATGGCTGTGGTTGCTGCTTAAATAAGAAAGTATTTACAGAGCAGATAGGTAATTGCTTATCTGCTCTTTTTGTTTGTTTTCTGTTGTAATGTTAACTACCTTTATATATATGTGAGTTACTTCGCAACTTGTAGAGAAGTTAGCCAATTAATGAGTCATTTTATTAAAAGTAAAAGTTTTTACGTTATAAAGACGACTTACTGACTTTATTCGAGTAACATTAAACCAGAAAATAAAATTTTTGTGATTCTAATCACAATTTAATGTCTTTAGTTGCAAGTTTCATTTTATTATTGTGACAGAAAGCACATCTAATTGTTCTCTAGCGTGTTCAAATAAGATGTGCTGAAACTTCATGGAATGGCGAAAGCTCAATGACGGGTCGCCGAAGTGAGCATAGCGCGGTGAGAGGGAGCTCAGCTGTCGTTGTAGCACTTGTTACAACCACATCTTCAAGGAACCAAGTCCGCTCGCCAACAAAATTAATCGCTAACCTTAAAGCGTATGCCCATAGAGGGCTTGAGAAACATCGTTGGAGAGTTTTATGACAGATTTAACCGCTGCAGCGCGCCTTGCGCTGTCTTTGATGGATTTAACCACCTTAAATGATGACGACACTGATGAAAAAGTGACAAAACTATGTCATCAGGCGAAAAGCCCAGAAGGTAATACAGCCGCAATCTGTATCTACCCACGCTTTATTCCACTGGCTCGTAAAGTATTACGTGAACAGGGAACACCAGAAATTCGTATTGCAACCGTAACTAACTTCCCTCATGGTAATGATGATTTAGATATCGCATTAGCTGAAACTAATGCAGCATTAGCTTATGGTGCTGATGAGGTTGATGTTGTTTTTCCTTACCGCGCATTAATGGCAGGTAATGAACAGATCGGTTTTGATATCGTTAAAGCATGTAAAGACGCTTGCGCTAAAGCGGGTTCTTTACTGAAAGTTATTATTGAAACGGGTGAGTTGAAAGATGCTGCGCTCATTCGTAAAGCATCTGAAATCTCAATTAAAGCAGGTGCTGATTTTATTAAAACATCCACAGGTAAAGTGCCTGTTAATGCAACACTGGAAAGCGCTGAATTAATGCTTCAAGTGATCCACGATATGGGTGTTGGCAAAGAAGTTGGTTTTAAACCAGCGGGTGGGGTACGTACAGCTGAAGAAGCTGCGCAATACCTTGCATTAGCAAACCGTATTATGGGCGATAACTGGGTTGATGCTCGCCACTTCCGTTTTGGTGCATCAAGTCTGTTAGGTAATTTATTAGCCACACTCGGTCATGGCGAACAAAAATCGTCTAGTGGTTATTAATTCATTTATGAAGTATGCCTACCCGCCAATGGGTGGGCGTTATCAATGCTATAACACCAGGAGGTTGCAGTGTTTCTTGCCCAAGAAATTATTCGTAAAAAGCGTGATGGTCATCCTTTAACTGAAGAAGAGATCCGTTTTTTCATTAATGGCGTCAGAGATAATACTGTTTCTGAAGGTCAAATTGCAGCACTTGCAATGACAATTTATTTTCATGATATGACCATGCCTGAACGTGTGGCTTTGACATTAGCCATGCGTGATTCCGGTACTGTACTAAACTGGAAAAGTCTAAACTTAAATGGTCCTATTGTTGATAAACACTCAACAGGCGGTGTTGGCGATGTTACATCACTGATGTTAGGGCCAATGGTAGCTGCTTGTGGTGGTTATGTTCCGATGATTTCTGGTCGTGGATTAGGTCATACTGGTGGAACTCTTGATAAGCTTGAGGCTATTCCCGGCTTTGATATTTTCCCTGATGATGAAAAATTCCGCGATATTATTCGTCATGTTGGTGTAGCAATTATTGGGCAAACCAATTCATTAGCACCTGCTGATAAACGCTTTTACGCTACACGTGATATTACTGCTACCGTTGATTCAATCCCGCTTATCACTGCATCTATTTTAGGTAAAAAATTAGCTGAAGGTTTGGATGCATTAGTGATGGACGTTAAAGTTGGCTCAGGTGCCTTTATGCCAACATATCAGAAATCTGAAGAGCTAGCAGAATCAATTGTACAAGTAGCAAATGGCGCAGGATGCCAAACTACAGCACTACTGACTGATATGAATGAAGTATTAGCATCAAGTGCAGGTAATGCAGTGGAAGTCCGTGAAGCAGTACAATTCTTAACGGGTGAATACCGTAATCCACGCTTATTTGAAGTTACGATGGCATTGTGTGTAGAAATGTTAGTGTCAGGTCGTTTAGCTGACTCACGTCAACAAGCTCGCCAAAAACTGCAAGATGTACTGGATAACGGTAAAGCAGCGGAAGTCTTTGCTCGTATGGTTGCTGCCCAAAATGGTCCTACAGATTTTGTTGAAAACTACAATAAATACCTGCCAACGGCGGTATTAAGTAAGCCTGTATTTGCTGAGAAAGCCGGTTTTGTCACAGAAATGGATACCCGAGCTTTAGGTATGTCAGTTGTGACTTTAGGCGGTGGTCGCCGTAAAGCAACTGATGCTATTGATTACAGTGTTGGATTAAGTGAAATCGCGGCACTAGGAACAGAAATCAATACAGATACACCACTCGCGATGATCCATGCCAATAGTGAAAAATCATGGCAAGAAGCTGCGGCAGAAGTCCGTAAAGCGATGGTAATTGGTGAGACAAAACGTGAAACGTCACCAATGGTGTATCGCCAAGTCAGCGAATAAGAACTCAATGATGATTTATAAGTGACATATCCGTGGTCTACGGAAAATGACACAGGAGAGAGAATTATGAAACGTGTACATATCATGGTATTAGATTCCTTTGGTATCGGTGCTGCTGGTGATGCGGAGAAATTCGGTGACCAAGGCGCAGATACTTTAGGACATATCGCACAAGCATTTGCAGAAGGTAAAGCGGATAAAGATGGTCGTAAAGGTCCTCTTCACCTACCTAATCTTTGCCGTTTAGGTTTAGGTAAAGCGGCTGAAGAATCAACAGGTAAATTCCCTGTTGGTTTAGACAAAGATGCGGAAATTATTGGTGCTTATGGCTACGCGAGTGAGATCTCTTCTGGTAAAGATACACCGTCAGGCCACTGGGAAATCGCGGGTGTCCCTGTATTATTTGATTGGGGATATTTTAAAGATTTGAAAAACTCTTTCCCTCAAGAGTTGCTAGACAACATTGTTAAACGTGCCAATTTGCCGGGTTATTTAGGTAACTGTCACGCTTCTGGTACGGTTATTCTGGATGAACTGGGTGAAGAGCATATGAAAACTGGGAAACCTATTTTCTATACTTCTGCTGACTCCGTTTTCCAAATTGCTTGTCATGAAGAAACCTTCGGTTTAGATAAATTATATGAGCTATGTGAAATTGCTCGTGATGAACTAAACAAAGGTGATTACAACATCGGTCGTGTCATTGCTCGTCCATTTATTGGCGACAAACCAGGCAATTTCTCACGTACAGGTAATCGTCATGATTTAGCTGTTGAGCCACCAGCACCAACTATGTTGAAAAAACTGGTTGATGAAAAACAAGGCCACGTTGTCTCTATCGGTAAAATTGCTGATATCTATGCAAATGTAGGTATTACTAAGAAAGTGAAAGCAACAGGTATTGATGCTCTGTTCGATGCAACGATTGAAGAGATGAAATTAGCGGGTGATAACACTATCGTTTTCACTAACTTTGTTGATTTCGACTCATCTTATGGTCACCGTCGTGATGTTGTCGGTTATGGTGAAGCACTCGAATTATTCGACCGTCGCTTACCTGAGCTGATGGAATTAGTGAAAGAAGATGATATTTTGATCCTAACCGCAGACCATGGTTGTGACCCAACTTGGCAAGGTTCAGATCATACCCGTGAACACATTCCGGTTCTGGTTTATGGGCCAAAAGTTAAACCAGGTTCATTAGGTCACCGTGAAACTTTTGCTGATATCGGACAAACTGTTGTGAAATACTTCGGTTTATCACCAGTAGAATACGGTAAAGCAATGTTTTAATTTTACTTCGGTAGGCATAGCAATATGTCTACCGAATTATATTTGAATAGTGAAAGATCAATATTAAAAGGAAGAATTATGGCTACCCCTCATATTAACGCAGAAATGGGCGATTTTGCTGATGTCGTTTTAATGCCGGGCGACCCGCTTCGTGCTAAATACATTGCTGAAACTTTTTTACAAGACGTACGTCAAGTAAATAATGTTCGTGGCATGTTAGGTTTTACTGGTACGTATAAAGGCCGTAAAATTTCTGTAATGGGCCACGGTATGGGTATTCCTTCCTGCTCAATTTATGCTAAAGAGCTAATTACTGATTTTGGTGTAAAAGTGATTATTCGCGTGGGTTCATGTGGTGCGGTATTACCAGATGTTGAATTACGTGATGTTGTGATCGGTATGGGAGCATGTACAGATTCTAAAGTTAACCGCTTACGCTTTAAAGACCAAGATTTTGCGGCTATTGCTGATTTTGAATTAGTACAAAATGCTGTCTCTGCTGCGAAAGCAAAAGATATTAAAGTTCGTGTGGGTAATATTTTCTCAGCGGATCTTTTCTACTCGCCTGATCCAGAAATGTTTGATGTGATGGAAAAATACGGCATCCTAGGTGTTGAAATGGAAGCTGCAGGTATTTATGGTGTAGCTGCGGAATATGGTGCACGTGCCCTGACAATTTGTACTGTTTCTGATCACATTAAGAAAGGTACACAAACAACCTCAGAAGAGCGCCAAACTACCTTTAATGAAATGATTGAAATTGCATTAGAATCTGTTCTGTTATTAGAAGACTAATTGATACATTTCGTTGCTTAAATTGAATTGAAACCCAATGTTGCATTGGGTTTTTTTATGTCTATTTTTCTTTTTATTCATTTGATTTTTAACTTTATTTAATATAATTAGGATTTTTACTAAGTATATTTATATAGAAAATAATCGGTGATTAACTTCACATCATTGAAACTGTTTTTACATGAGTGGTTAGCATTTTTGTAACATAAAGTGCAAATATAATAACGACTACAAGGATCCTCATGTGCTAACGATTATCGGATTACTCATTATTATTTCTATTGTGACATTACTAATGATGGGGAAAACAAGCCCAATTATTGCAATGTCGGTCATACCATTAATTGGTGCGCTTGTCGCAGGTTATTCATTTACTGAAATATCTACTTTTTTTGAATTAGGTATTAAAAAGGTGAGTAGTGTCGCAACGATGTTTTTATTCGCGATACTTTTTTTTAGCATAATGAAAGATCTGCATATTTTTAACCCTCTGATCCGTATGATGATCAGTATCACCCGTGGCAATGTCATTATAGTGTGTATTGTCACAGCGTTAGTCGCGGCTGTTGTACATTTAGATGGTTCGGGTGCGGCGACATTCTTAATTATTATTCCTGCTTTTTTACCGCTATATCGCCGTTTAGGTATGAGCCCTTATCTTATGTTGCTAATTATGTGCACCAGTATGGGGGTGATGAATATGGTACCTTGGGGAGGGCCTTTAGGTAGAGCCTCGGCTGTAACCGGTATTTCGGCTGCGGAATTGTGGCAAAAGATCATCCCAGTACAGATAATTGGTATTTTTGGCTCGATGCTCTTTGCCGCGGTTATGGGGGTGCGAGAAACCAAACGTATTGCTAAAGCAAAACTAAAAGGGACTACGCCTTATGAGCAAGATTCTTTATTAAGACAATTTGATGAAGATCAGCCAGAAACAGGAACAGAAAAACCACAAAAATTTTTGATCAACCTTCTGTTAATTATCGGCTCAATCACGTGTTTAGCCTTAGGATTATTTTCGGCGCCTTATATTTTTATGGTTGCATTATCAGCCGCTCTAGTGATCAACTATCCTAAGCCGAAAGATCAAATAGCGATAATTAATCATCATGCTCCTCAAGCACTCTCTATGGTAGCAATTATTTTAGCGGCAGGTGCTTTTTTAGGCATCATGTCTAATGGGAAAATGCTGGAAGCTATTGCCCTCGATTTAGCAGCAGTATTACCTTCTCATTGGGTTGATAATTTGCATATTGTTGTGGGTATATTAGGCGTTCCCATGGATATCTTTACCAGCACTGATGCTTATTATTTTGCGCTATTGCCTATTGTGCAGGAGGTCACTGCCAGTGGTGGTGTCCATGTTGCTGATGTTGTGTATGCTATGGCCATAGGTAATAATGCCGGAACCTTTGTAAGTCCATTCTCACCAGCCGCTTGGCTTGCTATGGGGCTTGCTGGCACTGATATGGGTAAACATTTACGTTACTCATTTGGTTGGATTTGGCTATTTAGCTTCTTTACCCTAGGTGTTGGCACATTATTGGGACTGTTTTAACTTTTGTAGATTAAGGACGAATTCTAATTAATAAAGCGGGAAGAAATACTGTTCCCGCTTTATGTATTAATCCCCATCTCAATTTGATTTTCCTACTCAATCTTCTATCAGCTATTTCAGCTGTTTCATCACTATTATCAGTTTATTAGTAAAGTTCGTTATCATCGCTTACCAATACTATTTGCCCTAACAGTTTAATATATTAAGTTTTTAACTTATGCTAATTTTTTAATTATTTTTAGTATAAATAACTAATGTTATTAACTTGATTGTTTTTATTAAGCTGCTTTAGCATCATTAACTATTATTTTAATATTTAATGTCACGTAAAAGTTAAGTAAAAAATAAATTATCTATTAATAAAGCATAATGTAGTTTTTTGTTCTTATTTTGAGTGTTGTAGTTACATTAAATGCAATTTTAATTGCATTAATTTCATTAAAAATAGATTAATTAATTTAATTAAATATCTATTCTAATAATTTCAATAAGTTATTTGGTTTTAATGTTTTTTCATTATATATCAAATTATTACAGTTAATTCCGGCGATAATGCTAATAGTGAGCCTGTTTTTATTGTGATGTCAGTCACATAAAAGCAAGGTTAGGAGTGCGATGACTGTCAATATAGCTTGCCATTTATCCCTATCTTATTGATATATTTTAAATAAAATAAATTATTAGTTAACTATTTAAATAACAACTGTTATATATAGATCACTAACTATTTTAATAAGAAAATGTATAGTATTGCTATTCAGTTTATTTAAGCTATTGTCGGTTTTTATTTGGAGAATATAGTGAAAAGTCAAGATTTGTTGGGTTTATCTTCTGCTAACATTCTAAATGCTGAATTTGAGAAGAAGTACCGTGATGTTATTACTCACTTTTTCAGCCGTGATCCGCAGTATTGGCCGATATTTCAGGATAAAACCATTCAGTCTATTACACAGTTTAGAAAGACCATGACGAATGATAAGGATCAATTACAGCGTTATGAGAATGGACAGGTGTTATTTGACCGTTTAATGGCTGATGGGCAGATCCAGCAACATATTAATTACCCAGAGAATGATCCTAACGAGTTACTCATGTTAGTGTCGACGTTATGCAAAAACTGGGAAAATCCATTAGCGGTTGAAAATGTCATTGCGATGCCAAGCGATCCGGGTGTTTATGGCTCAATATTAGGATTAATGGGCAATCCTAATATGGTTTATTGTGAATACTCAGGTGTTGCTGACGTTTTAGAAAAAGTCACCATTAAAAAAGTAGCTAAATTAGTAGGGTACGATCCCGAAGTCGCCTCTGGGGTTTTCACCCAAGGTGGCACCATGTGTAACTTATATGGTTATCTATTTGGTTTACGTAAATCAATGCCTAATTCTAAACATTTAGGCATGGCAGCCGATCAGGATTATCGTATTATTAACTCTCAAGGGGGCCATTATTCTAATATGACCAACTTGGCGCTATTAGGGGTTGATGTTAATAACAAGACTATCCGCATTAAGGTGTCCGAAGATAATACGATTAATTTGGAACACTTAGAGCGTGAATTAAGAGCTTGTTTTACTGTTAAGTGTAAAGTACCAACTATTATGCTGACGACAGGGACGACGGACACCTTTGGCGTTGATGATGTTAAAGGCGTTTGCGAATTAAGAGATCGTCTGTGTGAAGAATTTGAAATCGCGGTTAAACCACATATTCACGTCGATGCAGCAGTAGGTTGGCCAATTATTTTCTTCTTAGATTATGATTTTAATAGCAACCCTCTGGCTATCAACGATATTACTTTAGAAGGTTTACGCCAAAATGTGGCGAAATTTAAACATCTAAAATATGCTGATTCAATTACTATCGATTTCCATAAGTGGGGATATGTACCTTATACCTCAAGTTTAGTGTTAGTGAAAAATGGCAATGACTTTGTTGCCCTTGAAAATGATCCGGAAAACTTCACTTACTTTGAACATGAATTAGAAGGTCAAACTCATTTACAATCAACTATTGAATGTACACGTAGCGGGGTTGGTATTTTTGGTGCTTATTCTGCGATGCATTATATGGGGATTGAAGGCTATCAAACCATCATTGCCCATTGCCTACAAAACGCGAACTATATGCGCCATCAATTACTTGCTATGGGGAATGCCAAAGTCATAGTGCCTCAAAACCAAGGCCCAAGCGTTGGGTTTAAATTATATGATCCAAACTTAGTCTCTGATCCTAATGTTGCCTTTGATCTAGAATCAACCTGTGCGACAGATAAAGAAGCCTATGACTTTATGGTACATAATGCACAATGGCATAGAAAATTATTCTTACAACGGGGTAAAAAGGGATTATTTACCAACTGGGTTGACTCTATTGCTTGCTCTAAGTATGCAAAAAATAATCGCTATGTTTATATTCCGGGGGAAAAAGCTGTCTTTATGAACCCGAATACGGAACGTTCCCATATTGATAATTTCTTAAAGATAATTACTGAAATGAGCCATAGTTTAAGTGCTAAGAAAGTTAGCAAGATTTAACTCGTGAGTTAATTGAATAAAATAAACTGTACCTTGATTGAGTAAGCTTACATAAGGTACAGTTTTTTGTATAAGAAGTGTGCTCATTATCTGAGTTGGCTATCTTTACTACCACGGCGATTATAGCCACTAAAGGTATTATATTTTTTATCTATCGCTTCTTGGCAGTTAATACAATAGCGAACCCCTCGAATCGCTTTTTGCCGAGCCAATGGAATTGCTTCACCACACTCATCACAAAACTCAGCACTTTCTCCCTGAGTCATTTGGTTACGCGCTCTTGCAATGGCATCATCAATAGTGGCATCAATTTGTTCTTGAACAGCACTATCATTTGCCCATCCACTTGCCATCATATTCTCCTATTAATACAGTGAATATAGGAATTAATATTGGGATGCTGTCGAAAAAAACAACAGCTAGGAGCACTATTTTTTGATAGATAATGATGGTGAGGTACATTAAAAAGAAAAATAGCCACGTTCCATGTGGCTAAAATAATTGGCTATACTGTTTTTCTTGTTATTGGCCTCTTCAGGTTGCCTCTCTCATAAGCTATTTGATAACAGACAATTAAGTTAAAGCTGTTGTAACTTGTTTTACCGGAACCAGATGACAACAGTCACTTTCACCGGTTTTTTCAAAGGTCGATAAACGGGTGATTAAGAGTGAATGAATATCTGTTAATAATCCCTCTGTTTGCAGTTTTTGCATGATGTTTTCATCACCATCATTATTATTTTGACGTTGATAAGTGACAGGCGTTACACCACGTAATACTGTCAACTGACCAGCAAGTGCGGGGTTATCTGTTAATGCATAGATATTGTTATTTGGCATAAAGCGCGATAGAAGCGTGACTGATTGACCATTGTCAGTTAAAGCAGCAACGCTCAGATGTTTATCGTTATGAAAAGCTGCTGTGGTCGCCGCTAAAGCAATCCAACGGCCTGTTTGTGAATAGTAAGAAGGGGATTGCCATGGGTTTTCGGCATTGGCGGCAAAAGAGCGCTCTGCACCTTCTGCAACACGAGCCATTGCACGAACGGCTTCTTCAGGATATTTACCTGCAGCTGTTTCTGCAGAAAGCATCACCGCATCTGTGCCATCACCTACTGCATTAGCGATATCCATCACCTCCGCGCGGGTAGGCATGGGATTTTCAATCATGGACTCCATCATTTGGGTGGCTGTAATAACCGGGCAACCTAGAGCACGACAACGAGCAATTAACTGTTTTTGTGCACCAGGAAGACTGGCATCGCCAATTTCAACCGCCAAGTCCCCTCGCGCTACCATAATGACATCCGATGCTTGAATAATGTCATCCATATTGGCTTGACATGAAACGACTTCTGCACGCTCTACTTTGGCAACAATTTTTGCCTGACTGCCAGCAGCAACAATTAAACGACGGGCATATTCAATATCTGCACCATTACGAGGGAAAGAAACGGCTATATAATCTGCTTGAATAGCGGCTGCTGTGTGTATGTCTTGCTTATCTTTGTCCGTTAAGGCTGGTGCGGATAAACCGCCGCCGAGTAAATTAATTCCCTTACGGTTAGATAATTTTCCACCGACAGTGACCATTGTCTCAATATTATTATTATTTACTGCACGGACTTTTAATTGGATATTACCGTCGTCAAGTAACAGAATATTCCCTGGTGTGACTTCTTGTACAAGTTGTGGGTAATCTAACCCCACTTGTTGTTCATCGCCTTGTGTGCTGTCTAAATCTGCATTGAGGATAAAACTATCCCCTTGTGTTAATTGAATAGCATTATTTTTAAAACTCGCTATACGGATCTTAGGGCCTTGCAGATCAGCTAAAATGCCGATAAATACACGATGTTTTTTTGCGACCTGACGGATAGTTGCGGCTGTGGACTGATGCTGTTCGCGAGTACCATGTGAAAAATTTAAACGAAATACATTAGCGCCAGCTAAAATCAGTTTTTCAATCATCTGTTCTGAGCAACTAGCAGGGCCAAGAGTCGCAACAATTTTTGTCTTACGCATAGTGACATTCTCTTTTTTAAAGAGGGATACTGAAAAGTATCCCTTGATAACAACTTAATTTATTAATCCATGGTGACTTTTTTCGCATTCCAGACCAGCGTAGCTAAGATCATGGACACGATGGCAGAACCAATCCAGAAATACTGTACCGTTGTGAAATCATAGTGAGTGATATCACCGACTTGCGTGACTTTGATCAGCGAGGCAGAAACAAGCTCTTGAGCAGATGCGGCAATATAAGCAAAAAGTCCGATAAAGCCTTTTACTGCACCTACTGCGTTTTTTGGCATCAGGTCGCAAGCCGTTAAGCCCGCCAAGAACACCACCAGTCCGCCCATAGCAAAACCAATCATACTTAATGCAATGGCATCCATAACACGGCTTTGTGGACCCCAGAACATGAGGGCGAAACCGGCAATATTGGCGATACCATAAATAAGTGTTGGGATATGACGATTAGCATTAAATAGTTTGTCAGATGCCATACCGGCTAAGATGGCGCCAAAGAAGCCGGCAATAGGGTAAGTTGACATAGCAAAGCCAGCATCAATCAGTGAATAGCCTTTTGAGCCTTGCAGATAAAGCACCGCCCATGAACTGATTGCGTAGCGTGAAATATACATGGCAGCGCAAGCTGCAGCGATGATCCATACGGTAGGTTGTTTTAGGACAAATAATTGAGCACGGCGAGTTTCTTTTGGATCACTTGATTTAACGGCTTCTGACTCTTCACCATATGCACTGGCAGGATCAGGTAGACCATAAGTACGAGGACGATCTTTTAAGATCATCAGTAAGATGATACCTGCTGCAATACCTGCGATACCTGCACCGATAAAACCGGCACGCCAGCCAAAGAAACTCACTATGGTCGCAGTTAATATCCAAGTGATTGCTTCACCGATATTACGTGAGCCCCCCCAGATAGAATAGACTGTACCGCGCTGTTTCGGAGAAAACCATTGGAAAATAGACACACAAGAAGGGGCAGATCCTACCGATTGGAACCAACCATTAATTCCCCACAATAAGATGAAGAATAGGCTCGCAGTCGACATTCCCATAAAGATACAAACAAAAGAGGACGCAATCAGCGAGATGGACATAAAGCGGCCAATATTGGCATAATCCGACAAGAAGCCATTGGAAAACTTACCAAAGGCATAGGTAAAGAAGAACGCCGACCCCATTAAACCCAGTTCTGCAGTGGTCACAATACCGGCATCTAGCATCGGCTTTTTAACGACACCAAGTGCCATACGTACCACATAGAACATGGCATAACCTAGTACTAGCCCAAGAAAAACCTGCCACTGATATTTTTTATATATTGAGCGGATCTTTTCATTGGACGCTTCGATTAGCGGCAGATCCTTTCTGGTTTTAAAGAAACTTAACATAGAGATGACTCCGAATATTATTCATGCCTGAAGCTGATTTTGTTTTTCAGGGCAGATGCTATTCATTTAGGCCATCAGAGGGCAAAAGCGCTAATTTGAGTCAGAGCTGACACATTCTGCTGAATCGGTGAGTCAAATTTGTAACATTGCTATTAGGTGTTGGACTAAAAATGAGTGAATATATCGTCGTATCATCATCGAAAATGGGTCATTAAGGACTCATTCACTGAAAATAATAAATATTGCTAAATATCAGAAATTTGATGCTCAACACATTTTTAGGTTTATTCAACACAAAATCAGGGGTATGTCATGAGAATAAAAATAATCTTTAGCCTCATACTATTATTTAGTTGGCTGTTTATCACTCCAGCAAAAAGTGATGAGCAGCCATTGGTTATACTGACGACACTTTCAGATACACCTATGCGACCACTTACCGAAGCTTTTAGTGCTCGTTATCCTGAAACTAAGGTACAAGTGGTTTATCGGCGTGTTGCGATCGCTACACGGATGATGAAGCAGTATCCTACGCAACCTGTTGATATAGTGATGTCCTCTTCGGCTAATTTTTTTCATCATTTAGATAGAGAAGGACTACTCGCGCGCTTACCGATTAACTATGAAACACCAAAATGGCTAACTCGTCATAGTGATATCTTAAATGACAAAATAACCACGGTGGGTTATTCAGGTATTGGGATCATGAGTAACAGACAATACTTGCAAAAGTTAGGTATTCCGGCACCTAAAAGTTGGATTGATTTAAGTGATCCGATTTACCAAGGGCACTTAACTATGACGACACCAGCCAACTCTGGCACGATGCAACTGATGGTTGAAAATGTGCTGCAAGAGTATGGTTGGGAGCGCGGATGGCAAATTTTACTAGAAACCAGTGGTAACCTTTCTTCGATATCGGCACGTAGTTCACGAGTGAGTGACGCTATTGCCAGAGGTATTGTGGGGGCGGGGCCTATTATTGATAATTACGCTTTTAACCACCAAAAGCGCTTTGATTTTGTTGATTTTAGTTATTTTGATAAATCAATTATTTTACCTGCTTATGTCGCTATTGTGGCTGAAAGCAGTAAAAGAGATACTGCGGCCAAATTTATCGCCTTTCTTTTATCGGATGAAGGACAAGAGATTATCTATAAAAGTGATATGGCGAAGATCCCCCTTAGCAAAGAAATTTTACGTAATAATGATGAGCTTGCTAATAATACTGAGTTTATTTTAAACAGTAATGAAGCCTATCGCCGTAGCGAAGTGGTCAATGTTCTTTTTGATCAAATGATCACCCATAATTTTCCATTAATGCGCCAAGTTTGGAATGAGATCCACGAGGCAGAAAAACAACAAAATCGATCACCAGAACGGATCGCAGCAACCAATCAAGCCCGAAAAATAGCCAGTTCAGTGCTAATTAGCGAAAAAGAAGCTAATTCACCGACATTACAAGCCTTATTTATGAAAGAAGCCGATCAGCGGGAATATTCAGATCAAGCGTTAGCCGTATTGTACCAATGGCGTACATTAGAAGCGGAAAAACTTGAACAAGCATTAGTTTTATTGAAAGAAACTAAATCTCCCTAACCGCCTTGTGGTTCAGATGTACAGTTGAAAATACTGTTTTTTTGAAAGGTATGATGGATGCAGATATTAATGCCTAAGCAATCGGGCAAACTCGGTAGACGCCTTTATTTGGCGTTTATCTTTAGTTCGTTACTCACTTTATTGATTGGTGGGGTGATATTTTTTATGTGGGGAAAATTAGCCACTCAAATCAATGCGTCTGTTGGTGACTCCTTACCTATGTTAACCACCAGCTATAATATGGAGCGTTACAGCACTAATTTACAGATGCTATTAAAAGAGCGTGAGCAAACACAACGTAAATCAGTTTCAGAACAACAAAAACAGCAAATTTATCAACTATTAGATAATCTGCGCGAGTTTCCGATTGAGCAACAATCACAACGCACTTTTTATAATCAATTAGTGGATGACTTATCAAACTTAATTGAGCAGCAAGATATTTTATTAGATAAACGTCGTGAACTCGAAAATAGGTTAGCACAGCTTTTAGGTCAATTGGCTTGGATGCATGATGCGGTAGGTGAAGATATCAAGCCTCTGCTTAATGAAATTGAGTGGCATGTCAGCCAAATGCTTAATGAAAAAAATGTGCAGGAAAATAGCTTACAACTGCTTTTAGAATCAACGTTACTTCAAGAGTTATTCACTACAGAAAATGAATTAATTAGCTTAGTGGAAGAAATTGCACATCAACGCTATAGCCGTGATATTGATGTCGCATTTCACTATATAAGTGTCAAAATTGATGAAATTATCGCTTTAAATCAAAAATTAAAAAGCTATCCTTCTACCATTGCTCATCGCCAAGTATTGCAAGAAATTATTGCGATCACTCGTTTTGACGGTGATATCTATCAAACATTGATTGATGATGTCGAAACCGAAAAAAAACTTAAAGCACTTACCCCTAAATTAAATGAAAAATTATCTCAGTTTGATAATGCAGTAAGAAGTAATGTGCTTGCCACCAGTGAAGCATTGAATAAGCTCAATGATAATACGCGACAACTGATGGCAACGGGAAAAATTGTCATTATCTTAATTGTCGTTGCTTCACTATTGCTCAGCATTATTGTCATGAAAATCTTAATAGATAGGCGACTGATTGCTAGATTAAATAAGTTGAGTGATGATCTCGCCCATGTTGCTAAAGGTCATTTAACAGAGCCTGTATTAATTGAAGGGCAAGATGAAATTGGATTATTAAGTCGCCGTTTGCGGCGCTTTTGGCGTCAAATGAAAGAAGTTGAAGCCACGAATGCCCTGAATCTGATTAATAATACCGATGCCAGTTTAATTACTTGTCATCATGATGGACGTATGGAAACCGTCAATCCCAGTGCTGCTACTTTATTAGGTATTGGTCATGAACAGAGCAATAAACCATTATGGTTATTATTTAGTGGTGAAGCCAATACGATATTAAGAGCGCAGTTTAGTCCCACAAGTCCGCTTTATTTGTTTGGGCAAAGTGAGTCTATTGTGAGCATGGTAAAACAAGGAAAGCCTCATTTTCTGCAATTTAATATTCGCGAATATCCTCATAAAGACGAGCATAAATATATTGTGACGATCACGGATATTACTCGCCAAGAATTAAGTCGATTAGAATTAAAACATCTTGTGGCATTAAAAACCCAAGATTTACAAGAAAAGAACAAACAATTAAATGAAGAAATTGTGCGTCGTGAACAAGCACAAAAACACTTAATTCAGACACAAGAAGAGTTAGTGCAAGCGGCCAAAATGGCTGTAGTAGGACAAGCAATGACCAGTCTTGCACATGAATTAAATCAACCGCTTTCAGCCATTAATACCTACTTATATAGCGTTAAATTAACACTACAGATGGAGAAATATGACCAACTTCCTGATCCCATTGAGCGTATTGAAAAATTATGTGCTCGTATGAATAGGATCATTACGGCATTACGTAATTTTTCTAAAAAATCCTCATCTGAAGTCAGTTATGTTTCAGCGCCGTTACAGGGGCTGGTGGAAAGTGCCATGGTATTAGTGGAATCGCGCTCTAAACGAGAGCAGTGCACCATTATCAATAATATCCCCAGTGAACTGAATATTTGTGCCGATCCAACACAAATAGAGCAGGTCTTAGTTAACCTGTTTGTTAATGCAATGGATGCGGTCGCAGGAATGGGCGAAAGTCAGATCAGCGTCGACCTATTATCGGATGAAGCTAAATATCAACGAGTGGGCATTACCGATAGTGGCAAAGGATTTAATGCTGATGTTTTACCAAAATTATTCACCCCTTTTACCACCACCAAAGATGTTGGGCTAGGGTTAGGGCTATCGATTTGCCGTTCTATTATGCAACGGTTTGGTTATGAAATTTACTTAGCATCGGCATTAAATGGCGGTGCAATGGTTGTTTTGGAGTTTACTCATGACACAGTCACTGCTGTCTGATATTGATGTACTATTAATTGATGATGATGAGGATATTCTCGAATCTTATCGTCATTTGCTTAATCTTGCCGGAATGGTTGCCAGAGTGACTGATTCGCCAGAAAAAGCATTGAGTCTGCTGACACCAGAATATGAAGGTGCGGTAGTGTTAGATATTTACATGCCTGCGATGAATGGCATGGAAGTCTTAGCGCGTATTCAACAAATTGATCCTCGTATTCCGGTGATTATGATCACCGGCCACGGTGATATACCCCTTGCTGTAGAGGCCGTTAAAAAAGGCGCTTATGATTTTATTGAAAAGCCTATTAATCCACCGCTATTTTTAGAGTTAGTTGCTAAAGCACATAAAGAGCGAAAATCACTTCTTTCACTTAGAAAAACGATGATCACCACCACTCAAGAGCGTTTAGTTGGCGATAGTGCGCAAATTACCGCCATTAGACAGCAAGTACAGCAAATTGCTGATATTGATAAAGACTTAATGATTGAAGGTGAGATGGGAACAGGGCGACATCTACTCGCTCAGTTATTACATGAATTAAGTCCTCACAGCGATAAAGCGGTGACTACGGTAGATTGTCAAAATTTAGTAGATATTAAGCCACTGATTGCTCAAATAGAGCAAGAGGAAGTCGGCACACTTATTTTACGCTCTCCTTATGATTTACCTTCTGGTGCACAACGTTGGTTAAGTGCTTACCTATTAGATATGGAAAGGCAGGGTAAGCGTCAATTTAGAACGATCGCGATTTTAGAAAATAATACCCAGCAATTGGTCACTGAAGGGCGATTGATACCTGAGTTCTATTACTACTTTTCGCAAATAACTTTTTCTTTGCCACCATTAAGCGCAAGACGCCCAGATATTATTCCTCTATTTAGAGCCTTTTTACGGCAAAGTGCTCAGCGGCTTGGGATCGCCGTACCAAAAATTGATCGTAATTATCTCGATATATTAAAACGTTATGATTGGCCTGGAAACATTCGTGAGCTACGGAATGTCGCTGAACTCTATGCTGTTGGTATTGTGAAAATGGTTGATAGTGAGCAACATCGTGCCATTATCCCCCCTGAAGGGCCTTTAGATAACTTAGTTGATGATTATGAGCGTCGCTTAATTGAAGATGCACTCTATTTATTTGCTGGCCGTGTGAGCGATGTGGCTGATTATTTAGGTATCCCACGTAAAAAACTCTATTTACGCATGAAAAAGCATGAACTGGATAAAGAGAGTTATAAACCTAAGGTTTGATAGTTATCAATAAGCGCCATTTGGCGCTTATTGCATTAGCACATTAATTTATTGATCAATAATTAATTCACTACTCTTGAGATCAAGGGTTAATTCTTGTGCTTCTTTTATTTTTAATAATCCATCACCTAAATGAACTAACATAGGTAGCCCCATCTGCGTGGCGATAATGGCACTGTGAGAACAACTATCCCCTTCAGCTAAGGTAATGGCTAATAATTGAGTTGCATCAAACTGAATTAATGTCGAGGGGAATAACTCTTTAGCCACTAAAATAGAGGGTTGTGATGGGGTAAATTTAGGAGGCGTTTTCTGTTGTAAATGGTAAAGAACTTGATTGCGCAGATCACGAAGATCTAACTCCCGTGCTCTCAAATAAGGATCACTGAGAGTACGGTAGAGTTGGATACGTTCTTTCATTTCATTCGTCCAACTCTGCTGAGCGCTAACGTTATCTGTTTTAATACGATCGATAACATTGGTGAGTAATTCTTCATCATCCAGCATCATGATATGGCCGTTAAAAATAGCGCCTATTTGTTCACCTAATGTGTGATTGGCTTTTTCAGCATAGTGCTTCAAATCATTGAGTGTATCTTTTATCGCTTGATTAAATTGCTCAATTTGTATTGTGCTATCGAGTGGTGCAGATAAATTTTCAATAGGGGCTAATTCTAGCTCATGCCAAATAAAAGCCGGTCCCTTGATGGGGGAAGCAGGTACAAGAGTACCGGTTAAACTTTGCTCCGTGAGTTCATCCGGTAATGCTTCGCCAAAACCTTGTTTAGCCAGTGCTAAAAAGGCATCAATAGCCTCATTTTCTTGTTCCCCTGAAGCAATTAAGGTTATTTCATCACCTTGACGAATTTGAATAAGAGAAAGTTGATTTAAACTAAGGGGATTAATGCGTCTATCTCCCTTAATTAATTGATAGTCAGCACGAAATTTTGACAGTAGCTCAACCAGTGTCGCTGCAGGTCTAACGTGTAAACCATGAGGGTTTTTTACCACCCAATGAGCTTCTTTGCCGTGCATTTGAATAGAAGGCGTGACATCATTTGGCTCTGAGCCATCGATGTTTTCACCCAATTGCATCTTTTTAGGGGTTAGTGCATGGTTGGCTTCTTCGAGAACCTTTTCTAAGCTAGCTCCGGATGACGCTGCGACAACAGCGGCTAATGTTCCTTCTACCAGCGGAGCTGAGCATAGTGTCACTTTTTGCGCTAATTCTGTATCAAGCAGTTCAATTGCTGTCTCTGTACTGAGTATGGCACTACCTAAATCCATCATAACAATAATGGCATCAGCTTCGGCGAGCGATTCAATCGCCGTCATAATTTTAACAGCGTCAGTACCAATAGGGTGCGCTTCATCATCAACACCTGCGGCAATGGCTAATCGGCAATGCGTTGGGTTAAGCATTTGATTCGCCAACGCCTCAATACCCTCAGCAAGATGTTTACTATGAGAAACAATCACGATATTAATCATGGCAGACCTCTCTTGATTATATTGTGAATGATTATGCGTGGATAGCATTAGACAGCGCTTGGAGGATCAATACCACAGAGGCACTGCCGGGATCTTTATGTCCTATACTGCGCTCACCAAGATAACTGGCACGGCCTTTTTTCGCTTGCATAGGAATAGTTTCCTCCGCCGCTTTTTCTGCAACTTTCAGTGCATTATCGATAGCATCTTCTATAGATAAACTTTGGTCATTCGCATGCTTTAAACTATCAACCACAGGCCACCAAACATCACACATAGTTTTATCATTTGGTTGTGCTTTACCGCGACTGACAATGCCATCAACACCTTCTTTAGTCATTTCATAAAGTTGATTTACATCGAGACTTTGTAATGATGCGGTGGGCTTAGCGGCACGAATAAAGAAGGTGCCAAAAAGAGGACCGCTGGCACCACCAATATTAGACAGTAATGTCATACCGGTATTTTTAAGGATAAAACCAATATCTTTATCGGCAAATTCAGGTAATTTCTCCGCTACCTTTTTGAAGCCTCTATTCATATTTAAGCCGTGGTCAGCATCGCCAATTTCACGGTCGAGATCGGTGAGATAGTCACTGTTTTGTTCAAAAAGTTGAGCGCATTGTTGTAGCCAAAGAATAATTTGATGATGAGTTAATACCATTTTCTGATCCTTAGTTATTGTTATAGGAAAACTTATTTTGTCATCGCAGGTGTAGCAACGGGTGCATCCCACAAAGTAAGTAGCGCGTCGTCTACTTTTAATAAGGTAATTGAGATCCCCGACATATCGAGCGAGGTACAATAAGAGCCAATTAACGAACGTTCGATGTTAAGGCCAAAGTTTTCACAGCACAGGGCAAGGCGATGATAAACACCATATAATTCAGAAAGGGGAGTGGCGCCAAGATTATTGACTAGGGCTATAACACGATCGCCTGATTTTAGTGGCTGTTTTTCTTGTGTCTCTTCAATCCAATCACCATTGACTCGATCCCAACTGCGAATGGTGCGCTGATAGTGACCATTTTCAATTAGAGTATTAAACATTGCATCAACAGTATCATTTAATGAAGCAAATGGGCGACGGTCTATTCCTGGCTCTCCGTGGATCCCAACGCCAAATTCCATTTCATTTTCAGGGAGAGTAAAAGAGGGTTTTCCTGCAGCAGGTACGGTGCAAGCCTGTAGTGCAATACCAATAGAAAAACCATTATTATTAATTTGATGACCTAGCTTAACCAAATCATCGAGTGTATCGCCACGCTCAGCCGCAGCACCTAGTAATTTTTCCATTAATACGGTATTCGCTACACCACGACGACCGGCGGTATACAGACTATCTTTAACCGCAACATCATCATCAACTAATACCGTAGCAATTTTTACACCTTCATCATGTAGTAGCTCTGTCGCAGTTTCAAAATTAAGTACGTCACCGGTGTAGTTTTTAACGATCATTAATACGCCTTCACCGCTATCAATTGCTTTTGCGCAATCGTACATTTTATCTGGGGTTGGTGAGGTAAAGATCTCACCAGGACATGCCCCATCAAGCATGCCTTTTCCAACAAAACCGGCATGCATTGGCTCATGTCCACTGCCACCTCCAGATAAAAGGGCCACTTTACCTTTTACGGGGGCATCATGACGGGTGACATAAAAAGAAGAGGGATGGAGATTGATTTCAGGGTGGGCTTTAGCAAAACCTTGCAGTTGTTCTGATAAAACATCATCAACACGATTAATAAGCTTTTTCATCTATATACTCCATTTGAAACTTGTATTGAAATTTTATGTAACAGAGTGCTGTTACATAAGATTTCGACAAATTCTGATTAAAGGAATGACTCATTTTATGGCTTTTTTAATCAAAACAGCGTTCTGTGGTTGTTGAATTGTTATGTTGCTTTAATAAGCGATATAAGAATGTTTCTGTTGGATTAAATTAAATCTACATCATTTATGGTTATATAAGAACCAGTTAACTTATTTACCTGCCAGAATGGGAGCAGGATCATAAAATCAAGGCAAAATAGAGTAAGTAAAAAAGTGTTATATCTCTTGTAACAAGGTTAAGGCTTTTTCTCGTTGCTGTGGCGAGAGATTTTTTATCATTGCTAATAAAAGGGCATCTTGTTTTTTGGCGCTGGGACTTAGAGTATGACTAAAGGTAAGATTTAACACAAAGGTATGCCCACAAAGCGGATCACGGCAGGCACAATAAAGATCTGTTAACTCTTTATGCTTGCGATTACTTTTCTTTATCATCGCTTTTTCACCACATTCAGGACAGTAAATTGTTAAAACACGCATGGTATTTTCTCTTTATTATCAATCTATCACCACCTTCTATATTAGCCTAAGTTTGTACAATCACCAGTAATATTATTGTTTTTTTGTATTTTAATTTGTTGTTAACTGATTTTTATCATGAAAAACAAGTTTATTTGTTTGTTTGACTAAAAATAATTCGGATAATCTCGGTTAAACACCATTAACCGACAATAACCGAACAAAGTTACTAGTATAAAATACAAAATTTATAGATAATGATTTCACGTTAAACCTACATGTGGAGATACAACGTATTGAATTTAAATATTATTTAATTTGTTGTAATGACTAATATGTGGAGAAAAATAGGTAATGGATAACCTATTACAAATTAACAAGGAAGTGGGCAAGGATAGTACAAAAGGACGTTGTATTTATCCTTGAGCAAAAGGATCTTGCATATTCCATACAGATTATCTGATTGATACTAGGAGGTGAGGGTTCTTTTTACGGCTAAATACTGTAAGCGAATGCGAGGTATATTCATGGATGAATATGATCACACACTAGTATCATTGGTAGTTGTTGGCGCTTTTATTGCATTAGGGAAGATGCTAGTTGCTAATGAAGTTATCACATTACGACTATTTATTGGCAGGATCATCCTAGGATCAGCGGTTTCTGTTGTGGCTGGTGCTCTGTTGATTTTATGGCCGGGTATTCACCCTATTGCGGTTATGGGGATCGGCTCTGCCCTGGGGATCGCCGGTTATCAACTTGTCGAAATTTGGCTAAGGAAAAAAGGAAATGAGCTATTTTCACGGAAGAAAAACTAAGTGACCAATGATTAATTATCAATAATCAATAAGTTGAGCGTTATATTTGTATTTTATGATATTTGTGTGGTTTCGTATCATAGGGAATTAAGTGATATCCAATAGCGCTATTGATTGGTATGGATTGCAAGTAGCGTAAATTGGGTTGCTCAAGATGAGTATCGAGACTGCGTGACGTGGAGACAAGGAACGTTTATCACGATAAATGAAGATCAAGTCTGCAAGGAAGCCAGTCTTGATCTTCAACCTGTTTAATGACAAGCATGTTATGAGGTAAATTTTTTTAATATTGGTGATTTCTGTTTAAAATAACTGGCTACAAGTAATCCACTGTAAAGCATTGCACCAATAAACCACAATAAGCCATCCCAATATTCAACGCTGTAACTATAAATAAAAGAGAAGAGTAACGGGCCGACAATCCCAGTTATATTCGTTAGACTGACTAACGTTCCTTGTAATTGTCCTTGAACATGATGATCAACAGATTTTGATAAATATCCTTGTAAAGCAGGTTGTCCCATTCCTCCCGCAGCTAAACAGATTAAAGCGGGAAGCATAACCCAAACATGGCTTATCCAGGCTAATAATAAGCAACCAAATGCATCAATTGACATGCTAATGATAACCGTGTTGCGTTCTCCCCATTTTTGCGCCAGTTTTCCTGCGAGAACCGCTTGAAAAAAAATATGTAATACACCAAGAAATGCAAGAGATAAACCTACTTCAGTAGTGTGCCAAGCGAAACGAACTTGTGTGAATAGCACCCAAATAGTGGCCGGAATTTGCCCTATTAGTTGAATAATAAAATAGGCAATAAGCCAAAAAAAGAGACTCTTTTTAATAAAACCAGTGGCAGAGTGAGGCGCTGTATCCTGATTTAATACGGATATTTCAGTCGATATTTTTGTGGTTTGAGTTTCTTGGAAACAAAGTAATGAAAATATAAATAATAACGAATGAGAAATAGCCGCAAAGATAAATGGCGTATGGGCGCTGATCTCACCGAGTAATCCCCCTAACATGGGGCCAATAATTAAACCCACACCAAATGCACCACCCAAAAAACCGAAATAGCGTGTTCTTTCATGAGGATGAGTAACATCAGTCATTGCTGATGCGCATACTGCACCAGTGGCTCCTGTTATACCCGCAATAATGCGTCCAATGTAGAGCATCCATAATGAGGTAGAGCAAGCCATTAATAGGTAATCTAATGCCGCACCCAATAGCGAAAATAATAAAATAGGTTTTCTGCCATATTTATCTGATAATTTTCCTAAAATAGGTGCGAAGATCACCTGCATCGTCGCATAGAGTGCTAATAATATACCGTAATGATTGGCGAGTCTGTTTTCGCTCACAAACTCATTTAATAGTGTTGGTAGTACTGGCATGATAAGGCCAATACCAATGGCATCTAATACTGTGACAAGCAGTATGATAATAATTGATTTATTCATAAATATCCTAAAAATCTATCATTGATAGAGAGATGAAAAATATCTCTATCAGTGATAGATTGTCAAGAATATTTTATTATGAGGACGCAAATGGCAAAATTAGATAAAGAACAGGTTATTGATAACGCATTGATTTTATTAAATGAAGTCGGTATGGAAGGGTTAACAACACGTAAGTTGGCGCAAAAATTAGGGGTAGAGCAACCGACACTTTATTGGCATGTAAAGAATAAACGTGCGTTATTAGATGCTTTAGCTGAGACTATTTTACAAAAGCATCATCATCATGTTTTGCCATTAGCGAATGAAAGTTGGCAGGATTTTTTGCGTAATAACGCAAAAAGTTTTCGTCAAGCGCTATTAATGTATCGTGATGGTGGAAAGATCCATGCAGGCACACGACCATCAGCCAATCAATTTGAGACATCAGAGCAACAATTGCAATTTTTGTGCGATGCTGGCTTTACGTTAACGCAAGCTGTTTATGCATTAAGTTCCATCGCGCATTTTACACTTGGTTCAGTGCTTGAAACCCAAGAACATCAAGAGAGCCAAAAAGAGCGAGAAAAAGTGCCAAAAATAGAGATAAACTACCCACCATTATTAACACAAGCTATTGATATTATGGATAGTGATAATGGTGAAGCTGCATTCCTTTTTGTGCTCGATGTGATGATTTCAGGGCTAGAAACAGTGCTAAATAATCATCATTAAATAGGCTGACGCCCCTTAGGGGCGATGAGTTGCCCTTGTCTATCTGCGATATTGATTTGCACAATACAGCCAGCATTAAAATGTAAATAATCCTCTTCAATGCCGTCTGAGAAAATAACACCATTTTCGGGCATTAAAGATCCTAATTGCAATGGAGAGTCCGGCTCAATCGTGCCAAAAGTTAAAGCGGTGCCTGTTGTTCTACTAGGAAATGGCTCTCTTACACTAAATTGTAATTTTTTATCACTCCAGCTAAACCCTTGTAAAAGAGGGTGTGATGCTTTTCCGGTGATGGCCATGGCTCCAGCAAGAATAGATTGAAACCACCCTGTAGAGCCAAGTCCCGTTGATACAATAATGCCTGATGAGGATTGCACTTCTTGAGAGTCTCCCCATTGTAAGATATAACGTGCGGAAGTGTGGCTTTTAGGGCCAATAAATAAGTCATTAACCGCTAACAGTGATTGACCATCATTGGTTTTTGCTTGTGCAAAAGTGACCGAATTAAAAGGCATTTTGTGATTTATTGTATTAATTATAATCTCTTTCAATTGCCCTATTTCAAAGGGCAAGAGCTTACCATCCCATCTTGAAGGATCTGGATTGATGGCAATAACGGGTTGTTGATTAAGATATTTCAGAGTATTAGCGACGAGGCCATCTTGACCTATTACCACTACAATATCATGAGAGGAAAATTGATAACTAGGCAATAATCCTCTTTCCAAGAGCTGAAAACGCCCAAATGATTTTAAAATAAGCTCAGCTTCTGTAAGTTGTTTTTGATAGAGATTATGTTCATTAAGATAATCTGTTACCTCAACATGGTTATGTTCTAAATAGAATTTGGCTTGTGACCAAGTGTTAAAACGCTCAATTAATTCTTGTAGGCGACTTTTTCGCATCACTAATATGAAACGAAAATCGGTATTATTTTTCATAGGTTATCCTCTTTTTTTCATAAATTGGCTAAATAAATCAGGAGTGATATTTAATTCACCAATTTTTCCTGAATTAAGCGCTAAAGTTTCAAATGCCATTGCCATTAATTGTTGTGAGTCCATTTTTGCTAGAGCCATTGCTTTGAGATTTTCAACGGGCAACTCACGGTAAGCTCGCATAGTGGCTTCAATTGCATAAGCATCAGCATCAGATTGTATGCGTTGATTTTCCGCACTTAACGCGACTAATTCTTTACGTTTTGCTTCGGCATTGACTTTGGCTTCAAGACGCTCTTTTTCTATTTCGGCTTGTTCACGTAATAGGGTACGTTCATTTTCTAAACGAGCCTCTTCAATTTCTTGTCGTTTACGCTGTATAGATAAGTCTGTTTCTAATTCAGCTTCTTTAATGGTGCGCTCTTGCTCTACTGAGAATTTGCGACGTGCATAAATTGCATCATCAGCCTCTTTGAGTAAGGATTCCCGCGCCTCAGCTTCTAATGCTTTAAGTGTTTCGGGAGAGGGTGAGATGGCCGCGATAGAAACATCTAAAATAGTAATACCTAAGGCCTCTAAGGAAGGGTGTTCAGTAAGTTGTTTCATCACTAAAGTAACCAAGGATTGGCTAAGTTGTAGTGCTTCTCGTAAAGGGGTGCTTTGGATCTTGGCTTGGATCAGGGTTTGAGCAATACGCACCACGCGATCGTTGAGCTTTAGGGGATCTTCGCTGGCGTAAGATTTGCCATTCTTACTTAAATTAAAGTTGAGGACTTCAGCAGCTTTTTCAGGTGATGTGACTTGGAATGAAATTTGTCCTTGAATACGTAGTGCTTGAAAATCAGCAGTTTGAAAGTTAAAGATAAAAGGGGCTTCTTGTGCATTTAACGGCAGTGCTGCAATAGATGTTGTCGCCGAATTATACCAAAAACTTAAGCCTTTACCTTGTTGGCGCACTTTCCCGTTGACCGATTTAATAATAAATGTTGATGAGTCTGCTTTGAAATAATTTAAGTTAAACATAGTCTTCTCCAGTTAGTGTCTTTATGACATTAAATATATATTGTCTTATGGACACTATTGGTGTCAAGTCATTTAGTGTCTTTATGACAAAATTTGATTTTCATGTGTTTAACATTAAAATAAACTCATTATCTTTTTACAAAGTGCAGACCATGAACGAACAAAATTTTTTAGCAAATTACAATCGCCGTGATTTTTTATCGCCGCTTATTACTGTTGATTCAGTACTATTCACTTACCATGAAGGGCAGTTAAAAGTGCTCTTGGTGGAAAGAGCTAATCATCCTGAAAAAGGAAAATGGGGATTACCTGGTGGCTTTGTTGATGAAACACAAGACAACTGTCTAGAAGATACTGTGCTCAGAAAATTAAAAGAGAAAACAGGGGTGATCCCGCCGTACATTGAACAACTCTGCTCAGTGGGAAATAATCAGCGCGATGTAAGAGGTTGGTCTGTTACTGTATGTTACACGGCGTTAATTGCTCACCAAGCATGTAAAGCGCATATTGATAGTGTGGATCATGTGATGTGGTTACCTATTGATGAAGTAGCACAGAAAAATTTGGCATTTGATCATAATGAACTGATTGCGCAAGCGAGAGAGCGATTAAAGCAAAAATCGCTTTATTCTATTGTGCCGGGATTTGCGTTACCTGAAGTGTTTACTTTGCCTGAATTACAGCATGTGCATGAGATATTGATAGGTAAAGAGATCCAGAAAAAATCTTTTAGACGACGGATTGAACAAGCCGACTTATTAATTGATACCGGAGAAAAACGTGCTGAGAAGGGACGTCCTGCTAGTCTCTATCGACTTAAGAAGTCGTCTGCGGATTATCGTTTTATTCGTAATCTTGAATTTTAATATGTAGAGTATTTTTTAAAAATCGCTACGCTCTTCTTAAATGAATAAAATAAATAATATATAAACATTATTTTACCATTAGGGGGAATGACAATTATCCGTACAGGGTTATTGAAAAATATCAATGAAATAACTCGATATTAAATACCAAGTTATTTCATATAATTACCCTATTTATTTTTTATCTTGGAGAGCAACTTGAATTAAATGTTCTACATAATTATCAACAAGAAACTCAACCGTCTGACTTCGGGTTGTACTTCTTAAAAAAGAAAGTTTATCTATTTTCCGTAGTGCTGACATTTTTAAAGATAGTGATACTGATTTTTTCTTATCTTTATCTAAATAAACACGACTCGTTGTGCCACTATGTTGTAGTTCTTCATTCGAAGATAATGCCTCTCGCATACGACGTAATGTTTTATTATCAAGCTGACCTCGTTCAGTCATTTGATACGATCTGGATGATTTACTGTACTTAATTTCAGCACTATAAGACTCTCTTATTTCTTTTAAAACACGGGTGAGCGTTGGCTCCGAGCATTCAAGAGCAGAAATAATCTTAATCGTGGGGACTTTTTTCCCTGTACTTAAAAGTATAGCCAGCTTAAAAACTCTGATTTGGCGAGAGCTCAATTGCATGTTTGGTTACCACGTATCTGTCAATTGTGTGTTAAGAAATTAGACCCAGCTTTTATTGTGTCTGTATTATTTTTCTACAAGTATATCTGAAATAATGTCAAATATTAAAGATTTTATAAAATAACAACCGAAATAAAAATATTGTTAAATAATATGTTAAAGTTTTATAAATAGAAGTTCTAGTTAAAGATATTATTCTTCAACTAGAGACTAAGTTTAAAATATTAATAAATAAAAAAATGCTTATAGTAAATATAAAAACGAATATTTAAACTTATGGTGTATTAAATCGTTGAACACTATTTTTTGAATTGGGAATAATGCCATACAGTTTTGCTCTAGTTAAAATACTCAATGCCCAACGGCGATGTGTTGCCGGTTCACACATGGCACCATGAGATTTAAATACGGCTTGTGTTGAATTTAAGATGCGCAACGCATCGGAATGATCAGACTGAGATACCATTAATGCCTGTTCTATTTTGTCTATCTGCTTGGGATGAATAGCGGTTTTACCCACTAAACCATTGGCAATATCGAGGGCTAATTCTCTATCCATAATTTGTTGATCATCAATATGCTCACAAACAGGAGCGGTAAGCGCAAACTGACGAGCACCAAATACAGCAACCAACATTTTTATCACGTATCCCATAGGTCCATCATAGAGTGTTAAATGGCGATTACGTCTAAGAGAAATAACATTCATTAAATCATTTCCACCGATACGTAAGGCAATAATTCTCTTATGGCAAGGGTGGGCTAGTAGCAAGTCTGCCAGTGAGGTCATTTGAAGAACGTCGAACACTTCTTCTGTTTCCAATGTTGGCATCATACATAAATGGGTGGGTTTGATGATACGCCACCAAAGGGGTAATGAAGCTTGGGTAAATTTAGGTAATACTAAGCCGTCAATCACGGTTAAATCTACATGCTCAACCAGCCATTGCGCCATTTCTGTATGGCGGGGGCGTATAAATAGCAACGGCCATTCAGTACAATCATGATGCTTTTTATAGTCTGATAATGTGGTTAATAATGTTGCTAGATTTTGTAATGCTTGTGGAATATCAGTATCACTGACGGCATCTTCTAAACAAATAATTAATGAACGTAATCCATCAATTTTTTGATCAATAATTGTTGCGGCGATATCGGTTCGTGTTGCGGGCATATACAGCGTTGCCCCTAAATTCCAAGGGGATAATCGTTCAATCATTATTGCACCTTTTTAATGATAGTAACGGCACGATATTGTCCTAATGCTTTACCTGCCTCGGTTACAGTAATATTTTTTTGTTTAGCAAGATAAATCAGTAATGCAACATCAGGATCTGCAATTTCTTTTACCAGAATATGCTCAGGTACACGGCGTAAAACGGCGCGAGTTGCTTCAGCAATACCGGGTTTTATACGATTGATATTTGAAATGTCATATTTGTTGGCAAGTAAACTAACGACATTTTCGCTCAGTTTTTTTAAGTCTGACGGTTGATGTTTAAATGTGGCGAGTGGAATATCGTTATCTATTAAGGCGTCAACTATTTTTCCTACTTTATCAACAAGATAGCGACTACATTCATATTGTTTTAAATGTTGGCAATCGACAAAACCATGGAAGCCTTGCTCTGTCCAAATTGAACGTGAAATTAATCCTGAAACGGGCGCTCCCATAATCCCAAAAGGGATTAGCCAATCTTCATCACTGGCACTTAACCAAGCGCAACCACAAGGATCAGCAAGGACCACAAGATGGGGTTGTGCAGGAAAACCTTCACGTCCCGCCAATGAACGAATTAACTCATTTGTGATAGCGCCTTTTCCTGTCCACCCATCAACAAATGCAATACCTTCTGTCCCATGGCGTTGCTCAATCCATGAAAGCGCTTCGTTATCAATACCTCTATCACGAATAATGCTAATACCATAGTGATAAGACGTTTTTCCCATTTTGCGCAAGGTCTGTTGTAACATCACGCCAAGTGGAACACCCGCACGCACAAGACTTGTCAGAATAATAGGGGTGTCACCAAAATGCGCAATAAGTGATTTTGCTAGCATAATTACTTGTGTTGCTAAACGTGTTGCGCCAGCAGCCAGTGCTTTTTCAAACAGTTCAAGATGCCAGGTTGTGGGTTCTGGCTCTTGGCTTAACATATCAGAATAGTGACGTTTACCAGACTGTATAAGTTCTTCTTTTAACTCAACAGGTGTCATTTCAATCTTGACGGGTTGCAGTAAAAAATCAACATCACCCAGTAGATAAGAGCCTGAAAAAGGTTGATGATCCATCATGTTTATTCTCCAAAAATTTTTGTGTTGATCGCATTCGCGAATTGGCTTTGGCGGGGGATAGCATACCAATTGCATAATTTCATAAAGCGATGATCACTTAGGCTATCGCCGAAACCAATCACAGGAAAAACGCCACGTTCTGCTTTTAATTTATTAAGCAAATAAGTAACGGCTTTACCTTTTTCAATTGGCTCAGGTAACCAAGCAATATTGTTACTGTTACGATGAATATAAAAACCTTTGGTTGAGAATATTTTTTCTATCTCATCACCGATAGCATATAGCTCATCTAATCGAGCGCTGTCGTTATGCTTCATCACTAAATAAATGGGTAAATCATCATATTCATAGTTAATTCTCGCCCAACCATCAATATTACGTTCAGCCATTAATTGGGTAATAGATTGCTGTAACCTAAGTAAAGATTGCTTATAAGGTGTTAAGCTTTGTGTGATATGGTGTTGCCATTGTTCATCTGCGACTTTTTCTGGGGTCAAGATAACAGCACCGTGTGTGGTAATAGCCCATGAATGAAAAGGAATAGTGACACGGCTCATTTCTTCCGTTCCACGTGCTGTGACTGGAATTAAATCAGCATGTTCTAGCATCCAATCAACCAGCATAGATTGCTCTTGAGTCATAAAGCTACGTGGCGCTAAACTTCTATCCAACGCACCGGTTTTATAGGGTGCAAGCGCTAACTCATCCACCATTTTGCGACGAGTTTGAAATAAGGTATCGTCAAGATCGGCTAAAATAACAGGATTAGTCATAGCTAATTACTTCAACAATAGGGGCAACTTTATAGAGAGCCTCAATAAGTTGACTATCAATACTTTCGGCTGGGGTTTCACAACAAAGCAGAATGCGATCAAATTGCTGATGAGCCACGTTATAGACAAAGTTAGGAATGCCTAATCCGTAATTGTCAGTAAAAGTTATTGCTGATTGGATAGCAAAATTAGTGGCAATAGGTGAGCGAGTCGTCGAGCTATATTTTACAATAGCCCCTTGTTTTTCTAAGCGTTCTGCTAATAAAAAGGGTTCCCAGACAAATTCACCAGAGCCTAAAACCAATATTTTTTCACCCTCAGAAACATGAATAAATAGGCCAAGATCATTAGCAGGGGTTGTCATGCCTAAGCGTCCCCAGCTTTGTTTTCCTGTGATAGCAACCTGTCCTGAAGCAGTAATATTGACATTTGGCATAACAGGTAATGGTGCATCGGGATTGGCTTGCCATTGCCATTTTCCCTGCACTAAAGAGAAGGTTGTTATGGGTAATGGTGAACGCTTTTGCAGAGCATCACCACTCCAATCGGTTAATGTGACAGCAATAATCTGCTTAATTTGTGTTAACTTACCTTCTTCACGTAATGCAGATAGCAAGTTAAGAAAGGTATTACCTGTGGTTGCTTCATCATCAATTAACACAATGGTTTTCGCTTGCTGGATCCATTGGCGTTGTTCTAGGTTATGAGGCAAATAAAGTAGGTGATCAGTTGCATGGCTGTGATTTTCTTTAAATTTACAGAATAATTCACCATCAGCAATAGGATGGCGCGTTGAAGTAAGGTAGAGGGCTTGAGGATAGCGATCTCTTACTTCATCAAAAATTCCCGCACCTAAACCGACCGCAGTTTCTGCCATACCAATAAAAAGAATAGGGCCTTCGAGTGATTGAGGAAATTGTTTGGCCATTTGTTGATAAGTTTCACGCATTTTCTTAGGTGAAACAGGAATATGGCGCCCTAATACTTTACTGACAAACAAAAAAGCGCGCTTAGGGTTGCGTCTTTCCGCAATATCAAAAAGTTCATCAAGATGTTCTAATGAGCAATTTGGCGTTACGCTTAATGTGCCGCAAGTGAGTTGGCGACGATAAACAGAAGAGCCAATCAAACTATTCATTATTCTTTATTATCCGTACTAATTAGTTTTTTAAGTGCATTTATCTGGGTATAAGCTAAGCCGTGTTGAACATAACGTCACATACTGTGAATGTTTAAGCTAAAACCTGTTTCCTCATCATGAAGTTTCTATTTAATCATGTCAATCATAATGTGATCTATTTTACTTTAATTTAAAATAATTAGGTTAATGCGGTGTTTTTTGTTTTTAACTTAAGTTTTAATTGTTTTTATCTATAAAAATTTCTTTTATTTCAATATGTTTACAATCTCTTGAAGTAAGTTGATAAAAATAGACTTGCTGAACTACTTCATCATGATATGATGATTTATAATTTGTATTTATATGCAAGTGATATTGTTGTTTCATTCTACCTTTGAAGGGAGTTAATTATGGTTTCATTACGCAAGGATCAGACAGTCTCTCTCAGTAAACAAGCCCCTGCACTGAGTCACCTAATGTTTGGTTTAGGCTGGGATCCTATTAAGAAAAAGGGATTTCTCGGTGGACTCTTTGGTGGTAATAATTCGATAGATTTAGATGCAAGTTGTGTATTACTCGATGTAAATGGTAAACAAATCGATACTATTTGGTTTCGTAAACTAAAATCAACTTGTCAGTCCGTTATTCACTCAGGAGATAACTTAACAGGAGAGGGTGATGGTGATGATGAAACTATTTTTGTTGATTTAAATCGTCTTCCTTCATTGGTTGAATATTTGGTTTTCACTGTCAATAGTTTCCGTGGGCAGACTTTTAATGAAGTTGAAAATGCGTTTTGTCGAGTTGTCGATAAAACAACCAATAAAGAGCTTGCTCATTACAAATTAACGGAACAAGGCGCTCATACAGGGATCGTGATTGCCGCTTTACAACGTAATCAAGGACAATGGGATTTCACGGCTTTTGGCACACCTTGTAAAGGGCTTGTCATTGACGAGATGATGCCAGATATTTTGGCGACGGTGGTGCGATAAATGACTCTAACACCTGGCGGAAATATATCCGTACCTGATCAAACGTTAATGGTGCGTATTCACTCAGGCTCACCTGTTGATGTATCTGCATTTAGGCTTTATGCCTCAGGAAAAGTGAACGGTGATGCTGATATGGTGTTTTATGGTCAAACCACTAATGATGATCGTACTATTATTTATGCAACAGCAGGTAATAGCACGTCGTTTACGGTTGACTTAACTCGCTTACGACCGGATGTCGATAGAATTGCTTTTACTGCAACTTGTGAAGGGCAACAAACCATTGCTCATCTACAACATTTGTCTATTCAAGTTGATGCTAACAATAATGTCGTTGCGAACGGCCATGTTGATATCGATGGACGCACTGAAGCGGCATTAATTTTAGGTGAGCTATACCGTCGCAATGGAAGTTGGAAATTTCGGTTTATTGCACAAGGATTTAACGGTGGATTAAAACCATTGGCGGAATATTTTGGTGTTGATATTGCTGATCCTGAACCAGCACCAGCACCAGCACCAGCACCAGCACCAGCACCAGCACCAGCACCAGCACCGAGCTCAGTGAAGTTAAGCAAGGTTTCGCTAACTAAAGAGAAACCTGCAATTAGCTTAACTAAAAAGGATGATTTCGGCAAAATCCGCATTAACCTCGATTGGCATCGAGAAAGTAAAAGCGGTGGTTCCGGGTTATTAGGTGGATTATTTGGTGGTAACAAAGGTATTGATTTAGATATTGGCGCCTTTGTTGAACTACAAGATGGTTATAAGTCAGTGATCCAAGCCTTAGGAAATGGATTCGGTGATTTTAATCGTATGCCTTATGTTGAGTTACAAGGTGATGATCGCACTGGTGATGTAGCGGGTGGCGAGTGGATTTTTATCAATGGACGTGAATGGAAAAATATCAAGCAAGTGCTTATTTTTACTTTTATTTATGAAGGGGTTCCTAACTGGAGTAAAACAGATGGTGTGGTCACTATTCATGTTCCCGAGCAACCACCTATCGAAACACGTTTAACGGATGGTAATAATGGTCGAGCTATGTGTGCCATCGCACGACTTATTAATGAAAACGGATCAATCAAAGTTGAACGTCTCAATGAATTTTTTAAAGGCCATCGCGATATGGATAATGCCTACGGATGGGGATTTCGCTGGACTGCTGGCTCTAAGTGAATACACGAAATAAGGAGAATAAAAATGAGTTTTTTCAATAAATTAAAAGAAGGTTTTAATTCCGGGCGAGCGGAGTTAACTAAGCAAGTCAGTCGTTTTAAAAACAAAAAATTTATGCAAGGTACGGTCGCAGTTTGTGCTCGTATCGCTATTGCCAGCGATGGTGTGAGTTCTGAAGAAAAGCAGAAGATGCTCGGTTTTTTAAAAGCATCAGAAGAGCTTAAAGTCTTTGATACCTCCGAGGTGATCGAATTCTTTAATAAGCTAATTAGCAGTTTTGAATTTGATACTGAAGTCGGTAAAGGTGAAACGATGAAGTATATTCTGGCAATGAAAGATCAGCCAGAAGCTGCACAATTAGCGATCCGTGTCGGTATTGCTGTTGCGAAAAGTGATGGTGATTTTGACAATGACGAAAAAGAGGCGGTGCGTGCTATTGTCGTTGCATTAGGCTTTCAGCCCGCAGAGTTTGATTTGTAATTAATTTTATATAGGGAACCGTTTAGGAATAATTATGGTATCCACACATATTGGTTTTCCGACAGAAACTGTCATTGTTTTTGTTGTACTTGCGATAGGCGCTATTTTTATCGATTTATTTATGCATCGTGCAGATAAGCCGATAACGTTAAAGAATGCTGTTTTTTGGTCAATATTCTGGGTGGTCGTTGCCATGGCATTCGCGGGTTTTTTATACGTCCACCATGGTGCAGAAGTTGCAAGCTTATTCGTGACGGGTTATGCATTAGAGAAAGTACTGTCTGTCGATAACCTATTTGTCATGATGGCGATTTTCTCTTGGTTTGCGGTTCCTGATCGTTTCCGTCACCGCATTCTGTATTGGGGGATCATTGGTGCCATTGTATTCCGTGCGATCTTTGTTGCTATTGGTACCGGCTTATTAAGTTTAGGGCCTTACGTTGAGATAGTCTTTGCTCTGATTGTTGCTTGGACAGCCGTAATGATGCTGAGAAGTGGGAATGATAGTGAAGAAATTGAAGACTATTCACAGCACCTTGCTTATCGCCTAGTAAAACGATTTTTCCCTATATGGCCAAAAATTACTGGACATGCCTTCTTATTAACACAAAAAGAGGTTGATGTAGAGTTAGCAAAACCGGAAAACAAAGACATAACTATCGGGCGAGGTACAAAAGCTGCGTTATATGCGACACCGCTTATGTTGTGTGTGGCGGTGGTAGAGCTTTCTGATGTGATGTTTGCTTTCGATTCGGTGCCTGCAATCATTGCCGTTAGCCGTGAGCCACTGATTGTTTATAGTGCAATGATGTTCGCTATTTTGGGCTTACGTACTCTCTACTTTGTGTTAGAGGCATTAAAACAGTATCTGATTCACCTTGAAAAAGCGGTTATTGCATTGCTGTTCTTTATTGCTGTAAAGCTGGGGCTTAATGCAACAGATCATATTTGGCAGCATGGATATAGCATTTCCGCGACAACCAGCCTATTCGTAGTGCTTGGTGTTCTTGCTCTGGGTATTCTGGCAAGTTTTGTATTCCCAGAAAAAAAGAATAAATAAGGTAAATAATGATAACCGATATTCTTGGGAAATTAGAATATCGCAACATAAATTGAAGAGGTTGAAGATGAGCGTTTCTCTTTCTAAAGGTGGTAATGTTTCTTTAAGCAAAGCAGCCCCAACGATGAAAAACGTCCTAGTCGGACTTGGTTGGGATGCCCGTTCTACAGATGGTCAAGATTTTGACTTAGATGCATCTGCATTTCTGTTAGCCGCTAATGGAAAAGTACGTAGCGATGCCGATTTCATTTTTTATAACAACTTAAGATCTGCCGACGGCTCTGTTGTTCACACTGGTGATAACCGAACAGGTGAAGGTGATGGTGATGATGAAGCACTAAAAATCAAACTAGATACCATCCCCAGTGATGTCGAAAAAATTATTTTTGTTGTGACTATCCATGAAGCACAAGCGCGTCGTCAAAGCTTTGGTCAGGTATCTGGTGCGTTTATTCGTTTAGTTAATGATGACAACCAAATTGAAGTTGCTCGTTATGATTTAACGGAAGATGCATCAACGGAAACGGCGATGTTATTTGGTGAGTTATATCGTCATAACGGTGAGTGGAAATTCCGTGCTGTAGGCCAAGGATATGCAGGGGGCTTAGGCTCAGTATGTGCGCAATATGGTATTAACGCCTCTTAATCGTATGTTATGAAAACACAAATTACTGGCAGTTATTCCTAATTGTCAGTTTATTCAACACAGTAGGAGCTTTGATATGGCTGTTTCCCTTGTTAAAGGTGGTAATGTTTCGCTAACTAAAGAAGCACCAACCATGACGGTGGCTATGGTTGGTTTAGGATGGGATGCCCGCGTGACAGATGGCGCTGAATTTGATTTAGATGCGTCAGTATTCATGGTCGGTGAAGATGGAAAAGTGCTTTCAGATGCAAGTTTTATCTTCTTTAATAATAAAGTGAGCCAATGTGGTAGTGTTGAACACCAAGGCGATAATCGTACTGGAGAAGGCGAAGGTGATGATGAACAAGTCAAAATCACTTTATCCAAAGTTCCTGCTGAAGTGAAAAAACTGGTTTTTGCTGTCACTATTTACGATGCTGAAAACCGCAAGCAAAACTTTGGTATGGTGAGCAACAGTTTTATGCGCGTTTATAATAACGACAATAACACTGAAATTGCACGTTTTGATCTTTCTGAAGATGCCTCTACGGAGACGGCGATGATCTTTGGTGAACTCTATCGTCATGGTTCAGATTGGAAATTTAAAGCAGTAGGCCAAGGTTTTGCGGGTGGTTTAGGCGCACTAGCCGCACAACATGGCGTCAATATTTAATCTTTCGCTAATAAAAGCGCCAAGATGACTAGATAAATAGTTAGTTCATGGATAAAGCGGGAAAATACGTTTCCCGCTTTATTTTTATATAATCACTTATGAGTCTTTTTTAAGCGTTATTTTAATAGGTGATTTTTTTGACTTATTACTTCCTGTGTGGAAATAGCGCCAATGTGGATCTTGTGCAGCATAGAGTAATTCATGATCACCACGTGAATCGCCCCACGCCCTTAAGTGGTATTGAGTAAGATCGCCATAGACACGCTCTAATCGTTTGATTTTTTCGCCACAACGACAGTTATTGCCAATGATTTTTCCTGTCAGCACACCATCAACCACTTCAAGTGTTGTTCCTATTAACTTTATACCGAGTCGATCCGCAAAAGGTTGCAACACCATAGCTGGAGAAGCTGAACAAATGGTCACTTCAGCATGACGGTTAATCTCTTCAGCAACGGCTAATAAACCTGCAGGACGCATTAACTTACTCCAGTAGGCTTTACAAAAGGCTTCGGCTTTTTCTTTGAGCCATTCTTCTTTGATATCGGTTAAAAAAGTTTTAATCAGCACTTCTTTTAATTCATCACGAGTCAGTTTACGTCTAAAACAACGTAATGTGGGGAATACCATTTTGATAATACGACGAGCAAATTTACGACGCCCAAAGGCAAATTTTAGAAAAGGGATAAAGCTATCGTGATAGGTTAAAGTACCATCAAAATCAAACACTGATAATGTTTTTACGGTGTTTTTTGCGTTTTCAAATTGTGGTTGCATAAATATTGAGCTCCGTAAATCATCAGAGTTTATGAGGTAAAGCACCTATTATATCATTGTTCTCAAAATGAGATAGTATCATCAGTATCTTATTGAAAAAATAAGGTTTTTATTTTTAATCGTTGATGATATTAGTCATATAAAATGAAAATCGATATTGAGTATAAAGAAGAATGTGCTAATTGATAACGGGTTATGTTTTAAAAGAATTGGTTTGTTTTATTTTATAATATACCAATAATAATAGCAGTTATTAAAAATAACTTATTTTGTTTATGATATAAAAATTTATTTAAAATAAAAATCAATGACCTAGTGCTATCCCTAATTATTAAATAAAAATATCATTGTGTCGATAAAAAATAAATCTTATCGATATGCGCATATAGGTATTTTTATCATGAGTATTAAACGAACCGTAAAATTAGGCTCTTCTTTACTGTTATTGATTTTTATTCTATCGTCTGCCTTATCTTCATTTTTTATTTATAAAATGCAAAACAATTTTACTCAAGTTGATGTCTTATCTGCACGTTATGACGATGTGTTGATGGCTCGTTATCAACTGGCTATTATGCGTTCTAATGTCAATTATCTATTACAAGACAAAGATAGTCGTGTCGCAGATCGTAATAAAATTATTCAGCAAAATAAAAAGTTAGCTATCATGGCTAAAAATACCATGGAAACATGGGTTAAAGAAAAGAAAATGACAGTCGCAGCACAAAAAGATGCTAATGATATTTCGACGTTATTTTATAGTGTTATAGATAGATTAGTTTTGGCACCCAATAAATTATCGACAATAGATATAAAATCTAATCAGTTTGATCAAGATTTTGAACATCTTGATCAATTATTTGAAAGGTATATTCAGACTAGAAATAAAAATAGTATCTATCTTACTCATAAACAAGATTCAATGGTTGAGTTTTCTATCTACTCAACAATTATCTCATTAATTATTTTATTAATTGTTTTATACTTTGTGCTTCAGTGGATCAATAAAACTTTTGTCTCTAATCTTAATACATTGTCTGAGATATTAAATAAAGTAGGTAATGCTGACTTGGTTTTTTCTGTACCACAAGTAAAAAATGATGAGTTTGGTAAACTTTTTTCTCGTGTCAGTGATATGCAAAAAGCATTAACCTCGACAATCTTTTCTGTCAAAAAAGAGGCTATGGATATAAAAGGGGGCGCATTTAAAATTGCTTCTGGTAATCAAGAGCTTTCATCTCGTACAGAAGAACAATCCAGTGCTTTACAACAAACCGCTGCCAGTATGGAGCAGATTAAAATAGCCGTTGCTAACAATACCGATAACACAATTGAAGCAAATAATATTATTAATCAATCTACTGACATTGTTATGGATGGCGCTAATGTCATGAAAGAAGCCGTGTTATCGATGAAGAAAATAGAACAAGGTGCAGTGAAAGTTGGGGAAATTAATGATGTTATTAATAAATTAGCCAATCAAACTAATATTTTGGCCTTAAATGCTGCCGTAGAAGCAGCAAGAGCTGGCGAGCAAGGGCGTGGGTTCACCGTTGTGGCCGCTGAGGTAAGGAACTTAGCCGCAAAAAGTGCTGAAGCAGCAAAAGAGATTAGCCAAGTTCTTAAAGCATCTATCAATGATGTTACCTATGGTACAAATTTAGTTAATAAAAGCGGTGAGTGCATGCAAGAGATTGTCTCTTCTATTTCAAAAGTAAACAAGATCATGCAAGGGATTAGTTTAGCGTCTGAAGAGCAACGTCTTGGTGTCGAACAAATTGCAGTAGCAATTAATCAAATGGATACGGTAGTACAACAAAATGCCTCTTTGGTCGATCTCGCCGCCTCTTCTACCATGATGTTAAACGATAAAGCACAAGTGCTGATGGATAATGTTGCAGTCTTTAATATTGACGATCTCGAAAAAGAGCCAGAGCAGAAACAAGAGTTAATCAATGAACAAGAATAAACTACGATAATAGTATAAAACATCATCTTTTATCACTGAGGGTGGTGTGTGTAAAACATTTGTGTCGATAATTCTGATTAATGAGTAAATAAAATCTATCCACTGCCGATATATGAATACATTTATGTTATTTAATTACCGGGGTGGATTATTTCATGAGTATTGAAAGAACAGCGAAAGTAGGCTCTATTATACTATTAGCTATTTTCTTAGTGACATCAGCTTTATCATCGTTTTTTATTTATCAAATGCAGGATAATTTTGCTTCATTAAACTCGTTAACCACGAGATTAAATAATGTACAAGAGGCAAGATATGAACTAGCAACCATACGCTCTCATGTTAACTTTTTAGTCAATATTGGTCATGAAAATTTAGATATGCAAGAAACCAAAGCTCGATTAGTTTCTGAAGCTAAAACATTAGCGGCTAAATCAAAAGAGACAATTAACGCTTGGGAAAGGGAAAGCAAAATCAGTGCTGACGCACAAAGAAACTCAGAACAATTATCGGCACTATTTATCAAACTCGTCAATACTATTATTGCGCCTATTGATACGCTAGCTTATGAAAATATTGATTTATCGAAAGATTTTTCAAAACTTGCTGAGTTGTTTGATGAATATTTAGTGATAACTCAAAATGTTAATGATCAAATTGAAGACGAACAAAAATGGATGTTTCAACTCTTTATTTACACTACATGTATTGCTTTAGTGATACTGATTGGACTGCTTTATTTAGTGATCCGTTGGGTTAATAAAACCTTTCTCTTTAACCTCAATACGCTCTCTTCCATTTTGCAAAAAGTGGGAGAAGGGAATTTAAACTTCTCGTTACCCAAAAATAGAAAAGATGAGTTTGGTACACTATTTTCTCATGTCGGTGATATGCAAAATGCACTGACATCGACTATTGGTTTGGTGAAAGAAGAGGCATTAGTGATCAAAAGCGGTTCAGCAGAAATCGCAGCGGGTAATCAAGATCTCTCTTCTCGTACTGAGGAGCAAGCGAGTGCATTGCAACAAACCGCAGCCAGCATGGAAGAGATAAAAATTGCGGTAGTGAATAATACCAATAATGCCGTATTAGCAAACTCTATCACTGCACAAACGCGTGATTTGGCTATCGATGGCGCTAGCATTATGAATGATGCTATTACTTCGATGAAAAAAATTGAAGTCGGTACGTTAAAAGTCGCTGAAATCAATGACGTGGTAAACAATATTGCCAGTCAAACCAATATTCTTGCGTTGAATGCGGCAGTGGAAGCCGCTCGTGCAGGGGAGCAAGGGCGGGGCTTTACAGTTGTAGCAACAGAGGTTCGCAATTTAGCCGCCAGAAGTGCGGAAGCTGCTCGTGAAATTAATCAGATTATTCGAGCTTCTGTGGCGGATGTCGCACATGGTCGTGAACTGGTTAATAAAACCGGTGAGCATATACAAGAAATTGTCACCTCAATTACCAAAGTAAGCGATATTATGCAGGGAATTAGCATTGCATCGGAAGAGCAAAAAGTGGGAATTGAACAAATAGCCGTCGCGATAAACCAAATGGATTCTGTGGTTCAGCAAAATGCGGCTTTAGTAGAACAAGGAGCCACCTCAACCATGATGTTAGATGAAAAAGCACAAAATCTGACCGATAAAGTATCAGTTTTTCAAATCAAAGAATAAGCTTATCTTTAATTAATACATTAATATTTTAGTAAAAATAAACTCACCTTAGTTGCAATATTAGGGTGAGTTTTTTTATTTTATAGCTAATCGATAAGGCGACTATTTCTTTTCTCTTCGTTTATTATTGAAAAATAATTATAGACAGCGCAAACTTTAGTGTTGTTAATAGTGCAATATAAAAACAGATAACTATTCCCTTCACCTGCAAATGACGAGGTTATTGCGTATCGATATTAAACAGTTATTTTATTTAATCGCTTTGGATAAAACGCAACATTTTGGTCAAGCTGCCGAGATGTGCCATGTTACGCAACCTACCTTATCAATGCGATTACGTAATTTAGAAAAAGAGCTTGATGTGGTTCTTATCAAGCGTAGCTCTCGCTTTGAGGGATTTACCGAAGAAGGCGAGAAAATATTAAAATGGGCGAAAACTATGCAATCTGCTTACGATGGATTACAAGCAGAAGCCGCTAACTTTCGACAGCAACTATTTGGGCAACTGCGTATAGGTATTGTGCCTTTAACCAATTTAAATCCTATGCTGATGTTGCAGAAAATATCGGCACTATTCCCAGAGATAAGTTTTCAGGTGCTCTCAACGAATAGCGAAAATATTATAGATCGACTTAATAGTAATAGTCTTGATATTGGTATCTGCTATTTGGAAAAAGCGAATACTCAACAGCATGAAATTTATGCATTAAAACAAACGGAGTTAGGGCTTTTATTTCATCGCAATCACTTTATGCCTTCAACAAGAACTATCTCGTGGCATGAAGCGGTTAAACAACCATTGGCTTTATTAAATAAAGAGAATCACTTTAGGCAATCCGTGGATTTAGCTTTTCAGCGTTATAACTTACACCCCAAGGTGTTGGTCGAAAGTAGTTCTACATTACATCTTATACAATCAGTTAATGCAGGGTTTTGCGCCTCGATTGTCCCTATTGCTAAAGGTATGGAAAATCTTAGCCAAGATCTAGATGTTGTACCTATTGTTGATGCAACCATTAATGCCCCATTGGGGATTGTGATCCGCAAAGAAGAGCCACGCTCTATATTAATTGAAAAATGCTTTGCACAAATGCGTACTTACTTAGAAAGTACAGGTCTATAGATGGATAGAGATAAAAAGGCGAGTATTAATAAATAGCTCGCCTTTGTTTTTTATTTTGCGTATGAATTATGATTAAGCGACTTGTGTTTTTTTATCATAAATTCTGACAGGTATTGCTTTATAAGAGGGGGTACCACTCTCTTTATCAATATAATCTAATGGTACAAGGACATTGGCTTCTGGGTAATAAGCGGCCACTGTGCCAGGAGCAATGCTAAATGAAACAACAGTTATATTATCTAGCTGTAGTTTTCTATTTTCACTGACCGTTTCAATGGTGATTTTATCACCTTCGTTTAAGCCTCTTGTTATCATATCGACATTATTCATAAACAGTATATCGCGTCTACCAAAGATGCCACGATAGCGATCATCAAGTGCATAAATGGTCGTATTATATTGGTCATGACTACGAATAGTGACTAAACGAAGAACATCATCACCCATGACCATTTTATTCTCTTTTACACCTTTAAATACCGAGAACATGGCTTTACCTGTGGGGGTATCCCAAACTCTATCAACGGCAGGGAGTGGCATACGGAAACCACCGGGGATACGAATTCGTTGGTTGTAATTATCAAATCCGGGAATGGTTTTTTCAATCATATCGCGAATAAGATCATAACTTTCCGTAAATCTTAGCCATGGGGTTTTGCTATCTGTCAGTGTTGCAGCAGCCATTTTTGCAACAATGACAGGCTCTGATTTTAATAATGGTGAAGCGGGTGTTAATTTACCAGAAGAGGCATGCACCATTGACATTGAGTCTTCGACCGTGATGGATTGACGACCTAATGCTTGTACATCTAATTCTGTTCTCCCCAAACAAGGTAATATAAAGGTATTTTTTGCCGTTAATAAATGAGAGCGATTTAATTTTGTGCCGATGTGTACACTTAAATCAAGCTTTCTCATTGCAGCAAATGATTGTTGAGGGTCGGGTAATGCCACGGCAAAATTACCCCCTAAACAAATTAACGCTTTTGCTTTGCCATCAACCATCGCTTGCATTGCGTTAACTGCATCGTGACCATGTTTATAAGGTGGTTTAAAACCAAAAGTTTGTTCTATTTTTTGTAAAAATTCGACAGATGGTTTTTCTGTGATCCCAACAGTTCGGTTACCTTGCACATTAGAGTGCCCACGTAATGGACATATGCCAGCACCCGGTTTACCAATATTCCCTTTCATTAATAACAAATCAGCAATCAGACGCACATTCGCTGTACCTTTGTTATGTTGGGTGATCCCCATACCATAGGTAATAATGGTGGCCGGAGAATTGGCATAAAGGAGTGCGACACTCTCAATATCTGCTTGCGAAAGGCCACTTTCACTTTCAATATCTTGCCAAGAAGTTTGTTTAAGATCTTCAACTACGGCTTCAAAACCTAGTGTATGCTCAGCAATAAAATCGTGGTCGAGAATATCTCCACGCTCATTATCCCACCCAATTAAGGTTTTCATAATGCCTTTTAACGCCGCAGCATCACCACCGGCTTTGACTTGATAATAAGATGAGGCGATATTGGTTGAGCTATAAGTCGCCATCTCAATAACACTTTGAGGGTCGGTAAATCGCTCTAAAGCGCGTTCTTTCAATGGATTAAATACAACAATAGGTACACCACGACGAGCTACTTCATGCAGTGTTCCCATCATTCTTGGGTGATTAGTTCCAGGGTTATGTCCAATGGCAATAATGAGTTGAGTGTTATCAAAGTCATCTAAAGAAACCGTGCCTTTACCTATGCCAATCGATTGAGGTAAGCCTACACTAGTCGGTTCATGACACATATTTGAGCAATCAGGAAAATTATTGGTGCCATATTCTCGCGCAAACAGTTGGAATAGATACGCGGCTTCGTTGGAAGCTCTACCTGAAGTGTAGAATTCAACACTATCAGATGATGGCATATTTCTTAATAGCTCACCAATACGAGTAAATGCTTGCTCCCAAGTCACAGGACGAAGAGTGTCAGTATCTGCATCATAAGCGAGAGGATGGGTTAAACGACCGTAGCCTTCTAATTCGAAGTCTGACTTTGTCAGCAATTCTGTTACGGTATGTTGTGCTAAAAATTCAGGTGTGACTCTTTTTTTTGTTGCTTCCCATGTGACCGCTTTAGCTCCATTTTCACAAAATTGGAAAGTAGAATGATGCTCTTTGTCTGGCCATGCACAGCCGGGGCAATCAAAACCATCAGGCTGATTAGTATTAAGCAATGTTTTAGGTGCAATAAAAGCATCCATTTGAGTGCGTACCGCGATAGCTGTTGCTTTTAATGCCCCCCATCCTCCTGCGGGTCCATTATAGGGTTTCACCCCAGGAATAGATGATTTTTTCTTACTCATATAGGCATTCCTAAAACGTTAATAATAATATTTAATGATGAATAGTTGGCAGGTGAATATAAAAAGCAATATGGTTATATAATTTAAAATATATTTCTTACTAGGAATAAAGGATATATTCAAACTTGTTAATACCAATAAATAATAAGTTATTGGTATTAAAATTATATAATCTGCAATTCTTCTGTTACTCAAGAAGTTAAAATAATGTAATTATATTGTCAATGAGCAAAATAGGCTAAATGATGCTTTATAACTTTATTTTATATGATGATAGAGCATATCTATCGTGTGATAAAATCAATTTATTTGACTCTCTGTTATTACTTGGTTAAAAATGTTAATACGCTAATGGACAAGTTTTTTAAACTTGATTTATTGAAAAATGACGAAATAACAGTTTGTTGGCTACCATGGCATCGTTATGTGATTTATTGCGTAATGATTTTTTGCTGTTCTCTTTTTTAGTAATTAAGAGAGGGGAATTTAAATAGTATATCTATATAAACTCACTATTTTCAGTTTTTACTTTCTGAAAATAAAGTGAAATTGATCAGCATTCATAATAAAAAATAAATAAGATTTTTGTGAGAAAAATATAATTAGGATAATAGAAAATGAATAAATTTATAGAATATAGATTTATATCGAGAGAGGCATTATGTTTGGATTAGATGCTTTTCACCTAGCAAGAATACAATTCGCGTTTACCGTTTCATTTCATATTATATTCCCTGCTATCACCATAGGATTAGCTAGCTTTCTAGCCCTATTAGAAGGCTTATGGTTAAAAACAAAAGAACCAAGTTACCTTTCTTTATATCAGTTTTGGATAAAAATTTTTGCCGTAAACTTTGGTATGGGGGTGGTATCAGGGTTAGTGATGGCATATCAATTCGGGACTAACTGGAGTGGTTTTTCACAATTTGCCGGTAGTATCACAGGGCCGATGCTAACTTATGAAGTCTTGACCGCCTTTTTCTTAGAAGCGGGATTTCTTGGCATTATGTTGTTTGGTTGGAATAAAGTGGGGCGAAAACTTCACTTCTTTGCAACTTGTATGGTAGCGCTTGGCACATTGATTTCTACTTTTTGGATCTTGTCATCCAATAGTTGGATGCAAACACCACAAGGCTATGCTATTGAAAATGGTGTTGTCGTGCCTGTTGATTGGCTACAGGTCGTGTTTAATCCTTCCTTCCCTTACCGTTTATTGCATATGTCTATTGGGGCTTTTTTAGCCAGTGCTTTATTTATCGCCTCTTGTGCCGCATGGTTATTATTAAAAGGACAAAATACAGCACCTGTACGAAAAATGTTTTCTATGGCCTTATGGTTAGTACTAATTATTGCCCCCATACAAGCGTTTGTAGGAGATGCTCATGGATTAAATACACTAGAACATCAACCGGCTAAAATCGCAGCTATAGAAGGGCATTGGGATAATGCAACGAAAGAAGCGACTCCGCTGATTTTATTTGGCATCCCAGATATGGCAGAAGAAAAAACAAAATATGCGATTGAAATTCCTTATTTAGGTAGCCTGATCCTTACCCATAGTTTAGATAAGCAAATTCCGGCATTAAAAAGTTTTGCACCGGAAGATAGACCTAATTCTAGCATTATATTTTGGTCATTTAGAGTCATGGCAGGATTAGGTATGCTGATGATTTGTTTAGGTTTGTTGAGTGTTATTTTACGTAAGAAGAAAAGACTCTATCACTCACCCTTTTTCTTACGCTTTGCTTTATTAATGGGGCCTACAGGACTGATTGCGATCCTTGCGGGGTGGTTTACCACAGAAATTGGCCGTCAGCCTTGGGTTGTTTATGGTCTACAACGTACCAAAGATGCCGTTTCTGCTCATGGTGATATTCAAATGAGTTTGAGCTTATTGGCCTTTATTTTGGTTTATTTTTCAGTATTTGGCATCGGGTATTTTTATATGGTGCATCTGATGAAGAAAGGCCCTGTAGTGCTTAAATCCGACCAATTAACACAGGGTGAAAAATAATGAATATTGATTTTTCGATGATTTGGTTTGCGATCATTATTTTTGCCACACTTATGTATATTATCGCAGATGGATTTGATCTGGGGATTGGCATTATTTTGCCTTTTACCCGAGATAAAATACAAAGAGATACCATGATTAATAGTGTGGCACCAGTTTGGGACGGCAATGAAACATGGTTAGTATTAGGAGGGGCTGCGCTCTATGGTGCTTTTCCTCTTGCCTATGCAGTTATTATTGATGCGTTAACAATACCACTGACATTGATGCTTATTGGGCTTATTTTCCGTGGTGTGGCATTTGAATTTCGCGTTAATGCACTTCCTAAACATCGCCTATTTTGGGATTCAGCTTTTATTGGTGGCTCTTTTCTTGCTACTTTTTGCCAAGGGATCACAGTAGGTGCAGTTATTAATGGTTTTAATGTGACAGGGCGCCATTTCAGTGGCTCGGCATTGGATTGGTTAACACCATTCCCTATTTTCTGTGGTTTTGCTTTGTTAGTCACTTATGCATTGTTAGGCAGTTCATGGTTGATTATGAAAACAGAGCATCAACTGCATCGTAAAATGTGCACTATAACGGTGTATCTGGTTATTACATTGCTGGTGGTGATTGCAATAGTAAGCTTATGGACACCACTCACACATGCTGATATTGCACAACGCTGGTTTAGTTTACCTAATTTATATTTTTTATTACCTGTTCCGTTGCTCGTATTGGCTTGTGCTTGGGGCATTGTTCGTAGTGCCTATAATTATGGTCATTATCAGCCTTTTCTATTATCACTTTTATTGGTACTTATTGGTTTTGCAGGATTAGGGATCAGTATCTTTCCTTATATTATTCCACCTTCTATTTCGATTTGGCAGGCGGCAGCACCTGTTTTAAGTCAGCAATTTATGTTAGTTGGAGCGGTTATAATTATTCCTGTGATATTAGCCTATACCAGTTGGAGTTATTATGTATTTCGTGGAAAGGTAAATGCCAATGAAAGTTATCATTAGTCATTTTTTAACAATAAAACCAACGAAAAATAAAGCTCGTTGGTATCAACAAATCGGATGGATGATAATTATTTGGTCTTTAAGTGTATTAAGTCTTGCGATTATCGCCTCATTATTTAAATTATTAATGTACAGCGCAGGAATGAGAACGCATTAATAACATAAAAAATGTATTGTTAATAAAAAGGCAGTGTTATTAATTAACACTGCTTTTTTATTTGTTTTTATTTTATTAATTACAATAAATTATAATATTGGTCTGGTTTAACTTTGATGGGGAGTGGGGTGATATCTTGCATCTCTAATAAATTCCTTTCTATGGTGTTACATATTGCATTTAATGGTAAGTCATTGGCGGAAACACCGAATGGATCTTCTAACTCTTCAGCTAATGAGTCCCAAGATAAAAAAGTATAAGAGATAAATACGGAAACAAATGGCGTCATATAGTGGAGATCGGCAACCAATGCAAAAGGTAGCAGAGCACAGAATAGATATACCGTACGTTGCAATATGAGCGTATAGGCAAAAGGTACAGGAGTATTTGAAATACGTTCACAGCCACCCAATACATCAGATAAGTTATTAATATCTTTATTAATTGATTGAAAGATAACATCACTTATTACTTTGTTATCTCGCAATTCGCCAATTTTTAGGCCAATATGCAATAAAATCCGATTAGTGGGGTAAGGGCTATTCATTATCTCATCAAATAAAGGTCGAGGTAAGAGGCGATAGAGATCGACCATTGGGTTTGTTTTTCTTAGCTCATGTTTTAGACTCCAACTAAAAGCAATAAGTAGATTGGAAAAGTCACGATTAAATTGTTTATCTTCCGGTAATAAGGCTTTTATATTTCTTAATATGTTGCGATGGGTAATTAACATATTTCCCCATAATGTCCTTGCCTCCACAAGTCGGCTATAACTTGCATTATTTCTAAAACCAAGAAATATTGCGATAGCAATACCTAATAAACTAAATGGGGCAACAGTTAAATGAATACCTAATAATTCATACCATTGATAAACCAAAATAGCGATAATAGACATTGCAATATTAAGACATAAGCGAAAGATTATTTTTGATAGCACTGAACCGTGCCAATCAAATAACCGAAAAAACCAGTGTTGATTAGGACGTATGACCATAATAATAGTGATATAAAAAGAAAGTTTGTTAAGTTATTATCGCAATAAAATAAATAATAATCTAATTAATTCTATTGAAAGATTAAGGTTGTTATATCAACAATATAGTTGATATAGCCCAGTCCGAAAGTTCAGACTTTCATAATACACTTAATTTCTTTCCTCATCTTCAGAAAGGGAATAATTCAAATGCTGAACCAATGGGGTATTTTCAAAAAAACTTAAGATTTTTAAGTTTGTTTTTGTCCATCACTTCAAATCCTTATAATTCCATTCTCTTTTCTTATGTATTCAATACAAATATTCAAAAGACCTTCAGTGACATAACTCAGAAATGCAAGCTCTTCATCTAGCCACTGGCGTAACTGTTCTTCGGTAACAGAATAAACCTCATTATCAAAAATTTGAGATCCTTCGTTTTCTTCATCAACATAGCACCCGATCACTTCATCAAATAAAACCGTGCCTTTAAACTCGTTATATAAATCCATATCTGTACACATCCGCTCCAGTGGGGGTAATTCCTGCGACCCAAAATAGTCATCCAATTCTTCATTGGTATAAATAGCGGATTTGAGAATATGTTTCCATACATGTTCTGGACAGTATTTTTTTGTATTAATTAAACTAAATCGTTCTAGCCCGCTTTCTTCGATGGGTTCTGGATAGATAGTAATGAAAGCGGAGTATGTAAAAGTAAATTTTTTGCGTAATAGCTCCATTAATAACGGATTTACTTTTTCATAATCAGTGTGTAGGGATTCAAGCATTGTTCTTAATGTTATGAGACATTGGCATTTTTCAAAAAGAGTTTTGCTTATTGTTGTTGCATAAACAGCTTGCTTTGCTTCTTTTTCATAATCTTCAATATTGTTATACTCTTTGAAGGTTTTAAAATCCTTTTCAGTTATTGTGTTTTTTCTTGCCAACCATAAAACTCTAATCCTGCAAATAACCATCAAAACAATTAGAAACAACAAAAAACCAAGAAAAAAATACATACCGACCCTTATAAAATAATAATTACAATTTTTTATAATAATATAATACTTACCTTAAATTAATTATATTTTTTATGTAATTAAAAAAACAAAAATCTGGTTTTTATATTGGGACGATTTACCTACATCTCCATCAAATTTCGTCAGTAGTAAGGAGGGGGATACTGAAAGTCCTGAGTAATAAACCACAGGGGATCTGTATATGCTGAGCACAGTTTGTCACAAATACACCAAACTACATTGTCGGTTTTGTGATTCGCTTCCGCGTGCTGGCGAACTGTCCGTTAAGCTGGTGGCTATATAGATTTTTGAAACTGAAATGAATTACAAATATATTGGGGAAAATTAGCATGACATACTTTGAGAAAATAAAAGTCGTCGTAACATGTCATGAAAAAAATTAGGGCAGTAAAAAAATCTCAGGGGACAAAAAGGGGGCAATAACCCTTAGATACAAAAAAGCCACTTTTCTCAAAGTGGCTTAATGCGCTGATTTAACAGCTAAAATTTGGTGGCCCCTACTGGACTTGAACCAGTGACCAATCGATTATGAGTCGACTGCTCTAACCAACTGAGCTAAGGGGCCTTAATGGTGTGAGATTATACGTGCCATTTGAGGCGAGGTCTAGCCTTTGTGTGACTGTATGCGCAATTTGTGTTCAATATAGAGCAGAAAAAATAAATCAAATAATAATCTTTTATTTCAATGAGATAGTCCAAAAAGAAAGACTTGATGAGTAAAAAATAGACAAGAGTAAAAATAAAAGGGTGATTTTTTGTAAATAGAGGCAGAAAAAATCAGCAGATTTTTAGCGAAAACGATAGCGGTTACTTAAGATAGACCAAAAAGAGAATAGGAATGATAAAAGTAAATTATCAGCGCTGAAAACAGATATGGTTTAGACCAGATAATAAAAAACGCCTGTGAGTCACAGGCGTTTGTATTACTACCAAAATCAAAGAGATTGATTATTCATCAAGGAAGCTACGTAGCACTTCAGAACGGCTTGGGTGGCGTAATTTACGCAACGCTTTTGCTTCAATCTGACGGATACGTTCACGGGTAACATCAAATTGTTTACCCACTTCTTCCAATGTATGGTCGGTATTCATATCGATACCAAAGCGCATACGCAGGACTTTAGCTTCACGCAGTGTTAAACCACCTAATACTTCGTGTGTCGCTGAACGTAAGCTTTCTGATGTTGCTGAATCCAGAGGTAATTCGAGGGTAGTATCCTCGATAAAATCACCTAAATGTGAATCTTCATCGTCACCAATTGGAGTTTCCATGGAGATAGGCTCTTTAGCGATTTTTAGTACCTTACGGATTTTATCTTCAGGCATTAACATACGTTCTGCAAGCTCTTCTGGTGAAGGCTCACGTCCCATCTCTTGCAACATTTGGCGTGAGATACGGTTTAGCTTATTAATCGTTTCAATCATATGCACCGGAATACGAATGGTACGTGCCTGATCGGCAATTGAACGAGTAATAGCCTGACGGATCCACCATGTTGCATAAGTTGAGAACTTATAACCACGACGATATTCAAATTTATCAACCGCTTTCATTAGACCAATATTCCCTTCCTGGATCAGGTCAAGGAACTGTAGGCCACGGTTGGTATATTTTTTCGCGATAGAGATAACTAAACGTAAGTTCGCTTCGACCATCTCTTTTTTCGCACGGCGTGCTTTTGCTTCACCGATAGACATACGACGGTTAATATCTTTAACCTGTTCGATTGTCAGTCCTGTTTCAACTTCAATTTGTTGTAACTTTTGTAAGCTACGTTGTACTTCTTCTTCAATACCTGCCAGTTTTTCAGACCAAGGTTTATTCATCGCACGAGCGGCAGTAAACCATGTGTCGTTAGTTTCATTTCCTGTAAACAGAGTAATGAAGTTTTTCTTAGGCATTTTGACCTGATCAACACAAAGACGCATGATGTGACGCTCTTGAGCACGGACTCTGTCCATCATTTCACGCATGTTGTTAACCAGATAATCAAACTGTTTTGGCACTAAGCGGAACTGTTTGAAAATTTCTGATAACTGTAAAATTTCCAGTTCGGTATCTTTATGATTACGACCTTTGGCCTTAATAGATTGACGCGTTTTTTCGTACTGTTCACGAAGCTCGGTGAATTTTTGGCGAGCAAGTTCAGGATCGATGCTGTTATCATCATCGCTATCGCTGTCTGTGTCGCTATCTTCATCTTCGTCTTCATCTTCGTCATCGGCGCTGTTGTCGATTTCATCGTCGTCTTTGCCTAAATTGACATCATCACTTTCTGCCACTTCTTCGGCATTAGGGTCAATAAAAGCAGTAATTAAATCAGAAAGACGCGCTTCACCGGCTTCAACACGATCATATTGTTCAAGAAGATAAGTGATTGCTTCAGGATATTCAGCAACTGAGCATTGAACTTGGTTAATACCATCTTCAATGCGTTTTGCGATATCAATTTCACCTTCCCGGGTGAGCAGTTCAACGGTTCCCATTTCGCGCATATACATACGCACAGGATCGGTTGTACGGCCAATTTCAGATTCTACACTAGAAAGTACCTGAGCAGCGGCTTCGACAGCATCATCATCAGTGTCATTTGAATTTTCTGCCAACATCAGATCATCGGCATCAGGTGCTTCTTCCATGACCTGAATGCCCATGTCGTTAATCATCTGGATGATGTCTTCGATTTGATCTGAATCGACGATATCTTCCGGCAGATGGTCATTGACCTCAGCATAGGTCAGGTAGCCTTGCTCCTTACCTTTCGTAACAAGTAGCTTCAGCTGTGACTGCGGGTTTTGCTCCATAAGACGGTATCCACACTTCAAAGTAATTTGGGTTGGTGTCGGTCGGCGATAAACGGTTCAGCCAACAATAACTACGGAGGGGCATTTTCATTGTCGATTGCTACGATCCCCTCAGCGTAGCAAATGTAGGTTATTTTTTATACCTACCGATAGCGGCAATTAAGCCGTGTTTTTAATCTTAATTTAGGTTTTACTTTTTAACGCGAGCCTGTATTATCAATTGGACTTCTTCGCGTTCATTTTGTGTTAGACCTTCAGTTCTCTCTTTGGCAATGAGGGCGTTTAAACGTTCATCCATTGCGGTTAAAAAGAGATGATCTAACGTATCTGTAAATGTTTTTTCAGCTATCTCATCTATATCTATATCGTTCCACATCGCCAGTTTTTCAAGTTGTTTACCGAATTTATTCTCTCGATAGAGTTCGATAATCTGACCTGTATTCAAGCCTGGCTGTGCTTGGCAAAGAGAAACTAATTCAATAAAAAGCGATAAACCCGCTATTTTTTCTGTATTTAGCCCCTCAAGCGGTGGCACTAATTGGCAAAACTCGGGATTTTGTATCAACAAGGCAATTAAAATACGCATTGGTGTAGTACGTAGTTTTGTCGGTTGATACGATGTTTCGTGATGTAGCGAGTTTCTACCAAATAAACGATCCATCTGCTCAATATCGGGATTTCCCGTTAAATTTCCAAGCTCTCTTAATAAATATAGACGTAAAGTCTCACTTGGGATCTGATCAATTAATGGGCGCGCTAAACTATAGAGTTTGCCATTGCCTTCTTGGGTGCTCAAATCCACTTGTGGAACCAGCGAATCAAATAAAAACTCAGATAAAGAGTGTGCTTGTTCCATTCGTTTTTCAAATGCCTCTTTCCCTTCGCGGCGAACCAGTGAATCAGGATCATCGCCTTCAGGTAAAAACATAAAACGTAAAGAACGGCCATCGTTTAAAAAAGGCAGTGCAGTTTCTAATGCTCGCCATGCGGCATCTCGTCCTGCTCTATCACCATCATAGCAGCAAATAACGTTATCCGTAGTTCTAAACAGCAACTGGATATGTTCTGCGGTTGTTGATGTACCCAACGAGGCGACAGCATAATCAATACCAAACTGCGCTAATGCCACAACATCCATATAACCTTCAACCACTAATAACTTAGCTGGGTTAGGGTGAGTCTGTTGTGCTTCATAAAGCCCGTAAAGTTGGCGGCCTTTATGGAAAATCTCTGTTTCTGGGGAGTTTAAGTATTTGGGTAAATCATCACCTAATACACGTCCACCAAATGCAATAACACGACCTCGTCTGTCTCTAATCGGAAACATAACGCGCTGACGAAAACGGTCATAAGTGCGACCTTTATCGTTTGTTATTACCATTCCTGCTTCAAGTAACAGGGCTTGATTATCGGGATTTTGCCCAAAACGTTTTAGGATATTGTCCCAACCCGTAGGTACAAAGCCGATAGAAAAGCGGGTAATAACCTCTTCACTTAGCCCGCGATGCGCAAGATAATTTCTTGCTTCCTGAGCGTCAGGGGTATTGAGGGTGCTTTTGTAATACTGATTCAATTTCTCCATCACTTGATAGAGATTTTGTCTTATATGTCGCTCAATCGGGCTACTGCCAGTTCCTGATTCATAAGGAACTTCTAACCCATGCATTGCTGCTAACTCTTCAATGGTTTCGACAAAATCAAGTCTGTCGTAGTTCATCAAAAAATCAATAGCATTGCCATGCGCACCGCAACCAAAACAGTGATAAAACTGTTTGTCGCTATTTACTGTAAAAGAGGGCGTTTTTTCATTATGAAACGGACAACACGCTGAATGATTTTTGCCTTGTTTTTTAAGCGGCACACGAGCGTCGATAAGATCGATGATATCGGTTCGTGCTAATAAATCATTGATAAATGAACGTGGAATTCGTCCAGCCATAAGCCCTTTTACGCCTGTTGTTGAACGAGAATAAGCCGCGCTCTCATAAGAAAGCACGGCCTTTTAACTGCGACTACAGTGTCTGCATAAATTGCGGTATCAGCCGCAAAATATTAGTACAGACGAGTACGACGTGCGTTTTCGCGAGCTAATTTTTTAGCGTGACGTTTTACTGCTGATGCTTTAGCGCGTTTACGCTCAGTCGTTGGTTTTTCATAAAATTCACGACGACGAACTTCTGCTAATACGCCTGCTTTTTCGCAAGAGCGTTTGAAACGACGAAGAGCAACGTCAAATGGCTCGTTTTCACGTACTTTGATTACCGGCATGTGCCTCTCACCTCAATAGAAATCGGTTTGTGCTGGCATGATTTTAGCCAGCCGACATTTAAAATGGTGCGGAATTTTACTTCAAAGCAGGGCACTTTGTAAAGAGATGCACAAAATTGAAACGCAAACTCTCACTTTTGTGTCTTAATTTATTCAAAACACAACGTGATAGTTGCTAACCACACATTTAAATCATGTAAAATAGGTGGATAATTATAGACCAGAAAAAGAAATTTGTCACATACTGGTATGTAAAAGTTGTGGCGAAAGCGTATTAAATTAGCGAAATAATGCTACAATCGATCCATTACGCCATTGCGCGAGGAAGAATTTGGAAGCGTCATGCGAGTTTTAGGTATTGAAACATCTTGCGATGAAACCGGTATCGCAATTTACGATGATAAAGCCGGTCTGTTAGCGAATCAACTCTATAGCCAAATAAAACTGCACGCCGACTATGGTGGTGTTGTTCCCGAGCTTGCTTCACGAGATCATATCCGCAAAACAGTGCCACTGATCCAAGCCGCCCTTAAAGAAGCAAATTTAACTGCAAAAGATATTGATGCGGTCGCTTATACTGCAGGACCAGGGCTAGTAGGGGCATTGCTGGTGGGGGCGACTATTGGTCGTTCTCTGGCGTTTGCATGGGATGTGCCTGCTATTCCAGTTCACCATATGGAAGGGCATTTATTAGCGCCGATGCTTGAAGAGAAAACGCCAGATTTTCCTTTCGTGGCGTTACTTGTCTCGGGGGGGCATACACAATTAATTAGTGTAACAGGGATTGGGGAATATACCCTGTTAGGTGAGTCTATTGATGATGCTGCTGGTGAAGCATTTGATAAAACAGCCAAGCTATTGGGGCTTGATTATCCCGGCGGCCCTGTTTTATCAAAAATGGCACAACAAGGTGTTGAAGGACGTTTTGTTTTTCCTCGCCCTATGACAGACAGACCCGGACTCGACTTTAGTTTCTCTGGTTTAAAAACCTTTGCCGCTAATACTATTCGTCAAAACGATGATTCAGAGCAAACTCGAGCAGATATTGCGCGTGCTTTTGAAGATGCCGTAGTAGATACTCTGGCAATAAAATGTCGTCGAGCATTAGAGCAAACAGGCTTTAAACGCTTAGTGATGGCGGGGGGCGTAAGTGCTAACCGTACTTTACGCGCCAAAATGGCGATGATAATGGAACAACTCGGAGGGGAAGTGTTTTATGCTCGCCCTGAGTTATGTACCGATAATGGTGCCATGATTGCTTTGGCGGGGATGATCCGTTTTAAAGGTGGTACCGAAGGGCCTTTAGGGGTGACAGTGAGACCGCGTTGGCCTTTAGCTGAATTACCTGCTTTAGCGGATGAATGATTAGCCATTGGCGGTGTTGGTAATGATAAGTGCTTGGCTTAAGTACTAAGCACTTATGTTTGGTTACAATTAAAGTGAATTATGCCAATGCCGTCCAACCAAGAACGCTAACTCTAATGATTGTGTCCGGTTAAGACGAGGATCACATAAAGTTTGATAACCATGACTTAGGTCAGTGTATCGAATTTGTTGTAATCCTCCAGTACATTCAGTGACTTCTTGCCCGGTCATTTCTAAATGTATCCCTCCAGCCTGTATGCCCATCTCATGTAAAATATGAATAAAAGCACGAGTTTCTTCGGCAATATCATTGAAATGTCGGGTTTTCATACTGTCATTTGCTGATTGTGTATTGCCATGCATTGGATCTATTTGCCAAATAACCGCTCGTTGATGTTCTTTTACCGTTCTTACTAATTCCGGAAGATATGCATGAATAGCATCTTTACCCACGCGAATGATTAAGATAATTTTTCCAACTTCATTGCTCGGGTTAAGAGTATCTATTAGCTTAATCAGTTTTTCTCCTGACATTCTGGTGCTGCATTTTATACCGATAGGGTTTTCAATACCTCGTAGGTACTCGATATGGGCATGATCAATATCGGTTGTTCGTTCTCCTACCCAAACCATATGTGCTGAACAGTTATACCATTTGTTGTCAATGGAATCTTGACGAGTCATCGATTCCTCATAATGCAGTAACAAAGCTTCATGACTAACATAATAAGAAGAGGTATCGGGCTGTTTATTAATAATATGATGTTGTGAATGATAGAGTTGTTCTAGCAAATGGAAATAATGCTCAGGCTCTGTAGAGCCAGGATGAGCGTTAATATCCAAGGCCCATTGTTGCTTGGTATATTGTGTATAATTCATCGCACGTAACAGATTTAAGGTCGCTGCTGAGTGATGATAGGCAGTTATCATTCTAATCGGATCTGGCTCTCTACTTTTAACTGAAAAATCAAGACCATTAATAATTTCTCCTCGATAGCTGGGTAAAGTTAAGCCATTTTGTGTTTCAAATGCTTGGCTACGAGGTTTAGCGTATTGTCCAGCCATACGACCTAATTTAATCACCGGCAATCCCGTTGATTGTTCAATTAATGCGGACATTTGCGATAAGGTGAATGTTAAATCACGGATAATAGTGGCTTGGCAATCATCAAAAGATTCTGCACAGTCTCCTCCTTGCAGAAGAAAAGCTTCACCATTTGCAACAAGTTTTAATAAATTTTTAAATGCTCTGATTTCGGAAGCTAAAATTAGCGGGGGATAATGCTTAAGCTTTTCTTTGCAATAATTTAAGGCATGTATATCTGGGTATTCAGGGAGTTGCTTGGCGGGTAAAGATTTCCATAATGATGGGTGCCAAGAGATGGAAAATATATTCTGTAATGATAGGGTGTTTTCTATTGGTAAATATTGATGATTTTGTTCTGTTAAAACATCAATATTATAGGTGCTAAACATAGAAAGTGCTCCTGCGATTATAGTAAGAATAGAAAAAGCGAGGTGATCCTCGCTTTTTGTTATCCTTGGGGTTGAGATGTTTCTAAATAGGTTTTAATAACGCCATTTTGCCTTGCAACATAGTCTTCTCTAACGGGGGTATAGACATCAATAACCTCAGAAGGCTCTAAAGCAATTGCGTGATGAACGGCCCATGAGGGAATAATAAAAGAGTCGCCAGCATGTAAATAAACAATGCGGTTATTTACCGTCAGTTTCAAAGAGCCTTTTAGTATGGATGTGGCAGTTTCATGTTCATGTTTATGTTCAGGAATAATGGCATTAGTTTTAAATGTCCAAAATGCCATTGTAAAATTAGAGCCATGAATAAATTTAGCTTGAATTTTACTTTCTTCACCTTCGTTTCTATTTAGATCCATATCATAAGAGATCATTTCACTAGATAAATATAAGCTCATAGTTTTTTCCTTTTTATTAACCAAGTGACTAGATAATTAACGTTTTGACTGTTGTGATGTAATTAATTACTTAATTTAATTTTGAATGAATAGAAAATCCCATAGGGACAGGGCCAAAATCATATAAAATATTTAAATGATATTTTTTAGCCGCACTAAGTGTGGTAATACAGCCATCTACTCGCCCTAAACCACATTGAAGTGCTGCTTCACTATTTGAATTAAAAAGAACTCTTTCAATATTATCGAGTTCTGTTATTTTTCTAAATAGATCTTGTGGTGCGGGATGAGAACCTAATTTTTTTATCTCCTTAATATTATTAAATCGGCTAGCAAATAGCATGTTATGGGTATCCATAACAAAACAATCTGTTAATTTGATAAAAGAGAGATTATTAAAAACAATATTGTGTAAAAAAGGATAAACAATACAACCTAATAGAATACTATTTTGGCTTACCTCCATTTCTTTTACTGCGGTTTCTAATGTAGGGTGAAGAATAATATTTCCTTGTTGATTATTTTTATTTAGCCAATAATAAGCGGCTTTCTCACAGTTTGTTCCTGCAGGACCCAATGTATGAATATTTATCATGGTCAGTCACCTTTATTTATTATATACGTCCCGTTATATTGATAAGTTCTGGTAAACGTTGTCCATGTTTGATTTTTTCTAGCATGTTATTTTCAATGCTATCTATCTTAATCGCTTCTTCTAGAACATTATCGACGAGTGAAAAAGGGATAATCACGGTGCCATTAGGGTCGGATATCACTAAATCACCACTACAGATTGTGGCATGCTCAATGGTGCATTGAGTGCCAGTCTCACTGACAAAATAAGCGCCTTGTGTATCTGTAGGAGTAAGATTGGTGGCAATGACTGGAATGGTTAGATTGGTGAGATCTTTCTTGTCTCGTACCGCACCCCCTAAAATAACTCCTTCAAAGCCTAATTTTTCAAAATAAGTACAACTCATGCCTCCTGCAAGTGCTGCTTCGGTTATTAGTTCATGTCCTCCGGCTATATAGAATAATCCTTTTGCATCTGTTATTTCAGGGACTAAAAAAGAACTAACTTGTTCCCACGTAGAAGGTTGTTTATTTAAAATAGATTTTTGTTTTCTAATTAATTTCCATTGCACAGTATAAGCTTGTCCAATAGAATAAAAGTTTTCTAGGTTAATACTTTTTAATTGACTATTTAATACAATGGTTTTTCCTAAACTATCGAGAATATCGACTAATGTAGGAGTACTAAGTTGCATTCTTTTTATTAATGCAATTTTATTGGCAGATATTTTTTGTAGCATGGTGAACTCCAATGTTTCACAGAGTTAAATGATTTTTTTTATGGTTATTAATTAATAGATGTAAGTTGGTTTTTTTTCAAGCTATTTATTTCGTTAAATTTGATTTTTTATATAAGTTTATCTTATTTAAGATTTTTATTTTTAATGTTTTTTTGTAATAAATAAAACCAATGTTGATATATTTAATATAAATATAGAAGGGTATTATTAATAATGTTATTTATTATTTTTATTTTTCGAATATAAAAAGGGTGTTTTTTTTATGTGTGATTATTTTTAATTTATTTATATTTTATAATAGAATTTAATTATTAAATAAAAAAGGTCACTTAGTTAATAAGTGACCTTTTTTTAATAAGGATAAGCGTTAATCTTCTTTTTCTTGCTCTTTGGCTTCTTGGATTATCTCTTTATCTGTTTTCTCTGTCTTTTTTTTCAGCTTATGCCAAATGCGACTCTCTTGTCCTCGCCATAAACGTTGAATATTGTCATGATGACGGTAAAGTACTAAGCATGATAATAGTGCAACGGGATAAGTGAATTCGGGTTTAAACCACCAGACATAAAATGGGGCAAGCAATGCACTGATAATAGCACCCAGTGAGGAATAGCCACTGAGTAAAACAGTTAGTAGCCATGTTCCCGCAATCAGTCCGCTAAGATCCCAACCAATAGCAGCGATAGAGCCAAATGCAGTAGCAACCCCTTTTCCGCCTTTAAAGTGGAAAAAAACAGGGTAAATATGGCCTAGACAAGCCGCTATTGCGACAATACCGAGATAAAAGGGAGGTACATTTAGGTAATAGGCGAGCCAAACGGGGATCATCCCTTTTAGGACGTCACAGATAAGCACAGATGCCGCTGCAAGTTTACCACCAATACGTAGCACATTGGTGGCGCCAGGATTACCAGAGCCAAATTTTCTTGGATCAGGGAGTCTTGCCAGTCGGCAAATCAAAATCGCGCTGGAGATTGAGCCGCACAAATAGGCGAAGATGATCATTCCAAGTGCGTTAGCACTCATTTGTATTCTCCAATGTTGATGAACGTTCGTTAGACATGTATGGATAATACGCATATTTCATCGGAAGTGGTATCCGATGAGCAGAAAAAATAAGAGATGACGTGATGGATATCGTATTTATTGAACAATTATCAGTAATAACCACAATCGGTGTTTATGATTGGGAAAAAACCATTAAGCAAAAGTTAGTGTTCGATATCGAAATGGAGTGGGATAATAAACGCGCATCCCAAACCGATGATGTTGCTCACTGTTTAGATTATGCCAGTGTCAGTCACGCCATAATAGAGTATGTGGAAAAGCGACGTTTTGAATTAGTCGAGCGTGTTGCTGAAGAAGTGGCACAGCTACTGATAACTCAGTTTTCTGTACCACGAGTCAAAATAAAATTAGCTAAACCAGGGGCGATAGCACAAGCCGCCAACGTCGGGGTGATTATTGAGCGTTACGCTTAATATTGCCACACACAATAGTTAAAGTCGCGATTTCCATTCTATTATCGCGACTTCTCTTTGTTTAGTTAATGCTTCTCGTATGGCACTGCCTTTTAAACCACGACTGACAATTGATTTAACATCAACTTGATTGGCAATCTTAAAGGCTTGACGAAAAAATATTCCTTGGGGATAAGGCAAATTTTCTGATCCTTGGCGTCCCCTTGCATCGGCCTCGCTAATTATAGCGAGTTGATCGATGCGTTCTGGTTTGCGCCAAGCATCAATCGCATCGAAAAGTCGAATTATTTTTGAGGGGCGCATTCTTTCTATGCGGTGGAGATGATCGTGATATTTGGCTGCCAGTTTGGCGAGATCACGTATCTGGTTAGGAATACGATAACGTTGGCACAGAGCTTCAACTAAAGGAACACCCGCAGGGCCATGTCCATGATGGTGAGGCCAATTTTCTACCGGGGTAACACCTTTACCGAGATCATGACAAAGCGCGCTAAAACGTACCGCGATATCGTCAGTCAACCGGCTGGCCATGGCTAATACCATCATGGTATGGATACCCGTATCAATCTCAGGATGCCACTTTTTAGGGGCAGGAACGCCAAAGAGTGCATTAATTTCAGGGAAAAGTATTTTTAGAGCGCCACATTGATGTAAGATTTCAAAATAGACTTGTGGGGCTTGGCTGTGAAGTGCTTTTTCCGTTTCTTTCCACACTCGTTCAGCCGTGAGGGCATTTAATTCACCGCTGTTTGTCATCTCTTGCATCAATGACATCGTCTCCGGCGCTATTGTAAAACCTAAAGGGGCAAAACGAGCCGCAAAACGAGCGACACGTAGTACCCTTAATGGATCTTCACTAAATGCATCAGAAACATGGCGCAGTAATTTGGCATGAATATCATCAATGCCATGATAGGGATCGATATATTCACCTTTAGCAGAGTAAGCAATGGCGTTAATGGTTAAATCACGCCGTTGCAAATCATCTTCTAAGGTCACATCAGGGGCTGCATAGCAGGTAAATCCCGTGTAACCTGAGCCTGATTTTCGTTCGGTACGCGCTAAAGCGTACTCCTCGTGAGTATCAGGGTGAAGAAAGACCGGAAAATCTTTACCCACTTGTTGGTAGCCTTGTTGTAATAGTGTCTCTGGCGTTGCGCCAACTACTACCCAATCTCTGTCTTTTACCGGTAAATTTAATAGTTGGTCGCGCACAGCACCACCAACAAGATAGATTTTCACGGGATCTTGATCCTTAATTGCCTGTGATTAATTCATCCAACGGTCATTACGCTTACGGCGACGAGGAATAATATGTGGCAATATTAAACCCAAAATAAGACCAGCACCGGCAACACCACCACCATACATAAACCACTGTAAGATGATATCACGCTGCCTATCATCTAATTGTTGATTAGCAAAATCGAGTTTTTTCTCAGCAACCGCTAATTTTGTTCTCATCTGCTCATTTTCTTTTTTCAAACCATTGATAATTTCATCGCTGTTTGACACTTTATTTTGCATGTCAATTGTGCGCTGGTTCCAGCTTTGGTCGATATTCGCTAATTTATCGCGTAGGGTTTGGATCTCTTTTTCCATAGCCGGAATGCGAGTGCGCATACTCGGTTGTGTACTTAATTGATTTTCTGGTAACCAAACTGTCCGATCTTTATCGTCTTTGATTTGCACATAACCTGTAGCGGCATTACGAGAAAGTACCGTAACTGTTGCCCCTGAACTTAATGAGCCAACAATACGGTATTGATTACCAGGGCCACTGTGAACATAGGTGGATAATTCATCGGAAACATAACGAGTTTCTGCGTGTGAGCTCAGAGAAACGCCTAAGCCAAGTAAGGAAAGAAAAAGTAAAGGTAATTTTCGCATTATGTTTTCAACTTTTTTATCTATACAAGAGAATATTTTTACTGATACTAAAGAGTAAAGTTTGCGTAAGCAAATAGTAAACCAGAATGAGAACAGTCTTAACTGATAGAATATAAGGGTAATCTGCCTTTTATTCATTATTGTGAATAGACTACCATTTGCGAAATAACAATGCGTTAAATATTTTACTAATCGATTGATTTACTTAAGGGAAATAGAATGAGCCAATTAGAAACCGAACTCAAACTTAGTGCGATACCTGCCGCTATTCCTCAGATTATTCAGCGCATTCTGACTTTGCCATACCAGCATACACCACCGCATAAATTGACTAATCTTTACTTTGAAACCTCCGATAATCAGATGCGTAATTGGGACATGGGGCTACGTATCCGTGGTATTGACTCTCATTATGAAATGACAATTAAAACAGCGGGTAAAGTGGTTGCGGGGTTACATCAACGTCCAGAATATAATGTGACATTAAATGAGCCAACCCTCGATTTAACCCGTTTCCCCGCAGAAATTTGGCCGGATAATACCGATTTAACGGCATTACAATCACAATTAAAGGTTCTTTTTCATACCGATTTTCATCGTGAAATTTGGCTGGTGGATTATTTAGAGAGCCAAATTGAAGTGGTGCTAGATAAAGGCACTATTCGTACAGCGCAATATGAATTACCTATTGAAGAGTTTGAACTGGAGCTAAAAAAAGGCCAAGTGGCGGATGTGATTGCTTTGGCGACTTTTTTAGGTGAACAAGGGGGATTACGACTTGCTTCACGCAGTAAAGCTGCCCGTGGTTATTATCTTGCTAAAGATAAGCCTGCATTATCGTTAAGTGTTGTCAATCTTGCACCTAATGACACAATAGCGGAACAACTGACTAAGTGGTTAGCGGCTATTCAAGCGTTAGAAGAAGCTATTTTTGCTAATCCGACGCCACCAACACTCACCATGCCCGCTATGCTAGCACTGTTTTCTGATTGGTGTAAAAAGCAGCCTCAGTTACCTGAATCAATGCAGCAAGCACTCGATAATCTTTCGTTGTTATCCTTTACCCGCGCAACGGATTATTATCATGTGTTATGGCTGAATTTTAAATTATCTGCAATGGCGTGGTTGCTGGCTATCGCTTAATTTTCTGACAATTGAGAGTTTATTATGTCTGCTAACAGCGTGTTTCAACAATTATGGGATAAAGCACAATGCACGTTTTCTACAAAGCTCAACGAGCTTGCCCCTTTTAGTGAGCGAGAGCAGCAATTTTTTGCCTTTAGCCCCTTTGCAACCGAGCATTTACGTGTCAATCCTCACTGGTTAACGGAAATCAGACAAACACCACCTGTTAGTGATGAGTGGCAAAATTACTCATCTCAATTAAAGCAACAACTCACTCATGTTGATAATGAAGATGACTTGATGGCCATTTTACGACAGTTCCGTCATCAACAATTAGTGCGTATTGCATGGTCACAATTTTTCCAACTCTGTGATACACCCTGTACGCTCAAGCAATTGAGTGTACTCGCGGAAACCTTGATTAGTGTCGCCAAAGATAAGCTATATCAGCAATGTTGCCAACAGTGGGGAACGCCTTGTGATAGTGAGGGAAAACCTCAGCCATTACTTATTTTGGGAATGGGCAAGTTAGGTGGATTTGAACTGAATTTCTCTTCTGATATCGATCTTATTTTTGCTTATCCTGAAAATGGTGTGACTCAAGGTGGGCGACGTGAATTAGATAATGCTCAGTTTTTTACCCGATTAGGGCAAAAACTGATTAAAGTGTTAGATCAACATACAATGGATGGTTTTGTGTATCGTGTAGATATGCGTTTACGTCCTTTTGGCGAAAGTGGCCCTTTAGTGATGAGCTTTGCCGCGCTTGAAGATTATTATCAAGAGCAAGGGCGTGATTGGGAGCGCTATGCGATGGTAAAAGCGCGTGTTTTGGGGGCAGAAAAAAGAGAGTATTGCCAAATCTTACGCCAAATGTTGCGCCCTTTCGTTTATCGTCGCTATATCGATTTTAGTGTGATCCAATCTCTTCGTAATATGAAATCGATGATAAGTCGTGAAGTACGTCGTCGAGGGATGATTGATAATATAAAGCTTGGAGCGGGGGGGATACGTGAAATTGAATTTATTACTCAGGTTTTTCAATTAATTCGAGGCGGTAGAGAGCCTGAGCTACAAAGTCATTCACTATTAACAGTGCTTAATGTCATTGCTAAATTGGAATTACTCTCTGCACAAGAAACATCACAGTTAGCAGATAGCTATCTTTTCTTACGTCGATTAGAAAATCTTCTTCAATCTATTGCGGATCAACAAACACAAACGTTACCTGACAATCTTGAAGATAAGGCACGACTGGCGTTTGCGATGGGATTTGACGATTGGCAAATGCTCTATCAACAAATTAACCAAAAAATGCAGGCTGTTTCCGTTATTTTTACGCAATTAATTGGCGAAGATGATGAAAATGAAGATGAAGAAGATGTCAGCGAATTTAAGCGATTATGGTTATTAGGGCGTTTACCTGATAGCGCAACGCTTTTTCATCAAGGGCTAACGGCAGAAGATAGGCAAGCTATTTGTCAAACACTGCAACTGTTTCGCCAAGATATCAGTAAACGTACTATAGGGCCTAGAGGGCGTGACGTGCTTGATGCGCTAATGCCTAAATTATTGGCTAAAGTGTGTCTTCAACCACAAGCGTTGGTGATCTTACAGCGTATCACCCCGTTGTTATTGGGCATTGTAAGTCGAACCACTTATCTAGAGTTAATGCAAGAGTCTGATGAGGTATTAACCCACGTAGTGCGCTTATGTGCTGCATCACCGATGATTGCTGAACAATTAACACGACATCCATTATTATTGGATGAATTACTCGATCCTCATTCCCTCTATCAACCATTACCATTAAATGCCTATCAGGACGAATTACGTCAATATTTATTGCGTGTGCCAGAAGAAGATGAAGAGCAACGTTTAGAAGCATTACGCCAATTTAAACAAGCCCAGCTATTGCGTATTGCCGCAGAGGATATTGCAGGAGTATTACCGGTGATGAAAGTCAGCGATCACCTAACCTATTTAGCGGAAGCCATTATCCATGCCGTTGTTCACCAAGCATGGTCCTATATGGTGAAACGCTATGGGGAGCCTGCGCATTTAGCGCAACGAAACGGTTTAGGTTTTGCGGTCGTTGGGTATGGCAAATTAGGGGGCTGGGAATTAGGGTATAGTTCTGATTTAGATTTGGTTTTTTTATTAGATTGCCCAATGAATATTCTGACAACGGGGGCAAAACAGATTGATGCTCGCCAATTCTATTTACGTTTAGCGCAGCGTATTATTCATCTATTTAGCACCAGAACCTCTTCCGGCGTGTTATATGAAGTAGATGCACGCTTACGTCCTTCCGGTGAATCAGGTATGTTGGTAAGCACTATTCAAGCCTTTGATGAGTACCAGAAAAATGAAGCTTGGACTTGGGAGCATCAAGCATTAATTCGTGCAAGAATGATTTATGGTGATGACCAATTACAGCAGATGTTTGCACGTACTCGCCATGAAACATTATGTTTAGCACGTAACGCAACAGTGCTACAGCAGGAAGTGCGTGAGATGCGCCAAAAAATGGTACAGCATTTGGCACCCACTCAAAGCAATACATTTGATTTAAAAGCCTCATCAGGGGGGATCACTGATATTGAGTTTATCGCACAATATTTGGTATTGCGCTTTTCACATCAATATCCGGCTTTGACCCGTTGGTCTGATAATGTGCGAATTTTGGAATTAATGGCAAAATACCAAGTGATGAGTGAACAAGAGGCTCAGTTATTAACTCAAGCTTATGTCACCTTACGTAATGAGCTTCATCATCTTGCATTACAAACATTACCTGCGGTTGTTGATGAACATTGTTTTATCACAGAACGGCAATGGGTATTGAGTAGTAAACAAAAATGGTTAGATGAATAAACGCTCTTTTTTGTTCACACTATTCTGATGAGTTTCGCTTTTTGCGTAACGAGTTATGGTATTATTTCGGCTTATTTTTGAAAATAATGTGGAGTATGGGATGAAAGTAACGCTGCCGGATTTTAATAAAGCCAATGTGCTGGTTGTCGGTGACGTCATGTTAGACCGTTATTGGTATGGTCCTACAAGTCGGATCTCACCAGAAGCACCAGTGCCTGTGGTAAAAGTAGATACCATAGAAGAGCGTCCGGGTGGTGCAGCTAACGTTGCAATGAATATTGCTTCTTTAGGGGCTAATTCTCGTTTGGTGGGGTTAACCGGCATCGATGAAGCGGCAAAAGCATTAAGCAATACATTAAGTCAGGTTAATGTGCGTTGTGATTTCGTCTCTATTGCGACACATCCAACTATTACTAAATTACGTGTCCTATCACGTAACCAACAACTTATCCGCCTTGATTTTGAAGAGGGATTTAGCAATGTCTCTCCAGAGCCAATTTATGAGCGTATTCAACAAGCATTACCCTCAATGGGTGCCTTAATTTTATCGGATTATGCTAAAGGTGCACTTTCTCACGTACAGCAAATGATCCAATTAGCTAAAAAAGCAGGTGTGCCGGTACTAATCGATCCTAAAGGCAGTGATTTTGAACGCTACCGTGGTGCCACACTCTTAACACCGAATATGTCAGAATTTGAGCAAGTGGTGGGCGTTTGTCATACAGATGATGAGCTAGTAGAAAAGGGCACTCAACTAGTAAAAGATTTAGCACTTGATGCACTATTGATCACTCGTTCAGAGCGGGGCATGAGTTTATTACAAGCCAATGAAGCGCCATTGCATTTACCCACTCAAGCACAAGAAGTTTATGATGTGACAGGGGCGGGAGATACGGTTATCGGCGTGCTTGCTACTGCGTTAGCTGCAGGCAAACCATTAGCGGAAGCGTGCTTTCTTGCCAACGCTGCGGCTGGTGTGGTTGTGGGGAAACTGGGAACGTCAACGGTTTCTCCTATTGAGCTTGAAAATGCTATTCGCGGGCGTGCTGATAACGGCTTTGGTATTATGGAAGAGTCACAACTCAAACAAGCGGTTGCTTTAGCGCGTCAACGTGGTGAGCGCATAGTGATGACAAATGGTTGTTTTGATATTCTTCATGCTGGGCATGTTAGTTATTTAGCTAATGCACGTAAATTGGGTGATCGCCTGATTGTTGCGGTAAATAGTGATGCATCAACTAAACGATTAAAAGGTGAAAGTCGCCCAGTCAACCCATTAGAGCAACGAATGACCGTATTAGGCGCGTTAGGGGCAGTTGATTGGGTTGTCGCGTTTGAAGAAGATACCCCACAGCGTTTAATTGCATCAGTATTGCCTGATATTTTAGTAAAAGGTGGCGATTATAAACCCGAAGACATTGCTGGCAGTAAAGAGGTGTGGGCTGCGGGTGGTGAAGTGAAAGTACTTAATTTTGAAGATGGTATTTCCACAACTAATATTATTAATGCCATTAAAAAGAAATAATTAAGCTGTTTATTATAATTGAAAGGGCACTCTAATGAGTGCTTTTTTAATACCTTAAAATAGGACTAATTAGTCTATTAATTAAGCTATTAAATCATTTTTCATAATTAATTTTATGCGTTATTGATGATGAGTTTCTGCTTTGTTACTTATCTTTGCACTAATTTTAAAGAGAGCGAAGATAGCGGGATAGCACTTTGCGGTTTATTATAATTGGAATAGTGATACCTAGGGTGCTAATTTTCTGTTTTTAATAAACTACCCTGTATCTTTTGCAGTGATACAGGGAGTAATAAATCATATTGTGATAGCTTATGCTTTATCGTCAGTTTTTGCTTCTACAATAGTTTCAGTTATTTCAACTTGGGCTACTTCAGTTTGTTGTCCTGCTTCCAACTCATTTAAACGTTGCTCTAAACGAGCCAATTTTTCGCGAGTACGTAACAGCACTTGTGTTTGCACATCAAATTCTTCGCGATTAACCAAATCTAATTTGTTTAATTGAGATTGAAGTATTGCACGGATTTTCTTATCAATATCATCACCTAAATCTTTGATACCTTGTGGTAGTACATTTTGGATTTGGCGAGCGACTTGTTCAATTTTTTTTGGGTCCAGCATGGATAGTCCTCACAATAAAATAGAAAGCTATGCTAAGTGTAATATGAGGGCTGTGGGAATAAAACCTGATATCGATATTATTGTTATATTTTTATGATAAATCGTTAAATTCTTTGCCTATCAATAACAGATTAGTGTGATTTGACAAGGGTTATTGTGGATTGGGATTGCCTCTTATTATTTTAAAGCGTATAGTTTCCCTGTTTATCTCAGGGCGGGGTGAAAGTCCCCACCGGCGGTAGATACCTGAATAATCAGGTAAAGCCCGCGAGCGCTTTGTATTACCAATGTGATGCAAAGGTCAGCAGATCCAGTGTAATTCTGGAGCCGACAGTTAAAGTCTGGATGGGAGAGAATAAAATAGCATCAGTGGGATCCTTGTATCCATTCCTGTTGTTTCTGCTTGTCTATTTATACAGCAGAGATCCACTCCTAAGACTGCCCTGGTTCTGGTAACTTTCATTAATTATTGAGGTTTTTTTACCATGAATCAGACGCTACTTTCCGAATTTGGCTCTCCATTAGAGCGTGTTGAGCGTGCGCTTGAAGCCCTTCGTGCCGGTAAAGGTGTGATGGTGCTTGATGATGAGAACCGTGAAAATGAAGGCGATATGGTATTTGTCGCAGAAACCATGACCACAGAACAAATGGCGATGTCTATTCGTCATGGCAGTGGTATTGTGTGTGTCTGTATTACCGAAGAGCGCCGTCAACAACTCGATTTACCTATGATGGTAGAAAATAACACCAGTCATTTTCATACCGCATTTACGGTAACTATTGAAGCGGCCCAAGGGGTGACTACGGGAGTTTCAGCAGCAGACCGTTTAACGACAGTACGTGCAGCTGCTGCTGATAATGCAAAACCAAGTGATTTAAATCGTCCAGGTCACGTATTCCCATTACGAGCGCAACCTGGTGGTGTATTAACACGTGGTGGACATACTGAAGCTTCTATTGATTTAGCAACGTTAGCGGGTTTTAAACCTGTTGCCGTGTTATGTGAATTAACCAATGACGATGGCACCATGGCCAGAGCGCCAGAAGTTGTCACTTTTGCTAAACAGCATGATATGCCAGTGTTAACGATTGAAGATTTAGTGGCTTATCGTCTTCGCGAGGAGAAGAAAGCGGGCTGAAATTAACAAGTTAAAACGACACTGAAAACACACACACTTATTCAAGCCACTTAAGTTTCCCTAAGTGGCTTTTTCATATTTTTTGAATAACTATTTCACACTTCTTTGACTATATTTCAAGTAAGAAGGCAGTATGCTAAATGCCATAGATAGCAAGATGATAAGAGGTGATTATGGACAGAAAATTGATGCCAGCGCTATTTGTTGGACATGGCAGTCCAATGAATGTATTGGAAGATAATAAATATACTCGCCTCTGGACGACGTTAGGAGAGACACTGCCTAAGCCTAAAGCAATATTAGTCATCTCAGCGCATTGGTATACGCAAGGGACTTATATTACAGCGATGACTCATCCTAAAACTATTCATGATTTTTATGGATTTCCACCAGAGTTATACCAAATAGAATATCCTGCAAAAGGCTCCATTGGTCTCGTTGCATTAATTGAAGATCTGATTGATCCGATGAAATTAAAACTGGATATGGAGCAATGGGGATTCGATCACGGTAGTTGGGGAATATTAGAGAAGATGTACCCTAATGCTAATATTCCTGTTGTTCAGTTAAGTATTGATGCTAACCAATCGCCGCAGTGGCACTATGAGTTTGGAAAAAAACTGGTTGAGCTACGTAGAGAAGGTGTATTAGTGATTGGCAGTGGTAATATCGTTCATAATTTAAGAATGATGGATTGGCAAAATGACCAAGCAGAGCCTTACTCTTGGGCATTATCTTTTAGTGAAACAGTAGAGCGCTGTTTACAAAGTGATAAAGTGCCTGAAGCGCTTTTTACCATTTTATCAACGCAAGAAGGGCAACTCGCACACCCAACAGCAGAACATTTTTTACCTGCATTATATCTACTTGGTTTAAAACAGCCGGATGAAAAAGTAACTTTATTAAATAATGATATTATTAATAAATCACTTAGCATGATGACCTTTCAAATTGGGTAAAATATTCAATAAAACTAATTGATAGAATGTTAAGGCTAAATTTATTTTTTAGGTGTGCCATAAAGCCCCGCCCTTTAGCTCAGGGCGGGGAGGGGATCATGCTAGACAATAAGTTTTGCTATCACAGCAATTGCGTTATTAATCTAAAATAATATGTGGATAGAAACGAGACAGATCTTGCGTGATAAGCTCTTTATCTTCTCGAATACAAATACCTGCAGATTGATCGTTAACTAGCCAGCTACCAATTAATGTATAGCTATCACCAAATTTTGGCAGTGGATGGAAGTCCTGAACAATAAAGCCTTCTTCACCGTAAGGGCCATCAGCAACAGCGATATCTTTACCATTTTCAACGATACGAATATTCGCCCCTTCTCGTGAAAAGAGCGGTTTGATGACATAGCGTGATAATGAATCTGGCGCTTTACCGTCATAAAAATAAGCCGGTAATAAATTAGGATGATTAGGGAACATTTCCCACAGCATTGGCAGTAACGCTTTGTTGGAAATAATACTTTTCCAAGCTGGCTCTAACCAACGGATCCCTGCATCAGCAAGTTTGGTCGAGAAATCTTCACGGAACATAAACTCCCAAGGATAGAGTTTAAACATATTGCTGATGATCTGGTCTTGTAGATCGGTCAGCTCACCCCGTTCACCTAAACCAATATCTTCAATAAAAACGAAATCGGTAGCGACTTCGGCTTCTTCTGCACAATCTTGTAAATATTGTACGGTACCGCGATCTTCTTGCGTATCTTGGCAACATGACATATGCAGATAACGCATACCATATTGATCACGCAATTGAGCGAATCTGTCGATCAATTTTTCTTGGATACTATTAAATTGATCGGCATTTTGTGGCAAACGACCCGCATTGATTTGATCTTCAAGCCAGATCCACTGGAAAAAAGCAGACTCATACAATGAAGTTGGTGTGTCGGCATTATTTTCGAGTAATTTTGCCGGCCCCTTACCGTCATAAGCTAAATCAAGACGTGAATAAAGCGATGGTTGCGAGGTTTTCCATGACTCACGGACAAAATCCCAGCAATGGCGAGGAATTTGAAAACGAGTCAATAGCTCTTCACTATTAGCCACTTTATCAGCGACTTGTAAGCACATCTGATGAAGCTCTTCCGTGGTTTCTTCTAATGTTTCCACTTCTTCCATTGAGAATTGATAATAAGCATCTTCACACCAGTAAGGCTCGCCATACATGGTATGGAAGTTAAAACCATATTCAGTGGCTTTTTCGCGCCAATCAGGACGTTCAATAATTTGTTCGCGTTTCATGGTTTAATTAACCACCTGCACGATATGAAGAGGAGCCTGTTGAGCTACGGTTGTTATTTGTCGCGCTTGCACGTTGAGCTGCCGCTTGTCGTGAAACGGTATTACCAAAGCCACCACGCGTAATGGTTGATGTTGTAGATGGTTTTGGAGTCATAGCTGTTTTAGGGACGTTCATTTGACGACCACCAACAGCTGGACCATAGTTACGACCCGTTGCATCAACAAACTTACCATTAGCTGGGCTACTAGGATTACGTGAGCTAAATAAAGGCTGTGCTGGTGCGCCACCTCCCATTAAACGCCCCATCATATAACCTGCCATCAGTGGCATAAAGAAGCTACCACCAGAGTTAGCTTGTGCCATTTGTGAACTATCAGGGTTGAGGTTATTGGCGTTTTCGGTGTTAACGGGGTTACCATCAATTGAGGCAGTTTGTGTACATTGCGCATCACCAAATTCAGCAACACAATCTTCCATTGTTGCGTATTTAGGTGCAGTACGTTGCGCTTCTTGTAATGCCGTGCGGTAAGAATCTTCACATTGTGCTGCTTGTGATGGATTCGCTTGCGCACATTCTTGTGCATTCATATACAGTGAAACCGTCTCATCACTCTCTTCACACCCTGAAAGGGCGAATACCGCGGTGATGGCGATGGCAACAGGCGCCAGACGATAAGGGCGAAATGCTTTACGAAAAGCATCGCGATTAATCGATTTGGTACGTTTCATTGTCATATTGGTAAGATCCATAAAAAGTAAAACGTTCAAAATAAAAGCTAGGATAGGTTAAATAGGTTAGAAAATAAATAAGAAACACCTAATCATCAGCGATTAGCAGAAATTTGTGATCTTCATAGGGATAATGGCAATGAAATCAGCTAAATCCTCTATTTATTAAACAAATAATGATTGGGTTATTTATAAACTTAAGTAATAGGCATTAGGTGAATTTATTTTTAATCTATTTATAACCAAAAATGTTTTTTCTCGCTAGTGTATAAAAAAAACCGCTTACTCGTATATCACTGTAAGCGGTTTTGATGGTTAACGGTGTCTATTAACGATTAATTTGTCGTATTCAGTACGGGACTTGTTAATGGACGAATAATGTTGTCAGGGGAAGTGGAAATCTCTTCACCCAACGCATTATTTAACTGAATTAAGTCATTTTCGTTTAAGGTACCACGTGCATATTGGATATTTAATTGGTTAATCAAATAGTCGTAACGTGCACTTGATAATTTTTGTTTAGCATCATAAAGCGTTGTAGTTGCATTTAAGACATCAACAATAGTACGAGTACCCACTTGGTAGCCAGCTTCAGTTGCATCTAAAGAGCTTTGCGCTGACACAACCACTTGTTGATAGGCCTTAATGCTACTGATGGAGGCTGAAATATTGTTATAAGAAGAACGTGCAATTTGTACGATAGAACGGTATACCGATTCTAACTGCTCACTGGCACTGGTAAAGCCATATTGAGCTTGTTCTACTTGTGAGCTCGTTCTGCCACCTGTATATAATGGAATGCTTAAAGAGAGTCCGATGCTGCTTTGACCATTATAGCTATTACGGCTGTTAGCCGGTGTTTCTGGTGGTAAAGCACTACCATGATTATGACTGTTTGAGACACCCGTTGAAGCATTTAAATTTACGGTTGGCAAATGGCCTGATTGCGCTAAACGAATATTTTCACGGGCTAAATCTTGACCTAAACGAGCACTGAGTAAACTTAAGTTACGCTCTTCTGCGTCTTTTAACAGTTTATCAATGGCGTCTGGTGGAGTGGTGGAAAAACGTGCGATATTAAGTGAAGCCAGATTAATATAATACACACCGCTGACTTGGCGCAGTTTTTCTAATGCGTTATCCAGTTCATTACGTCCAGCTACTTCTTGTGCCAACACGCTGTCGTAGTTTGCACGCGCATTTTGTACGTCAGTAATCGCAACAAGTCCTACATTAAAACGCTGTGTAGTTTGATCTAATTGGCGATACACCTGCTCTTTTTGTGCTTCAATAAATGATAAGGAGTCAATGGCACGCAGAACATTAAAATAAGCTGTTGCGGTATCTAAAATAAGCTGTTGTTGGCTTGTTTGATAGGTAACATCACTCATACCCGCCGTTTTTTCTTGCATGGTCAATTGACGCCATAAAGACATATCAAAAATAGTCTGAGTCAGCGTTAAATTCGCACCAAGAGAGTTAGACTCGGTATTTTTAGCATCACGATAGCCACTTTTATAATCAATAGAAGCGCCTAATCCTAATTGTGGTAATAATGGGCTACGTGCCTCATTGATTTTCTCAAAAGCTTGATTGCGTTCAGCTAATGACTTACGTAATTCTGGGTTACTGTCCTTTGCTTTTTGATAAACTTGTAGCAGATCCTCAGCCTGACTTGCAGTGCTGAATCCTGCCAAACTCATCGTGACTAAAAGAGAGAGCAGTTTTTTCATTTTAATTCCTTGTTGCAACAGTTTCGCTGAGTTGCCTCTGTTAATCTTGTATAGAAACAATTCTAGCAGATTGTTTCCCTAAGTAGGGGTAGCCATTTGTGCCATATCCTTTTATTTTAGGTTAACTTTACAGGATTTGCGGGCAAATATCTTTAAATCTGTATTAAACGTATGCAATAAAAAAGACTTAAGTATAACCAGAGGAATATTGTATGAATAAAAAGGAAAATACACCATTTTTATATACACGTAATGATGTTGAGCTGATAAGTAAAAAAACACGCTATAAAGGCTTTTTCCGTATGAACGAGTATCGTTTCAAACACCGTTTATTTAAGGGAGGATGGAGTGCCGAAGTTAAGCGAGAAGTGTTCGAACGTGGTCATGCGGGTGTTTTATTGGCTTATGATCCTAAACGAGACGAAGTTGTATTAATCGAACAAATTCGTATTCCAGCTTATGAAACAAGTCAAACACCTTGGTTATTAGAAGTGATTGCCGGCATGGTGGAAGAAGGAGAAAGCCCTGAAGAGGTGGTAAGACGGGAAGCCACAGAAGAAGCTGGGATCACAATAGGTCGTTGTAAGCCCATTGTAAGTTACCTTTCAAGCCCCGGAGGAACCAGTGAGCGGATGTATGTCTATGTAGGGGAAGTGGATGCCACAACAGCAACAGGCATACATGGGCTAGCTTGTGAAAATGAAGATATTCGTGTTCATGTCGTCAGCCGAGAGCAGGCTTATCAATGGGTTGAAGAAGGGATAATTGATAATGCTGCTTCTGTCATCGCACTTCAGTGGTTACAACTTCATCATGTCACCTTAAGAAAAGATTGGTTGTGATAATTGCCAAAAGAAACTTTATTCGTCACTATGAAAAGATATGATAAATGACGTAATTATCTTTAAAGTATATGAATATACAATCGATTAAGCTTGAACATAAGAGATAAAAAATGTGACTGGTAGCGAGAATATTTCTCAATAATCTTTTGAAATGTGTATTGGGTGGCAGATCTTTAATACAAAATTACGTTAAAATAACGGCTAGTAAGAGAGAAACAAGGAAACCTTTTGGAAAGCCAGCTTGAATTGTCGGTGGATCAACAACACACCGTTAGAATATTACAAATCACAGATACCCACCTTTTTGCTAATGTGGATGATACCTTGTTGGGAATTAATACCTATCGTAGCTATCATGCGGTATTGGACGCGATTAAACAGCAAGGGTTATCGATTGATTTGATTGTTGCTACTGGGGATTTAGTTCAAGATCAATCCTTTGCAGCTTATCAGCATTTTGCTGATGGGATTGCAAGATTACCTTCACCTTGTGTGTGGTTACCCGGTAATCATGATTATCAACCAGCAATGATTGATGCTTTAAATCAGGCAGGCATTCTGTCGGCAAAACAAGTGTTAATTGGTGAACATTGGCAATTGTTATTATTAGATAGCCAAATTCAAGGTGTTCCCCATGGCGAGTTATCTGACTGTCAGTTAGATTGGCTAACTCGCTGTCTAGAAAGCCACAAAGAAAGAGATACTGTGATCTTATTGCATCATCATCCGATGCCTTCTGGCTGTACTTGGTTAGATCAACATAGTTTAAGAAACTCTCACCAGTTAGCTGAGCGTGTTAAAGATCACCCTCAAATAAAAATGATGCTATGTGGTCATATTCATCAAGAAATGGATGAAATGTGGAATGGTATTCGCTTATTAGCAACACCCTCTACCTGTATTCAGTTTCGCCCGCATTGTACTAATTTTTCTTTAGATACCGTTTCGCCGGGTTGGCGCTATTTAGAGTTATCATTATCTGCACAGGGTAAGAGGAATATTGATACTCAAGTACATCGTCTAGTGGGTAAAGATTTTTGTCCAGATCTTGACGCGGATGGCTATTAAGTCATGTCTCGTATCCTCTATTTACATGGTTTTAATAGCTCGCCTCGATCAGCCAAGGCGCAAGGGTTTAAACAATGGTTATCAGTCACTCATCCTGATATTGAGCTACTTGTACCCCAATTACCCCCTTATCCTCAGCAAGCCGCTCAATTAATTGAAAAATTAGTAAAAGATAATGCCAATGATAAGTTAGGATTAATTGGCTCGTCGCTGGGGGGCTATCTTGCTATTTGGTTATCACAACGTTTTCATTTACCTGCAGTGGTGGTGAATCCTGCGGTTCGCCCGTTTGATTTGCTACAGGATTTTTTAGGCGATAATGAAAATCCTTATACTCATCAAAAGTATAGATTAGCACCTCACCATATGGATGAGTTACTTGCCTTACGTATTCCTACGATAACTTCCCCCGATCTTATTTGGTTGCTTCAACAAACTGGAGATGAAATACTTGATTATCGTCAAGCGGTTTCATATCTTGGCGCTTGTAAGCAAACAGTAGAGCAGGGAGGAAACCATGCTTTTGTTAATTTTGAACGTTTTTTCCCGGAAATTGTTCAGTTTTTGAAAATAACATCGTTTTCGACTCATTAACCTGCAATACTGGGGTTGATGTCTCAATTCAAAAATGAATATCATATTACCGCTAACACCTGTTATTATAAACAGTATTCTCAAACAGTGAACCGCAGATTAAAACAATGACTCAATCAAGTTATAATGCAAAGGATATTGAGGTTCTTAATGGTCTAGAGCCTGTACGTCGGCGTCCTGGTATGTATACCGATACCACTAGACCGAACCATTTGGCACAGGAAGTGATAGATAATAGCGTGGACGAGGCGCTTGCGGGGCATGCAACCAAGGTCGAAGTTATCTTATATGCAGACCAATCTATTGAGGTTATCGACAATGGGCGAGGAATGCCGGTTGATATCCATCCAGAACTGAAAGTCTCTGCTATTGAGCTGATCCTTGCCCATCTTCATGCCGGAGGAAAATTCTCCAATAAAAACTACCAATACTCTGGTGGCTTGCATGGTGTCGGGATCTCAGTGGTTAATGCGTTATCAAAGCGTATTGAAGTCACCGTGCGCCGAGAAGGCAAAATATATCAAATTGCTTTTGAGAACGGTGATAAAGTTGAAGAGCTACATCAAATAGGTACGTGTGCTAAACGAGATACAGGAACCAGTGTTCATTTCTGGCCGGATAGCACTTACTTTGATATTCCTCGTTTCTCATCAAAAAGCTTATCTCATGTATTAAAAGCCAAAGCGGTGTTGTGCCCAGGCGTTAATGTCTCTTTTACCGATAAAGTCAATAATACCCAAGAAACGTGGTGTTACGCTGATGGTTTAACAGACTATTTAAGTGAAGCTGTCGCTGAATTTGTTCGCCTGCCTGAAGAGCCATTTACAGGGAAATTTGAAGGTGATAACGAAGCCGTTGAATGGTCAATGCTTTGGTTGCCGGAAGGAGGCGATTTACTCACAGAAAGTTATGTGAACCTCATTCCAACCGTACAAGGTGGTACACACGTTAATGGTTTGCGCCAAGGTGTATTAGATGCCATGCGCGAGTTTTGTGAATTCCATAATTTATTGCCAAGAGGCATTAAATTAACCGCAGATGATACATGGGAGCGTTGTGCTTATGTGTTATCAGTAAAAATGCAAGATCCTCAATTTGCAGGACAAACCAAAGAGCGTCTATCGTCACGTCAAACCAGTGCCTTTGTTGCTAGTGCAGTAAAAAATGCATTTAGTTTATGGTTAAACCAAAACGTTCAAGTCGGTGAATTACTCGCAGAAATGGCTATTAGCAGTGCGCAACGACGTATGCGTGCGGCTAAAAAAGTGGTGAGAAAAAAACTGACTTCGGGGCCTGCATTGCCGGGTAAATTAGCAGATTGTACTTCGCAAGATTTACGTTATACCGAACTCTTCTTAGTTGAAGGGGACTCTGCGGGGGGCTCTGCTAAACAAGCTCGCGATCGTGAATATCAAGCGATTATGCCTCTACGTGGTAAAATTCTTAATACTTGGGAAGTCTCTTCTGATGAAGTATTAGCGTCACAAGAAGTGCATGATATTTCTGTGGCGATCGGGATGGATCCTGATAGTGATGATTTAAGCCAATTACGTTACGGAAAAATTTGTATCCTTGCGGATGCGGACTCCGATGGTTTACATATCGCCACTTTGCTTTGTGCTTTATTTGTTCGTCATTTCCCGGCATTAGTAAAGCAAGGTCATGTCTATATGGCTATGCCACCTCTTTATCGTATCGACTTAGGTAAAGAAGTGAGTTATGCCCTTGATGAAGCAGAAAAGAACGCTATTTTGCAACGCCTTAGCCGTAAAAAAGGTAAGCCAAATGTGCAACGCTTTAAAGGCTTAGGTGAGATGAATCCACTGCAATTACGTGAGACAACGCTTGATCCTAATACACGTCGTTTAGTGCAATTGGTGATTGATGATGAAAATTATCAAGAAACGTTGGGCATGATGGATATGTTACTTGCCAAAAAACGTTCTGAAGATCGCCGTAACTGGTTGCAAGAAAAAGGCGACGAAGTTGACATCGAAGTGTAATGGAACTCACCAAGCGTCTGAGGAAAATATTGAATGAGTGAACTGACTCATGATGGTGTAGAGCGCCAACCGCTCCACTTATTTACGGAAAATGCCTATCTCAATTACTCAATGTACGTGATTATGGATCGTGCATTGCCTTTTATTGGCGATGGGTTAAAGCCAGTACAGCGTCGTATCGTCTATGCGATGTCTGAATTAGGTTTAAACAGCAGTGCTAAATTTAAAAAATCAGCACGAACAGTGGGGGATGTATTAGGTAAATATCATCCCCACGGTGATAGCGCCTGTTATGAAGCCATGGTATTGATGGCGCAACCCTTCTCTTATCGTTATCCATTAATTGATGGGCAAGGTAACTGGGGGGCTCCGGATGATCCTAAATCTTTCGCAGCTATGCGTTATACCGAGTCTCGCTTATCTAAATATTCACAGATCCTGCTAAGCGAATTGGGACATGGTACTGTTGATTGGATCCCCAATTTTGATGGCACCCTGCAAGAGCCAAAAATGTTGCCTGCTCGTTTACCTAATATTTTATTAAATGGGACAACGGGGATTGCTGTCGGTATGGCAACGGATATTCCGCCACATAATGCGCGGGAAATCGGCCAAGCATTAACCATGCTATTAGATAATCCTGATGCTGGGTTATCTGATGTTATGCAATATGTACAAGGACCTGATTATCCAACAGAAGCGGAAGTGATCACCGCTCCTGAGGATATCAAAAAGATTTATAAAACAGGACGTGGTTCTATTAGAATGCGTGCTGTTTGGCAAAAAGAAGAGGGTTGTGCGGTGATAACAGCTCTCCCTCATCAAGTCTCTGGTGCTAAGGTACTTGAACAAATTGCTGCATTAATGCGAGCGAAAAAATTGCCTTTAGTTGATGATTTACGTGATGAGTCAGATCATGAAAATCCTACTCGATTGGTAATTGTTCCTCGTAGTAATCGCGTCGATTTAGAACAAGTCATGTATTACTTATTTGTAAATACAGACTTAGAGAAAAGTTATCGCGTTAACCTCAATATGATTGGGTTAGATAACCGTCCTGCTGTGAAAGGGCTATTAACCATTTTAAATGAGTGGTTAGTTTATCGTCGTCAAACCGTAACCAATCGTTTAAACCATCGCTTAGAAAAAGTATTACGCCGTTTAGAAATTCTAAAAGGTTTATTAATCGCTTATCTCAATATTGATGAAGTGATTGAGATCATCCGTTATGAAGATGAGCCAAAAGCCGAATTAATGCGTCGTTTTGCATTATCAGATATTCAAGCAGAAGCGATTTTAGAGTTACGTTTACGTCACTTAGCTAAGCTTGAAGAGATAAAACTGCAAGCTGAAAGTGATGAACTGGAAAAAGAGCGCGACAGTATTGAAAAACTGTTAAATTCTCCTCGCCATCTCAATACGTTATTGAAAAAAGAGATAGAGGCAGACGCTAAAGAGTTTGGTGATGAACGACGTTCTCCTATTCGACCTCAAGAAGAGGCGAAAGTGGTTAATGAACAAGATATGTTGCCATCAGAGCCTGTGACTATTGTGCTTTCTGAAATGGGATGGGTGCGTAGTGCGAAAGGGCACGAAATTGATCCTAGTACCATGAGTTATCGTGCCGGAGACAGTTATCATAGTGCGGTGCGGGGTATGAGCAACCAGCCAGTATTGTTCCTTGATTCAACGGGTAGAAGCTATAGTTTAAGTCCCAATGACATGCCATCAGGCCGTAGCCAAGGTGAGCCTTTAACCGGTAAATTGACCTTCCCACCTGACGCCAGCGTAAAATATATGTTAGCGGGAGCCGCTAAACAGGAGTATTTACTGGCAACGAAAGAGGGTTATGGCTCCGTACTCAGTTATGAAGAGATGGAGACAAAAAATAAAACCGGTAAAGGGTTGTTAACGGTTTCAGATGAAACAGAATTGCTAGCGCCTTTCTTAGTCGATGCAGAAAAGAAAAACAATCAACATTGGTTAGTTATTATCACCGATAAAACACGTATTCTGGCGATATCTGCAGAACATCTAAATGAGATGAATAAGAAAGGTCGAGGCACTCGCTTAGTTACATTAGGCAAAGAGCAAAGTGATGTTATCGAACAAATCGTGTTAATAGCAAAAAATGAAGCCCTCAGTTTTACTGTTGATGGTCAACAACAAACATTAAAAGCAGAAGAGATTAGCTATTTTAGTGGTGATGTTGGCGATGAGCCTATCCCATTAAAACATCTTCACCCTGAAGCGGTTACCGTGATCATGTCCGAAAAAGGGCTTATCCGTTGCCAAAAAGGCCATAACATTGATGCGAAATCAGTGGGCTTTAAAACAGGGGATGATTATTTTGATGCAGTTGAAGGGATGAGCAATCAAGCGGTACATCTGATTGATACCACGGGTCAAAGTTATACTGTTGATGTTGACGCATTACCATCAGGCCGTAGTAAAGGTGATGATTTAACAGGACGATTAAAAGTCCAAAAAGGGGCTCAATTACGTCATGTAGTGATGGGGGAAAGTAGCGATAAGATCTTAATGGCATCCGACGCTGGTTATGGGTTTATCTGTAGTATTGATGACTTAACCTCTAAAAATAGAGCTGGTAAATCATTATTAACATTACCTGAAAATGCATTACCATTACCACCTCAACGCTTAAATGATGAATTGAGTGATTTGATCATGATCATTACTCAGGGTGGGCGAATGCTGATTTTTGAAGCCTCTGAGTTGCCAACTATGGTAAAAGGAAAAGGTAACCAAATGGTTTCTATTCCTGCTTCACAGGCTGCAAGTGGTGAAGATAAAGTCGCTTGGTTGCGGGTATTACCAGAAAATGCCAGTGTTACATTGCATTTTGGTAAACGTAAACTCACGATGTCGATGAATGAATTACAGACATTTAAAGCCAAACGTGGTCGTCGTGGAACATCGCTTCCTCGTGGTGCACAAAGTATCGATCATATAGATATCGAAACTCATTAATTTTAACTTTCAATATAGATTAGTGGGTCATATGACCCACTTATTATTAGGACGCTAAAAGCTTATGCTAGCCATTATTCGAGGCATTATTGTCATTCTGTACACCATTATTGTGGTGACTTTTGGGATGATCTATTGCATGTTTTCTCCCAGAAATCCGAAACACGTAATGACTTATGGACGTTTATTCGGCAAATTATCACATGTCTTTGGGATCAAATTAGTTGAGCGTTTTCCTAAAGAAGCTAAAAGTTATGGACCCAGTATTTATATTGGCAACCATCAAAATAACTTTGATATGGTGACAATGTCGAATGCGGTACAACCTAATACCGTGACGGTGGGTAAAAAAAGCTTGGTGTTTATTCCTTTCTTTGGACAGCTTTATTGGATCACTGGCAATATTTTGATTGATAGAGGTAATCGCTCTAAAGCCCATAGCACCATCACTCAGGTTGCAGAGCAAATCAAAGCGAAAAAAATCTCTGTATGGATGTTTCCTGAAGGAACTCGTAGCCGAGGACGTGGTTTATTACCTTTTAAAACAGGGGCTTTTCACGCGGCGATGCAAGCGGGGGTGCCTATTGTGCCTGTTTGTGTCTCTACCACACAAGGTAAGATAAAATTAAATCGCTGGAATAATGGCTACGTTATTGTTGAAATGTTGCCTCCCATTGATGTATCAAAATATAACAAAGATCAGGTCAGAGAATTAGCTGAAGATTGTCGTCAGATCATGAAGGCTAAAATTGAAGAGCTTGATAAAGAAGTGGAAGAAATGAATAAACGCGATTTTGCAGGTAAGTTAAATTAACGATCTGTAATTTATTTAATTGTTTATTATACCTAATGCCAAATCGATTTGATTTGGCATTTTTATAACATTATGATTTTAATGGTTTAATTATATACTTTATAATGGCTAACAATAAACCTTATAGGTTGATTGATCGTTTGAATATATCCCGATTTTCGGACGGATATTGTCTTTAATAAATTAAAATGCACTAAGTTATCAACTATTTTTAGGATTTATGTCATATCCGCGTTATTATGCTGTCATAATTTGATTTAAGTCTTTTGTCTTTAAATATCACAGCAGCTTTTTTCCTATCAGTTGATCCTCACTCGTGGGATAGGAATATGGGTATTTTGTTGCGGAGAAAGTATGTCATTTAGTCGTCGCCAGTTTTTACAGGCTTCAGGCTTAGCGGTATGTCTGGGCTCATTATCTTCATCTGTTCGTGCAGGATCAGTTAGTGATAGAAAACTACCTATTCCCCCATTACTTGAATCACGTAATGGTCAGCCTCTTTTTGTAACGTTACAAAAAGTGCATTGGGCTTTTGATGGCACACAAAAAACAGAAGTCTGGGGCATTAATGGCTCAATGCCGGGGCCGACAATCAAAGTAAAAAGCGGTGATGATGTCAAACTGATTTATAGCAATCGCCTTAATGAACCCGTTTCTATGACCGTAAGTGGCTTATTAGTTCCGGGAACACAAATAGGTGGAGCTGCAAGGATGATGTCTCCGGGAGCCTATTGGTCACCGGTGTTGCCTATTCGTCAAAAAGCGACCACCTGCTGGTATCATGCGAATACGCCTTTTAAAATGGCGCCTCATGTCTATAACGGATTGGTAGGTATGTGGATTGTTGAAGACGAAGAGAGCAAATCGTTACCATTGCCTAAACATTATGGGGTAAATGACTTTCCTATTATTCTTCAAGATAAACGCCTTGATAACTTTGGAACGCCACAGTACGACAAAGAAGCCGCGACAGAGGGATTTTATGGTGACACATTATTAGTGAATGGCTGTGAAGATCCCTATATTGAAGTATCAAGAGGTTGGATTCGTTTACGCTTAGTTAATGCCTCGAATGCCCGACGTTATGAATTATCGGCGAATGATGGTCGCTCACTCTATCTGATAGCCTCTGATCAAGGTTTGTTAACATCACCGGTAGAATTGAAATCTATTCCTATGGCACCGGGTGAGCGACGTGAAATTCTTATTGATCTATCAGAAGGCGAAGAAGTGACTATCACTGCTGGGCAAAGTGCCGGGTTTATGGATAGATTACGTGGTATTTTTGAACCTTCTAACTTATTGCGCAATACCAATGTGCTAACCATCAAGCCTACTGGACTGATGTCACTGGTTACCGATAAAGTTCCACAACAGTTGGTGGTGGATGACACACAAATCACCACCTCAATTCAACCGAGAACGATCCAATTACAAAACAGTCCTCCTGGTATTAATAATGCTCGTTGGGAGTTATCAAGGATCGATCTTGTCGGTAAACAAAATGGCTGGGAACGTTGGTTAGTGACAGTGGAAACACCACAACCTTTTCATATTGAAGGTGCACGTTTTAAAGTGATTAATCATGATGGGCAAAAACCAGCGCCTGCTGATTTTGGTTGGAAAGATACAGTGTGGATCGAAAAACAGAGTGAATTATTAGTTGAGCTAAAACAGCCTTCTTATTCCCATTTCCCTTTTGTTTATTATAGCCAAATACTCGAAAATGCTGATAAAGGGATTGCGGGGCAAATGGAAATCACGCCATCAGAATAAAAATTAAGTAATATCACGTCAAAAATTAAAATAAAAACAGTATTTTTAAAATAAAGATACTGTTTTTTTATTACTATAAAATTAAGAAAAATAAATTTTTCATACTAGAATTAAATAGCTAAATCAGATTATAAAATAAATTGTTAATTAATTTAGCTATTATGTTTTTTTATTGGTTTGCTTTTTATCAGCTTTATTTAGCTATTGAAAGCTGTCGGTATTACCGTAGAAAACGTTAAATCTATTTATTTATATAATATTAGATTATGTTTTAAAATTGTTTAATTAAACTATTAAGTTGTGATTTGTTAGGCAATCTATCTATTTTTGTGGTTTAGCTTCGTATATTTGAGAGATCCCTCAAGTAATTATTGTTATAAAAAAGAGAGGATCGCTACGTCTTTTGTTTTTATTCCTTAATTAATGTTATCCCTTTCAACATAACAGAAGGTACAGAATGAACAAAGAAATAGCTTTAAGTCACCATCCCATTAATCAGAAAAAAAATACCACAAACTCTCTATTTCAACTCTCCCTTATTACTTCGGCACTTCTTTTTTCTGGCTATGCTGTTGCATATTCAGAAGTTGGACAATTAGGTAATAAACAAAGTTGGGAAAGCCCTGAATATCAAAAAGACTGGGGGCTTGCAGCCATGAATGCCTCTAGTGCTTATGCTCTGGGTTTTCATGGTCAAGGTGCTAAAGTCGGGGTGATGGACTCTGGTGCACTGCTCTCACATCAAGAGTTGAGTGGATCTCGTTTTCATGCAGTAAAAGCCAAAGGTGAATATGGCTCTACGGGAATGCGCTATCCACAAGAAATGGGCGGACATTATGAAAAAGGCCAAGTCTTTGATGTTGATGGTAATTGGATCAAAGGGGTGAATGATACCCATGGCACACATGTCACTGGTACTGTGGGGGCTAACCGTGATGGTAATGGTATGCATGGTGTGGCGTGGGGGGCTGATATTTATTTAGGGAATACAGGGGCAACAGACAGCAATAACTATGGCCCTTATCAAGACTACACCTATTTCTATACTGGCTGGAAAGCGATGGTCGATGCGGGTGCGCAAGTGATTAATAATAGCTGGGGGACTAACCCGCGTATTATTAATACAGATAAAACAGAGGGGCCTGATGGTGGTGATACCACTATACATATGCCTGTTAACACCACGGCACAGACAGAATACGAATATTTCTACTTTAAAAAAGTCTATGGTGATAAACCTTCCTTTGTTGATGCTGCTTATGATGCAGTTAAAGGAACGAATGTTGTTCAGGTCTTTACAACGGGTAATCGCGACTTTGCTCAACCTTATTATCGTCCTCTTTATCCTTATTTTAATCCCGAAGCCGAACAGCATTGGATTGCGGTGGCAGGATTGAAGCAAAATGCGGATAACACCGGTTATGTATTAGAAAAAGTCTTCAATGAAGCGGGTAATGCAAAATGGTGGACAGTGGTTGCACCAGGTCGAAATATCTATTCTACAGTGGTTGATAAAGAGGGAAATCCAGGTTGGGATACCTTTAGTGGTACTTCAATGGCAGCTCCTCATGTGACGGGGGCGATGGGAGTATTAATGTCTCGTTATCCTTCCATGAACGCCATTCAAGTTCGTGATGTCATGTTCACTACCGCTAACCATCGTGATCCTGATGGCTCTTTATATGAGAGCTGGACGGCTGCAGAAGGTACTCCCGATGTACGTTATGGGTGGGGAACACCAGATTTAGATAAAGGGATGTATGGCCCGGGTCAATTGCTAGGTAAATTTGAATATAACCTAAATGCGACACCGCTTGATGTGTGGACTAATGATATTTCCCAAACAGCTTTAGATCTACGTAAGCAAGAAGATCTCGCATGGTTGAAAGAATATACCGAAAAAGGTATTGCGGCAGGAGGCGATTATCATCTCGGTACCGATTTTGTGATTAATGATGGCAATCCTGATCCTACATCACATATTGTTAGCCAAGAAGATGCTGAAAAATGGCGTCAAGAATATTACCAAAAACGCGCTGATGCTATTCAAGCTAAAATTAATGCTGGCTTATATGATGGTGCTTTGGTGAAGCGAGGCGAAGGTACGTTAGTCATGACGGGAAATAATAGTTACCGTGGTGGTACAACTGTCGAACAAGGTACTTTATATGGCTTTAGCGGATCTTTTGGGACGCAAGCCGTCAATGTTAATGGTGGGAAATTAGGTATTATTGAGCGTTATAACGATACTTTTACTCAAAAAGGCCAATTAACCTCAAACCAAAACCATAAAGTAAACATTAATATTAATGATAAAGGTCGTTATTTAGTGACTGCAGGACACAATGTTAATATTGGTAACTTAGTGCTTAATCAAGGAGCCGATATTGATGTGGGGGCGGATAATGTTGGGCAACTAAAAGATATTTATCTTAATAATAGTGTTGTTGTCGGTGAGGTGAATACAGATAGTTTAGTTGATAATCGCACTAAAACGAAAATGTTAGCCAGTAACCGTGTGGTTGCAGATCCAGCCACAACCACTACTGCCACCAATAATGATTATGCTTTATTTGATAAACATATCACGATAACAGATAAAACCATCAGTGGTAGTTTAACTAAGAAAGAAAATACGACTTTAGCCACCTTTGCTGATAATGAAAATGGTCGTGCTATTGCTAATGCATTAGATAATACAGGGAATGGTGAGCTATTTAATGCTGTATTACCGATGAATGAAAATGATCTGAAAACCACTTATCAATCATTGGGTAGTGATATGTATTTAAATGCCAATAATGCCAGTATTGTTAATGTATTGGGTTTAACTCGTACAGTGAAAGATCAGGCTATTGGTATCGGTGATGGTCGTCATGCACAACTAGGTAATAGTAACGCGCGTATTTGGATCAGCGGCATGGGTCAGTGGGGTAAGATGGATTATGGCCACAGTGATATGGATGTTGATTTCTATGTTGGGTTATTAGGTGCTGAAATTGATGTTACTGAAAATACTAAAGCGGGTCTATTTTTCGGTGCAGGCTCAACCAAATATAAAGGCAATCAATATGGAAAGATAGATAGTAATGATATTCATATTGGTGCTTATGGGATCTCTAATCTTTATGATGTTGCCTCATTAAATTATGGATTTACACATACAAACCAAGATAGAGATGCCAAAAGAACACTCTGGATAGGACAAACTGCAGGTTATAACTCAACCAGTTACGATGCGAAAATTAGTCAATTCTTTTTAGAAGGCGCTTATACTCAATTGAATACTAGCCAGTACTCAATTGAACCTTATGCTGGATTTAGTTGGTTAAGAGTATCCACTGATAATATCAATGAAAATGTGGGTAATATGAAGTTTACCACTAAAACAGATGCACAAGATATTCAAGTTGCTACGGTTGGTTTACGTGGTGGATATCCATTTATGGCAGGCAATATTAATATGGCATTAAAAGGTGATATATCAGCAAGTCATCTGTTTGGTGATAATCGCCCTGAATCACGTCTATGGTTATCCAATTCAGGTGAGGCATCACTACGAGGTGGTAAACTAGATAATTTATTTGGTGTTGGTCTAGGTGTTGATGCGCAGTTAAGTAAATCAACCACTTTCGGTATCTCTTATCAAGGTCAATATAATAGTGATATCAATTCGAGTGGTATTAATGCAATGTTGAAAATTAATTTTTAAACCTTATTTGTTTTTTGATATTTATAGCCCTTAGTAATAAGGGCTTTTTTTTGTATGAAGATATAAGTAAATAAAGGATAGTTTTACTATGAGATAAGGAGTTTTTATGCATATAAAAATTAATGTTGATAGCGTTACTTCAATAAAAAAACACGATGAAAATATAAAAGAGAAATACCAAATAAAAAATAAAATCAATGATGTGTTAAATACGCTTTCAAGTCTTTATATTGAAAGGGAAAAGATTACTTTACTATCTAAAATATCATTTTTTATAAAGAATATTTTCAATATTAATGTTGGGGTGGTTTTTCTATTAGACAAAAGTCAACATGCTAAAATTAATACATTATCCATTTTGATGAGAAATGGAGGGAAAGTATATTTTAAAAACTGTAAGCTAATTAACTCAGATTTTGTTAGCTTTAAGAATAAACATTTAGAGACATTTTTTTTAAATTTAAGTTCTGCAATAAAAAATGGTTGTCATGATGATGTTAAAAGATTAATACAATGTTATCTTTATGAAAAATCAAAAACAAAAGGAGACTTTATTACTATAATGAACATTGCTTTCAATGTAATTAATCATTATCCAAAAGAAATGTTTGAACAATTGAAGAAATATCACCCAAAGTGCGATGATATGGTATATTATAGTGATTTTAACTATAAACAACATATTGATATGGCATTAAGTTATGTTTGTAAAGAGATTAATAGAAAAGATAATAATGAATTAATTAATTCAATAATGAATTTAGTTACTATAATGTATAATATTTATTCGGTGGAGATGGATAAAGCGTTTATTGTCAATATAACTAAATGTTTTATTGATAAAACAATGGAATATAATACGGTAAACTATATTAACGATGCTTTTAAAAAGTCAATATCAAATTTTTTGACTAATAAATTAAGAAATAATGAAGACGTTCAAAAGTTTGTAGATGATATGCTTACATTAGGAGTGTTAGAAAAAAAAGATATTATTAAAGCTAAAAAAATGACAATGGAAGACGAGAGTTTTATCACTAAACATAATAGAAGAATGCAAAATATTTTTACTAAGAATGAAAATAGTGATGAAATGAAATATACCATTGCTAATATTATTAGAAATAATCATGAGAATATTTTAGAAAAAATAGACAATGAGTGTGGTGATCTTAAAGATAAATATAAAGATATTTTACTGGATATTATTGATTACTTAAGGGACGATAAGGATTGGAATTTTGATTCATTAATAATCGATTATACCTATTACATTGATAATTATTTACATCTATTTTAGTTCTTTTTATTAAAGAGATCTTTGTTTCTTTAACACTACTTTAATCTTTAAACCAACCAGCACGATACTTAGCACTTTATTGAGCCATTTTTTATTGGCAAACTTTAACTAACAAAGGCAAGCAAACGACTATTAATCCTAATTAATAAAAGCGTATCACAATTTTTCACCTGTACTCGAACTGACTCATATTGATGTTACATAGCGATAAAAAAGAGGGGAGCTTAAGAGAGTGTTGATGAAAGAGAAAATGGTATAAGAGTCTTTTTAACGTAGATTTGCAACTAATACTCTCTATTTTTATCAATCGTATGATTGCCTTAACGAAAGGTGATACTTTAATGTTAAAAGTGCTATAAGCCAGTCAATGAGAAGTGGCAGTGCCTCTTTTCGCATGTTATTGATAAGGTGCTACATTTTTTACGATGAGAAAAAAGTAAGGTTCTCGCGCCTGTAATGAGCGTAAAGTAATTGTAAAAACACCTAAAGAATTTTCAAATATAATAGCAACTGCCATATAGCACTATTATAATGTTTAAAGCTTTCATGATTAAGTTAACACTTCCTGTATAAAGCAATTATTTATTATCGGTGAAGCATAAATTGTATCGACTCAAGTTTTCGCTTTCCGTATAGTATAAATAGTTTTCCCATTTTTACCCGTAGGTATGTAAATGAATATTAGTTTAATCGCAGCATTAGCGGCGGATCGTATTATTGGTATGGAAAAGGCGATGCCTTGGACATTACCGGGTGATCTCGCATGGTTTAAAAAAAATACATTAAATAAACCCGTTATTATGGGCCGGGTGACTTATGAGTCTATCGGGCGTCCTTTACCTAATCGTCTCAATATTGTATTAAGCAGTCAGCCTGGAAATGATGACAATGTTGTTTGGGTGAAATCCGTTGAAGAAGCACTACAAGCTGCTGAAAATAATGATGAAATCATGGTGATTGGTGGCGGTAAGGTTTATGAGCAATTCCTACCAATGGCGAATAAATTATACCTTACTCATATTGATGCTGAAGTGATTGGTGATACAACTTTCCCCGATTATGAGCCTGATGAGTGGGATTCTACTTTTATGGAATACCATGAGGCAGATGAAAATAATTCGCATAACTACTGTTTTGAAATATTAAAAAGAAGAAAATAACAAAATTTAAATAAAAAAGGAGATTAAATATCTCCTTTTTATTTTTATTAATTTATTAATATATTCATATTTAAATATGAATAGTTACTATAACTAAAATATAATTAGCTATAAAGAGTACCCTATAATTAAATATTCATTATTTATCTTTTAATAAATATCTTTATAAAGAATAATCTATAATAAATAGCGCAATATAGCGGTGAATTCTGCTTGTTGTTATAAAAAAGCTACTTAATTTGTTTTGAGAAAAAATAACCTATTGATTTAAATCAAGTTATCTTTGTGATGGCTCTCAGAAGAGAGTAGATAGCCCAGATAGCCCAGATAGCATAGTAAAATAAATCAACACCTATGCTATCTTGACGCTACAAAATTATGGTAAATGTGTGAGACTAGGTTGGATAAAATAACGTTTGTCTTCCCAACGTAGACAGGTTAGAACACCGCCCCAGCAACAGCCAGTATCTAGCGCATAGATGTTTTCAGGGGTGCCTTTTCCCTCTAAAGAGGCCCAGTGGCCAAAGATAATACTGTAATCATTTGGTAGTTGATTAGGTAAATCAAACCAAGGTTTTAATGGCGCAGGCGCATTTTCAGGCTTATCTTTACAAATCATATCCAACTGCCCGTTAGGAAAACAATAGCGCATACGAGTAAAAGCATTGGTGCTAAAGCGTAATCGCGGTAAGCCAGTTAATTCGGGTGACCAATTATTGGGCATATCACCATACATAGAATTAATGAAAAGGGGGTAACTATCGCTACTTAATATGGCTTCTACTTCTCGGGCACATTTTTTAGCTGTTGCTAAATCCCACTGAGGGGTAATACCTGCGTGTGCCATAACGATTTTCTTTTCTTCATCAACTTGTAATAGCGGTTGACGTCGTAACCAATTAATTAATTCATCAGCATCTGGTGCATTGAGTAATTCATTAAGCTTATCTTTGGGTTTATTACGACTAATCTTTGCAAATACACCCAGTAGATGCAGATCGTGATTCCCTAATACGAGTTTTAACGCTGAGCCTAAGCTTTTGACAAAACGCAATACTTCAAGTGAATCAGGTCCTCGAGCAACCAGATCCCCCGTTAACCAAAGTGTATCTTGATTGGCGTCGAAATTAACTTGATTGAGAAGTTGGCGTAATTCACGATAACAGCCGTGAACATCGCCAATTAAATAAGTAGCCATAATTAATTTATCAATGTAGGGATAGCAAGGCGGAAAACAGGGATGTCAATTTGAAACAGACGTCCTTGTGCGTCAATCATTTCATAATGACCTTCCATGGTGCCCATCGGCGTTTCAAGAACTGCGCCACTGGTATAACGATACCGTGAGCCAGCTTCAATCAGAGGTTGTTCACCAACAACCCCTTCACCTTGAACTTCAGTGGTATTTCCTTGTGCATTGGTGATCAACCAATAGCGACGTAGGAGGCGAATAGCATGTTTATTCAAGTTATGTATGGTGATGGTATAAGCAAAAACATAGCGCTGTTCTTCTGGTGAAGATTGGCTCTCAATGTAAACGCTTTGTACCTGTATCGCCACTTTGGATGAAGTAAACATAATACCTCCTAGGTCTAGTGTGCGCTATTTCACTCAGCGTGTTGCTGTTGTGATGATAACCAGTTTGCCACTTTACAGTATTGCTCAACAGAAATATTTTCTGCGCGTGCAGTGGGATCGATATCTAATGCCAGCATATCTTCTGCTGTAAGTAGTCCACCTAAGCTATTACGTAACGTTTTACGGCGCTGATTAAAGGCTTGTGATGTGATACGGCTTAACATAGCAATATCTATCACCGGATAGGGTTTTTCCTTATAAGGGATCAGACGCACAACGGCAGAATCTACTTTCGGGGCTGGCCTAAATGAGCTTGGTGGCACTTCAATAATAGGAATGACTTGGCAGTGGTATTGTGCCATGACACTTAAGCGGCCATAAGTTTTACTACCATGACTTGCCACTAGGCGATTAACCACCTCTTTTTGCAACATAAAAGTCATGTCAGAAATGGCATCAGCAAAACTAAATAGATGGAACATTAATGGCGTTGAAATATTATAAGGTAGGTTACCAAAAACCCGCAGAGGTTGCTGACGCTCTTTTGCTAATTGGGCAAAATCAATCGTCATCGCATCTTGCTGAATAATGGTTAGCTTATCTTTTAATGTAGGGTGAACTTCTAAGCGTGCAGCTAAATCACGGTCAATTTCGACGACCGTCATTTTATCCATTCTTTCCCCCACCGGCTCAGTAAGCGCGCCTAAACCAGGACCGATTTCAATAACGGCTTCACCGGGTTGTGGATAAATAGATTCAACAATACTTTCAATAATATAGCTGTCTGTTAAAAAGTTCTGCCCGAAGCGTTTGCGGGCAAAGTGCCCCTGATGGACTCTATTATTCATTACAATTTTGTATCATATTAATGGCTAAATTTAATGCGGTGCGAAAACTGCCAGCATCTGCGCTTTTAGTACCTGCAAGTTCAAGGGCTGTCCCATGATCAACAGATGTACGAATAAAAGGTAGACCGAGCGTGATATTCACAGCACGACCGAAACCTTCATATTTTAGCACAGGTAATCCTTGATCGTGATACATCGCAAGCACAGCATCTGCATGTGTTAAATATTTAGGCTGGAATAAGGTATCCGCAGGGTAAGGCCCATGAAGTTGAATACCTTGTTGGCGTAATTGCTCTAATGCGGGGTCAATAATATCGATCTCCTCACGCCCCATATGACCGCCTTCTCCAGCATGAGGATTTAGGCCGCATACGTAAATATGTGGTGATGAGATGCCAAATTTGGTTTTTAGATCATGGTTTAAAATGGTGATGATCTCATTAAGCAACTCACCCGTAATCGCATCAGCAACTTCTCTTAAGGGCAGGTGTGTGGTGGCGAGAGCGACTCTTAAAGTGTCCGTTGCCAGCATCATCACCACTCGTTGACAATGGCTACGATCGGCAAAGAACTCTGTATGCCCTGTAAATGGCACACCGGCATCATTAATAACCCCTTTATGTACCGGCCCTGTGACTAAAGCAGAAAACTCTCCGTTTAAACATCCATCACAAGCGCGAGCAAGCGTTTGTACCACATAGTGGCCATTGGCAGTATTAAGTGTACCTGCGACAACCGAAGGGTCGGTTAATTCAACGGCAAGTACACAAATTTGGCCAGGGATATGTGCTGTAGGTGGATTATCTGGGGAATATTCAACTAAAGTGAGTGGGAGATTGAGTTGCTGTGCTCTTGCTCGTAATAATTGAGGATCAGCGCATACTACCCAAGGAAGTGCCCACTGTGACTGTGCTAATGAAATAATCAGGTCAGGACCAACCCCGGCGGGTTCGCCGGGGGTGATAACGAGGGGTTTTTTTAGCTTAGTTTGCATTATTCTCGTTCATTATTTTCACATAAGCGCCTGCACGCAACTCTTGCATCCAGTTTTGCACTTCTTCATTAAACTTGCGGTTAAACAGTAAGCGGTAAGCTTGTTCTTTATTCGCTGCATCTGTTTTATCAACGCTACGCGTATCTTCAAGTTCAATTAAGTGCCAGCCAAAATTAGAGCGCACAGGTTGGCTTAATTCATTTTTGTTTAAACGCATCAACGCGTCACGGAAAGCTGGATCATAAATATCAGGCATTGACCATCCTAACTCACCGCCACGTAATGCTGAACCGGGATCTTCAGAATACTCTTTAGCCGCATCCGCAAAACTGATTTTACCGCTACGAATATCGGCGGAAATTTTCTGTAGTTTGGCATAAGCCTGCTCATCATTCATGATAGGCGAGCTTTTTAGTAAGATATGGCGTGCTTTTACTTCAGTCACAGAAACGGTTTTTGAAGCACCACGTATATCATTGACTTTAATAATATGTAGACCAACACCTGATTGCAGTGGCCCGACAATTTCACCTTTTTGTGCATTAGCAAGCTGTTTAGCAAAGATTGTCGGTAACTCATCAATTGATGCCCATCCCATATTACCACCATTAAGTGCTTGTGGATCGGCAGAATAAGTGGCAGCTAATTTTCCGAAATCAGCACCGTTTTTTAGCTGGTTCTTAATACGGTTCACCACTTGCTGTGCTTTTTCAATTTCTGCAGGTGATGGATTTTCTGATAATGGAATTAAGATATGGCTAAGATTAAGATCAATACTTTGGCTTGCTTGGCTTTCAATTTGTTTAGCTAATGAGTCCACTTCTTGTGGCAAAATCGTAATACGACGACGAACTTCGTTATTACGCACTTCTGCTAACATCATCTCTTTACGAATATCTTGACGATAATCGTTATAGGCAATCCCATCGGCAGCAAGACGTTTTTTTAACTGCTCTAGTGTCAGGTTGTTTTCTGCGGCAATCCCTTGAATGGTTGACTCAACGGCAGCTTCAGGAATATCAATTTGCATCTGTTGAGCCATTTGCAAGATGATGTTATCCATCACCAAGCGCTCTAAGATTTGTTGGCGCAAAACTTGCTCATCAGGCATTTCTTGCCCGGCATTTTTGGCATTCATTTGCACCGTTTGTAACATTCTATTGACGTCGCTTTCCAGAACGACACCGTTATTGACGATAGCCGATACGCGGTTGAGTTCTTGAGCTGCAAAAGTGGTTGTGCTGGTGGCTGCACCAACCGTGATCATTAAGCCGATAACCAGCGTTTTCCAATTTTTCATAAGTTTCCCATTATGTGTTTTCCGCATTTTGCGCGATGACATATTCATTCAGCCAATTTTGTCGTTTGGGTTAATCAAAACGCTCTTTGATAAGGTAAGATACCGCGCTCAAGCATTTTTTGACTACCTAAACTATGATTGTTACTTAGGCCTCTGAGTTCCAAATTGATTGACCATTTGTTGTCAATATCGCTGTGGTCTTCTTTCCAGCCAACAATTTTACGTTCATAACCAACGTTTACCGCCCAGCAACAGGTGTTATATTGTAAGCCAACCATTTGGCTTACTGGCTCTGAATCTTTGGTATCAAAGTAATAAGCGCCGACCAATCCCCAACGTTCTGCTAAAGGCCAACTGCCGACAACACCAATTTGAGAAATGCCTTTTTGGTATTCTGGTAGTTGATTGACCCCGCCATCATAAGGGCGAACCCGTGTTGCTTGAATATAATCACGGTCTACATAACGATAGCTCAATTGTAAGAGATGGTCGCTATCACGGCGATACTCCATAATCGCATCACCCATAGAGACACTGCCTAAACGACGGTCATATTGTAAACCACCACGCATACCTAAAGTATCAGTAATGCGCCAATATGCATCGCCTGCCCATACCATAGATCCGGTTTCATCTTTGCTATTGATAATTTCATTCGATGAACCTGTTTTAGGACGCTCAAAGAAATAGATTTGACCAACAGAAATATTAAAACGTTCAACCAGTTCACTGTCATAAAAACGTGAAGTAACACCCGCCGTTAATTGGTTTGCAGAAGCAATGCGATCTAGACCACCGTACATTCTGTCACGGAAAAGTCCGCTATAGTTGGATTGTAATAGCGCTGAGTCAAAGTTATTGATATTAGACTGATCTTTATACGGTACATACAGATATTGTACTCGTGGCTCTAACGTTTGCGTAATATCGTTAGTGTCATATTGGCGCTCAAATACCACTTTCATATCTGACTTAAATTGTGGTAGTACGCGGTTGACGCTATCATCAAGTCTTGGATTTTTAGCGTTATTTTTATAAGCATCAGGAATATCTTGATCATAATGAGTCGCCATCAATTTAAACTCATTATTAAAGCTTGCCCAGCCAGTGGAGGCAGGTAAGGAAATGGTTGGCTCTATATGATAACGGTTCGCTTCAGGGGTGTTTTCTCCGACACTGGTAAAGCGGACAAATTGTGCATAAGTACGAAAATCAAATGGGCCAATATCATTTTTATAATAATTAAGATCAAGCTGCGGCTCAGCACGATAAGCCCTTGCATCTTTATTATCTGAGAAAATTTGGAACTGTTTAGTGGTTAATGTGGCATTCCAATTTTGCTGAGCATAACCGGTACTGAATTTTTGCGTCGCATAACCATCAGTGGTATTACCATATTGCGAAGTAAAGTCGGTGAAATATTTGTTATCACTGACTTTTGTGTAGTCAACATTAAAGCGCCACACATTGTTCATCACCCCACTGTGACCCCAATAGAATAACCAACGTGTAGCAGAATCACGCGCTAGATAACCCGCTTTTTCGTCTGCTTTATCTTTATTGTATTGACTGTCGTGGTTGATCCAATCAACCGCAATCGTACCGCGACCCGGTTTTGTTAAATAACGAAATTCATTATCGAGCTTTAAACCACGACGACTAATATAATTCGTGGTAATAGTCGCATCATAATTAGGGGCAATATTCCAATAGTAAGGCAGTTGGAAGTCAAACCCAGAACTACGAGAATAGTTACCATTAGGAATTAAGAAACCAGAGCGACGTTTATCGCCAATCGGTAATTGGAGATAAGGACTATAGAAGACTGGGACGTTAGCAACACGAAAACGCGCATTCCAAATTTCTGCTACTTGCTCTTCACGATCTAAGATAACCTCAGAGCCGACAACACTCCAACTATCATCACCGGGTAGACAAGAGGTAAACATCCCTTTATCCATAATGGTATAGCGGTTTTCGCCACGCATTTGCATTTTATTCGCGTAGCCACGGCCTTGTCGGCCCACCATTTGGTATTTACCTTCTTCGATATCAGTATCTTTGTTATTTAGATTAGACCAAGCACGTGGGCCTTTTAAGATGATTTGTGGATCATCATAAGAGACATTACCTGTCGCGGTGACCATTCTTAATGGTGTTTCACCTTCTGTTTGGGTCAACTCAACATTATCTGCGCTTAATGTTTGATTTCCCTGTTTAATGTCTACATTGCCTCTATATTGGATCATGCGTGGGTATTCCCCCTGCATATCCTTAGCCGTAATGGTGACAGGTAATGAGTTAGGATCGCCTTCGACTAATGGCTTATTATAAACAGGGACTCCCAGTAAACATTGAGAGGCAAGATCAGCATATGCAGGCTGAGCATAAATTGTGGCCCAAACTAAGGTGGCCAGCAGTGTGGGATAACTTTTTTTCATGAGTATTTATGTGCTTCCGTCATCAGTGGCTTCTACTGCTAAATAGCGAGAAACTAACGCAGGGAGTTATGCAACACTAGCCCAACGTCCTGAACATTGTTCTAACGGTAACCGAAAAAAGAGCAGTTCCCTTTTTTCGATGTTTCTATGTTGAAATCGGTTTATAGCTTTATTAGAAACAAAAAAACACCGCGCTTGTGCGGTATTTCGTGCTGCATAACAACGCTAAAGTTATTCGTTTGGTCACTTATTTTACTTTAACACAATTTAAACGAAAACAGCATTATCTCTGTGCAAGCAGCTAGCGAAAACCTCATCATTTTAAGAAAAAGTTTATTTGAGCTTGCTTGATGTTAGGTGTGAAAGCAAATGAATAGTATGATAATGCAAAATTGTGAGCAGGGCATTGAAGATTTGAGGAGTCTATGCGCTATTGGGGAAAATTATTAGGCCTTATCATCGGTAGTTTTGCCGGGATCGGCTTTTGGGGCATTGTGATTGGGGTTTTTCTAGGACACCTTTATGACGTACAAAGAAGTAAATTAAGCTATGGTGGGCGCTATAATCGTGATAGACAAGCCTATTTCTTTGCTGCCACATTCCAAGTCTTAGGGCATTTAACCAAATCCAAAGGACGAGTGACACAAACCGATATCACATTAGCCAGTACGTTAATGGATAGAATGAATTTACATGGGGCAGCACGTCAAGCAGCACAACAGGCGTTTCGAGAAGGTAAAGAGGTTGATTTCCCACTCAGAGCCACCTTACAACGTGTTCGCCAAATTTGTGCTGGTCGCCGTGATTTACTGCAGATGTTTCTGGAAATTCAATTACAAGCCGCATTTGCTGATGGGCAGTTACATCCTAACGAACGTAAAATGCTGTTTATTATTATTGATGAGCTCGGATTTTCTCGCGCCCGTTTTGAACATATATTAGCCATGATGCAGGCGGGGCAAAGTTTTCATTATCAACAAGGGCAAAATTATCAGCCACAAACTCAAGGCCCAACGCTTTCTGACGCCTATAAAGTGTTAGGTATTAAAGAGGGTGATGATGTTAAAACAATAAAAAGAGCTTATCGAAAATTAATGGGAGAACATCATCCTGATAAATTGGTTGCAAAAGGTTTACCACCGGAGATGATGGAAATTGCAAAACAAAAAGCACAAGCTATCCAAGTTGCTTACGATTTGATTAAAAAAGAAAAAGGATTTCGTTAACATCTTGTAAATAAAGATGAGAAAAGAGAGAATTAATCCGTGATGAAGATAACTCAGTCTTAGTTGAGATTATTATTTGTCACGGTAAAATATAAGTGAAATTTAATTATTTCACTCTCATTCTCTTATAAAAGGAACTATATCAATGTCAAACGTCCGTGTTCTTGTTGGGGTAATAGGATTAGCGCTCTGTCTGCTCCTTGCTTCACTAAGTTCGGTGACCGTTTTAGTGTCGTAAGACAGGTTAAAAATCTGCCAGGCATTCAAAATGTATCGGTGAATGAAAGGCCGGATGCGTAATAAATAATTCCTGAGCATGTAACTGCAGGCGAGGTGCGAGTGCTCTTGCCTGCGGATGAGCATAAAAACGATCCCCTAAAATAGGATGACCTAATGCTAGCATATGAACCCGTAGCTGATGGGAGCGTCCGGTTATCGGTGATAGTTTTACCCGCGTTGCATTTTCTTCATATTCCAACACTTCATAAAAAGTTTGTGCAGACTTTCCTGTTTCATAACATACTTTTTGCTTAGGTCGATTAGGCCAATCGCAGATCAACGGCAGATCTACTAACCCTTGTGGTTTTTCAAGCTTTCCCCAGACACGGGCAATATAGGTTTTTTTCGGCTCTCGTTCACGAAATTGGCGTTTTAATTCACGCTCGGCGGCTTTATTAAGCGCAACAACCATCACACCACTCGTGGCCATATCAAGGCGATGAACAGATTCCGCATCAGGAAAATCGGCTTTTATACGCGACATAATGCTGTCGTGATGTTCTAGCGCTTTGCCGGGTACAGATAGCAATCCACTGGGTTTATTAACAACAATAATATGCTCATCTTGATATAAAACGTGTAACCAAGGATCAGTGGGGGGGTTATAAACTTCCATCATAGTGGATATCTCAGCAAAATAACGGGGGAGATAAAGCTTTCCCCCGTTTTAACAGTGATTATTGGTGGGTAACAACAATTAAACGGATCGCATCTAAGCGCCATGTCGCTTCATCTAAGTGGTTAAGAATATGCGTACGCTCATTTTCAATTGCTTCAACTTCGTCATCACGTATATTTGGGTTAACGGCACGTAATGCCTCTAAGCGTGATAACTCATGTGTTAATGCGTTGTCTGCTTCTTGCTTCGCTTGTTCAATTAGCGTTTTCGCTTCCGCTTCCATTAAGGATTCAGATGCTTTTAGTACATGATGAACTTCATTTTGTACCGCATTGACCAATTTGCTGGATGTGTGGCGATTCACCGCATTTAATTGGCGGTTAAAACTTTCAAATTCAACTTGTGATGCAAGATTATTACCTTTTAAATCAAGTAATAAGCGTACTGGAGTTGCCGGTAAGAAGCGAGTTAAATGAAGGTGTTTAGGGGCTTGCGCTTCTACGACATAAATCAGTTCAACTAATAGCGTACCTACAGGTAATGCTTTGTTTTTCAATAAAGAAACCGCACAACTACCTGTATCACCAGATAAGACTAAATCTAAACCATTACGGATAATAGGATGTTCCCAACTGATAAATTGCGTATCTTCACGAGAGAGTGCGTGCTCTCTATCAAAGGTAATTGTACAACCATCTTGCGGTAATCCTGGGAAGTCAGGAACTAACATATGATCTGATGGCGTTAATACAATTAAGCTATCACTACGATCTTCTTGGTTAATGCCCACAATATCAAATAAGTTTAAGGCGAAGTTAACCAGATCGGGATCGTTATCTTGCTCTGCAATCTTATTCGCTAACTCAACGCCAACTTCACCGCCGTTAGAGTGCATTTCTAATAGACGGTCACGACCTTGTTCTAGTTTGAGTTTCATCTCATCATGTTGCTTACGACAAGAAACGATAAACTTATCAAAATCACCTAGTTCATTAGGTTGAGCAAGATAATTGACTAGCGCATCATATTCGTTGTCATAAATTGTACGACCCGTCGGGCAGGTATGTTCAAATGCATCTAACCCTTCGTGATACCAACGTAATAGAACAGATTGAGCGGTTCCTTCAAGATAAGGCACACTGATATCAATGTCGCGGTTTTGACCGATACGATCAAGACGACCAATACGTTGTTCTAATAAATCAGGATTAAAGGGGAGATCAAACATCACTAGTTGATTAGCAAATTGGAAGTTACGCCCTTCTGAACCGATTTCAGAACATAGTAACACTTGTGCACCTTCCTTTTCTGAGGCGAAATAAGCGGCTGCACGATCTCGTTCAAGTAAAGACATCCCTTCATGGAATACTGCGGCACGAATACCTTCACGTTCACGTAAAACTTGTTCTAATTGCAATGCTGTGGCGGCTTGAGCACAAATGACTAATACTTTTTCATGACGATTGGCGGTTAAAAAGCCTAGTAGCCATTCAACGCGTGGATCAAAGTTCCACCATGTGGCATTTTCACCTTCAAACTCTTGGTAGATACGTTCAGGATAGAGCATCTCTTTTGCTCGTACTTCGAGGCTCTTTTTCGCTGCCATAATCTCAGCCACCTTAATGGCGGTTTGATACTGAGTTGGTAGTGGCATTTTTATTGCGTGCAACAGTCGGTTAGGGAAGCCTTTGACGCCGGAGCGAGTATTGCGAAATAACAGACGACCCGTACCGTGTCTATCCATCAACATATGAATAAGTGCTTGGCGAGATTTTGTACGCTCTTCACCTTGGGTATTAGAGGCTTTTAGCAACGGCTCTATATCTTGCTCGCTGATCATCTCACTGATGCTATTTTGCTGTTCGTTATTTAAATCATCTTCTGAAAGCAAAATAGTTACCGCATCGGCCACGGGGCGATATTTTTGTTGTTCATTAATAAATTCGTTGTAATCGTGGAAACGATTAGGATCGAGCAAACGTAAGCGGGCAAAATGGCTCTCTTGACCAAGTTGCTCCGGTGTTGCGGTTAATAACAATACAGAAGGGATCGCTTCAGCCAGCGTTTCGATAACTTGGTATTCTCGACTTGGTGCCTTTTCACTCCATACCAGATGGTGGGCTTCATCGACAACTAACATATCCCAAGTCGCTTCAACAAGGTGTTCAAAGCGTTGTTTGTTTTTACGCACAAAGTCTAATGAGCAAATGATCATCTGCTCTGTTTCGAAAGGATTATCGCTATCTAATAAAGATTCGCTATAACGGCTATCATCAAACAGTGAAAAACGTAGGTTGAAACGACGTAACATCTCAACTAACCACTGATGTTGTAAGCTTTCAGGAACGATAATTAAAACACGCTCAGCGCGTCCATCCATGATTTGCTGGTGGATTATCATACCCGCTTCGATAGTTTTACCCAGCCCAACTTCATCCGCTAATAAAACACGTGGGTTATGACGTTTACCCACTTCATTAGCAATATAGAGCTGATGAGGAATAAGACTTGCGCGAATACCACGTAGACCACTTTGTGCTTGCTTAAACTGTTCGCTCATAAATTTACGCGCACGATAGCGTAAAGCAAAACGATCCATACGGTCTATTTGACCAGCAAAAAGACGATCTTGTGGCTTATTAAAAGTGAGTTTGTTATCTAAGAATACTTCACGCAGTTGTGCTGGCTCTTCGGTATCTAAACGTACGCCGTGATAAATAAGTAAGCCATTATCTTCCACAACGTTGTCGATGGCGAGCTTCCAGCCTTCATGACTGGTGACAGTATCCCCCACATTAAACATCACCCGCGTTATTGGGGCATCATGGCGGGAATAAAGACGATTTTCGCCACATGCAGGAAAAAGTAAGGTCACCATACGGGCATCAATTGCCACAACAGTACCTAGTCCAAGTTCGCTTTCTGTATCGCTAATCCAACGTTGACCAAGAGTAAAAGGCATATATATAAACTCAGCTCTCAAATATATAATTTATAAAATCATTATTAATGAATGCAGTATTGCGGTGTTGTCATCCAATCTACGGGATAAAAAATAGTATCTTTCTCAAGATGAGAAAAAAGGTGATTATCACCAAAGGGGCGTTATGTTAATAGATGCAAAGCAAGCCGTCACCTGCAAAATAACACATCTTAAAAAGAGAGCGTCATTTGCCCATTTAACAAGGTAGAAAAATCATCTTGTAGAAATGGCAAAATAGCATCTGCTATCGGCATTAATTGCTTATTAATGTAGTGTTCATAGTCAGGTGTCGAAGTGATATGCTCTAACGGCTCTGGCCCCAAGTGAGTAATTATATAACTAATCCAACCGCCTTGCTGATATTGTTGCGGCCTATTTTGTAACTGATTATAGTCATCCGCTAATCGAGCTGCTTTGACGTGAGGGGGGATATGGTGCTGGTAGTCTGATAATTTTCGTCGCAATCTTTTTCGATAAACCAGTCTATCATCATATTTTCCTAATAGCGTATCAGCAACATAATCACGAATAAACTGTTGATAAGGTTGCTGATTAAAGATGCGTGTATAAAGCTCTTTTTGAAACGCTTGCGCCAGTGGTGTCCAGTCTGTTCTGACCGTTTCCAATCCTTTAAACACCATTTTATCATGACTTAGCCCTGCATAACGTTTTTTACTTCCGGTTTCCATGCCTCGAATAGTGGGCATCAAGAATCGGCGATAATGGGTTTCGTACTCAAGCTCTAATTGGCTATCAAGCTGGTAAGTTTCAGTCAGATAGCTTTTCCACCATTGATTAACATCTTGCGCTAATTGACGACCGATTTGCTCTGCTTGTACTTCGTTATGAGCGGCTTTAAGCCAAACAAAAGTAGAATCAGTATCACCATAAATCACTTGATAGCCTTTTGACTCAATTAATTCACGGGTCTTTTTCATTATTTCATGACCACGTAAAGTAATTGATGAAGCCAATCGAGGATCAAAAAAACGACAGCCTACCGAGCCTAATACACCATAAAAAGCATTCATAATAATTTTCAATGCTTGAGAGAGCGGGGCGTTGTTATGACGTTTAGCATTATCTCGTTCATGCCAGATTTGTGAAACAATGGTGGGTAAACAGTGTTTTTCTCGTGAAAACCACGCTTGACGAAAACCGGGAACGGCATGTGTGCTATCAGGGTGATACATACCTTCAATCATACCCACCGGATCGATTAAAAAGGTACGAATAATAGAGGGATATAGGCTTTTATAGTCCAGTACCACCACTGAGTCATAGAGACCCGGTGTTGAGTCCATGACAAAACCACCAGGGCTATGCTCTTCGGGTTTTTCACCCTGATTGGGGGCAACATAACCAAGACGATGCATTGAGGGTAAATAGAGGTGAGTAAATGCTGCGACAGAGCCACCACTTCTATCTGCTGCCAGTCCTGTTACACTGGCTCTTTCTAATAAGAATTCCATTAAGTGTGTGGTATCAAAGATACGATTAACCAAGACACAATCTTGCCAGTTATAATACGCTAAGGCGGGCTTATCTTCTTTAAAACGGCGATTGATTTCGTCCATTCTGGCATAAGGTGTATCAATCGCTTTCCCTTCCCCTAACAGTGTTTGAGCAACTGACTCTAGGCTAAAAGAGGGAAAATTCCATGTCGCCATTTTTAAAGCATCAATACCATCAATAATTAAACGCCCTTGTGCTGAGGCAAAAAAGTGCCCCGCTTTAAAGCCATGTTCACGCCACTCTAATGGGGTATTTTGTCGTCCTAATAATAAATTGATCCCGTAACGCTGAGCATGGGTATGCAAGATACGCAAATCAAATTGAATAAGATTCCAACCAATAATCGCATCAGGATCGTACTCTTGTATCCAAGCATTTAGTTTTTCAAGGAGTTGTAATCGACTACTTACATAGCACAGACGATAGCCTTCAGGTTGTTGGCTTTCTTGAACTTCTGGGAGGGTGTCACTAAGCATAAAAACAACGTTATCACCGCAACCGGCTAATCCAATAGAATAAAGCTCACCAAACTCACTGGTTTCAATATCTAAAGAGACGGTACGTAATGTAGGACGATAATCACTGGCAGGTTTTAGCGTGACAGTATGACTATTTTGATAACGAAACCATACAGGCGCGGTGATAAAACGCTCCATCATATAGCGTTCATGTGGGCGGATATCGGCTTCATATAGGCGAATATTATGCTGTTTTAATTGCTGTTCAAGCTGGGTAAGTTGGCGGTATTGTTTACAATAAACCCCCAAAACAGGTTGTCTTTCAAAGTCTTTTAACGCCAGAGGACGAATATCAATATCGCGATTATGACCAACCACTGAGCGTAATGTACTTTCATTTTGTTGGGCAACAAAACCAATAGCATACTGCTTTGCAACCGTGACTTTACGCGGTCCATTTTCTGTCGCCAACCAATAGGAGACAGCGATACCTTGTGGGGTATCACTCCAATGGCGGGTAAGAATAAAGCCTTGCTCTGTGTGAATTGTCATAATTTCCTAATAAGCGAGATATTGAAGCTTGAAAAAGAGATCGTTAACTATTAATTATAATATTAATCATAGCCTTGTTATGATAGGAAATGGGATATTACACGGGTTGATGTACTTATAATAATATCTGGAATGCCCGTAAATGGGAAATAAACTGGGGTAATTTCTGCTTTTGTAAACAGCCTAAAAAGGTCTCTACGGTCATTGGTGGATCCTTTAGGCTTTGTCTATGTTGTTGCGCCGCTTTAATACAGCTACTAGGATTTAATTCAAACATGTCACTCAAAAATTCATCAGGATGGATAGCTGAAATATCAAAAGAATTAAGGTATTTTTGCGGAAAATCTTTTAAGTTAAATGTAATTATAGCTTGAGCCTGCCCTTTTATTGCTGCTGCTAGCACATGACGATCATTAGGATCAGGTAGCTTTAAACCACAAATAAGCGGTTCGTAGCCTTCTACTAAACAATCAGGAACATGTGCATTCATTAAATTTCTGGTTCGTATTAGTCGCTCAGCTGTTAATGTTGGATTGTTGACTAATAAATTAGTGATCCATTCATCATGGATCTGATTACTCCAACGTGCTCTAAATAAACCAGTATTAGCAAGATACATTAAATAACTTCTAAGAGGGGCTGGATACATGACACAGGCATCAAGCAAAACAGTATAGTTTGTCATTAATACCCCATATCCATTTCTTGATCTAATTGCGATAATTCAGCAAGGGCATCAAGTCGTTTTTGCTCCAATTCATTTTTATAAGCAACAATATCAGCATAAGCAACTTTCCTACGATTTCCTTTTCTAGAGTAGGGTATCGCTCGTGTATCTAATAATTTTACAAATGTAGGACGGGACATATTGAGTATATCAGCCGCTTCCTGTGTCGTTAGCTCAGCATGGATTGGTGTGATACTAACAGTATTCCCTTGCCCTAGTTGAGTAAGAATTTCAATCATTAGGCGTAATGCACTATTTGGTATTTGTACAATATGATTATTACCCGTCTTATCTATAATGGATAGCTTCTGCGTTTTGCCATTAATATCCATAACAGCGGATAGCTCTTGGCTACTTAATTTTGCTAATGCAATATCTTCAGCACTAAGTCTCTCACTTATCGTATTCATTAGTATTTCCCCCTTTTTAATAACTAGATTATCTGAAATATTCGAAAAATAGTCAAGTATTCGAAATATTCGAAAGAGGCTTGTAGGGGGGAATAAGCTTCTTTCGATATCGCTATATTTCAATAGATTAATTAAAAGGTATCCCTAAAAGCAGAGATTGATCCACTTCGCCTTTGATTAATGACGCTGTATTTCCATCATAGACAATGGTGCCATTATCAATAACAAGCGCTCTTGGTGCGATTTTATGAGCATCTTCTAAGCTGTGAGACACCATGAGTAAAGTGAGATTTTTTTCATCACAAATTTGTTCTAATAATGTCAGCATTTCGATACGTAATGCGGGATCAAGGGCGGAAAAAGGTTCGTCTAACAATAAAATAGGCTGCTCACGTACCAGACAACGGGCAATTGCCACTCGTTGACGTTGACCTCCTGATAGCTGTGAAGGTAAACGCTCTAGATAATCACTTAAAGAAACCTGTTTGGCTCGACTTTCTAATAGTGCTTTCTGTGCCACAGTGAGCTTTAGCCCCGGGTCTAGCCCTAAACCAATATTTTGTCTTACCGTGAGATGAGGAAAAAGATTGTTATCTTGAAATAACATCGAGATAGGGCGTTGGGCAGGGGCTGTTTTGGTATGATCTTTCCCTTTTAAAAATAATGAGCCTGACTCTGAGGGCAGAAAACCCGCTATTAAGCTGAGTAATGAGCTTTTACCTGCACCACTGGGACCTAAAATAGCAATACGCTCCCCCGCTTTTACCGTTAAATTAAAGGTCAGATGTTGGTGCTCATAGGTGTAAGAAAGCTGCTCTAACTTAATCATGGGATTTTCCTGAAACGCGTTCGATAAGGCTAAAAAGCGTGAAACATAACAGCAAAAGGAGCATCGCGGTGACAGCGCCATCTTGTGTGTGATAAGCACCGATTTGCTGATAGAGGTAAAAAGGTAATGTTCTAAAAGTTTCATTTCCAAATAAGGCAACAATACCAAAATCACCAATGGAAATGACACAAGCAAAAGCCAGTGCTTGTGATAGTGGCTTTTTCAAAGCGCGTAGCTCTATCCAACGTAGACGATTAATACCTCGCAAATTAAGGGAAGCACATAATAGATTATAGCGGGCTGCAATATCATTCATTGGGTTTTCAAGTACTTTTAAAGCATAAGGAATAGCCATAAGCGCATTAGTGAGGATCACTAAAAGATAGGGGGATTCAGGTAATCCGGTTGTGCTGTTTAATAATAGAAAAAAGCCTGTCGCTAATACAATGCCCGGCATAGCCAGAATAATGAGTCCACTCATTTCCAGCGCTTGTCCGGCCTTTTTAAAATGGCGTAAGCGTAATTCTCGACTACTCCAGAGCAACATCATCGTTAAAATAACACAAAGTCCCCCAGCGCCAAGTGCAATAATTAATGATGTTGTAAAGGCTTGCCAAAGTACCGGCTGTTGTAGAACACCTAATAATTGACTGTTTAAGCCATCACTTATCACTGCTAATAACGGAGGAAGTAAAAAGAGCATAGCAAGTACGATAATTAAACTATCCGTTATTTTATTGATTAATGAGTCGCTAGGATCACGCCAGCTTAGTTTTTGATGACTACCAACAAAGAGTGTTCCCTTTAATTTTTGGCTAACAAGTACTAATCCTAAGCAGCAAAATAGCTGAATTAATGCTAATAGCGCTGCACGATGTAAATCGTAGTCATAACTTAATGCTTGATAAATTGCCAATTCAACAGTTGTTGCCGCAGGCCCACCTCCAAGCGCTAATACAGTCGCGAAACTTGCAAAGCAGAGCATAAAAATCAGTGATGCAGTAGGCAGGATTTGTCGCCATAAATAGGGCCACTCGAGAAAACGAAAACGTTGCCAGCCATTCATTCCCAATTGTGATGCTAATTGGCGTTGCTCGGTAGAAATACTTTCCAAGGCTTGTAACAACATTCTGGTAGCCAGTGGCATATTGAAAAAAATATGTGCGAGTAAAATGCCTTGTAAACCATAAGGCGTAAAATGGTAATCAATCCCTAACCATTGGCATATTTGAGCCAGCCACCCCATGCGACCATACACAGTTAAAATGCCAAATAGCGCCACTAACACCGGCAGAACTAAACTCATTGCACATAAGCGTAAAAAGAGCGTTCTGCCAACAAACTGGCGTCGATAGAGCGCTTTTGCTAACCAAATTGCCGGTAAAATGGAAAATAGCGCGGATAAAAATGCTTGCCAAAAAGTAAAGCGCACCACATGCCATAGGTAACTATCAGCAAAAATAGTCGATAAATCACCACTTGGCGCGTTAAACCATAAAGCACCGAAGGAGAGAAGGGCGACGGTAAGTAATAATCCCGAGGCACATAGCCCCGGGATAAGCCATTTACCCATTAGCGGCTAACCGCAGATTGCCAATTACGTGTCCATGTTTGGCGCTCTTTGGCTACCACATCAGCATCAAATTGTAATGACTTTTGCGGTTTAGGCATAACGGAGTAGACCTCAGGTAGTGGCATATCAATAACAGGATACATCCAATTAGTGGTTGGGATGGCTTCTTGGAAAGCGGGGGTTAGCATAAATTGCATAAATTGCTGAGCTAATTCTGGCTGTTTGCTGGATTTTAGCTTGGCTGCAACTTCTACCTGTAAATAGTGTCCTTCATCAAAAATAGCAGCCGCATAATTGTCTTTTTTATCAGCCAAAATATGGTAGCCCGGAGATGAGGTGTAACTAAGCACAAAATCCCCTTCTCCTTTCAAGAATAAGCCATAGGACTCACTCCAGCCTTTGGTTACTGTCAGTGTTTTATTCGCCAATTTTTGCCACTGCTCAGCGGTATTGTTTGGATACAGTGATTGCATCCATAACATTAAGCCTAAGCCGGGGGTACTGGTACGTGGATCTTGATAAAGGATTTTCCACGGTTGTTGGCTATTTAACAGCTCATCCATGCTTTTAGGGGGTTGAGTAATACGATTTTTATCGTAAATAAAAGCAAAATAACCGTAGTCATAAGGCACAAAAGTGTCATCAGTCCATTTTTCAGGTAATGCCAGTTTTGATGTATCAATATTGCTTGGTGCAAAAAGTCCGGTCTGTTTTGCCGCATGAATAAGATTGTTATCTAGCCCTAAAATAATATCTGCCTTACTTTTACTCCCTTCCATACGTAAACGATTAAGGAGAGAAACCCCATCCGAAAGGGCAACCAGTTTTAGCTCACAATCACATTGCTGTTCAAATGCTTTTTTAATTGCCGGACCAGGCCCCCAATCCGCGGTAAAAGAGTCATAGGTATAGACGGTAAGTGTGGGTTTGGTTTGTTGTGCATTTGCGGCAAAAGCACTGAACAAACCTAGTGCACTGAATAAGAGAGTCGAACGAAGAGAATTTATTAACACGCTATTTTCCTCAGTAAAAAGTCAAGTAGGATCTGAGGAGTGAGGAGGCAAATGAGTTATTATTGCGCCATCCTGACTCAAATCCCTACGCCAGTATTAGCTGGATCAGGTTCCACGAGTTTTTCTCAGCTTAAAAAAGCACCCCGTTGAGACATTCCCATTGTAGATAAATACTCACGTTGTGCAAAGTCTGTTGATAGTGGTTTACCGTTTGTGGGTAGTATGAAACAATGAGTTATCTTTCAAGTTTGGTTATTGAGGTAGTCTGGTGATCGATGATGATGGCTACCGCCCGAATGTGGGGATTGTAATTTGTAATCGGCAAGGGCAAGTGCTTTGGGCCCGTCGCTATGGACAACATTCATGGCAATTTCCTCAAGGGGGAATTAATCCTGGAGAATCACCAGAACAAGCCATGTATCGTGAGTTGTTCGAAGAAGTTGGATTAAGTCGTAAGGATGTTAAAATCCTTGCCTCCACGCGTAACTGGTTACGTTACAAGTTACCTAAGCGTTTGGTGCGTTGGGACACAAAACCTGTTTGTATTGGACAAAAACAGCGTTGGTTCCTTTTGCAGTTAACAAGTAACGACAAGGACATTAATGTTCAGCAGAGCAAAACGCCAGAGTTTGATGGTTGGCGTTGGGTTAGCTATTGGTATCCTGTTCGTCAAGTCGTCTCTTTTAAACGAGATGTATATCGTCGCGTGATGAAAGAGTTCGCACCAGTAGTTATGCCATTACAAGAACAAGTGTCTATGTCTCGTCCTTCCTATGGATATCGCCGTAAAAGGTATTAGATAACACTATGCTGACACGTTTGCGGGAAATTGTAGAAAAAGTGGCTATGGCAGCGAGTCTGCCAGAAGCACTTGAACTATTAGTGAAAGAAACGTGTCAAGCTATGCACACGGATGTGTGTTCTATTTATCTTGCCGATATTCCTCATCGCTGTTTCTATTTAATGGCCACAAAGGGATTGAAAAAGCCGAAAGGACGTGCCGTCAGCCTCTCATTTGATGAGGGGGTGGTGGGTGAAGTAGGACGTCTTTCTGAGCTGATTAATCTGGCTGATATTCGTGAACATCCTAATTTTACCTATCTGCCACAAGTAAAAGAGGATGATCTGCGTGCTTTTCTCGGCGTGCCCATTGTCTATCGTCGTCAGTTACTTGGGGTGCTGGTGGTTCAGCAAAAAGAGCGACGCTTATTTAATGAAAGCGAAGAATCTTTTATGGTGACACTAGCCACCCAATTAGGGGCGATATTGTCGCAAGTGCAAACGAAAGGATTATTTGGACAATATCGTCAAAGCCGTATTAAAGCCCTATCCGTTTCTACGGGGGTAGTGATGGCATATGGTTGGCAAGAGATGTCTCAGCCAACCTTAGATCATGTTTTTAAAGCCAGCGCACTGGATATAAAAAGTGAATTAAACCGATTAACGGTCGCCTTAGAAGATGCGACATCGGAGTGTCGCCGTTTTAGTAAGCGCTTTATGGCAAATTCACAAAAAGAGAGTGCGGCTATTTTCGATCTCTATTCGCATTTACTTAACGATCCCCAATTAAGACAAAAAATGACTGGGGTTATACAACAAGGCTATGTTGCTGAGTGGGCAGTAAAAGTGGTGATAGAGAAGTTTTCTGCACAGTTCTCAAGTCTTAAAGATAGTTATATGCGAGAACGAGCTTCAGATTTAAAAGCATTAGGTCAGCGCTTACTATTTCATTTAGATGATGATCTCAGCACGACAAATACATGGCCAGATCGCTTTATTCTTGTGGCGGATGAGCTTAGTGCCAATTTATTGGCTGAGTTGCCAGAACAACAACTGGCAGGGGTGATAGTTCGTGATGGTGCAACTCATTCACACTCAGCGATTTTAGTTCGAGCAATGGGGATCCCTGCCATTATGGGGGCAGATATTCAACCGGAGCTACTTCACAACCGAATGCTGATTCTTGATGGTTATCGTGGTGAGATTTTTATTGAACCAGAACCCTTTATCATGCAGGAATATCGGCAAATTATTGATGAAGAAAGAGTATTGAGTCAACTTGCTGAAGAGCAGCTTGAACAGCAAGCGGTATTAAAAAATGGTGAATCCATCAGTGTGCAATTAAATGCAGGGCTAAGCATTAAATATGAACAACGTATTAGCGTTGGCATAGATGGTGTCGGTCTTTATCGCACAGAAATCCCTTTTATGTTACAAAGCGGTTTTCCTTCCGAAGATGAACAAAAAAACCGTTATCGTGAAATCTTATCATTTTTTCCCAATAAACCCGTCGTACTACGTGCTTTAGATATAGGTGCAGATAAACAGCTTCCTTATATGCCGATAAATGAGGAGAACCCTTGTTTAGGGTGGCGGGGGATCAGAATATTACTCGATCAGCCAGAAATATTTCTGATCCAACTACGAGCGATGTTAAAAGCTAATCTTGAATTTAAAAATTTGAAAATATTGTTGCCGATGGTGACAAGTATTGATGAAATTGAAGAAGCGAAAGCATTGTTACTAAGAGCATGTGCTGAAGTTAGCCGAGAAATGAAATGCGAATGCATTCTACCACCTGTGGGGATCATGCTTGAAGTCCCCTCATTGGTCTTTATGTTACCGCAATTAGCACATCGAGTAGATTTTATCTCGATTGGTACTAATGATTTAACGCAATATTTACTTGCAGTCGATCGTAATAATACCCATGTAGCACTGCTCTATGATAATTTGCATCCTGCATTACTGCGTTCGCTTAATATTATTGCTTTAGAATGCCAACGTTATCAGTTACCAGTCAGTGTTTGTGGCGAAATGGCGGGTACGCCGATGGGGGCATTGCTACTAATAGGGCTAGGTTTTCGTCAGTTAAGCATGAGTGGCCGTAGTTTACCTAGGGTAAAATACTTATTGCGCCATCTAGATCCTGCTATCTTACAGCCTTTTATGCAACAGGTGTTGAAAGCTGAAACGGCAATAGAGATAAAAAAATTGTCTGCTGATTTTATGGAAAGACAAGGATTAGGTGGATTAATTCGCGGAGGTATCTGATAGGCCTTCGTATAAACTTTTTGTCTAAGGGGTTATTCATATCGACCCATAGATAGAAAATCATTAATAAAGTGAAGTAGGGAAGAATGAGTATAAACTACCTTAAATTTCCAGAAATCGATCCAGTTATGTTTTCTATCGGGCCAGTATCTTTGCACTGGTACGGCATGATGTATTTGATTGGATTTGTGTTTGCATTATGGCTAGCAAACCGCAGAGCGGCAAAACCTAACAGTGGTTGGCAAAAAAGTGAAGTCGAAACATTACTTTATGTAGGGTTTGTGGGCGTGTTTATTGGTGGGCGTCTAGGATATGTTTTATTCTATAACTTACCGGTATTTTTAGACAATCCACTTTACCTATTTAAAGTCTGGGATGGCGGAATGTCCTTCCACGGTGGCTTAATTGGGGTGATCTGCGCCATGATTTGGTTTGCTCGTCGCACTAAACGTCACTTTTTTCAAGTCGCAGACTTTGTTGCTCCATTAATCCCATTTGGTTTAGGTTTAGGACGTATTGGTAACTTTATTAATGGAGAGCTTTGGGGGAGAGTCACCTTAGATACCCCTTGGGCTATTTTATTCCCAGGCTCCCGTGCAGAAGATCTACAGCTTGTCGCGCAAGATCCCACTACACTATTACCTATCATTCAGCAATACGGCGTATTGCCTCGCCACCCATCGCAACTCTATGAAATGTTCCTAGAAGGCGTGGTATTATTTATTATTCTGAATATCTTTGTACGCAAAAATCGTCCTATGGGCAGTGTATCGGGGTTATTCTTAATTGGTTATGGTGCTTTCCGTATTATTGTTGAATTCTTCCGCCAACCTGATGCGCAATTAGGTTTATTTAGCGGTATCAGCATGGGGCAAATTCTTTCCATTCCAATGATAATATTAGGCATTATCTTTATGGTGTGGGCGTATCGTCGCGATAAAGCCACTCCACAGACGCCAACAACACACTAACTATTATTAGCTAACAAAAAAGAGAGACTACATGAAGCAGTATCTGGCATTGTGTCAACGCATTATCGATGAAGGTGAATGGATTGATAATAAACGGACAGGAACCCGTTGTTTAACGGTGATAAATGCCGATCTGGAATATGATGTTGCCAATAACCAATTTCCACTCATAACAACGCGTAAAAGTTTTTACAAAGCCGCGATTGCGGAACTATTAGGGTACTTACGTGGTTATGATAATGCAGCACAATTTCGTGCTATTGGCTGTAATACGTGGAACGCGAATGCTAATGAAAATAGCGCATGGTTAAATAATCCGCATCGTAAGGGTGAAGATGATATGGGCCGAGTCTATGGTGTTCAAGGACGCCAATGGCAACGCCCTGATGGCTCGCACTTTGATCAATTACGCAAAGTGGTAGATAACTTAACTAACGGTATTGACGATCGTGGTGAGATAGTCACTTTTTATAATCCCGGAGAAACAGCGTTAGGGTGTTTACGTCCATGCATGCATACACATACTTTTTCATTGCTCGGTGACAGGCTTTATTTAACCTCATATCAACGTAGCTGTGATGTCCCATTAGGGTTGAATTTTAATCAAATTCAATGCTTTGTATTATTAGCGCTGGTGGCTCAAATCACAGGGCATAAACCAGGTAAAGCATTCCATAAGATAGTTAATGCTCACATTTATGAGAACCAATTACCTCTGATGCGTGATGTTCAACTAAAAAGAGAGCCATTGCCATTACCTAAGCTACATATTAATCCAAACATTAAGACATTAGATGATATAGAAACTTGGGTCACGACAGATGACTTTAGTGTTGAAGGTTATCAGTGTCACGAGGCGATAAAATACCCGTTTACGGTGTAGTTTAACTCACTGATTTGGTTTAACACTTAATAACCCCCAATAGTTGAATTCGATTATTGGGGGTTTTTGATATCAAAAAATCGTCATTTTATTGTTATTAACTTAAAAAAATATCGTATTGCGTAACCTCTCTTAAATTTGATGTGCTTTTATTTACCTATCTGGTTTTTGCCTGCATTGTTATTGAGATAAAACAGTAAAAATGACAAGGAAAACAAGTAGGAGGCATGGATGACAGGCAATCATTATTCCCACTCTAAACATTTAGGGAGTAGCTTATTCGAGGTGCTTATTGTTATGGCTATAGTAGCAATATTGAGCGCTTTATCCTTGAACTCATATCATCAGTTGTTACGCCAACGCCAGTTAGTTCAAAGTGTAAGAGAAGTGATGGCGTTTTTAGCTTATCAACAACAACGCTCACTGCTCTTTAATTGCAAAGTGCAAATTGTATTGTGGCTATCACCTATCAATAAATTAGAGGCAAGATCGTTAACAACATCCACAACCAAAGACAGTATTCAATTAGGGTTAAGCAATCAGCTTATTCGCTCTACAGCAACACGCTTTACATTTTGTGGCTTACGCCAAACATTACGACCGATGCATTTTGTGCTGTCAAATGGTGATGAAGAGGTCAAAATTATTATCTCTTCATTAGGGCGTATTCGAGCGTGCAGTCAGACAATAAAGGCATTTTCAGTATGCTAAAGCGTCCTTTGTCTATTCAACATCATGATTTTGCGGGTTTTATGTTGATGGAGTGCCTCTTTGTGATGACGATAAGTAGTATTTTATTAGTTTGTATTGGACGTGCTTATCCTTATATTATCAATGAGTTAACTTCTTCTTATCAACAATATCGTTTAGAGATTTATCTAAAACAGCGTTTGCAGTTACTGGAAACGCAATTAAGGCGAGCAGGGTACTGCAATGGTGATTGCACTGTTAAAAAGGCTTCTTTACCTGTACCACTTAAAATAGGTCATTATCCTTATCACCCTCATGGCTCTTGTGTTTTGTTTGTTTACGATATGAACAATAACGGCCGTTGGGAGAGTCCAGAAGAACAAGAGAGTGATTACTTTGGTTTTAGATTAAAAAACGGTCAGCTTGAACAACGTCGTGGTGTGCAAAATTGTGATTCAACAGGTTGGCAACAGATCTTCGAAAAAGAAGAAATTGAGGTGACAGAATTTATCTTAACTCCCTATACACACTATTCTCCAATAAAAAAACGTGCACTTAACTATCTATCATTATCATTAAAATTCCAAGAAAAACAAAATGTTAACCTAAAAGTACACTATCAAACATCAATACTATTAAGGAATATTTCGTGATAACGACACAGGGAACAATAAAGGAGCAACAGGGTGTCATCGGTCTGATGGCTGCAGTAGGTTTTATGGTGATAAGTTTATCGTTACTGACAAGTTTTGCTTATCACTATCGTCAATGTCAATTAATGGTGATGCAAGAGTTACAAGCAAAGCAGACCTTTTTATTCGCTGGATCTGCGTTGTCATGGGGAATGACCTTAACATGGGATTTATCGCCTTCTCGTCTTTACCAATGGCAATGTCGTACTTTTACTGCTGAACCTAATATGAAAAGCTGTTTCTCTTTGAGAGGAAAGACAAGCGCTTTACTACTCGGAGAGGCTAAAAGTCATAGCGGAGATAAGATATCTCATTATCAATGGATTAATCTGGTGGGTAAGGAAAAACTGCATATTGAAGCACAACATAATGGTTGGCTAGACTACTGTCCACTAGTTAAAGAAGGCTGTATTTGATAATAAATACTTAATTAATCATGAAAGAAAAGAAGATAGTATGCTAATTAATATGATGTCAGTATTGCTATTCTTTAATATTAGCTTTGTCGCTATTATAGGGTATAGCCAAGCCTTAAAAGTTGATTTTCAGCGCTTAGTGGCTATCCAACAAGCCGGAGCGTCTCTTTTTGCTTTTTATGGGCAAATGTCATTCAACTCTGTTGATAACCTTAAAATAATGACACAATCACTTATTGAAGCGGAAGGCTGTCAAAAAATAGAGGGATCGATAACCCACCATTCAGGTTATGTGACACGCTTATACCATTGGTCATGTGATTAATAAAATGAGGATCTGATGTTCCATATTTACCATTCAAATCAATTATCACTACTTAAATCACTGATGGTACATTTTATGCAAAATCGGCCACTATCATCGCCTTTTGAGCAAGAAGTGATTTTAGTGCAAAGTCCCGGAATGTCGCAGTGGTTACAAATCCAATTAGCAGAAAGTTTGGGTATTGCTGCTAATATCCGTTATCCATTACCCGCTACTTTTATTTGGGAAATGTTTACTCGGGTATTATCAGGTATACCTAAAGAAAGTGCGTTTTCTAAAGATGCCATGACATGGAAACTAATGGCATTATTGCCTAATTACCTTGATGATCCGGCATTTAAACCCTTGCTACATTATCTTAAAGATGATGAAGACAAACGTAAATTACATCAACTAGCGGGGCGTGTGGCGGATCTCTTTGACCAATATCTGGTTTATCGTCCCGATTGGTTGTCGGCATGGGAAAATGATCAACTAATTGATGGCTTGAGTGACAATCAATACTGGCAAAAAACACTGTGGTTGGCACTGCAACGCTATACAGAAGATCTTGCGCAACCCAAATGGCATCGTGCTAATCTTTATCAACAATTTATTTCTACTTTGAATGATGCGCCTGTGGGGGCGCTAGCGCACTGTTTTCCATCGCGTATTTTTATTTGTGGTATTTCAGCATTGCCACAAGTCTATTTGCAAGCACTGCAAGCAATCGGTAGACATACCGAAATCTATTTATTGTTTACTAATCCTTGCCGCTATTACTGGGGAGATATTCAAGATCCAAAATTCCTCGCTCGTCTAAATAGTAGAAAGCCTCGACATTATCAGCAACTTCATGAACTACCTTGGTTTAAAGATGAACAAAATGCATCGACACTATTTAATGAAGAAGGGGAGCAAAATGTCGGCAATCCACTATTAGCGTCTTGGGGAAAGTTAGGTAAAGATAATCTCTATTTTCTTTCTGAGCTTGAATATAGCGATGTGTTAGATGCTTTTGTTGATATACCAAGAGATAATTTATTACATCAACTTCAGGCCGATATACTCGATTTAGAGGATTTTTCACAAATAGGTCAGACGCTTGAGGATTACCAAAGTAGTGAAAAAAAGCGGATCATTGCCAATGATGATCGTTCTTTGACCTTTCATGCTAGCCATAGCCCACAACGGGAAGTCGAGGTATTACAAGACCAATTACTGCATCTCCTCGAGCAAGATGCTGATTTATTACCGCGAGATATTATTGTTATGGTGGCGGATATTGATAGCTATACGCCCTATATTCAAGCCGTATTTGGTAATGCGCCCGCAGAGCGTTATATTCCTTTTGCCATTTCAGACCGAAAAGCTCGCCAAGTACATCCTGTCTTACAAGCTTTTATCACTTTATTAGAATTACCTCAAAGCCGTTTTACCGCAGAGCAAGTGCTTGCATTACTTGAAGTACCCGCCTTAGCTGCACATTTTGCCATTTTTGAAAATGAGTTGAAGCTACTACGGCGCTGGGTTGAAGAGTCAGGTATACGTTGGGGATTAGATGATGAAAATGTGGCCTCCTTTTTATTACCTGTGACAGGAAAAAATACGTGGGAGTTTGGGTTATTAAGGATGCTTCTTGGTTATGCGATGGACAGTGAGGCAGGGCCGTGGCAAGGGGTACTGCCTTACGATGAATCAAGTGGCCTAGTTGCTGAGTTAGCAGGGCATCTAGCAGATTTTTTATATACCTTAAGTGAATGGCGAACACGATTAAGCGAAACTCGAAACTTAGAAGAGTGGCTTGATATCGGTCAACAGCTTGTTGATGCCTTTTTTGACACTGATGAAGAGACAGAGCTGGTATTGGCGCTTATCACACAACAGTGGCAAAAGGTGATAAAAAATGGTCTAGAGGCGCACTATCAACATGAAATTCCATTAGTGCTGATCCGCGATGAACTTACAGTGCGTTTTGATGATGAGAAAATTAGCCAACGCTTTTTAGCCGGAAGCCTTAATTTTTGCACCTTAATGCCAATGCGTTCAATTCCATTTAAAGCAGTCTGTTTATTGGGAATGAATGATGGGGTCTACCCACGTAATATTCAGCCATTAGGATTTGATTTAATGGCAGAAAAACGTCGTCGAGGTGATAGAAAACGCCGTGATGATGATCGCTACCTGTTTTTAGAAGCATTAAGCTCAGCAGAAAAATACCTTTATATCAGTTATATTGGTAAATCTATTCGTGACGATCGCGAATGTAATCCTTCGGTATTGATTAAAGAGTTACAAGATTATATTGGGCAAAATTTCCGTTTAAGGGAAGATGCATCATTAAATGTTGATGACAGTGCGCAGCGTATCATCAGCCACTTATTAACCCAACATAGTCGAGTGCCTTTTGCGCCAGAAAACTTTAAAACGGATGCTCTATATCGCTCTTATGCCGCTGAATGGTTACCGGCAGCAAGTGGGAAAGGGACTGCTCACCAAGCATTTTCAACGCCATTAAATAAAAAAATTGAGAAAGTCTCTTTAGATGAACTATCACGCTTTTATCGCCATCCCGTACGCGCTTTTTTCCAGCAAAGTCTAAAAACGAATTTTGTTATTGAAGAGACCGAGCTACCGGAAGAAGAGCCTTTTGTCATTAATGCATTACAACGTTATCTATTAAACCAATGGTTATTAAAAGCCTTAATCGAAGGGACATCAACAGAAGCACTTTATGAACGCATTAAAGCTGCTGGAAAATTACCAGCTAGTGCGTTTGGTCAAATTTATTGGGAGCAACAAATAGAAACGTTGCAACCTTTAGCCGAAAAAGTCAGAAGTGAACGTTTAGCAACCCATTCTGTCACAATAGAATACCAATTTAATACGATCCCATTAATTGGTCGTTTAGATGAAGTACAAGCCGATGGGTTACTCCGTTGGCGACCCGCCACATTAACAGCTAATGATCTACTGCAATTATGGATAGAACATCTCGTGTACTGCTTAAGTGGTGGAACTGGCGAAAGCCGTTTTTATGGTAGAAAAGAGTCGCAATGGTGTCTATCACCGGTGTCTGCGGATATTGCGTATTCAACCCTTGAAAGATTGATCCAAGATTATCAAACAGGTATGAATACACCTTTAGCCTTATTCGCCAACAGTGGTTGGGCTTGGTTACAAGCTTGCTTCGATAAAAAAACACAGACGTTTTTATTTGATGATGAAGAGATACAAAACAAGGCAGAATTGGTATTAACGCAATATTTAACCGATAGCTATAACCGAGAAGGTGAAATGAATGATATCTATATTCAACGTGTATTTCATCAGCTTGATGCACCTTTTCTTGAGGCAGTAAAACAGACCACGTTAGCCATATTTAAGCCAATCATTCCATTTATAAAAAAATAAGGGAGCTCATATCAGATGAGAAAATACTTATCGCAACTTTGGATTATGTTGCTATTGATGCTAGTCAGTATCAACAGCTTCGCAACAGATCCACTTTGGCAAGTATTGCCGGATAGCATTGAAAAAAGTGAAAGTGATCCACGTGATTATCAGGCTATTAAATTAGCTAATGATATGACCGTATTACTGGTTTCTGATAAAAAAGCGGTCAAATCATTAACAGCCGTTGCTCTGCCTGTCGGTGCATTAGAAGATCCAGATAGCCAACAAGGTCTTGCCCACTATTTAGAACATATGGTGTTAATGGGCTCGACCAAATACCCAAAATCAGGGGATCTGACAGAGTTTTTAAATAAAAATGGTGGCTCTCATAATGCCAGCACAACCACTTACCGCACCGCATTTTATTTAGAAGTTGAAAATAGCGCCATTAATGAAGCAGTCGATCGCTTGGCAGATGCATTAGCGGAGCCATTACTTGATCCTAAATATGCCGATCGTGAACGTAATGCGGTTAATGCGGAATTAACCATGGCTCGCTCCCGCGATGGAATGCGTTTTTGGCAAGTGAGAGCCGAAACTTTGAATCCGGCTCATCCAAGCTCTCGTTTTATGGGAGGAAACTTAGAAACATTAAGTGATAAGCCAGAGAGTAAATTACAAGATGAATTAGTGAAATTCTATCAAACATACTATTCTGGTAACTTAATGAATGGGGTGATTTATAGTAATAAATCACTGGACGAACTCGCTAAATTAGCGGCTGATACTTTTTCCCGTATTCCTAATAAAAACACCCAAGCACCAGTAACGACGGTGCCAGCGATGACAGAAAAAGAAAAAGGGATAATGATCCACTTAGTCCCAGCTCAGCCACAAAAAACCTTACAAATCGAATTTGGTATTGATAATAATCTTGCCGATTTTCGCAGTAAATCAGATGAATATATTGGCTACCTTATTAGCAATCGTAGCACGGGTACACTAGCAACTTGGCTACAAGAGCAAGGATTAGCAGAGAATATTAGTGCTTCATCTGAATCCTATATCGATCGTAACCAAGGTTCATTTACCATTTATGTTTCTTTAACAGACAAAGGCCTTGCTGAGAAAGATAAAGTTATTTCAGCGATATTTTCTTATATTCAACTGATCCAAAATAAAGGGGTCAGTGAGCGCTATTTTAAAGAAATAGCCAATGTGCTTGACCTCTCATTCCGCTATGGCTCTATTGTTAGAGATATGAACTATATTGAAGATATCTCCGATATGATGCTGCGCTATCCGATTAAAAATATTCTTAATGCGGATTTTATTGCCGATGACTATCAACCTTCCGCGATCCTTTCTCGTCTAGAATCGCTTACACCAGAAAATGCGCGTATTTGGGTGATTAGCCCTAATGAGCCTTCAAATAAGCAAGCCTATTTTGTTCATGCACCTTATCAAGTGGATAAAATTACTGCGAAGCAATTAGCTTCATGGCAGGAATTAGCCAGCGATATCTCATTGTCATTACCAACACTAAACCCTTATATTCCTGATAATCTGTCACTTATTGATGCTGATAGTAACATCACTAAGCCTCAATTATTATGGCAAGACAGTCATGCTCGGTTATTCTATATGCCATCGCACTATTTTTCTGATGAGCCGAAAGCCAGTGTGACGTTAAGTTTAGTGAATAAAAATGCAGATCGCACAGTTAAACAGCAAGTTATACAAACATTGACCAATTACCTTGCTGATCTAACGTCTAGTGAACTGGCTTATCAAGCTTCTGTTGCCGGCATGAATATCTCCTCTTCTTCTGGGCGTGGAGTCGATTTCTCAGTCAATGGTTATACTCAACATTTACCAGAGCTAGTGAATGCCACACTAAAAAGCTATATAACGTTTGAAGCTACTCAGCAAGAGCTTGATCAAGCTAAATCTTGGTATCGTGAACAACTGGAAGTGACGCATAACCTTAAAGCGTATGATGCTGCAATGTTACCTGCCCGTCGCCTAAATACGATCCCTTATTATGAAGAAGCCGATAAACTTAAGGCGTTAGAGTCGATAACGTTACAAGATATTAAAGATAATCGTCGTGATGTCATTGAAAATGCAGCGCTTCAAGCATTAATTATCGGTAATTTAACGCCAGAGCAGAGCCGTGAGATAGTTAAATCGGCACAGGCATTATTAGGCAATAAAGGAACAGAATATTGGATTGGCGACACATTAGTTTTTGATAAATTAAATCAAGTTACATTCCAAAATAAATCTAAAAGCACCGATAATGCGCTAGGTGAACTGTTTATTCCTGTTGGCTATGAGCGTCTACAAGGAAAAGCGATTACATCAGTATTATCCTCTATCGTGCATCCTTGGTTCTTTGAACAACTCAGAACAGAAGAGCAATTAGGTTATGCGGTCTTTGCTTTCCAAGCTTCAATGGGCGAGCAGTCCGGTTTAGGCTTTTTACTGCAAAGTAATGCTAAACCACCTGTTTATCTCAATGAGCGTTATCATGCATTTTATCAACAAGCTTATGATCGCTTGAAAAAGCTAAGTGAAGCTGAATTTAATCAATATAAAAAAGCCATTATTGATGAAGTAAAACAACCACCGCAAACATTTTATGAAGAGGTTTCTCTTTATCGTAATGATTTTTATCGTAATAACTTAAAATATGATGGTCGTGAGAAGTTTTTAGCCCAACTGAATAAGGTAACGCTAAAACAAGCGATCGAATTTTATGAAAAAGCGATAATTAAACCGACAGGACTCGTGTTTGTTTCACAAATAATCGGGAAAGAGGGTAACAACGCTGATTATGCGCAAAATAAACAGTGGAAAATCTATTCAACCGTGAGTGAATTACAAAAAACATTACCTGTTGAGGAAATTAAAGAGTGAGTGAAGTGATACAGGCACAGGTATTAGATCCCTATACACTTCCTTTGTATCAAAGACGCCTCATTGAGGCGTCTGCGGGAACAGGGAAAACGTACACTATAGGGTTATTGTATTTACGATTACTGCTTGGATTAGGGGGGGAGTCAGCATTTCATCGCCCCTTAAGTGTTGAAGAGATCTTAGTCGTTACTTTTACCGAAGCGGCAACGGATGAATTACGCGCCCGTATTCGTCAAAATATTCATCAGTTAAGGCTAGCCTGTATCCGTCATCAAGTAGAAAATGACAATAACGCTTACCAAATATTATTAGATCAAATCCCGAATAAAATGGTGGCGGCGCAATGGCTACTAGAAGCTGAGCGTCAAATGGATGAAGCTGCCATTTATACTATTCATGGTTTTTGTCAGCGCATGTTAGCCACTAACGCCTTTGAATCTGGTGTATTGTTTGAACAGGTGTTGATCCAAGATGAATATGAGTTAAAAAAACGTGTCTGCGCTGATTTTTGGCGCAGGCACTGTTATCCCCTTTCTTATGATGTTGCCTATGCGGTAAGCGAAATTTGGTCTGGCCCTGAGCAACTGCTGTATGAAATTCAACCCTATTTACAAGGTGAATGCCCCGAAATTCAAGGTATTGATTTCGACGCTAAAAAAGAGACTGTTGAACAGCGTCATCAAGCAGTCATTGAGGCCATTGATAAAGTTAAAGCACTATGGCGTCATCATTGCAATGAAATTGCAGATTGGATAACTTCATCTGGTGTTGATAAACGCAGTTACAGTAGTCGTTTCTTACCTAAATGGATCGATGAAATCACCGCATGGGCCACTCCACTCGAAACCAAAAGTTATCAGTTACCTGACTGTTTAAGTCGTTTTTCGCAAGCAACCCTACATGAAAAAACTACAAAGGGTGCTGCGCCTGAGCACGCTTTATTTGCGGAAATCGAACTACTTTGCCAACAAAGTTTAACGTTACGTGATGTGATCATTGCCAATGCCATTCCTGAAATACGCCAAGGGATAGAAAATGAAAAAATGCGTCGTGGTGAGTTGGGATTTGATGATCTGTTAACGCGTCTCGATAAGGCATTGCAACGAGAAGGCGGCGAAGCATTAGCAGATGCTATTCGCCAACGTTATCCCGTCGCGATGATTGACGAATTTCAGGATACCGATCCTCAGCAGTATCGTATTTTTGATACTATCTATGGTGAGCATACAGAGAGTGGTTTGCTATTTATTGGTGATCCCAAACAAGCCATTTACGCATTTCGTGGTGCAGATATCTTTACCTATATTCGGGCACGGCAACAAACCGATCACCACTATACATTGAATACTAACTGGCGCTCGGCTCCGGGTATGGTAAGTGCAGTTAATAAACTGTTTTTACGTTCTAAAACCCCTTTTTTGTTTGATCATATTCCTTTTATTGAGGTCAATTCGGCTGAAAAAAATCAGCATATGAAGTTTATTTACCAGCAAAAAACAGTTGCCCCATTAAATTTTTGGTTAGCTGAAGGTGAAAGCCTTTCAACTGGTAATTATGAACAATTAATGGCCTCGCAATGTGCGATGCAAATTCGTGACTGGTTATCAGCCGGTGACAATCAACAAGCTTGGTTAATCGAACAAGACAATAAAAGCGCTGTTACATCTGCCGATATTGTGGTGCTAGTGCGTAGTCGCCGAGAAGCATTATTGATCAGAGATGCATTAGATCTGTTATCTATCCAATCAGTATTTTTATCCAATAGAGAAAGTGTGTTTGAAACCAATGAAGCCAAAGATCTACTTTGGTTACTACAAGCAGTGGTAACCCCTGAAAAAGAACGGGTGTTAAGAGCTTCTCTTGCCAGTGCACTGTTTGGATTTAACGCACAACAAATTGACGAACTTAATCAAGATGAACAGCGTTGGAACCGCTATGTGGAGCAATTCGCTGATTATTTTGTCTTGTGGCAAAAACGTGGTGTGTTACCTATGCTACGTAAGGTAATGATAGAAAACCAAATCGCTGAGAACTTACTCGCAAGCCAAGCAGGAGAACGACGTTTAACCGATATCATGCATATTGGCGAGTTGCTACAAGAAACATCATTACAGCTTGATAGCGAGCACGCCCTTATTCGTTGGTTAGCCCAGCAAATTTCTCGACCAGATGCACAAGCGGAAAGTCAGCAAATGCGTTTGGAAAGTGATAAAAATCTAGTGCAAATTTGTACCATTCACAAATCTAAAGGATTGGAATATCCCATTGTTTGTCTACCTTTTGCCTGTAATTATCAAGAACAAAAGGGCGCGCTTTATCATGATAGAGATGAATTTTACGCAAAATTAGATATTTTTAATCAACCTGATAGCGTGCGTCTTGCTGATGAAGAGCGATTGGCAGAGGATTTACGCTTGTTGTATGTGGCATTAACTCGGGCGAAATTTTGTTGTTATGTTGGTGTTGCGCCTTTGGTTAAAGGAAATAAACGTAAGTCAGGATTAACTGATTTGCATAAAAATGCGCTGGGATATCTGTTGCAGCATGGGGAAGAGGGTAATAGTGAGCTATTACATCAATCCATTAATCAATTGCTTGATGACAATATAAAAGTGATCACGTTAGGTGATACCTCAACGCATCGATATCAATCTCCACATACAACGGATATTGCTTTAGATGCCGCCATATTTAAGCGAAAAATTAATGATAATTGGCGTATCACTAGTTATTCGGGATTAACGGCACAACACTCTGCTCGTGGATATCTATTTGATAGTGCTGATTTGGATGCCTTGGTACAATCTATCGCACCGGGCTTAGATACCGATGCTAAAGGTGAGAAAACAGCGCAACACAGCGATGAACTCTCTATTCATCACTTCCCTCGTGGTGCAGTCGCGGGGACATTTTTACATAGTTTGCTTGAAGAGCTTGATTTTTCACAGCCTATTGATGAAAGTTGGATGCAAGAGCAACTTATTGCCCAAGGTTTTGAGGAAAAATGGACGCCATTGTTGGTGGCTTGGATGGAAACCCTTTTTCACACCCCATTAAATACGCAAGGCTTATGTTTAGCTGATATTCCCAAGGAGCATCAACTCGATGAGCTACAATTCTATCTGCCTATTGAAAAGGAGATGTCGGCGGCACAGTTAACAGCATTAACCCGTCAATACGATCCTTTATCTGCGCAATGTCCAGCCCTCAATTTTCAGCAAGTGCAAGGCATGCTAAAAGGTTTTATTGACTTAGTATTTTGTTGGGAGGGCAAGTATTATGTGGTTGACTATAAATCTAACTGGCTTGGTGAATCGAGTGAGGATTACACGCAAGAGGCGATGAGCAATGCAATGCGCGATCATCGTTATGATTTACAGTATCAACTCTATACTTTAGCGCTACATCGATTTTTACAACAACGCTTACTTGATTATGATTACCAACGTCATTTTGGTGGGATCTGCTATCTCTTCTTACGTGGTATTGATGCTGACTACCCGGGCAATGGCGTCTATACCTATCTCCCTGAAGAAAAGTTTGTAGAGGCATTAGATGCGCTATTTAAAGGGGAAGCGCTTGAGGTTAACGGCAGTAAAGTGAACACGCTGGGTGAGAACAATTCAAATGATTAAATTATTAGAACAAGCAATTGAACAAAACCTATTGCGCCCATTAGATTTACGTTTTGCTCAAATGCTGGTGGCAGATGAAAATCCTATCCTACTGTTTATTTTTGCCTATCTCAGTGCTCAAACAGGGGCGGGTCATGTTTGCTTACCGTTAAATATCATACAACAAGATAAATTGTTTGATGGACGACACACCGAGCTTTCACAAGCCATTTGGCAGGAAATGGCGCAACCATCAGCGAAAGAAATACTGGCAGAGCTTAATCAGAGCGAGTGTGTTAATCAGGGCCATAGTGATCTACCTTCACCTATTATTCTCGATAACGGATTACTTTATCTACAAAGAATGTGGCGTTATGAAGAGCAAGTTGCGCAATTTTTTCACCAAGAGCAACGGGTGGTTGATATCGATGAAAATCAATTAACAAACGTATTAAATCAACTTTTCCCAAGCGTTAAAACACATGCTGAAACTAACTGGCAAAAAGTCGCCGCAGCGGTTGCTATTACAAGCCCTATTTCGATTATTTCGGGTGGCCCAGGGACAGGAAAAACCACGACAGTAGCAAAGATTTTAGCTGCTTTTGTCATGCTAACGGCGAATGAAAAACCCATTATTCAACTAGCCGCACCCACGGGAAAAGCGGCAGCTAGATTGACCGAATCATTAGGTAAAGCATTAGCGCAATTGGCACTAAGTGAAGAAGAGTTAAAATGGATGCCCGATCAAGCGCAAACCATTCATCGCTTATTAGGTGCCCAACCGGAAAGTCAGCAAGTTCGTTATCATCGCGATAATCCGCTACAACTTGATATCTTGGTTATAGATGAAGCTTCTATGGTGGATTTACCGATGATGGCGCGTTTAATTGAGGCTTTACCGGAACATTGCCATGTTATTTTTCTGGGAGATAAAGATCAGCTCGCTTCGGTAGAGGCAGGAGCCGTTTTAGGGGATATTTGTCGTTTTGCGGATCAGGGGTTTAGCCAACGCCGTTTTGAGCAGATTGATCGCTTAACACAAGGTGAATTACAGAAAGATCCCGCTTCTATGACGACTTCTACTACGCCAGTTTCGGTGGTCAGTGATTCACTATGTTTATTGCGTAAAAGTTATCGTTTTGGCTCACATTCAGGTATTGGTCAATTAGCTTTTGCGGTTAATCAAGGACAAGTGAAGAGTGCTATGACGTTACTGAAAAAAGCGACAGTAACACAAGAGAGCACTGAGCGAGAGAAACATACCGATCCGCAGGACATCGAATTTATCTCATTAGACACCGATGAGAGCTATATGAAGATGCTTCAAGATGTTGCTAAGGCTTATCATCACTATCTATCGTTAGTCGCGCAAAAAGCAGCACCAGAGACTATTCTTCATAGCTTTAATCAATATCGTTTATTGTGCGCCTTGCGAGAAGGGCCTTTTGGCGTCACAGGGCTAAATGAACGTATTGAGATGCTGTTACATCGCCAACACTTGATACGACGACCTATAAATAGTTATCAGCGGGAGTATATTGGGCGACCAATTATGATCCAGCGTAATGACAGCACATTGGGGCTATTTAATGGTGATATCGGCATTATGCTTAATAACGATGAAGGGGAAATGAAAGCTTTCTTTCAGTTGCCTGATGGCACATTGAAAGCTATCCAACCTAGTCGTTTACCGCAACATGAGACTGCCTATGTGATGACAGTGCATAAATCACAAGGTTCGGAATTTACCCATACGGCATTGGTATTACCGACACAATTTTCTCCTATTGTTAGCCGAGAATTACTCTATACGGCGATAACGCGAGCCAAGCAGAAGCTATCACTTTATTCTTCTGAATATATGGTGAAAATGGCGATCCAGACACGTATTCAACGCCGCAGTGGATTAGTTGAAAAACTGCGTTACTGAGTGATTTTTTAATTTAATATAATTATAGTGAATAGTAAAAGACAGGCTTTGAGAGGGGGAGCCTGTCTTTTTTACTTTATTAATAAAACTACTCTTTATGTAGATCTAAAATTAAGATCTTAGAGCGGCGCTGATAATTATACAGAGCCTGTTTTTCAATAGGTAATTTATCGATTTCAGCAGGCGTAAAGCCTTTTTCTTGGAACCAATGAATACTACGAGTCGTGAGCACAAATAATTTATCTAACCCCATCTGTTTAGCTTGGGTTGATATGCGTTGTAACAACACTTCACCTCGACAAGAGCTACGATAGTCAGGATGAACGGCGACACATGCCATTTCTCCTATTTTTTCAGACTGATAAGGATAGAGGGCGGCACAAGCAATGGTGAGATTATCGCGCTCAATAATAGTGAATTGATCAATTTCCATCTCAAGTTGCTCTCTTGAGCGGCGTACTAAAATGCCTTGTTGCTCTAATGGACGAATAAGCTCTAATATGCCACCAATATCATTAATATTGGCGCGGCGGACTTTCTCGGCACTTTCCATCACAATCTGCGTACCAATACCGTCACGAGAAAATAACTCTTGAACAATGGCACCATCCGCTTGATAGCTTAATAAATGGCTACGCTCAACACCACGACGGCAGGCTGTTACCGCACCTCGTAAAAAACGTACAGTACCTGAGTGATAATCTCCTGTAGTTTGTAATGCTTGAATTCGTTCTTCTGCTTGATTAGGTAAAAGTTCAGACACAATCTGGCCACTTGCATCTACAACCCCTTGCGAAGAGCAAAAGCCAATAAGCTTTTGTGCTTTAAGTTTGATAGCTAGCTGGGTTGCGACCTCTTCAGAGGTTAAATTAAAACTTTCCCCTGTAACAGAGACGGCAACAGGGCCAATTAACACAATGGCATTGTTATCTAACTGACGATGAATGGCCTCTTCATCAATACGGCGAATTTTACCGCTATGGCAATAATCGACCCCATCATCGACACCTAAAGGTTGGGCAATGACAAAATTACCGCTAACCACATTAATATGCGCTCCTTGCAAGGGCGTATTACTTAAACTCATTGATAAACGAGCAGTAATATCGAGTTGTAAGGTACCGGCAGATTGTTTAACGACTTCAAGGGTTTTACTATCAGTAATTCGTGTGTGTTTATGATAGAGCGGAGAAATTTTTTGCTCTTCAAGAGCCATGTCGATTTGTGGTCTAGCGCCGTAAACCACCACTAACCGTATTCCTAAACTATGCAATAAACCAATATCGTTAATGATCGAGGGAAAGTTCTCATGGGCTATTGCTTCTCCCCCTAGCATAATGACAAATGTTTTACCTCTATGTGCATTGATATACGGAACCGAGTGTCGAAAACCATCGACCAATTCGGTGCTACGCTCTTTCATAAAGCCCCTCTCAAGTGAATTTTTATTCGAATTTAATGTATTTTTATTCTTTTTGAGCGGAAATGGCAAGTAAAATCCGATCTTACTGTTTTAACAGAAGGCAGAATATTTGTATAAAAGTGTGTAATTGTGCTGTTTTTAAGTGACAGTGAAGTGTGGATTCGGTAAAGTTTTTCGTTCAGATATTTTTTGACCGTCTGTTTTAGCACTTTTTGATGTTAATCGTTTTTTTTGGAATATTTTCATGAGTCATTCAGAACATAATCAAACACGTCGTCGTCTTATTAAAGGAATTGGCGCGTTATTGTTATTAAGTGTTAGTCCTGTTGGCTTAGCGGCAACATCATCAGTGGTTGCCGTCAGGGTATGGCCTGCATCGACTTATACACGTGTGACTATCGAATCAAGTAGACCCTTGAAATATCGCCAGTTTGCGTTATCAGCACCAGATAGAATTGTGGTTGATCTTGAAGGTATCCAACTGAATAGCGTTCTGAAAGGTATGGCTAGTCAAGTGCAAACAAACGATCCTTACTTAAAACTTATTCGTGTCGGTCAAAATACCCCAACTACGGTTCGTTTAGTGTTTGAAATTAAAACCCCCGTTCAGCCACAAATGTTTACTTTAAAACCCGTTGCTGAATTTAAAAATCGCTTAGTGCTCGATTTCTATCCAAGTCATGCGGCGACAAGTGAAGATGATCCGCTATTAGCGCTATTGCGTGAATATAACGAAGGGGATTTACAACAAGCTGTGCCTGAACAAACGGATACGCGTAAGCCCGGAAGAGCTGGACGAGATAGGCCGATTATTATCATGATTGACCCCGGTCATGGTGGTGAAGATCCGGGAGCGATGGGGAAATATAAAACTCGTGAGAAAGACGTTGTACTACAAATTGCCCGTCGCTTAAGAGCTTTGATTGATAAAGATGCCAAAATGAAAGCGTATATGACGCGTAATGAGGATGTGTTTATCCCCTTAAAAGTGCGAGTAGCGAAAGCGCGGAAAATGCAGGCTGATCTCTTTGTCTCTATTCATGCAGATGCATTTACCAATCGCTCGGCTAGAGGCTCTTCTGTTTTCGCTCTATCCAAAACAGGCGCAACAAGTAATACCGCACGTTACCTAGCTCAAACCCAAAATGAAGCGGATTTAATTGGTGGGGTGAGTCGAAGTGGTGATCGCTATGTTGATCACGCAATGCTTGATTTAGTACAGACCGCGACAATTAATGACAGCCTAAAATTTGGTAGTGAGGTATTAAAATTATTAGGTGGCGTGAATAAGCTACATAAAAATAAGGTCGATCAAGCCGGATTTGCGGTTTTAAAAGCCCCTGAGATCCCTTCTATTTTAGTAGAGACGGCTTTTATTAGTAATATTGAAGAAGAGCGAAAGCTCAAAACAGCCAAATTCCAGCAACAAGTTGCTGAATCTATTTTCAAAGGTATTAAAGCCTATTTTGCTAATGGTGGTGAACTGACATTAGCTGATCGAGGCTGATCTCGCTATACAACTACAACTTATTTTTGAGACTTCTAGTGGGAAATAAATAGTTATTTTCTACTAGAGGTAACAACTTATTATTTTTTTATCCAATAAGTTAAATCATAACTGAGTAACAGGGAGTATATCGGTTATTGTAAATAGAGTAGGGATTAAGAGAGTATTTAATGGGAATTTGTAGAAAATAGAATTAGGGAAAGGATTGGTTGCGGGGGCCGGATTTGAACCAACGACCTTCGGGTTATGAGCCCGACGAGCTACCATGCTGCTCCACCCCGCGTCCGAAAACATTCATAGAAATTGGTTGCGGGAGCCGGATTTGAACCAACGACCTTCGGGTTATGAGCCCGACGAGCTACCAGACTGCTCCATCCCGCGACTGAATCTATAAATTTTAACTTACTGCGTATGTTGTGAATTGGTTGCGGGGGCCGGATTTGAACCAACGACCTTCGGGTTATGAGCCCGACGAGCTACCAAGCTGCTCCACCCCGCGTCTCCACAGAGGGGCACTATACTCAGGATCTGATAACTTGCAAGTTTTTTATGTAATTTTTGCCATTTTCTTTTAAAAACGGTCAGAAATAATACACAGAGGTGTAATTTTAGACAGTTATACTTTAGATAACACACTAAATGGTGAAGCCGATAATTAAAAAAACCGCAACCACTTCTGTATCGATATCTTTCTTGATTTGGCTTTGGTATCTTTCTTGTCATCAACTCTTTTTAAAGTAGGAATATAAGTAAAAAATGGTTACTTGGCGAAAATCGTTGCTTTTGGGGATATTAGCGCTTGCCTTAACAGGCTGCCATCGTCCAACAGATCAGGGGCAACAGTATAAAGATGGTAAGCTTAAACAAGATCTTATTGAAGTTAACTCGCCAAATACGCAAGGCAAGCCCATTAATGGCTCAGATTACCTTGAACAAATTAACCAAATAAATCAAACATCTTCACGTCTATACAATAGTAATCAAGATACTTATCAAGCAGTGGAAAATTGGTTACGCTCAGGGGCAGATACGCGTCAATTACGTCAATTTAATATCGCAGCCTTTCAAATGGAAGGGGAAGATAATTATGGGAATGTAAAATTTACCGGATATTATACCCCTGTTTTAGAAGCACGTTTAACGCCACAAGGTGACTTTAAATATCCGCTCTACCGCATGCCAGCCAAAGTGCGTGGTAAATTGCCTTCACGAGCGGCTATCTATAACGGTGCTTTAAGTCCCACTTTAATTGCCGCTTATAGTAACTCCATCATGGATAACTTTATGATGGAAGTGCAAGGCAGTGGCTATGTCGATTATGGTGATGGTAAACCTTTAACCTTCTTTGGTTATGCTGGGAAAAATGGTCATCCCTACCGCAGTATTGGTAAAGTGCTGATTGACAATGGTGAAGTTGAAAAAGAAGCGATGTCAATGTTGGCAATTAGAGAGTGGGCTGATAAGCATAGTGAACAAGAAGTCAGAAAATTATTAGAACAGAACCCCTCTTTCGTTTTCTTTAAACCTGAACCTTTTACGCCAGTAAGAGGGGCAAGTGCTATTCCGCTGATTGCTAAAGCGTCAGTGGCTTCTGATAGAAGTATTATCCCCGCAGGAACCGTATTATTAGCGGAAATCCCTATTTTAGATAATACCGGTAAGTTTACTGGACAATACCAAATGCGTTTAATGGTTGCTTTGGATGTGGGGGGAGCCATTAAAGGACATCATTTCGATATTTATCATGGTATTGGTAAAGAAGCCGGACAAATGGCGGGTTTTTATAATCATTATGGACGTGTATGGGTATTAAAAAAATCGCAACCCACCTTACTGAACCCCATACAGTAAAACGATTGACTATTTATATTGTCATATTAACGGTAAAATGAGCAAACGCCATGGCTATAGATTAACAATAGCCATGATTATTTCTGCTATCTAGGTTGTTATCGCATTATGCAAAATTCATTATCAGACTCCTATCTGCAACGCTTTTCTGGTATTGGCCGTCTTTATGGACAACAAGCGCTGTATTATTTTTCTCAGGCACATATTTGTGTTGTCGGCATTGGTGGCGTTGGTAGCTGGGCTGCAGAAGCCTTAGCTCGCAGTGGGATCGGCGCTATTACGTTAATTGATATGGATGATGTGTGTGTCACCAATACCAATCGACAAATTCATGCGCTAAAAGAGCATGTCGGCCAGCCTAAATGTGAAGTGATGAAGCAGCGAATTTTGCAAATTAATCCTGAATGCAAAGTTACTTGTATTGATGATTTTGTTACGGTTGATAATGTGGCAGAAATGATGCAAAACTCATTTGATTATGTGATTGATGCTATTGATAGTGTTAGACCAAAGGCTGCATTATTAGCTTACTGTCGTCGCTATAAAATTCCTGTTATCACCACTGGTGGCGCAGGCGGACAGATTGATCCAACTCAAATCCAAGTCGTCGATTTAGCGAAAACCATTCAAGATCCATTAGCCGCTAAATTACGTGAGCGTTTAAAATCTGATTTTAATGTTGTGAAAAATAGCAAAGGTAAATTAGGCATAGATTGTGTTTTTTCAACCGAGCAATTAGTCTACCCTCAAGGGGATGGTACGGTGTGTGCGGCCAAAAGTACTGCCGATGGCGTCAAACGTATGGACTGCTCAGCGGGTTTTGGCGCGGTGACAATGGTAACTGCTTCCTTTGGTTTTATTGCCGTTTCTCATGTATTAAAGAAGATGTTAGCTAAGGCGCAACGTACTCGTCATACTTCAAGTTGTAGCGTTGTTGACCGCATTCATTCGCACTAGTCACATACTGATGTATGCTCCTAGCGACTCATTCACTTGTCGCCTAGCTACACCTTGAATTATTTAGAGTAGTACTCGTGATACTTCAAGTTGTCGCGTTGTTGACTGTGTTTATTCGCACTAGTCACATACTGATGTATGCTCCTAGCGACTCATTCACTTGTCGCCTAGCTACGCCTTGAATTATTTAGAGTAGTACTCGTGATACTTCAAGTTGTAGCGATGGTGATGGTGCTCAATCGCACTAGTCACCTAGTTGCACTTTGGAGCATTTAAGCGTATTGATCCACCATACAACAAGCTGTACACATTGACTTGTTAGGGTTGAGATGTCTGTGTCAGCGACGTTAATCGCGCAATAATGGCATTGACACCATCAGTGCGTGATTGGCTAATTTGATTAGCCAATCCTAATTGTTCAAAAATAGCTAATATATCGATATTGGCTATTTCTTGTGCTGTTTTATTCTCAACTGTTGTTAAAATAACCGCCAGTAAGCCTTTTACAATTCGCCCATCACTATCACCATAAATATGGTATTTGCCGTCATTGTTTAACTCAACACCTAGCCATACTCTATTTTCGCACCCTTTGATTTCGTTTTCTGTTGTTTTTAACTCATCAGGTAATGCGGGTAATTTTCTTGAAAGTTGGATCAATTGACGATATTTATCTTCCCATGATTTGGATTTCTGGAAGTCTTGAAATAATCCATCTAAGGTAATGTCATGACCAAAAGGGTGTTGTGTATTATTACTCATATTTAATCTTCATCTTTTAATAAGGACAGTGCGAATTTAACCGCATCAACTAACCTATCAATATCAGAAAGTTGATTATATGGCATAAAAGAAGCGCGTAAACAGCCAGAAATGGTTAAAGCATCGATTAAAGGCTGTGCGCAGTGTTGCCCTGTGCGTAAAGCAATACCTTGTTCCGCGATTAATGCCGCTAAATCACTGTGATGAATACCCTCAAAATTAAAAGCGAGTACCGGTGAATGAGGCGCGCGGTAACTGATAAACCCCTCTAATTGTTCAAGACGCGCCTGTGCTTTATCTGCCAGAGTTAAGGCGTATTGATTGGCTTGCGCCATATCTTGCGTTTGTAACCAATCTAATGTTGCTGAAAAAGCAATTACAGCAGCTATGTTAGGGGTGCCTGCTTCAAAGCGATGAGGAATAGCCGCGGGTACAAAACCGTTAAAGTTTGCCGTGGTTAACATTTTTCCACCCCCTTGCCATGCAGACATCACTTCTAAAAGTTCGCGCTTTCCATAACATACGCCAAGGCCATTGGGACCATATAATTTATGGGCAGAGAAAGCATAAAAATCGATATCAAGGGCGCTGATATCCGTTGCATGATGAGCTATGCCTTGTGCACCATCAACCACGAGTAAACAGTCATCATATTGATGTACAGATTGAGAAACTTTATCTAAGGCGATTTGTGCACCGGTGATATTCGACATTTGGCTTATTGCCACTACTCTTGTTCTTGCCGTAAGTAATGTCGTCAGTGTGGCGATTGAAGGTAAAAAGTTATCTTCAATCGGCCAACGAATAATTTTGGCTCCAGTCTGCTCTGCTAACATTAACCAAGGAATAAGATTGGCGTGATGCTCTTGTTCGCTAACAATAATTTCATCACCGGCTTGTAATCGTGGGCGGAAATAGCCTTGAGCAATAAGATTAAGTGAGCCTGTGGTGCCTTGCGTCCAAATAATAGTATCGCTATCTGCGACGTTAAGTAATTGAGCGACTTGCTGACGTGCTTGCTCAAAGTGTTGTGTCATCTTTTTAGCTTGTTGATATTGGCTACGGTGAACCGTCGCTGAGCTATGGCGATAAAATTCATCTGAAGCTTCAATCATAGCTACAGGTTTTAACGCGGTAGCCGCACTATCAAGATAAACAATATTTTCCTCAATAGCAGGAAATTGTTGGCGAAAAACAGTAGGGGAAAATGGTTTCATAATGAGCTTGTGTTAGTCAGTCTAGAAAACGCCGTTATAGTAAGTAAAAATCTAACCTCGAGATTATACGGTTAATAATATTTATTTATAATGAAATTGCTAATTTGTTTACTGTGAATTGCGATAGATTCTTATGGTAACACGATAAAGGTGAGCTTGTTTATAGCATCGAAAATGGAATAGATGTTTATCTACTGAGCGCTGTTATTGCCTATGGAGAAAAGATGTTGCACTTTTTTTAGCATAATAATAGCTAAGTAGGTGCGCATTTAGCATAAAAATAGGATGTGCAGTCCGTCAGCGTTGCGAAGTTGGAGAAAAATAATATATAAAAAAAGCACCGCCTTGGCGGTGCATTATAAAATCACTATGGACAGACAGGGTAAATGTACAGGAAGTGAAAAAAAACAGTAGCATCAGCTACAAAGTCTGGAATTTCCAGACAACTTGCAAACACAACATCACAACCACAAAGCCAAAAGTTTTGCAGTATTGCTACTACACAACTTTTCGTTCCGGCTTAGGAAGTGCGAGTACTATAGGTATTTACTGGCTAATCATCAAGGGACAAATTATAATGCTTCGCATAAAAAAAACTAATAACTAACGTTAGGGTTTACCAACAGCCAAAATAGGGGTTTCACAACAGAATATGTCTAAACGTTTACCTCCACTAAATGCCCTTAGAGTTTTTGATTCGGCAGCACGTCATTTAAGTTTTACTAAAGCGGCTGAAGAATTATTCGTGACTCAAGCAGCGGTTAGCCATCAAATTAAAACATTAGAAGAATTTCTTGGGCTAAAATTATTTAGAAGACGCAATCGTTCTTTGTTACTGACCGAAGAAGGTCAAAGTTATTATCTTGATATCAAAGAAATTTTCTCTTCAATTAATGAAGCGACAAGAAAATTACTTGCACGAAGCGCGAAAGGGGCTTTAACAGTGAGCTTGTCGCCGAGTTTTGCTATTCAGTGGTTAGTACCGAGGTTATCAGGATTTAATCAGGCTTATCCGGGGATTGATGTCCGTATTCAGGCGGTTGATCGCGAAGAAGATAAGCTTGCTGATGATGTGGATGTGGCTATTTTTTATGGCCGCGGGAACTGGACTGGATTGCGTACTGATCGTCTTTACGCTGAATATTTAATTCCGGTTTGTGCTCCTTCTTTGCTGACAGGTGAAAAACCACTAAAAACCCCGTCCGATCTGATTTATCATACACTGTTACATGATACATCGCGTCGTGATTGGCAAGCTTATGTTCGTCAATTGGAGATCCAAAACCAGATTAATGTGCAACAAGGGCCTATCTTTAGCCATAGCTCTATGGTGATACAGGCTGCAGTACACGGACAAGGTGTTGCATTAGTTAATAATGTTATGGCTCGCAGTGAAATTGAATCAGGTCGATTAGTTAGGCCTTTTCAAGATGTGCTTGTCAGTAAAAATGCCTTTTATTTAGTTTGCCAAGACAGTCAGGCTGAATTAGGAAAAATTGCTGCTTTCCGTCAATGGATTTTATCTCAAGCGGCAAATGAACAGGAAAAATTAGGATTACTGGCAACTTCTTAATATTTGTTTAGGTAAATTAGCTCCTAACAGGAAGGAATAAACAGTGAATAGTCGTACATTGCTTATGTTTTCCGCAATCAGTGGTTTTTTTTATGTGGCTTTTGGGGCATTCGCTACCCATAAATTAGCCCCTCATTTATCGCCACAGCATTGGGAATATATTCAGTTAGCTATGCGTTATCAAATCGTACATACTTTACTACTTGTAGGGTTAGCGGCGATATTAATGCGCAAAACCATTTTATGGCTTTATTGGGCAGGTATTTTCTTTGGTTTAGGCATTTTACTTTTCAGTGGTAGCCTTTATTGTATGGCGCTAACACAGGTTAGGTTATTATCTTATTTTACGCCAATTGGTGGATTTAGTTTTCTTATTGGTTGGATTTTAATTTTTATTGGCGCTTTGCGTCTAAGGACACCGGCATCTCGCCATGAATAAAGTAGCATTATATTGTCGCCCTGGTTTTGAAAAAGAGTGCGCGGCGGAGATAACGGATAAGGCAGGACAAATAGGTGTTTATGGCTTTTCTCGAGTGAAAGAGGGAAGTGGTTACGTCATTTTTGAATGCTATCAAGAAGGTGATGCAGATAAAATTGCTCGTGATGTGGATTTTAGAGGACTTATCTTCGCACGCCAATTATTTGTTTGTGGTGAATTATTAAAGAACTTACCACCAGAAGATCGTATTACTCCCATTATTGACCAGCTAAAAGGTAGTACAGAAAAAGCAGGTGAATTACGTGTTGAAGTCGCTGATACCAATGAAAGCAAAGAGTTATTAAAATTTTGTCGCAAATTCACTGTTCCTTTGCGTAATCAATTACGTAAAGAAAAGATCTTATTAAAAGTTGAAAATTATAGCCGTCCGGTGATCCATGTCTTTTTTATTGCTCCGGGATGTTGTTACGTGGGCTATTCCTATAGCTTTAATAACTCGCCATTCTATATGGGGATCCCCCGCTTAAAATTCCCAGCAGATGCACCAAGTCGTTCAACTTTAAAACTTGAAGAAGCGTTCCATGTTTTTATTCCTTATGAAGAGTGGGAAGAGCGTTTAGCCAGTGGGATGAGTGCGGTTGATCTTGGGGCTTGCCCCGGAGGATGGACTTACCAATTAGTTAAACGTAGCATGATGGTGCATGCCGTTGATAATGGTCCTATGGCTCCTTCTTTAATGGAAACAGGACAAGTGCGCCACCATCAAGCTGATGGCTTTAAGTTTGAGCCGACATCAAAGAATATTACTTGGCTGGTGTGTGATATGGTTGAGAAGCCTGCAAAAGTGGCTGCATTAATGACAACATGGATAGTTAATGAATGGTGTCGTGAAGCAATCTTCAACTTAAAATTACCGATGAAAAAGCGTTATGAAGAAGTTGCGCATATCCTTGATAAAATTAGAGCTGAATTAGCTGAGAAAGGCATTAATGCTAAAATTCAGGCTAAGCATTTATATCATGATAGAGAAGAGATCACGGTACATATCCAAAATATCTGGGCTGCTTATCGTCCTGATCGCGAGTTTTAACTTCATAGAGTTAAGTTCATCTTTTGATGAGTAAATCATTAACAGGCTAATTCTCTATTACAGAGCGTTAGCCTTTTTATTGATTAAACTATTTTAAACGTAACTGTTGTAAATTACCGTTTAACTGAATATCAGTACGAAGTGTGGTGATTTGGCGGCTAATAAAAGCAACTTCTTTATTATCACTCAATTTGGTTTGCCATTTTTTGGGCACTTCATCAATGTGTTGATACAGTGACTCTAAATTAGGATAAAGTTGCAAAAGTTCTGTTGCACTTTTAGGGCCAATACCGGGGACACCGGAAACTTTACTGCTGCTAACGCCTGTTAATCCCCAATAATCAGTTAATTGTGTCGGTTTAACACCAAACTCTTGACTAATAAATTCAAGATCGAGCCAGCGTTTTTGAAAATAGTCACGAATACGTATGGCAGGAGAAAGTAATTGGCAATAACCTTTATCTGTTGAAATAATGGTCACATTATGTCCGGCTTGAGCGACTTTCGTGGCCAAGGTTGCGGCCACATCATCCGCTTCATCGCCTCCTGAATGCCAGCTTTTTATACCTAAGTTAAGTAGCATTGCTTTAATTTCTGGAAGCTGTTGGTGCAGATCAGCCGGCATCGGCGAGCGGCCTGCTTTATATTCCGGCAATAACTGATGGCGCCAGCTATTTTCCCTATCATCTTCATCAAAAACAGCAACCGCGTGAGTAGGCTGTGTGTGATTAAGCAATTGATTCACGCTATGTTCACACACTGTCAGGCATGAAGAACCTGATGCCGCATGAATACGGCGGATCAGGTTTAATGCATCAATGATCAGCAAATGTACCATAATTAATTAGCTGATGATCTCGTAACAAGGTTGATAGGCACTACCACCAGGTAGCTTCATACGATGCTGTTCGACAAAACCCGCCAATAAAATATCCATACGGCGCATAATATCGCTTTCGCCGTGGATTTTATAAGGGCCATGAGCTTCTATCGCCTTCATTCCCACTTCTTTTACGTTACCTGCAACAATACCGGAAAATGCACGGCGTAAATCAGCCGCCAGCTTTTCAGGAGATTGGTGCGTGCTTAAATTAAGTGATGCCATATTTTCATGAGTTGGCTCGAAAGGATGTTGTAAGTCCGCATTAATTTTTATTGACCAATTGAAGCTGTAAGCATCCCCTGTGCTACGACGGTTATCTTTTACCAATGGCATGTATTTCTTCATAATACGAGCCACTTCAGCCGCATCATCGACGATGATTTGATAATGACGTCGTGCATCTTCACCTAAGGTATTAACAATAAAATCATCGAGTACTCGGAAATAGTCTGCACTCTCTTTAGGACCCGTTAAAATCAGTGGGAGTACTTGTTCTTGGTTTTCTGGTGACATCAGAATACCAAGTAAATAGAGTAGCTCTTCTGCGGTTCCTACCCCCCCCGGGAAAATAATAATGCCGTGAGCAATACGAACAAAAGCTTCCAGACGTTTTTCAATATCTGGCATAATGATAAGTTCATTAACCAGAGGATTTGGTGGCTCAGCGGCGATGATTGATGGCTCTGTAACACCAATAAAACGGCTATTTCTATAACGTTGTTGAGCGTGACCCACTGCAGCGCCTTTCATGGGAGCTTCCATAGCTCCAGGTCCACACCCAGTACAGATATTTAGTTCGCGTAACCCTAATTCATTACCGACTTTTCTACCGTAAAGATACTCTGTTTCATTGATGGAGTGTCCGCCCCAGCAAACGATCATATTTGGATCTTCATCGATATGCAGCGCTCTTGCATTACGTAAGATAGAGAAAATGGTGTTTGTTATATGGGCGCTGTTTTCAAGGTTTAAATGTAGGTCGCGTTTTGCCGTGGTTATTTGCCCATGCACAAACAAAATATCGCGCAGTACAGCAAATAGGTTTGCTTGTAGAGAGCGAATAATTTTTCCATCAACAAAGGCATCTTCTGGGGGATTAACTAGCTCTAATTTTACACCACGTTCGCGACGCAGTACGTTAATATCAAAATCTTGGTATTTAGATAACAGTTCTTTACTACTATCAGTAAGGCTACCAGAGTTGAGAACTGCAAGTGAACAGTTACGAAACAGTTGATAAAGATCACTGCTGGCTGTTCTTTTAAGCATATCAACTTCTAGCTGTGAAAGCAGATCCATGGAACCTAATGGGCTGACATGAGTTATCACGTAGGACTCCTTTTTCTCCCGAAATAACAAACTGAAGTGCAACTGATCTCTGTATAACATAGATCATATTAACATACAGGCATTATTCACGTTATTGTCTGGCTAAGCGGCCAGTTTCTGGAACAAACTCACAATTACTACGCCAAGGATTAATATCTAATCCTCCACGGCGAGTGTATCTTGCATAAACCGTTAATGTGTCTGGTGAACAAAATGTCATAATATCGTGGAATATTCGCTCAACACACTGCTCGTGAAATTCATTATGCTGTCTAAAGGATACAAGATAGCGTAGTAGTTTTTCACGGTCGATTTTTTTGCCTTTATATTGGATCATCACAGATCCCCAATCAGGTTGGTGCGTGATCAGGCAATTTGATTTTAGCAGATGACTAACAAGCGTCTCCTCAACCAGTGTATCTGTTGTTGATCCGTTTAACCATTGGCTATCGAATTGGTAATTATCAATTTCAATAGGTTGGTTATCAATGCACTCTCCTACAAAATCGACAATAGGCTGTGAGGTAAAATGGGAAAGTGGGTAAAGTGTTAGATGCACCCTGCCTTTAGCACAAGCAGTTAAATCTTTGAGTAATGTTTCTTCAACAATGTGCCAATTTTCAAAACGAGTTTGATTAAAGCTATTGAGATAGAGCTTAAAGCTTTTTGATTCGATGAGATTTTCTGTCGTTGCATCTAATTCTACATGGCCAATAGCCACTTGAGGTAAGCCTTGGCTGTTGAGCCAAGATAGCTCATACATTGTCCAGATATCACCACCATGAAAAGGTAGATTGTCAGCAGTTAAAGAGAGTGAATCTCGATTTAAGCGACGAGGTACACCTTGTAATAGACTCGCATCATAGTGTGTGTGGTATTGTGTTTCTTTGCCTAATGATAGTGCTTCGAGAGCCTTATCTCCCTGATATAAAGACATAATCGATATCCTAATGTCATCAAAAAATGGAAAGAGCCGTGATTATACTAGCGAAATATCAAGAGTATATGAACGCTTTATTATTGGCGCTCAAAATTACCGGTATTATCAGGTAACATAAGGGATATATTTCTCTTTTTTATGCCTACAGACGATGATAACGATGAATGATATTTCCACTGAATTAAAACAGCTTACGCAAAATTATGTTGATTTATGGCAACAAGAGTCAGGGTTTCCTCCTGCCAGCCATGAGCTTTATGGTGTTCCTTCTCCTTGTATTTCTCGTACCGGAGATAATGTGGTTTATTGGTTACCACAGCCTTTTACGGGTCGAGATAAATTAGAAAAAGTTGAAAAAGCGATGGGAATTATTATTCGCCCTGAATTACATGACTATTTTACTACGCAATATGCTGGTGATATGCAAGTCCGTTTTGATTCGCTCAACTTTACTCTGCTTCAAATTTGGAGTGAAGAGGATTTTATTCGCCTACAAGAGAACATGATCGGACACCTTGTGACACAAAAACGATTGAAGCTCACCCCGACTTTGTTTATCGGTACAACAGCGTCTGAAAACGATATTATTTCTGTATGTAATCTTTCAGGTGAAGTAATACTAGAAACTTTTGGTCAAAAGAAAAGGGAAGTGCTTGCAGATAATTTATCACTATTTTTAACAAAATTAATCCCTGTTTTTGATAAGTAAGGTAATCATTTAGCTATTTTTTCTGTGAGATATATCTTACAAAAAGAGCGTCTTTAGCTTACTAAATGCAAATGTTGCGTAATACTTTTTTTGTTTGTTAAATAAATTCAATGGATTAATAATACATTGTTTTTCGTGATGATTTTTCTTTATTGATTACCTTTGTTTTGTGGGTTGTTTCACTAACCAATTATTGGCATTCTACCTCCGCCAACTAAGGGATTATTTGGTAACCGTGATAAAGAAAGTAATCAAGGATGTAGGAAATAGGATATTTCCATTAATACAGGATATAGACTTTCATCATCATGGATGACAGATGATAATAAAACGGTTCTGCTAGGATGCAGGTATTATATTAGATAATCATATCTTCTTGTCTAAAGGGGCTACGGCCCCTTTATTTTCTATTTGTTTTTCACTCTTTCAGCCCCAATGTTATGCTTATTCTGTTTTTATACAAGGAATAAACAATGACCTCAGAACAACACATTTTAGCAAGGCTGTTATTAATTGAAGAAGAGATGAAAAACATAGGGTTATGGCAATTGGATGCGCCTAATGATGAGGCTTTTGCAAGCTCAGAGCCTTTTTGTATTGATACAATGGAGGCGCATGAATGGTTGCAATGGGTTCTGATCCCTCGTTTATCTTCTCTTATTGACAGTGGTATGGCATTGCCGACGGCTTTTGCTATCGCACCTTATTATGAAGAAGCATTTAAGGACGATGAGACGCGTGATTATGTTGATTTACTCAATCACCTTCGTGAACTTGATGCGTTATTTAAGCAATAAGGTCAATGATGCTAGATATTATTTATCAAGATGAATATCTTGTGGCGGTGAATAAACCGGCGGGCTGGCTTGTTCACCGCAGTTGGCTTGATAGGCATGAAACCGTGTTTGTGATGCAGACATTAAGAGATCAAATTGGTCAGCATGTTTTTCCTGTTCATCGTTTAGATAGACCCACATCCGGAGTGCTATTAATGGCGCTCTCTTCCGAGGTTGCAAGAACACTTTCAGTCTATTTTGAACAACATCAAATGGAGAAAGTGTATCATGCGGTTGTGCGTGGCTATGTTGAAGAGCCAATGATAATTGATAGCCCACTTGTTGAAGAGCATGACAAAATCGCTGACAAATTTGCCTCTCAACCCCCTAAAATTCAACACTGTATTACGCATTGTGTGCCACTTGCAAAAGTGGAAAAAGAAGTGGCGATAGGGCGCTATCCAACATCGCGTTTTAGCTTATTGGAATTACGTCCTGAAACGGGGCGTAAGCATCAATTGCGCCGTCATATGTCTCATATTCGTCACCCTATTATTGGGGATACAGCCCATGGCGATTTACGACAAAATCGTGGGGTCGTAAATCATTTTCAATCACATCGTTTGATGTTACACGCAAGTCAGCTAAACTTAATTCATCCGATCACTCAACAGCCACTTAACTTAACAGCGAAGTGGGATCTGCCATGGCAACATCTGATTAATCAGTTTGGCTGGCGTGGTCTAAAGCCCGAATTAGAGCAATTCGGTGAGGATTTAGCTCACCATTTTGTACTTTCTGATATTTGAATATTGTTTACCTCTCGTGACTATCAAGACTTATTTACTTAAGTTTTGATAGTTTGCGCAATATTTATTCCTCAATAACTGGTTGTAATATAAAAAGTTACTTTTATTAATAAAAGATATGAACTGAAACGTGACAGCTATCATATATTCAATAATGGATTTATTTTATGATGTAAAATAAATAGAGCTTATTATTAGATAAGTTAATTGAATAAACCTACCTTAACTTTAAACAAATAAAAAACTTATAACACATACAACCCATATTCGGGAGTCTGCTTGATGTTTAAAAACCTATTTGTTGTTTTACAAAAAATTGGAAAATCCTTAATGTTACCGGTATCTGTACTGCCTATTGCCGGTATCTTACTAGGGGTTGGGTCTGCGGGACTATCATGGATCCCTGTCTCTGTTTCTCAAGTGATGGCAGAAGCGGGGGGGGCGGTTTTCTCTAATATGCCACTGATTTTTGCTATTGGTGTGGCGTTAGGTTTTACCAATAATGATGGTGTCTCAGCTCTTGCGTCCGTCGTTGCCTATGGCATTATGTCAAAAACCATGCTGGTGGTAGCACCTTGGGTCTTAGGATTATCTCCTGATAGTGTTGAGATACAACGTTTAACTGATACAGGGGTACTCGGTGGGATCATTGCCGGTATTATTGCCGCATCAATGTTTAACCGCTTTTATCGTATTAAACTTCCTGAGTATTTAGGCTTCTTTGCAGGTAAACGTTTTGTACCTATTATTTCTGGTCTGATTGCGATTTTTGTCGGTATTCTTTTATCCTTTATTTGGCCTCCTATTGGTACTGCTATTCAACGTTTTTCTGAGTGGGCTGCGTATCAAAATCCAGCCGTTGCATTTGGTATTTATGGTGTTGTTGAGCGTGCGTTAGTGCCATTTGGTCTACATCATATCTGGAATGTACCATTCCAAATGCAAGTGGGTGAGTATGTAAATAGCGCAGGACAAGTGTTCCACGGTGATATTCCACGTTATATGGCAGGTGATCCAACTGCAGGGATGTTATCAGGTGGCTTCCTATTTAAAATGTTTGGTTTACCTGCGGCGGCCATTGCTATTTGGCATACAGCACGTCCTGAAAACCGTGTAAAAGTTGGCGGGATCATGATTTCTGCGGCATTGACTGCCTTTTTAACAGGGATCACAGAGCCAATTGAATTCTCATTTATGTTCGTAGCACCTATTCTTTATGTTATTCATGCCATTCTTGCTGGTTTAGCATTTGTTATTTGTATCTTGTTAGGTATGCGTGACGGTACAAGTTTTTCTCATGGCTTAATCGACTTTATCGTATTGAGTGGCAATAGCAGTAAACTGTATCTATTCCCAATTATTGGCATACTTTATGCGATAACTTATTACTCTATTTTCCGTTTCTTAATCGTGAAACTCAACCTGAAAACCCCAGGGCGAGAAGTAGAAGATAAAAACGCGAAACAAGCGGATAAAAGTGCGATGGGACAATCTTTAGTCGCTGCTTTCGGTGGTAAAGATAATATCAGTAGCTTAGATGCTTGTATTACACGCTTGCGTATTGGTGTAAAAGAGATTGATAAGGTCGATCGTGATGAGCTGAAAAGACTGGGAGCAGCTGGTGTCGTGGTGGTTGGATCCGGTATTCAAGCAATTTTTGGCCCTAAGTCTGATAATTTAAAAACTGAAATGGATGAATATATTCGTTCTATAGGCACAACTGAAAAATAAATTATTTTTGACTAAATTAGAAAACACTCTTATGCATCAGCTAAGAGTGTTTTTTTATTGAAATAATATAGGTGTTAATTATGTAATTATTTTAGAACATAAACAGAGTTTAAGAGATTAAATGACAATGAAATTATTTGGAAAAGATGATGAATATAAAACTTTTGTGCTCTCTATAGGGAATAAAAAAAACATCTCTTTTGGAAAGGATGATATTTCTTTAGGAATAAAAGATTTATCTTTACTTATAAGCAATAGCAATAGAGACTTTATGATTGTTAATAAAGATAAAGAAGTTTTATTTCTTAAATTTACATTAGAGTTGAAATGTGCTCTGGAAAAATACATACTTGAAAAAAATAAAAAAAAAGATAGGCTGAAGATATTAAAAGATATTCTTGAAAAAGAAAGATTAACTGATAAAATAAAAATACTTGATAATAAGGTAATTGTATCAGAAATAAAAGATGCTAATGATATAAATGTATTATTTTCCTCTTTGTTAAAGAATAAAGATAATTCTAGTACACTTTTTAATAAAATATTTAGTAATGAAAATATAATAATTAATAGTTTTATCTCTAAAAAAGAAAAAAAGATTTCTAATAACATAGAAAAAATTGTAAATAAAATTAGGAGTAAACCTAAATTTACATTATATAATAATAATGTAAATAAATATCAAAATATAATTACTATTTCGAATAAAATTTTTAAGGATCCAGAGAATGCTGATATAACAAACGATAATTCTCATAATAAAAATAATTTTGAAAAAACAGAAAAAACAGACCTCCCAAAAAAAACCAAAAAATCAAAAAAAGCAGCCCTGATGGAACAACTTGATAAAGATAAACAGAAAATGAATGAGCTGTTAGCTGTTTCTAGCCAAGGGTTATTAAAAACTGTAGAGTATATAGATAATCTATCTAATTTAATTAGTTCTACAACTGATAATGGTACTTGTAATTCCGGCCTCATTGACCAATTCAAAATGTCTATTGAAACCTTAGTAAAAGAATGTAATGTCTTTAACAAAGATAGTCATTTTTTACCTGAAAAAGATATTGAGATAGAGTTAAGTGACATAAAAATAACAATTGAAAAACTTAATGAAATTATAAAAAAGATGAATGATTTTAAATCTAATCAGTTACATTATTTTTATCAAGAAATATATAAATCTAATTTTACTACAGTTAACGAGATTAATATTGATTTTAAAAAGGTTTTTTTTAATAATATAAAAGATATGTCTTCTCAATTATCTTCTTATAATAAATCATTAAAGGAAAATAAAGGTTTTTTCCTTAAATTATATAAATTCTTATTTAAAAATAAATACCTAAGAAAAAAAGAGATAAATGATAATGCTGTTAAAAAATTAGAAGTATTGGATAAGGACTTATTCTTTTTGCTTGAATCTAAAGATTTTAAAAATAATTATGTACCTGACTGGGCTTGCAAATTAGTAGCTAAAATAATAAATGAATCAATGCCTAGAAACGATATTTTTTGGCGATTCTCTAAAGAGCGCATAGAATGGAATAAAATTTATAAATCATTTATTGTAGAGAGAAAGAGAGAAGAAATATAGAGCATAAATTGTATATCAATAATATAGTATGTGATTTACTATGATTAGAGATAAATGAAATAGGGGATATTATGGCTAAAATTGGCATTTTTGTTGGTACTATTTATGGCAATGCATTGGCGGTTGCTGAAGAAGCGCAGCGCATTTTGCTTGAGCATAAACATCAAGCTAATATCTATGAAGAAGGTACACTTGCCGATTGGCAAAAATATTCAACAGTACTGGTGATAAGCTCTACAACCGGCCAAGGCGATTTACCCGATACAATAGCACCTTTATTTTATGAGCTACGAGATAATGTTGGTTATCAACCTAATTTACATTATGGCCTAATTGCGTTAGGTGATAGCAGTTACGATAATTTTTGTGGTGCAGGTATGCAATTTGAAGCGTTATTACAAGAGCATCAAGCAAAGCGTATTGGTGAAATATTAAAAATAGACAGTATGGATATTGCCGAGCCAGAAGTATTTGCTATAAATTGGCTGGAAAACTGGGCTACATTATTGAATTAAATTAATCGGTTACTTGAGCAATAAATTGATGGTTCATGGCTATCTTATTAAAGAGCACCGCTTACTATTAAGTTATGAATAGTTATAAGCGGTGTTTCTTATAAAATTGAGACAATTAATTAACGACGAGTCAATTTTTCTAAATCGGCTTCAATTTCAGCAATTTTATTGGCAACAACGTGCTCAAGGTGACGTAAATCATCGAGGATTTTATGTTTCAAATCCACTTCCACTTGATCTTGCTGGCAAATTTGATCTAATTCTTCAATCACATAACGTAAGTTAGTGTTGATTTCATTGACTTCTTTAAAACCTTGTCCTGATTGAGTATCAGAAATTGTTTTACGTTGGCGTGGATATTTAAATTTTACACTTTTTGCAAAGAATTCACCTTTATCTTTGCGAAAATAAATTTTTAAAATATCGTTGTTAGCTTCTTGACGTAGGGTATAGCGATCAATATCTTCAGGATGTTGGATCCCTAAATTTTTTAAATTATCGTACATATATTGGCACCAGATAGAAAGATGAATGAGATACAGCGAACAGAATTCATTCTATCCGCTGTTATTATATTAGTCGATAGTTCTTAACAATTCATTAATACCCACTTTTCCACGTGTTTTAGCATCGACTTTTTTTACAATCACAGCACAGTACAAACTGTAACGACCATCTTTTGACGGTAAATTACCAGAAACCACCACTGAACCAGCAGGAACACGACCGTAATGGATTTCGCCAGTTTCTCTGTCATAAATTTTGGTACTTTGTCCAATATAAACACCCATTGAAATGACAGAGCCTTCTTCAACAATCACACCTTCAACAATTTCAGAACGTGCTCCAATAAAGCAGTTATCTTCAATAATGGTTGGGTTAGCTTGTAAAGGTTCTAATACGCCACCGATCCCAACGCCACCGGATAAATGGACATTTTTACCAATTTGCGCACATGAACCAACGGTTGCCCATGTATCCACCATACTTCCTTCATCAACATAAGCACCAATATTGACATAAGAAGGCATTAGAACCGTATTACGAGCAATATAGGCCCCTTGTCTGACGGCAGCAGGTGGAACAACACGAAATCCCTCTTTTTCAAAACGAGCTTGATCGTAATTTGCAAATTTCATTGGCACTTTATCAAAATAACGGCTTTCGCTACCGTCGATCACTTGATTGTGACTGATACGAAAAGAGAGTAGAACCGCTTTTTTTAGCCATTGATGAGTAACCCACTGACCATTAATTTTCTCAGCAACTCGCAATTTTCCACTGTCTAGTTGAGCGATAACGTTATTAATCGCATCGCGTACCTGTGGTTCAACATTATCTGGTGTGATTTCAGCGCGTTGTTCAAAGGCGTTATCAATAATAGATTGTAATGCTTGCATCTATAGTATTTCCTATATGTATTGTCGTGGGTTTCTATATTTTATCCTTTGAAACGAGGGCTTTTGTCAACCTTTCTACGACTTCATCCTTCATTTTTTGGTTTAACGCATTATTTTCGTTATCTGTTAATACAAAAAAATCCTCAACACGCTCACCAATAGTGGTGATCCTTGCGCCATGTAACGAAAGAGAAAGATCGGCAAAAACCTTACCTATAATAGCTAATAAGCCTGGGCGATCGCGCGCAAATAATTCCATATAAGTTCGTTTATTATGGTTAGAGGCGATAAAGTTAATTTTAGTGGGTACCTCAAAATGGCGTAATTTAGCCGGTAAAGCACGGGTTTTGGCATTGGCGTTATAAGGGGCTGATACAACGCGAATAAGCGCTTGGCGTATAGCATGATAGCGATCAATCGCCAGTGGTTTACCATTAGGCTCTAAAACGATAAAGGTATCCATTGCCATATTGTCGCGATTAGTAAAAATTTGTGCGTTGTGAATATTTAAATTACGTCTATCTAGCTCACCTGCAACAGAAGCAAATAGAGAAGGTCGGTCAGCACACCAAATAAATACCTCTGTACCACCATGCTCGGTTTGTTGGCTAATCAATACCATAGGCTCAGCACTATTGTGCTCAATAAGTGCCTGAGCATGCCAAGCAATTTGCTCTGGAGTATGACGTAAAAAATAGTCCGCATGGCAACGAGCCCAAATCGCTTGCAGTTTTTCTTCATCGACCTGTTGCTGTTGTAAAATAGTTAGTGCTTGCTGACGGTGATCACGGATACGTTCCCGTAAATCTGGAATAGAGTGCATCCCTTGGCGTAATTGATTGGCCGTAGCGAGAAATAGTTCACGCAGTAAGCTTTGCTTCCAACTATTCCATAAGCTACTGTTTGTTGCACAAATATCAGCAACAGTGAGACAGAGTAAATAGCGTAAACGGCTCTCATTTTTGACTTCAGAGGCAAATTGGAAGATAACATCGGGATCTTGAATATCACGTCTTTGTGCCGTTACAGACATAAGTAAGTGATGACTTACAAGCCATTCAACTAAAGCGATTTCTCGTTGATTTAGTCCATGTTGTTGAGCAAAGCTAATAACATCCTGTGCACCTAATAAAGAGTGATCACCATGTCGCCCTTTAGCAATATCGTGAAATAGAGCAGCAAGTCTTAATAACTCAATTTGAGGTAGTTTCGGGTAGATATCGACACAAAGAGGATGTCGGTTTCGATTTGCATCATCAGCGAAACTTTCAAGTTTTTGTAATACACGGATAGTATGCTCATCAACTGTATAAGCATGGAATAGATCAAACTGCATTTGACCGACAATATTGTTCCATTGTGGGAAATAAGCACTTAATACACTATGTTTATGCATTGGGACAAATGCCCCCGAAACCGCCCTAGGATGACGTAAGATTTGCATAAATACTTGTCTAGCTAGTGGGTACTCACATAAAGGTTGTACTAAATGACGACGGGCATAACGCAAATGGCGTAGTGTGGTCGAATAAATTCCGGTTATCTCTGCATGCTCTGCCATACGTAAAAATAACCGCATAATGGCAATAGGATCATTAAGAAAACATTCATCGTCTATAACATCAATTAATGTACCTCTTAATTGAAATTCTTTGTCAAGAGGGCGAGGTTTAACATTGGGTTGTAATGCGAGGATTGCTTCATCAAAGAGTTGCAGTAGCATATCGTTTAGCTCACTCACACGGCGAGTAACGCGATAGTAATCCTTCATCATTTTTTCGACAGGTTGGTTGCCTTCACCTTGATAATTTAAAAGTTGGGCAACGCTTAATTGGCGATCAAACAGTAACCTATTATCATAACGATTAAGGACTAAATGTAGCGCAAAACGGATCTTCCATAAGGTATATTGGCACTCGAGTAATTCTTGTCCTTCGGCAGGGGTTAAAAAGCCAAAGTTGACCATTTCAGATATTGATGTTGCGCCAAAATGACGGTGAGCGACCCATATAAGGGTGTGAATATCACGAAGTCCTCCAGGACTATTTTTAATATCAGGCTCTAGATTATAACTGGTGCTATGAAAGCGTTGGTGACGTTGTTCTTGCTCATCAATTTTAGCTGCAAAGAAATCAGGCGATGGCCAAAAACCTTGGCTAAAAATGTGTTTAATTAATTGTTGATAGAGTGCGTTATTACCACAAACAAGACGCGCTTCTAGTAAATTGGTGGCAATAGTTAAATCAGACAGTCCTTCTAAAAGGCACTCTTCCATCGTTCTCACACTGACACCTATCTCTAAACGGATATCCCAAAGCAAGGTAATTAATTGACTCACTTTTTCGGCAATTTTGGGAGGAAGAGGCTGTTGACTTAAAAATAGCAAGTCAATGTCAGAAAGAGGGTGTAATTCTTGGCGACCATACCCCCCCACTGCAATGATACAGAGATCAGGGTGATCCGCTAATTCAGTATAACGCCATAATTGTGTGAGTAGTTGGTCGATAAAGTGACTACGAGCTTGTAGTAACAAAGCAACATCAGCATCATGATGAAAAGCATCTGCTAACCATGACTGAAATTGTTCAATAGAGTGTTTTAGTAAAGTACTATCTAGCGTATTTTCAGTCAGCAACGAAGGGGACGGTGGTGCTGTTTGAAAGGTATTGGAGGTTATCATAGTTAATCATCTCACTCATATATGCTGATTATATTAAGAGTAATGTTAAAACGGTAACCTGACTAGCATTTCTATTTTCTTACCAAAGTTGAAAATAAAAAAACGACATACCTCGAAAAAGTATGTCGTTTTTACATTTTAGAAGAGTGCGATTTATTCGTTGACTAATACGGCAGAAATAAATGGCTCTTCTTCTTTACGCAGTGTCATGATTTCACAACCATTGTCGGTAACCACTAAAGTATGCTCATATTGAGCAGACCAACCGCGATCTTTGGTTTTTACTGTCCAACCATCTTTCATGGTACGAATACGGTAATCTCCAGTATTGACCATCGGCTCGATAGTAAATGCCATGCCTTTTTGTAACACAACACCACCGTCATCAGCATCATAGTGTAATACTTGAGGCTCTTCGTGGAAACCTTCGCCAATACCATGTCCACAATATTCGCGTACCACAGAAAAATCATGCCCTTCAACGAATTTTTGAATGGCTTTACCTAATTCACGTAAGCGAATACCTGGTTTTACCATTTTTATTGCAAGGTAGAGACTTTCTTGGGTGATCCGACACAGACGCTCACCTTGAATAGTCGGTTTACCGACGATAAACATTTTTGACGTATCGCCATGAAAACCCTCTTTAATGACAGTGACATCAATATTAACAATATCGCCGTCTTTTAAGATTTTGTCTTCACTAGGAATACCATGGCAAATAACATCATTAACAGAAATACACACTGATTTAGGGAAGCCATGATAGTTTAAGCAAGCAGGGATAGCTTGCTGAACATCAACAATATGTTGATGACAAATACGATCTAATTCCGCTGTACTTACGCCGGGTTTTACATAGGGTGCGACAACTTCAAGGACTTCAGCCGCAAGACGACCAGCGACGCGCATTTTTTGAATATCTTCTTCAGTCTTGATTACAATAGCCATTTGAGTTCTTCATTAATAGATTTAAAAGCCACAATACAATCATTATTGCATGGTATTGCAGGTCTATGAATTATGATGGTGAGAAATAATTCTAATTACCATTTATGATATCAGCAGAAAGTGGGTGTGCCAATCAAAGAGGATAGGAGTAATCTGTTTGATATCGCCAATAATCAGGCACATTACGCCTTATATTGTTTGTTGTCTTTACATATTGCGCTTTTTTATTCGCTGTTGTTAACCGGTATATTGGCAGTGAAACCGTAACTAATAGTGGTTTCTTGAGGTTATTTATGGTATAAAGCGCGCCGGAGTTCTGTTATTGGCTATGACTTCACCGTGTGAGGTTTAAGAAATAGCAGTAAATCTGAAAACATTCAATTGTGTTAATGACACACACAAATCGACACATACGCCGGGGTGCTCTTATGTAAAGGTTTAATCTTTACAGCTGATGAGTCGGTCGTATGGGATTTGTGGAGGAAATAACCCCAAATTTAAACTTATAGAGGTCTAAAATGGCAACTGTTTCAATGCGCGATATGCTGCAAGCCGGTGTTCACTTCGGTCACCAAACTCGTTACTGGAATCCAAAAATGAAACCATTCATCTTTGGTGCGCGTAACAAAGTTCATATCATTAACTTGGAAAAAACTGTTCCAATGTTCAATGAAGCTCTGGTTGAACTGAACAAAATTGCTTCTCGTAAAGGCAAAATCCTGTTTGTTGGTACTAAGCGCTCTGCCGTTGAAGCTGTTAAAGAAGCAGCAGAAAGCTGTGACCAGTTTTATGTAAACCACCGCTGGTTAGGCGGTATGCTGACTAACTGGAAAACTGTTCGTCAGTCAATCAAACGTCTGAAAGATTTAGAATCTCAATCTCAGGACGGTACTTTTGACAAACTGACCAAGAAAGAAGCGTTAATGCGTTCTCGTGAACTTGGTAAGTTAGAAAACAGCCTGGGTGGTATCAAAGACATGGGCGGTTTACCTGACGCTCTGTTTGTTATCGATGCTGAGCACGAACACATTGCTATCAAAGAAGCAAACAACCTGGGTATCCCAGTATTTGCTATCGTTGATACTAACTCTGATCCAGATGGTATCGACTACATTATCCCTGGTAATGATGATGCAATCCGTGCGGTTAAATTATATCTGACCGCTGCAGCAACAGCTGTTCGTGAAGGTCGTTCTCAAGATCTGGCTGTTCAGGCTGAAGAAGGCTTAGTCGAAGCTGAATAATAAGGCATGCTCGTAAGAGCCCTTATTTAACCAGGTATTGCTATATATTGGTTAGGGGGCCTCAATAGGCCCCCTTTACACATCTGCTATGAGAACATCTATGGCTCGCCCATAGAAAAGTCGAGGAAGAAACAAATGTCTGGAATTACCGCTGCATTGGTAAAAGAACTGCGTGAACGTACTGGCGCAGGCATGATGGAATGTAAAAAAGCGCTGGTTGAAGCTAATGGTGATATCGAATTAGCTATCGACAACATGCGTAAATCAGGTCAAGCAAAAGCGGCTAAAAAAGCAGGTCGCGTTGCTGCTGAAGGTATCATCCTTGCAGAAGTTGCTGCTGATGGTAAATTCGGTGCGCTGGTTGAACTGAACTGTGAAACAGACTTCGTTGCTAAAGATGCTGGCTTCATCGCATTCGGTAAAGATGTTATGGCTGCAGTATTAGCAGACAAAACTGACGATATCGAAGCACTGAAAGCGAAATTCGAAGATGCTCGTACTGCATTAGTTGCAAAAATTGGTGAAAACATCAACATTCGCCGCGTTGCTATTTTAGAAGGCGAAGAGTTAGGTACTTACCTGCACGGTGCTCGCATCGGTGTTTTAGTTGCAGCTAAAGGCGCTAACGAAGAACTGATCAAACACATTGCTATGCACGTTGCTGCAAGCAAACCAGAATATGTTCGCCCTGAAGATGTGCCTGCTGATGTTGTTGAGCATGAGCACCAAATCCAGATGGACATCGCAATGCAATCAGGTAAACCACGCGAAATCGCAGAAAAAATGGTTACTGGTCGTATGAACAAATTCACCGGTGAGATCTCTCTGACTGGTCAGCATTTCGTTATGGATCCAAGCAAAACTGTTGGCGATCTGCTGAAAGAAAACAATGCTGAAATCATTAACTTCGTTCGTTTCGAAGTTGGTGAAGGTATTGAGAAAGTTGAAGCTGATTTCGCAGCAGAAGTTGCGGCAATGAGCAAATAATAACGCTTTGCGTTAATAGAACCGCCTTAAGGCGGTTCTGTTTTGTTACAATCTCCACTGACAGTTTGCTTTTCTTTGAAAAGAGTAAGGCTATCTAAAACCTCCAATTAACTAATCTGCTTAGGACAGAACACCATGGCAACCAATGCAAAACCCGTATATCAGCGAATTTTATTAAAGCTGAGTGGCGAAGCCCTGCAAGGCGCAGAAGGTTTTGGTATCGATGCGAGCGTACTTGATCGCATGGCTCAGGAAATTAAAGAACTCGTTGAATTGGGCATACAAGTCGGTGTCGTAATTGGCGGTGGTAACTTGTTCCGTGGCGCTGGTCTAGCAGCTGCAGGTATGAACCGTGTTGTGGGTGACCACATGGGAATGCTCGCCACAGTGATGAATGGCTTAGCAATGCGTGATGCATTGCATCGTGCTTATGTCAATGCACGATTAATGTCAGCATTTCCACTTAATGGTGTTTGTGATAACTACAGTTGGGCTGAGGCTATTAGCTTATTACGCCATGGCCGAGTTGTTATCTTCTCGGCAGGTACAGGCAACCCATTCTTTACGACTGACTCAGCTGCGTGTTTACGTGGTATTGAAATTGAAGCTGACGTTGTATTGAAAGCGACAAAAGTTGACGGTGTATTTTCAGCCGATCCAACCAAAGATCCTGATGCGGTATTATATGAAAAGCTGACTTATCAGGATGTATTAGAACGTGAATTGAAAGTCATGGATCTTGCTGCATTCACATTAGCCCGAGATCATAATTTACCTATCCGCGTATTCAATATGAATAAACCGGGTGCATTACGTCGGGTTGTAATGGGTGAAAGTGAAGGAACTTTGATTTCTCACGCTTAATACACAGAGACAATGGTATAATTTGGCGTTAACATCTTAAAGTACGCCAATTCATTTATGTCGATATCATAATTTGATATCGTCTGGAAGATAACCAGTTCCCAAGGGTTTATAACGTGATTAATGAAATCAAAAAAGATGCTCAAGAACGCATGGACAAAAGCGTTGAAGCACTAAAAAGCCAAATTAATAAAGTTCGTACTGGCCGTGCGTCTCCAAACCTATTAGATGGTATTGTTGTAGAATACTACGGCGCACCAACTCCATTAAATCAAGTTGCTAACGTTGTGGCAGAAGATGGCCGCACATTGGCAATTACGGTGTTCGATCGTACTTTAGCACCTGCTGTTGAAAAAGCGATTATGGCATCAGATTTAGGCTTAAATCCTTCATCTGCAGGCGCGATCATCCGTGTTCCACTGCCTCCGTTAACTGAAGAGCGTCGTAAAGACTTAATCAAAGTTGTGCGTGGAGATGCAGAACAAGGTCGTGTCTCTATTCGTAATATCCGTCGTGATGCTAATGATAAAATCAAAGCATTACTGAAAGATAAAGAAATTAGTGAAGATGATGAACGCCGTTCACAAGATGAAATTCAGAAATTAACTGATATGTTCATTAAAAAAATTGATGAAGCATTAACGCTGAAAGAAGCTGAGTTAATGGAATTCTAATTTTTATTCTTTTTCTGATAATGCCACTGAAATGTGGCATTATTTTTGAGCATTTACTGGAAAATAAATGCCTAATATCTTCTTTTTATCACATTATTTATTAAAGTTATCATCTTTCCCCTCATTTATCTCGTCATGCTGATATAATTCCTTTTAATGAAAATGTTATTGATATACTGATTGATTAATAATGAAACAAATAACTATATTAGGCTCAACAGGGTCTATCGGAACAAGTACGTTATCCGTCATTGAAAATAACCCTGATGAGTTTCAGGTGCTTGCTTTAGTGGCTGGAAAAAATGCAACTAAAATGGCGCAGCAATGTCGCGCTTTTCAGCCTAAATATGCGGTGATGTCGGATGAAAAAAGTGCCGGTGAGCTGAAACAATTATTAGCCAATACATCGTGTAAAACGGAAATATTATCAGGCTCTGATGCTGTTAATGAAATTGCTGCATTGGATGAAGCCGATCAAGTGATGTCTGCTATTACAGGGGTGGCGGGGCTTAAGCCTACACTGGCTGCGATAGAAAAAGGGAAAAGAATTTTATTAGCCAATAAAGAATCCCTGATCACGAGTGGTCGTTTATTCTTTGATGCGGTGGCTAAATATGGTGCGAAGGTTTTACCTATTGATAGTGAACATAATGCTATCTACCAAAGTTTACCTACAGGTATTCAAGACAATTTAGGCCACGCATCTTTAGAAGCTCATGGCATCACCAGTATTTTACTCACAGGCTCCGGTGGACCGTTTCGCTATACGCCTTTAGATGAGCTAGATGCAATGACTCCAGACCAAGCTTGCGCACATCCAAACTGGTCAATGGGGCGTAAAATTTCGGTTGATTCAGCCACTATGATGAATAAAGGCTTGGAATATATCGAAGCTCGTTATTTCTTTAATGCCTCGGAAGCAGAGATGGAAGTCATTATTCATCCCCAATCGGTGATCCATTCAATGGTTCGCTATCGTGATGGTAGCATTATCGCACAAATTGGTGAGCCAGATATGAGAACGCCCATCGCTTATTCCATGGCATATCCTCATCGCACCCAATCGGGCGCGAAAGCATTAGATTTTTTTGAGATACAAGCCCTAGAATTTATCCGTCCAGACTATCAGCGCTATCCTTGTTTAGCACTTGCCATCGAAGCCTCGCAACGGGGACAAGCTTCAACAACGGTATTAAATGCCGCTAATGAGGTTGTTGTTGATGCTTTTTTAAACGAAAAAGTAAAATTCACTGATATTGCTAAAATTAATCGCAAAGTGGTTGAACATTTTGACCTCTCTGAGCCTCAAAGTATCGACGATGTTTTAGAAATTGATAAATTAGCAAGGTTACAAACACAGCAGATTATCGCACAAATTGTATAATGATGATGATATTTACCAGAGTGTGTTTGTTCGTCTTTCTGGCTAATGGTATAGTTGCCAAATCACTAAAGACAATAATGAAAATTAACAGTTCATTACTAAAGCAACCGCTTTAGCAACTTTGAGGCTTTGCCAAAGGCCGTGGAGTCACACGGTTTTTTTGTGCGTAGGTTATCCGAAGAGGACTGTCTGTATCAGTATCAGATTAGCAAAGGGTTAAATTGAGTGAACTTATCCAGTGACGATTCATCCGCATCAAAACCAAAGCATGTTGCCATCATTATGGATGGCAACGGACGTTGGGCAAAAAAACAAGGGAAACTCCGAGTTACGGGCCATCGCGCGGGAATTAAAGCAGTTCGAGATGCGGTTAGCTTTTCCGTCAAACATAAAATTGAATCACTAACGTTATATGCATTTAGCAGCGAAAACTGGAATCGCCCTGAACAAGAGGTGAGTTCTTTGATGGAGTTGTTTGTTTTTGCATTAGATAATGAAGTGAAAAGCCTACACAAACACAATGTCAGATTAACAATTATCGGTGATATCAGCCGCTTTAGTCGTCGTTTACAAGATAGAATAAAAAACTCTGTTGCACTGACTGCAAATAATACCGGACTCAATTTAAATATTGCTGCCAATTACGGTGGACGATGGGATATTACACAAAGTGTACAACAATTAGCGAGTTCCCTCGCAAAAGGGGAGTTAGCTGTCGAAGATATTAATGAAAATGCGATATCCTCACACTTGTGTTTACACGATCAATCGCCTGTAGATCTTGTGATCCGTACAGGTGGAGAACATCGTATAAGTAATTTCCTTATCTGGCAAATTGCTTATGCTGAGTTATATTTTACACAGGTTTTATGGCCTGATTTTGATGAACAAGTTTTTCAGAATGCACTTGATGCTTTTGCTAAACGGGAAAGACGTTTCGGTGGTACTACATCGGAAACAGATACTGTAAATCTGGGAGGATAATTTGCTTAAGTATCGTGTCATTACTGCATTAATACTAATCCCTATTGTTATTGCTGCTTTATTTCTTCTTCCTCCCGCAGGATTTGGATTAGTTATTATTGCCATTTCAGGCTTAGCGGGTTGGGAATGGGCTCAATTTATCGGCTGGCATTCTCAAGGCAAACGTATTGCTACTGGTGTTGGATTTGCTGCACTCTTAGTTCTTATGCAAGCCTCGTTACCGGATTTTGATCACCTGCTTGATACAGCAATGATTAAGAATAGCTTATGGGCTGGGCTCTTTTGGTGGGTAGCGGCGATTTTATTAGTTGTCAGTTATCCGAATTCAGCCAATATGTGGAAAAATTCTGTTCTTCTTAAGTTATTGTTCGGTATATTGACGATTGTTCCTTTTTATTGTGGCATGATGGGGCTACGTATGTTGGGATATAGCACAAACTCATATACAGGGGCCTGGTGGTTACTGTATGTCATGTTATTGGTTTGGGCTGCGGACTCAGGGGCTTATGCATTTGGCCGTTTAATGGGTAAACATAAAATGGCACCGAAAGTATCACCGGGTAAAACCTTGGAAGGTCTGGTGGGCGGGTTAATCACTGCAGGTGTTGTTTCATGGCTATTTACGCGTTTCGCACCAATTACTGAAGTGCCTAACCATCTATTACTGATTTCGGGCATCGTGGTGATTGTTTCCGTATTCGGCGATCTGGCTGAGAGTATGTTTAAACGTGTTTCCGGCATAAAAGACAGTAGTCAGCTTATCCCTGGGCATGGTGGTGTGCTAGATCGTATTGATAGTTTGACCGCGGCGATCCCTGTTTTCGCTGGATTGGTGTTTTTAGTTTCTTCTGGCTTTCAAATGTAAAGGTAAGCAATGGGTATCCTGTGGAATCTAGCCGCGTTTATTATCGTTTTAGGTATTCTTATTACGGTACATGAATTTGGACATTTTTGGGTAGCAAGACGCTGTGGCGTTTATGTTGAGCGTTTTTCTATTGGTTTTGGTAAAGCGATTTGGCGTAAAACAGATAAACATGGCACCGAATTTGTCGTTGCATGGATACCTTTAGGTGGCTATGTAAAAATGTTGGATGAGCGTGTCGCCGAAGTCGCACCAGAGCGTCGTCATCTCGCTTTTAACAATAAAACCGTCGGGCAAAGAGCCGCTATTGTTGCCGCCGGACCTATTGCAAATTTCTTATTAGCCATTGTGGCTTATTGGCTTGTTTTTATGATAGGGGTGCCGGCATTAAAGCCAATAATTGCAGATATTCGCCCTGACTCTATCGCAGAACAAGCAAAATTAACGCCGGGAATGGAACTAAAATCCGTTGCAGGTATCGAAACGCCTGATCAGAATGCTGTTCGTTTAGCATTAGTGAGTAAAATTGGTGCAAAAGAGGTGACTTTCGTTGTAACTCAGCCTAACTCTCTTTCTGAGAGTGAGAATATACTGAATTTGCAACAGTGGAATTTTGATCCTGAAAGACAAGATCCTATCGTATCCCTAGGTATCATGCCTGTTGGCGCACGGTTGGACTCTAAAGTTGTAGAAGTAACACCAGACTCTGCGGCTGAAAAAGCAGGTTTACAAGCAGGGGATCGGATCGTTAAAGTCGATGGTCAGCCAATTGATACTTGGCACCCATTTACTTATTTTGTTCGACAAAGCCCCAACAAAACGTTGGAACTGTTAGTTGAACGTAACGGTGCTTCTTTGGTATTAAATATTACTCCTACAGCAATAGCGCTGAAAGATGGTAGCGAAGTTGGGCAAGTGGGTGCGAAGCTACAAGTATTACCGCCAGATGAGCAATACTTGATAATGCAACAATACAACCCATTTTCAGCGTTATATGAAGCATCTGATAAAACATGGCAGTTAATGGGTTTGACTGTCAAAATGATTGGCAAGTTAGTGGTTGGTGATGTCAAGTTAACAAACCTTAGTGGACCGGTTTCTATCGCTAAAGGCGCTGGAATGTCTGCGGATTCAGGTTTTGTTTACTATTTGATGTTTATCGCACTTATCAGTGTCAATCTGGGGATCATTAATTTGTTTCCCCTGCCTGTCTTAGATGGTGGGCACCTGCTTTTCCTGGTTATCGAGAAGATAAAGGGAGGGCCGGTATCTGAGCGTGTACAAGATGTCTGTTATCGTTTCGGTGTTATGGCACTGATGCTGTTAATGGGACTTGCACTTTTCAATGATTTCTCTCGCTTATAATAAAATAAGCAGGGACCGGTTAGGAAAACACAAAACAACGATGGCGATGAAAAAGTTGCTTATAGCGTCGCTGCTGCTGGGCAGCGCCACTGCATACGGTTCAGACGGATTCGTAGTTCAGGACATTCAATTTGAAGGTCTTCAACGCGTCGCCGTTGGTGCAGCATTACTGAACATGCCTGTCCGAGTTGGAGATTCGGTCAGCGATGATGATATTAGTCGAACTATCCGTTCATTATTTGCGACAGGAAACTTCGATGATGTTCGGGTTCTGCGTGACGGAAATGTACTTATTGTTCAAGTTAAAGAGCGTCCAACAATTGCGAGTATTACTTTCTCAGGTAACAAAGCAATTAAAGAAGATATGCTTAAGCAAAATCTTGATGCTTCCAATATCCGTATTGGTGAAACACTTGACCGAACAATGTTGGCTAATATTGAGAAAGGTCTTGAAGATTTCTACTATAGTGTTGGTAAATATAACGCCACAGTAAAAGTTGTTGTGACTCCTCTTCCTCGTAACCGTGTTGATTTAAAACTGGTATTTGCCGAAGGTGTTTCAGCTACTATTCAACAAATCAATATTGTTGGTAATAAAGCATTTAGTACTGCTGAATTAGTTAACCGCTTCCAACTACGTGATGATGTGCCTTGGTGGAACTTAGCGGCTGATGAAAAATATCAGAAACAAAAACTCGCTGGTGACTTAGAGACATTACGAAGTTTTTATCTAGATCGTGGTTATGCACGTTTTGATATTGAATCCACAAACGTTAGCTTAACGCCTGATAAAAAAGGTATTTATATTACTATTAACCTGAAAGAAGGTGATAAATACACGGTTGAAAGTACCGAAATCAATGGTAATACCGCAGGCTATACCAAAGAGATTGAAGATCTGATCCAAATCGCACCAGGCTCACTGTATAACGGTGCTCAAGTGACCAAAACAGAAAATGAGATTAAAAATCTATTAGGTCGCTATGGATACGCCTATCCACGGGTGATGACAAATCCTGAAATTAATGATGAAAATAAAACGGTAAAACTGCATGTTAACGTTGATGCAGGAAATCGTTTCTATGTGCGTCAAATCCGTTTTGCGGGTAATGATATAACCAAGGACTCTGTTTTACGTCGTGAAATGCGTCAAATGGAAGGGGCTTGGTTAGGTAGCGATTTAGTTGAACAAGGTAAAGAGCGTTTAAACCGTTTAGGTTATTTTGAAACAGTCGAAACGGAAACACAGCGTATTCCCGGATCTCCTGATCAAGTTGATATCGTTTATCGTGTCAAAGAGCGTAATACGGGTTCACTTAACTTTGGTGTCGGTTTCGGTACAGAAAGTGGTGTCAGCTTCCAAGTTGGGGTAACACAGGATAACTGGTTAGGAACGGGGAATGCTGTTGCGATTAATGCCAGTAAAAATGATTACTCAACGTATGCTGAATTGTCAGTCACTGATCCTTACTTTACTGTAAATGGTGTCAGCTTAGGGGGTCGTATTTTCTATAACGATTTCCGAGCTAATGATGCAGATTTATCCGGCTATACCAATAAATCTTATGGGTTAGACGGCACTTTAGGTTTCCCTATCAATGAATATAACTCGGCTCGTCTTGGCTTAGGCTATACGCATAACGGCCTGTCACGGATGGAACCTCAAGTGGCGATGTGGCGTTATCTTGAAAGTATGGGTAAAAATCTAAGTGATGATTATTCTGGCCGAGAATCCTTTAATGCAGATGACTATACTGTCAGTCTTGGATGGACATTTAATAACTTAAACCGTGGTTTCTTCCCAACCTCTGGGGCAAGAAGTAATTTAAGTGGGCGTATTACCATACCGGGTTCTGATAACAAGTACTATAAAGTAACTTGGGACGGTATGGCTTATTACCCTCTAAATGAAAAAGAGTCTTGGGTCACCTTGTTCAAAGGTCGTTTAGGTTACGGTGACGGTTTAGGGGGGAAAGAATTACCCTTCTATGAAAACTTCTATGCCGGTGGTTCTGGTACAGTACGTGGTTTCCGTTCCAATAATATCGGTCCTAAAGCTATCTATTTAAATAGAGAAGGGATGAAAGGTAAACCTTATTTATCTAGCGATGCGGTCGGTGGTAATGCAATGGCAGTCGCCAGCTTTGAACTGATCACACCAACGCCATTTATTGATGATAAATACTCCTCATCAGTCAGAACTTCAATGTTTGTTGATGCGGGTACGGTATGGGATACCAACTGGAACAGTACTAATTCTAATTGGACTGCTGGTATGCCTGATTTTGGTAAAGCAAGTAATATACGTGTTTCAACCGGTGTGGCTTTACAGTGGTTATCACCTTTAGGTCCGTTAGTCTTCTCTTATGCGAAGCCAATTAAAGATTACGAAGGCGATAAATCTGAGCAATTCCAGTTTAATATTGGTAGAACGTGGTAGCGATGTAAGTAAAGTTGATGTCTTTTCTATATATTGAGAAAAGACATCTCATATCTGACAAAAAATTTATTTTGGGTTTTAAGGAGTCTATCGTGAAAAAATTGTTATGTGCCGCTGCCCTAGGAATGGCATTGACGATGTCAGCAGGCGCTCAAGCTGCAGATAAAGTAGGTGTTGTGAACATCGGTCAAGTTCTCCAAAAAGTGCCTAACCGTGATGCGGTAGAGAAACAATTGGAAAATGAATTTAAATCACGTGATACCGAATTGCAAAATTTAGGTAAAGCATTACAAACTGCGGTTGAGAAATACCAAAAAGATGCACCAACCATGAATGCGACACAACGTGCTAATACAGAAAAAGATCTGGTTGCTAAACGTGAAGCTTATGCACAAAAAGCACAAGCTTTTGAGCAAGACTTTAGCCGTCGTCAAGCAGAAGAGCGTAATAAAATCATGAAACGCGTATTAGACGCTGTTGATGCTGTAGCGAAAAAAGAAGGTTATGATGTGATTTTAGATGCAAACACTGTTCCTTATTTCGCAGACGGTAAAGATATTACTGCTCAGGTTCAAAAACAGGTTAAATAATAGATGTTTTCAATTCGATTAGCTGATCTTGCTCAGCAATTGAATGCACAGTTACACGGCGATGGTGATATCACTATCGCCGGTCTTGCTTCAATGGGCTTAGCAAATGGTGAACAAATTACCTTTCTTTCCGATAGTCGCTATCGTGAAAAACTAAGTGAATGTCAGGCCGCTGCGGTGGTATTAACAGAGGCTGATCTTCCTTTTTGTCCTGTTGCTGCACTGGTGGTGAAAAATCCTTATCTGGCTTATGCACAAATGGCTCAGATTATGGATACTACGCCCGCGCCAGCACAAGATATACATCCTTCTGCTGTTATTGCTGCTGATGCTAAATTAGGGAATAACGTCTCAATTGGTGCAAATGCGGTCATTGAGTCAGGTGTTGAGTTAGGTAATAACGTAGTTATTGGTGCAGGATGTTTTATTGGTAAAAAAGCACATATCGGCGATAATAGCCGTTTGTGGGCAAATGTCTCTATTTATCATGAAGTTATTATTGGTAAAGATTGTTTAGTACAATCTGGTACTGTCATTGGTTCTGATGGTTTTGGTTATGCCAATGAGCGTGGCAATTGGATTAAAATTCCTCAGTTAGGCTCAGTGATCATTGGTGACCGTGTCGAAATTGGTGCATGTACTACCATCGATAGAGGCGCATTAGATAACACAGTTATCGGTAATGGTGTTATCATTGATAACCAGTGCCAAATCGCACATAACGTCATTATTGGTGACAATACTGCTGTGGCAGGTGGTGTCATCATGGCGGGGAGCCTGAAGATTGGGCGTTACTGTATGATTGGTGGAGCAAGTGTTATCAATGGTCACATGGAAATTTGTGATAAAGTTACGGTAACAGGAATGGGGATGGTTATGCGTCCTATCACTGAACCTGGGGTTTATTCTTCTGGCATTCCGTTACAACCGAATAAAGCATGGCGTAAAACCGCAGCACTGGTGCTGCGAATTGATGAAATGCAAAAAAGGCTAAAGTCGCTAGAACGTCAAGTAGAAAATAGCGACAAGTAATAAGTAGCATCTTTGACGGTTGTTGTTACCTATTTTGCGACCTGCGCGTTAACTCCCTTTTTGAGTCACAGCAGGTCGTGTCATTCTTAATTAGATTCAGTTTTATTAGACAGGAAGAGTATTGCAATGAGTGATAATCATACTCTGCAAATCGAAGAAATTTTAGATTTACTTCCACACCGTTACCCATTTTTATTGGTTGACCGTGTCCTTGATTTTGAAGAAGGGAAATTTCTAAGAGCAGTAAAAAATGTATCTTTTAATGAGCCTTTCTTTCAAGGTCACTTCCCAGGCAAACCTATTTTCCCTGGTGTACTGATCCTCGAAGCAATGGCGCAGGCAACAGGTATTTTAGCATTCAAAAGCGTAGGAAAACTGGAACCCGGTGAACTTTACTATTTTGCTGCTATTGACGGTGCTCGCTTTAAACGTCCTGTCTTACCTGGAGACCAAATGGTTCTTGAGGTTGAATTCATTAAAGAACGCCGTGGCGTTGCACGCTTTAAAGGCGTCGCTAAAGTTGATGGAGAAATTGCCTGCGAAGCTGAGATGATGTGTGCTCGCCGCCGTGAGGTCTAGCTTATGATTGATAAATCCGCAGTAATTCACCCTTCTTCAATTATTGAAGAGGGTGCGGTAATTGGTGCTAATGTTCGCATTGGCCCTTTTTGCGTTATTGGTAGCCATGTTGAGATTGGTGAAGGTACAGATATCAAATCTCATGTGGTTATTAATGGCCATACACGCATTGGCCGTGATAATCAGATTTACCAATTTGCCTCTATCGGTGAAGTAAACCAAGATCTGAAATATCGTGGTGAGCCGACCCAAGTCATTATTGGTGATCGCAATCTTATCCGCGAAAGTGTCACTATTCATCGTGGTACGACACAGGGCGGTAATATTACTAAAATTGGCAATGATAACTTATTGATGATCAACACCCATGTTGCTCATGATTGTATCATTGGCGATCGCTGTATTATTGCAAATAACGGTACTTTAGGTGGACATGTCACTTTAGGTGATTATGTGATAATCGGTGGTATGAGTGCGGTTCACCAATTTTGTCAGATTGGTTCACATGTCATGGTGGGTGGCTGTTCCGGTGTAGCACAAGATGTTCCTCCTTTTGTAATTGCACAAGGAAACCATGCCACCCCTTATGGTTTGAATATTGAAGGATTAAAACGTCGCGGTTTTGCAAAAGAAGATCTGCATGCCATTCGTAACGCTTATAAGATACTTTATCGTAATGGTAAAACGCTTGAAGAAGCGCGAGAAGAGATTGCTCAATTAGCCGCAGACAATAATAATCAGTATGTAAAAATATTCAGTGATTTTCTGGAAAATTCAGCAAAATCAAACCGCGGTATTATTCGCTAATTAGGATATGACCTTGTCAGGCCAATCATCTATAAAACAGCGTCCGTTAGTTATCGGCCTTGTGGCTGGGGAAACGTCCGGTGATATCTTGGGCGCGGGATTAATCCGCGCTCTTAAACAAATGCATCCCAATATTCGTTTTGTTGGTGTCGCAGGTCCTTTGATGCAAGCAGAAGGTTGTGAAGCTTGGTATGAAATGGAAGAGCTTGCGGTGATGGGGATCGTGGAAGTACTTGAACGTTTGCCACGATTATTGAAGATCAGAAAAGATCTCACTCAACGCTTTACACAACTTAAGCCAGATGTTTTTGTTGGTATTGATGCTCCTGATTTTAATATCACCCTTGAAGGTCGCTTAAAACAAAAAGGGTTGAAAACTATCCATTATGTCAGTCCATCAGTATGGGCTTGGCGTCAAAAACGGGTTTTTAAAATTGGTAAAGCAACGGATTTGGTTTTAGCTTTCCTTCCTTTTGAAAAAGCGTTTTACGATAAATATCAGGTTCCTTGTCGCTTTATCGGTCATACAATGGCTGATGCAATTGCTTTACACCCTGATAAAAAAGCGGCTCGTGAACACCTAGGTATTGATCAAGAGGCAATCTGTTTAGCTCTGCTACCAGGAAGTCGGCATTCTGAAGTGGAAATGCTCAGTGCGGACTTTATAAAAACAGCACAGCGATTAAAGCAACAGATCCCCGCATTACATATTGTTGTCCCTTTGGTAAATGCGAAGCGACGGGCACAATTTGAACAAATACATCAAAGTGTTGCCCCAAAACTTGAAATCCAACTCTTAGATGGACAAGCAAGAGAGGCGATGACCGCCAGTGATGCGACTTTATTAGCATCTGGTACAGCCGCCTTAGAATGCATGTTAACGAAATGCCCGATGGTAGTGGGTTATCGTATGAAACCATTTACCTTTTGGTTAGCAAAAAAATTAGTTAAAACGCCCTATGTCTCTTTACCCAATTTATTAGCAGGACGGGAAATAATTAAAGAGTTGCTGCAAGAAGAGTGCACACCAGAAGCACTGGCAGAACAATTACTCCCCCTATTAACGGATGCGGAAAAAGTACAACACTTAAAAGAGATATTTTTACAATTACACTCAGCTATCCGTTGTCGTGCTGATGAGCAAGCAGCGAATGCAGTTTTAGAATTAGCAGGTCAATAATGGAATTTGTCTATCCTAAAGCAAACCTAATTGCTGGCGTCGATGAAGTCGGTCGTGGACCATTGGTGGGTGCGGTAGTTACTGCTGCGGTGATCCTCGATCCAACTAATCCTATTCAGGGATTAATGGATTCGAAAAAATTGACCGAGAAAAAACGCAATGCGCTTTATGATGAAATAAAAGAAAAAGCATTATGTTGGGCTATTGGACGTGCTGAGCCTGAAGAGATAGATAAACTGAATATTCTTTGGGCAACGATGAAAGCCATGGAGCGTGCTGTCGCGGGATTATCCATAACGCCTGATATGGTCTTAGTCGACGGAAACCGTTGCCCTAACTTGCCAATGGCATCTCAAGCAGTGATTAAAGGTGATAGTTTAGTTCAAGAAATTAGCGCAGCGTCAATACTGGCTAAAGTTACCCGTGATAGGGAAATGGAACAGCTAGATAAACTTTATCCTGATTACGGCTTTGCCAAACATAAAGGCTATCCAACAGCCTTCCATATGGAAAAACTGGCTTCATTAGGGGCAACGCCTTATCATCGTAAAAGTTTTGCGCCTGTAAAACGTGCTTTAAATTTAGTCTAATCCACAGAGTAATTAATAAGATATGGCAGATCCTCGTTTTATCCATCTAAGGGTACACAGCGATTATTCAATGATCGATGGATTGGCAAAAACAGGGCCTCTTGTGAAGAAAGTGGCTTCGCTGGGTATGCCTGCTTTTGCAATTACAGATTTCACTAACTTATGTGGGTTAGTGAAATTTTATGGTGCGGCTCATGGTGCCGGTATCAAACCTATTGTTGGTGCAGATGTCTATCTGGAAACGGAACTATTAGGTGATGAATACGCGCATTTAACCATTCTCGCCCGTGATAATGTGGGATATCAAAACCTAACACTATTGATTTCTGAAGCTTATAAACATGGTTATGGTGCTGCCGGACCGGTTATCAAACAAGAGTGGTTAACAACATATAAAGAAGGTCTCTTGTTGCTTTCTGGCGGTAGAATGGGAGATGTTGGTAAATTCCTACTACGCGGTAATCGAGCTTTAGTTGAGCAATGTCTTGAATATTATCAAACGCACTTTCCTGATAGCTATTATTTAGAGCTTATTCGTACCGGGCGTCCGGATGAAGAGAGCTACTTACACGAAGCTGTAGCCTTAGCATCAGAAAAAGGGCTTCCTGTTGTTGCGACAAATGATGTCCGTTTTCTGGATAGTGATGATTTTGATGCTCATGAAATTCGCGTGGCTATTCATGATGGTTTCACATTATCCGATCCTAAACGTCCTAAACACTACAGTCCTCAGCAATATATGCGCACAGAAGAAGAGATGTGTGAGCTTTTTGCTGATATTCCTGAAGCATTAGAAAACAGTGTTGAAATAGCCAAACGCTGTAATGTGACCATTCGTTTAGGTGAATACTTTCTTCCTCAATTCCCGACCGGGGATATGAGTACAGAAGATTTCTTAATTAAAAAGTCCAAAGAGGGCTTAGAAGAGCGCCTTGCCTTTTTATTTCCTGATCCGCAAGAGAGAGAAAAGCGACGTCCTGAATACGATGAGCGCCTTGAGATTGAACTTAAAGTTATTAACCAGATGGGATTTCCCGGTTACTTTTTGATAGTGATGGAATTTATCCAGTGGTCTAAAGATAACGGTGTTCCTGTAGGGCCAGGACGTGGTTCAGGTGCTGGCTCACTGGTGGCTTATTCGCTTAAGATAACAGATCTCGATCCTCTAGAGTTTGATCTACTGTTTGAACGTTTTCTTAATCCAGAACGTGTATCAATGCCTGACTTTGACGTTGACTTCTGTATGGAGAAGCGCGATAGAGTTATCGATCACGTTGCGGATATGTATGGTCGTGATGCCGTATCGCAAATCATTACCTTTGGTACTATGGCGGCCAAAGCTGTTATTCGAGATGTTGGGCGTGTTTTAGGACACCCTTATGGCTTTGTTGATAGAATTTCCAAGCTTGTTCCCCCAGATCCGGGAATGACGTTAGAAAAAGCTTTTGCCGCAGAGCCTCAGTTACCTGAAATTTACGAAGCTGATGAAGAAGTGAAATCGCTTATTGATATGGCGCGTAAATTAGAAGGGGTAACCCGTAATGCGGGTAAGCATGCCGGTGGTGTCGTTATTTCTCCAACCAAAATTACCGACTTTGCGCCACTTTATTGCGATCCGGAAGGGAATAACCCGGTTACACAATTTGATAAGAATGATGTTGAATATGCCGGTCTTGTTAAATTTGACTTCTTAGGGTTAAGAACGCTGACGATAATCAACTGGGCATTAGAAATGATTAATGCTCGACGGGCTAAAAAATCACTTGAGCCTGTTGATATATCAGCCATTTCATTAACCGATCAGCGTAGCTTCGATATGTTGCAACGCTCTGAAACCACCGCGGTATTCCAGTTAGAATCCCGTGGTATGAAAGATCTGATAAAGCGTCTGCGACCAGACTGCTTCGAAGATATGATTGCGTTAGTTGCACTGTTTCGCCCAGGGCCTTTACAGTCGGGGATGGTGGATAACTTTATCGACCGAAAACACGGTGTTGAAGAGATTTCCTACCCTGATGTTAAATGGCAACATGAGAGCTTACAGCCTGTATTAGAGCCAACTTATGGTGTTATCTTGTATCAAGAGCAAGTGATGCAGATAGCACAGGTACTTGCCGGTTATACCTTGGGTGGCGCGGATATGTTACGACGCGCGATGGGTAAGAAAAAACCTGAGGAGATGGCAAAACAGCGCTCTGTGTTTGAAGCGGGGGCGATTAAAAATGGTGTTGATGGCGAATTAGCCATGAAAATCTTTGACTTGGTAGAGAAATTTGCCGGTTATGGATTTAACAAATCGCACTCAGCAGCTTATGCCTTAGTTTCTTATCAAACGCTCTGGTTAAAAGCTCACTATCCTGCGGAGTTTATGGCGGCAGTCATGACTGCCGATATGGATAATACCGAAAAAGTGGTCGGTCTGGTGGATGAATGTTGGCGAATGGGTTTAAAAGTCCTTCCTCCAGATATTAATAGTGGGCTTTATCATTTCCATGTTAATGATGAAGGCGAAATAGTGTATGGCATAGGGGCCATCAAAGGGGTTGGAGAAGGCCCTATTGAGGCAATTGTCGAAGCGCGTCAACAAGGTGGTCATTTTAAAGATATTTTTGATCTCTGTGCGAGAACAGAAACCAAAAAATTGAATCGCCGAGTGATGGAAAAACTGATAATGTCTGGCGCATTTGATAAATTAGGGCCTCACCGTGCAGCATTAATGTCTTCGCTGGAAGATGCCTTAAAGGCGGCAGATCAACACGCAAAAGCGGAAGCCATTGGGCAATCCGATATGTTTGGTGTATTGGCAGAAGCCCCAGAGCAAGTGGAACGTTCTTATGCCAATGTACCTAAATGGCCAGATCAAGTTGTTTTAGAAGGTGAGCGAGAAACCCTCGGTTTATATTTAACGGGACATCCCATCACCCGTTATCTAAAAGAAATTGAACGATATGCGGCAGGAACCCGTCTAAAAGATTTAGTACCTACCCCCCGAGGTCAGATGGTAAAAGTGGCAGGATTAGTCCTTGCTTCGAAAGTCTTTACCACTAAACGAGGGAATAGAATTGGTATATGTACGTTAGATGATCGTTCTGGTCGTTTGGAAATTATGTTATTTTCCGATGCATTAGATAAATACCAACATCTATTGGAACAAGATCGGATTTTAATTGCTACCGGGCAGGTCAGCTTTGATGATTTCAACGGTGGGCTTAAAATGACAGTCCGCGAATTAATGGATATTAACGAAGCGCGTGAAAAATATGCTCGAGGGCTTGCTATCTCGTTATCAGACAGGCAAATTAATGAGCAATTATTAAATCGTCTTCGCGGCGTTTTAGAACCTCATCGTTCAGGCACGATCCCGGTTCATCTTTATTTTCAAAAGCATGATGCCTGTGCACGTTTGCGTTTTGGTGCAACATGGCGAGTAACGCCGACTGATATGCTTTTGACCGATCTGCGAACTCTGCTGGGTAATGAGCAGGTGGAATTAGAATTTGACTAGAATAGGAATGTTATGAGTCTTAATTTTCTGGATTTTGAACAGCCAATTGCCGAGTTAGAAGCGAAAATCGATTCGCTAACCGCAGTTAGCCAACATGATGAAAAAATTGATATTAATATTGATGAAGAAGTTGCACGCTTAAGAGAAAAAAGTTTAGAACTTACTCGAAAAATTTTCTCTGATCTTGGTGCATGGCAAGTGGCACAACTTGCTCGTCATCCATTAAGACCTTATACCCTTGATTATATTAATCGTGTTTTTACTGATTTTCAGGAGTTAGCGGGTGATCGCGCTTATGCTGATGATAAAGCGATTGTCGGTGGTATTGCTCGTTTAGACGGTCGTCCGGTGATGATCATTGGTCATCAAAAAGGACGTGAAACGAAAGAAAAAATTCGTCGTAATTTTGGTATGCCGGCTCCTGAAGGTTATCGCAAAGCGTTGCGTTTAATGGAAATGGCACAACGTTTTAAATTACCTATTATCACTTTTATTGATACTCCGGGAGCTTATCCGGGGGTGGGCGCTGAAGAGCGTGGACAATCAGAAGCGATTGCTCGTAATTTAAGAGAAATGTCTCGCTTTGGTGTGCCAATTATTTGTACCGTTATTGGCGAAGGTGGCTCTGGTGGTGCTTTGGCGATTGGTGTGGGTGATAAAGTAAATATGTTGCAGTACAGCACCTATTCCGTTATTTCGCCAGAAGGTTGTGCTTCTATTCTATGGAAGAGTGCTGATAAAGCACCATTAGCTGCTGAAGCTATGGGGATCACGGCAAATCGTTTAAAAGAATTAAAATTGATTGATACGGTGATCCCTGAACCTTTAGGTGGTGCTCATCGTCATTATGATGAAATGGCAGCATCACTAAAAGCACAGCTAAAAGCTGATTTAGCGCAGTTAGATGAGTTTGATACAGAAGAGCTAACTAACCGCCGTTATCAACGCTTAATGGAATATGGCTATTGCTGATTGAGCGGGTACTTAGCTAGCTATTAAAAAGATCACTCCCCATGCTATAGCATGGGGTTTTTTTATGGCGAATAGGATCAGGCTATTATCACGCCACTATCACTCCAGCTAATTTTTCTTTTATAAAACTATTTCTATTATTAATAGTAATAGATTGTGATACTTTCATTTTTAATTATATATCAATATGTTAACTCGATCTCAAATATAAGATTTATGTTTATCTTTGCTTAAAAAATACGTAACCCTACCTATGATTTGATAAGGCTTATCGTTAATCAAAGAAGGAAAAGTTATGATTTCATTTAGCAACAAAGTAGGCATTATCACCGGAGGTAATAGTGGTATCGGTTTAGCTAGCGCTGAGAAATTTTTATCACTAGGGGCATCGGTTGTTATTACTGGAAGTCATTTAGGTCGTGGGGAAAAAGCACAAAAGTATTTGCAAGATAAAGGGTTTTCCGCAGAATTTGTACAAATGGATGCCGCCAATGAGCAAGATAATCAACAACTGGTTAAGCATGTAGTAAAACATTATGGCAAAGTGGATTTTTTATTTGCTAATGCGGGGGTTTTAACCGATACCGTTGCCGATAAATTACATTACGATCAATGGAAAAAAGTGCTTGATGTTAATCTTAATGGACTATTTCTTATTAACCGCGCGGTTATTCAACATTGGTTAGAAACTAAAACCACAGGCGCTATTGTTAACTGTAGTTCAATCTGCTCTTTTGTCGGCCAGCATGCATTTCCTGCTTATTGCTCCTCTAAAGGGGGCATTAAATTACTCACACAAACGTTAGCGCTTGATTATGCCAGTCAAGGTATTCGTGTTAATGCTGTTTGTCCAGGCTATATTGATACTCCTTTATTAGAGGGGCGTGAATTAGACAAACAAAAACTCGTCGCTTTACACCCTATTGGTCGGTTAGGTACACCTGAAGAGGTGGCTAATGTTGTTGCCTTTTTAGCAAGTGATGCCGCCTCGTTTGTCACAGGGGCTTCTTATCTCGTTGATGGTGGTTTTACGGCATAATTTAAACCCATGACAGCGATGAGGACAGCATTTTCTTAGTATCGTTATCAGCTTAAGTGAAAAGCTATATTCTGCTTTCTTTTTTATTATGTTGCGGCGAAAGGTTGTGTTCGTGCAAAATGCAATGGAAAGGCTTAACATAACCCATTGAATTCCTCGATAACTGATAATGCTATGGAACTGAAAAATTGTCCTCTTATTAACGAAATTAAACGACAAATTGGCTCTCATGCTCATATTTTAGTGGGTTTTAGTGGTGGAGTTGATTCAACCGTTTTATTGCATGGGTTGGTTTGCTTACGTGATAAATATCAACTTCCTTTAGAATTAACGGCAATTTATGTTCATCATGGATTGAACTCAAAAGCCGATGATTGGCTCACGCATTGCGAACATTTTTGTCACAACTGGCAGGTCAGTTTTATCAGTGAAAGAGTACAAGTCAATGGGAAAGAAGGGGGAATTGAGCAGGGTGCCAGAGAAGCGCGCTATCAAGCTTATCGCCAATATTTACAGCCTAATCAAGTTTTAGTGACGGCACAACATCAAGATGATCAAGCGGAAACTTTCCTATTAGCGCTTAAACGCGGTAGTGGACCGGCTGGGTTATCTTCAATGCCTGCAAAAATGCCTTTTGAACAAGGGTATTTATTACGACCATTACTTAATATCACACGTGAGCAAATCGAAGCTTATGCACATGAGCACGGTTTATTATGGATTGAGGATGATAGTAATCAAGATGATCGCTATGATCGCAATTTCTTACGTTTACATGTTATGCCTCTATTGACTCAGCGCTGGCCACATTTTTCTCAAGCTGTCACTCGTAGTGCCGCACTGTGTGGTGAACAAGAAGCGCTCTTAGATGAGTTACTCGATGTAGAATTGCAGCAATTGATTGATGAGCATCAGAGTTTAGATATCAATTTATTGTCCCGCTGTAGCGAAATAAAACGTAATGCATTGTTGCGTCGTTGGTTTGCTAAATGTAATAAAAGCATGCCATCAAGATCTCAATTGTCGCGGCTATGGCAAGAAGTTGCTTTAGCTAAAGCAGATGCAGAGCCACGATTACGTTTTTTCCAAGATGAAGTTAGGCGTTATCAACAACGCCTCTATCTTGTGCCTGTTATGGAAGAACTAACGGATAGGGTTATCGAATGGTCATTATCACAACCTTTAATTTTGCCTAATCAGTTAGGGATATTAGCGGTGGGTCGTGATAGCGGTAAAACAATCTGCAGAGCACCGTTAGCAGATGAAAAAGTGACGGTTCGTTTTGGCTTAACCGCTTCATCTTTACGTATTGTTGGGCGAGATTTGGCCAGATCAAGCAAGAAAATTTGGCAAGAGCTTAATATTGCCCCATGGCAAAGAACTCGTATCCCATTGATTTATTATAACGATACATTAATTGCAGCGGTTAATACTTTTGTGACTTTAGAGGGAAATGCAACAACAGAACAAAGTATAACAATTGAGTGGCAAGCGTCGTAAACAACCGCCAATTACGGCGGTTGTTTATGTAAATAGTTATTCAGATTTGATTATGATAGTGCCAAGTTCGGGATGAGAAAAACTGGCAATAATATCCAGTCGTAAATCTTTTGCACCCTCAGATGTTTTTACTTTCAGATATTCAACTTTTTTACTTAAAAAGAGATCATCTGCGACACCATCAATTTGCTCACCATTATGTAATTCAATATGGAGTGTTAAGCCTCGTTGGCAAGCTAACTCCAAATATTCATAATCATCACAATTAATTGGTTGATATTCTGTATTTGTTGACATATTCCCTCACCACTCGTTCGTGGCGGTATTGCCGCCAGTGAATAATTCAGAATAAAATCATTATGCTGTTATTCGAAGTGATCACAATAGTTATTGTGATAATTTTCTGAAATAGTGCATTCTGCGACAAGATTTAAGAATTTATACTAAAACGTAGTGTAATTATCTTAAAGGGGGTTTTATTCACCCTTTTTGCTTAAAAAAATGCTAAACTAGCATTGAAAACGAGAAATTAGAAAGTACCCAGAACTTAGGGAGTTGATGATGGGGAAAAAACTTTTATTTGCAGCCATTGCTGCAGGGTTATTTATTATGTCAGGCTGCCAGAATAATATTGGCCTGTCACTCGATGGTAAAATTGTTGATCAAACATATAACAGTATTCTACCTTGTGCCGATTGTTCTGGTATCGACACGACTATTCTTGTCAATCAAGATGGCTCTTATGTAATGGAGCAAAGTTACCAAGGCACTTCTGATGACAATCGAAGTTTTTTTGAGTCAGGTACTTGGTCATTAAGTAAAGATAAACTGACCTTGACTAATAGTTATGGCGAGAAGAGTTACTATTTACCTCGTGAAGATAAATTAGTTATGTTGGATATCGATGGTAATGTAATTAATTCGGGTCTTAATTATACCTTAGCAAAGGTTCAACCTAAGCAGTTAGCGGGGGAATTTACCTATTTTGCTGACGCTGGAACCTTTAAAGATTGCCAATCTGGACGCGTCTATGCCGCTGATGGATTAGTATTAGAAAAAGGCTATTTTGCTACAGGCGTTGATGGCGGAACGCCTGTCTATCTAGAGGTCAGAGGTTACTATAGTATTCGTCCTTCAATGGAAGATGGACAGTATGATCGTGCATTAGTGGTTACCGATAATAAACCACGCTTTGATCGTCATGGCTCTTGCAATAGCCGTCGTAATAGCAGAAGTTAATTCATTATAAAAAAACCGCTTTAAATAAAGCGGTTTTTTTTACGTTAACAAAAGTGGTAACAGCAGTCGTTAAGTTTGGTCAGTTTAGCCCATAAGGGCTAAACAATATTAAATGGATTAAACCAGTTGCTCTTTAATAAAGGCAACAACATCATTCACATTGACCAGCGATTTATCATCACTACGGCGTGCTTTATACTCAACTTGTTCGTTATCCAGATTACGATCACCAATCACGATGGTGTGTGGTACACCAATCAGTTCCATATCTGCAAACATCACACCTGGGCGCTCTTTGCGATCATCAAATAATACATCAATACCCTGTGCACGTAAGTCAGCATAGAGTTTCTCTGCTACTTCTTTTACACGATAAGAACGATGCATGTTCATTGGTAAAATGGCAACTTGGAAAGGTGCGATAGCATCAGGCCAGATAATACCACGAGCATCGTGATTTTGTTCGATTGCCGCTGCAACGATACGAGTAATACCAATACCATAACAACCCATAGTCACAACTTGGTTATGGCCTTCTTCGTTTTGTACCGTCGCTTTTAATGCTTCAGAATATTTCTTACCTAGTTGGAAGATATGACCGACTTCAATACCACGTTTGATAAGTAAAGTACCTTTACCATCTGGGCTTGGATCACCTTCGACAACATTACGGATATCCGCCATTTCAGCAAGAGGTAAATCACGCTCCCAGTTAATACCAAAGTAGTGTTTACCATCAATATTTGCACCAGCACCAAAATCGCTCATAACAGATACAGCGCGATCGATAATGATTGGTAATGGCAAGTTAATTGGACCAAGAGAGCCTGGACCTGCATTAACAGCTTGGCGGATCTCTTCTTCAGTCGCGAAAACTAAAGGTGAAGCGACAATGCTACATTTTTCTGCTTTTATTTCATTGAGCTCATGATCACCACGGACTAATAAAGCCACTAATTTATGACCGCTTTCTTCAGTTGCATGAACAATAAGTGTTTTAACTGTTTTTTCAATAGGCAGATTAAATTGTTCAACTAATTCAGCAATAGTTTTTGCGTTTGGTGTATCTACTAAACGTAACTCTTCTGTTGCTGGTGAACGAGGTGTTGCTGGCATAACCGCTTCTGCTAATTCAATATTAGCAGCATAGTCAGATGCTGTTGAGAATACGATATCATCTTCTCCGCTATCTGCTAATACTTGGAATTCATGAGAGGCACTACCACCAATAGAGCCTGTATCAGCCAATACTGGACGGAAGTCTAAACCAATACGAGTAAAGATATTGCTATAGGCTTGATACATTCTGTCGTAAGTCTCTTGTAGAGACTCTTGAGAGATATGGAATGAATAGGCATCTTTCATGATAAACTCACGTGAACGCATAACACCAAAGCGCGGGCGTACTTCATCACGGAATTTAGTTTGAATTTGGTAAAGGTTGAGTGGTAGTTGTTTGTAAGAGGTGATTTCATTACGAACAATATCGGTCACCACTTCTTCATGGGTTGGACCTAAAACAAAAGGACGCTCACCGCGATCTGTAAAACGCAACAATTCTGGGCCATATTGTTCCCAACGGCCACTTTCTTGCCATAGATCAGCAGGCTGAACAACCGGCATTGAAATTTCAAGTGATCCTGCGTTGTCCATCTCTTCACGAACAATTTTCTCAATTTTTCTCAGGACACGAACACCGGTCGGCATCCAATCATAAAGACCAGATGCGAGTTTACGGATCATACCTGCGCGAAGCATGAGTTGATGGCTGACAATTTCGGCATCAGCAGGCGTCTCTTTCAAAGTAGAGAGCAAATAGTGGCTAGTACGCATTATTAGGTTCCATTAGAACAAAAATACTTAGGCTGACTGTCAGGCCAGTCTACATCAATATAAATAGAGAAAGTCTTTAGTCTACCAGTGACTTAGGTTTGCCAAAAGAGGCAAAGCATTTTTTTCAATCTGATTTGCTTAAAGACAAGAAGTTTCAATGTTAGTAAGTGCAAGTTAGCGCGGTTCTATACTAAGAACAAGTGTTTGCTGCCCATTGACTTGCCAACGAATATTAAAATCCAGTAAATGCACGGCATATACTCTATCACTTTGTTCGCTTTTTTTATAAGCTGGACGCGGATCTTGTTGCAATACTTGAGTGATAAATCGCATAAGATGAGGATATTGATGAGAGTAATATTGTAACTGCTGTGTGGCATCTTCAGAAAAAAGAATCTCCATCTCTTCATGAGGAGCATATTGGGCAAAGCCTGCTGTTGCATCCGCAATAGATTCAGCATAGGGAAGGTACGGCTTGATATCAATAATGGGGGTTCCATCAATAAGATCTAGACTGCCTAGTTGCAAGATCACCGATTGCTTTTCAATAATGATATCTTTTAGCTCGACTAATGACATGCCGATAGCATTAGGGCGAAAAGTTGAACGAGTGGCGAAAACCCCGAGTTTGCTATTCCCCCCTAATCTTGGCGGGCGCACTAATGGATGCCAACCTTGTTGCGCTGTTTGATGAAAAATAAATAATAACCAAAGATGGCTAAATTGTTCTAAGCCTCTTACTGCATCAGGATGATTATAAGGTGTGTGTAGTATTAGCTGGCCTACGCCATCCTGGACTAATCCAGGTTGGCGAGGAACGGCAAATTTCTCTTTATAAGGGCTGATAATATGCCCTATAGATGTTATTTGGTAGCTATTCATTGAGTAATTAATAGTGCTGAACCTTCACAGATTGCCGATTGATAGCAACCCATTCCTGTAACTATTTGGCATTCATGTAATAAAACTGCATTCGCATTTTTATAAGCCGCTTTGATAGCCATTCTTTTTTTCGCAGCAGGTAAGCTTGCGGGTGGATCTTGTAGTGTTTGTCGGCAAGATTCACCGGCAACAACACCTAAATCTTTAAAAGGCGCACCTAAAAGATCTTCTGTTTTTTCAACAATGCGAACAGGAGATAAAGTTTGCTGTTTGGGCTTTTGTGGTTGGCCAGGTTTATTTAAACGCATATCCGTAAACTTAGACTGATCAACATCAGATGATTTCTGCATTGAACAGCCGGTCATAAACAGCGCTATAATGCCAATAAGTAGCAAGCGCATGTGCATGGGTATATCCTCTTTATTATTGTCTATACAAAAATTAAACCGCCCTAATTTAATGCAAATTAGCCCAGTAAAAAAGAGAAAGGCGAACAAATGTCCGCCTTTTTTATTATTCAGTGAAATAGCGAGATGATTACCAACCTTTTACTGCACCACCGTTAAAAATCTTATTCGCAGCGCTATCGACTTCATCTGTTTGATAAGATTGAATAAATTTCTTCACATTTTCATCATCTTTATTGTCCTCACGGGCAACAATAATATTGACATAAGGTGAATCTTTATCTTCAACAAAAATACCATCTTTTGCTGGAGTTAAGTTAACTTGACTCGCATAGGTTGTATTAATAACCGCTAAGTAGATTTTTTGATCATCTAAAGAGCGCGGTAATTGTGGTGCTTCTAACTCAACTAATTGTATGTTTTTCGGATTTTCAATGATATCCAGTTTAGTCGGTAATAAACCAACCCCTTCCTTTAATTTCACTAATCCTACTTTTTCTAAAAGTAGCAGTGAACGACCTAAGTTAGTTGGATCATTAGGGATAGCCACTTGTGCACCATCGGGTAAATCTGCTAAATCCGTTATTTTTTTAGAATAACCAGCAATAGGGTAAATAAAGGTATTACCTACAGCCGTAATTTTGTAATTACGATCTTTGATTTGTTGATCTAAATAAGGCTTATGTTGAAAGGCATTAATATCAATATCACCACGGCTTAATGATTCATTCGGCATGACAAAGTCATTGAAAGTGACGAGTTCAACATTAAGTCCATATTTATCTTTAGCGACTTGTTTAGCAACTTCAGCAACTTGTTGTTCAGAACCAGAAATAACCCCCACACGGATATGATTGGGATCTTTTTCTTTTTCGCCACAACCTGCTAAAGCTAAAGCACCGACTAACGCACTGACTACAGCAAGTGATTTAAATTTCAATGACATAGATTTACCCTTTCTTTGAACTGGTTAAATAAAAGGTTTCATACAAACTACATTTATTGATTAGATAGTAGATGAATAGAAACCTTTAATTCATTTATTTATGTGTTGTCAGTTTAACTAAACGATCGCCAATAAACTGAATGATAAAAACAAGAATAACAAGTAGTACAATGACGGTATTCATTACTGTGGCATTATAGCCCACATAACCATACTGATAACCAATTTGACCTAAACCACCGGCACCCACAGCGCCCCCCATTGCGGAATAACCAACTAATGTAATGAGTGTAATGGTCGCAGCATTAATTAAACCTGGTAAAGATTCTGGTAATAAAACTTTCTTGATTATCTGCATTGGTGTTGCCCCCATGGCTCGAGAAGCTTCAATTAAACCATGAGGTATTTCTAATAAGGTATTTTCTACCATACGTGCAATAAAAGGTGCAGCTCCTACAGTTAACGGAACGATAGCCGCCTGTAAACCAATGGATGTTCCTACTACCATACGTGTAAAAGGGATCATCCAAACTAATAAGATAATAAAAGGGATGGCCCTAAAAATATTAACTAAAGCAGAAATCACTTTATAAGCGGGGGAGTTCGCCATAATTTGCTCTGGTCGAGTCACATAAAGTAAGACACCTAATGGTAATCCAATGACAAAACCAAAAAAGCCTGAGACAAATGTCATGACTAAGGTTTCCCAGATCCCACTAATTAATAAATAAATCATTCCTTCAGACATAACCGAGAACCTCTACTTTCACATGATGCTCTTCTAAAAACGCGATAGACTTTTCTGTGTTACCATTTTTACCGTGTAATTCTGCTAGCATCACGCCAAACTTTACTCCACCGGCATAGTCCATTTGAGAACTTAAAATATTAATATCAGCATCAAAACGACGAGCAACAATAGACATTAATGGCGCATCAACAGATAACCCATTAAATTCAAGCTTTAACAGCGGGAATAAGCCTTCTTCCCACTCTGGCTTCATACGTTCTTTATAATCGTCAGGAATATCCAATTGTAATGTTGATTGAATAAATGCTTGAGAAACGGGTGTTTTAGGGTGAGAGAAAACCTCACTTACCGCATCACTTTCAACTAATTGACCACCACTGATCACGGCAACTTGGTCACAAATACGTTTTACAACATCCATCTCATGAGTGATAAGTAAAATAGTTAATCCTAAACGACGATTAATATCTTTTAACAGTTCTAAAATAGAACGCGTCGTTGCAGGATCAAGAGCACTAGTTGCCTCATCACACAATAAAACGTTTGGTGAATTAGCTAATGCTCGAGCAATCGCAACACGCTGCTTTTGTCCCCCTGATAAATTGGCAGGGTAATACTCTTTTTTATCTGCTAAACCCACTAATTCTAATAACTCATTAACACGTTTATTAATATCTGCACGCGGCGTGTTATCAAGTTCTAGAGGTAAGGCAACATTATCAAATACCGTTCTTGAGGACAGTAAATTAAAATGTTGGAAAATCATGCCAATGCCACGACGTGCTTTGGTTAATTCTTTATCAGATAATTTTGTTAGATCACGACCATCAACCCAAACTTCACCTGATGTCGGCTTTTCTAACATGTTTACACAGCGTATGAGAGTACTTTTACCTGCACCTGACGACCCAATCACACCAAAAATCTGCCCTTGTGGCACATGCAGGTTAATATTTGATAGCGCTTGTATTGAACGCGCTCCCTGCTTAAATACTTTATTTATATTCGTCAGTTTAATCATCTTGTTCTTTATATAAGTAGAATATGGGACATTCACGCTATTCTGCCCGAGTTAAAATAGATGTTAAGGCGTCTAGACGTCCAAGTCAACAAAAAAGAGCAGAAGCGTAATAGGTAATAATAGTCAATAAAAGAAAGAAAGGTGGATATGCTTCTCTATATAAGAAAAAACATGCGATACTAAGCGCAAATATCTAAAAGGAGTAATGCTGTGAGCAAGGGGATTTCTGCGATTTTTTTAGATCGCGATGGAACGATTAATATCGATCATGGTTATGTATCTGAAATTGATAACTTTGAATTTATCGAAGGTGTGATTGAAGCAATGGCTGAATTAAAAGCCATGGGATATGCTTTAGTGCTAGTGACTAATCAGTCAGGTATTGGTCGAGGGTATTATAGTGAAGATCAGTTTTTACATTTAACTGAATGGATGGATTGGTCTTTAGCTGATCGAGGTGTCGATTTAGACGGCATTTATTATTGCCCACATCATCCAGATGCAATTATAGAAGAATACAAAAAAGAGTGTGACTGTCGTAAACCTGCAACAGGTATGTTTATGGATGCGAAAGCACAATTAAACATCGATATGGCATCTTCTTATATGGTGGGAGATAAAAAAGAAGATATGTTGGCAGCAAAAGCGGCTGGAGTTGGGCATAAAATTCTCGTTCGCACAGGAAAAGCGATTACAGAAGAGGCCGAAACTTGTGCAGATTTTGTTCTAGATAGCTTAGCCGACTTGCCAAAATGGCTTAAAAGCCACAAAAAATAGGCACTTCGTTTAATTAACCAACAAACAAACATTTTTTTTCAAAAAACTATTGCCAGCCTCAGAAAACTCCCTATAATGCGTCCTCGTTGTCACGGCACAGGGCGCTAAGCGAACCGG